>JAABUS010000005.1_pt1 | contig 542091 bp, 565 predicted proteins | sample 5560161 | NCBI WGS metagenome assembly JAABUS01 (sample SAMN10711885, study PRJNA513376) | rock metagenome | isolation source: Antarctica rocks | place: Antarctica: Victoria Land, Trio Nunatak nord | collected 2016-01-04
CCACCAAATGAAACGCCTCCTCGTCCGCTACGAACGCCGCGCCGACATCCACGAAGCCTTCCTCGCCCTCGGCTGCTGCCTCATCTGCTACCGACGCCTCAACCACTCATTGTGAAACGCGGTCTCAGGGGTCTTGGCGGTGCCCGGGCTCTGCCCGGGCACCTGCCGGCAAGAAACAGTGCCGGGGGAGGGAGTCGAACCCTCACGAGCCGAAGCTCACCCGATTTTAAGTCGGGCGCGTCTGACCGGTTCCGCCACCCCGGCGCTCGCGGCCAGTCTAGAAGCCCTATCCCCCGCCCGGGACGAGCTGCTCGACAGGGAAGAGCTCCGGCCCCTTGCCGCGATGCTCCTCGACGAAGGTCGAAAAGGCCTTCTCGTCGAACTCGGTGCACTCGGCCAGGTAGCCGCGGCCGCGGTCGGGAGTGCCGCCGGGCGTGGGCTCCGGCGCCGTCCAGGCCGTGAGGGCGATCTTGGCTCCGAGCTCGGCGAGCGGGGCGACGATCAGCCCGTTCGGATCGTCCTCGTAGAAGCCGCGGATCGCCTCGATCTCGGGCTCCGGAACATCGTTGCCGTAATGGATGACCACGGCGCCGTGCTCGAGGTTGTGCAAGGTCCGGACGAGCGGCACCGGCTCGTCGTACGAGCCGAAGATCGCGGTCTGGCCGAAGTGCGGGCCGCTCGTCGGAGGGGACGAATTCCATTTCGGCTTCGTCTCGAGAGTCGGAACATCGGAGTGGTCCGGCGTGTTCGCCATGGCCTCGTAGCTCTTCAGAGTGCAGCCGGCATCCTGGAGCACTGCCACTTCGCTCTTGCCGCCGCCCCCACCGAGAAACAGCAAGCCGAGGACGACGACGAGGGCCGCGAGGCCCGAGCCGGCGATGATGTAGAGCAGGCGTCGTTGCCGCTCGGCATCGGCCCCGGTCGTCGGCGTCGAACGGCGCTGCGGCGCCTGGACGCGCCGCTTCGGCGGGTTGGGAACGCGGTCTTTGCGGGCCATTGCCGCGGCGACTCTAGCAGCGGCCGCGGGTCCGTCCGACCCGTTCTCTACCGTTCGTCGGCCCGATGGTCGCACTCATCCTCATCCTCGGTCTCGCGCTCGGCTTGGTGCTCGGAGGCGCCTGTGTCTGGCTCGTGATGCGGAGTCGTGCGGGCCAGCTCGAGGCCGAGCTCGGGCTCGAACGGCGATCCGCGGCGGAGCGAGAGACGATGGTCGCCGAGGCGCGGGACGCCTTCCGATCGCTCTCCTCCGAAACGCTTCAGCGGACAACGACCACCTTCCTCGAGGTCGCAAAAAGCCAGATCCAGGGCTCTGTCGCACCCCTCAAGGAGTCGCTCGAGCGCATGGACGGCCAGATGCGCGGGATGGAGAAGGTGCGGCAGGAAGCCTACGGCGCCGTCACTCAGCGCTTGACGACGCTCAATGATACCCAGGAGCGGCTCCGCCTCGAGACCGGCAACCTCGTCAAGGCGCTGCGCACGCCGCACGTCCGCGGGCGCTGGGGCGAGGTGCAGCTCCGCAACGTCGTCGAGGCGGCCGGGATGCTCCCTCATTGCGACTTCGAGGAGCAGTCGTCCGTTCGCGACGGCGACGGCGCGCTGCTGCGGCCCGACCTGGTCGTCAGGCTTCCCGGTGGCAAGCAGGTCGTAATCGACGCGAAGGCGCCGCTCGCGGCGTACCTCGACGCGTGCGAGTGCGAGGACGACGCGATCCGGGTCGAGCATCTCGTCGGCCACGCCCGCCAGGTTCGCGACCACGTCGGCAAGCTGGCGCAGAAGGCCTACTGGCGCCAGTTCTCGCCCTCACCCGACTTCGTGATCATGTTCGTCCCCGACGAGACGTTCATCCGGGCGGCCCAGGAGCACGATCCGGGACTGAGCGAGGACGGCTGGCGCAGCGGAGTCATCCTCGCGTCGCCGTCGACGCTGTTCACGCTACTCCGCACCGTTGCTGCGACGTGGCAGCAAGAAACCGTGGCGCAGAGCGCCCGCGAGGTGCACGAGCTCGGGCGCGACCTCTATGCGCGCATCTCGACGATGGCAAAGCATCTCGGCGATGCGGGCAAGGCGCTCGACAACGCAGTCGGCCACTACAACTCGGCGATCGGCTCGCTCGAGACGCGCGTCCTCGTCCAGGCGCGGCGGTTCGAGCAACACGGGATCGAGGGCGAGCTCAAGCCACTGCAGCCGATCGACCGGCAGGCTCGCTCGCTGCAGGCGCCCGAGCTCGTCCCCGAGAGCGAATCCGCGCTCCGCGCGATCGACGCCGCTTAGATTTCGACTCAGTACGCAAGTGGACATCGCTGACATTCAGCGTCCACTCCGCGGTCGCCGCGGAACAGCCGGGATCTCCGATTCGTTCTCTAAAGTGAGGTTCGCACAAGTAACCAAACGGAGGATATCGAGCAGTGAGCGACGTTCGTGACGTGATCATCATCGGCGGTGGGCCCGCCGGCTACACGGCAGCGCTCTACGCGGCGCGCGCCAACCTGAAGCCGCTCGTGATCGAGGGGTTCCAGTGGGGCGGCCAGCTGATGATCACCAGCGAGGTCGAGAACTATCCGGGCTATCCGGAAGGCGTGATGGGCCCCGCGATGATGAGCGAGTTCCGCGAGCAAGCCGAGCGCTTCGGCACCGAGTTCGTCACGGACAACGTAACCGCTGTCGATTTCTCCGAGCGCCCGTTCCGGGTCTCTGTCGAGGACGACGAGTACCGGGCCGAGACGGTGATCGTGGCGACGGGGGCTACCGCCCGCCAGATCGGTCTCGAATCAGAGCGTGCGCTACATGGCCGCGGCGTCACCTACTGCGCCACCTGCGACGGCGCTTTCTACCGGGACCGCGAGGTTGTCGTGGTCGGCGGCGGCGACTCCGCTATGGAAGAGGCGCTCTTCCTGACCAAGTTTGCCTCGAAGGTGACGATCGTGCACCGTCGAGGCGATTTCCGCGCGTCGCAGATCATGGTGGATCGCGCGAAGGCCCACGAGAGGATCGAGATCCTGACCCCGTATGTCGTCGAAGAGGTGCTGGGCGTCGAGAGCGGCAAGCTCTCCGGAGTGCGGCTGCGGCACGTCGAGACGAACGAGCAACTCGACTACGCCACCGACGGCCTCTTCGTCGCGATCGGCCACGATCCGACGACCAAGCTGTTCGTCGATCAACTCGACCACGACGACGCGGGCTATCTGATCACGAAAGGCAAGTCGACCGAGACGAACGTCCCGGGCGTTTTCGCCGCCGGCGACGTCCAGGATCACGTCTATCGGCAGGCCGTCACCGCAGCGGGCTCCGGCTGCGCGGCGGCGCTCGACGCCGAGCGCTTCCTGGCTGACGCGCACGGACACCTCCCGGCGGCCTCGACGGCTCCCCGCGAGCAAACCCAACCCGCTTGAATTCGAGCAAGGTGGCCGGCCGACTCGATCGGTAACCTCGCCCTGTGGCTCGGGGCGTTCGCTGGATCGATCTGCTCGATGCTTCGCGGGACGAGCTGCTGGCCGAGTCTCCCGTCGAGCTCCACTGGAGCGCGCTCGACCAGCTTTTGGCGCCACCGCCCGAGCGCGCGACGGCACGACCGACGTTCGAGGGTCACGGCGACTACGTTTTCGGCGTCCTCCTCCTCCCCGTAGCAGTCCCCGAAGACGACCGGCTCTTCTACCAGGAGGTCGACTTCGTGCTCACGCCCGAGGTCGCGCTCACCGTCCGCAAGACTCCGCCCGGAGAGGAGCCGTTCTCGATCGAGCCGGTTCAGAGCGCCTGCGATGCGCACGGGTCGCCGTCTACCGGGCTCGTCGTCTACTACCTCGTCGACGAGGTGGCCGAGCGGTATCTGCGACTGCTCGACACCGTGAACGACGAGATCGACGAGCTCGAAGCAGGGATCGAGAGCTGGCCGAACGCCCAGATCAGGCGCCGCCTCTCCGACCTCCGCGAGGACGTACTGCAGATCCGGCGTACCCTCGGACCGACGCGCGACGCGGTTCGCCGGATCGTGGACGGCCGAGTCGACGTGGGCAAGGACGAGATCTTCGACCGGCCGCTCGAGCTCAGCTTTTCCGACGCGTACGACAAGCTGTTGCACGCGGTCGAGTCGCTCGATGTCGCCCGCGACCTGATCTCGAGCGCACGCGACTATCACCAGTCGAAGATTGCCCAGGATCAGAACGAGGTCGTCAAGAAGCTGACCGTGATCGCCTCCCTGCTCCTGCTCCCGACCTTCATCGTCGGGGTCTACGGTCAGAACTTCGACCACATACCCGAGCTCCACTGGCAGCTCGGCTACGCGTTCTCGTGGGCGATCATCGCCCTGACGACGATCGGCCAGCTCGCCTTCTTCCGCTGGAAGCGATGGATCTAGGCCGCAAGCGGGTTTGGGAGCCGTTTTTGCCGCTGAGACCACACGGGGACCACACCGCTACAGCATCCGCACGATCATTTCGGGGCTGATTTCGTCGGGAGCGATGACGTGGGTGTAGACGTCCAAGCTCATCGACGCTTTCGTGTGGCCCATCCGCTCAGCCAGCTCGCGAGCTGTCATCCCGCCTGCGTGCCACAACGATCCGCGCCGGTGGCGAAGGTCATGAGGGGAGTAGAACGGGATTCCCTGGGTTCGGCAGGCCCGGCCGATCGCGTCGCGCATCGTGCCCTCGTTCAGGCCTGGGAACAGATGCCGTTCCGGTGTGCGATCGTCCGGGGGCACCTGGTCGATCAGGACTTGCATCAGCCACGGCGGCACCTGACGCCAGATCACCCGGCGCGTACCCCGTCTCCCCTTGACGCCGCGGGAGCGGATGCGGGAGCAAGCGACGTCGACGTCCTGCCACTGCCACACACGTAGCTCGGCGACGCGGACGGCGGTCTGCTCGAGGAACACCGCGGGGAGCCGCAAGCGGGGCGAGAGCTTGTCGAGGATCGCTAGGAAATGTTCGGTCGAGGGCGGAGTCGTCTCCTCCACATCCGCGTACGGGAGCTTCACCGTCTTGTGTCTCGCGGGGTTCGGGATCGTGTCGCTGTAGTCCAACACCTGCGCCAACACCTGCCAGTACTTCAGGACGGAGCGCGGGGCGAGCTCGCCGGCCGCGCCGGCAACCCACTCCTGCACCTGCGACGGCGTGATCGCGCCTGGATCCTGGTCGCCGAACACCGGGTTGAGCCGCGTCCGTAGCGCCGAGGCGAGGAACGCCCGCCGGCTTTCGGACACGTCAAGCCGGGATGCGACCATCGCCGCCCCCCACTCCGTGAACGTGCGCGTCCGGGGCTGCTCAACCATCGCTCGAAGGAGGTCTGCGGGATTGCGTCCATTCGCGAGCTCGCCGGCGATCAGGTCACGGCGAGCGCGAGCCTCCTTGAGTGTCTTGAAGCTGCCGCCGTGGACGATCGGGTAGGCGCGACCGCCGAGCCTGTAGCGGACATGGAAGCGGCGCTCGCCTCTCGGCGTCGTGCGGACAGTAATGCTCGAACTAGCCACCCTGCACCTCCACTTTCGGCACTCGTGGGACAAAAACCCCTGCATATGAGGGGGTGTTTCCGCCCCCTTTAGCCCCTCCGAGCAATCCCTGCTCGACGAGCAGTTGCTGGACGCGCTTCGGACTGATCCCGAGCTTCCCCGCGATCGCGGTCGTGTTCGGCCGCTCGTGCCAGAGCGCCGCGACCGCCGCCGCTGTTTCCTCACCTGTCCGACGTCGACGGCGGGCACCCATCGTCCGGGCCCGCGCGCGCAGACTCTCGACATGCGCAACGTCGAAGGGGCGAACGTCCTTCACGCCGTCCAGGGGCGGTGTGCCCGCGCGCAGGTTCAACTCGCGCGCGATCTCGATCGGCGGGAGGCCGTCGGCACTGAGAGTCGCAACGGCCCGCTTGAGCTCGGCCGCAGACGTCGGCTTGTGCGCGTTCCGCCGCCAGCGCGGGCCGCGCGCGTCGAGCATGTCCAGCTCGACCCGGAGTCGCAGCAGATCCCGATTTAACTCATCGCGCAGATGGCGCCAGCTGGCGGCGTAGCTGGCGCGGTAGTCGGCGAAGACGCTCTCCCGCTCATCGAAAAGCTGCTCGCTCGCGGCCGGGGTCATGCAGCCGATGTCTCGCGGCCGAGGAAGCCGCTTCCTCAGGTCACGGTGGCGTGCGACGAAGCGTGCGACGACCTCCGCCACCCACTGGTCTTGCGCCGTCTCGTAGACGCACTCGGTGCCGAAAAGCTCGGCGTGCCGGATGTAGGGGGCGAGCCGCTGCTCGCTACGATCGGTGTGCATCGAAGCTGATCCCTTCGGTGCCGGGCCCGGGGAGTTTCCGCTCCGCCGGGCCATTGAATGTGTAGCCCCATCTTACCACTCCAGGTTCGCGATTCATAGGCGAAAAACCCCTGCAAATCAGGGGGTGAATCCGGGGGGTAGCTGACCTCATGCCGGTACCTGATCGTTTGTGAACGTCCGCGCCTCGAGGTATGCGGCGACGTCGCCCCGACGGACGTACGTTTTTCGCAACCCCTCGATCGCGACGATCGGCAGCCGGCGCATGATCGCCTCGGCCGCGGCACGGGTGACGCCGAGCTCGGCCTGCAACGCCTTCGCGTCGAGCAGCTCTGGCAGCCTGTCGGTCACGACGCCGCCGCCGTAAGCTCGCGTCCGTGCTTCGCCTTTACGGTGTTCCTGTCGGCGAGCCGGACGCGCGAGGCGGTGTACGAGCACCTGCCGCACAACCCGGGCCGCCGGATGGCACGCCCGCAGGTCGAGCACGAGTGCGACGCGCTCACCGTGTCCCCTCAGCGACGTTCTCGGTGGAGTGGGCCGGGGACGTGCTCCCGTTAGAACGGCCCCCGGAATCAGCGTCCGCAGCGTCCGCAGCGTCCGACGTGGCCGGATCGCGGACGCTGCGGACGCTCTGGACGCTCTGTTCCGCTGCCGTTCTAATCGTGATCAGGCGGCTGCGGCGGCGGCCCGTGTCGCGGGAGAAGTCGACGGTTACGCCGATCGTGCGCAGGTTCGGCGCCAGCCGTCGCAGCGTTCCTGCCAGCGCGTTTGCGTTTCCCGGCCAGGTCTTGCGGCGGGTCACGTCCTCACCGGCGAGCCCGGCCAGCCGTGCGAGCAGCTCGGTAGCGGTGCCGACGAACCCTGCCTCCGCGATCGTCTGCAGGGGTTCAGTGATCGGCGACGACTCGAGGGTGAGCGCCGTTGCGTCGGCCCGGTTCGTCGTGTAGGCGGCCAGGAACGAGCCGTCGGCGAGGCCGAGCGCCGGTTCGGCTGCGACCGCCCAGTAGGCGAAGTCGGCCATTCGCGGCGGCCGGTCGAGCTTGATCTCGTGGACGTTCGCGAGCGCTGCGGAGACACCGTCGAGGAGCGCGCCTAGGATTCGCGGCCGCGCCTGCTGGAACGCCGCCCAGAACTCGTCCTCGGGCCGATAGCGGTCGATCCGCGGCAGGTAGAGGACGACGGCCCGGTCAAGTAGATCGCCGCGGGTGGCGAGCTCGCCGATCCCGTTCACCGCGCACGGCCGCTGGACGTCGATCAGGAGCTCGTCGCTATCGGTGAACAGCTCCCGGGTGGCGAATCCGCCGCCGGTCGATAGCCGACAGAGCGCGTCCGAGAGCCACGGTGAGATCGAGCTCATGTTGTCGAAGGCGCAAACCCAGCCGTTGCGGGCGGCGATCATCAGATCGCGGCCGTCGCGCGGCTCCGATCGGAGCGCGGCGACGTTCGGGTCGACGAGCTCGCGCAGCACGCGGAGAGTCGTGCTCTTGGCCGAGCCTTGCTCACCGTGGACGGCCGCGATCGGGAACGGCCCGCGCGGCCTGAGCGCCGCTACCGTCCAGGCGACGAGCAGCGGCCACTGCTCGTCGTCGATGTTGACGAACTCGCGCAGCTCGTCGAGCGTCCCGCCAGCAACGGGGTATGGGAGCGGCCGCATCCCGCGGGGCCGCCGGAACCGCACCGGCGCATCGGCGACGACCTCCCAGCCGTCACCGTCGATCCGCGCCGTCTGCCAGTACTCGTCGCCGAGGTCGAGATAGATCGCACCTTCGTGCTCGGCGAGCCGCAAGTGCACCGCATGCTCTGGGCCGCGGAACGCGGCGATACCCTCGAGCACCGCGAGCGCATCCTGCATCGCTTGCGAGCCGGGAGCGGTCGACTCCCGCTCGAAGAAGAGGCGGGACAGCCACCGTCGCGCGGGGCCGCCGCGGAGCGGCCACGTCTCAGTGTGCGTCCCGGCTGGCAACGTCACGAACGCTTCGCCGTCGGCGGTGTGGAACAGCTCCAGGTCGGCCGTCTCGAGCGCCAGCTCGACGAGCGTCGTCGCCTGCGACCTCTTGCCGCTCACGCCTGCCGCTCCCGCACGCTCGCCTCGAGCCTGACCAGATCCTCGCCCGCCCGCCGCCTGATCTCCGCGTCCAGGCCCTCATCGCCGGTGGACGCGCTTGCCTCAGAATCGGGCGTCGGGAAGCGAACCGCCCGCGACCATGAGGAGCCGCTTCCCACGGCAACGCGGACGAGGCGCGGCGCCTTGCCTTCTCTCTCAAGCCAGAACTCGACCACCGAAAAGCTGACCGATGCGAGCGTCAGGGTGGCGCCGCCGCCATTGCTATGCTCGGTGCAGGTGATGTTGAGTTTGGGGAGCCGCCTAGCCGGGCGGCTTTCCTCGTTCATGGCGCGGCCCGTCCCTCGCGGTTTCGCTCGAGGTACGCACGGACGTCTGCTGGTTCGAAACGGGCTCGTTGCCCGACACGGATCGGGTGCAGCTCGCCTGAACGGATCAGTGTGTAGACGCTCCCACGCGAGATCCCGAGGACGCCCGCCACTTCGGCGATCGTGAGGCAAGGGGCTAGCCGATCAGCCGCGTACGCTCCCGTCTGGAGATGTGCGCTCATGAACTAAGCAAAGCCGCGCCAGGAGCGGTGAAAATGGCCGATAACGATGAGTCGGCGAAGGAGCGCGCCCACGACCACGACGTCTTCGAGGCCTCCGTCCTAGCTTGCGCGCTCAGCCATGACGAGACGTTCCGCGGATACGCGTGTGAGCTCGCCGTCGCGAGCGCCGACGATCGGCAGCGGCGGGCGGAGGATCTTGCAAAGAGGTACGTGCCTTACCAAGGTCGCAACGGCGGACGCGAAGCGATCTTCCGTCTCCTGCTTGCCGCCGCTGAACCACCGGAGGGATGGTGGTCAGACGCCGAGCGAATCCCACCGGCGGTGATTCGGCTGCTACTGGATCAGGAGCAGGCGCGCGCGCTCGGAATGTCCACCGTGTGGGTCGATGCTCCGCTCGAGGAGCGCGACGCCGCGCGACGCCGAAACCGGGTACCCGTGCTCGAAGAGGGCGCTCAGCTTGTCGCCCGTCGCGGAGCCCGCCGCTGCTTCGAGTGCGGCGCCGAACTTCGCAAGTCAAAGAGGCGCTCGCGAACGGACTACTGCGCGCTCCACGACGATGGGCAGGAGGCCGTGTCAGAAGCGAGACGACGTAGCCGCGAGAACGCGATCCGCGAGGCGCTCTACGCCGCGAGCGGACATCGACGAGTCAGACGTGCCCGGGCGCGAAGCGGTAACAGTCAAACCTCGACGACGTCGCGAAAGTCGTAGACGCTGCCTCTTGGTTCGTCGTGGGTGGCGCGCGAGTGGGCGACGATCGCGGCTATCGCGAGGTCGATCTTGCGAGGCGAGTCCTTGCGATCTTTCGCGATCGTGGCGCCGCTGCGGCTCTCCCGAACCCGCGCGTTCTTGAGGTGCCGGGCGAGCCGCGGATCCCCATCATGGCTGAGCTCTCCGCCGACAACTGCCGTGTAGAGGCGGGCCACGGCCCCGGCCATGTAGTTCTGGTTCGTGTGAAACTCGACGGTCAGGGTCGAGCCGTACCTGATCCCCCATTCCTCGATCTCGCGATGCCAGCCGGGCGGATCGCAGGCGAGCTCTTGCACCCGGTAGCGCCCCATCGCCCGGTGGACGGCCGCGTCAACCTCACTCCGCGGCACCCGCCAGTCGTGCTCCCCAGCGGGCCGCTCCCAGGAGCCGAGGACGAAGACGAAGGGCCGCTCCTCGAGCGTGCAGCCGACGAGCGCCGTCGAGTCATTGTCATAGCTGCCGTCAAAGCCGAGCGTGATCTCCGCGCCCTCCGGGACGATCCGTTCCGGGTCGGCGCACGCCTCCCAGGCGCCACCCGGCAGCCACTGCTCCGGGGTATCCGTCCACTGATTCAAGAAGTAGCGGCGCCACTCGAACTCCGGGGTCTCGAAGAAGCGTTGGACGATCCGCTCCTGGTCGACGTGGGCTCCGGCGTTGCGGTAGGCGACCTGCACCGCCTCCCGCACCTTCTCGACGCTGGAGAGGTCGACGTCGGCGGCCGGATGCTCGAGCCAGTCGAACAGGAACGAGTCGTCCTCGAGCTCGCCCGACGCGACCTTGCGGCCGTGCTCGTACATCCCGATCAAAAGCTCCGACTCGGCCCGGTTCCCGGCCGTCGAAATCGAGAGCTCCCACGAGTCCCGCCGCTTCGCCAGGCCGTTCGAGAGGATCAGATGCACCCGCGCCTTGCGGCCGACCCACTCGTGCAGTTCGTCCCCGACAAAGAACGTCGGACGGCCGCCGTCATTCGTGCCCGCCACGGCCGCGACCCGGTACATCCTGCCCGGCCCGTCCACCTTCAGGATCTCGGTGTCGAAGGTCTCGAAATAGTCCGCTAGCGGCCCCTCCGCGACCATCGTCTTCGCCGCCGCGAAGAGCAGGTCGGCTTGGTCGAAGCTGGCCGCCGCGACAGGGATATTCGGTGCCGCCGGGGCGGTCGGCCCCGCCAGCTCCGCGAGCGCGATAGCCGCCGCAAGCTCAGTCTTCCCGTACCCCTTCGGCCTCCCGTAGAGAACCCGCCGGTAGCGACGCCGCCCCTGCTCGTGCTCGTAGGCGCGCCAGATGAACGCTCGCTGCTCCGGGGTCAGCCGGAACGGCCGCCCGAACAGATCGCCCTCCCCGTGGACGAGGAACTCCTCGATCCAGGCGCAGACTTCGCCGCCACGGCTAGGAGGAAGCGTCATCGACGAGCGCGAGCCGCGGATCCTTGCCGCCCCGCTCCACCCCCTCCCGAGCGCGCCGGTTCAGCTCCTCCAGGGTCAGCCGGGCCTGCCCGACCGCGATCCCCAACCGCGCCCTCGAGGCAGGCGTCAACCCGAGCTCGTTCTCCAAGCGGACGATCGCGCTCTCCAACTTGAGCGCGTAGTCAGCGAGCGGATTCAGCCTCAGCTGGCCCTTCGAGCCGGCGACGACGAGCATCCGCTCCGACGCCTCGAGCGCCCGCTCCTGCGTCTGGTACATCGAGAACAGCCGACGCACCACGGGCCAATCAACCTCCGCCGTGACCGCCGCCACCTCGCTACGCCAGAACGCAGCCCACGCCTCTAAAGCCGCACCCGACAAGCCCGCCGGTGGCTCCGGCACGATCAGATCAGCCCGGGTGACAACCTCGAGCCCCGCAGCACGCCTCCGATGCCCCTGCACGCGCTCCGCCGGTTTCGGCAACGGGCCCCTCTTCCCCAACCTCAGCAGCCCCCGTCAGCTTGCCTCGAAGAAATCAGGCAAACCCGGAACTCTCGCCGAAAACCCGGGCCGGATCGAGAAAGGGTGCGGACTGTAGCCCGGGGTCTTCATCTTAAAAGAAACGGGTGCGTGCTCGATTCGCGCGTGGCAGGGCGCGCAGAGCGTCGTCAGGTTCGCGAGGTCGTTTGTGCCGCCGCTCGCGAGCGAGCGCAGGTGGTGGACGCCGAGCTTGGTTGTTGAGCCGCAGCGGGTGCATCGGTTGCCGTCTCGGGCGCGTGCTTGTGCTCGTGCTCGCTGCCATGCTCCACTCGATCGGATGCGTTCGGGTCGCTTGCACGTCGAGCAGGTGGCGCGGGTGCCGGGATGGACGTGGCCTGCGTGGTCGAGGTGAGCGAGGCTCACGCGTACTCGGCGGGCTTGATGCCCCACTCGCGCTCGTAGTCCGCGATCCTTTCCGCCTTCTCTTTCCGCTCGCGCTCGTGATCCTCGGCCCGGCCAGCCCAGCTTGCATCGCGGCCGGTGAGCGCGGTCTTCGTCTTGCCTTCGGCGGCGGCGGCCTGGTCGAGCGTGATCGCGCTCGCGCAATGATCTACGTCAGCCCGCAGGAGCGCGAAGACGCTCGCAGCGGGAAGTTGCGACTTGAGCCCTGGCAGGTGTCGCTCCTGGATCTTGAGGCGCGCCCCGACGATCGCGCCCGCGTACGGTGGCGCAGCGGTCAGGGTCTCGGACGGGTACAGCCTCGCCCACGCGCCCGTTTGTGCGAGCGCGATCAGGTCGTCGCGAGCGTGCTCTAGCTCATCGAGGAGATCGAGGCAACGAGCACGCCGCTCTTCAAGTTCGGTCTCCACGTCCCGGACGAGCGCCTTCCTGCTCTGGACGACGAAGTCGACTCGCTCCTCAAGGACGCGTTCGCGGACGACGTCGAAGGCGGCGATCTCGGCTGAGAGCGCGGCGATCCGCTCCTCGAGCGCGGCTGCTTCGGAGATGGGTCGCTCTCCCGGCTGCTGGCCAGCGGCGAGCCAGTCTGCGAGCGCGAGCTGGTAGCGGGCATCGGCGCCTTGCCGACGCTCGCGCGTCTCTTGCAGTTCCGCGGAGGCGCGCGCCTGAGCCTGGTCGATCTCCGCCACGCGCTCGTCGATCAGGCGGAGCTCGGGCCAGCGATTGCGGCGCGGGCTGATCCGCGCCAACGCCGATCCCTCGCCGCGGCGGAGCAGCTCGAACGCAGGCCCGGTGCGCGGATCAGGGGGTGGCGGCTTCGATTCCTTCGCGGCCTTGACCGCGATCTCGGCGGCCCGGATCGCGTCGGCGGCCGCGGCGTCCGCTTCGAGGACGGATCGCATCGGCCTCACGGGGTCGCCTCGGTGGTGCTGGGGGCGATCAGGCGGTCGAGCTCGCGCACGTCGACACGAAGCGCACCTGTGTCTGTGGGGCCGACCCGATAGGCCCGTAAGCGGCCGGAGCCGATTAGTCGGTACGCGGTGGGACGGCTGATTCGGAGCCGCTGCGCGAGCTCCGCGACAGTCAGAAGCTGCGGGGTTTCATCTGTGCTCTGCATAAGGAAAGCTTATCAGACGGATAAGCGGAGCGCCGCGATCCCGTCTAGGCTCGGCAGGTGCCGACGAGCGACGTATCGCGGTGGCACCGATTCGGCACCGTCGCCGCGGACGTGCCCGAGCCGGTCGCGGTCAGGTGCGCGCGCTGCGCGTTCGTCGCCGAAGGCGAGCTCGAGCAGGCTCGTGAGGCGTTCGCCGAGCACGAGTGCGCGGCCGGGCGCGTCGCAGTACCTGCGACAGCTCCCTCGGTGACCCGATTCTTCTAGGAGCCACGCCGCCTACAGTCCGCAGCGCGCGGCGCAAAAACGGCGTGCTGTTGGTGGATGTCAAGCACTTGACGTGCTGCTGTGGGTTCCGTTGTCCCCGTAGCTAACGACTCCGAGACCACACCGGGACCACACGGGGACGACACTTAGCGGCAAATACGGCGCCTACGACCGATCCGATTCGCGGAACCATGCGGTTTTCCGCTTGGTTCCTTGCCCGTCGTCTTCTTCCGCTGGAAGCGCTGGATCTAAGCCCATCGCTACGCTGGCTCGATGCCCTTCTTCATCTGCCCGAACTGCAAGGATCGCTCGCTCGACCACGACGGCAGACAGGGCATGCTCAACCAGGCCGTCTCGTGCGAGCGCTGCGGCTTCGGCTTCCTCTTCGAGTTGCTCGACGACTATTACCCAGGCCCGAATGCGGGGCTCGTCGCCTGCGACCGCGGCGGCCGGATCCTCGCCGCAGGTCGTGGGGTCTTCGAGCTGACCGGCTTCCGGGAGTCCGAGCTGATGGGGAAGAACGTGGTGGAGGCGTTCGGGCTCGCCGGGTTCGAGGCCGACCGCGACCCGATCACGCTTGCGCTCGAATGGGGCGTGAGGCGGCTCGACGAGCCGATCGAGCTTCGGTCGCGCGCGGGAAGCGTGAAGGCGGTGACGGTCGATGTCTTTCCAGGCTACGACAGCGACGGGGGTCTACTCGTGTCGCTTTCGCCGCGCCGGGCACCCCGCGCCCCTGCTTGATCAGATCTGCCTGATCAGGGCTGCCTTATCGGGCCCGGAGCTTCTCGGCCCACTCGGGAGCAGGCGCCGACCGGCTCTGAGACGGAGCGCCAGTCGGGCCCCCAATGGGGGAGCGAGGCCCCCCCCAACTCGAAATGCTAGAGCAGAAGCTCACACGGCGGTGTCAGAGATCTGTGTCGATTCTGACAACGATACGGGCCGACGGACAGAGCTCGTTCAGAACGCACACTTCGCAGAGCGGCTTCCGGGCTATACAGACGCGGCGGCCGTGCCAGATCAGGAGATGCGGGAAGCGGCCCCAGTCCCCCCGCGGGACGAGCTTGACGAGATCGCGCTCGATCCGCACCGGATCTTCCTGTCTCGTCAGCCCGAGCCGTTGCGAGAGCCGGCGCACGTGCGTGTCGACGACGATTCCCTGCGGGTCGCCGAGCTCGGCGGCGACCACGTTCGCCGTCTTGCGCGCCACTCCGGGAAGCCGCAGCAGCTCGGGAAGCGTCCGCGGCACGACGCCGCCGAACTCCTCGAGCAGCACGCGCGCCGTCCCGCGCAACGACTTCGCCTTCTGCCGGAAGAATCCGGTCTGGTAGATGTCACGCTCGAGCTCCTCCTGCGGCACGGCCAGATAGTCCTCCGGCCGGTGGTACTTCTCGAACAGCCGCTCGGTGACGCGGTTCACATTCACGTCGGTCGTCTGGGCGGAGAGGATCACGGAGAAGAGCAACTCGAGCTCGGTACGGAAGCGCAGCGCGATCGTCGCGTCCGGATGCTCGTCGGCGAGCAGGCCGATGATCGGGCGGATTCGATCTCGCCTCCGCCCGACGCTCCTGCGAGCCTCGGGGACGTAGCTACGTGGCAATGCTCTCGAAGTACGTGGAGACCTCGTCCGGATCTTCGGGATCGAGGAGCACCGAGCAGAGCTCGTCCGTGCCCGGGTAGCCAGTGGCGCGGATCGCCACGACCGCGGCGTCGAGCGCGTACGGCGTGTGTCGGAGCTCGATCGCTTCGCCCTCGACGAGCGCCCAGAACGCACCCGGCCGACCTTCATACGGCCTTCCCACACTGCCCGCGTTGACGAAGCGGATTCCGTCGACCTCACGCTCGAATTGAACATGCGTATGGCCCCCGACGACGAGCCTCTCCGAAACGTCCGCGAGCGCCGCCCGAAAGCGCTCGTCGGGCGAGACGCGCGTGAGGATCTCGTCGTCGCTCCGGGGCGAGCCGTGGCAGTAGCGGACTCCGCCGAACGCCACCGATTGGGGCAGCTCGACCAGGAACTCGACCGAACGAGCGTCGAGGCGCTCGGACACCCAGCGAAGCGGTCCTTCTCTCAGCAGACGTTCGGCGTTCCCGCGGACAAAGAGGGCGCCGAGGTCGACGAGCCTCTCGAGGCACTCGCGCGGGAACGGTCCGGCAGCGACGTCGCCGCCGCAAACGATCCGGTCGACGTCGAGAGCCGCGACTTCGGCGAGCACGGCTTCGAGCGCCGGGAGATTCCCGTGCACGTCGTTGAGGACGGCGACGCGCATCAGCCCACCGCGGCCAGCGCGGGAGGACGCATCGGCGCGCCGGGAAGCCGCGGCCCGGCGCAGACCACGTCGCGCGCAGGGCAGCCGGCGCACGTGAACTCGCTCGGAGTCGGCAGGAATGCGCCCGCGCGAATGCGAGCGATCGCCTCGGAAAGCTCGGCCTCGAGCTCCGGTAGCTCCTCGCGCACGAATGTCCGGGTCACGACGGCATCGGGCCGTTCCAGGAAGTGGTAGACGATCTCGACTTCCTCGGCACCCGCGAGGAAGCAGGCGAGCGCGTAGACGAGCCGTTGCAGTCGGTAGTCGGCCTCGAGGATCTCCTCCGGGCCGTGCTCGGCCAGCGAGTTCGTCTTGTAGTCGAGGACGAGCGCCCGCGTTCCTTGGCGCTGGAGCACGTCGAGCCGGCCGTGGAGGAGCACGCCGTCGTGCTCGAAAGCGAACGGCCGCTCGGGCAACGCGCCGTGAAGCCCGGCGATCCGCCGCGCGAGCGCCGATTCGCAGTAGTTGGCGACGAAGCCCTCGATCCGCGCCAGCTCATCGTCGGTCACTTCCGGATACCAGGCGCGCACCCGCTCGAGGTCGGGCCGCTCGGGAGCGCGGAGGTCGACGAGCTCGAGCAGCCGGTGCGTTGCATCCCCAACCTCAGTAGCCGCGAGGCCGCTGCTGCCGGGCACCGCCACGCTCGCGTCCGCCGGCTGCATCCCGACGACGCGCTCGGCGAAGTAGCGGTAGGAGCAGCGCTCGAAGAGCGCCAGCGCGCTGAAGGAGAGCCGCTTCACGTCGTGCAGCGGCGGCGCGGGCAGCGGCACGATCGGCGCGAGAGCAGGGGCGAGCGGCGGCAACGTCGGCGCGTTCTCCGGTGAGAAGAGCGCTAGCTGCCCGGATTCGTCCGCGAGCGGTAGTTCCTCCGCGCGTGCGGGCTCGGGCTCCGCTGCCGAGCCTCGATCGACGCGGAGCAGGACACGCGTGCCCTCGCGCTCGAGCTCGACCGGCCCTGTGGCGGCCGCCGCGTCGTCGGTGCACTCGAGCCGGTTCAAAACCCAGCCGATCGGCGTCTTCTCGTCGGCCTTACGGTCCGGGTCGATCGAGCCCGAGACGATCAGCCGGTCGATCGCCCGGGTCATTGCCACGTAGTAGAGGCGCAATCGCTCGGCTTCCTCCTCGGCCTTGCGCACCTCACGCACGTCCTCGTAGCCGAACGCGGGATAGCGGATGCCCGTCGCCGGATCCGCGACGCGGAAACCGAAACGCCCGTCGGCGAGACAAAGAATCTCGTCGGCCCCGGGCGCATTCCGGTCGCGGCCCGCGTCGGCGACCACCACGACCTTGAACTCGAGTCCCTTGGCGGAGTGGATCGTGAGCAGCCTGACCGCGTCTGCGCCCTCCTCCTCCGCGGCTGCATCGCGCTCGCCGGCGCCGACCGCCTCCTGCTCGGCGACGAATCGGACGAAGCCCTCGACGTCGGGGCCGCGCAGCTCCTCGTAGGAACGGGCGAGCCGCGCGAGCTTGCGCAGGTTGGCGTACCGGCGGCGACCGTCCCACTGCGCGAGCACCGCCAGGTCGTAGTCGTGATCGGCGACGATGCGCTCGCAGAGCCGCTCGAGCGAGAGCCGCGCCGACGCCGCAACGAGCCGGTCGAAGCGCTGCCGGAATGCGCGCAGCAACCGCTCGTCGCGATCCGTCAATCCCTGCGGGACCGAGCGCTCGATCCCGGTGAAGATCGGCCGCCTGCCCGCCGCCCGGCGGACGAGCAGCAAGGCGTCGTTCGAGACGCCGACGAACGGGGACGCGAGGACGCTGACGAGCGCGTCGTCGTCGTAGCGGTTGTGCAGGAGCCGCAGGTATGAGAGGAGGTCTACAACCTGCTGCTGACCGAAGTAGCCACGACCGGTCGCGCGATACGTGGGCAGGCCGGCCGCGCGTAGCTCCTCCTCGTACCACTCGGCATCGGTGCCGGCGGCGAAGAGGAGCACGATCTCGCCCGCGCTCGCAGCACCGCTCGCGACGATCTCCTGCACCCGCCGGGCGACGTGCTTCGCCTCCGCGCGCCGCCAGTGGACACCGCTGTCCTCGTAGGCGGACTTGTCGGTCACGAGCAGCTCGACGGGGGTACCGAAGACGGGATCGACGAAATCGCCCGAGGCTGCGAGCTCCTGGAACTCGCCGCCGAATTCGGTCGCGAAGAGGTGGTTGACGACTCGCAACACCTCCGGTCGCGAGCGGTAGTTCCGAGTCAGCGGCAGCAGCGTCTCAGCCGCGGCGCGCCTCTCGCGGAAGACCTGGACGTCAGCGTGCCGGAACCCGTAGATTGACTGGAACTCGTCCCCGACGAAGAAGACCTCCGTACCCGGTCCGGTGAGCGCATCGACGAGATCGCACTGGAGCCTGTTCGTGTCCTGGAACTCATCGACCATGATCGAGCGAAAGCGGAGCTGCTCGCGCTCGCGGAGCTCCGGACGCTCGCGCAGGAGCTCGCGGGCGCGGAGCTGGAGATCCTCGAAGTCGAGCGCGGACTCCCGGTCTTTCGCCTCGGTGTACGCTGCCGCGAACCCGCGCAGGAGCTCCTGGAGAAGCTCGCGGTCGCGGAGCGCAAGCTCATCGAGCGCCGCCTGCTCGACGGCCTTGCGCGCCTCCTCGTAACTCGCCGCGCGCTCTCCCTGGGCCCGCAGGCCGCTGAGATCGAGCAGCCGCTCCGGGGGTTGCGGCGCAGACGTCAGGCTGAAGGCCTGCGCGGCCGACGTGCGCGCGAGCTCGGTCGCCTGCGTGTCGTCGGCGAGACAGCGAGCGGCCTCGGCAAGCTCGGCGAGACGCGCATCGAGACCGGGCCGCAACCCAAGCTCGAACTCCAACTCCCGTCCCGCCGATCGCAGGGTCTCGTAGACGCTCGTCAGCATTCGCCGCAGGCCCGAGGCGCCGTAGGTCGCGAGGAGCTGCAACCGCTCCGGCTGCTCGGAGGAGCAGAAAGCGTCGAGCGCCGCCTCGAACGCCTCGCTCCGGATCACGCGGCCCTGGCTCTCGTCGAGGATCCGGAAGCGCGGATCGAGCCCGGCCTCGAAGGGGTGCGCCTTCAAAAGTCTCAGGCAGAACCCATGGATCGTCGAGATCCAGGCGCCGTCGAGCGAGCGAGCGAGATCGTGTCGGCCGAGCTCGTTCAGCCGAGCGCGGATCCGGCCGCGCAGCTCGCCTGCAGCGCGTTCGGTGTAGGTGATGACGAGGAGCGATTCGATGTCGAGCCCGCGGTCGCACACCGCCTCCACGTAGCGCTCGACGAGAACCGTTGTCTTGCCTGTCCCGGCACCGGCCGAGACGAAGACGTGCCCCCGCGCCGCGATCGCCGCGCTCTGCTGCTCGTTCGCCCGCCTCATGTGCAGAGCCTCATGCGCGCTTGATCCGGCACATCCGCCAGAGATCGCACCAGGCCGGACACTCGCCGCCCTTGGGGTCGTGCAGCACGTCGCCCTTCTGGATCCGCTGGGCGAAGCCGCGTGCCAACCCGCGCGCGCCCTCGACGCGGCCCCAAAAAGCCTCCTCGTCGAGATAGTCGTTCTTCGCGAAGCCGGGGATGCCGTCATCCTTCGCCTCCAGGCGAAGGAGCCCACGGGGGCGCCGCTCGCCGGCGAGCGGCCGGTAGAGACCGCCGAGCGGCTCGATCCCGACGAGATCGCGGAGAACGAGCATGTAGAGCGGGATCTGGAGCCGGAGCTCCTTCTCGATCTCGACCGCCGAGTGGCCGGTTCGCCCCGACTTGTAGTCCTGGACGATCCCGCGTGCGCTGCCGGGGTCGACATCGATCCGGTCGATCTTGCCGGAGAGCGAGATTCCGTCGCCGAGGTCGAGCCCGCGCTGGAGCTCCGGGGCCGCGCGCTCGGAGCCGAAGCCGACCTCGAAGCGCCGCGGGACGAGCGGAAGCTCCGACTTGGCCTCGTCGCGGACGAGCTGCTCGAGGTCGCGCCGGAGGCTCTGCTCGAGCTCGCGCCGCTCGAGCTCGGTCATCTCCATCTTCACCCCGGCGAGTGCGCCGTCCAGACACTCGCCGAGGAACTCGAGCGAGCGGCCGAGCCGCGACTCCTCGATGCGATCCGAGCCGACTTCCTTCGGCAGGCCGGCGTAGAAGCGGTGCAGCGTGGTGTGCGCGACCGAGCCGCGAAGCATCGCGTCGACGCGCCGGTCGATCGTGTGCGGATCGATCAGCCGCTCGAAGAACCACGCGGACGAGCAGTCGGCGAAGCGCTCGAGCTCGGTGACGTTGAACGTCGACTTGGCGGAGAGCTCGCCGAGCACGCGCGGATGCACGAGCCGCGTGGACCTCGTGAACGCCCGCTTCGCCCGATCGAGCCTGCGCTCCCAGCCGTTCGCCGACGCGAGCGCATCGGCCTCGAGCGGGTCGCGTGAAGCTAGCTGCGCCAGCGCCCGCAGTCGCTCTCGGTCGGTGGGCGCGTCGTCGATCGACCAGGTGAGCTGGGAAAGCGGTCTGCGCCGCGTCCAGCGTGCGACGTCGTCGGGCTCGAACAGCGCCGCGACCTCGTCCCAGAACGGGCTCGGCTCACGCGGGCTGCCCTCGTCGGTCGCCGCCTCCCGGACGAGCGTGAGCCGCCGGGTCGCGCGAGTGCACGCCGTGTAGAAGAGGTAGCGGTCGCGCGCGACCGGATCGGGTCTCGTCAGCCGGGCCGGCGTTCGGCCGTCGAGCTCCCCGCGCGCCTCGTCGTCGAGGAACGGCGATGCGGTGCCGCGCCGCGGCAGGCTTCCCTCCTCGAGGCCGAGGACGAACACCGCATCGAAACGGCGAGTCCTGGCGCGCAGGAGATCGAGCACGGCGACGCGACCCGCCTCCGCTCGCTCGAGGCGCACCTCGGCGCGCTCGAGCGCTGCGACCACCTCGTCGGCGCCGAGCTCGCCGCCCAGCCGGATCCAGCCCTCGAGCTCGTCGAGCAGACGGGCGACCGCGTCGTAGGCGCGAAGATCGTCTCCGGCAGCAACGGTGGCCGGCGGCGCTTCGAGCCCGTGAGCGGCGCGAGCCATCGCGTCGATCAACGCTCGGACGGCCACCGCCGGACTCGACGCCGTTCGCAAGGCCTCCAGCGCGGGAATCGGGTTACCGTCGCGCAGCCGGTTCGTCTCCTCCTCGACGAGCGCGCCCGCGGAGACGGCCCGCCCGCGCAGGCGCCCCTCGAGGAAGTCGACGTTGGAACGGGCGAAGCCCGAGAAGGGGGAACGGAGGTACGCATAGAGGTCGCGGCGGCCGCCGTCCTGCCAGGCGAAGCGGAGAAGCGCGAGCAGCGACTGGCCGAACGGCGTCTGGCCGAGCCGGACACGGCCTTCGACAGCGAAGGGGATCCCGAGCGTGCCGAGAACGGTCTCGACGGGAGCGCGCCAGCGTTCGAGCGCCGGTACGACGAGCGCGATCTCATGCAACGGCGTCCCGGCGGCGGCGAGCTCACGCACCTCTTCGGACACGAGCTCGAGGACGCCGCGCGCTCCCGCGCCCTCGAAGAAGCGGATCGCGCCCGCGAGCTCCGGGCCGGTCGGGGGCTCGTCGGCGAAAAGGAACCGCTCGACATGGGCGAGCGCCGGGTGACCGTGCTCGGCAGAGCGGGAGGGCAGCTCGTCGATCCGCCCGTCGGCGATCGCAGCGAGATCCTCGACCGTCCGCTGAAGGGAGGCGAATACCGCGCGAGCAGGCTCATACGGGAGCGAGACCGTCACTTCCGTCCTGCCGGCGAGAGTCTCGAGCAGCCCCCATTCGGCGCCGGTCAAGTCCTCGAAGCCGTAGGCGAAGACCGGGCGGCCGTCCCAGGCCCCGAGCTCTGTGCGGAGGCGCTCGACAGAGCGTCGACGCAGGGTGCCGCGATCCCACAGGCCGACCGCATCGAGCTCCAGCCGGTAGGCGGCGTAGAGCCCGGCCAGGTCGCCGTCGAGCTCTTCCGGATCGAGTAGACCGGATTCGAGCTCGCCGAGCGTCGCCAGCAGAGCGTCGGCGAAGCCCCCGAAGCGCGCCGAGCGGCCGAGCCCGTTCAGCCTCGTCCGGTTCAGGGCGCGACGCACGAGCAGCGTCCGCTGCGCCTCGCCTGCGACGGGACGAGCGTCGGGCGCTCCGACGACAAGCTGCCGGAAGAGATCGTCGAAGGTGCCGATCGAGCCCGAGAGAAGTGCCCCGGTTCTCCTCAACAGGTCGTGCTCGACCCGCTCGATATCCGCCGCGTTCGGCACGATCAGAACAGGGTCGTGCTCGATCGCGTCGAGGTACCCCTCGAGCAGACGAGCGATCTTGCCGACCTTTGCAGGCCCGACGACGAGGGCGAGACCCATCGGCCCATCCTAGTCCGGGCTCGGAAGGCGTCCCGGCTCGGAATCGGGCAAAGAGCGGTGAATTCGAGCGGGCTCGCCCCCGCTCCGAACTCCTCCTCGTCTACGCCGCGGCGGCCTTCGGCCGGCGGCCGCGACGCGCGACCTGACGCCCGCCCAGCTTCTCGGCCTCGCCGTCGGTCACGTCGAGCTCCCGCACGCCCTTCCGGGCGTCGTGAAAGGTGATCCGAATCGTCGCGCCCTTGCCTTCGACGATCTCCGAGCCTGACATGTCGGAAACGAGAACAGTCTTGCGAGCCACGGGTATTCCTCCTTGGATTCTGAAAAGACGCGCGGAACGATACACGGAACGCGGTGCGAAATCACGCCGCCTGTCGGCCCCGGCGTATTCGCCACGAGCGCACAAGGCTGAGGAGTGCCTGCTCCTCGGGGTCTAGACCGATATCGCGCGCCTTCACGACTCGTAAATGACGCGGGCGAAAGTCGGCGATCGTGCGTCCGTCGAGATATTGCTCCACCACCGCTGGGCTTACGTACGACGACCTTGCAACAGCCGGAGTGTTTCCCAGCCGCTCGCCGACTGACCGCATCACCGCAGCGAGCACGCGCGTCTCTTCCTTCGCGTCCTCGACGGGACCGTGCTCCGCAAATCCGCTCGCCGCGGTCAGCGTTCCGCCCCAGGTTCGGAAGTCCTTTGCCGTGAACTCCTCGCCCATGAACTCGCGGATGTAGTCGTTCAAGACGTGTCCGGTGAGATTGGAGCGCTCACCCGGTTGTCCTATCGGAAGAGCCGTGTCCCACCCGGTTGGTTGAGAAGCTCGCGGATTGCCGTCGCGAGCTCGACATCCACGAGCGTCGTTCGTACTAGCAGCTTGTGCTTGGCGCGGAACTTGAAGGCGATCCGGTTTCCGCGAATCGTGACGTGGCTCTTGGAGAGCGTCGTGACACCGTACGTGCGCGAGTTCTTCGCATAGCGGTCCGAGCCGACGCGAAACCACCCCAGGTTGATCAGGCGGATTGCCACTGCGCAGACACGCTCCCGTTCGAACCGCTCGAGCATCATGTGCCCGCCCATTGCCTGACGCAGGTCGGGCAGGCGCTCGGCAAACCGCACGAGCTTGTCGAACTTCGCCTGCTCCTGCTGGGCGCGGAAATCCGGGTGATAGAGGTACTGACGACGGCCTGCCGCGTCGATTCCGGTCGCCTGCAGCTTCGCGCCGCCGCGCGGAGAGATCCAGACATCCCGCCAGGCAGGAGGAATCACGAGCTGCTGGATGCGCTCGATCTTCGCCGGATCGTCGATCCGATTCCCGCGCGCGTCGAGGTAGCGAAAGCGGCCGCGACCCCCGGCACGGCGCCATCCTCCTTTGCGCGCCATCGCGGCCCTGTTCCCACAATCGCGCCAGTAGAATCCGCCGCCGATGGACACGCGGACAATCGTGGTACTCGAGGGCGACGAGACGGGCCAGGAGTTGCTCGAGCAGTCGCTCCGCGTGCTCGCCGCCGACGTGATCGGACTCGAGCTTTCGCTGCCGCGTTTTGACCTCTCGCTCGCGAAGCGTCGCGAAACGCAGAACGGGATCGTCCTCGAAGCGGCGACGGCGATCCGCGAGGCGGGTCTTGGGCTCAAAGCCGCAACGGTGACGCCCGAGAAACGCGACGACGTCGGCTCGCCAAATCGACTCCTGCGCGAGGAGATCGGCGGCCAGGTGATCGTTCGCACGGGCCGGCGCATCCCGGGGATCGTGCCCGTCGGCGGCGCCCATGCCCCGATCTCGGTCGTGCGAATGGCCGTCGGCGACGCCTATGGCGCGAACGAGTGGCGGGAAGGTGAAGGCGAGAGCGAGGTTGCATTTCGCACCGAGCGAATCGAGCGGCGGATCTGCCGCTCGGTCGCCGAGTTCGCGTTCCGGCAGGCAGATCGGATGGGAGCCAAGGTCTTCGGCGGCCCGAAGTACACGGTCAGCCCGACGTACGAGGGGATGCTGAAGGAAGAGATGGATGCGGCAGCCGAGCGGCACCCGGAGGTGCCCTACGAGCCGCAACTGATCGACGCCACGTTCGCGCTCCTGCTCAAGAACACCGGCGCGCCGCTCGTGATTCCCGCGCTCAACCGCGACGGCGACATCCTCTCCGACCTCGTCCTGCCGCTCTTCGGCTCGATCGCGGGGTCGGAGTCGCTCCTCGTCGCCTTCGGCGAGGACTACGTGCCGAAGGCGCTGATGGCCGAGGCGGCGCACGGCACCGCGCCGGCGCTCTTCGGCAAGGACGTCGCGAACCCGATGGCGATGATCCTCGCGGGAGCGGCGCTGCTCTCGCACGCCGACGAGCCGGCGCAGCGGGCGGGCAGGGCGATCCGCGAGGCATGCCTCGAGGCGGTCTCGGAGGGCGTCCGCACCGCAGATCTCGCGGGCCACGCGAGCTCGACCGATTTCACCGACGAGGTGATCCGCCGCACGCGCTCGAAGCTCGAGGTCTGGGCTTCGCTCTAGAACGACGGCGGGGCGGCCCGAAAGCCGCCCCGCATCGAGCGATCGTCTCGTACGAGCTAGCCGACGATGAAGCCCGTGGCGTTGACTGCGGCCAAGATCTTGGCCTTGGTGAAGCCGTCCTCGAACGCGCTCGGAGCCGGCGTCGTCGGCGACGTCGTCCCGCCCGAGAAGCGGATATCGCGGATCCAGGCGGCGTGCCGCGCCTCGACCGGCAGGATCCGGCCGGCGGCGACGAGGATCGCCTTCGTCTTGATGTTGCCGACCTGACCGAGGTAGGCGTGAACACCCGTGTCCTCGAGCACCTGGGAGGTGGCGGCGAACTTGGCCGAGTTGGTGACCGTGTCCTTGAAGTCGAACTTCGGCTTCGCGACCGCCGCCGCGCCGAGCGCCTTCTTCAAGAAGACGACGTGCGTGTTCTCGTGCTGGGCGACGACCGTCGAGAAGCGATTCAGCTCGCCCTTGAGGACCTTGTTCTGGTTCGCCGTCGCGTAGAAGGCTGACTCGAGGTACTCGAGCGTGAGCGCGAAGTTGAGGATGGCGACATCGCTCGCCGGCGTCGCCCCCTGAGCGATCGAGGGGAGAAGGCCCATCAGGCTGCCGGCCCCTACGGCCGCTGCGCCGCCGAACGCGGCCTTGCGGAGGAAGCTCGCGCGGTCCCCACCTAGCTTCGCGGCGGCCTCTTCGAGGGCTCCGTCCTTGTCGAGATCCCCCCACGTGCGGATGGTGTCAGACATGTGTCTCCTTTTCCGGGTGGCCATTGACTGGGCAGCCACCGATCAGGTGGTTCGCACGACTGGCCTCCGCGGTTCATCCTGACTCGTACGCGCATTCGGCCGTCCTGCGTTTTGTCCAGGTGTGCCACTGTGGAACAGTTCTGAAACGCCAACGACTATCTCGAATCACAGAGGCTTTCCGCCCCAGCGCGGGTGCACGCGAGCAGCGAAATGTCCGGGCGCGCGCCTGTTCCCTTCTCCGGCCGCGGCGGGCTCCGTAGAGTTGCGCTCGATGCGGATCGCAGTTCCCAGAGAGTCGGCTGCCGGCGAGCGACGCGTGGCCCTCGTCCCCGATGCTGTGACGCGACTCGCGGGAGTCGGTTTCGACGTGACGGTCGAGCAGGGCGCGGGCCTGGAAGCCGGCTTCTCGGACGAGGCCTACGTCGAGGCGGGGGCGTCGGTGGTCGAGCGCGACGAGCTCTACCACGACGTCACGGCGGTCGTTCGCGTGGCGCCGCCGAGCGCCGAGGAGGTCGACGCGCTCGAGCCCGGCACCATCCTGATCGGCTTCCTGAATCCGCTGGGCGATCCGGCCGGAGTCGCGCGCCTGGCCTCAAAGGGCGTGAACGCCTTTGCGATGGAGTCGGTACCGAGGATCACTCGCGCTCAGGCGATGGACGCCCTTTCGTCCCAGAGCACGGTCGCCGGCTACAAGGCCGTCGTCCTCGCCGCCGACCGGCTGCCGCGGCTCTTCCCCCTCCTGATGACGGCGGCCGGAACCGTCGCGCCGGCGAAAGTCCTCGTCCTCGGCGCCGGCGTCGCCGGCCTCCAGGCGATCGCGACCGCGCGGCGGCTCGGCGCAGTCGTGTCCGCGTTCGACACGCGTCCGGTCGTCCAGGAGCAGGTGGAGAGCCTCGGCGCGACCTTCCTCGATCTCGGAGTGCGTGGACGAGAGACGGAAGGTGGCTACGCGGTCGAGCTGACCGCGGAGCAACAGTCGCAGCAGCAGTCGGCGCTCGAAGCCCGGATCGCCGACATGGATGTGGTGGTCACGACGGCGCTCGTCCCCGGCCGGCCCGCGCCACTGCTGATTCCGGCATCGGCAGTGGATCGGATGCGTCCCGGCTCGGTGATCGTCGACCTCGCGGCCGAGACAGGCGGCAATTGCGAGCTGACCGAGCCCGGCTCCGAGATCGTGCGCGGCGGCGTCACGATCGTCGGCCTGACCAACCTGGCCGCGACGATGCCCTACCACGCGAGCCAGCTCTATGCCCGCAACGTCTCTGCGCTCCTGCAGCATCTGGCGCCCGACGGCGAGCTCGCGCTGGACTTCGCTGACGAGATCACTGCAGGCACCTGCGTGACGCGCAGCGAGGTGGCGGCATGAGTCACAACGCGACGCTCGTGATCGAGCTGACGATCCTGGTGCTCGCGGTCTTCCTCGGCTTCGAGGTGATCTCGAAAGTGCCGACGCTGCTGCACACGCCGTTGATGTCCGGTACGAACGCGATCCACGGGATCGTGATCGTCGGGGCGATGATCGTGGCCGGGATGGAAGAGGCGGACGGGTTGACGCAGGTCGTCGGGTTCGTCGCCGTCGTGCTCGCCTCCGCGAACGTCGTCGGCGGCTTCGTCGTCACCGACCGGATGCTCGAGATGTTCAAGAAGCGGGAGCCGCGTGAACGAAACCCTGACTGAGCTCCTCTACCTCGTCTCGATCATCAGCTTCATCCTCGCGCTCCGCTTCCTCTCCTCTCCTGCGCACGCCCGACGAGGCAACCAGATCGGGGCGGCAGGGATGTTGCTCGCGATCGTCGTCACGTTCGCTCAATCGGAGGTCGTCGGCTACGGCTTGATCGCGGTCGGGATGGTGCTCGGCGGCCTGCTCGGAGTCGTCGGCGCGCGACGCGTGAAGATGACCGCGATCCCGCAGATGGTGGCGCTCTTCAACGGCGTCGGCGGAGGTGCGGCGGCGCTCGTCTCGCTCGCAGAGTTCCACAACCGGACGTCCGACGACGGACGCCTACCGACCGACGTGGCGATCGCGATCGGACTGTCCGCGCTGATCGGCGCGATCTCCTTCTCGGGCTCGCTCGTCGCATTCGCGAAGTTGCAGGAGTTGATCCAGGGTCGCCCGATCACCTACACAGGGCAACAGTTCGTGAACGCGTTGATCCTCGCAGGTGCGGTCGGCTGCGGGGTTGCGATCGTCGCGGGAGCCGAAAGCGAATGGCTGCTCGTCGCACTGATCGCCGGTGCGCTCGCGTTCGGCACGCTGTTCGTGCTCCCGATCGGCGGTGCGGACATGCCCGTGGTGATCTCGCTCCTGAACGCCTTCACCGGCCTCGCGGCCGCCGCGACCGGCTTCGAGCTCGAGAACAACGTCCTCATCGTCAGCGGCGCGCTCGTCGGCGCCTCCGGCACGCTGCTCACACTCCTGATGGGCAAGGCGATGAACCGCACGATCGGCAACGTCCTCTTCGGCGCGTTCGGGAAGGTGGTCGCAGGCCCTGCGGCAGCGGCCGTGAGCGACGACGGGCGCACGGTTCGTGCGACGACCGCCGACGACGTCGCGATCATGCTCACCTATGCCCGCCGGGTCGTCGTCGTCCCGGGCTACGGGCTCGCGGTGGCGCAGGCCCAGCACGACGTCCGTCAGCTCGCGGATCTGCTCGAGGAGCGCGGCGTCGACGTCCGCTACGCGATCCATCCCGTCGCCGGTCGGATGCCGGGACACATGAACGTGCTCCTCGCAGAGGCGAACGTCCCCTACACGCAACTGCAGGAGATGGAGGAGATCAACCCGGAGTTCGGGAGGACCGATGTCGCGCTCGTGATCGGGGCAAACGACGTCACGAACCCGGCTGCCCGCGATACCCCTTCGAGCCCGATTTTCGGAATGCCGATCCTGGACGTCGATCACGCCTCAGCCGTCGTCGTCCTCAAGCGAGGGATGAGCCCGGGCTTCGCCGGGATCGACAATGCCCTCTATCTCGATCCGAAGACACAGATGCTGTTCGGCGATGCGAAGGACTCGGTTATCAGGCTGACGGCGGCGGTGAAGGCGCTCTAGACCGAGGCTCTCGGCGGCGCGACGCGGTCGCCTCGCAGTTGGTGGTGGGACGAAGGCCCACCACCAACCCCCCACCCTCTTGGGTGGGGCAATGATCGCCGGAGCGCAAGCACAGATGTGCAACAGGTCTGGGCCAATTGTGCAATTACCCTTCCACCGATGGTGTCGTTCTTCAGCGGCCGCGACGTCGTTGCGGCCGTGCCGCCCGAGACGGCGTACGCAGCTGTTCGCGAGGCCTTCGCCGCGCACGCGCGTGGCGAATGGACGATGCAGCCGAAGCTCTACGTCACCAACTATCCGGCCGGCGACTTCCGGGCGATGCCGGCGCTCGGTGGCGGACACGCGCTACTCAAGTGGGTTACGTCGTTCCCTGGCAACCCCGCGCTCGGGCTCCCGACCGTTACCGGTCTCGTGGTGCTCTCGAACGCCGACACTGGAATGGTCGAGGCGATTCTCGACGCGGGGGCCGTGACGGCACTCCGGACTGGCGCCGCGGCCGTGATCGCGGCCGACGTGCTCGGCCGACCGGATGCCGAAACCGCCGCAGTGATCGGCGCCGGCGTCAACGGCAAAGCCGCCGCGCGGACGTTCGTGGCGCTCGGCCGATCCGTTTCTTTGTGGGACGTCGATCGGCCCCGCGCGGAAGTTACGGCGGCGGAACTGGGCGCCGACGTGTCCGCGAGTCGCGAGGAGGCCCTGGCCGCCGACCTGCTCGTCACCGTCACACCTGGCCGCAAGATCCTGGTCGGAGAAGGCGCGCTCCGGCCCGGGCAGCACGTCAGTCTGATGGGCGCGGACGGGCCGGGAAAGGCCGAGATCGCGATCGCCGAGATCGCCCGCGCACACGTCTTTTGCGACGAGTGGGAGCAGGCAAGCCACGGCGGGGAGCTGACTGCCCCGCTCGAGGCTGGAGCAATCGCACGCGGTGATGTCACCGAGCTCGGCGCTGTGCTGATCGGCTCCGCGACTGGTCGAGCATCAGCGGACGAGATTACGGTCTTCGACTCGACCGGCCTGGCGATCCAGGACCTCGCCATAGCAAAGGCCGCGCTCGCGCGCGCGGACGACCTCGACCTGCAGCGGCTCGAGCTCTAGCCGAGAATCCGGGCGGGATCGAAGAGCTCGAGCTCGGGCGGGGAGGCGCCGAGGATCGCGTCTGCGACAAGCTCGCCGCAGACGAACCCGAGCACGTTGCCGTGTCCCGAGTAGCCGGCCGCTACCCAGAGCCCGTCCCGCTTCGGTACCGCACCAACGAGCGGGCGCCCGTCGGGGCTCGACCCGAAGATCCCTGCCCACCGATGCGTGATCGCCGGGAGTCGGCCCACCAGCTCGACGATGAGCGACTCGAGCCGTTCCTGGATCACCGACGTCAGCGTCTCCTCGCTCGTGTTCTCAGCTTCGTCCGCGTCACGGCGACCGCCGACGACGAGCCGGTGGTCGAGAAGCTGCTGCCAGTAGTCGTATCCGTGCCGCGCGTAGTGCGGGAGCGGGAAGAGCAGCTCGTCGAGCGGTTCCGTGACGACGACCTGATTGCGGATCGGGCCGATCACCGCGTCCAGCTCGGGCACGAGCCCACTCGTATAGCCGTCTGTCGCGATCACGATAGTCGGTGCGGTCAAATGGGTCAGTTTCTCGACACGCGAACCTTCCCGGAGCTCCGCGCCCGCTTCGGCTGCGTGCTGGGCGAGCCGTCGCAACCAGCGAGCCGGATGGATCGAGGCGTCCGGAAGATGTCGGACACCCCCCGCGAACCGGCCGAGGTGCGGCGGTAGCTCATCGAGCCATTCGACCGCAAACGCATCCTGCTCGAGCGCCCGAAACTCGGCCTCGAGCTCGACGAGCTCGGAGGTGTCGGAGGCGAGCCGCAGACTGCCGGTCTGACGGAAAGCGTCGCCCGCAAGCTCTCGGATGGACTCCAGCCCGCGCTCGGTCAGCGCCCAGAAGTCTCTCGCCCGCTGCGGCCCGAGCTTCGTGCGCGCGGTGTCGTACGACATCGCGCCGCCGCGCAACGCGAAACCGCCGTTACGCCCGCTGGCGCCGCACGCGATCGTGCGCGTCTCGTGGAGCCGCACGCGCACGCCGGCTCGGGCGAGCGCGAGCGCGCACGAACAGCCCGTGACGCCGCCGCCGACGATCTCGACCTCGGGCGCCCCCTGGAGCTTCCGGACAGGCAGCGCCGGGGCGGGCTCTGCGAGCCAGAACGAGTCGGCCATCCGCCGATGCTAACGCGACGCACGCACGATTCCCTCCTCGACGGTGACTGCTCCGGCGAGCTCCAGCTCGGTCAGGACGCCGGCCAACTCGCCTGCTCCGAGCCCGGTTGCCCGCGCCAGCTCGTCTGCGCTCGTCGCCGCCTCGCGCACACGCTCGAGCACCACAGCAGCGCCGTCTCCGAGCTCGAGCACGGGCTCCTCCAGAGGCGAGAGCCCGTAGCTCTCGAGCACATCGACGCTCCCGGTGCACGGAGTAGCGCCGAGTCGCAGGAGCGCGTTCGACCCGACGGACAGCGTCGAGGTGATCTCCCCTGGGACGGCGAACACCTCGCGGCCCTCCTCGAGAGCAAGGTCGGCCGTGATGAGAGCACCGCTGCGCTCGCGTGCCTCGACCACGAGCGTCGCCGCACAGAGGCCCGCCACGATCCGGTTCCGCGCTGGGAACCGCCAGGGCGCCGGCTCGATCCCCGGCGCATACTCGGAGACGATTACACCAGTCTCGGCAATCTCGCGCGCGAGCGAGCGATGCGCGGAGGGATAGTCGCGATCGATCCCGCAGCCGAGTACTGCAATCGTGAGGCCGCCCGCCTCGAGCGCACCGCGATGAGCCTCGCCGTCGACGCCGCGGGCAAGGCCGCTGACCACGACGAGGCCGGCAGCCGCGAGCTCACGACCCAGGCGCCGCGCCACCTGCCGGCCGTACGGAGAGCAGGCCCGGGCACCCACCACCGCCACCGCCTGCTTGCTCATCAGCTCAACGGCGCCGACACCGCGCAGGAAGAGTCCGGGCGGCGGGTCGTGGATCGCGCGGAGCAGCGGGGGAAAGGCCGCGTCAGAACGGGCGAGGAACCGGTAGCCCAGGGCGTCGAGGCGCCGGAGCTCCGCCGCCGCGTCGAAGGACGCCTTGAAACGCGCATAGCGAGTGCTGCGTGGTTCTGCTACGAGATGCGACTCCGTCACCGCCGCGAACGAGGCGAGTGCAAGCTCCTGCATCACCCGGCGAGCTCCTTCGGCGAACGGTAGGCGAGCGCCTCGGCGACATGCTCCGACTCGACAGCGTCCGATCCGGCCAGCGCCGCGGCCGTGCGAGCAACCCGCGCGACGCGCGCGCGACCACGGCCCGAAAGCGGCAGCCGCTCGACGGCGCGCGTGAGTAGCTCCTCGGCGGCTCGCGTGCGAACGGGCGCGTCCTCGCGCAGACGGGAGCGGGCCTCGGCGACGCGGCCGCGCACCGGCCGCGATGCCTCGGATGGGCCTTCAGCGAGTTCGCTGGCTCGTGGCCGCGGCACCGTCACGACAAGATCGAACCGATCGAGAAGAGCGCGCGAGAGCTTGTCTCGGAAGGACGCGAGTCGCTGCGGCGAGCACGAGCATTCGGTCGCGGGATCGCCACGACCGGCGCACGGGCACAGGTTCATCGTCGCGACGAGCTGGAAGCGAGCGGGGAAGAGCGCCTGCCCGTTGGCACGGGCGATCGCGATCATCCCGTCCTCGAGTGGCTGGCGGAGCGCCTCGAGCGTGGGGCGCTGGAACTCCGGCAACTCGTCCAGCAGGAGCACACCCCGGTGGGCAAGGCTCGCCTCGCCGGGTCGCGGCCCCGGCCCGCCGCCGACGATCGCGGCGGTCGAGGCGCTGTGATGCGGAGCGCGAAACGGCGCGCGCGAGACGAGCGGCCGCTCGGGCGCGAGCAGGCCTGCGACCGAATGGATCCGCGTTACCTCGAGTGCCTCGGCCGGCGCGAGCAGCGGGAGGATCCCGGGCAGCCTCCGCCCGAGCATCGTCTTGCCGGTGCCGGGCGGACCGGCCAGAAGGAGGTTGTGACCACCTGCCGCGGCGAGCTCGAGGGCTCGCCGTGCCCGTTCCTGCCCGCGGACGTCGGCGAGGTCGGCTGGCTCCGGCTCGAACGGCTCGTCGGGCGGCTCGACCGGGGCAGGCTGCAGCTCGCCCCGCAGATAGGCGACCGCCTCGCCGAGATGTCGGACCGGCACCGCCTGCACACCCGCAAGCTCGGCTTCGGCCGCAGACTCGGGCGCGCAGAGGATCAGGTCGAGGCCGAGGCTGCGCGCTCCCTCGGCGACGGCGAACGCACCGCGCACCGGCCGAATGCGCCCGTCCAGAGCGAGCTCGCCAACCGCGGCATGCTCCGCAAGGCGCTCCGCCGGCACCTGTCGCGAGGCCGCCAACACCGCCAGGGCGATCGAGAGGTCGAAGCTCGATCCTTCCTTGCGCAAGCCCGCCGGAGCGAGGTTGACCGTGATCCGGCGGTCGAGCGGCCACTCCAGCGAGGTCGACGAGATCCCGCTCCGAACCCGGTGTTTCGCCTCCTGACAGGCACGGTCGGCCAGGCCGACGATCGCGAAGCCAGGCACGCCGCGCTCAAGGTGCGCCTCGACCTCCACCCGCCGCGGCTCGAGACCGACGAGAGCGTGGGTGACGGTGCGCGCAAGCACGCTTTCGACGCTACGCCCGAAGCTGTGACCGAAGAGCTACGGCTTCGTCAAGGATGTGTCGCAATCAGGATCGACTCGAAGTACTCGCCCGAACGCCGGCCCGTCCGCCTGTTGACGTGACGTTCGAGCCGGTCGGCGAGCACGAGTCCGGCTCGGCGCAGGATCTCCGGGTAGAGCTCTCGGCGGTCGTTGACGACGATGCAGACCGGCGCCCCCGGGCGGAGTGTCTCCACGGCCCGTTCGAGCACGGTTGCGATCCCTGCGCTGTATTCCTCGATCGCCGCCCGGCTCGTGCCCCTCGCGGCAGCCCCGACCTCGCGCTCGCGCCGGTCGTCCAGGCCGAGGAGCTCGTATGCGTACCGATGCTGCTCGTGGTAGTCGATCAGGCCCGGATACGGCGGCGACGTGACGACCCCGTCGTACGGACCTCCGAGCTCGAGCTCGCGCGCGTCCCCGTGAAGGACGACCGCTGCGCGGTGCTCGTCCCGCACCGCCGAGAATGCGTTCAGTCGCGCCAACGTATCGAGCAGGTAGCGGGAGAGGAACTTGTTCGCGGTCTCGACCGGCCGGCACGTGCGCCGGTGCTTGTGGCACCAGTACTCGCCGACCTGGGGCGCCTTGGGAAAGTCGAGGTCGAAATGGGTCGTGCGCCGGGCGGAACGGGCCGCACGCGCGAGCACGACGCGCAGAACTTCCGCGTGGAAATAGCGTGACAGCTCCGAACGGAAGTGGAGCAGCTCGGCCGCGGCACCCGGAGCGAACCACTTCGCCACGTACCCGCGCGGTCTCGCCCGCGAGCGTCCAAGCCGGGAGTGCGCCTCGAGCACCTCCCCCTCGAGCGCGGCCAGGTCGTAATCCGCCGTCTTCACCCGCATCAGCAGCGCATTGAAAGCCGCAACGTCGACTCCAACCGCGTCATAGCCGGACTCGAGCGCCTGAACGAGCGTCGTGCCCGAGCCGGCGAAAGGGTCGAGAACCCGGCCGTCCGACTTCACGTAGCGCGCGAGAAGGGTCTCCACGAGCTGAGGCACGAACTTGCCGAGATACGGATGGAGCCGGTGCACGTGCTTCGTCCGCTCGCGCTCCGGTAGCTCCCGCTCGGACCACGAGAGCGCGAGATCGACTTGAGGGTAGAGCTGGGTTTGCGTCAGCGCCACGACGACGGATTCGCCGCCGACCGGCAGACCCTTGCAACCGCTCAGCCGACAGGAAGTCGGAACTGCAGCGTCGGACCGAGCGGCACCCCGTCCAGCTTCCACGTCACCCGGTAGGCGCCCGGCTCGCCTCCGGGAAACGTCGGCAGCAGCCTCACAGACCCGTACCACACCTTGCTGCCACGGAAAATCGGAAACGAACCGCACCGGATCCGGGCTGCGGCACCACCCGGTGGTCGAACGCAGAGCGCGTACCGGGCGAAGTAACGGGCGGCCGTCGCGATTCCGAGCCGCACGGTTCCATTCATGACGACTGCGCGGAAACAGACATCGCCGCTCGGGCTGCAGTAGCTCGCGAGCGTCCTCGGAACCGCGGAGGCGCTCGTGGAGGCGGTGCCCCCGGCCATCAGGGCGACGACGATCACAGCTGCGGCGCCCGCCCGAGGCACTCTCGCTAGCACGCTTCACGGCCGTGGACGTCCGAGTCCGACGGCTCCTCGGGGAGCTCGAGCGCGACGGCATCGCTCCCGAGCGGGCGCCGCGGTGGGCCGGCGGGAACGAGCGCCGGCTCCTCGTCGGGCGGCGTCGAGGGCGGCTCCGACGGGGGCGCGAGCCCGAAGACCCGCTTCAGCCGTTGCCAGAAACCGCCCTTGCGCACGTCTAGTAGTGGATCCCGTTCGCGGCGTCGAGCTCGTGCAGACGGCGGATCCGCTCTTCCATCGGCGGATGCGTCGAGAAGAGCGCCGCCATGCCGACCTTGCGGAGCGGATTCGCGATGTAGAGCGCCTCGGTCGCCGGGTTCACGTTCATCGGCACCGCCTCGGTGCCCTTCTGCAGGGTGCCGAGCGCCTCGGCGAGCGGCCGGCCCTCGCCCAGATACTGCGCCGCGGTCGCGTCGGCGAGGTACTCCCGCTGGCGCGAGACGGCGAGCTGGAGGATCATCGCGGCGATCGGCGCGACGATAATCGCGACGAGCGCGCCGACGATCCCGAGCGGGCTCGAGTCCTCGTCGTCGCCTCCGCCGAAGAGCATCGAGAACTGGAGGATGTTCGCGATCGCGGAGATCGCCGCTCCGATCATCGCCGCGATGGTCATCACGAGGATGTCGCGGTTGGCGATGTGCGCCATCTCGTGCGCGAGCACGCCCTTCACCTGATCTCGCGGGAGGTAGCGGAGCAGACCTTCCGTGACGGCGACGACCGCCTTCTTCGGACTGCGGCCGGTTGCAAACGCGTTCGGCTGCTCGGATGGGATCAGGTAGACGCGAGGCATCGGTACTCCCGCCCTCCCCGCGATCTCCTCGATGTCGCGGTAGAGCTCCGGTGCCTCGCTGCGGTCGACCGGGCGAGCCTTGCTCGCCTTCAGCGCCAGCTTGTCGGAGAACCAGAACATCACGAGGTTGAAGACAACCGCGATCCCGGCGAAGAGGATGATCCCGTTCGAGCCGCCGACAAGACCCCCGAGCCCGATGAAGAGGGCGGCGAGACCGGCGATGATCACCCACGTTCGGGTCTGGGTGGCAAATCGTGTGCGCGTGATCGACATTGGTGTTCGGTGTTCCTTTCCGGCTGAATGACAGAGATTCGGGATTCAGCCGCAAGTTTCTCCCGCCACCTGCTGGTGGCCGGCGCGCCCGGGCCGAAGCCGTCCTGACGAGTGCGCCCGTTCGGGGATAGTGCCTTCCGGCAGGCATATCGTAGCCGCAGGAGCCGGACAGCCGCATTGCGGCGCGATTAATCCGGAGGCGACGAATCGACGTAGGAGAGCCATGAGAATCGTGCCGACGATCGGGCTCGCCGCGGCTCTCGTGGGCTGCTTCGGCGCAGGGTGCGCAGGCGAGCCGGCCGCCGAGCCCGAGCCGGTCGTACGACAGTCGGAGCTACGCGGCGCCCAGGCGGTCCGCGAGGTTGTGGCGATCCGGACCGCAGGCGCAGACGCGGGTGTCCTCTCGACGAAGATCTTCGGCACGATCGCAGCGGCAGGCCGGCAATCTCGAGCAGAAGGCGGCCGCCTGCTCCGCCGGGAGCTCCCGCCGCTTCTCGCCGCCGCCGCGACGGTCTGGCCGCGCTCCTACCGCGCGATTGCGGCGCAGGCGCCGAGGCGCGAGGCGGCGCGAAGGCAGCGCGCGATCCTGCTCCGGGCCGTGCGCAGCGAGCAGGCCTCGCTCGCCCGACTCCGGCGAGAGCTGCGCGGCGCCCGAGACGTCTGGCCGCCGGTCCTGCGCTTCGACGCGCGGAGCGGCGAGCTGCGACGACGACTCGCAGTCGAGATCGACGCGATGATGTCGATGATTCCGGCCAACGAGAGCGAGGCGTTACGCCGAGCGTTCGCGGGCGGCTGAGGTCAGATCTCCGCGATAACCCGCTCGAGCCTCCTTCCCTGGATCGCAACGACCTCGAAGCGGCAGTCGAGCGTTCGGCACTCGGGATGGCGCGAGAACCAGGTTTCGGCAGCGCGGCGAAGGCGTCGGCGCTTCTCCGGCGTCACCATCTCCAGTGGGTGACCGTAGTCGCCGGTCGCCTTCCCTTTCACCTCGCAGAAGACGAGCCGGCGACCGCGCCGGAGGATCAGATCGAGCTCGTTGCCGCCGGCCCAGACGTTCGCACCGAGCACGCGATAGCCGCGCAGCCGGTAGTGGAGCGCGGCGCGGCGCTCGAACCGGTTGCCGACCCTGCGCGTATTCGTGGCGGCGGCGTTCAGGCCGCGGCCACCGTCAGCGGCTCGTCGACGAGATAGCAGAGGGCCCGGAACGACCGCCGGTGTTGCTCGCTCGGCCCATGTGCGCGGACCGCGGCTGAATGCCCCGGCGTGATGTAGCCGACGTGACGGGCGAACCCGTAGCGCGGGTAGAGGGCATCGAGCCGGCGCATCACCCGATCGCGGGTCACCTTCGCGACGATCGACGCGGCGGCGATTGCAGCGCTCTTCGTATCGCCGTCGACGACCGCGCGATGATCCGGTGCGGTGGGGCCGAGGCGAAAACCGTCCACGAGACACGCGTCGGCCCGAGGCACGAAGTCGGCGAGCACGGAACGCAAACCCCAGAGATTGGAGCGGTGCAGCCCGTGCCGGTCGATCTCCACCGACGGGATCACTCGGACGCTGATCTGCGCGGCACAGCCCACCACGGCGCGGAAAAGCTCGTCGCGCCCGGCGGGCGAGACCTGCTTCGAATCGTTCAGCAGCGCGAGTGGCCGGACTCGATGGTTGCGCAGGCACTCGTAGTCGAGCAGGACGCCGGCGACGACGAGTGGGCCCGCCAGCGAGCCCCGTCCCGCCTCGTCCGCACCCGCCACGAACCGGACGCCCAGCCTACGGTCGAAGGAGAGGAGCCGTTGACCGCTCATGCGCGCCATGAGGGCGAGGATAGCCGCGAAGGTCGGACGACTTCGTCACGACGCTGTCACGAAAGCGTGTCTCTTGCGACGAAGCTTGCAACCGCCGGGCGGCGACGCGAGCTACTCGGCGGCAGGATTACCGGCGGCGGCGACAGGCGAGTCGACTTCCACCTCGGCCGCTTGCGGCGGTGCGGCCCGAGCCGACTTCTGCGCACGACCCGCGCCGGCAGGCTGCCGCAGCTCGCGGATCCGCGCTTTCTTGCCCACCTTGCCGCGCAGGTAGTAGAGCTTCGCGCGGTTCACGTCGCCGATCGCGCCGACCTCGATCTTCTCGATCTTCGGCGAGTGCACCGGAAACGTCCGCTCCACGCCCACTCCGAACGACTGCTTGCGGACGGTGAACGTCTCGCTGACACCCGAGCCCTGCCGCTTGATCACGACCCCCTCGAAGACCTGGAGGCGCGAGCGCGTCCCCTCGATCACGCGGAAGTGCACGCGCACGGTGTCGCCCGCCTTGAAGAGCGGCACGTCTTGGCGCAGCTGGCGCTGCTCGATGCTCTGGATGATCGTGCTCATGGAGGAAGGCGGCCACTCGGCCGGGGGCGAATGGTAGCGCAAGCTCGCGGTCGGAATCAGCTCAGCGGACGGAGATGCGGGTGGGCGGCCAGTAGGTCGCGAACACCTTGCCGATCAGGTTGTTCCGCGGCACGGTCCCCCATTCGCGCGAGTCGCACGATTGGCTGCGGTTGTCGCCCATCATGAAATACTGCCCCTGGGGGATCGTGAACGTCTCCGGCCCGCGCGAGTCACGCCGGGCCTGTTCGAGGTACGGCTCCGGCAGCTTCTGACCGTCGATGTAGACGAAGCTGAAGCCTCCTTCGGTTCGCAGCTCGAGCCGCTCGCCGGGCAGTCCGATCAGCCGCTTCACGAAGGTTCCGCCGGCGCCACAGCGGGTCTGGGCTGCAGGTGGCGTCTCGAAGACGATGATCTCCCCTCGCTCGGGCTCGCGAAAGTGGTAGATCAGCCGGTTTGCGAGCACGCGGTCGGAGAAGCGTGCCTCGCAGCCGCTCGCGGGCATCGCGCAGTGCAGGGTCTGCTCCATCGAAGAGGACGGAATTCGGTAGGGATTGACCACCCACGCCTTGATCGCGAGCACGATCGCGATCGCGCCGACGATCGTGACGACCCAGTCGATCGTGACGCGCCAGCCGTGCGGCAGGCGGCGCGTGAGCCGGTCGACCGGGTTGCGGGAATGAAACTCGCGCTTCTGGACGCTCGGCCGCGCGTTCGAGCCGACGAGCCAGTCGTCGTAACGGTGCCGGCGCTCCGGGTCGGCGAGCGTCTGGTAGGCGACCTGGAGCTCGAGCCCGCGCTCCTCGCTCCAGCTCGCGTCCGAGGCGCGTCGGAAGGCATCCTCGATCTCCGTCTCCGAGGCATTCCGGGGGAGGCCGAGCGTCGCGTAGTAATCGGTCACAAGACCGCGTTCCGCGCACGGCTCCGCTCACGGCGCCAGCCCTCGATCCGCGCGTGATCGCCCGAGAGCAGGACGTCGGGCACGGACCAGCCCCTGAACTCGGCGGGGCGCGTGTAGTGCGGATACTCGAGCCCGCCCTCGAGCGCGGCCGAGAAGCTCTCGTTCTCGCCCGATCCCTCGGCGAGGGCTCCAGGCAGCCGCCGCGCGATCGCGTCGAGGAGCACCATCGCCGGCAGCTCGCCGCCGGAGAGCACGTACGGGCCGATCGAGATCGCGTCGGAGGCCAGGTGCGTGACGATTCGCTCGTCGAAGCCCTCGAAGCGGGAGGAGAGCAGGGTCAGTTGCGGCTCGAGCGCAAGCTCCTCGACGATCGCCTGTGTTAGTGGCCGGCCCTGAGGAGTCAGCGCGATCACGCGATGAGCGGAGGCGTCGCCGTAGACGGCATCGAGCGCCGCCGCGACGACGTCCACGCGCAGCACCATCCCGGCACCGCCGCCGTACGGATCGTCGTCGACCTGCCCCGAGCGAAGCGGCGAGGTGTCGCGGTAGTTGAAGAGGCGCAGCTCGAGCACGCCGCCCAAGACGGAGGCGAGCGGGCGTTGCTCGGTCATCCACGCGAAGGCGTGCGGAACCTGGGTGAAGACGTCGAGGAGCACGGCCGAGCAGGTTACTCGTCGTCGGCGAAGCCCCGCGCAACCAGGACGCGGCCCGCTTCGAGGTCGACGTCGAGCACGCAGGCGGCGACGAGCGGCAGCAGCAGCCCCGAGTCGAGCTCGAGGGAGTCGTTCGCGGGCCCGTTGTGGACTTCCGCCACAGTCCCGAGCGCGCGGCCTCCGTCCTCCTCGACGGTCAGGCCGACGAGCTGGAAGACGTAGAACGTGTCCTCGTCCGGCTCCGGCAGTGCCTCACGCGGAACCGAGAGCGTCGATCCGCGCACGACGGCGCGGTCGAGCATGAGCACCGGCCTGCCTCCTGAGCCACGCTTCGAGACGACGATCTCCACCTCGAATCCGTCGACCCAGAGCGTCGCGCCACGGGCGAACCTCCCCTCCACCTCGCTCGGCTCCTCGACGAAGAACGAGCCGTCGACTCCGTGCGGACGACCGACGCGGCCGACCGGGACCAGATCGAGGTCACTCAACGATTTCGAGAACGATGCGCCGCCGCGACTTCGCGGAACTGGCGCGCACGATCGTGCGGAGCGCGCGGGCGATCCGGCCCTGACGACCGATCACCTTGCCGCGATCCTCAGGCGCGACGTAGAGCTGCAGGATCGTCGTATCGTCCCGCTCGACCTCCTCGACACGCACCGCGTCGGCGTCGTCGACGAGTTGGCGCGCCAGCCATTCGAGCAGCTCAGCCACCGAGCTCACCCACTCGGCTGGGGCTCCGCTGTCTCGGCTTCGGTCGCCTGAGCCTTCTGGTCGATCTTGATCAGCTTCGCGACGGCGTCGGACGGCTGCGCGCCCTTGCCGATCCACTCCTGGATCCTGTCCTGGTCCAGCTCGATCGTCGAAGGATCGGTCTGCGGGTTGTAGCGACCGACGATCTCGATGAACTTGCCGTCGCGCGGGGAGCGCGAGTCAGCGACGACGACACGGTAGATCGGGTTCTTCTTCGAGCCGACTCGCGTCAGCCTGAGCCTTACTGCCATTCCTACCTCCGGCCTGCTTTGGTCATTTGCTGCGGAAGGGAGGGCATCTTCCCCTTGCCCATCTGCTTCATCATCTTCTCCATCTGCTTTCGTGCGGTGAGGAGCTTATTGACGTCCTGGATCGTCTGCCCGCTCCCCTGCGCGATCCGAAGCCGGCGGGAGCCGTTGATCAGGTGCGGCATTCGCCGCTCCTGCGGGGTCATCGAGAGCACGATCGCCTCGACGCGGGCGAGTTGACGCTCGTCGATGTCGACGTCCTTCAGCTGGTTTCCGAGTCCGGGAATCAGCTTCAGGACACCCTGGATCGGCCCCATCTTCTTCAACATCTTCTGAGCCGAGAGGAAATCGTCGAAGGTGAACTGGCCGGCGCGCATTCGCGCCTCCATCGCCTCCTGCTCGTCCTCCTCGACGGCGGCTTCGGCCTTCTCGATCAGCGTCAGCACGTCGCCCATGCCGAGGATGCGCGAGGCCATCCGCTCGGGGTAGAAGTACTCGAGCTGATCGAGCTTCTCGCCCACCGAGACGAGCTTGATCGGCTTGCCGGTGACCGCTTTCACGGACAGTGCCGCACCGCCGCGGGCGTCGCCGTCGAGCTTCGTCAGGACGACGCCGTCGAAGGCGATTCGCTCGAAGAAGGACTCGGCGACATTGACGGCCTCCTGGCCGGTCATCGAGTCGAGGACGAGGAGCACGTTCGTCGGCTTCGCGGCGTCGCGGACGCGCGCGAGCTCCTGCATCAGCTCCTCGTCGATGTGCAGGCGACCGGCGGTGTCGAGGATGACGACGTCCTGGCCGGCCGTCTGAGCGGCCTGGATCCCGTACTTCACGACCTCGACGGGGTCCTGCGTGTCCTTGCGGTAGACCGGAATCTGGATCTGGCGCCCGAGTTGCTCGAGCTGGTCGATCGCGGCGGGACGTTGCAGGTCGGCGGCGACGAGCGCCGGCTTCTTGCCGTCCTTGCGCAGGAGGAGGGCGAGCTTGGCCGAGGTCGTGGTCTTACCGGAGCCCTGGAGGCCGGCCATCAGGATCACGGTCGGCGGGCGGCCGAAGGCGAGCCGCGAGTCGCCCGAGCCCATCAAGCTCGTCAGCTCCTCGTGGACGATCTTGACGATTTGCTGACCGGGCGTCAGGCTCTTCAGCACGTCCTGGCCGGTTGCGCGCTCGCGCACATCGGCGACGAAGCTCTTGACGACCTCGAAGTTGACGTCGGCCTCGAGCAGCGCGAGGCGGATCTCGCGCATCGCCTTGGAGATCGTCTCCTCGTCGAGGCGCCCCTTGCCGCGGAGGTCGCCGAGCGTGGCCTGCAGCTTGTCTGAGAGGGTGTCGAACACGGCCGTCAGTGTAGATGCGGCCTACAGCGGGCAGGCGAGAGCCCGACAGCTACCCGAAGGAGTGGAACATGGCAGGGATCGCCAAGGTCATCACCATCATCGGCAACTCCCCCGACGGCTTCGCCGAAGCCGCCCAGGTTGCGGTGACAGAGGCCTCGAAGACGTTGCGCGGAATCACCGGCGCGGACGTGCTCTCGATGAGCTGCGAGGTCGAGGGCGACAAGATCACGAGCTTCCGCACGACGGTGAACATCGCGTTCGCGATCGAGCGCTAGCCGGAGACCGAGCGCTAGCTGGAGACGAGGGCGCGGGCGAAGTCCTGCGCGTCGAACGGGCGCAGGTCGTCGAGGCCCTCCCCCACGCCGATCAGCTTGACGGGCAGGCCGAGCTCGTAGGCGATCGCGACCGCGATCCCGCCCTTCGCCGAGCCGTCGAGCTTCGTCAGTACGACTCCGGTGACCTGTGCGGCCTCTCCGAAGAGCCGCGCCTGCTGGAGCCCGTTCTGGCCGGTGGTCGCGTCGACGACGAGCAGCGTCTCGTGCGGCGCGCCTTCGAGGCGGCTCTCGATCACGCGCCGCACCTTCGCGAGCTCCTCCATCAGGTTCGACTGCGTGTGCAGCCGCCCGGCGGTGTCGATGATCGCGACATCATGGCCGCGGGCGCGCGCAGCCTCGACGGCGTCGTAGGCGACCGCGGCCGGGTCGGCGCCGTGCGCCGCGCCGACGAAGTCCGCTTTCGCGCGCTTGGCCCAGATCTCGAGCTGCTCCTCGGCGGCTGCGCGAAAGGTGTCGGCGGCGCCGAGCAGCACCGTGCGATCGTGCTCGCGCAGCTTCTGCGCCAGCTTGCCGATCGTCGTCGTCTTGCCGGTGCCGTTGACGCCGACGACGAGGATCACGCTCGGCTTCGCCTCGATGTTCAGCGTCGCGGGCTCGCCCAGTAGGTCTGCGATCTCCTCGGCGAGCGCCTCGCCGAGATCCCCGAGCTCGCCGCGCGCCTCGAGCCGACGGACGAGCTCGGCGGTCGCGCGGACACCCACGTCGCCCCGGATCAATGCCTCCTCGAGTCGCTCCCAGTCCTCCTCGTTGCCGGGATCGAACGCCGCGGCGGCGAGCTCACCGGTGAGCGCGCGGCGGCTCTTGCCGAGCGAATCGCGCAGGCGGCCGAAGAACCCGGCTCGCTGCTCATCGCTCTCCTGCGGCCCGTCGGCATCGCCGATGAGCTCTGCCCACGTCCGTGACATCGCGGCAGGTTAGCCTTCGTCTGTGGCGACGTGGGAACGAGTGGCGGAGCTCGCGCGCGAGCTACCCGAGGTCGAGGAGACGACCTCGTGGGGAAAGCCGTCCTTCAAGGTGCGTGGTAAGTCGTTCGCGGGACTGAGCACGCGGCACAAAGAAGCGATGTGGACGCGGTGCGACCGTGACGAGCGCCCGCTTCTCGTCGCGTCGAATCCGGACGCATACCGCCTGACACCGCATTTCGAGAGTTCTCCCGCCTATCTCCTGATCTGGCTCGAGCACATCGAAGAGGAGGAGGTGCGCGAGCGCCTGATCGACGCGTGGCTCATCCAGGCTTCGAAACGACTCGCGGCTCAGCACGATTTCGACTAGACGATCGAGGGGACGGACGTTCTCATAAGCTTGCAATCGTGAGCTACGACATCGCTGTTTGGGTAGGAGAGCGGCCTCTTGATGACGACGAGGCGACTCGTGTCTACGAGCGCCTGTACGAGCAGTCCGAAAACACAGACGCAGCGCCTAGCCCGTTGCTTCTCGACTTTATCGGCGCTCTTACGTCGAGATATCCGGATCTGATGGACTTGTCGGAGGATGATTCAGACGGGTCACCGTGGGCGGACGGCCCCTTAACCCTCAACGTGGTGGGATCGTTTTTCTACTTCGCGCTCACCTACAGCGGGGCGGAGGAGGCGTTGCCGTTTATCGCGGAAACCGCACGCGCACACGGACTCGTCTGCTTCGACCGACAGCGCCCGGGCCTACTGACCTAGCGCGTCCTCAGCCCGCAAGCGCAGCGGATTCGTCGCGCGGAAGCCGGCGCGAGACGACCTGACTGACGCCGTCGCCGCCCATCGTGATCCCGTAGAGGACGTCGGCGGCCTCCATCGTCCGCTTCTGGTGGGTGATCACGACGAACTGGGCACGGTCGGCGTAGCAGCGCAGCAGCTCGACGAAACGGCCGATGTTGGCGTCGTCGAGGGCGGCCTCGACCTCGTCGAGGAGGTAGAACGGGCACGGCTTCGCAAGGAAGAGCGCGAACAGGAACGAGATCGCACCGAGCGCCTTCTCTCCGCCGGAGAGCATCCCGAGGCGCGTGATCTTCTTGCCCGCTGGGCGCAACTCGACCTCCACACCGATCTCGCCGCCTTGCTCGTCAGGCTCGACGAGCCGCAGGCGCCCGTCTCCGCCGGGAAAGAGCGTTTCCGAAACCTCCTCGAAGTGTGCGGCAACGGCTGCGAAGGTCTCGATGAAGCGGCGCTCGACCGTGTCGGCGAGCTCGGCTCGCAGCTCCTCGAGCTCCTTCAGGCTCGCCTCGAGGTCGGCGCGCTGGGTCTCGAGCTCGGTGAGCCGCTCCTGCTCGAGCGCGTACTCCTCCTTCGCCAGCGGGTTCACCTGGCCGAGCTGGATCCGCCGCGCTTCGAGCCGCTCGACCCGAACTGAAAGCTCGACGCCGTCGTCTCCTTCGGCCGGGTCGGCATCGTTCTCGTCGCGCCGCCGGCGCGCATCGGCAGCGTCCGCCTCGATCCGCGTCAGCTCGATCTCGATCTCGGTCGCCCGCCGGCTTGCTTCCTCGTCGGCCTGGCGCAGCTCGACCTCCGCCGCGCCGAGCTCCCGGAGCCGCCCTCCAAGATCGCCCGCGCGCGTCGCTCCCGCATCGACACGCGCGCGGAGCGGCGCCTCGAAGCGCGACGCCGTAGCCGCGGCCACGGCGAGGGTCTCGTCGAGACGCTCGGCACCCGCGAGGACGCGACGAAGGAGATCGGGATCGACGCTCGGGGTGCGGCGGGCGCCCCCATCCGCTGCGGAGCCTGCCGCGATGCGCGCAGACTCCGACGCCTCGGTCGCTGCTGCCGCAAGCCGCTCGGCCTCTCCGGTCAGCTCGCGCGCCTCACGTTCGACCACCTCGCGATCGCTCTCGGCCACCTCGAGCAGACGGATCTGACCGGAGCCGCCGAGACGGGCGCGCGCGAGCTCTGCCGCGGCGGCGCGCTGGTTCGCCTCCGAGGCTGCTCGCCGCGCCTCGTGCTCCAGCGCGGCGGCGCGTGCGAGCTCGGCGCCGAGCGTCCCGGCACGCTCGGCTCCCGCTTCGGCGCGCAAGCGGAGCGGCTCCTCCAGTCGCACGGCGACCGCGACCGCTGCGAGCAGCGCCTCGTCGAGCCTGTCGGCGCAGGCACCGAGCCGTCGCAGCAGCACGGGATCGACGAAGCGCAACTCGCGGAGGTGAGCGACCTTTCCGTACGCGGCCTCGGTCTCCTCGGCCCGCTGCGCCGCGCTCGCAGCAGTCGTCTCGGCCTCGGTCGCGGCGCGCGCGAGCTCTGCGACCTCGGTCTCCAGCTCGCGACGGCGCGCCTCGAGCTCGAGAAGGACGGTCTCGGCGGTCTCGCCGACGAACCAGAGCTCACCCCGAGCGGGGTCGTAGCCGAAGCCCTCGGCGGTAACGGCCGGCCCGGTGCTTTCGAGCAGCTCTACGAGCGGCACGACCGGCAAGTCGGCGACGCGATCGGCAGGCGAGCGGCCGATGAGAACGGTGAGAGAGCCGAGACCGGCGTCACGCGCTCGGTGCAAGAGCTCGAGCCCGGCAGTCGGATCGCCGGCGACGAGCGCCGAGGCCTGCCAGCCGAGCGCCGCCGCGACCGAGCGCTCCGAGCCGGCCGCAACGTCGAGCAGAGAGAGCGCGAGCGGCGTTCGCGCGTTCGCGAGCGTCCTGGCTGCCGGCGGAATCCCTTCACGCTCGGCAAGCGAGCGCTGGAGCGCATCCAGGCGTTGCTTCGCGATCGAGGCTCGTCCGGCGAGGTCGTCGCGGACGTGCACCGCCTCACGCGCCGCAGCTCTCGCCTCGTCGGCCGCGAGCTCGAGGTCATCGGGCGTCGGACCGGCGCGGCGGGCCAGCGCCTCGGCCCCGGCGAGCTCGACGCGCAACCGCTCGCGCAGCGTTGCGGAGCTCTCCCGGCGAAGCGCGATCCGCTCGCGGGCGCTGCCGAGCCGGTAGAGCGCGGCGGTGGCGCCCTCACGGCCGCCGGCGACGTCGGCGAGCTCCGTCTCGAGTCCCTGGCGCTCGGTTGCGAGGGCATTCAGTCGTTCCTCGCCGCGAGCCGCGGCAGCGCGCTCAAGCGCGGCGAGGCGCTCCTGCGCCGCGCGCGCACGCTCCGCGCCGGCACCGCTCGCAACCGCGGCCGCTCGCGCCGCAGCAGTCGCGTCCGCCGCTGCCAGCTCGAGTGCCCGCGACGTCTCACCCGTGACCTCGGCGGCAGCCGCGTCGGCCTCCGAGGCGTCGGCCCGCAGTCGCTCGAGCAGGGCATTCGCGCCTTCGCGCCGCAGTGCCAGTCGCTCGGTTGCCGACTGCAGGCGGTACATCGCCTTGAGCGCCGCCTCACGCCGGCCGGCGGCGTCTGCAAGCTCCTCCTCGGCGGCCTGGCGTTCAGCGAGCAGAGCGTGAAGTCTCCCCTGCGCAGCCCGGCGAGCGATGCCCGAGGCCGTCTTCCGCTCGTCGGCGTCCGCACGGCGGGTCTCGGCGGCGGCGAGATCGAGATCGGCGACACGCGCCTTCAGGCCCGTGATCTCGGCCGCGAGCTTTTCGGCGCGCTCGGCAGCGGTCGCCTGGAGTGCAAGCGGACGTAATCGCTTGCGCACTTCGGCTTCGACGTCGAGCGCACGCTCGACCTGGATCCCGACGCGATTGAGCTTCAGCTCCGCGCGATGCTTGCGGCGCTTGAACTTGCCGAGTCCGGCCGCTTCCTCGATCAGCTCGCGCCGCTCCTCCGGCTTCGACGAGAGGACCGCCTCGACCTTGCCTTGGCTGACGATCGAGTGCATCGTCCCGCCGAGGCCGACGTCCGCAAGCAGCTCGACGAGATCGGTGCGGCGGACGTGCGCCCGGTTGACGAGGTACTGACCCTCGCCACCGCGATGCAGCCGCCGGGCGATCGAGACCTCCGAGAAGTCGAGGTCGGGACCGAAGCCGCCGTCCTCGTTGTCGAAGACGAGCTCGACCTCGCAGCTGTCGGCCGGCTTGCGGCCCTCGGCGCCGTTGAAGAGCACGTCGTCGGGCCTGTCGGCGCGCAGCTCGGACGGGGTCAGGGAGCCGGCTGCCCAGACGATCGCGTCGGCGACGTTCGACTTGCCGGATCCGTTCGGGCCGACAACGACGGAGACACCGGGCTCCAGCCTCAGCTCGAGCGTGTCCGGAAACGACTTGAAGCCGCGCAGGCGGAGAGAGCGCAGGTGCACGCAACGAGGCTAGCGTCCGCTGCGGACGGATTGAGAGCGTGGCCGGGCTCGACGCGTACTGGAGCACGCAGCGATCCGACCGGTCGAACCGTCGGGCCCACTGCAGGCGCTATTCGTCCGCGGCCGAGAGTGCTGCCAGAGCCTCGCTGGCAGCCGCCTGCTCGGCGTCCTTCTTCGAGCGGCCGGTGCCCCGCCCGAGCTCCTCCCCGTCGACGAGCGCGGCGCACGCGAAATGGCGATCATGCGGCGGACCCTCGACGCCCAACACCGAATAGGAGACGGAACGACCGGACCTCGCAAGCGCCTCCTGGAGCTCGGTCTTGTGGTCGACGTGGGTCGACGATGCATAGTCGATCCGGTCGGAGAACGCCGCCACGATGGCGGCTTCGATCGGCTCGTAGCCGTAGACGAGGAAGAGCGCCGCGATCGCCGCCTCGAGCAGCGCCGCGGTGACGTTCGTGCTCTTGACGATCCGGGCCAGCTCGTCGGGTGCGATTCCGCCGGCAACGGCGGCATCGCCGAGCCGCGCACCAAGATCGAGGTCGCGCGCGACGAGGGCGCAACTGGCCCGTGAGACAACGTGCGAGCGGATCTTCGCGAGGCGGCCTTCCGCGGCCTCCGGATAGCGGTTGTAGAGCTCACGCGCAATCGCGAGCTCGAGCACGCTGTCGCCCAGGAACTCCAGCCGCTCGTACGACGCCGCGCGATCGGCGGCCCAGGACGTATGGGTGAAAACGTGCTCGAGCCGCTCCGCGGGAAGCGAGTCGATCAGGCGCCCGAGCTGCTCCGGGTCGCCTGTCGGAACTGCGCTACTGGTGGGTCGAGACGTAGTCGACGGCCTGACCGACGGTCGTGATCTTCTGAGCGTCATCGTCCGAGATCTTGATCCCGAACTGATCCTCGAGCTCCATGATCAGCTCGACGAGATCGAGCGAGTCGGCGTCCAGATCCTCCTGGAACGAGGCCTCCTCGTTGATGTCGGCATCGTCGACGCCGAGCTGCTCGGTCAGGACTTCCTTGACCCGTTCGAAGACTTCTTCACGCGACGCTGCCACATCGACCTCACTTGAATGAATGGGTGGGCTGGAGCGCGCCGATCATACAGTCGTCGCCGAACGGCGTTCCGGCATGCCTGCCGCCAGGCGGCCGACGACGTCGCGGTCGACGCCGCGGGCAGCGAGGCGGATCGCGTTCGCGATCGCCCGGCGGGACGAGTTGCCGTGGGCGATCACCGAAAGACCGCACACCCCGAGGAGGTACGCGCCGCCGTAGGTGTCGGGGTCGAGCCGCTCCCGCAGGCGCTGCGCCGCGGGGCGGATCAGCAGACCACCGAGTCTGCCGCGTGGGCTCGCCTCGATCTCGCTGCGCAACGACTCAAGCAGGGTTGAGATCGTTCCCTCGAGCAGCTTCAGGGCGATGTTGCCCGTGAAGCCGTCGCAGACGACGACGTCCGCGGCGCCCGCAAGCAGTTCGTTGCTCTCCGCGTTGCCGGCGAAGCCGAGATCGCTCGCGGCAAGGAGCGCGTGCGCCTCGAGGGTCAGCTGATTGCCCTTCTCTGGCTCCTCGCCGATCGAGAGCAGCCGGATCTCGGGGGTCGCGTGGCCGAGGAGCTCGCGCGCGAAGATCGCTCCCATCGCGGCGAACTGGAGCAGATGCTCGGGACGCGCATCGGCGTTCGCGCCGGCATCGAGCAGGAGCGAAGGGCCCTTCGCGGTCGGGACGACGACGGCGATCGCGGGGCGCATGACGCCGGGGAGCCGCCGCAGGTGGATCAGTCCGGCCGCGAGCATCGCGCCGGTGTTGCCCGCCGAGACGACCGCGTCGGCACGGCCGTCGGCGACGGCTCGACACGCCGCCACGAGCGAGGAGTCGGGCTTGGCGCGGACAGCTTCCGAGGGCTTTTCGTCCATCGCGATCACGTCGGGCGCCTCGACGAGCTCGAGCCCGCCGGTCTCGAGCCCAGCCGGTCCGAAGAGGATCGGCGTCAGTCCGTCAGCAGCGGCGAGGAGCGCACCGGCGACGATTTCCTCCGGCGCGCGATCGCCGCCCATGGCGTCGACTGCGATCCTGGTCGGCCTCGTCACGTCGCCAGCTTAGAAGCGAAGCGGCAGAGCCGCCCCGCCTCCAAGCCTTTGGTCTGCCCGGTCGTGTCTCCGCTAGGAAGCGGCGAACTCCGCGCAGACGACGGCGTCGATACCGCCGGCGAAGAACACCCCGTGCGGGCCTGCCAGGAACAACACCTCGCGCGTGTCGAGCGTGATCGTGATCCGTCCGGTGTCCTGCACCACGATGCCCCCACCCCGCTTCGTAGCGAGAAAGACCTTTCCGTTCAACGTGCGCGTGTTCGAGGCGAAGTCCCACACCTCGTGAACCGCACCCTTGAGCGTGAGTGCCTCCCCCGTCGCCGAGCTCGTGTCGGTCTCGGAGAACTGGATGTTGAACACGAGCTGGAGCAGTGTCCCGTCGGCCGCGACGACCTCCGTCACCTGAACGTGCTGCGTCCCGCTGACGACGTTGTCGAACGTGTACGGCCCGAAGTCGCCGCACGGAATGGCGAACTCGTAGGAGTCGCTGAACCGGTCGACGACGACTCGGTGCTTGCCTTCCGCGTGAGCGGGTGCGGTCGAGGCGAGCGCGCACACCGCAACCACAACCGCTGATAGCAACCTTCTCATTCGTCCTGTCCTCCCTCGTCGATGAAGAGCACTACGACCTGCTCGTCCGTCACTGCCCCGTCGTCCGCAACGAGGAAGTTGGACGTGATGCGTCCGCGCGTCCCGGTAAGGGGTCCAACTCCCTCGACCGCGAGCACGGCGGTTCCGTGCCGGAGCCCACCGGCGGGCGAGCGGGTGAGCTCGCCGCGACCGAGCGTCGTGAAGTGCAACGCCCTGCCGTTCTCGAACGTGATCGTTCCCTCCTCGCGGAAGCTCTGCTCCGTTGCGAACGCGAGTTGCGACGCGAGCACCGCGCCTCCACCGAGCGGCGTCTCGTCCGTCGCGGTGAGCTCGACGTCCGCGAGGCCGGGCCGATCGGGGTGAAGCGGCCCTCGAGCCGCTGGGCATACGTGATCTGTTGCATGGGCGCAGACTCCACGCGGCCGCTCGCAAACGGCTGACACGAGCCTGTCAGCCACCTGACAGGCGCCGGTGATACGGTCGGATCCTGGGTAGGAGCCTGGATTTCCGCCTTCTTGGCCCGCTCGAGGTTCATGAAGGAGAGAGGGTGCTGCCGCTCGGGGGCGCGAAGCAGCGCAGCCTCCTCGCGATTCTCCTCCTGCGCGCAGGCGAGGTCGTCTCGGTCGACAGGCTGATCGACGAGCTCTGGGGAGAAGCGCCGCCCGAGGACGCGCCCACCGCCCTGCACCAACACGTCTCGCGGCTGCGCAAGCTGCTCGAGCCGCACGCCGTGCTCGTGACCCGCTCGCCGGGGTACGTGGTCGAGCTCGGCGAGGGCGAGCTCGATCTCCACGCGTTCGAGCGGTTCGTAGCGGAAGGCCGGCGCAGCCTGGAAGCCGGCGACTCGGCGGCCGCCGCGACCGTGCTCCGGCGCGCGTTGGCGCTCTGGCGGGGGCGTCCGCTCGCGGATCTCGAATACGAGCGGTTCGCCGCAGACGCGGTCGCTCGCCTGGACGAGGCGTGGCTCGAGGCGCTCGAGCTCCGCGTCGACGCCGACCTCGCGCTCGGCCGCCACACCGAGCTCGTCGGCGAGCTGCAGACGCTCGTCCGCAACCATCCGTTGCGCGAGCGGTTGCTGCGACAAATGCTGCTGGCGCTCTTTACCGCTCGGGCCGTCAGGCCGAGGCACTCGATGCGTACGCCGCCGCCAGACGTCGGCTTGCGGACGACCTGGGTCTCGAGCCGGGCCCGGAGCTTCGGCGACTCGAGCACGCGATCCTGAACCAGGATCCAGTGCTCGATCTCGAGCCGGCACGGACGCGGCCGGGCCGGCAACGCAATCTGGGGCTCGCGGCTGTAGCCGGCGTGCTGGCGGTAGCGCTTGTCGTGGCGGTCTCTGTCGTCCTCGCAGACGGCGACAACTTGGAGAAAGACGAGCCCGCGGCCGGGGGCTTCGGGGGCGAGCTCTTGGGGATCGGGGCGGAGAACGGCCGGATCCAACGCCGTTTTCCGGCTGGACGGACGCCGGCAGCGCTGGCGGCCGGTGCGGGCCAGCTGTGGCTGGTCGACGCAGATGCCAGAACGATCCTGCGGCTCGAGACGTCGTCGGGCGAGACGGAGACGCTGGCCACCGGAGCGACTCCCGCCGACGTGGCGATCGGCGCCGGGGCCGTGTGGATCGCGAACGGCTCGCCCCTCAGTGCGGCGCAGTTCGTAGGACCGGTCGCGACCGAGATCGTCCGGCTCGACACGCGAACGCGAACCCAGCGCGCAACGGTTGCGCTGCCTCGGGTCCAGGGTGCCGTCTCGAACAGCGCCTAGCAGAGGATCGCCGCCACCGGCAAAGCGATCTGGGCCATCACCGCCTCAGGTGCGATCGTTCGGATCGATCCGCAGACGAATGCGATCACGGCAACGAATCGCGACGCAGGTGCGATTGCCGTCGCGACCGGCGGGGCCGGCGTCTGGATCCTCCGGAGCGACGGTGTCGCAATCGCGCTGCACGAGCGCACGGCGCGGCCGCGCACGCGCGTTCGACTGCCGACGGATGCCCCGACTGCGCTCGCGGTCGGCGAGACGACCGCCTGGGCGACCTCGTCGACCGACGGCACCCTCTGGCGCATCGGGATCGACGGCTCGGTGGGCTCGGTCGCCGTGGGCCGTGGTGCCACCGATGTAGCGGTGGCGAGGTCGCGAGTCTGGGTCGCCAACCCGACCGCCGGCAGCGTCACGGCCGTCGACCCGGCCACGATGCGGATCGCGCGGACGGTGCGGGTCGGCGGAACGCCCCGCTCGCTCGCGGTGGACGGCGAGACGCTCTGGGTTGCGGTCGCCGGCGAGGCGCCTGCGACAAGGGCGACGGCCCAGGGCGTCGAAGCGCTGCCGGAATCGACCTGCGAGCCGGTGATCGCCGGCGCAGACGGCCGGGCCGACGTCCTGATCGCATCCGACCTACCGCTTCAGGGCGGGATCCGGATCACGGCGCTGCAGATGACCCAGGCGATCACCTTCGTGCTGCGCGAGCGGCGCTTCCGAGCCGGCCGCCTCCGAGTCGCGTACCAGTCGTGCGACGACCCGGTCGCGAGAACCGGGCTGTTCGACGAGGCGAAGTGCGCAGGAAACGCACGCTCCTACGCCGAGAACGCCGACGTCGTCGTCGTGATCGGCACGCTCAACTCGCCCTGTGCGGTGGCCGCGCTACCCGAGCTCAACCGCGCCCGAGGGGGCCCGCTGGCGATGATCTCGCCGCTCAACTCCTTCGTCGGCCTGACACGCCAAGCGCCGGCGTCGCGCCTGAGCTCGAAGGCCTGCTCTACCCGACCGGCAGGCGCAACTACCTCCGCGTCTTTCCGACCGACGACCTCCAGGGCGCTGCGCTCGCGCTGCTCGCGCGCGACCGCGGCCGCAACGCAGTCTTCGTCCTCGACGACGGCGAGCCCGGCTATGGCGTCCTGATGGCGACCGGCTTCACGACCGCCGCCCGCCGGCTGGGGCTCGAAGTGGCGGGTCGCGCGACCTGGAATCCCGGTGCGTCGTCGTACGACGCGCTGGCGAGACGCGTCGCCGACTCGGGCGCAGGCGCCGTCTTCGTCGGTGGGCTCCTTGACACGAACTCCGCACGAGTGATCCGCGACCTCCGCGCTCGCCTTCCCGCCAGCGTCGATTCCTAGGCCCGACGGCCTCACCCCCCTACCACTGCTCCGGGAAAAGGCGGGGGCGGCCGCGCTCGGCACCTTCGTAAGTCTGGGGGCCTCGTTCCCGAAAAGTTGCCGCCGGCGGGCGCCCGGTTCGCGCGTCGATTCGCGCGCACGCAGGCGGGCACGCCAGTCGAGCCCTCAGCCGTCTATGCAGCTCAGGCGACCGAGGTCGTTCTGGCCGCGCTCGCCCGCTCGGAGGGGACGCGGGCGAGCGTGCTCGATGAGCTCTTCCGAGTGCGGATCCGCAACGGCCTCCTGGGCGATTTCGGGTTCGACCGCCGAGGCGACATCACGGAGAGCCCCGTGACGATCATGCGGCTGACGGGCGGCGGCTCGTCGACCCGGATCCTGAGCGTCGAGGGCGGCGTGATCGAGCGGGTCTCGCGGCCGCGGCCGAGTCTCGTCGCGGAGGAGGGCTAGAGGGCTACGGAGCGGGAGTGCGGAGCGGCTCGATCTCGCGGCCCTTGTACGTCTTGCACGTCGGGCAGACGTGATGCGGCCGCTTCGGCTGATGGCAGGTCGGGCAGATGTTGACCCGCGGCGATTCGATCCCGTGCTGGGCGCGACGCTTGTCTCGACGTGCCTTCGAGGTCTTTTTCTTGGGGACTGCCATCGGCGGCTGGGGAGTGTAGCGAAACGTTGCATCCGGACGCCCGACGCGGGATGATGGACGTTCCACTAGAGGAGGGGAACCTTTTGCTCCGCACACTCACGCTCTCAGCGCTCGCGCTCACGCTGCTCTTCGCCCTTGCTCCCGTCGCCGGCGGCAAGAACTCGAGCGCGCCTTACAGCACCGACTACAACGCCTGGCGCAGCTTCGGGACCTGGTCGACGACCGGCGCCGGGACGAGCGTGACTGCCGACGGCCGCCTGACGCTCGGTCTCGGAACCCAGACCGGATCCGACACCGCCGGCGCCTACTACGGCGGCAACTTCTACAACGCCGGCACCTACACCGTGGGCGAGGCGACGTCGACGTGGCAGACGCCGGACACCCCGTATACCGAGGCGATCGCGTCCTGGAACGCGGACACCCCGCCCGGGACCTGGGTCGAGACGCTGATCAGAGCGAGGTTCGGGACTCGCGAGACGAAGTGGTACAACCTCGGCGTCTGGGCCGCCGACATTGGCACCGTTAAGCGCCATTCCGTCCGGCTCCAGGGCGACACCGACGGCTACGTGGGGGTGGACACGCTCGTCCTGAACGGGAAGAAGGCGCCGCCGGCCGACAGCTACCAGATCAAGCTGCGGCTCTTTACGACGAACGCCGCTTCGCCCACGGTGAGATACCTCTCCGTTGCCACCTCGACGGCGGCACCGGGCACGGCGGCACATGCACCCTCGTCGGGCATGGCAGCCGGGGTTCTCCTGAACGTCCCGCAGCACTCGCAAATGGTCTATCCGGACGGCGGAAACGTCTGGTGCAGCCCGACCTCGCTCTCGATGGTGCTCGCGTCCTACGGGGCCTTCGACCCGGCCTGGTCGATCGAGCTCCGGGTTCGGGACACGGTCGGGGGTGTGTACGACTGGATCTACGACGGGCACGGAAACTGGCCCTTTAACACCGCCTGGGCTGCGACCAAGACCACTGCCTCCGGGACTAGCCTCGAAGGGTCGATCGCGCGCTTCACCTCGCTGAACCAGGTCGAGGACTGGGTCGCGGCGGGCGTGCCCGTCATCTTCAGCTTCGCCTGGACCAAGGGCTCCCTGACCGGCTCCGCGATCCCGTCGAGCGACGGCCACATCGCCGTGATCGTCGGCTTCGACGCCGCCGGCAATCCGATCGTGAACGACCCGGCAGCGGCGTCGAACGAGGCCGTCCAGCGGACATACGACCGGACGGAGCTCGAGACGGTCTGGCTCGAGGCTTCCGGCGGCACCGTCTACCTCGTGTACCCGCGCGGGACCACCGGCCTGCCGGCGCTCGGCTAGAGGGCAAGCTCGCGCGTCGGCGCGACGCGCTCGAGGAAGCGGCGGTCGTGGGAGACCACGACCGCCGTTCCCTCGTACGCTCCGAGCGCGGTCTCGAGCTCCTCGATCGCCTCCAGGTCGAGGTGGTTCGTGGGCTCGTCGAGGACGAGGCAGTTGACGCCGCGTGCCATCAGCTCGGCCAGCTGGGCACGGGTGCGCTCGCCCGGCGAGAGCGTCTCACAGGCGCGCTCGACGTGATCGGCGCCGAGGTTGAACTTCGCGAGCAGCGTGCGCGCCTCGAGTTGACCGAGCCCCGTCCGCTCCATGAACCGGATGAGGGCAGACGCGGTTCCCTGGTACACCTGGCGACGTTGGTCGAGCGAGCCGATCACGGTCGAACGACCGACGTTGCGGCGGCCGGATGTCAGCGCGAGCTCGCCGAGCAGGAGCGCGAGCAGCGTCGACTTGCCGCTGCCGTTCCGTCCCGTGATCGCGACTCGCTCGCCCGAGGCGAGCTCGAGATCGATCGGGCCGAGCCGGAACTCGCCGCAGACGCCGACGGCGCCCTCGAGCTCGACGATGCGATCGCCGGGGCGCTGCCGCGCCTCCAGCGAGAGCCGGAGCTGCCAGGGCTCGAACGGCTTCTCGACGTCCTCGACCCGCTCGAGAGAGCGCTGCGCCTGGCGCACCTTCCCGGCGAGCGCCTTCGTGCCGCGGCGGTCGGCCATCCCACCGCCGGCGCGCGACTGGTTGCGACGGGCGGTGAGCAGTGCGTGCACTTCCCGACGTCGTTCCTCCGATTCGCCGAATGCCTCGTACTGACGCGCGCGGGCGAGGTCGCGCGCCGCTTCGTAGTCGCTCCAGGTTCCCGCCCACTCCTGGATTCGATGCGTCCAAGGGTCGACCTCGGCGATCCGCTCGATCGTCCGATCGAGGAAAGCGCGATCGTGCGAGACGAGGGCGAGGCCGCCGTCGAAGCCGACGAGGAAGCGCTCGAGCCGCTCCAACCCGTCGAAGTCGAGATCGTTCGTCGGCTCGTCGAGCAGGAGCAGGTCGAAGCGCGAGAGCAGGATCGCGGCGAGCCCGGCCCGCGCCGCCTCGCCGCCCGAGAGCGTCGCGGTCTCCTGCTCGAGCGAGACCACGAGCCCGAGCTCGGCACAGACGGTGCGTGCACGAAGTTCGAGGTCGCCGCCTCCGAGCGCCAGGAAACGCTCGAGCGCCGCTCCGTAGGCATCGGCGTCCCAGACCGTGGTGTACCGCTCGACCGCCTCCTGCGCCTCGGCGACGCCGGTTCGACGAGCGAGGTAGCCGAGCAGTGTCTCGCGCGGCCGGCGGTCGTGCTCTTGCGGGAGGTAGCCGACGGTGAGCGACGCGGGCGACCACTCGACGCTCCCCTCGTCGGGGAGTTCCTCTCCGGCAAGCAATTGGAGCACAGTCGACTTGCCGGCGCCGTTCCGTCCGACGAGCCCGAGCCGCGAGCGCGGACCGAGCGCCAAGTCGACGTGATCGAGAACCATGGTCGCGCCGTACGCCTTGACGACGCCGGCGAGCGAGACCCTCACGGGCACTACCTCCTAAGAAGACGGGAACGAGAGCGAGCGCCTCACCGAGGCGCGGAGGACGTCTTATGACTCGTTCAGTCAGTCATGGGAGAGCGCCGGAGCGCCGCGCGCAGAATATCGGGCCTGGTCACAGTCGGTCGCGTAGGCCCTCGAGGGCCGACCAGCGCGGATCGTTCGAGACGTCGTCGTGGGTGTGGGGCTCCACGTTCAGATCCTTGCCGCAGACCGGGCAAAGGCCGGCGCAGTCCGGGTCGTGGAGAATCTGGTCGGGTAACGCCAGCGCGATCGCGTCTCGCGCCCAGGCCGTCAGCTCGAGCTGATCCTCGACCACATACTCGCTTTCGAGCTCCTCGTCGCCGCCGGCCACGGCCGCGTGGTACTCCCGCGCTTCGATTCCGATGCCGAGCGCCGCATCCGCAAGGCAGCGCATGCACGGCCCGTGCAGCCGCACCTCGAAGCGCAGCTCGAAGAGGAGCCCGGTCGTCGCCTGCGTGATCTCGAGCTCCGCCTCCACCTCGTGCGGCACGGGCAGGTAGCGCTGGCCGCCCAGCTCGAACGGCTCCAGCTCGATCTCGACCGCGTCGCGCTGGACCTCGCCAGAGCGGAGCCGGAGCCGCCGGAGCGGGAACTTGGCCACGCGTTCGAGCTAGAGGTACGAGCCGTCGTCGTCGAGCTCGCGCGGGCCGACACCCGCGACGACGGTCTCCTGCGAGCGCTCGTGCAGCCGCTCGCGGCCCCGCTTGACGGCGGTGAGGAACTTGTCGAGGTTGACCTCGAGCGTCGAGAGGATCCCGTCAGCCCAGTCCTCCATCTCGAGTCGCGTCTCGCGCGCCTGGCGGCGGGCGTCGTCCACGATCTCCTGGGCCTGGCGCTCCGCAAGCTTGACGATCTCGGTCTGGGAAGCCTCGCGCACTGCCTGCTCGCGCGCCTCGCCGACGAGCCGGTCGGTCTCGCGCTTGGCCTCGGCCAGCATCTCCTGCCGCTCCTTCACGATCCAGCGCGCCTGCTTGATCTCTTCCGGGATCGTCGCGCGCATCTGGTCGAGGATGTCGTAGATCTCCTCGCGGTCGATCCTCACCTGGTCGGTGAGGGGCACGGCCTTCGCGTTGTGCACGAGGTCGTCGAGCTTGTCGATGAGAACGAGAACGTCCATTGATCTCCAGAGTTTACTCTCGTGGATTTTCCGGCGCGCCAGGTCTGCCGTTCGGAAACTTCTCCGCAAGTCGGCGCGCCACGGGTTCCGGCACCAGCTCGTCCACCTTTCCTCCGAAAGCGGCGATCTCCTTTACCCCGCTCGACGAGACGAAGCTGACCTGCGGGCTCGCCATCACGTACACCGTCTCGATCTCGGGCGCGAGGTGCCGGTTGAGCTGGTTCATCTGGAACTCCCACTCGAAGTCCGAGATCACGCGCAAGCCCTTGACGATCACCTTCGCCTGCCAGCGGCGCGCGAAATCGACGACCAGCTCGGAAAAGACGTCGACCTCGACGTTCGGCAGGTCGGCAAGTGCCTCCCGCAGGAACCCGACGCGCTCGTCGAGCGTGAACATCGGTGTCTTGTGGCGCGGAGTTCCCACGACGCCGACGACGATCCGGTCGAAGATCGCGGCCGAGCGCTCGATTACGTCGACGTGGCCGAGCGTGACCGGGTCGTACGTGCCTGGGTAGATCGCCGTAATCACCGCTCGCGCCCCTGGCCGGCGCCGCCTCCCGGCCGGCGGAGCCGGCCTCCGGCGTCGTCTCGCCCTCGCGGCACGCGGCTCTCCGTGTCCGTATCCCCGTACTGTCCACTCCGGCCGCGCACCGCGAGAAACGCGCCAGGAACGCGATCGGGACGTCGGCTGTCGATAAGACCGCTCATGGGTGCTCGAAGAGAGTGAGCCGCGCGGAACCGTACCGCCGGGAGGTGCGAAGCGCGAGCGGCAGTATCGGCTCGGTTCGCGAGTCCGTCTCGACGACGAGCAGGCCGTCGGGAGCGAGTACGCGGCAGAGTTGCTCCGCCAGCCTCGACTCGAGCTCGGCCCACTGCTCGTAGGGAGGGTCGACGAGGACGAGGTCGTAGGAGCGCGTCTCTCCTCGGAGCGTCCACACCGCATCTGCGCAGGCGACGCGCGCGCCGGTGAAGCCCAGTTTCACCAGGTTCTCGGAGATGACGCGGCAGGCGGCGCGGTCCGACTCGACGAAAGTGGCGCTCGCCGCTCCGCGCGACAGTGCCTCGAGCCCCAGCGCACCCGAGCCGGCGTAGAGGTCGAGTACCGTCGCCCCGTCTAGAGGGCCGATCAGGCTGAAGGCGGCCTCGCGGACGCGATCGCCGGTCGGCCGCGTCGCGAGCCCAGGAGGGGCCGCGATCCGGGCGCCTTTCCGGCTGCCGGCGACGATTCTCACGAGTGGTATGCTGGCATACCCATGAGGCGGACGACGATCAAGATCAGCGAGGAACTTGACACAAAGTTGCGACACATCGCAGCCCAACGCAATGGCACGCTCTCGGAGGTGATTCGCGAAGCGCTCGACCTGTATGCGAACGGCGGCCGGCCCGGTCGCCGGTTCTTGTCCGCCGGGGCCGGCGCGAGTGACGGTAGCGGCATCGCCTCTCGGATCGAGGAGATCCTCGCCGAAGAATGGAGCGATCCACGGCGGTCGTAGTCGACTCGGGGCCACTCGTCTCGTTCATCGATCGCCGAGACCCAGACCACGAACGCTGCCTGGCGCTCTTCGAAAGGGTTCGGGGCCCGGTCGTGGTGCCGATCCTGACCGTCGCCGAGGTGTCCCATCTCGTCGGCCGACGCCTGCACGTGGATGCCGGGCTCCGCTTTCTCGCGGACATCGTCATCGGGAACTTCACTGTCGAGTCCGTCCATCCGTCCGACTGGCTGCGGATCGCCGAGCTCGTCGAGCAGTACGGCGATCTACCGCTCGGCGCTGTCGATGCGTCGGTCGTCGCGGCGGCCGAGCGGCTTGGCGTCTCAACTATCGCGACCCTCGATCGCCGCCACTTCTCGGTCATCCGCCCGGCACACGTCGCGGTGTTCGAGCTCGTGCCCTAGAGGCTTGATGTGAAATTCGGGCGCGTGTGAGGATGAGCCAGACCAAGCGGTTTCGCCGGATCGGGCGCGGCTCGTAGTGAAACCGCGCCGTTGCTGGCACACCAGCCGTGCGTGCCTGAGTTTCACATCAAGCCTCTAGCTTTCCCCGAGGTGCACCGCCGCGCCGAGGAGCGCGTCGACCTCGGCGGCCATCGTCTCCGCGGGCAGCGTGCGCGCCGCTTTGCGAGCGGCCTCGAGCAGCCCAATGTCCTTCGTGATCCGCGCGAAGCGGAGGTCCGAGAGCCCTGCCTGACGGGCGCCCAGGAGCTGGCCGCCACCACGGATCTCGAGGTCGCGCTCGGCAAGCTCGAAGCCGTCCACCGAGGCGACGAGCGCTGTCAGCCGCTCGGTCGCCGACTCCGTCAGCTCCTCCTTCGCACGTGAGATCAGCAGGCAGTAGGACTGCTCGGCGCCGCGGCCGACGCGCCCCCGCAGCTGGTGCAGCTGCGCGAGTCCGAAGCGGTCAGCCTCCTGGACGATCATGATCGTCGCGTTGGGAACATCGACGCCGACCTCGATCACTGTCGTCGCGACGAGCACGTCGAGCGCGCGGGCCTTGAAGCTCGCCATCAACTCGCGCCGCGCGGCCGGCTTCAGCCGCCCGTGCATGCACCCGACCCGGAAGCCCTTCAGCTCGCCGCCGCGCAATTGCTCGGCCTCCTGCTCGGCTGCGCGCGCGTCGCTCGTTGCCGACTCCTCGATCAACGGACAGACGATGTACGCCTGCCGGCCTTCCGCGAGGTGCGCGCGAAGCCTCGTATATGCCTCCGAGCTGCGCTCGTCCGTCACCCAAGCCGTCACGACCGGCTTGCGCGAAGCGGGGGGCTTCGCGATCTCGCTCACCGCCAAGTCGCCGTAGACGGTGAGTGCGAGCGTGCGCGGGATCGGCGTCGCGGTCATGTGCAGGACGTGGGGAGAGCGGCCCTCCGCGAGCGCCGAGCGCTGCTCGACCCCGAAGCGGTGCTGCTCGTCGACGACTGCGACGGCGAGGTCGGCGAACTCGACCTCGCGCTGGATCAGCGCATGCGTGCCGACGGCGAGCTGCGCCTCGCCCGAGGCGATCCTGGCCCGTGTCGCGGCGTGCTCCTTCGCCGGTAGCGCGCTCGTCAGCAGGACACACGCGACGCCGAGCTCGGTGCAGATCCCTTCGAGGGTGAGGAAGTGCTGCTCGGCGAGCGTTTCGGTCGGCGCCATCAGCGCGCCCTGCCGGCCGGCCTCGACGGCGCGTAGGAGCGCGTAGAGCGCGACGACTGTCTTGCCCGAGCCGACGTCGCCCTGCAACAGCCGCTGCATCGGGGTCGTCCGGGCGAGGTCGGCGTCGATCTCGGCGATCGCCGCCTCCTGGTGCTCGGTGAGCGTAAACGGGAGCGCGGCGCGATAGCGCGCGATCAATCCGCCCGGCTCGGGCAGGGCCACCGCGACCGCTTGCTCCCGCTCCGCGGCCTGCCGCGCGAGCGCGAGCTGGAGGACGAGCAGCTCGTCGAACGCGAGCCGGCGCCTCCCCGCTTCCGCCTCGTCGAGCGAGCGCGGCATGTGCAGCGCCACGAGCGCGTCCGCCTTCAGCGGCAGCGCGCGTGCTCCCTTGACGGAGGCCGGCAACGGGTCGGGACGATCTCGAGCATGGGCGAGCGCTGCCGCGACGAGCTCGCGCAGCTTCGCCGCGGAGATCTCCTCGCTCGCCGGATAGACCGGTGCGTAATCGGCTGTCGCGCCGCCGCCGTTCAAGTCGTAGGAACGCACCAGGAAGCCGTACCGGTTCGTCGTCCCTCGCAGCCGCACCCGGGTGCCCGCCACGAGCTTCTCCTGCAGCCACGGCTGGTTGAACCAGGTGGCAGTCACCTGACCGGAGCCGTCCGCGATCTGAGCGGTCAGGATCCGCAGCCTGCCGCGCCCGTGGCGCGAGGAGGTCTTCAGCACCTCGCCCTCGATCAGCACCTCTTCCTCCCCGAACAGGTCGGCAATTCGCCGCTCCGGCGCCGGCTCCTCGTAGCGGCGCGGGCGATGGGAGAGCAAATCTCCGATCCGCTCGAGGCCGAGCTTCGCAAGTCGCTTCTTCAGCGCCGGGCCGACACCCGCTAGCGTCTCGACCGGCGCTTCGAGCCTATCGGCCCGGAAGCGACCGCGGGTCGGCTGCCAGCCGCCTTCAGGCGGGTCCAGGGCGGCAAAACCGGGCGGAAGCCGGCGCATGGGTCGAGTATCGCAGCGGGTCCGGCTGGACTCAGTCCTGGAACCAGAAGAAGCCAATCGTTCCGGGACCGGCGTGGGTGCCGACGACGGCGCCGAGCGACGTCACGAGCTCGATCTGGGCCTGCGGACGGGCCTCGAGCACGAGCGCCTGGAGCTGCGCAACGGCCTCGTCGGCCTCGGCGTGGGCGATCCCGACGTGGAGATCGCCCTCCTCGGTCGTCGCAGCCTCGAAGCGGCGGCGGAACTCCTGGAGCGCCTTCTGGCGTCCGCGGCCTCGGACGCGCGTGAGCGGCACGACCTCGCCGTTCGCGATGGTCAGGATCGGCTTCACGTTGAGCAGACTGCCGGCGAGCGCCTTCGCCCGTCCGATTCGACCCCCCTTCACCAGAAACTCGAGTGTGTCGACGGTGAACAGCAGGCCGGAGCGCTGCGCGTAGCTCCCTGCGAGCGCCTCGATCTCCGCATCCGTCGTCCCCTCCTCGAGCAGCCGGTGGATCCCGAGCGCCAGCATCGAGATCCCGACGGAGACCGACTCGGTGTCGATCACGCGGATCCGATCGCCGCCGACCCCTTGGGAGGCAGCCTCCTGAGCCGCGAGCATCGCGCTGCCGTGGGTGCCCGACAGCCGCGAGGAGATGTGCAGCGAGTAGACGCGCTCGTAGGCGGACAGCTCCTCGTAGGTCGTCAGGAAGTCCTGCGGCGTCGGCTGGGAGGTCGTCGGAGTCGCAGCCTCCGTGCGCAGCCGCGCGTAGAACGTGTGCGGGTCGAGCTCGACGAAATCCCGCAAGCTCTCGGCGCCGAAGTTGACGTAGAGCGGGACGACGCGCATGTTCGAATACCGCTCCTGCGCGCTCGGAAAGTCCGCCGTCGAGTCCATTACGATCGCTGTGTTCTCGTTCGTCAGCGTCATCCGACGGGCCTCGTCGTGGGTTCGCCGGCCGCCCGGATCGCGCCGATGATCTCGTCGAGCGGCTGATCCTTGCGGAGGCAGGTGACGGCGCCTGCCTCTGCGAGCGCCTCGAGCTCGCGCGGGCTGGCCGACGCCGTCAGGCACACGACCGCAACCTCGGGACGCTTCGCTCGGAGCGCCGCCGTGGCCTCGACGCCGTCCATCCCGGGTAGGCGAAAGTCCATCACGACGACATCGGGATCGAGCGCCTCGCATGCCGCGACGACCGCCGTGCCATCGGTGACCGCGCCCACGACCTCGAGGCCCACCTCGAGGCCGAGCAGGAGCTCGAGCGCGTTGCGGAAGACATCGTTGTCCTCCACGAGCAGGATCCTGATCGGCGCGGTCAGGGAGTCCACCTATTCGGCCGCGAGCAGAAGCGGATAGTGCGGCTGACCGCCCGGTTGGACATCCAGCTCCACGTCGGGATGACATTCCTCGAGTCGACGCAGGATCCCTGCGAGCTCCGGCTCGTCGGCGCCGGTGAGGATCGTCAGGACCTCGCGACCGGATCCGAGCAGCCGCTCGACGACGGCGAAGGCGACCTCGTCGAAGTTGGCCGACGATGCCACCACTTCGCCTCCGGCAAGACCGAGATACGAGCCTTTCCGCACGACGACGCCGTCGAGCTCGACGTCACGCGACGCGATCGTGACCTCACCGGTCGCCACCTGCTCGAGCGCCTCGACCATCGCGGTCTCGTTCTCGGCGGCGCTCAGAGACGGGAGATAGCGAACCATTGCCGCGAGCCCGGCCTGAACGGAGCGGGATGGAATCACGCGCACGGGTTTCGTCGTCAGTTTCGCCGCCTGCTCCGCCGAGAGGATCACATTCGAGTTGTTCGGGAGGACGAGCACTTCGGTTGCGGGCGTCGCCTCGATCGCCTTGACGATGTCCTCGGTGGACGGATTCATCGTCTGCCCGCCCTCGATCACGCGCGTCGCGCCGTAGCTTTCGAAGAGCCGCCGGTTGCCGGCACCGGGAACGACCGCGACGACGCCCGACTCGAGGATCAGACCGAGATCCGGTCCACCGTCGGGCACCGACTCGAGCAACCGCTCGGAGCGCTCCTCGGTCTGCGTGTGCATGTTGGCGATCTCGACGCCCTCGATCGTGCCGACGGCGGTCGCGAGCGCGAGCGCCCTACCCGGCTCGTCGGTATGGACGTGGATCTTCAGAGCCGTGGGATCGCCGACGACAAGCAGCGAGTCGCCGAGCAGCTCGAGCTGCGCCTCGAGCGCGTCCGCGTCGAGCTCCACGCCTTCGACCACGAAGACGGTGCAGTAGCGGAACAGCGACAGCTCTTGGTGGATCGCCTCGATCCCGGCCTCGTGCCCAACCTCGGCGGGCGCCTCCGGCACGGGCTCCCCCGCGAGCGCTGCCGAGATCCCGCGCACGATCTCGAGCAGACCGGCGCCGCCAGCGTCGACGACCCCCGCCTCGCGCAGCACCGCGAGCTGCTCCGGCGTCCGCGCAAGAGCCTCTTCGCCCCGCACGACGAGCACGCGAAAGAGCTCGAGCGGCGAGAGCGCCGCGTGCCGTGGGTTCTCGCTCTCCTCGGCGAGCTCGCGGATCACGGAGAGCATGGTTCCCTCGACCGGCCGGCGAACCGCCCGGTAGGCCGCGTCGCTCGCGCCGCGAAAGGCGCGTCGGATCCGAGTGGCGTCGATCGCACCCGGCTCTCCGAGCACCTCGGCTGCGCCGCGCAGGATCTGGGAGAAGATCACGCCCGAATTCCCGCGCGCGCCCATGAGAGCGGCACGCGTCAGCTCCTTGGCAACGGCGGCGCGGTCGGCGGCTGTCGAGGCCTCGAGCGACTCCACGATCGCGCGCGCGGTCAGCGTCAGGTTCGTGCCGGTGTCGCCGTCCGGGACGGGATAGACGTTCAGGTCGTCGATGCGACGCCGGTTCGCCTCGAGCGTCGCGAGCGATCCTCGTGCCAGCTCCCTGGCTCTTTCGAGCTCTGTCATGCGGACCGCCGCACGTCTTGGATGTGGACCTCGACCGCTGCGACGGTGAGGCCCGTCAGCCGCTCGACCTCGTAGGCGACGCGCGAGCGAACCGTGGCCGCCACCTCGGCGAGGTTCAGCCCGTACTCGACGATCACGTACAGGTCGAGCGCGAGCCCGCCGTCACGCGCCGAGACCTCGATCCCCTGGGTCAGCCGGTCGCGCGTGAGCAGGCGCTTCAGCCCTTTGCCCGCCATCCCGACGACGCCGTAGCACTCGGCCGCCGTGTGCCCCACGATCTGCGCGATCGCATCGCTCGCGATCGTGACCCGCCCGAGACCGGACTGGCCGGTGAGATGTCCGCGTTCCACGCCGCGACGTTAGACGAGAACGTGGCGAGGAAGGTTGCTTGTCGAGCGCGATCCGAGCGGGAGCTAGACGGCCTTCTGCACCTTGCCGGCCTTGAGGCAGCGAGTGCACACGTACGCGCGCGTCTTCACGCCCTCGACGAAGATCCGGATCTTCTGCAGGTTCGGGTCGAAGCGACGGCGCGTCGCGACCATCGAGTGGCTCCGGTTGTTCCCGAACGAGGGCTTCTTGCCGCAGACTGAGCAGACCTTGGACATCGGCGGGGAAGGGTAGCACCCCAAGCAACAGACCGTTACCTGGCTCGCTGGCCTCCGGAGTGTCGCTGCGCGCACCCGGCCGGAGGGGATAGGGCGCTAGCCCAGACCCGGAGAGCCGGGTGCGCGCAGCAGCGCGAGCGACCGGCGGAGCCGCGCTCTGCCCGGCGGGAGCCGGTCGCGACCGGTGGTCAGCGGGCTGCCGCTGCGCGGAGTTGGGAGAAAACGTCCGCCATTTCCAGGGCGGTGCGCACGGCCTCGGCGCCCTTCGCGACGCGATCGTCAGCCTGGGCTGCCTCTTCCAGCGTGAGGACGCCGAAGGACACGGGCACGCCAGTCTCGAGCGCCGCGAGCTGGAGTCCACTCGCCGCCTCTCCGGCAACGAGGTCGAAGTGGGGCGTGTCGCCGCGGATCACGCAGCCGAGAGCGACGATGCAGGCGTACCGACGCGTCTTCGCGAGCGCCATCGCCGCAAGCGGGAGCTCGAATGCCCCCGGCACGGGCATCACGGTGATCGACTCGCGAGCCACGCCGGCCTCGTCGAGCTCCGCCAGCGCACCCTCGAGCAGCCTGCGGGTGACGGCGCCGTTGAAGCGACTGACCACGATCCCGACCGAGCGCCGGGCGCCGTTCGGCGCGCCTTCGAGAACCCCATAGCCACCCGGCACGGCGAACTCGCCGGAGGCGTGCTCGCTCACGTTGGTCGCCTCCACCTTCCCCTCCGCCTCGGCGTCGACCTCCTCGTCCACGCCTCGGAGCGCAGGCGCCTCCGGCCACGCCTCGCGTTCGCCGAGCTCCGCTCCAGCAGTTCCGCTCTCCGGCGGCTCCGTCGAGCCTACGCCGCTGATCCCGGGCGGCTCCGACGAGCCTACGCCGCTGAACTCTGCTCCGGCACCGGCCAAGCCGGCACCTCCGCTCTCCGGCGGCTCCGACGAGCCTACGCCGCTCATGCCTCCGCCCCTTCGAACGGCTCGCGGTCGAAGCGAAGATCCTGGTGGTGGAGCTTGTGTCCGAGCTTGTCGCGCTTGGAGTCGAGGTAGGTGCGGTTCTCGGCGTTCGGCGGCACCTCGATTGGCACCTGCTCGACGACCTCGAGCCCGAAGCCGGCGATACCCGAGATCTTCTTCGGGTTGTTCGTGAGCACGCGAATCGTGGTCAGGCCCAGGTCGCTGAGGATCTGCGAGCCGATCCCGTACTCGCGCTGATCTGCCGCGAAGCCGAGGCGGAGGTTCGCCTCGACCGTGTCGAGCCCCTGCTCCTGCAGCTCGTACGCCCTGAGCTTGTTTAGCAGCCCGATCCCCCGGCCTTCCTGCGAGAGGTAGAGCAGAACGCCCTTGCCCTCGGCCTCGATCCGGGCGAGCGCGAGCTCGAGCTGCTCGCCGCAATCGCAGCGCAGCGAGTGGAAGACGTCGCCCGTGAGGCACTCGGAGTGGACGCGCACGAGCACGTTCTCGACGCCGGCGACCTCGCCCTTGACGAGCGCGATGTGGTTCTTGCCGGTCAAAGTCTCGCGGAACGCGACCGCGGTGAACTCGCCTCGCGTAGTCGGCATCCGGACAGTCGTCGTCCGCTCGACGAGCTGCTCGTGACGGCGTCGGTACTCGATCAGGTCGGCGACGGTGACCATCTTCAGCCCGTGCCGCTCGCAGTACGGGATCAGGTCGGTCACGCGGGCCATCGAGCCGTCGTCCTTCATGATCTCGCAGACGACGCCGGCTGGATTCAGGCCTGCGAGCCGCGCCAGATCGACCGCTGCCTCGGTCTGGCCGGAGCGCTGGAGCACGCCGCCGTCCCGAGCGCGCAGAGGGAAGACGTGGCCCGGCTGGACGAGGTCGGCGGGCTTCGCGGTTGGGTCGATCGCGACCTGGATCGTGTGCGAGCGGTCGTGCGCCGAGATCCCCGTCGAGACACCCTCACGCGCCTCGACGGAGACGGTGAAGGCCGTTCCGAACGGGGTCTCGTTCTGCTCGGTCATCTGGCGCAGCCCGAGCTCGTCGCAGCGCTCCTCCGTCAGACAGAGGCAGACGAGGCCGCGCGCGTGCGTGACCATGAAGTTGACCGCCTCGGGCGTCGTGAACTGGGCCGCGATCGTGAGGTCGCCCTCGTTCTCGCGATCCTCGTCGTCCACGACGACCACGAACTTGCCCTGGCGGATGTCCTCGATCGCCTCCTCGATCGTGGCGAACGGGGTGCGCTGGAGTGGGATCGTGGTCACGCCCGGATCGTAGCGGGCAGGAGTTTCTCGACGTACTTGGCGAGCACGTCCGCCTCGAGGTTGACCGCGTCGCCGGGAGCGAGCCGGCCGAGCGTCGTCACCTCGAGCGTGTGCGGGATCAAGGCGATCTCGAAGCCGGTGTCGGTCAGCTCGGCGATCGTCAAAGAGACGCCCTCGACCGTGATCGAGCCCTTCTCGACGCAATAGCGCAGCAGCTCGGCGGGCGCGTCGATTGCAATCCGTGCCCCGTCGCCCTCCGTCGCGACCGAGCTGATCGCGCCGATCCCGTCGACATGTCCCTGGACGTAGTGGCCGCCGAGCGGCTCCCCGGCTCGGAGCGCGGGCTCGAGGTTGACAGTCGAGCCCGTCCGGAGCTTTCCGAGCGAGCTCCGGCGCATCGTCTCCGGGATTGCGTCGAAGGAGAGACGTCCCCCGGACGCGGCGACCACGGTGAGGCAGACGCCACTTACCGAGACCGAGTCGCCGAGCCTGACGCCGGCCGCCGTCGTGGGCGCGTCGAGCTCCAGTCGGACGCCTTCTTCCCCGCCGGACACCGCCGCCACCGTGCCGAGCTCGCGCACGATTCCGGTGAACACGCGCTCAGGTTACTCGGCGGGGCCAGAACACGGTCACGAGCAGGATCGCCCCGAGCGCGGAGCCGGCGAGCGAGAGCCCGAGATCGCCCACCGTGTCCGTATACGCGGTCCGATACTCGTCCGGGTTGTCTCGGATGAACGCGAAGTACTCGCCGATCTCCCAGAGGATGTGCGTCACGGCGCCGAATCCGAGCGCGAGCCCGAAGGTGACCGGGCGCTCGAGGCGCGAGCGGAGCAGGATCTGGCCGAAACCGAGAACCAGCAGCAGCCAGTTGACAAGGTGGTTCGCATCGTCCCACCAGCCGAGCGAGTCGTAGAGGTCGAGTGCGTTTCCGGCGGTGTCGATCAGAAAGGGCAGCACGATCAGGATGTCGAGCGCGTACGGATAGCGGCTGTGGCGAGCCCAGAAGAACCACGCGATCGGGACGATCAGCGCGGCGATCGGATAGGTCAGCGCGCGACCGCCGAAGGCCTTTCCCTCGAAGCGCTCGAGCCCGGAGAAGACACCGAAGAGCAGGAGCGCGACGAGGGCGCCCTTGACTACGAGGTCGAGCGCAAGGAGGCGCCGGTCGCTCATGGTTCTCTCAAGTACGCCTCGACGAGGAGGTCGCCACCGATGGGTGTCGCGCTCAGCCGGGTCAGGGAAAGCGGCACGTCGAGCCGATCGAGCAGCCCCGGCCCGGCACCGGCGAGGGTCGGCGCGACAAAGAGCAGAAGCTTGTCTACGAGCCCCGCGCGGAGGAAGGCGCCGGCGAGCGTCGGCCCGCCCTCGAGCAGGAGCGACTGGACGCCCTCGGCGGCGAGCGCGGCCAGCTCCTCCTCGATCGGCCCGGAACGGAGCTCGAGCTCCGAGCCTTCCGGACGCGGGCCGTGGCCGAACGCGAGCCGGCGTGGCTGCCGCAGTGCCGGGACGTCCCGCGCGTCGAGCCGCGGATTCTCGAGCCGGACGGTGCCCATCCCGACGGCGACGGCATCCGAGGCGGCGCGCAACTCGTGGACGACGAGGCGCGACTCCTCGCCGGAGACCCAGCGGGAGCCCGGCACGGCGACGCGGCTGTCGAGCGTGACGGCGGCCTTGTAGGTGACGAAGGGGCGGGCGCTCGCGATCCAGGTGCGCCAGGCCTCGTTCTGGCGACGGGCCTCCCAGGAATCGGTCAGCTCCGCAGCGATCCCGGCCGCCCGCAGCCGCTCCAATCCGCCGGCGACCGTTGGATTCGGATCGAGCGAGCCCGCGACCACCTTCGCTACGCCCGCCGCGAGGATCGCGTCCACGCACGGCGGCGTCGAGCCGTGATGGGCGCAGGGCTCCATGGTCACGTAGAGCGTCGCGCCGCGGGCCTGCTCGCCGGCTTCCGCCAGCGCGACGATCTCGCCATGGCGGCCGTGCCGCTCGGTTGCGCCTTCCCCGACGATCCTGCCGTCTCCCACGAGAACGGCTCCGATCGTCGGCTTCGGATACGCCCGTCCGGCTGCGGCGGCGGCGATCTCGATCGCTCGCTCGAGGCTCATCCGAGCGCTTGGACGAGCCGCCGGTACGCCTGCGCCAGATCCGGGCTCGCGAAGATTCCGCTGCCGACGACGAGCAGGTCTGCGCCGGCGGCGCGCACGGTCCACGCGTTGTCCTGATTGACGCCACCGTCGACCTGGACTGCGCAATCCACGAGCGAGCGCAAACGCGCGATGCGCGGATACGCGTCCTCCAGCAGCTCCTGGCCGGAGTAGCCGGGCACGATCGACATGCAGAGGCAGAGATCCGCGCCCAGATTCGCCGCCGCGGCAGCCTGCTCGACTTCGGTCTCGGGATTGAAGGCGATCCCGACGCCGAGCCCGTGCTCGCGAGCGTCGGCGATCACCGCGCCTGCGTCGTCGACCGCCTCCACGTGGAAGGTGACGCTGTCGCCGCCGGACGCGGCGAGCTCCGCAAAATGGTGGGCGGGATTCGCGACCATCAGGTGGCAGTCGATCACGCCGCCCCGCTCGTGGATCAGCGGCGCGATCGAGCGGAGCACAACCGGCCCGATCGTCACCGGCGGGACGAAATGGCCGTCACCGACATCGAAGTGGAAGATGCGGGCGCCCGCGTCCAGGAGCTCGGTGATCTGGCCGCCGAGATTCGCGAAGTCGGCCGCGTAGAGCGACGGCTCGACCTCGACCGTCCGCATCCAGTCGCGCCACGCCACGCGTGGATCCTAGACCCGTAGTCGGCCGATGAAGAAGCCGCTCGTGTCGTGAAGGTGAGGGTAGGTCTGCAGGAACTCAGGGCGGCGGGGATGGCGGTACTGCGGCCACTCCTCGATCGGCTCGACCCGGAGACCCGACGCGTCGACAACGCCCTCCGACTCGTCCGCGTTGATCGTGCAGACGGAGTAGAGGACGGTGCCACCCGGTCGCACGCGCTCGGCGGCGCTGAGCAGGAGCTCGAGCTGCAGCTCGGGAAGCGGTTGCGAACGCCAGCGCAGGTCGGGACGGGCGGCGAGGACTCCGAGCCCCGAGCAGGGAGCATCGACGAGCGCGCGGTCGAACCCGGTGAGGTCGGCGGGAAGCGCGCGGCCGTCGGCGTGGACGACGCGTACGTTCTCCGCGCCGAGCCGGCGCGCGTTCTCGAGAAGCTCGCCGGCTCGCGCCTCGTTCGCCTCGACCGCGACGACCTCGCCGGCAAGCATCGTCGCCTTGCCGCCCGGTGCGGCGCAGAGGTCGAGACCGCGTTCCCCGTCCCGCGCGCCCACGCAGAGACCGGCGAGCTGGGAGCCGAGGCTCTGCGGCCAGATCTCGCCGCGAGCGAACGCGCCGGCGTCGAGCCTTTCGACGCAGTATGCGCCCGGAATGTCCGTTTCGGCCCCGTCCGGGGGCTGGCCCCGGACGTGTCTCACAACGACAGGAGGCGCCTCATTTTGCGCGCGCATCAGAGCGAGCGCGTCCGTCTCGCCGAGGTCGCGGCGCCAGATATCCCAGATCCAGTCGGGGTACGAGTGCTTGAGCGGCCCCTCCGGGAGCGAATCGACGAGCAGCCGGATCCCGTCGGCGACGCGGCGCAGCACGGCGTTCGTGAACGGAACCGCGCGCTCGAGCCGGGCCCGGCGAACGAGCTCGACCGATTCGTTGACGGCCGCGTAGCGCGGAACGCCGTCGAGGTAGCCGAGTTGGTAGGCGCCCAGCCGAAGGGCTGCCCGGACCGGCGGGTCGAGCTTTCGGACCGGCCGCTTGCCCAGAGTCTCGATCGCGTGATCGAGGGTGCGCACCCGTTGGACGGCGCCGTAGGCAAGCCGGCGCGCCAGCGCGACGTCCCGCTCCTCGAGGCCCTCGGAGGCGGAACGAAGCGCACGGTCGGCGTAGGCGTCGTCCTCGAAGACCCGGCGCAGCACCTCGTAGGCCGCTCTCCGGGCGGGCGCGACGCTCAACGGAGCCCGCGAGCGAACTCGTCGTAGCTCATCCGACGCTTGCCTTCGGGCTGAACCTCGACCGGCACGAGCTTCCCGACCTCGAGGCGCGCGCGCCAGATCGTGACGCGGCGGCCGTGGAGCTCGCCGCGGGCGCCGATGTGCGGTGACAGTGCGCGGATCCGCCGCCACGCGTCGAGCGGATCGGAGAGATCGAGCTCTCGGTCAGCCGCTGTGATCTTGTCGGCGTAGGTCACCCCCACCTCGGACTGCGGCGTGAACGAAGGTTCGCCAAGCGCCTCGTCGACGAGAGCTTCGGCAACCGGAGCCGCATGGAGATAGACGTCTCCTGCATTCCACTCGGGCGAGAGCCAGATTTCCTTCATCGCCGCAATCGGCCCTGCGTCGAGTGCCTCCACGGTCTGATGCACCGTCACGCCAGTCTCCTCGTCGCCGGCGAGGATCGCGCGTTCCACCGGCGCGGCGCCTCGCCAGCGGGGGAGGAGAGAAGGATGAACGTTCAGCCAGAGACCACGATCGAGCAGCGCTGCCGGGATCAGCAGTCCATACGCGACGACCACTGTGGCCTCAGCCGGAAGCTCGGTCTCGCTCGTGAGTCGGGCGGGTTGAAGGACAGGGATCCCCAGCCGCTCGGCGGTCACCTTCGCAGCCGGCGGCGTCAGCATCCGCCCGCGGCCCGCCGGCTTGTCAGGCCGGGTCAGGAGCGCGACGACTTCGTGGCGTGCGGCGAGCCGCTCGAGCACGTCCGCGCCGAACGGCGCCGTGGCCGCGACAACGATCCTCATCCTCCTGAGGCTACTGAGTCGACGCTAGAAGGATGGACGATGGCGCAGTGTGCCGAGTGCACCACGCCGCGACTCGGCGTCCGTCCGCTCGATGATCAGAACGCCGTCGAGGTGGTCGAGCTCGTGCTGCACGATCCGGGCGGGAAGCTCCTCGAGCTCGAGCCGCAGCGGTTTCCCTTCGAGGTCGAGACCCTGCAGCGTCACGGTGAGGTGCCGCGCGACGGGCACGTGCACGCCCTGCAGGGAGAGGCAGCCCTCGTCGGCGAGCTCGGTCTCGCCGGAACGATCTACGATCTCCGGGTTGACGACAGGAGTCGCCTCTTCTTCGTCACGCGGCTGGAAGACGAAGAGCCGCTGGAGGACGCCGACCTGCGTCGCGGCGAGTCCGACACCGCGGGCGTCGCGCATGAGCTCGGTCATCCGGTCGGCGAGGCGGACGAGGTTCTCGTCGAAGCGGTCGACCTGGTTCGCGCGCAACCGCAGCACCGCATCGGGGTACTGCCGGATCTGGGCGAGCGCCACGCGGCGCCTCGCCTCGACCTGGGCGTCGAGCTCCTCGTCGCCGTCGTCGTGCTCGCGCTCGTCGTCGGGCTCGTGGTCCATCTCCGCAGAGGCCATCGGCCGAGTGTAACGCCGCCACTTCTGCGTTCCGTCACTCGGTCGGGGGATGCCTGTCCGAGCCGGCAACGCGTCAGAGCGACTGCGGATCGACATCGACGACCGCGTTGACGCCGGCGCGACGCATTGCCGGCGCTGCCGCGGCGAGCAGGCTTGCCACCCGCGTCGCCAGCGCTCGCGGCCGGTCGGTCTTCGCGAGCAGCCGGCCGCGGTGCTTGCCGCGGAGACGCAGCAGGGGCCCAGGTCCGAGCAGTTCTGCGCCGTGCAGCTCCGCGTTGGCGAGGCCGTCCCGTAGCTCGCGGAGCAGTCGGTCCGGCCCGGCCGGATCGGCTCCCGAGGCGACGATCGAGACCAGATGGCCGAACGGCGGGTAGCCGAGTTCGCGGCGGCGCTCGAGCTCCTCGGCGAGGAAACCTGCGACATCGTGACGGGCGGCGAAGACGAGCGGGCTGGCGTCGGGTTGGAAGGTCTGGACGATCACGCGCCCCGGCGCGTCCCGGCCGCTGCGGCCTGCGAGCTGGGTCACGAGCTGGAACGTGCGTTCCTCCGACCGGAAATCCGGAAGCCCGAGTCCCGTGTCCGCGTCGACGACAGCGGCGAGAGTGACCCCGGGAAAGTGATGACCCTTGGCGACCATCTGGGTTCCGATCAGAACGACACGATCGGCGGCGACGAACCGCTCGAGCGCTTCCTGGAGCGCACCGCGCTTGGCGGCCGTGTCGGCATCGAGACGGATCCGCTCGAGTTCCGGGAGGTGCTTCTCGAGCTCGCGCTCGAGTCGCTGCGTGCCGGCGCCGATCCGGGCGAGCTCGATCGAGCCGCAGGCGGGGCAGCTCTCCGGCTCGGCCTCCGAGTAGCCGCAGTGGTGGCAGTAGAGACGGCTGTTTCCGTGGACGGTGAGCGAGACGTCGCACTGGCCGCACCGTCGCGAGGCGCCACAGGCGCGGCAGTGCAGCGCCGGGACGAGCCCGCGCCGGTTCAGAAGGAGAATGGCCTTGCCGCCGCGCTCCGAGATCGTCCCGAGCGCCGCGAGGAGCGGCGCCGAGAGCGGGTAGCCGGCCTCGCGACGCAGGTCGACGATCTTCACCGTCGGCATCGGCGCGCCGAGTCGAGCCCCGAGCTCGATTCGCTCGAGCCGCTCCCAGCTCTCCGGTCGCGGGGTGGCGCTCCCGTAGACGGCGACGGCGCCCTCGAGCGTGGCTCGCTTCGCCGCCACCGTGCGCGCGTCGTAGCGAGGATCCGACTCCTGCTTGTACGACGAGTCGTGCTCCTCGTCGATGCAGATCAGGCCGAGTCGCGGCACGGGTGCGAAGACGGCCGAGCGCGCGCCGACGACGATCGGCGCCTCGCCTGCGACCACCCGCTCGCGCTCGTCGCGGCGCTCGGCGTCGGTGAGCGCCGAGTGGAAGACCGCGATCCGGTCGCCGAAACGGGCCCGGAAGCGGCCGAGCGTCTGCGGCGTCAGGGCGATCTCCGGGACGAGGACGATCGCACCGCGGCCACGCTCGAGCGCTGCGGCGCAGGCTTGGAGGTAGACCTCGGTCTTGCCGCTGCCGGTCGCGCCGGCGAGGAGGAAGTGGCCGCCATCGCCGTCGAGCGCCTCGACGAGCCGCCCCACTGCGCGCCGTTGCGGATCGGTCAGCTCGGCCGGCTCGGCCTCCCCCGTCATTCCCTTCCCCCCCGCGCGCCGTTCTCCGCGCCTCTTGCGCAGCGTCGGGGCGACGAGCTCGAGGGCTCGCGCGGGCGTCGAGCCGTAGTAGTCCGCGACCCAGAGCGCGAGATCGACGAGCGCCGCCGGCAACTCGTAGAGCACCCGCTCGATCGGCGCGACGACGACGCCGGGAGGTGCCTCGACACCCGTCTCGGTCACGACGCCGCGCTGCGCCGCCCGGCCGAAGCGAACGGCGACAACGGCGCCCTTGCCGACCCCTTCCGGCACCTCGTAGGTGAACGCGCGAGCCACCGATCGCGACGAGACGAGCGGATAGACCGAGGCGAGCGGCACCGACCGAGGCTAGCGACGCCCTCGGTCGTGTCTCGAACGGACATGCCGAGGCGAGGCGCGAGCACGCGGTGTAAGGTTGGCCTTACATGGCCTGTGGGATGATTTGCCTCCACGGCGTCTCGAAGAGCTACGGCGGCGTCCGGGCCGTTCACGAGGCGCAGCTCTGCGTCGAGCGAGGCGAGTTCGTCGCGCTCCTCGGGCCGTCCGGCTGCGGCAAGACGACGCTGCTCCGTCTGATCGCCGGCTTCGAGGCGCCGGACGCCGGCGAGATCAGGCTCCACGACACGACGGTGGCCACAGTTGGACACTGGACACCCCCGGAGCGACGCCGTGTCGGGATGGTGTTCCAGGACTACGCGCTCTTCCCTCACCTCACCGTCGCCGAGAACGTCGGCTTCGGCCTGCGGCGCAAGGAACGCGCGACCCGCGTCCCGATCGTGCTCGCACTCGTCGATCTCTGCGGCCTCGGCAGCCGGTATCCGCACGAGCTCTCCGGCGGGCAGCAGCAGCGGGTCGCGCTCGCCCGCGCGCTCGCGCCCGGCCCCGAGCTCGTGCTGCTCGACGAGCCGTGGTCGAACATCGACCCGCACCTCAGAGCATCGATGCGGGACGAGCTGGCGCGGATCCTCCGCGCGATCAACGTCACCGTCGTGCTCGTCACCCACGATCGCGAGGAGGCGTTCTCGCTCGCCGACCGGATCGCCCTGATGCGCGACGGGACCGTCGTCCAGGAGGGAACGCCCGAGCAGATCTATCTCGAGCCGGCGACGCGCTGGGCGGCCGAGTTCGTCGGGGCCGGCAACTTCCTTCCGGGCCGACTCTCCGACGGGATCGTCGCGACGCACGTCGGTCGCTTCGCCGCGCTGAATCCGAACGGCGCTACCGACGTCGAGGTCCTGATCCGACCGGAGCTGCTCGAGCTCGAGCCGGATCCGGCGGGCATGGGTGAAGTGATCGGCCGCGAGTTCCGCGGCCACGACGTCTTCTATCGCGTCCTGATGGACGGGGTCGAGCTGGTCTCGCAGCGACCCTCGAACGAGCTCGTGGCGCTCGGCGAGCGCGTCAACGTGAGGCCGCACGCCTCGCGCGTCACTGTCTTCTCGTAGCTTGTAAGGTCTACCTTACTCATCAAGTAAGGCGACTTTTTACAGGAGAGAGATGAAGAAGCTCGTGATGCTGTTGACCGCGCTCGCGCTGGCGGGTTGTGGTGGGAACGATGAGGGTGCCGGCGACACGCTGACGGTCTATTCGGGTCGCGAGGAAGAGCTCGTCGCACCGCTCTTCGAGCGCTTCGAGGCAGCGACCGGGATCGAAGTCGAGGTACGCTACGGCGACAGCGCCGAGCTTGCGGCCACGATCGCGGAGGAAGGCGACAACTCTCCCGCGGACGTCTTCTTCGCGCAGGATCCGGGCTCGCTGGGCGCGGTCGAGACGCAGCTCGCGGAGTTACCGGAGGACGTACTCGAACGGGTCGACGGACGCTTCCGCGACAAGGACGGCCACTGGGTCGGCACCTCTGGGCGCGCGCGCGTGATCGTCTACAACACGGACGAGCTCTCCGAGGCCGAGGTCCCGAACTCGGTCTTCGACCTGACCGACCCGAAGTGGAATGGCAAGATCGGCCTGGCCCCGACGAACGCATCCTTCCAGGCGTTCGTGACGGCGATGAGGCTCGACGAGGGCGACGAGCGCACGAAGCAGTGGCTCGAGGACCTGAAGGCGAACGACCCCAAGTTCTACGAGAAGAACACGCCGGTCGTCGAGGCGGCCGCGTCCGGCGAGATCCAGCTCGGGCTCGTCAACCACTACTACCTCTACCTCGTCAAGGAGGAGCAGCCCGACGCGCCGATCGAGAACAAGTATCTCCCCGGTGCCGATCCTGGGGCACTCGTCAGCGTCGCCGGGGCCGGCATCCTCGACGGCGCGGAGCACTCAGACGCTGCGGAGCGGTTCGTCGAGTTCCTCCTCGAGGACGAGCAGCAGCGCTTCTACACCGACGAGGCCGAGGAAGCGGAGATCCCGCTCGTCGAGGGGATCGCGCCCAAGGAGGGCGTGCCGACGCTCGACGAGCTCTCGGGTCGCGGCCCCGACGTCGATCTCTCGTCGTTCGGCGAGGAGCTCGAGAAGACGCTCGAGCTCCTGAACGACACCGGCTACACCTCGTGAGCCGCTCCTGATGAGCAGGGCGGGGGCAGGACGGCGGAGAGCACCGCTCTCCCTCGTCCTGCCCGCGCTCGTCACCGTCGCGCTGCTCCTCCTCCCGCTCGCGTACCTCGTTCTGCGAGCGACCGAGAGCAGCAGCGGCTGGCGGCTCCTCTGGCGGCGGAACACTCTCGAGCTCGTCTGGAGCACCGGCGCCCTCGTCGCCGGCGTCACAGCAGCGTCGGTGGCGTTCGGGGTCTCGCTCGCCTGGCTGACGGTCCGTACCGACCTCCCCGGCCGCCGCATCTGGGCGGTCGCCGCCGCGCTGCCGCTCGTCATCCCGAGCTACGTCGCCGCGTTCTGCCTCCTCGGGGCGTTCGGGCCGCGCGGGCTCCTGCAACAGCTGCTCGGGGTCGAGCGCCTGCCCGAGATCTACGGCTACTGGGGCGCGCTGCTCGCCCTCACGCTCTCGACCTACCCGTACGTGCTGCTGCTGACCTCCGCCGCGCTGCGCGGTCTCGACCCGTCGCTCGAAGAGGCCGCGCGCGGCCTTGGACGTCCCGGGCTGGACGTCTTCCGCCGGGTCACGCTACCGGCGTTGAGACCGTCGATCGGCGCGGGCGCGCTGCTCGTCGCGCTCTACGCCCTCTCCGACTTCGGCGTCGTCTCGCTGATGCGCTACGACGCCCTGACGCGCGCCATCTATCTCCAGTACCGCTCGCTCTTCGACCGGACGCCTGCAGCCGTGCTCGCGCTCGTGCTCGTCGCGTTGACCGCGATGGTGCTGGTGGCGGAGGGACGTTCACGCCGCCGGACGAGCCGGAGCTCCCCCGGGGTGGCACGACAGGCGCGGCTGCACCGACTCGGCCGGTGGAGGATCGCGGCGCTCGTCTACTGCTCGACCGTCGTCGGCGCGTTTCTGGTCGTGCCGGCTCTGGTGCTCGGGTATTGGCTCAGCCGCGGCCTCGATCGCGCGGAGGTTCCTCTCCGCGAGGCTCTCAACTCCCTTTCGGCTTCGGCTCTCGCGGCCGGCGCCGCCGCGATCGCAGCGCTCCCGGTCGCGCTACTCGTCCATCGCTACCCGAGCCGCAGCACCCGGCTGCTCGAGCGGCTCTCCTTCGCCGGCAACGCGCTTCCGGGGATCGTGATCGCCCTCTCGCTCGTCTTCTTCGCCGCCAACTACGCAAGCCCGATCTACCAGACGCTCGCGCTGCTCGTCTTCGCATACGTCGTCCGGTTCCTGCCGCAGGCGCTCGCCGGCGTCGAGTCCTCGCTCGCCTCCGTCGGCCCTCGGGTCGAGGAGGCGGCGCGCTCGCTCGGCCGGGGGCCGCTGCGAGCGGCGCTCACCGTCACCGTCCCCCTCGTCCGCTCGGGGATCTTCGCCGGCGCCGCGCTGGTCTTCCTCTCCGCGATGAAGGAGCTGCCGGCAACGCTGCTCCTCCGCCCGATCGGCTTCGAGACGCTCGCGACGGAGATCTGGAGATTCACCTCCGTCGGCGCTTACTCGCGGGCGGCGCCGCCCGCGCTGCTCCTGATAGCGGTGTCCGCGCCCTTCGTCTATCTCCTCTCGACGCGGCACCGGCCCGACGCAACCGAGCACGGCTAAGGTGGAGCGATGGCCGGCCACTCCGTAGACGAGTACCTCGAGACGATCTATTTCCTCGCGTTTCCGATCGGCGAGTACCGGCCCGATCCAGGAAGCTCCGCGGCGATCGCCTCGCGCGTCGCGGACATGCTCGGCGTCTCCCGCGCGTCCGCCGGCGAGATGCTGAAGCGCCTCGAAGCCGACGGGCTCGTCGAGCGCGGCGAGCAGAAGGAGGCAATCCTGACGGAGACGGGGATCGAGCGCGCCGAGCGCGTCGTGCGCAAGCATCGCCTGATCGAGCGGATGCTCACCGACTTCATGGGCTACACGGCGGCCGAGGCGCACGTCCACGCCGACGAGCTCGGCGACACGTTCAGCGACGACATGGTTCAGCGGATCGAGGAAAAGCTCGGCTTTCCCGAGCGGTGTCCGCACGGCTGGCCGGTCGATCCGGCGTTCGAGCAGCGCGAGAACAAGGAGCTCGCCCCGCTAACCGACGTCGGACTCGGCACCCCGGCGGAGATCGTCCGCCTCGCCGAGCACGACGGCGATCTCCTGCACTGGTTCTACGAGGAGGGCTTCGTCCCGGGCGCGAAGGTCGAGCTGCGCGAGGCGCAGCCTGCCGCGGGCCAGTTCAAGATCTCGCTTTCCGGCGTCGAGCGCGCGATCGGCGAGAAGGCCGCAGCCGGCCTGTACGTCAAGCTCGTCTGATTTGTTGGCGCAAGCTGAGCATCCGCGGAGCGGATGCTCAGCGCGCGAAGACCCCTGAAGGGGCCGCTTCTCGGCCCGAGAACGTCCTTAAAACGCTCGCTAGCTCAACCTCGGCGGCAGCTTGCGGGCGTCCAGGTGGGCGATCGCCTCGATCGGCCAAACGTCGAACATCATTCGCACACCGACCTGGTGCTCTTTCCCGCTGTGGCCCAGGAAGAGCCGCTGGCGGTTCGATCTAGCCGATCTGGAGGAAGGCGCCGACCTCGACGTCGTTCGGATCGGAGGCGTCTCCCCAAAGCAGGAAGCTCTCGAGCGGCTCGAGATTCTCCCGTACCTCGCGCGGCAGATCCTGCTCGGCGAAGCCGGCGATGTCGTCGGCGAGGTCGACGATCCGGCGCAGGTCGAGATAGGCGAAGACCTCGTCGCTCTCGCCCATGTCAGCCGCCTCCGTCGCATCCTTGAACGCGTCGTCGTCGGCGAGCGAGGGACCTCCCTCGGCCAGTGCCTCGATCCCCGCACGGGCAGTCGTCACGGCCACGTGACCGCCGTTCGCGCCGTAGAGGATCGAAACCGGACCGACCCGTACCTCTCTGGCCTCGGTCCCGGAAACCGTCGTGCGCTGGAGCTTTCCGCCGAAATCGGTCGCTTTCTCGGCCAGTCGGTCGAGCACGTCGAGGCTCTTCGCGTCGTCCTCGGGATCGAGCAGGAGCGTGATCTCGGGGATCAGCGCGGCGGGGCGGAGGTAGAGGCCGAGGCCGCCCGCGAAGAGGTCGAGGATCTCGTCATAGTGCACGCCGAGCTCGTCCTCGACGTCCGGGATCCCGCCCGATTCGAGGGCACAGCGCAACTGCTCGGACAACCCGAAACCTGCGGTGTCGAAGGCCGGCGAGCCGAGGTAGGCGTAGGCGCCGGACGGAACCTCGGCGAGCAGCGAGTCTCCGGTGACCCCCTGCTTGGCGCCCTCGCTCTTCGCGGCGAAACGCATGCGCAGGCCGTCGTCGGCAGCCGTCATCGTGCCGACCGCATAGCGAAGCGTGCCCAGCTGGGCGGGGATATCGCAGTCGTCCGGCAGCAACTCGCGCATCGCCGCGTTGATTGGGGCGCCGTTCGCGAAGAAGGTCACGAGTGCGTCCTCCTCGACCCGGTCCTGGGCCTCGCCGAACCAGTCTGCGTCCGCGAGCTTGTCGCCGGCGGCGGCGAAACGATCGAGCGTCGCGGTGTTCTCGGCGATCGCCGTCCAGCCCTCGATCTCTCGCGTCACCGTGTCGTCGTCCGACTCTTCCAGGAGCTGCGTCAGCTTCGCCTTGTCGCGCGGCTTGGTGAGCGCGACCACGTTGTCGCCGCCGTTCTCGAAATCGAGCACGACGATGTAGGTCTCGTCGCCGAATGCGGGCAGCAGCTCGTCGTCGAGGTCGACCCCCTCGTCGGCGAGGCCCTTGCGCAACTCGGTGAGCAGTCGCGCCTTGCCGGGGAACTTGCTCAAGAGGTCGTCGGCCTGCTGCCACTGGTCGGAATCCGGATCCGTCTCCAGCGCGATCAGAACCGGGGCGCTCGCGGGAACGACCCCGGCGACGTCGGCTGCGGCCGAGCCGGAGGTGTTCGTGCTCCCCCCGCAGCCGGCAAAAGCCGCCGAAAAGAGGGCGAGAAGCGCGATCAGGCTGCTGCGCATCATCCTCACTCTAGTCACTCCTGGGTCGGAACTCGGCTCATCAGTCCGGCGACGAGCTCGTCGAGCGACGTGCCTTCGAGCACGCTACAGACACCTTCGGTTATCGGGGTGTCGATCTTGAGCCGATGTGAGAGCTCGCGCAGCACCGGCGCCGTCGTGAGGCCCTCGACAACCATCCCGATCTCGCGCACCGCCTCCCCCGGATCGGCCCCCTGCGCGATCAGTTCCCCCGCGCGGCGGTTGCGGCCCGACTTCGCCCAGCACGTGACGACGAGGTCGCCCATACCGGCAAGCCCCGCGAACGTCTCGGGCCGACCGCCGGCCGCTTCCGCGAGACGACCCATCTCCGCGAGGCCGCGCGCGACCAGGGCAGCCTTGGCGTTGTCGCCGAGGCCGAGACCGTCCGCGCCCCCTGCGGCGAGCGCGATCACGTTCTTGGCCGCGGCGCAGAGCTCGACGCCGACGATGTCCTCGTTCACGTAGACGCGGAAGGTGACCGAGTTGATCGCCTCCTGGAGCTCGAGCGAAAGCTGACGGTCGTCGCTCGCGATCACGGCGGCGGCGGGCAGGTCGCGCGCGACCTCCTCGGCGATATTCGGCCCCGACAGGATCGCAACCGGACGCCCCCGGACGAGGGTCGAGAGCCGCTCGCCCGTCGCGGGGTCGAGCCCCTTGGTCAGCGAGAGGACGGGCGCCGTGCCGGGAAGCTCTGACACGACGCTCGCGTAAGCGGCGCTCGGAACGGCGAGCACGACGAGCTCCGCCGACCGAAACGGCGCCTCGTCGATCGTCGTCGCGCTCACACCCGAGAGAACCGCGTGCGTGAGGTACCGCGGATTGCGGCCGGTCGCCGCAATCGCGCGGGCCTGCTCGACGTCGCGGCAGGCGAGCGAGACCTCGTGGTCGTTGTGTGCGAGCGCGCGCGAGAACGCCGTTCCCCACGACCCGCCACCGACGACGACGATCCTCACGGCAGCGCTTCCACCGCTTGTGTTGTTCCAACACAAGCGGCTCCGGCGGCACGTTCCTCGAGAAACGCCTCGCGCAAGCGGCGCATCGAGGCGCGAAGCGCTTGTGTTGTAACAACACAAGCGCTGTCCTGGGCCGAGCTCACGAGCGTTTGACGAAGTCGATCGACACCGGCACGCCGCCGAGGCTAAACCGTTTCCGCAGCTCGTTCTCGATCCAGTAGGCGTAGTCGCGCGTGACGAGCCCCGGGTCGTTCACGTGGATGCGGATCCGCGGCGGGCGCGAGGAGACCTGCGCGCCGTAGAGCAGGTTCAAGCGGCGGCCGCGCTGCGACGGCGACTGGCGCGCCTCGCGCAACTCGGCGAGGGCGTTGTTCAGCGCGGGCGTCGGAATCCGACCGGCGTGCTTCTCGAAAAGCGCGACCACGTGGTCGAGCAGGCGATCGAGTCCGCGGCCGGTCTTCGCCGAGACGGCGATCACCGGCGGCCGCTGACGCAGCCGCGACTCGATCCGCGGCTTCACGTCCTCGAGCGTGACCTCGTTCACATCCCACTTCGAGAGCACGACGAGCGACGAGCAGCCCGCCTTCCGCGCGACGTCGGCGACGAAGAGATCCTGCTCGACGATCCCCTCGCTCGCGTCGATCAGGATCAGCGCGACGTCCGCTCGCTCGGCCGCCTCGAGCGCGCGCAGCTCCGAGTAGTAATCGATCCCCTGCCGTTGCTTGCGCTTGCGACGCAGCCCGGCGGTGTCGACGAGCAGGAACTGGCGCTCGTCGCGGACGAGGAGCGTGTCGATCGCATCCCGCGTCGTCCCGGGCACGTCAGAGACGATCACCCGATCGCGCCCGACGAGCGCGTTCAGAAGTGACGACTTGCCAACGTTGGGCCGACCGAGGATCGCGACTCGAATCGTCTCCTCCCCGATCGGGGCTCGACCCTCCCCGGGCAGCTTCGCGACGACCTCGTCGAGGAGATCGCCGGTGCCGAGACCGTGCAGCGCCGAGAGCGGCCAGGGATCGCCGAGTCCGAACCGATGGAACTCGGCCGCCTGGAAGTCCTTGCGCGGATCGTCGATCTTGTTTGCGAGCACGAACACCGGCTTCTTCGAGGCGCGCAGCGTCACGGCGAGCTCCTCGTCGCCGGGCGTGATCCCGTGCCGCGCGTCGACGACGAAGAGGATCAGGTCGGCTTCCAGGATCGCCGCGCGCGCCTGCTTCGCGATCTCGGGGCTGAAGACGTCGGTCGCCAGGTCGTCCACGCCGCCCGTGTCGATCAGGAGGAAATGGACGCCGTTCCACTCGCAGACGAGCTCCTTGCGGTCGCGCGTCACGCCCGGAGTCTCGTGGACGACTGCCTGGCGGCTCTCGGTGAGCCTGTTGATCAGCGTCGATTTGCCCACGTTCGGGAAGCCGACGATCGCGACCGTCCCCGCGATGTCGATGCTGCGCTGCTCTCTTGGCGGCTCCGTCGAGCCTACGCCGCTGATCTCGGCTCCGGCGTCGGCAGAGCCGGCACCTCCGCTCTCTGGCGGCTGTGTCGAGCCGACGCCGCTCATGCGGGCGGCACCGCGTGTCGTGGCCGGCCGAGGGCGTGGATCTCGACAAGCCAGTCGTGGAGCCGGTGGATCCGCCGCTCGATCTCCGCCGACGCCTCGCGGTAGCCCTTCCCACCCTTCGGCAACCCCCCGAAGCGCAGAGGCTCTCCCCACGCGACCGAGACGGGATGCCAGTTGCCGAGCCGCCATTCGTGCGAGCCGTGGATCGCGGCCGGGACGACCGGGACGTCCTCCTGGAGGGCGACCATCGCCGCGCCCGGCTGCACGAGTCCGGGAATCCCCGCGGTCTGCCGCGTTCCTTCTGCGAAGAGCCCCAGCGCGTGGCCGTCGCGCACGACCTCGCGCATCAGGCGTATCGCCTCGCGGTCCGACTCGCCGCGGCGAACGGAGATCGTGCCGAAGCTGCGGATCAGCTGGCCGAGCCCAGGCACACGATGCGCCTCAGCCTTCGCGAGGAAGTGGACGGTTCGCGGCGAGACGGTGCCCATCACGGGCGGGTCGATCCAGTGGAAATGGTTGAACGCGAGCACGACGCCGCCCGTGCGAGGCACCCGCTCGACGCCGTAGTTGCGGAGCGGCACGACGAGCCGGGTGAGCGGCTGCAGGGTGACGCGGCCGATCGCCCAGACAGCGTCGACGCGATTCATGCTCGGCTGCTCATGCCGGGGCGGCGTGCGTGCGAACGAGTTGCTCGATCCGTGCGACGACGTCTTCCACGGCGAGCTCGGACGTGTCGATCTCGATCGCATCCTCCGCCGGACGCATGTTGACCGCGTCCTTCTCGTCCCGCAGGCGGAGATCGGTGGCGAGCGCGTCGGTCGCGATCTCCGGCTGCTCCGCGGCACGGCGGCGGGCGCGGATCGCGGGATCGGCGACGAGGTAGACCTTCACCTGGGCTTGCGGCGCCACCACCGTTCCGATGTCGCGGCCCTCGATCACCACGTCGCCTACCTCCCCCAGCGTGCGCTGCCGCGCGCGCATCACCTCCCGCACCGCGATGTGGCGCGCGACAACCGGGACCAGCTTGTCGATCCGAGGCTTGCGGATCGAGGTCGTGACGTCGGCGCCGTCGATGAAGACTCGCCCCGCCTCGTCGAACTCGACCGGATAGTCGCGCGCGAGCTGCGCGAGCTCGTCGGCGCGGTCGAGCGCGAGCTCGCGTCGCTGCGCAAGCCAGGTCAGGGCGCGGTACATCGCCCCGGTGTCCAGGTAGCGGAACGCAAGCCGCTCCGCCAGTAGGCGCGCAACCGTGCTCTTGCCGGCCCCCGCGGGACCGTCGATGGCGATGATCATCGTCTCAAGGACTCCAGGAGGTCGAAGAAGCCGGGGAAGGATACAGCGACCGATTCGGCGCCTTCGACCTCGACCCCCTCCCGCGAGACGAGACCAGCGATCGCCGCGACCATCGCGATCCGGTGATCGCCCCGCGAGTCCATCGAGCCGCCGCGCAGGCGAGTGGGCACACCGCGGACGACGAAGCCGTCCTCGGTCGCCCTGATGTGGGCGCCGAGGCGCCGCAGCCCGTCGACCACGGCCTCGATCCGGTCGGTCTCCTTCGCCCGCAACTCGGCAGCGCCGCGCAGGACGCTGTCGCCGTGCGCGTGCACGGCGAGGAGCGCGAAGAGCGGGAGCTCGTCGACGAGCAGCGGCACCTCCTGCGCGTCCACCTCCGTTCCCACGAGCTCCGACGAGCGGACGTCGAGATCGCCGCCGGCCTCGCCGCCGATCCGCCGGCGGTTGAAGACCGTGACGCGGCCGCCCATCCGTTCGAGTACGCCGAGCAGTCCGATCCGCCGCGGGTTCAGGTTGACGCCGTGCACGGTCAGCTCGGAGCCTGCGAGCAGCGTGGTCGCCGTGATGAGCGGCGCCGCGGCCGAGAAATCGCCCGGCACCTCGAGCTCGCCGAACTCGAGCCGCTCGACCGGCCACACCGAGGCGCTCTTCTGGCGGCGCCGGATCTTCGCGCCGCCGGCCTCGAGCATCGTCTCGGTGTGATCGCGGACGGACAGCGGCTCGACGACGGTCGTCTCGCCCTCGCTCGCGAAGAGACCGGCGAGCAGGACGGCCGATTTCACCTGCGCGCTCGCGACCGGCAGCTCGTACGAGATCGGCTGGACGTCGCCGCCCTCGATCGCCAGCGGTGCATGCCCGTCGGTCGTCTCGATCGCGACGCCCATCCGCCGTAGAGGCTCGGCGATCCGCTCCATCGGGCGGCCGCTCAGCGACTCGTCCCCGATGAGTTCGAAGCTTCCCTGCTGGCCGGCGAGGATTCCGGGCAGGAGTCGCATCAAGGTGCCGGCGTTGCCGCAGTCGATCGCGTTGCGCGGCGGTTTCAGGCCTCGCAGCCCGACCCCGAAGACGTGCAGCGTCTCCGAATCGGACTCGTAGACGCGCACGCCGAGGGCGCGCACGGCCGCGATCGTCGCCTCGGTGTCCGCCGATCGGCCGAAACCGGAGATCCGTGTCTCGCCGTCGGCGATCGCGCCGAGCAGGACGGTGCGATGCGAGATCGACTTGTCGCCCGGAACGGCGAGGTGCCCGAGGACCGAGGAGGCAGGCTCGACCTTCATTCGTCCACGGCGTCGCCGTCGAGAACAGGCGTGACGACGACGCCGTAGCCCTGCGTCTCGAGGATCCCGGCGGCCCGCTCCGCTTGACGCTCGCCCGTGATCAGGATGTTCAGCGTGCCGCCGCGGTCGGGCGACATGTGCTGGAGCTCGAACTCCTCGATGTTGATCCGGTCCGCGCCGAGCGCTTGCGTGATCCCGGCGAGAACACCCGGTCGGTCGGGGACGTGGACGCGGAGCCGCTGGAGCTCACCGGGGTCGGCGTGTGCAGTCGCGAGCATGCTGCGGCGGTTGCCGGCGGCCTCGCCGATCCAGCGCGCGAGGAACCCTGCGTCCTCGGCCTCGAGCGCCGCCTCGACCTGCTCGATCCGACGCCTGTGCTCGGCGAGTGCGGCGCCGAGGGCCAGCCGGTTCTCGAGGAAGATGTCCACCCAGATCCGGGGATTCGCCCCGGCGATCCGCGTCATGTCTCGTAGCGAGCCGCCGGCCGCGGCGAGCGGCTCGTGCCCGTCCACGCGCGCGCCGCCTGCGTGGTTCAGGAGGACGTTCGCGAGCGCGTGGGGCAGATGGCTCGTGACCGCGACGAGGCGATCGTGGGCGTCCGGGTCGACGGCGACGGGGATCGCGCCGAGCGCCGAGACGAAGCCGTGGACGAGCTTGTAGCGCTCCGGCTCGGTCGCCGCGACCGGGGTCAGGAACCAGGTCGCGCCTTCGAAGAGCTCCGCAGTCGCCCGTTCCGGCCCCCGCGCCTCAGAGCCGCAGATCGGATGGCCGCCGATGAACCGTCCCTCGCCGGCTGCGGCCGCGCAGACGCCGCCCTTGGTCGAGCCGACGTCCGTGACCGTGCAGTCCGGCCCGCTTACGTCGAGGACTGCGCGCACCTGGGCCGGGAGCACCGTCACCGGCGCCGCCACGAGAGCCAGCTCCGCTCCAGCGAGTGCGGAGGCCAGATCCCGAGCAGGCTCGACGGCGCCGCGGTCGGCGGCCGCCGCGAGATGCGCGGCGTCGGGATCCCAGCCGGTCACGCGCTCGACCCCGATTCGGCGAGCGCCGAGCGCGACGGACGCGCCGATCAGGCCCGTGCCGACGACGGCGAGAGAGCGAAGCGGCGGCACGGGCCTAGGTCCGCATCAGCTCGGCCACGCGAAAGGCGAGGTCGAGCGATTGGCGGGCGTTCAGGCGCGGATCGCAGAGGCTCTCGTATCGAGCCGTCAGCTCCTCCTCGAGCACCTCCGCGGAACCGCCGAGGCACTCGGTCACGTCCTCGCCGGTGAATTCGAGATGGACGCCGCCCGGCCACACCTCCTCGGCGCGACAGGTCTCGAAGAATCCTTCGACCTCGGCCATGATCGCGTCGAAGCTGCGCGTCTTGATCCCGGACGCCGTCGGAAAGATGTTCGCGTGCATCGGATCGCAGGCCCAGACGACCGGATGCTCTGCCTCCCGGACGGCGCGGAGGAGCCCGGGCAGCTTCTGGGGAAGCACGTCAGCGCCGAGGCGGGCGATGAACGTCAGCCGACCCGGAATCCGGGCCGGATTGAGCCGCTCGCAGAGCTCCACCGCCTCCTCGGGGGTCGCGCGCGGGCCGAGCTTGACCCCGAGCGGGTTGTGCACGCCGGCGAAGAACTCGACGTGGGCACCGTCTGCCTGCCGCGTCCGCTCGCCGATCCACAGCATGTGCGCGGAGCAGTCGTACCAGTCGCCGGTGAGCGAGTCCTGCCGGGTCAGGCCCTCCTCGTAGTCGAGCAGCAAGCCCTCGTGGCTCGTCCAGACGTCGACCTGGTGGAGCTGCGGCGAATCGACGAGGTCGATCCCGCACGCACGCATGAACCCGAGCGCCCGCTCGATCTCGACCGCGATCTCCCGGTAGCGCTGCCCCTCCGGCGCGCTCGCCGCGAACGCCTGATTCCACATCTGCACCTGGGTCAGGTCGGCGAAGCCGCCCTTCGTGAAGGCGCGCAGCAGGTTGAGCGTGGCGGCCGACTGGTGGTAGGCGCGCACCATCCGCTCGGGGTCGGCGACGCGCGCCTCGGCCGTGGGCGCATCGTCGTTGACCATGTGACCGAGGAACGAGGGCAGCTCTGTCTCCCCCACCCGCTCGGTCGGGCTCGAGCGCGGCTTGGCGAACTGGCCGGCGATCCGCCCGACCTTGACGAGCGGGAGCGCCGAGCCGTAGATCAGGACGACCGACATCTGGAGCAGGATCTTCAGCTTCTCGCGGATCGAGACGGCCGTGAAGTCGTGGAACGACTCGGCGCAGTCGCCGGCCTGGAGGAGGAACGCCCTCCCCGCGGCGACCTCTCCGAGCGAGGACTGGAGGTCGCGCGCCTCCCCCGCGAAGACGAGCGGCGGCATCGCCTTCAGCTGCGCGAGGGCGGTCTCGGCACGCGTGTCGTCCGGCCACTCGGGCTGGTGCCGCGCGGGACGGCCGCGCCACGAGGAAGGCGTCCACGTCTCAGGGGTGACGGCCACGCGGCCAGTCTAGTTTGCGACCCGTGGCCAGCCGCCCTATCCTGAACGGGATGAATCTCGCCTTCCGCAGCAGCAGCCGGCAGTGGCGCAGCGAGCGCGGCGGGAGCCTGCGCGCGGCCTGACGCGCCTCACAGCCCGCCTCGCTCGGCCTCCGAATCCGGAGGCCGTCTTGCCGTTCCCCTCTTTGAAAGGATCAACTTCGTGCGCATCTTCTCCGGCATCCAGCCCACGGGCGAGAAACATCTCGGCAACCTGATCGGCGGCTTCCGCCAGTACGCAGCGATGCAGGAGCGCGGTGAGAGCTTCTTCTGCATCGTCGACTTGCACTCGATCACGGTCGACTACGACCCCGTCGACTTCCGCGAGAGGACGCTCGACCTTGCGGCGATGCTCTTCGCGACCGGGCTCGACCCGGATCGTTCGACGGTCTTCGCGCAGAGCCAGGTTTCGGCGCACGCCGAGGCGGCGTGGCTGCTCGGCTCGGTCACGAGCTACGGCCAGCTCGGCCGGATGACGCAGTTCAAGGACAAGTCCGACCGGCGCGAGTTCATCTCGGCCGGTCTCTTCACCTACCCGGTGCTGATGGCGGGCGACATCCTGCTGTACCAGACAGACATCGTCCCGATCGGCGACGACCAGCGCCAGCACCTCGAGCTCGCGCGGGACGTCGCGGAGCGGTTCAACTCTCGCTTCGGCGAGACCTTCCGCGTGCCGGCAGGCGTCTACCCGGCGGTCGGCGCGCGGATCATGGACCTTCAGGAGCCGACGCGGAAGATGTCGACGACCGGCGGTACTCCGCAGGGAACCGTCCTCCTGATCGACGAGCCGGACGTGATCCGAAAGAAGCTCCGCTCGGCCGTGACCGACTCGGGGCGCGAGGTCCGTCGCCGCGAGGACAAGGCGGGCATCACCAACCTGATCGACATCCTCTCGACGCTCACGGGCGACGCGGCCGGCACGATCGAGTCGCGCTACGACGGCGCGGGCTACGGGCAGTTCAAGCAGGACGTCGGTGAAGCAGTCGTCGCCGTCGTCGAGCCGATCCAGCTGCGCTATCGGGAGCTGCGCTCAGATCCGAGCGAGCTCCAGCGGCTGCTGGCCGTCGGGGCGGAGAAGGCACGGGAGGCGTCGGCGCCCACCCTCGCCGCCATGTACGAGCGGATGGGCTTCGTGCGTTCCGACCCGGAGTGAGGCAGAAGGCCCTTCTCGGCGGCATCCTCGCGCTCACCGTGGTCGCTGGCGTGCTGCATTCCTCGGGCGTCACGCCGGTCGCCGTCTTCCTCGTCTCCGCGGCCGCGCTGGGTGGACTCGCGTGGGCGATCGGCATCGGCACGGAATCGGTCGGCGCGCACTTCGGCCCGGCCGTCACGGGCGTGCTGCAGTCGACGCTCGGGAACCTGCCGGAGCTCTTCATCGTCGTCTTCTCCCTTGCCGCCGGCGAGCTCGTCGTCGCGCAGACGTCGATTCTCGGCTCGCTCTTCGCGAACGCGCTGCTCGTGCTCGGTCTCGCGATCGTCGCGGGCGCGCACCGGGCCGAGGACGGGGTGATGCGCTTCCACGCTCGGCTCCCGAACGACACCGCCACGCTGCTCCTGCTCGCCGTCTTCATCATCGTCCTGCTCGGGCTCTCCGATCAGGCGGGCGACCGGGCGAGCGAGCACCAGATCGCGATCTCGGTGATAGGTGCCGTCTGCCTTCTCGGCGTCTACGTGGCCTGGCTGTGGTCGTATCTGCGGACGCCGCACAGCAAGGAGCCGGCGATCGAGCAGCCGGCGCACTCGGTCCTCCCGTTGAAGGCCGCGATCGGCGTGCTCGCGCTGGCGGGCGTCTCGGCCGCGCTCGTCTCGGACTGGTTCGTGGACGCGCTCGACCCGGCCGTCGAGGCGCTCGGGATCTCGAAGGCGTTCACCGGGATCGTCATCGTCGCGATCGCCGGCAACGCTGTCGAGAACGTCGTCGGGATCTCGCTCGCAGCGAAGGGTCAGAGCGATCTCGCGATCTCGGTCGTCAAAAACTCGGTCGCCCAGATCGCGGTCTTCCTCTTTCCCGCCCTCGTGCTGCTCTCGCTCCTCTTCGAGGACCGGCTGACGTTCGTGCTGAATCCGGTTTACATCGGCGCGCTCGTGATCATGGCGCTGGCGGTCTGGCAGATCACGGGCGACGGCGAGGCTGCAGCGTTCGAGGGCTGGGCGCTCGTGGCTCTATACGTGATCCTGGCGGTGCTGACGTTCTACGAATGAGCTCGTTGACCTCGGCGCGCGAGAGCTCGCGCCAGGCTCCGGGCGCGAGGCTCCCGAGCGAGAGGCCGGCGTAGATGCTGCGGTGGAGGTTCTTGACACGGTGGCCCACGGCCTCGACCATCCGTCGCACCTGTCGGTTGCGTCCCTCGTGGAGGACGAGCTCGAAGCGCGAACCCGAGAGGCGGCGCACTCGAGCGGGCGCAGTCGGGCCATCCTCGAGCTTCACGCCCTCGGCGAGCTTGCGCAGTGTCCCGTCGGTCGGCTGCTTCCAGGTCTCGACCTCGTAGACCTTCTCGACGCCGTAACGTGGGTGCGCCAGCCGGTGCGCGAGCGGCCCGTCGTTCGTCAAAAGCAGCGCTCCCGTCGTCTCGACGTCGAGACGGCCGACCGGGACGACGTGCGAGGCGTGTTCGACGAGCCCGACCACCGTTGGCCTCCCCTGCGGATCGCTCGCAGTCGTCACGACCCCGGCAGGCTTGTGGAGGAGCACATAGGCGAGCTTCTGCTTCGCGACCGGCTTGCCGTCCACCTCGACGACGTCCCTCGAGCCGACAAACGCGTTCAGCTCGCCTGGCTTCCCGTTGACCCGAACGCGACCGGCCTTGATCAACTCGTCGGCCTTGCGCCGCGAGGCGATTCCCGCTCGTGCCAGATACGCGTTGAGTCTCACGTCGTTTTCCTCACCGGTAGATCATGGTGCGCCGCGGCCGCGAAGCGGACGCCTTCAGGGATTTTGCGCGTCCCGGATCCGCGAAAGCGGATTCGGGACTTGCGCCGCAGAGGTAGTCTGCCGCGCGATGCGCGACCGGACCCAGGATCTCGAGCGTCTCGCCGACCTGCTCGTCGGCTTCGCCGCGAACCTCCAGCCCGGGCAGATCCTGGCGGTGACCGCCTACTACGAGATGGCGGAGGCGGTCCGGGCGATCGCGCGCGCAGCCTACGGTCGCGGCGCCCGCTGGGTCGATGTCTTCTGGTGGGACATGCTCGTGAAGCGGGCGCGGCTCGAGTTGGCCCCCGAGGACTCGCTCGAGTTCGTGCCACCGTGGATCGGCGAGCGCCTGCGCTGGCTCTCAGATGAGCACGCTGCGCGGCTCTCGCTCACCGGCAGCGACTCGACGATCTTCGACGGGATCGACCCGGCCCGGATGGGACGAGATCTGATGCCGTACGTGAAGGAGGTCCCGGAGATCGTCAACGCGCGTACGACGAACTGGACGGCCGGGCCCTGTCCGAACCCGCGCTGGGCCGAGCGCGTCCATCCGGAGCTGCCGCCCGACGAGGCGCTCAACAGGCTATGGGACGAGATCGTCCACGTCTGCCGTCTCGACGCCGACGATCCCGAGGAGGCGTGGCGTGAACGGATGCGCGCGATCGTCGCCTCGGCCGTGCGGCTGACGAAGCGCCGGTTCGACGCGATTCACCTGCAAGGGCCCGGGACCGATCTCACCGTCGGCCTGCTTGCAAGCCACCGCTGGCTGGGCGCCGACTTCACGACCGTCGACGGTCTCACCCACTACCCGAACATCCCGACCGAGGAGGTCTTCACGACGCCCGACCCCGAACGCGTCGACGGCCACGTCAGCGCGACCATGCCGCTCGAGGTGTACGGCTCCTTCATCTCCGGGATCAAGATGACCTTCGAGGGCGGCCGGGCGACGAGGGTCGATGCCGACGAGGGCGCGGAGGCTCTTCGCTCGATCGTGGCGAAGGACGGAGCCGACCGGCTGGGCGAGCTCGCGCTCGTCGACGGCGAGGGCCGGATCGGCCCACTCGGGACCGTCTTCTACGAGACGCTTCTCGACGAGAACGCGGCGAGCCACATCGCGCTCGGCAATGCCTACACCTTCCCGCTCGAAGACGAGACAGACCAGGCCCGAGCCAACCGAAGCGGCATCCACGTCGACTTTATGATCGGCAGCTCCGAGGTCGACGTCGACGGGATCACGAAAGAGGGCGACCGCGTACCCGTGTTACGCGGCGGGGCATGGCAGGTCTGACAGACGCCGAGCGCTTCGCCGACCTGATCGTCGAGGTCGGCGCCAACGTCCAGGAGGGCCAGGAGGTCGAGATCCTCGCCGACCTCGGCACCGAGGAGGCCGTTCGCGCGATCGCCGGCGCGGCCTATCGCCGGGGCGCGCGCTTCGTCGAGGTCTGGTGGTGGGATCCGCTGCTCAAGCGCGAGCGCCTGCTCCACGCGCGCGCCGAGACGCTCGACTACGTCCCGCCCGAGCTTGGCGCACGCGTGCTGCGGCTGGGGAAGGAACGCGGCTGCCGGATATGGATCATCGGCAATCCGCAGCCGCACGCCCTCGAGGACATCGACCCCGAGCGCGCGGGCCGCGATCTGCTGCCGCGGCTGAAGGAGAGCGCCGAGGTGGTGCTGGCGCGGACGACGAACTGGTGCATCGCTTCGTGGCCGACGGAGGGCTGGGCGCGACAGGTCTATCCGTCGCTAGCGCCGGCCGAGGCGCTCGAGCGGCTGACGCGGAGCTCGCGCACGTGTCGCGCCTCGACGAGCCGGATCCGGCCAAGGCCTGGCGCGCGCGAATCGCGGAGTTGAAGGGTGCCGCCGAGCGCCTCACGGACCGTGTATTCGAGTCGCTGCACTTCAGCGGCCCCGGAACCGACCTCAGCGTCGGGCTCTTCGCCAGTAGCGTCTGGCACGCCGGCTCCTTGCAGCGAATCGACGGGCTCGAGAGCATCGTCAACATCCCGACCGAGGAGGTCTTCACGACACCCGACCCGGAGCGGGTCGCGGGAGTCGTTCGCGCGAGGAAGCCACTCGAGCTTGCGGGCAGCCTGATCGAGGGGATCGCGGTGCGCTTCGAGGACGGCCGCGCGGTGCAGATCGATGCGGATACCAACGTCGACGTCCTCCGCGCCGTCGCAGCGAAGGACGATGGTGCCGCGCGCCTCGGCGAGGTCGCGCTCGTCGACGGCTCGGGTCGGATCGGGGCGCTCGAGACCGTCTTCTGGAACACGCCGCTCGACGAGAACGCCTCGAGCCACATCGCGCTCGGCGGCTCCTACGAGTTCGTGGTCGAGGACGAGGCGGAGCGAGCGCTGGCGAACCAGAGCGAGATTCACGTCGACTTCATGATCGGCAGCCCCGAGGTCGACGTCGACGGGATCACACGCGACGGCGAGCGCGTCCCTGTCCTTCGCGGCGGCGACTGGCAGATCTAGAAACGTGGGGGACCCCGTGGTTTCCCCACGAGCCCCCTCCTTCTTCGTCTGCACGCCCGGTGCGCGACGGCGCTCCCGCCGGGCAAAGCCCGGCTCCGCGCGCGATTCGCGATCGTCCGGGCGATCGTTCCTCACGGCGTAGATTCGCCGGCATGCGAATCACGGACGCCAAAGGACTCCGGTCAGCAGAGCAGGGTTGGCACGCTCACGTCAGTGACTCCGCGTACGTGAAGGAGATCACGGTGTATCGCGAGGATGACGTCACTGCCACCGGCTAGTCGAGGACGCTAGAGACCCAACCCGTCCTCTACGCCGTCTTGCCGACAGCCACAGAGTGGAGCCGCTCGCGGATCTCAGCGGCCGACTCGCCCAGGTCGTCGAGCCGCGGTAGGGCGGCGATGTTCTCCAGGGCGAAGACGCGCTCGAAGAGGGGCGTCGTCCGGTAGCGGACGGCACCGCCCGGACCGTCGTCGCGCCCCGCCTCCGCGATCAGGCCGCGCTCGAGTAGACCTGCGACCGCCGAATCGGCCGCCACGCCCCGCAGGCGCGCGATCTCGGGCCGGCTGCAGGGACCGAGGTAGCCGACGATCGCCAGCGTCTCGAGCGCCGCCTGAGAGAGACCGCGCTCGACTGGCCGCTCAAACAGCCTCCCGCACGCAGCCGCCGCCTCGCGCGAGGCCCGGAAGGCATAGCCGCCGGCGACGTGCTCCAGCACGATCCCACTCCGCCCCTCGCGGTACCGGTCCGAAAGCAGTCCGAGGGCGGTCTCGATCCGGACCGCGTCGTCGTCGGTCGCCTGCGCGAGCTCTTCGACCGAGAGGGGCGCGGCGGCGACGACGAGCAGCGCCTCGACCGTGCGGGCGAGCTGGTCGACCGGATTGGCGGTGATCAGGCGGAGCGGACGATCCATTCGGCACCTCTTTCGCTGTCGGCGCGGGAAACCCTTATGGGCGCGAACGGTTCTGCCTGCGCGAGCGCGACCTCGCCCGTCTTGCGCAGCTCGAGCAACGCCAGGAACGCGACGGCCTGCTCGACGCGGTTCAGGCCGCCAACCTCGTCGTCGAAGTCGAAGCGTCGGCGTCGGCTGAGTACGGCGCGGAAGCGCTCGAGGAACTGGGCCACCGGCGGGAAGCGGGGGCCCATGTGCGAGAGCGAGACGGGCGGCGGCGGCTCGGCGAGCGCGCGCAGGGCCACGGCGAGCTGCAGCGGGTCCTGCGCCGCGAGCGTGCGCTCCGGGCGCGGCGCGAGCGGCGACGGGCCGACGCGAAAGTACCGCTCGCGCTCGCCGGCCAGCCGCTCGGTCAGCCAGGCCGCAGCGTCCTTCATCTGCCGGTACTCGGCGAGGCGGCGCGCCAGCTCCTCGGCGGCTTCCTCGGGCTCGAGCTCGGAGAGTTCCGCGTCCTCGTCGGGGAAGAGCGCGCGCACCTTCAACTCGAGCAGCGAGGCGATCAGGACGAGGAATTCGCCGCAGGCCTCCAGGTCGAGCTGATCCTTCTCGGCCAGCCGCTCGACGAACGCCGTCACGATCGCGGCGATGTCGACCTCGGCGGGCTCGAGCTCCTCCTTGAGGACGAGCGTCAGGAGCAGGTCGAACGGGCCCTCGAACGCATCGAGGTCCAGGGGCAAATCGAAGACCGCGGTCACGCTCCGGAAGCTAGCGGCGGGATCGGACGCGGCTGCGCGGGACGGCCATCGCGGGCGGCGGCTCGGGCTTCCGCTCCCGCAAGCCTCGCGGACGCCGACCGCCCCGGAGGAACTGCCACCAGACGAAGAACACGACCGCGACGACGAAGAGGACGAGCGAAACCCAAGCGTTCACGCGCATCCCCGCGAGCTCCTTCGACGGATCGACTCGGAGCTGCTCCAGGAAGAAGCGGAAGGCGGTGTAGAGCGCGACGTAGAGCGCAAAGAGCGCCGGCGGCTTGAAGCGGTAGTAGCGGTCGAGGACGAGCAGGAGGCCGGCAGCGGCGAGGTTCCAGAGGCCCTCGTAGAGGAAGGTCGGATGGAAGGTGCTGTCGAGCAGGTAGTCGTCGGGCCGTCGCGCCGCGTCGATCTCGAGCCCCCACGCAAGGTCGGTCGGCTTGCCGAAGAGCTCCTGATTCCACCAGTTGCCGATCCGGCCAATCGCCTGCGCCACGAGGAGACCGGGGGCTGCCGCGTCGAGCAACGCCGGCACGCTCGCACCGGCGCGCCTCGCGATGATCGAGCCTGCGAGCACGCCGCCGGCGATCCCGCCCCAGATCCCGAGGCCGCCCTCCCAGACCGCAACCGGGCCCCACCACTCATCCGGCAGCTCGTCCCAGCTCGTCGCGACGTGGTAGAGCCGCGCGCCGACGATCCCGAAGCCGACGCCCCAGACCGCGACGCGAAAGATCAGATCCCAGTCGCCGCCGCGTGCCGCCCAGCGCCGGCCGGTGAGCGCGATGCAAGCCGCGATCCCGGCGAGCAGCATCAGCCCGTACATGTGGATCGTCAGGGGGCCGAGATCGAGCGTGCCCGACGAGGGCGACGGGATCGAGGCGATGAGCATCGAGGCGAGGAGGGACACCGGCAGGGAGATTCTGCCCGCCCGCCCGGACGCGCGTTCGGAGAGGTGACGGACGGGTGTCGGCTCGGCTCAGTGCTCCGACGTGCTGCTGGTGGGCGGAGCCGGGCTCTGCCCGGCGGGAGAGCGCGCCGGTCGGTGCGCTAGAGCAGGATCTGGAGCGCCAGCTCGGGCGCGCAACCCGCGCGAAGCAGGTCGATCGCGTAGTGGAGGTCGATGTCCATCCGGCCGGCGAGCAGAACCGCGGCGGACGGCTCGAAGCCGGCCCGCTCGAGCTCCTCGGCGCGCCAGCGCTCGATCCGCTGCTGTTCCGTTTCTGTGGTCTGGAGCTCCGCCGCCGCCATATCAGTGCTGCCTCCGCATCGTTGTACTTGCTCTTCGTCCATTCAATCGATGCGGTTCTCCCCTTTTGTGGTGATTCCGATGAAGCTTTCGTAAAAGAATCGTGAGATGACACACCTCGGAGGTCGTCGAAGGTGCCTCTTGTCTTTCGAGAACGCACCTCGGAGCGTACGGCCGGTGACGCTGCGGCTTCTGCGGTATCGACGAGAACACGAAGGGGAGAACGATGAGGAACAAGCTGCGCGTCTTGCCATGCTCGCTTCGGTAGGCGTCGCCCTGCTCGCGGTGTCCGCCGGGCCCTGCGTGGGCGCACTTCTGCTCCAAGACCGGGTGGAGCGACTCTGCGGTCGCCCATGCGTCCAAGTCACAGGCCTGGCTCACGGCGGCCGAGTGGAACGCGTTCCTCGACTGGGCCGTGACAGAGGGAGAGATCTGCGCGGCAGGTGCTTTCAACCTGAAGTCACAGATCGCTTCGATGCCCGCGAACACGCTCTTCATGGGCCCGGCCCTTCTCGCCGGTGGGACTTTGAAGAACGGCAAGGGCAACACACCTTCGCAATTCGACTACCTCGACTTCGAAGCAGCTTTCGGTCTCTGCTCAGCCCCGTAGTTGAACGGTCGCGGGCGGGAACCTGTTCTGGACAGGTGTTCCCGCCCGCGTTCGCGAAGCGCGCAGCCGCGATCTAGCGATCCGCGGCGGCCGGCTCTGGAGCAGCTCCAGTGCGACGCAGCAGCAGGATCGCGGCGCCGAGGAGGAGCAGGGCTAGGGCTACACCGCCGACCGGGAGTGTCGGAAACGATGACTCGGAACCGGCGGCGCCGATCTCGACCGGCTTGAACGTGTGCGTCCCCCTGAAGCCGTCGTCGACCTCGTACGACCACGTTCCGGCGCCGGGGAAGCGCACGACGGCGCGGTAGACACCGTCCTCTCCGGTGGTCGCGGCCCTGAAGGTGCCGGCGGTGGCTCCGGTCTCGAGGTTGCGGATCGTGATCGAGGGATGCACCCCCGTGAGCGGCGTCCGGCCGTGCTGGAGCACGGTGATGTCGACCGGCCAGTCCTGGCCGGCCTCGAGACCGCTCGGCGGCAGCGAGCTGAGCCCCGCGGTCGCCCAGCCGCCGCCGGCCGCCACGGGAGCGGCAACGGCGGCGAAACCGAGCGCGAGTGCGAGCACGAGCTTCTTCACGAGATCTTCCGTTGGCTCAGGGATCGAGTTGGGCCGGTGCGATGGTGACCGGCTTGAATGTGTGGACTTGGGCGCAGCTCGGGACGAAGCCGTCGAAGACCGAGAGATCCCAGCGACCCGGGGCCGGGAAGATCACGCGGAAGCGGTAGGAGCCGACAGTCGAGGTCGATCGGCCACGGAACGTCGTCACCCTCCCGCCGGCCGCCTTGCGAATCCGGATCTCCGGCTTGGCGTCGGCGAGCGGCGTGCGTCCGTGCTGGAGCACGCGGACGTTCACGAGCCACGGCTGACCTGCCTGATGACCCGCCTTCGGCAGCGAGCTCAGGCCGACGGTGGCCCAGCACCCGGACTGGGCAGTCGGTGCTGTCTGGCCGGTCGGTGCTGTCTGGGCGGTCTGGGCCGAGAGCAGAGCGGCCAGAGCCAAGAGCAGTACGAGTCGTTTCATCCTGTCCTCCTCATCGCTGTTGCCAGGACTACACCGCGCTCGCGAAGGTGGTTCCCTACTCGACTGCGCGGGCGAGCTCGAGCGCCTCGTCCAGCTCGACGTCCGCTTCGAGCCGGATGAGGACGTCCCGGCGGTTCCAGAGGAGGGTCGTCCCTGCGAGGTAGGCCCGATCCTCATGGATCTGGAGGGCCGAGTCGAGGTACATCACGAAGTGCGGATCGCCCGAGACGAAGAGCCCGCGCTCGCCCTCGACGTCGACCTCCTGGATTGTCGAACCCCGGCCACCCACCTTCTTGACGAAGCCGTCCCAGACTCTGCCGCGAACCTGCGAGAGCAAGAGCCTCGGCCGCTCGACCGACCCGTAGACGAGCGTGACGAGCCCGTCGCCGCGCAGGTAGACGTCGTCCGGCTCACCGAGGTCGACGAGCTCGAAGCCGGCCTGTCTCCTGGCCGCGGCGAGCGAAACGCGGACGCCGAGGAGCTCGGCGCGCTCGACGAGCTCGACCTCCGGCAGCTGATCTACGCGGGAAACCGTCGCGCCGCGCAGGTGGAAGAGCTCGAGGAAGGCACTGCGGGCGGCAGGAGAGAGCCCGAGCACCCCGAGCGCCGCGACGAGGACGACCCCGAGGGCGAGCGCCAGCGGCCGGAGGTCGCGCCGGCGTCGCGATGGGGCGAGCGTGACGGTGCGCTCGAGGGCGCTCGCGAGTTGCGGAGTCGGAGGGAACTCGACCTCGTCGCGCAGCGCGACAAGCCGAAGCTCGAGCTCGCTCATCGCCCCTCCCCGAGCTCCGCGCGCAGCCGCACGAGTGCGCGCGACGTCCGCGACTTGACCGTCCCCCGACGCAGCGAGAGCGTCTCGGCGGTCTCCGCCTCCGTCAGGTCGAGGAGGTAGCGGCACGAGAGCACGAGCCGGTCGTCCTCGCCGAGCGACTCGAGCGCGGCCAGAAGCTCCGCGCGCTCCTCCCCGGCGAGAAGCCTCCCCTCGGGGGACGGAGCCGCGTCACCCGAGGGAAGCTCGTGGCCGACCCGCAGAGCGAGCGCCTCTCGGCGGCCGCCGCCGCGCCGCCGGTTGCGGGACTCGTTGGCGACGATCGCGAGCAGCCAGGGACGGAGCGGCGCGCCGCGCCGGAAGCGCGGCAGCGCGTAGAACGCCTTTACGAGCGCCGTCTGGGCGGCATCCTCGGCGTCCGCTGCGTTGCGGGTGATCAGGTATGCAGTGCGGAAAGCGATCTCCTCGTGCTCGCGGACGAGCGTGCCGAAAGCAGCGCCGTCTCCCCTGCGCGCCCGTTCGACCAGCTCTTCCTCTGTCGGTGGCCGGCTCACCACTCACGGGTTCTACACCGATAGCGGCTGTCGGGTTCCTGACACGAGCGGTTCCGGACACGTCCGGGCTTTGACCCCGGACGTGTCTGTTGCGGACGTGTCCACGGCTTCAAGCCCGAGACGCGTACGCTTCCGACATGGCTCGCGCCGTCGGAATCAACCACGTCGCGCTCGAGGTCGGCTCGCTCGACGAGGCGCTCGCGTTCTACAGCTCCCTCTTCGACCTGGAGCTGCGCGGGCGGATGGTAGGCGCGGCGTTCGTCGACCTGGGCGACCAGTTCCTCGCGCTGATGGAGGGCGGCTCGACGACGCCGGATGCAACTCGCCACCTCGGCCTCGTTGTCGACGACCGCGAAGCCGTGCTCGCGGCTGCGCGCGCGGCCAGCGTCGAGGTCTTCGGCGGCAACTCGTTCCTCGACCCATGGGGCAACCAGATCCAGGTCGTCGCCTACGCGGATGTCCAGTTCACCAAGACGCCGGAGATCCTCCGCGGGATGGGGCTCGAGCTCGAGAAGTCGGAGCGGGCACTCGCTGAGCTGCGTGAGAAAGGGCTCGACTAGGCGTACGAGATGAACTCGAGCAGTGACCCGTCCGGGTCGCGGAAGTAGACGCTCGTCCCCTCGCCGCGGGCGCCCGCACGCGCCACAGGGCCTTCCTCGACCTCGATCCCGCACGTACGGAGATGCTCGACCGCGTCGTCGATCGGCCCGTCCCAGACGAAGCAGAGATCGCTGTTGCCCGGCCGCACCGGAACTCGCGCCACCGGGAAGGGACGGCCCCCGGGGCCGTGAACGTTCAGCTGCTGCTTACCGAAACGGTAGGCGAAACCGCCGCCGTGCTCGACGAGCTCCGCACCCACGGCGTCGCGGAAGAAGGCGTTCGAGCGCTCCCAGTTGGAGACGGCGATGACGCAGTGGTCGAGCGTGGCTACTGGATCGCCTCGGCGCCTAGCAGGTGCCGCGCCTCGGCGAGGAAGTCCGAATCGATCGTGACCCTGTGGCTCGGGCCGAGCGCGAGAGTCTTCGGGCCGAGCGAGGTCTGGAGCGAGACGTAGACCGGCGATTCGCCTGGAAACTCCTTCACGAGGTCGGCGAGCTCGCGGATGAGCCCGGCCCTCGCGGCGCGGGCGTCGAGCTTGAAGCGGATCTCCGTGCGCTCGGGCACCCCCTCGAACGCGCTCAGCTCGAGCGCGATCAGCTTGGTCTCGCCCTGCTGCTTGTGGTCGATCCGCCCCTTGACGACGAGGATCCGGTCGACGACGCAGAGCTCGCGTGCCGCCGCGTAGGTCGAGTTGAAGACGACGACCTCGCCACCGCCGGTGGGGTCGTCGAGCGCGAGGAAGACCATCGGCTCGCCCTTCTTCGTCGTCAACTGCTTGACCGAGCCGACGATCCCGCCCACGGTCACGACCTCGCCGTCGCGGCGCCGCTCGAGATCGGCGAGCGCGCAGTCGGTCTTGCGGCGGAGCTGATCGCGCACAGCGTGCAGCGGATGCTCGGAGACGTAGAGGCCGAGCGTCTCCTTCTCGAGCCTCAAGAGCTCCGACTTCTCGAACTCGCCCGAGGAGATCGGCGGGTAGTGCCGCACCGGGTCGGCTTCCGACTCGAGATCGCCGGTGCCGAAACCGATCGCGTCGAAGATCGAGCCCTGCCCGGCCAGCCGGTCGGCGGCGTACTTCTGGCCCCAGGCAAGCGCCTGCTCGAGGCACGCGAGCATCCCCATTCGCGAGGCGCCGGTCGAGTCGAGCGCGCCGCACTTGACCAGAGCCTCCAGGGAGCGCTTGTTCACGACCTGGGGATCGACACGCTCGGTGAAGTCCCAGATCGACTCGAACGGCCCGCCCTCCTCGCGCGCCCGAAGGATCGTGCGCGCCGCCGTCTCCCCCACGCTCTTGACCGCGTTCAGCCCGAACCGGATCTTCCCCTCGGCGACCGCGAAGTCCGTGCCCGAGGAGTTCACGTCCGGCGGCAGCACCTCGATCCCGAGCTCGTGGCAGGCGTTGACGTAGAGCGGCACCCGGTCCTTCGTGTTCATCACCGACGAGATCAGCGCCGCCATGTACTCGCACGGGTGGTTCGCCTTCAGCCAGGCGGTGCGGTAGGCAATCAGCGCGTAGCAGGCCGAATGCGCCTTGTTGAACGAGTAGTCCTGCGAGGACTCCATGTCCTTCCAGAGCTGGGTCGCGACCGAGAGCGACACGTTGTTGGCCGCGCAGCCGGCCAGGAACTTGTCCTTCAGCGAGGCCATCAGGGCGTGGATCTTCTTGCCGATCGCGCGCCGCAGCGTCTCCGCCTCGGCCGGCTCGAAGCCGGCGAGCTCCTTGGCGATCCGCATGTACTGCTCCTGGTAGATGCAGATCCCGTACGAGTCGCTCGTGATCGGCTTCAGCCGCGCGTCGATGTAGGTGACGGGCTCGCGGCCGTTCTTGCGGGCGGCGTAGGCAGGAATGTGCGCCATCGGCCCCGGCCGGTAGAGCGCGACGAGCGCGATCAGGTCCTCGAACCGCGTCGGCTTGACGGCCTTCAGCGCGTCGCGCATCCCGGACGACTCGAACTGGAAGACGCCGTTCGACTCCGCCTTCGCGAGCATCGCGTAGACCTTCTTGTCGTCGAGCGGAACCGCACCGATGTCCAGACCGCCGCCGATCAGCGCCACGGCCTTGTCGATCACGTCGAGGTTCCGGAGCCCGAGGAAGTCCACCTTGAGCAGGCCGAGCGCCTCGACGTTCTTCATCGAGAACTGGGTCACGACCTCCTGGTCGGCGCCCTTCTGCTGGAGCGGGACGACCTCGATCAACGGCCGCGCCCCGATCACGACCCCGGCCGCGTGGATCGAGTCCTGGCGCACGAGGCCCTCGAGCGGCTGCGCGAGGTCGACGATCTCCTTTGCGAACGGATCGGAGTCGTACGCGGCCTTCAGCTCCGACCCGGGCTTGAGGCAGTCCGCGAGTGTCTGGCCCGGGCCTTCCGGGATCAGCTTCGCGATCTTGTCGACGACGCCGTAGGGAATCTCGAGCACGCGGCCGGCGTCGCGGACGGCGGCTCGCGCGGCCATCGTCCCGAAGGTGATGATCTGCGCGACGCGGTCGCGGCCGTACTTCTCGGCGACGTAGTTGATCACCCGCTCGCGGCCCTCGACGGCGAAGTCGATGTCCATGTCGGGCATGTCCTTGCGGGCAGGGTTGAGGAAGCGCTCGAAGAGGAGCCCGTAGCGCATCGGGTCGATGTCGGTGATCTCGAGGCTGTACGCGGCGAGCGAGCCGGCCGCCGAGCCACGACCGGGCCCGACGCTGACCCCGTGGGTCTTCGCGAAATGGATGAAGTCCCAGACGATCAGGAAGTAGTCGGCGAAGCCCATCTCCCGGATCGTCTTCAGCTCGAACTGGAGCCGCTCGCGCAATTCGGTCGTGACCTTGTCGTATCGCTTCGCGAGCCCTTGCTCGCAGATCTGGACGAGATAGTCGAACGCGTCGCCCCCGCCCGGCACGGGGAACTCGGGCAGGTGGATCGCGCCGAGCTCGATCTCCACATTGCAGCGGTCGGCGATCTCGAGCGTGCGCCTCATTGCCTCCTCGTGGCCGGGGAAGTCGAGCGCCATCTCCTCCGGGCTCTTGAAATAGAACTCATTCGTGTCGAAGCGCCAGTGCTTCGGGTTCTTCAGCGAGTCGCCCGACTGGATGCAGAGAAGCGCCTCGTGCGAATAGGCGTCGGCCGCGGTGAGGTAGTGGACGTCGCCGGTCGCGACGAGCGGCAGCTTCGCCTCCGCGGCCAGCTTCACGAGCTCCGGGTTGACGCGCTGCTGTACCTCGAGCCCCGCGTTCTGGAGCTCGACGTAGGTGTTCTCGCGGCCGAAGACCTGGGCGAGCCGGTCGAGATCGGTGCGCGCATCGCCTGACCGGCTCTCCTCGAGTGCCTTGCAGACGCGCCCCGACAGGCAACCGGAGAGCGCGACCAGGCCGGGCGCGTAGGTCTGGAGCAGCTCCCAGTCGACGCGCGGCTTCGCGAAGTAGCCCTCGAGATAGCCGAGCGAGGAGAGCTTGACGAGGTTCGCGTAACCCTCGTTCGTCTCGGCGAGGAGCGTCAGGTGTGCGTAGCCGCGGGTGCGCGAGTGGCGGTCGTCGGCGACGTAGACCTCGCAGCCGACGATCGGCTTCACACCCTCGTGCTTGGCCGCCTTGTAGAGCTCGATCGTGCCGGCCAGCGAGCCGTGGTCTGTGAGCGCGACAGCGGGCATCTCGAGCTCGGCCGCCCGCTTCGCGAGCGCCGGGATCCGGCAGGCCCCGTCGAGGACGGAGTACTCGCTGTGGACGTGCAGGTGGACGAAGGAGGCGGGCACGGAGGGTCATTATCCCGACCGGACCTGACGACCCCCTTCGGCGTCGGGAACGGATTCCCGCTCTTTGCGAATGGGATCGAACAGCGGAGGTGGGGCGATAAACGCCGACCCCGCTCGGCGATAGTCTCGTCCGCATGAACTGGACACTGGGATTGCTCGACGAGCTCGCTCACGCCGGCAAAGAACATCGCGATCCCGGTGACGTCGCGAGATACGACCGCAAGGCAGGTTTCGACGCCGATGTGGAAGAGGAGGTGACGCTGCTGCGCGGCCTCGGCCTCGACGAACGCTCGACGCTGGTCGATCTCGGCGCCGGAACGGGGACGCTCGCTCTCGCGGCGGCGGCGATGTGCAGGAGAGTCGTCGCCGTCGACGTCTCTCCGGCAATGGTCGCCGCAGCAAAGGAGAAAGTCGCTGAGCATGGCGCTTCCAACATCGAGTGCCTGCAAGCCGGGTTCCTCAGCTATGAGCACGTCGGCGACCCCGCCGACTTCGTCTACTCCCGCAACGCGCTTCACCACCTCCCTGATTTCTGGAAGGCGGTAGCGCTCGACGGCATCGCTCGGATGCTCGCCCCAAGCGGGATCCTGCGGCTACGCGACCATCGTGTTCGCGTTCGACCCGGGCGAGGCCCAGCGCTTCATCCACGCCTGGCTGGAAAGCGGCAAAACGCGGTCTGACGATGGGTGGACGCGCGCGGAACTCGAGGAGCACCTACGTGAAGCGCACAGCACGTTCGGCTGGCTCCTCGAGCCGATACTCGAACGGGCCGGACTCGAGATCGAGCACGCGGATTACGGCTCACGACGCATCTACGCGGAGTACGTCTGCGTGAAGACTGGCCGCTCTTAGAGAACGCGGCGGTAGCTGATCTCCCAGAGGGACGACCAGGTCTCGCCGCCGTCGTCGGAGCGGGCGTACTCCCACTCGAGCGAGTTGCGCTCGATCGTGTGCCAGCGCACCCGGAAGATCGCGGTGGCGGCCGCGAACTCGGCCCTGCGGCGCAAATCCATCTCGCCGTCCTCGTAGGCGCCGACGAAGTCGAGGTAGTTGGCGTCGGTGTCGACCCAGGTCTGCTTCCAACAGCCGGCGCTCCGGTCGTAGACGGAGAGGCTGATCCCTTGGTAGTCCATGGTCGGGCGGGCGTCGAAGCTCTCGACGACGACCGCGTCGCCGAGGTCGAGGTAGACGGTGTTCGTTCCGCGCCCGCCGTCCCCCCAGGAGCAGTCCCACTCGCCGAGCCAGAAATCGAATTGGCGGGCGGCGTCCTGCTGGGCGGTCTGGGGCTTCGGCGGCAGTGTGATGCCCATGCGTGGACTTCTACGTCAGCGGCCGCAAACGAGTTAGGCGCTTAACGCGAGCGCAACGCGGCCGCAATCGCGGCTTCATCGCGCGGCGTCGATTGCCGTTTGCGAGTCGGATTCGGAGCGCATCGAGCGCGACCGCGAAATGCGCGCTAGAAAGAGAGGGTGACGCGATTTGCAATCGGGGTGCTGCTCGTGTTACTCGCGCTCGGCGCCGGCGGCGAGGCTCGCGCGGCCGGCAGCGACGCGGGTGGCAGCCTCCGAGGCCTCAACCGCGCCGTCGCCGCCCAGCGGCTCTCTCCGCTCGACGCTCACGAGCATCGGGAGCGCGTGCTGCTGGCGCTTCGGATCCTCGAGCGGCTCCCTTCCGATCGTCGGATGGCGCTCGCCGCGGTGCTCCGGGACGTGGCCGCGCAGGCCCCCGCCTACGACGCCCCGCGCGCGCTCACGCTCTTCGCGACGCTCGAGCTGAACGCGAAGCACCTCCTGCGCGACCGGATTCCCGCGCCCGGCCACGACGTCAGCGACGGGCTCGGCGTCGTCTATCGCTCGGTCCCCGGCCGCGGCCTGCGGTTCCATCCGCTCGGGAGCTTCGGGCAACTCAACGCCTACGTGACCGCCGGCCGGCAGCGCGAAGCCACTTCGCTCGCCTACGCGCTGCTCGCCCGCGCGCACGCGAACGGGGACGAGCTGACGTGGGAGTACGGCTTTCGCGCGGCCGGCGGCGAGCCGCCATGGACCTCCGGCATGGCGCAGGCCGTCGCCGCCCAGGCGCTCGCCCGAGCGGGACTCGTGCCGGAAGCGCGGGCCGCGTTCGCAGCCATCCCCGGCCCGTTGCTGAACGATCGTCCGACCGGCACCTGGATCCGCCTCTACGCCTTCAGCGACATCGCCGTCCTGAACGCGCAGCTCCAGGCGGCGCTCTCGCTCGCCGACTATGCGCGACTCGCCGAGGACGAGCGCGCGGCGCGGCTCGCCGCCGATCTGCGCCGCGCGGCCCTGCGCGCGCTGCCCGCGTTCGACACGGGCTACTGGTCGCGCTATGCGCTCGGCGGCAGCGAGGCTCCGCTCTCGTACCACCAATATGTGACGTCTCTCCTGTGGAAGCTGGCACGGAGCACGGGCAACGACCGCTGGGCCGGCCAGGCCGCGCGATTCCGCGACGACTGGCGACGGCCGCCGGCGATCCGCGCGCTCGCTGCAACGTCACCGTCGCTGCCGGTGCCGCACGACGGGTTCCGCGACACGGCCGCGATCCGCTTCTGGCTCTCGAAACCCGCCTCCGTCGAGATCACGGTCGGAGGCGAGCGCCTGTCCCGCCGGCTCGGCCCTGGTTTCCGAACCGTGCTCTGGGAGCCGGGCGAGCGGTCGGCGGGTCGCTACCCGGTCGAGCTCGCGGCCGTCGATCGGGTCGGAAACCGAACCGAGACTCCACTCGAGCCCATCGTCGTCGCGCGCGACACGACTCCACCGGATCTCCGTGCCGCGGCGGACGAACGGCGGGTTTTCTGGCGCGCGCAGGATCGCGAGACGCCCTGGCTGACCGTCGAGATCGAGCTTCGGCGAGGTGGCGTCACGCGCGTGGTGCGGCTACCGCGCGGTGCGCTCGACGGCTCGCACCGGCTCGCGTTGCGGCGACCCTGGTACGCGACGGTCAGCGCGCGCGACTCCTCCGGCAACACGAGCGCCGTCGCGCTCGGTCGGATCGGCCCGTCCTGGAAAGAGCTGGCCGCCGCGCGGGTGGAGTGACGCCGTGAGTCAGCGACCGCGTTGGCGGCGGCGGTACGCGCTCTGGCCGGCGTTCCAAAGCTTCCGGCCGAGCCAGAGGAGGATCACGTTGCGGAGGCGGAACACTGACGGTCTCTGTCCGCGCTCGGGTGGACGCAAACCCTCGGCGCCGGGTCAGTGTCCGGGGCGGCGCTTGCCGCGTGCGGTCTCGACCGCGGCACAGAGTCGGGCATGGATCGCGAGCTCGTTTTCGACCGGGGCGACGACGAGCTCCTGGGCGACCCCGTCGACCCCGGCTCGCAGCGAGCGGCCGGCGGCACGCGCGCGGCGGCTCGCGCCGGCGCCGTTGACGAGTCGAGCGAGGAAGGCCAACGCGATCCCCGCCGCCGCGCCGCCGAGTAGGAGCCAGGTCGGAATCGGGATCCCGTAGAGCTCCGGGAGCGGCACGACCTCGTCGACCCGCAGGTAGCCGAGAACGGCAAGCGCCAAGAGCCACAGCGAACCGGCGAGGACGGCCACGACGAGGAGCCGCTGGAGCAGTGCCGCGCCGCTCCACCAGCGCGGGCGCGAGACGTGGAGCTCGGCGGCTGCGACGGCGCGGTCGAGCCGGTCGGGAAGACGCTCGTCCTCCGCGGTCGCCGCGTCGCGCACGAGCCGCGGCCAGGGCGGCGGGAGCCCGTCGGCGGCGCGATCGGCGAGCGCCCTCGCCGCCGTCGCGACCTGGGCACGCTGCACGTCCGTCGGGGGCGGCAGCGACGTCCGGATCGCGGCCTGAGGCGTCTCGGGAAGCCGAAGCCTGCGCAGCGGATCGGGCCGCAGCCGCTTGATCCAGCGGACGAACGGCCAGCCGCATGCGAGCGTACCCCGGCGACGATGCGCGTCCGAGACCGCCCGCAGGACGGTCGGAACGCCGGCCGCGTCCTCGAGCGCCGCCAGCAGACGTGCGCGCTCGTCGCGTCCGACTCCATGCGTCCGTCCTTCGGCACACGCAGCGTCGAAGCCGGCCGCCGCCGACTCGACGTCCGCGCCCAGCCGCGCGACGGCCGCGTCCCGCGCAGCCACACGCTCGCGAAGCAGGCGCCGCAGCTCGGGCAGCCCCTCGCCGGTGCGCGCCGACACGACGGCGAGCAGGATCCCGCGCAGCCCGTCTTCGGCCAGTAGCCGTTCCGCGTCCTTGCGCCAGGCTGCGACGTCCGCAGGCGGGAGCAGATCGGCCTGGTTCAGGACGACCGCCATCGAGTCGGCGTGCGACGCAAGCGGCCGCAGGTAGCGCTCGTGCAGAGTCGCGTCCGCGTATTTCTGCGGCTCGACCACCCAGAGGACGAGATCGGCGAGCTCGACGACGCGATCCGCCTCGACTCGATGAGCGGACTCGACCGAGTCGAAGTCGGGCAGGTCGAGGAGCACCAGCCCTTCGAGCTCTCCGGATTCGAGGCGGTGGCGACGCGCGATCCCGAGCCAATCGAGGAGCGGCTCCCCGCCGTCGCCCCAGACCGCTGCCTGCCCTGCCGAGGTTGTCGGCCGCCGCCGGCCGACCGTCGCGAGCTCCGTGCCCGTGAGTGCGTTGAAGAGCTGCGACTTGCCGACTCCGGTCGGCCCGGCGAGAGCGACGACAGTCGTCTCGAGCCCGAGGCCGAGCCGCGCGCCGGCCTTACCGACGACGGCGCGCGCGGTCTCGACCGCACCGTCGTCCAGCCTGCCACCGGCGAGATCGGCGGCCTCCGTCAGCGCCCCGATCCGCGCGTCGAGCCCTCCGCTCATGCTGCGCGGCGGATCGCGTCGACCGCAGCGTGCAGGCGCGCAAAGCTGTCAGCCTCGGGCGCGGCCGCGTCGAGCAGGGCGTCGAATCGGGCGGCGTCGGTGCGGAGCAGACGCTCCACGCGCTCGACAAGATCCTCCCTGGCACGGGCGGCGAGCGCGCGGACCGCCTGGTCGCCGAAGATCGCCTCGAGCACCTTCTGACCGACCGCCGACGTGCCGCCCGCGACCGCGACCTCGGCGCCCGTGAGTCCGCCCGTGTGGGCGAAGACGGCGAGCATCACGGTGAGCCCCGCGCCGTTGACGCCGAGCGAGGCGATCCTCGCGGTGGAGCGCTTCGAGGCGCCCTCCTCGCTGACCAAGTCGAAGACGACGCCCTGCCAGGCCCGCACCTCCTCCTCGGTCGCCGCCTCGAGCGCAGCCGAGGCGCGATCGAGTTCGGGCTCCGCCTCGAGGAGCGCCCGCCCGGGAACGCGCTCGCGCCAGGCACGGGCGGTCCGCTCCGCGGCACGCTCCGCCGCTGCCCGGACGACAGCCTCGATCCGATTCTCGACGGTCACGCGCAGCTCCACGTCGGCCGCCGGCGTCCCCGTGACGAGGCTCTTGAGCCGGTCGCGAACCCAGCCGACGCGCGTCTCGAGCGCTCGCATCACGTCGCCCGTCCCCACCACCTCGTGCCAGCGGGCGAGCACCTCGCCGCGGAGGAGCGAGCCGCTCCGCAGCGCGCCCTCGACCTCGCGCAGCGCGGCCGTGTACGCGCCGTCCAGCTCGGCCCGGAGCTCCGACGCCGCGGTGAGCTGCTCGACTGCCGCGCGCTCGACCGTCGTCGCTCGCGCCGGCAGGCTCGCGAGCGCCCCGCGCAACGTGCGGCGGACGAGCGCCGCGCGCGCCTGCGAATCCGCCGCGAGATCGTCGAGCCAGGCGCGCACGGGGGCAAGAGCCGCCGGCGGAAGCAGCTCGTCCGCAAGCTCGACCTCCGGCACGACGAGGACGGCGCTGTCCCCCAGATCTCGCTCACGGAGCATCTGCTGAAGATGGAGCGGCACCTCGCGGCCGGCATCCTCGGGTACGCGGTTCAGGACGATCGAGAGCGTCGTCCCGCGGTCGCGCGCCGCGTGCAGGAACTCCCACGGCACGGCGTCGGCGTAGCGCGCCGCGGTCGTGACGAAGAGCCATGCGTCGGCGGCAGCGAGCAGCTGGTTCGCGAGGGCGCGGTTCTCGGTCAACACGGAGTCGATGTCCGGCGAGTCGAGCAGCGCGAGCCCCGGGCTGAGGGCCGGCGTAGCCACGAGCTGAATCGAGCTCCGATCGCCCGAGCTCGCGGGGGCCGCGCCGGTCGTCCGCGCGAGCCCGGGCAGGATTCGATCGTCTTCGAACCAGCGCAGATCGTCGGGATGACAGGCGAGCACCGGCAGTCGCGTCGTCGGGCGCAGCACCCCGGCAGGGCTGACCACGGTGCCGATCAGGCTGTTCACGAGTGTGGACTTGCCCGCGCCGGTCGAGCCGCCGACCACCATCAGCACAGGCGCCTCCATCTGGCGCAGGCGCGGAAGCAGGTAGTCGTCGACCTGGGCGACGAGATCGTCGCGCACCCGGCGCGCGTCGCCGGCGCCCGGCACGTCGAGTTCGAGGCGGACACTGCGCAGGTCGTCGCGGAGACGCGCGAGGGGCTCGGTGACGTCGGCGGCCATGCCCGGGGAGCTACCCGTCGCGTTCCAACGCTACCCCCCGCGCGAGCGCCTTGACCGCGGTTGAGGCGGGGTTCAAGATCGGTCGCGGCAGATGGAGGAACTCAGCCGGGACGCTGCGGCCACGGCTCGACGAACAATGGCCCACGGCGGAAGAAAGGAGAACCCGGATGAAGTTCGAGCTGGTCGACAACTGCCCGGTGCCCGCAAGCCTTGCGCCGGCGCTCCTCGAGATCAAGCGTCGGACCGGCGCGACGCTCAACTCGTGTGACCGCTCGACCGCTGCCGAGCCGTTCCTGAAGAGATGCAAGCCCGCCAAGCAGTCCCAGCGCGAGCTCTACGAGGGGTTTCTCGCCGGCAAGCCCGGCTACAACCCCGCGAACCCGCCCGGCCTCTCGACGCACGAGCGGCGAAACGACGGCGTCGCCTACCCCGGTCCGGCGAGGTTTCCGCTTCCGTACTGGTGCGTCGGGATGGACTGGGAGAACGCCGACGGCGTGATCGCGGCAGCGTGCAAGCTGGGCTTCACGGCCGCGCGGACGTATCCATTGAGCGCCCGCGAGCAGCACCACCTCAACTTCCGCAAGCAGCCCAAGCTGCATCTCCTGAAGCCGCTCCGCCTCGGCAGCAAGGGCTGGCGGGTCGCGCGCCTGGCGAAGCAGCTCGCCTCGATCACGGATGGCCAGGGAAACCGCTACCTCGAGCGGGGCCAGGGGGTCTTCGACGCCACACTCGAGAGCGCGCTTCGGCGCTTCCAGGCCGACTGGGATCAGCAGGTAGACGGCGTGTACGGCGCGCAGACGAGCCGTCAGCTCGCAGTCGCCGTTCGGCGTGAGCAGCAGAAAAAGGAGGCGGAGCCCCACCCGAAAGGATCACCGTCGGCGCTCAGCAAGGAGGGGGCGGCGTGCATCGCGAGATTCGAGGGCTTCCGGGGACAGCTCTACAACGACGCCGCCAACCATTGCACGATCGGTTACGGGCATCTCGTCCACCACGGCCCGATCGACGGCAGCGAGCCCGCCGAGTTCCGGGCGGGAATCTCGCAGGAGCGGGCGCTCGCACTGCTCCAGGAGGACGCGGCGAAGGCGGCGGCCGAGGTGAGCCGGAGTGTGAAGGTGCCGCTCGAGCAGCACCAGTTCGATGCACTCGTCAGCTTCGCGTTCAACGTCGGCAACGGCGCATTTTGCGACTCGACGCTGCTCCGGCTCCTGAACGAGGGGCGCTACGACGCGGTGGGGGCGCAGCTCGCCCGCTGGAACAAGGCGGGCGGGAAGACGCTCCAGGGGCTCGTCGATCGGCGCGCGGCCGAGGCGAAGCTCTTCCTGGGGACGTAGATGTTTCTTGCCTGCCGTGACGGGCACCCGCTGAAACATGCACCAACAACCCAGGGGGTTCGGATGTCCAGCACGATGAGTGACCCGCGCGACCTGTTTCTCCACGAGCTCGGCGATGTGCTCTATGCCGAGCGCACGCTCGTGAAAGCACTGCCCACGCTGCAAGAAGAGGCTTCGGACGACGAGCTGCGCATGGGCTTCGAAGAGCATCTCGAAGAGACGCGACAGCACGTGAAGAACGTCGAGCAGGCGTTCGAGAAGCTCGGCGAGAAGCCGACCGCGGAGAAGTGTCCCGGGATCGACGGGATCAAGAAGGAGCACGACGAGTTCGTCTCCAAGGAATCTCCGTCCCAGGACGTGCTCGATTCCTTCCTGACCGGCGCCGGCTCGCGCACCGAGCACTACGAGATCGCGGCGTACGAAGGCCTGGTCACCATGGCCGAGGCGATGGGCGAGACGGATGTCGCCGAGCTCCTCAAGAAAAATCTCGAGCAGGAGCAGAAGGCCCTCGAGAAGCTGCAGACGATCGGGAAGCGGCTCGCCCAAGCCGGAGCGACACAGGCGAGCGCGACGCAGAACGCGACTGTCTGATTCGACAACGGCCACGCCTGGGCGGGGCGCAGCGGCGTCCCGCCCAGGCGACGGTCAGGGCAGCAGACCGTCCAGGCCGATCGCCCCCGCCTCAGGCAGGTCGTCGCCGAGGCAGGTCGCTTCCCTCAGCGCCTGCTCCTGTGCACCCACGAGCCAGCGCTCGTACGTCGAGGCGCGGGCAAAGCTGTTGAGAGCAGTGACGATCGCGGGACGCGCCGTGGCGAGCGGAATTGCGCCGAGTGAGGTCGTGGGCTCGAGCGGCCGCACCTCGAGTCGCTCCTGGAGGCTCCGGACGAAGCCGCTGCCGCGGAGCGCGAAGATCCGGAGCGGGGCAAGCGTCTCGACCGCCAGCCCGCGCACACGGTTGCCGAGCCACCCGACAGGATTGGCCAGCTCGACGAGACGCGCTTGCAGGCCGGCGTACGTCGTGTGGAACTCGGCGATTGCGGCGGCGCTGGGCGGGGGCACCAGGAAGCGTGAGCGGATCGCGTCGCGCCGGACCTCGTCGGCGAGAAGCGCTCGCGCCGGCGCGCGGCCGAGCCCGACTCGGCGGAGCGCGGCGAGATACGCGGAGCTGCTGCCGCCGTAGCGCTCCTCGACGAACGCGAGCTCCGCTGCGAGCGGGGCGCGCGGTTCGAGTTCGACCTTCGATCGGAGCACGAGCCGCTCGAGCACGACGCTCCGGGCGAGATCGCGGTCCCCGAGCACGCGCAGGAGCGGCGCCACCGACTCCGTCCGAATCTCGCCCGCGGGCAAGCTGCAGATCACGCCCGTGGGCAGGACGAGTTGCCCGGCGGTGAGCGACGCATCGAAAGCAGGGCCGGCCGCACCCGGCCCGCTGCAGAGCTTCGGGTCACGCACCCAGAGGTAGACGCAGACCGCCTCGCCCTTGTCCCGGTCGATCCCCGCCGTGCTGAAGGTCGCCCAGCCCCACGACCAGATCGAATGGGTTTCCAGCTCCTTCGTCACCTGTCGCGCGGCGAGCGCCTCGAGCTTCACGATCTCGAGCCACTTCGAGCGAGGTTGCAATCCCTCCCTGCCGCCCTGCCCGGGCGCCGAGTGGAACTGGAGCTCGAGCGCAACGCGGCTGGCGGGGATCCCGATCTCGGTGAACCGGCGGACGAGCCCGCGCATCCCACGCCGCATCGCGCGGCTGCCGCGCACCGGCCCGAGCGCGTGCAGTTGGGGCACGTTCGGGGCGGTGAAGAAGACCTGGCGGATCAGGAGCGCAGTCGCCGCCGCCTCCCGCCACCAGTCGGCCGCCTCGCCGCCCGTGTACGGCGGATTCGCGATCGTGATCGCAGGGCGGGCGCCGCGCTCGGCCAGTCGGCGAAGCAGGACGAGCGTGTTCTCCCGGTATTGCGCCGTCGTCTCCGTCCACGGGGTCGGCGTCTGGGCGCCGAAGAGCTCGTTCAGCGCGATCCACGGTGTCGCGCAGCCGGTCACGGAGACGGCGAAGTCGAAGAGTCGGTCGGCCTTCTCGACGATCGTCGCCGGATTGGCGGGGGCCGTCGGCGTGCCTATGCGCTTGTTGAAGTTGAGATCGAAGAAGACGGTCGCCGCACCCGCCGCCCGCGCGGCCGCAGGCTTCTCGGTGCCGGAGGTGTAGGCGAGCGTCAAGCCCGGCTTCTGCGGCAGCGGCGCGTCGTGCCCGGCGAAGTCGACCCAGAGCGGATTCGAGTCCGGAATCCCGCACTCGCGTGCCAGAGCGCCCTGGGCGCCCAGGAGCGCCCCGAGAACCGCGAGACCGAGGGCGACCCGGAACACGGCCTAAGTTGTACCCACCGCGTCGGCCCGCGGGGATACGACCCACGGCCTCGGCGCGCCTGCCCACGGGCACGTTATCGGGGTAGGTGTGCGTCTCGGCCGTTAGCCGGCGCGCGTGACGAGCGTCCGACTGACTCCATCGGCCCAGCCGTTGCGGCCGCTGACGAGGGCGCGAGCGTGCAGCAGGCCCGAGGGGAGGCGGAGCGCGGCGCGCGAAGCTGAGTTCAGCGTGCTCGTGGCGACGGTGACCCAGTCGAAGCGGTAGCGGTCGTAGACCTGTAACGACACTCGGCTCCCGGGACGCGCGGGCGTTGTCGAGACGTTCACTCGCGAGCCGGAGATCGTGGCGGCCACGTTGGGCTTGACGGTCAGGCGGAGCACGGGGCTTCGCGCGTCGACCGCGCGGGCGCGGTACGCAGCGGGCTCCGATGGGCGCAGGTTGAATCTGAAGGATCCGTCGGCGGCGGCCGACGTCTGCGCGACCTGTGTGACCGCGCTACCGCTCAGGCGCTCGAGCACTACAGCTCCACCCGGCATGGGCGAGACACCCCGGAGCGATACGGCCCAGGCCGGCGGCAGCGGGTGTGGCGGACCCGTGAGGATCAGCGAGTAGACACGTACGACCCCCCGCATCGAACGATGGATCGAACAGTGGTAGGTGAAGGTCCCGGTGGAGGCAAACAACCTCGAGAAGGTCGACCCGGGCGCGAGGTAGCCGGAGCCGAAGGCATCGTCGTCTGCTGTCACGGTGTGGCTCTTCGAGTCGGTGTTGCGCCACTCGACCGTCTGGCCCGCGAGGACGTCGAGCTCCCCGGGTGCGTAGAACGTTCCGGGCATCGTCACCTCCGGGCCGCCGCTGGCGGCATGCGCGGCAACCGCGAGCACGAAGGCGGCACCGGTGACCACGGCAAGCGCGCTTCGGATCATCTACTTCCGACCCGGTAGAACGCGATCATTCCGTTCATCATGTGGCCCTCGACATGACAGTGGTAGAACCACGCTCCCCTGACATCCTCTTTCCAGCGGACGGCGAAGCTTTCGGCAGGGCCGATCGTCCGCGTGTCTTCAGGAACTCCGGCCGGCGACAACCAGCGGTGACCGTGGACGTGAAAGGTGTGGTGGTCGTCACCGATTGCCAGCACATCCCACTGGACAACCTCGCCGAGCTTCGCCCGGAAGACCGGCGTGTTTCCGACGAACGCCTTGCCGTTGATCGTGTTGAAGTCGAGCGTCGAGCCGAAGTAGACGACGAACTCCCGATCCGGCGGCTTCTGCTTCGGACCGAGGATCGAGAGCGCGCCGTACATGCCGCCGTGAATCGAATCGTCCATCGACGGCGAATGGTCGTGGTAGGGCCAAATTCCCCGGGACTGCGGGCCGGCCTCGAGCCGGTACGTAAAGGACGCGCCTGGCTTGACGTTCGCACCGGGGCCGGAGAACCCCGGCAGGTAGGCACCGTCCGAGCCGACGTTGTAGCTAACGCCGTGGAAGTGCATCGAGTGGGGCCGCTCGAACTCGTTATCGAGGTTCTTGAAGTGAACCAGGATCCGCTCCCCGACGCGAGCCCGAATTAGCGGCCCTGGGATCCCGTCGTTGTCGCCCACCACCTTCGGGTCATCGCGCATCGGCCGTTCCCAGTCCTTCGTATAGCGGCGGTAGACGATCGTTCGAAACGTTGTTTCGGCACGGGTAAAGGTCTCTCCCTCGATCGCGTTGCGGCCGTTCGGGACGACGTTCCAGGTCACCGGCACCGCCGCGATCCAATACTCGAGGACGATAGGCCGGGGTTTGGCCGCGGCGAACGCTCCCCCGAGCACGAGAAGCCCGGCGAGGGCTAGGAGCGCGAGCGCGCCCAGCCCTCGCCGGCGATGCAACCTCACGGGGTGACCACGATATCCCCGCCCATGTCAGGCCCATGAATCAGACAGAAGTAGTGGAACGTACCCGCCTTCGTGAACGTGATCCGACTCGAGCCGGGAAGGCCCTTGGGCGGCGAACCAGGCTGATTGTCGATCAAGGACGTTGCGAGGAAGCCGTTGCCGTGGTTCGTACCGTCGTAGGCGTACACCCCGGGCGGGTCGGAGCCGTAGCTGAAGAACGGGGGCGCCTGATTCGGTGCGCCCGGACGGAACGGGAAGAGATCGACCTTCTTCATCAACGCCTCGATGTACTTCTTCGGACCGAACGCCATGTTGTGCACCTCCGACGGCGACTTTTCGACGAAGCTGACCGTCGTACCCGCCTTGACGGTGAGCTTCTTCGGCAGGAACGCAAGCAGCGTCGTCTTGCCACCCACGCCCGCGTAGACCGTCTTCGCTGGAACCTTTGTTGCGGCGAGCTTGGACGCCTTGGCCCACGCCGCTGCCGTCTCCGCCCCCGCTTTCACCTTGACCGCAGCGGCGGGCAGCACTGGTGCTCCGGCCGCCTTGACGACGACGTTCGCCGACATCCCCGGGTGAATCAAGCAGAGCATCTTGAACGTCCCGGTCTTCGTGAACGTGAACGTCTTACTGACCGGCTTCCCGTTCGGGCCGGGAACGATCACGCCGCTTGACACGAGCCCCTTGCCGGGCACCGTCGTCCCGCCGCCAGGCCCAAACATGCTGACGTTGTAGATCAGCTTCGCGAGGCCGTTGAAGAAGAACGCAGTCCCTGCGGAATCGTTGATCCCGTCGTAGGTTCCTTTCGTCGGATCGGGAATGAACAGCGGCGCGGGCTTGGAGCCGCCTAGGTAACTGGCCGTGTGGAATCCCCGGCTCGTGAACGTCACCTTGTCGCCGGCGTTGACTTGGAGCACCGCGGGAAAGAACGCGTTGAGCGTCGTCCCCTTCGGGGTGCCGGCAGGCGGCTTGGTCTGCTCGCCGAGAAACACCTGCCACGTCGCTGCGCCCGCAGGGCCAACGACGGCCAACGCGGCGAACACGGCCACAGCCATGATGAACTTACGCATCAAAGTCTTCCTCCTGAGTTGGTGGTCGAGCACGAACAGTCTGATGTGGGGTCGCACGGCGCGACCCGTGGGAATCACGCTCCCAGTCGGTGGTTTAGCTTCGGTATAGCGCGCGCGGGCACGGCGTCGCCGCGCCCGCAGAGCCAACGACAGCGAACGCCGCCCAGCCGCGAAGATTACGCGTCATAGTCTTTCCTCCCGATCCGGTGAAAAGACCCCGCAGCGACAATACTCCGCCCGCCAGCTGTTTTCTAGGGCCGAACGATCCTTCTCCAAACGTACGCTGCACCCGCCTATCGTCGCTGCGGAAATGCGCCCTGCGAGTGTGGGGTGCCAGACGGCGCGCAGACTCAGGAACCAATCACCCGCAGGGGGAACATTCCCGCACTCACCGCCCCAGGTCGAGCTCCACCGGCCCGGACGCTCGGGCGGAGTTTGGTTGTCGAGCGGCCGGGGGGATATGGCTGGTTCCCTACCCAGGAGGCAAACGCTATGGCGACGATTCCCGTTGGAAGTGACGTCAGTTCCGGCACCTACCGTTGCACCAATTGCAGCTATAGCTGAGTGTTCAGTCTCTCGTCTCTCTGCCGCCGTGCCCGAAGTGCGACGGCCCGTACGCCTGGGCGCTGACGGGCGGGGACTCCAAGGCGGATCCGCACCCGGACGCCAGCTAGGCGACGGGCGTCTGCACAGGTGAGTCGCGCGGCGAGCCTGAGTTGTAAGTGTTCTTGGAAGCCGCACAAGAACTGACCGCTCCCGCATCTACCAGGGTGTACATCCGACAAGGGAGAAACAGTGATGCGCAAAGTCTTGATCACCGCCGCGGTGATGATGTCGTTCGTGTTCGTGGGCGCCGCCGACGCGAAAACGGTGACGGTCTCGATCACGAAGAACGGCTATGTGCCGAACGCGGTGACGATCGCTGTTGGTGACACCGTTCAGTTCACGAACAGCGACACGGTCGTTCACCAGGTCACGTTCAAATCCACGACGGGTGTGACCTGCGCGCCGAACCCGCTGGTGATCCAGCCGGCGCAGTCGGGCACATGCACGTTTGCTTCGCCGGGAACCTTCACCTACTCCGATCCCAACGTGAAGGGAGGCACCTTCCGGGGGACGGTCACCGTGACCGGTCAGGCGCCTGCGGAGACGCTGACGCTCACCGCGAAGCCGCAGACTCTCGTCTACGGGGGCAAGGTCACGCTGACCGGGATCCTCTCGAATCAGAAGGTGGGTGAGAACGTCGATGTACTCGCGACGGCCTGCGGGCAGACCGCGGCGACCAAGGTGAGCACGGTGCAGACGACGACCGGGGGCGCCTACACCGCCGTCGTGGCGCCGCTCAAGAACACCGTCTACACGGTGAAGGTGAAGAACACGTCCAGTCAGACGGTGACCGTGAAGGTGCGGCCGCGTCTGCGTCTCGGCAAGGTGGCAGCCCACCGCTACTCGCTACGGGTGTTCGCCGCCGAGAGCTTCGCCGGCAAGTACGGCACATTCCAGCGCTACAACGGCACCCTCCGCCGTTGGGTCAACGTCAAGCGCGTGCTCCTACGCGCGAACTCAACGGGGGTAGCCCCGACGGTGATCACAGCCGTCTCGTTCCGTTCGACCATCCCGTCGCGGCTGAAAGTCCGCGTCGTCCTGCCGCAACTTCAAGCCGGCAGCTGCTACCTGCCGGGTCTCAGCAACACGATCCTCAGCTGAGGGAACGCGAAGGACTACGGCGTGCGCTGCTCCGGCGGCGCACGCCGTGGCCCAAGTGATGACAGGCCGACGTCGCGTTCGAGCTAGCCGCCCGCGGACCGGAGAAGGCTACTGAGAGGCGCTGCGAGCGTCGGCGGCGCGAAGCCGCTCCGCAAGGTTCTGGAGCAGGTGCCAGGCGACAGACGCGTTTTCCTGGACGAGCGGACGGAACTCCCACGAGGTCATTGCGTAACAGCGGAGCGGCGTCTTCGCGGTCACGGTCGCCGAGCGTGCGCTGTCGTCGATCAGCGCCAGCTCGCCAAAGTGGTCACCCGCACGGAGCGTCCCTCGCTCCTTGCCGTCGACGCTCACGGTCGCCTCCCCCTCGGCGATCACGAAGAAGCCGACGCCCGACTTTCCTTCCGTGGCGATCGCATCGCCCTCGTTGAACGAACGCTCCTTGAGCGACTCCGCCAGCATCTTCAGGTTGCGCTCCTTCAGGCCCGCGAAGAGCGGAACCTGAGCGAGCTGCTGGAGCGAGGGCTTGGCGGCCACGGGCCCGACGATCCTATAACAGGAAACGGTACGCACAAAGGATCCGACGTGTCGTCGTGGCTTACGCCTATCTTGAAAGGTTGATGTCCGAGCCCGCACAGATCCTCCCGGCTGAACAAACGGCTATTCCGTCCCTCGAGATCCTCTGGCAGGAGGACGCGAGCGCACTCCTCCTGGTGCGCGGCCCGGCGGGTGAGCTTTCGGCGGCCGGACTCCACGCGGGCCGGCCGGTCTTGGTCGAGCTCCCTTTCGCCGGCGGCGAGGTCGAGGCCCGCCGACTCGACGCGCGCGAGCTCGTCCGGCTCGAGGAAACGCGGTCCGGCGCCTTCGGGCTCGGCGACAGCGCGAGGGGGATCTTCACGATCGTTCAGCTCGCGCGCCGCTCGGTTGCCGAAGGGCTCGTCCACCCGCACCTCGACCACGGGGACGGGTGGTGGTACGCCTTCTGGGGCGCGACACTCGACGAGAGCGTGCAGGAGACACTGTCCGCGATCGCCTTCGCGCTGCCAGAGGTCTCGGCAAGCGCATTCGGCGGCGACCGGGAGGCGACCGTCCACGACCTCTATCCCGTCCTCGTCGACCAGATTGCGCGCGACCGGCTGCGCTCGACGGGAGTCCGACTCGCAGACCCGATGCGCCGCGGCCGGCCCGGAGCGCTCGAGCAGTTCCTCGCGGCGCTCACCGCTCCCGAGCCCGTGCTTCCCCGACACTCGGGCTATCCGGCGCTCGAACGTCGGCTCTCCCGCTGGGTCGACGATGGACTCGGCCGGCTCTCCGCGGCGCCGTGGCAGCTTGCGTTGCACCTCGACGAGCGGGTCGTGGACGACAGCCCGACGCTCTTCCTCGAGCTGTGGCTCCAGGCCGGAGACGACCCGACGCTCGGCCTTCCGGCCGCGCTCGTCTGGAACAGCGATGTCGGCATCTTCTCGTTCCTCCGAGCGAGCAACCCGCGCCGGGACCTGATCCGCCGGCTCGTCGAAATCGAGCCGCTGCTCGCGGAGGCTGGGATCGAGCTCGACGCCAGGGAGCCGGCCGAGGTCGAGCTCGATCCGGACGCGGTCGGGTCATTTCTCCGCGAGACCATGCCGCTGCTCGAGCTGCAAGGCGTCCCGGTTCTGCTTCCGGCGGCGTGGCTCCGCACCCCGAGCCGCCTGCGGGTGAACCTGACGGCGACGAGCCGCCCCGCCGCCCGAACGAGCGGCCTGCTCTCGCCGGCGGCGCTCGCGCGCTTCGACTGGCGGCTCGCAATCGGCGACGCCGTCCTCACCGAGCAGGAGCTTGCCGAGCTTGCCGCGGCCAAGGAGCCTTTCGTCCGGGTCGCCGGCCGCTGGCACGCGGTTCGGCCGTCGGACGTCGAGCGCGCGCTGCGCTTCCTCGCACGGCGCCGCAGCGAGGCGGGAATCGTCGACCTCGTCCGGGCGGTCTCCGGGCTCGAGACCGACGACGCCGGCCTCGAGCTGGGCGCTGTGACGCTCGACGCCCGGCTCGCAGAACTGCTCGGCGACGGCGATCGCCGCTTTCGATCGCTGCCGACACCGGCGCCGATGCAGTTCGACCTCTTCCCGTTTCAGGAGCGCGGGCACGGCTGGCTGCGGCTGCTCGGCGACCTCGGGGTCGGCGGGATCCTCGCCGACGACATGGGGCTCGGGAAGACCGTGCAGGCGATCGCAATGCTCGTCTCGGAGCGCGAGGAGGTCGCCGCCGACACGCTGCACCCACAAGAGCTGGGTCCGACGCTCGTGGTCTGTCCGATGAGCGTCGTCCGGCAGTGGGGCGCCGAGATCGAGCGATTCGCGCCGTCGCTGCGCGTCCACCTCCACCACGGCGTCGGCAGACTCACGGGCGCTGCTCTCGCCGCGACCGCGTCCGCCTGCGATGTCGTCGTCACCTCCTACGACATCGCGACGCGCGACGCCGACGCGCTCGGCCTGATCGCGTGGGACCGACTGCTGCTCGACGAGGCGCAGGACGTCAAGAACCCGGCGACGAAGCGGGCGCGGACGCTTCGGCGACTGCCGGCACGGCGGAAGCTCGCAATGACGGGGACGCCGATCGAGAACCGGCTCAGCGAGCTCTGGGCGATCATGGACATCGTCAACCCCGGACTGCTCGGCTCGCGCGAGTGGTTCGAGCGCACGTTCGCCCGGCCGATCGAGCAGTACGGCGACGAGGCGGCGCTCACGCGGCTGCGCTCGATCGTGGAGCCGTTCATCCTCCGCCGCGAGAAGGACTCGCCCGAGGTCGAGCTGGAACTGCCGCCGATCACGATCGCGAAGGACTACTGCCGCCTCACGATCGAGCAGGCGAGCCTCTACCAGGCAACGGTCGACCGCTGGCTGCCGCGGATCGAGGAGCACGCCGAGAGCTTCGGCCGGCGCGGCGCCGTGCTCGCGATGCTGAGCCAGCTCAAGCAGGTCTGCAACCACCCGGAGCTGCTCCTCTCCACCGGCAGCCCACTCGATGGGCGCTCCTGCAAGCTGGAGCGCCTGCTCGAGCTGCTCGAAGAGGTGCCGGCAGGCGACAAGGCGCTCGTCTTCACCCAGTACCCCGGCTTCGACCGGCTCGTCCCGCACCTCGCAGAGCGTCTCGGTACGAGCGTCGGCTTCTTCCACGGCCGCTTGAACGCCCGGCAGCGCAGCGACGTGCTGGCGGCGTTCGCCTCGGGTGAGGGCCCGCCCGTGCTCGTACTCTCGATCAAGGCGGGCGGTCGGGGACTCAACCTTCCCGCCGCGAACCACGTCTTCCACTTCGACCGCTGGTGGAACCCGGCCGTGGAGCAACAGGCGACCGACCGCGTCCATCGCTTCGGCCAGCGCAAGCACGTCTTCGTCCACAGCCTGATCTGCACGGGAACGCTCGAGGAGCGGATCGACGCGCTGCTCGACTCGAAGCGGGAGCTCGCGGAGAAGGTGATCGCCGGCCGCTCCGAGGACTGGCTCGGCAACCTCGACCTCGGAGCGATTCGGGCCGCGGTCGCGCTCGCGCCCGACTCGCTGGAGGACGCGGCATGACGGACGATGCCCGCATCGGCCGCGGGCCGTGGGCGCGTTTGCTGGCGAGCGCAATCGTGGGCGACGAGAGCTCGTCGCGGGCGGAGCTCGGGCGCCGGCTCGCCCGGGACGGGAGCGTGAACTCGGTCCGGGTCGTGGCTGGGGAGCTCAGCGGCGTCATCGATGGGCACGCCGCCACGGTCGCTGCCGAGCGGTTGCCGCCTCGGATCTGGACCGCGATCTCACGGTTCGCGCGCGGCAGCCGGCCGCTCGAAGCGGCGGTCGCGGGCCGCGAGCAGTCCGTTCACCTCGAGCACCTGCTGACGGTGGACTGGGACGCGCCACTCGTCCCGCGGCGCGAGGCGATTGTCCGCTCGTGCTCCTGCCCCGTCGCCGGCGTATGCGAGCACGTTGCCGCGCTCGCATACGCGATCGCGACCGATCTCGACCGCGACCCCTCCCTGCTCCTGCGCTGGCGCGGCTGCACCGAGGACGCTGCCCCCGAGCCGGAGCGGACGACCGAGCCCGCAATCGGGCTCGTCGCAAACGGCGACGCCTGGATCGGCGGTCCGCTGCCGGCGCCGCGCCCGCCACGACCGCTTCCGACCGGCGCGGTGCTCATGCGGCTCGGCCCGAGCGGCTTGCGCGCCGGCGGCAACGACCTCGCAGACGTGCTCCAGCGCGCCTACGCCTCCTTCGCGGCGTCCGGAGACGGCTTGTGAGCAAGCCTCGGGATCGATCCCTGCAGGAGGCAATGCGCGCTCGCCGTCAGGCGAAGCCGCTCCTCACGATGGAGGAGCTCCGGTTGCGTGAGGTCGAGCGCGAGCGCGCCGAGATCGAGAGCGAGGCTGCGCGCCTCGTCGAGCGCCGGCGACAAGCCGCTACGACCGTCGACGCCGACGGCGCCCTCACCCCGGCCGTCTACCGGGCGATCTTCGCGCTCGAGCCGGGGGCCTACTACGCCAGCCGGCACTGGACGCGGCGGACGAAGGCCCAGCGGGCCACCGCGCCACAGTGCGAGGTGGAGCGCTGCGTCGAACGCGACCAGCTCCGTGTCCAGCACCTCAGCCACCGCGCGCTCGGCGAGGAGCAGGTCAACATCGATCTGATCACGCTTTGCGACCCGTGCCGGCGGCGTGCGGACAAGCATGCTCGAGACCGCGGCCGCCTGCTCAGCCGCGCGGAGATCGTGAAGCTCGACCCCCGCCGGCCTCTCTACGAGCCGGCAACGATCGCGGCCTTGAAGTCGAGGTACGCGCGCCCGCTCCGCCGCTCCGACCTGCGGCGCTAGAGGCTTGATGTGAAACTCAGGCACGCACGGCTGGTGTGCCAGCCACGGCGCGGTTTCACCGGCTCGAGCTTGCCCGTAACACCACTACGCGCTGCGCCCGATCCGGCCAAACCGCTTGGTCTGGCTCATCCCCACACGCACCCGAATTTCACATCAAGCCTCTAGCTGATCGCAGCGTAGGCGTCCAGGTAGGCGTCGACCATCCGCGCGATCCCGAAGCGCGCCACGGCCTGCTCGCGGATCGCCGCCCGATCGACGCTCCCCGCCAGCCGGACCGCGGCGACCGCTCCGGCGACGTCGTCGACGAGGAACCCGGTGAGGCCGTCCTCGATCAGTTCGGGCATCGAGCCGCGAGGAAACGCGATCACCGGCGTCCCGCAGGCCATCGCCTCGACGACGCTGTAGCCGAACGGCTCCTCGAACCCGATCAGATGGAGAAGCGCGTGGGCGCCGCCGAGGAGATCCGATCGCTCGTCCGACCCGACGGGGCCGATGTACCGGATGTTGTCACCGTCGAGCCGAGGCGCGACGAGCTCCTCGAAATAGCGCTCGTCCTGGACGATCCCCGCCAGGACCAGCGGGAGCCGCGTCTGCTCGGCAACGTCGATCGCCTCGACGGTGCCCTTGTCCGGGTGGATCCGCCCGAAGTAGAGGAGAGAGCCGCCGGGCGACGGATGCAGAGCGAAGGTGTCGGTATCGATCCCGTGATGGATCGTCGCGAGATAGTCGAGGCTCGGGTGCCGGTCGGCGTCGCTGATCGCCACGTACGCGCCGCTCGAGTTGTAGCGCTGGTAGACGGGCAGGATCCGCGGCGACGAGAAGCCGTGGATCGTCGTCAGGACGGGCGTCCGGACGAGCTCGCTGTAGGTCAGCGGTAGGAAGTCGAAGCCGTTGTGAATCACGTCGAACTCGGCGGCGCGCTCGAACGCGTGGGCGATGTGGAGGCACTCGCTCACCTTGGGGTCGGACTCCGGATCCTCCGAGTAGCCGCGGGAGACGACGGAGGCGAGGTGTCCCGCCGTCTCCGAGTCGCCGCTCGCGAACAGTGTCACCTCGACACCGCGGGCAACAAGCCCCTCGGCGAGGAGCGAGGCGAATTGCTCCCACGGCCCGTAGTGGCGCGGCGGCACCCGCCAGGCGATCGGCGCCAGGATCGCCACCCGCAGGGCGGTCACGACGCCGGGTCTGGTGCGGCGGCGCGCGCCGTCAGGAGCTCGATCGGAACGATCTCGAGCGCCCGGACGTGCGTGGCGCCGAGCACAACCTCGGGCGCCTGTCCCGCCTCATGCGCCTCGAGCCAGCGCGCCGCGCAGAGGCACCAGCGATCGCCCGGCTGCACGCCCTCGAAGCCCCACTCGGGCCGCGGCGTCGAGAGGTCGTTCCCGGCCGCCCGACTGAAGTCGAGGAACTCCTCGGTCATCACGGCGCAGACCGTGTGGCTGCCGATGTCGTCCGGCCCGGTCGCGCAGCAGGCATCGCGGAAGAAGCCGGTCAGCGGCTCGGCCGAGCAGGGCAGCAGCTCGCCGCCGACGACGTTGACATCGGGGTCACGGCTCATCGGGCGAGAGCGTAACCACCTCCACCGCATAGAGGTCGTACGGGAAGGCCTCGAGGACGCGCTGCCGCGGCTCCGCCACCGTGAAGAAGCGGGGCAGCGCTCGCTCGCGGAGCCACCCGAGGTCGGGGCGAGCGGCCAGCACGGCGTCGACGGCGCTGCGATCACCGCCGAGTGCGACGAACTCGATCCGACTGCGGTACGGCTCGAGAACGCGCGCGGCGACCTCGCCCGCGTCGTCCACGAGCTCGCGCGCTTGCTCCTCGCGGCGACGGCGGAAGCGGTTGGCGGACGAGCCGCCCTTCTTGTGGCGGTTCTTGACGAAGCGCGAGCCGACCTTCGAGGCGACGAGCCGCTCGCCCTCGAAGACGCCGACCGCGTAGCCGCCGAGCCGCACGAGCAGGGCCGCGACGACGTGGTCGGCGGCGATCTCCTCGAGCAGGGGCGCCGCGCGCACGCGGTCGTACTCGGCCTCGTGCGCCAAGCCGAACGACGGCCGGATCTCCAGGCATTCGCCGTCGTCGGGCTCGATCCGGACGATCGCATCGGCGTACGTGGTGCGTCCCGGAGCGCCTTCGCCCGGCGCGAGCCGCTTGCGCAGGTTGTCCCGGCCGATGTGGCGGCGCGTCATCCGCTGAGGTCGACGACGGTCGCGCCGTCGGCCGAGTCGCTCTCGTGGCCGTCGACGAGCGGGTGGCTCGAGAGCTCCTCGCGCACCGCCTTGCGAACCGCGCCGGTGCCGCGGCCGTGGACGACGCGCACGGTCGGGAGACCGGCGAGGACGGCGGCGTCGACGAAGGAGCGAACTGCCTCGCGCGCCTCCTGCCCGGTACGGCCGCGCACATCGAGCTCGTCCGAGACGTCGCCGCTCGCGGCGGCGAGCACGCGGACGACGGGCTGCTCGTCGGTGGGGCGAGCCGGTATCGCGTCGGGCCGGAGTCGAGCGAGCGCGATCCGGACGCGGTATCCGCCCGTGCCCACGACCTCCGCCTCGTCACCTTCGATCGAGGCGATCGTGCCGCGGACGCCCACAGCCGGCGCCTCGACCGGGTCGCCGACCGCGAGTGGGCCCTGGGACGCAACCGGCTGATCGAGCGCTCGGAGCGCGCGTTCGGCGCCCGCGGCCCGCGTGGACGCGGCGCCGAGCCGTCGGTCGCGCTCTCGCTCGACGCTCCCGGCGGCAGCCGGCTCGGTGCGGGTCGCCTCGCGCTGGCGACGACGCGCAACCCGGATCTCCTCGCGCAGCGCGTTCAGCTCGGCGCGGGCCGTGGCTAGGTCGCGTGCGGCCTCCGCGACGGCGAGCTCCCGCTCGCTGGCGGCCGACGCACGAACCTTTTCGATCTCCGTCTCGAGCTGTGTCGTGCGCTCGCGCGCCCGCTCGCCCAGCGCGCGCACCTCCGCCCGCTCTTGCTCCGCGGTCGCGCGCTCCTCGATCGCCGCTCGCTCGGCCGCCTCGGCCTCGGCGAACAGCTCAGCGATCCGCAGCCGCGCGGGCGCTACTCGGTTACGCGCGTCGACAACGACCGATTCGTCGAGACCGAGGCGCTCGGCCGTCCGGAGCGCGTGGGACGTGCCCGGCCGACCGAGCGCGACCCGGTAGAGCGGCGCATGCGTCTCTGGATCGAGCCCGGTCGCCGCGTTCGCAGCGCCGTCCGTCGCGCTCGCCCACTCCTTCAGCTCGGGGTAGTGCGTCGTCACGATCGTCAACCGCGCCTGCCCGGCGAGCCGCGCGAGGAGCGCCTGCGCGAGCGCCGAGCCTTCGACTGGATCCGTCCCCGACGCAAGCTCGTCGACGAGGACGAGCGACCGCTCGGTGGCCGAGCGCAGGATGGCGATGAGATTTCTGATGTGCCCGGAGAAGGTCGAGAGGCTCATCTCGATCGACTGCTGGTCGCCGATGTCGGCGAGCACTTCGTCGAAGACCGGCAGCTCGGCCGTCTCGGCCGGCGGGCGAAGGCCGGATTGGTGGAGCAGCGCGGCTAGGCCGAGCGTCTTCAGCGCGACTGTCTTGCCGCCCGTGTTCGGCCCGCTGATCACGAGCGCGCGCAGAGGGCCGAGATCGAGGTCGATCGGCACCGCGGACGTCGGGTCGAGCAGGGGGTGCCGAGCACCGACGAGCCGTACCTCGCCGGAGACCTCGACCTGCGCACCACGCCAGCGGCGCGAGACCGTGCCGCACGCGAGGACGAGGTCGATCGCCGCCGTGGCCTCGACGAGCGCCTCGAGTGCCGCCGCGCGTTCACCGACCGCGGCCGAGAGCTCGCGCAGGATCCGCACCACCTCCTCGCGCTCGGCGCCCGCTGCCTCCGACTGGCGATTCACCAGCTCGACTACCTGGAACGGCTCGACGAACAGGGTCTGACCCGAGCCGGAAGCGTCGTGGACGATCCCCGGCACGCTGCTCCGGGCGCTCGCTTTCACCGCGAGCACCGGGCGGCCGCCGCGCTGAGCGACGAAGTCCTCCTGGAGATGGTCGCGCAGGGCGGGCGAGCGCGAGAGTCGGCGTAGCTCCTCGGCCACGCGCTGCCTGCCCTCGCGCAGCTCTGCGCGCAGCCGGCGCAGCCGCGGCGAGGCTGTGTCGCGGAGGTCGGAGCCGTCTTCCTCGACACGGCGGCCGATCTCCTCGGCGAGCGGCGCCAGCGTCCGATCGATCGCGGCTGCGAGCTCGGCGAGAAGCGTCGCGCGGTCTGCGTGCTCGTCGAGCGCGGCCCGCGCCCGGAGGCCGCCGCCGATCGTGAAACCGATCGCACTTAGCGCTTCGGGTGTGAGGACACCGCCGAGAGCGGCGTGCGCGGCAGGCTCGCGGATGTCGCGGATGCCGCCGAGCGGTGGCTCTGTCGAGTCTTCGAGGAGCGCGATCGCCTCTGCGGTCAGCGCCTGGCGCCGCGCGACGTCGTTTGCATCAGCCGAAGGCGTGAGCGCGCGAGCAAGCTCGGCGCCGCCGGACGTCGCCGTTGCGCCGGCGAGCCGCTCGGCGATCGCGGGAAACTGCAGGACGGCGAGGGCCTCGGTGTCCATCGAGCGAGTGTACGACCGACGCAACGCGATCGAGCAACGCGATCGAGCAACGCGATTGCTAGCGCGAGCCGGGAGCGAAGCGACCCTTCAGGGATCTTCGCGCGAGTGGGATCTGCTGTCGCAGATCCGACTCGCTTGCGGACGGTTCAACTGCGACGAATCAGCGTGACGCCGTCGCGGATCGTGAGCATCGCGCAGACGACGCGCTCGTCGTTCACGACGCGCGTATTGAATTCCCGCAGCGCGCGCGTATCGTCCGAGTCGTCTTCGCTTTCCTCGACGACGCGGCCGCTCCAGAGCACGTTGTCGACGACGATCAGACCGCGCGGCTCGAGCCGTTCGAGCGCAGCCTCGTAGTAGGACGCGTAGCCGGACTTGTCGGCGTCGATGAAAACGAGATCGTACGGTCCGGGCAACCGCTCGAGCGCGCGGTCGGCCGGACCGACGTGGATCGTGATCCGGTCGGCCCATTCGGTGCGGTCGATCCAGCCGGAGGCGAACTCGGCGTGCTTGGGATCGAGCTCGAGGGTGTCGATCGTCCCGTCTGCCGGCAGCGCGCGAGCCATCGAGAGCGCGGAGTAGCCGGAGTAGGTGCCGATCTCGAGCACTCGACGCGCGCCGGTCAGGAAGACGAGGAACTCGAGCAGGCGGCCCTCGACCGCGCCCGTGAGCATCTGCGGCGAGGAGAGCGTCACGCTCGTCTCGGCGGCGAGCTCGTCGAGAAAGGCACCGGGAGCGGTCGTGTGCGCCTCTGCGTAGGACTCGATCCCCTCAGGCACGACGAACGTCATGGCTCGAGTCTAAGGCTCCGCGCGGCCCCCCTACTGGTAGCGGCGGCTACGTTCTTCCAGGTGGACGGCATCTCGTTGCGATTCGCCAGGCGCCTGCGGATCGCGGCGGCTGCGGCAATCCTCGCCTGGTTCTTCCTGCCTCGGTTGCAAAGCTCGATTCCGCTCTGGGTTCCGTTCCTCGCCTTCGCCGCGCTCGAGCTGCACTTCCTCGTCGCCGGGCTACGCGAGCGTGGTTCAGCGCCGAGCGTGCGTGGGCGAAGCCCGCAGGCGGTCGATATTGCCGAGTTCGGCGGCGAAGAGTGGCTCGAGCCTGTACTCGTCCGAATCGACGGGCAAGAGGTCTGGCTTCCGGCCACCGGCAAGACCGACGAGGAGATCCATGAGCTGATCGAGGAGAGCCGCGAGCGGCTGCTGCGCGGCGAGGATGTAGACGATCCCCACGAGACACAGACACCTCTGTCACCTCCCTCTCGGCGACGCCGTCTCCTCCCCCGACTCGAGGGCCTCGCCTTGCTCGGCGTACTCGCGTTCGTGCTGCTCGTACTGATCCCGGAAGGTGGCTGGGATGGGCTCGATCAGATCGAGCGAGACGAGACCGAGGCGCTCCTCTCCTCCGAGGCGCGACGGATCTCCGGTCACGTCGCACGCGTCCACTGCGATGCCGAAGGTGAGGCCGTCGGAATCGTCCAGCACGCAGACGGAGTGGCCGAGGTCGGCGGCTCGAACGCGTATCTGACCCCGGCCATCTGCTTCCGCCTCCGCCGGCTTGCCTTCGAGGACGACGAGGGCTCGTTCAGCCAGACCGCACGAGCGATCGCAGTACTCGCCCACGAAGCGTGGCACCTCCAGGGTGAGACGAACGAAGGGATCGCGAACTGCTACGCGTTCCAGAGCGGCATCGAGATCGGACAGCGACTGGGCCTGTCAGCCGAGACCGCTGCTCGGATGATGCGCCAGCAACTCGCCGACAACGCGACCTTTGCGCGATCGGCGCCCGAGTATCTGGTTCCGAGCGACTGCCGCGACGGCGGTCGACTCGACCTGAGGCCCGGGAGCGGCCGATTTCCCTAGCTCACAGGCACCCTCCTCGCTCCCCGCCGCCTCGCCGGCGCGTCATCGAGCCTCGGAGCCGGATGCCCCGTCTCGAGTTGCAACCGCTCGATGAGCTCGAACGCAGCGAGCCGTGTCTCCGGGAACGGCTCGTCAGCCCGCTCGCAGAGCACGGCCGCGAGCGCGACCAGTTGCCGCACTGTCGGCCTCCGCACTGTCGGTCCCCGCGCAATCGGCCACCGCACTGGCGGCTTCCGCTCCTTCGCCGCCGACTCCTCGCCTTCCATGCCGACACTCAAGCGGAGAAGTCGTGACGCGTGTGTAACGACTTCGTGCCAAGAGTGCAACAACCGTCAGGGGTGGAAATTCTGGCCCGCGTCGACCGGCCGCAATGCCGGCGATCGACGAACTTTTGCTCTCGCGTCACTCCGCGAGCTCGACGAACCGACACAGCGCGTTCGCGAGCCGCATCTGCTGGATCGTCCGCGCGTTCACCTCGAGCAGCCGCGGCGAGCAGACGAGATACGCGAGGCACTGCGCACGCGAGATCGCCACGTTCAGGCGGTTCCGCGAGAGCAGGAACTCGAGTCCGCGTGGGACGTCCTCCCCGCTCGAGCTCGCCAGCGAGTAGAGGACAACCTGTGCCTCCTGGCCCTGGAACTTGTCGACCGTGCCGACTCGAACGCCCGGCAGCGCCTGCTTCAGCGCATCGACCTGCGCGTTGTACGGCGAGACGACCATCACATCGGTCACGCCCGCTGCGCGCAGCCGTTCCACCTCCGCGCATACGACGGCTACCTCCTCGGGCGATTCCTGGCGCCGTCCCCCATGCGCCACCGGCAGAAAACGCAGTCCCGTTCCGAACGGCGTCGTCCGCTCCGGCGCAACGTCCGCCGGCTCGAGCCGGCCCTCGTAGAATTCCTCGGAGATGTAGCCGCAGACGTCCGGGTGGAGCCGGAACGTTCGCTCGAGGAAGAGACCGCGGTCGGCCGGCACAGTCGCGTGCTCGCCGAGGAGGTGCTTGAGCACCGAGGCGTCGCTCCCCAACGGATGCGTCCCCTGCAGCACTTGGTCGAGCTGGAGCGGGTCGCCGACGAGCACGAGGTTCCGCGCCGCCGTCCCGAGGGCGAGCGCGTCGGCCAGCGAGACCTGCCCGGCCTCGTCGACGAAGAGGTAGTCGAGCGTCCCGTCGTGTCGCTCGTTCGAGAAGAGCCAGGCCGTTCCGGCGACGAGGTCGCAGCCGACGCACTCCTCGCCCGAGGTGACGTTCTCGACGTTCGCACCCTCGTAGAACGACTCGGGGTTGCCACTGCTGGCTTTCTTCAACCCCCGGAAGGAGAGCCCGAGCTCGGCCGCCGCCTCCTCGACCGCGGCCAGCAGGTTGTGGATCCCCTTGTGGCTCGTCGAGGCGACGCCGACGCGCTTGCCGCGCGAGATCAGGTCGGCGATCAGTCGCCCCGAGGTCCAGGTCTTGCCCGAGCCGGGCGGCCCCTGGATCATGAGGTGCCGTCCGTCGAGCGAGCGGACGAGTTCCTTCATCTCCTCCAGGTCGGTCGTCTGCACCGGCCGCTCGAACGGCTCGCGGCGAAGAATCGACTCGAGCGCGGGGTAGCGGCGGTCGCGGGCGAGGAGCGAGCGACCGAGCCGCTCGAGGGCGTCCTCCTGGTCATCGGTGTCGAACGGCCGGCCGGGGATGATCGCCGCCGGCAGCTCGACCTCGTCGAACGAGCGGCCGCGCTTGAGCACGAGGCGCCGCTCCTCACGGTCGAGCTCGAGGATCTCGCCGGGCGACTTGCGCGTCCTCGGATCGAATGTCTTCTGCCCCTGACCGAGCTTGTGCTCCTGCGCGGGGAAGCAGAGCGTGTACGCCCAGGAGCGGTCGATGCGCACAGGCTCGCCGACCTGCTGGAGCCCGGAGATCGAATCGGCGTCCTCGAGCAGTTCCTCCGGCGTCTTCTCGATCCGGTCGAAGAAGGCCCACCAGACCGGCTTGCGCTCGCGATCGTGGTAGTCGAGGAGCTGTGCGGCGAGCTCCTCGCCGCCGTCGAGTAGCTGCGCCCGCAGCGCCGCCCGCTCCGCCTTTGCCTCCGGCACGGGCTTCGGCTCCTTCGGCTCGGGCAACGGAAACGGGCCGTAGTCGGCGAGCGAGTCGGCGCGCAGGTCGAGCAGCCAGTCGCGCAGGAGCCGAGTTGCAACGCAGTCCTCGCGGTTGTACTCGTCGATCCGATCGAGCAGCTCCTGCTCGCCGGTCTGCATCCACTGCTCGAAGACGACGATCGAGGTCCCGCCGTCCTTGACCTCCGCCTGGCGCTCGAAGTCGAGAAAGACCTCCAACTCCTTGAGTCCGTAACCTGGCACGGCGGCGCGGATGCCGTTCCGGACGACTTTGAGGAGATCGACGAAGACGCCTCGGCGGAGGAGGTCGTCGAGCTCGGCCTCCCGCGTTCCGTAGCGGCCCATGAGGCGCCTGAGCGCGTCGATCTCGTAGGAGGCGTAGTGGTAGACGTGGAGCTCGGGGTCGCGCGCGAGCCGCTCGTGGACGAGGTCGACGAACGTCTCGAACGCGATTCGCTCGGTGGCGTGGTCGTACGCGTGCAGCGGCGTGAACTCGCCTTCGACGTCGAGGATTCCCCAGAGGTACTCGAGCCCCCCGCTCGAGTCCCAAAACGGATTGCCCTCGAAGTCGAAGAAGAGGTCGCCCGGCGAAGGGTCGGGCAGGAGCACGAAGCCGGCCTCGGGCTGCGGCTTCAGCAGGATCAGGCCGATGTCACCGGTCTCGCGCCGGCGAAGCTGGAGATCGGCCTGGTCGTGGAGCCGCTCCCAGACGTCGGCGTCGAACCCGGCGGGCGCGGGCTCGTCGGGCGCGAGCCCGAGCTGCGCAAGGGTCGAGATCCCGGCCGTGGCGAGCTTCTCGATCTGGCTCCGCCGGATTCCGGCGACGCGGCTCAAGTGGTCGACCGCGTCCCAGCGCGCGTCGCAGAGCGGCTTGAAGTCGCAGATCCGGCAGTGCGAGACGGGATACGGCTCCGTCGCGGGCGGGTCGGCGACGAACTCCTGGAAGCGCGAGCGCACCCGCCGGTAGTAGGCGCCGAACTCCTCCGGCCTGAAGCTCGCGAGCTCGCCCGAGCCGAGCATGACGTGGATCCGCGCCGGCGCGCGCCCCTGGATCCGCCCGAGCTCGCCGTCGTAGAAGCAGAGCTGGAGGATGTACGCGGGCTTGGCGCTGCGGGCGAGCTTGGTATCGAGCGCCTCGTAGGTGCCGTCGGGCTGACGGAGCAGGAAGTCGGCGACACCCCGCCAGCCCTCGTCCGCGAAAACGGCCTGGTAGATGACATCGGCCTCGCCGGCGCGGATCGCCTCGGCCGTCTCACCCGCCGCCCGCTCGTAGTCGCCGCGCGGCTCGGCGATCTCGAGGACGCTCAGCCCTTGCGCGCGCAGCGAACCGAGGTACGCGTGCTCGTGCTCGATCCCCTTCCGGAAGACGAGCTCCGCCTGCTCGTTCTCGACCTCCGGCCGCTCGATCTTCCCGCGCGCGTGCGCGAGCGATAGCGTCGTCAGGTGCTCGCAGGCCAGGAACGCCGTGACGTCGGACGGCGAGAGGTGGAGCCGATCGGCCTGAACGTGCATCGTTGAAGAATCGCTGACGCGGCGGCCGGCTCTTACGCTCTTGCGCCGGCAGTCGTCATGAGCGCCGTCTCGCATGCTTTACGACCGCGCCTGCGATGGCCTCGACGCCGTGCCGTGCAGCCGTGACGACCGGAGTCGATCCGGCGTCGCGCGTGTAGAGATTGGAGACCTTGTGAGCGAGCTCGGACGAGCCCCCGATCACGACCAGGTCGGCCCAGGCAAGATCGCGCTGCGCCTCCGTGCGCGTGCGTCGCTCGGTGCCGTCGATCAGCCGGAGCTCGAGCCGGTCCTGGAGAGTGCCGACCTCGCGGCGGACATCGGGCGAGCCGCCGACGACGACGAGCCGCAGGATCCCCGCCGCTTCGCACACCTCGACCATCTCGGTGAGCGCGCGGTCGTTGCGCGAGCCGCCGCAGCGCGCGCACGTGGAGGCGGCAACTGTGACAACTTCCGCCCGCCTGCGTCGGTACGCGCCGCGCAGGCGGCGCAGAAGCGCGCGAAGCGAGCGTCGATAACCGCGCGCGCCCGCTCGAGCTTTGCTGCGGAGATCCGGCTCTTTCGCGGGTTCGTGATCCCGTCCGCCTCGAGCACCGCGCGCCCGCGTTTCGCGTCGTCGCCGGTGAGCCCGAGCGAGCGGAGGAAGTCAACGATCCCGGGGTCGCTCACGACGAGAGCTGCGCGGGAAGCACCTCGACGAGCTCGGCGACAACACGCACCTCGTCGACGTCGACCATCGTCAGCTCGATCGGCTCGAATCCGTGGAGATCCGAATCGGGAACGAGTCGAACGGCGTCGGGCGCGACGCGCTCGTAGAGCAGGAGGGGGTTTCACCGACGCTTAACCGAGTCTTTTCGAGATGGCCTCAGGGGCTCGGCTGCGTGGGTGGAGGGAACGCGGCCCAGCCGAGCTCGGCCAGCGTCGCGAGGCTGCTCGACTTGACTCCCGCGTCCGAGACGGTGAGCACGGCGTTGCGGACGACGAGCGAACGCCGGACTCCGGGCACGAACGAGAGCTTCCCCGCCTCGTGGTCGATCCGCCCGACGGCGTCGATCCCGCGCACGCGGCCGACTCTGTAGCCAACTGCTCGCTGCTCGAACGGAATGACCACGAGCCCGGTGCGCGGCCAGAAGAGAAACGCGTGGTGGTCGGACTCCGCTTCGGACCAGCCCGGGCCGAGCGGCTCGCGGTGCAGCCGGATCGGTCGCCGGAGATCCGAGACGTCGAAGAGCGAAAGCTGTGTTCCGAGCGGGCGGCCTTCCTCGCTCGCGTCTTGGCCGATCCCGAGCAGCAGGTCCTCGCCGATCGGATGCAGGTACGCGGAGTAGCCGGGAATCTTCAGCTCGCCGAGCACCCGCGGCCGCTCGGGTACGGCGAGGTCGATCGTGTAGAGCGGGTCGATCTGCCGGAACGTGACGACATAGCCGACGTCACCGACGAAGCGAACGGCGTAGACGCGCTCCCCCTTCCCGAGCTCGCCGATTCGCCCCGCCTGGACGAGCGCACCGTCCCGGTGCCGCAGCGTCGTCAGGAACGACTCGGTCTCGCTGCCTGCGCCCCACCACGCCGGCGACTCGGTGCTGACGACGCGCAGGACGCCACGGTGCTCCGAGAGCGACCACTGGCTGAGCAGGTAACCGGAGACCTGGCCGCTACCGCGGTACCGCGTCCGCGCCGGGCTCGAGATATCGAAAGAATGGATCGCTGTCGCGACGCCGTCGTTCCCCTGCTGCGGCTTGTCTGGCGAGGGGCGATCCGCCCAGCGCTCGGTCGCGACGTAGAGACTCTCGGGCGACGCGTAGACGATCCGCCCGTCCGTCATCACCGCGACCGAGTCCACGGGCTCGAGCCCCTTCGCAAGGTCGACCGTGAGCACCGTCAGCATTCCGAGGCCGGAGAAGGAAGCGGCTCGGCGCACATGCCGGCATTGGACGAGCGGGCGCGGTTTCCCGGCCTTGGCGCCTGCCCGCCTGGTCCGGTAGGTCGGCAGCCAGCTCGAGACGCGGGACGAGGCGACGACGGCACGGTTGCGCCGAGTCGCGGCCGCGACCTCTTCTTTGCTGCCGTCCTTCGGTTGCGCAAACGGCAGCGTGCCGGGAATCTGCGACGCGGCGACGATTCGCGCGGTGCCGCCGACGAGCCGTGCGGCCACATAGGAGCCGTCGAGCGTAAGCGTGCGCACGAGGCGGAGCCGCTTCGGGTCGGACACGTTCACCTCGGCGAGCACCGACTTCGCGGGCTGGTAGGGCGCGATCCTGGCTGAGATCGCCGGCAGCGGCTCGATCCACGAGCCGCCGCGCGAGAGCACGAGCAGCCGATCGCCGTGGAGGAGCAGCTCGTGGCTCATGGCCGGATCGAGCGCGAGCGTGTCGAGGAGACGTGGCTTCGGATCGCTCACATCGACGGCGTTCAGCTTCCCGTTCGCGACGGCGAAGAGCGTGTTGCCGTTCGTCTTGACGAGGTCGGGCTCGTCGACTCCCTCCTCCTGGACGTTCGTGCCCGAGTAGTCGACGCCTTGCACGGGCGGGCCGGCGGCCCGCGCCGTCTCGGCGATCCCGCCCCGGCCGAGTGGCGAGCCGAGGCCGTAGGGCCCGACGAAGCGGCCGGCGTTCGACTTCGCGTAGGTCAGCAGCTGTCCGCACGATCCGAACGTGGCGAGGCGCGGAGCCTTCGCGGTCTCAGCCGCCGAGCGGTCGGCCGTTCCGCCGAGCGCGACGGCCGCGAGAATCGCCGGCGCCGCGAGGAAGGCCACGCGCTTTCGGACATCCATCATCTTCTCTATACGTCACAAATCGCCAGCTCGTCACGGAATTCTGTAGGCCATCAGGATCGCGTCGACGTACTCGCTCCCGCGGCGATAGTGCGCGTGACGAAGTCCCTCGCGCTCGAAGCCGAACCCCTCGTAGAGCTTCAGAGCCGGTTCGTTCCAGGGGAAGACGTGCAGCTCGAGCTTGCGCACGTCCGCCTCGCGCGCCCAGGCGACCGCCTGCTCGAGCAGGGCTCGGCCGATCCCGCGGCGGCGATGGCCGGCTGCGACCATCAGCCCGAGATCGGCGACGTGCTGACTCGACGGGTGCGGGTCGCGCGCGAGCGAGAGACGGCCGACGAGCCGCCCATCTGCCTCAGCGACGAAGACGGCCGCGTGCGGGTAGCGCTTCAGGGCGCGCAGATAGCGGCGCTCCTCGGCGACGCTGCGCCAGCCGCTCGTGTTCAGGAGCCACGCGCCCTCCTCGCGCCCGATCGTGGAGCCGAGCTCGACAAGTGTCGAGGCATCCTCCGGGCGCGCCGGCCTGATCGCCAGGCTCAGGCCCGCTCCGGCGCCCGCAAAGCCGGCACCTCCGCCCGGCGGCTCCGTCGAGCCTACGCCGCTGACCTCCGCTCCGGCACCGGCAAAGCGGGCACCTCCGCCCGGCGGCTCCGTCGAGCCTACGCCGCTCATACGACGATGCCGTGGCCGCCGCGCCGTGGATCGCCCGCGGCGTCGAGCGCCCCATCCGCTCGCAGCTCAACCGCGGCCACTCCGCCGAAATAGAGGTTCAGGCTCTGCCACGGAATCACCTCCCAGGTGCCGTCGGGCAGCTCGTCGGCTGCCTCCGGCGGCCAGCCTCCCTCGAGGTGCAACTCGCGCTCGCCGACGACGTGGATCCGTGGTGCGGTGATCGCGTCACCGACGCCGGCCCCTCCGAGAACCGCGTCCGCCACCTGCGCGATTGCACCGGCGAGGCGAACCGAGCCAGCGCTGCCGAGTAGGAGTCGCGGGCGTCCCTCCTCGAGGACGAGGGTCGGCGCCATCATGCTCGCCAGCCGCTCGCCGGGAACGAGCTCGCCTCGGCCGATCACGTCGAACTCGCCGAGCATGTTGTTGAGCTGGGTCCCGCCGCGATGGACGCCCGAGCCGGCGCCGAGCGTCGAGGACAATCCCGCGGCGTTGCCGGCCGCGTCGATCACCGAGATATGGGTCGTGCCGGCGATCCCGCCGAGCGAATCGGCTCCGTAAGCGGCCCGAAGCGCGCGTGCGCGACCGTCGAGCGAGCTCGTCGTGGAGAAGCCGGCGAGCGCCGCCGCCACGATCGCGCCGCCGCGCGAGGGCGTCGGCGTCGTCAGCACCTCTCGTCCGCCGACCGTCGCGCGCAACGGCTCGCGCTCGACCGGCCGGTAGGCGTGGAGGTCGGATTCGAGCTCGGGCAGCAGCTCGTGAACCGCGGCCACGGGGTCGTCGCGGACGCGCTCGAGGGTCGCGCAGAGGTCGCTCGTGTCGAGATGCGTTACGTCGCCGTAGATGCGCCGTCCGCCTTCGTCGCGCTGGAGGACGGCGATGAGGATCTCGTGCAGAAACACCTGCGCCTCGCTGACGTCGACGCCTGCGCGGGCAAGCTCGATCGCCGGCACCACCAAATCCCGCCACGGCATCTGGCCGAAACGCCGGTGCGCCTCGTTCAGGCCCGCCAGGAGGCCGGGGACCGCAACCGAGCCGTCACCGACGTGATAGCTCTGCGTCGTCGAGCCGAAATCGATGGTGAGATGCTCGATCTCTCCGAGCGGCTCGGTCGGCACTGCGAAGAAACAGTCGAGCAGCGTCGCCCGTCCGCCGACGTGGGCCAGGAAGAAGCCGCCGCCCGCCGGGCCGGTGAGCGGGCCTTCGGTTACGAACGCCGCGAATGCCGCCGCGATGCACGCGTCGACGGCGTTACCCCCGGCTTGGAGTACCCTGGCGCCCGCTTCGGCGGTCAGCGGATGGCCGGCTGCAATCGCTCCTCGCATGAGGAGAGCGTAAAGCTCTGGAATTTTTGCCGATAACAGGGCACCGAGTCAGGCCCCGCGAACGTTGGAGAGAGATGCACGCCATCGCAGCACACAAGATCGCCGGACACTGGCGTCAGCTCGCCCTCGGCCTCGTCTCCCTCGGAATCGTCGCCTTGATCGCCTCGATGCCTCGGCTCCTCGGAGATCAGGTGCGCGATGGCTTCGGCGGTCTCGCCGCGGCGAGCCCCGCCTGGCTCTGGACGGCAGCGCTCGGCTTCGTACTCGCGCTCGCGGCCTCGGGCTGCGCCTGGCGCTCGGCACTCCTGCGCTGCGGCGGCCGGACAACGAGGTTCGACTCGGCGGCTCGGTACGGCTGCGGTTCGTTGCTCAACTCCTTCGCGCCCGCCCGGCTCGGCACGGCCCTTCGGTTCGCGCTCTTCGCGCGCACGCTCGATGGTGAGGGGCGGATCTGGACCGCCGGCGGGGTCGGCACCTCGGTCGGCGTCGCCCACACGGTGTGGCTGGCCGCGCTGCTCACGTTCGGCGCCACCACCGGCGCACTGCCGGCTTGGCCCCTCGCGATCATCGCCGTGGTCGTCGCGGTTGCGGTCGCCGTCGCCTACTTCACGCGCAGCTTCCACCCGCGCGGCCGCGTTGCCCACGTGCTGGACGCGTTCCACGCTCTTGGTCGCTGCCCGCGAGCCGCGGCTGAGCTACTCGGCTGGATCGGGCTCGCGACGGTCGGTCGCGTGGCCGCAGCGACAGCGGTCTGCACCGCGCTCGGGATCTCTCGTCCCCTCGCCGCCGCGCTTCTGATCGTGCCGGCGCTCGAGCTCGCCGGCACGCTGCCGCTGACGCCCGGGAACATCGGCGTCGCGAGCGCCGCGATCGTCTTCGCGCTGAAGGCTCACGGAGCGGAGATCGACACGGCGATCGCAGCCGGGATCGCGTTCAGCGCAGTCGAGACGGTGACGAGCATCGCCTTCGGTGTCGGCAGCACGCTCTACCTCCTCGGAGGTCAGGCGCCCGGCTTCCGCCGCTACGCGTTGGTCGGTGTATCGGCGGCGGGCTGTCTCGCGCTCGGCGCCGCCTTCGGCGCCACCGTCGTCATGCCGCTCGTCTAACTGGCGCGGGTCTACGCGGCGCTGAAGCTGCGGACACGTCCCGTACAGACCCGTCCGGGCTTTGACCCCGGACGTGTCCGCTGCGAACAGGGGCGATTTCGCCCTGCACGCGTAACGAAGCTCTCCGCTCGTAAAGAGCCGTGGCCGAAACGCACATGACCGGGGTCAAAGCCCGGACATGTCCCTCGCGACGGCCGGCGGGTACCCGGTCGCGTGCCTGCTCGCTAGTTGCGGAGGAAGCTGGGCGGTTCGAGCGGGTCGTCCGGCCGGGTCGTTCGAAGGTTCGAGCCGCTGAAGCTCGGTGCCGGCTGGCGGCGACCCTTGCCGCCGAGGCCCGTCGCGACGACCGTCACCCACACCTGGCCGGCGAGACGCTCGTCCACCGTGGCGCCGAAGATGATGTTCGTGTCGTCGGTCGCGGCCTTGCGGACGAGCTCGGCGGCGTCGTTCACCTCGAGCAACGTCAGGTCCTCCCCACCTGCGATCGAGAGCAGGATCCCGCGGGCGCCGACGATCTCGGTATCGATCAGCGGCGAGCGCAGAGCTCGCTCCGCGGCTTGTTTCGCCCTGTCCTCGCCGGTCGCGAAGCCGATTCCCATCAGCGCCGAGCCGGCGTCGGACATGATCGTGCGCACGTCGGCGAAGTCCAGGTTGATCAGGCCGGGCATCGTGATCAGGTCGGTGATCCCCTGGACGCCCTGGCGGAGGACGTCGTCGGCGATCTTGAACGCGTCGAGCATCGAGGTCGAACGGTCGAGCACCTCGAGCAGTCGATCGTTCGGGATCACGATCACCGTGTCGCAGGCGGCACGAAGCTCCTCGACGCCGGAGTCGGCCGAGCTCTTTCGGCGCGAGCCTTCGAAGCGAAACGGCGTCGTCACGATCCCGACGGTGAGCGCGCCGAGCTCGCGCGCGATCCGCGCGACGACGGGTGCTGCGCCGGTGCCGGTGCCGCCGCCTTCGCCGGCCGTGACGAAGACCATGTCTGAGCCGCGGAGCGCGTTCTTGATCTGGTCGTAGCCCTCCTCTGCGGAGCGACGGCCGATCTCCGGCTCGGCGCCGGAGCCGAGACCCTGGGTGAGATCGCGACCGATGTGGAGCTTGACCGGCGCATCCGAGATTTGGAGCTGCTGCATGTCGGTGTTGACCGCGACGAACTCGACCGCCGAGATCCCGGCGTCGATCATCCGGTTGACCGCATTCAGGCCCGCCCCGCCGACGCCGACGACGCGGATGACCGCGAGGTAGGAGGTCGAGTCCGGGCGGGTCGCGTACTCGAGCCGCGGAGCCGGCTCGGGCATCGCCTCGAGGAAGCGGCTCGCGGGCGGCTCGTACGGGCGCTCGCGGGTAGTCGGTTCTGGGGCGGCCGGAGGTGCGACCGGCGCGGCCTTGGCAGCGGGTTCGGTCGCGACCGGGTCGGGCTCGGCTCGGGCGAAGTCGGGAACATGCTCGACCGTCTTCTCCTGCGGCTCTTCGGCGGCGCGTCGTGAGGCGGTCCGTTTTCTCGGCTTCGGCTCCTTTGCAGCGGTCTCCGGAGTCGGCGTCTCGGACACCGGCTCGACGGCCGGGGTCTCCTGCGCCTGCCGCTGGGCTGCCTCGGTCGCGCGGAAGAGCTCGGCCAGCGGGCCCTCACGCATGCTCGCGCGATTTCGCGCCATGGAGCACCTCCTTCGCCAGGTCGCGGTAGGCCTCCGCGGCCGGGCCGGTCGGGTCGTACTTCATGATGGACGAGCCCTTCACCGGGGCCTCGGCGTAGCGCACGGTCTTGCGGATTCGAGTCTTGTAGACGAGCTCGCCGAAGTTCTCCTCGAGAATCTCGACCGCCTCGCGCGCGTGCAGGGTGCGGGCGTCGAACATCGTCGGCAGGATGCCCTCGATCTTGACGTCGGGGTTCAGGTTCTCGCGCACCATCGCCAGGGTGTTCTCGAGCTGGACGAGGCCTCGCAGAGACAGGTACTCGCACTGCACCGGCACGATCACGCCTGTGGCAGCGACGAACGCGTTGATCGTCAGCAGTCCGAGCGAGGGAGGCGTGTCGATCATGATGAAGTCGTAGGAGTCGCGCACCTGGAGCAACGCCTTCTCGAGCGCCCGCTCGCGTCCGATCATCGCCGAGAGCGCCAGCTCGGCGCCGGCGAGATCGATCGACGAGACCGCGACGTCCACCTCCGCTCGATGGATGATCTCGGTGATCGGCAAGCGGTGGACGAGCACGTCGAACATCGAGCGCTCGATCGCATCCGGGTTCATCCCTTGACTCATAGTAAGGTTGCCCTGCGGGTCGAGGTCGACGACGAGGACGCGGTAGCCCAACTCCTTGAACGCGACGCCGAGATTGAGTGTCGTCGTGGTCTTCGCGACGCCTCCCTTCTGGTTGGCGAACACGATCACCCTCTGCAACGACGTCTCCTTGGTGGGGGTAGGCGACCGGACGTGCGGTCGCGGAAGCAGGCGCATGAGTCCCATGTGGACTCGCACTTCAAGCCTACTCCGGTTATTCCTTCACCTCTCGGCTCCTCCACCGTCGCCGTACTCGAGCGACTCGAGCCGTCCGATCAGCCCCAAGCCGCGGAAGAAGATCTTGTTCGAGCGCGGGTAGTAGGTCAGGTCGTTCGGATCGCGCGTTCCGTAGGCAAGGTAGGCCAGTCCATCCGGGCCCGCGCGAAACGAGTGCGCCACCCGCGTCCCGGCGGGCCGGGCGACGACACTGCCGGCACGGACCGCGTGAGTCTCCCTCTCGGTGACGGATACGCTCTGCGGTGTGGGCCAGAGCTCGAGCTCACCGGTGCCGTCGAGCACGACGAAGAGCTCCTCCTCGGCTGAGTGGCAGTGCGGCGGCGCACCGAGCAGGCCCGGGAGCACGCGAACGTGCTTCAGTCCCGTCCGCTGGCTGCCCGCGGCTCGGCCGAGGTCACCCCAGTCTCCGGCGACGTCCCCGGAGCGCCGCTTGCTGACAGGCACATCGTCGCGCCGCGCGATCCAGACCGGCCACGCAACCGGCTCGCTCACCTCGGGCTCGCCGGCCTCGACCTCGAGCTTCCACGGATGCTCGTCCTCGATGCCGGTCCGGACCCAGGCGCCGAGGCCCCAGGAGACGCCCGCCCGCGGGAGCCGCGCCCCGCTCGCGAGATGCCGCTCGCCGAAGGCGAGCACCTCGAGGCCGTCCTCGCTCGCGCGGAGGGTGTGCGCCTCCGTTCGCGCGGTGTGAACGAGGCAGTCCCCGGGGCCGACGGCGTAGCAGGCTCCGTCCTGCCACGACACTCCCGAGCCGGAGAGCACGTAGAAGATCTCCTCCTCCGAGTTCTCGACGTGCGCCGGCGTCGACCATTTGCCCGCATCGATGCGGATGCGCTTGACGCCGCTCACGACCGACCGATCGCCGGTGAGGCTCTGCCAGTCGCCTGCGATGTGGCCGCGCTCCATCCGCGTCCAGGGAAGCTCGTCCCAGTGCGAGATCACGGGCCGATTATGTCCGGTGCAGCGCAGGGTGCAGGCGCCCAACCACCTCCTCTCGGCCGGTCCCGTGTCCGGCGGTTCCACCGCGTGCCCACCACTCGGCGTCCTTCAACAGCCCGCGTAGTTCTGGCAGCAGCTCGGCAGGGGACGCTCCGCGGCGGTCGAGAGCGTCGATCCGGTCGAGCCTGGCCAGGAGTGCGACGTCGCAGTCGATGGTGGGGGCGTCGACATCCATCGAGATCGACGCTAGCGCGGCATCTGTCACGGGAACGTGACGAATTAGTGCCGAATTTGCCTCAACATCTAGCCGGCACGAGCGAACTCGGCCGACGAGCGCAGGCCGAGCAACTCGTCGTCGAGGGAGCGGAGCAACGCATGACGATCGCCGTCCCTAAGCACGGCCACGAGGGCCCGGCGCACCGCATCGGCCGCCGAGGGCAACGCGGGCTCACCGGAGCCGAGCGCGCGAAGCGACGCGTGCAACGACCGTCGCTCGTCCGACGACTCGCCGAGGAGAACGGCGGCGCGGAGCTCCCAGGTATCGCCGAGGATCGCGGCGAAGGCGCCCCGTAGCTGCTCGGAGCGAAACGGCTCGTTCTGGAAGAGCGACAGCTCCCAGCGGTCGAGAGCCTCGGCGAGGGCCGCATCGCCATCGACGAGGCCGAGCCGGCGGAGCACGACCCGTGCGACCTCGGCGCGGAAGGAGTCGAGCCGGGTCGCCTCGCCGGGCGGCGAGGTGGCCGCAATCGGCAGCACCGGCCGGATTCCGAACGGTCGCCAGTCGAGCCGCTCGAAGAGGACGGGTCCGGCCGAGACGGGGGCGGCGGTCGCGAGTCGGATGGCAGTGACCGCGTCGGAGAGCTCGGCGGGGGCGTCGGGCGGCTCCTCCGCGGGGCCGAGGCCGCGCTCGAGCTCGAGGACGCAGTAGCGATCGACGTCCTCGCCGAAGCCGGTCGGGAGGAGACCCTGCGCCTCCGGCCAGTGTCGGGCGAGCTCGCCGGTCGCAGCCGCTCGAATCCGCAAGCCGTCACCGAGATCGACCTGCGTGATCACCGAGATCCCCACGAGCGGCGCAACGGCCGCGTACGCGCGCGACTCGCCGAACAGCGAGCCTTCCCACTCGGCGTACGCACGCTCGAAGGCGATGTCGTCCCAGTCGAAGCCGCCGCAGGACTCCGCAGTCGAGATCAGCAACGCGACGAGAACCGTCCGGTAGAGCGCCTGCTCCTCCGAGGGCCGCGGGCCGGCGTGCGCGCGGGCGTAGATCGCGGCGGCGGGCTCGCGCAGCAGCTCCTCGAGCGCGATCCGCGCGTCCTCGCGCTTGGCGAGCGCCCCGGCGCGCGCCTCGACGAACGAGCGCACGAGCGGCCGATACTCGTAGAGCGCCGGGCCGCCGCGTTGCACATGTTCCTCGAACGAGAACGGCAGCTCGTCGCCCTCCTCGAGGGCCCGCCCGAGGAAGACGAACGCGCCGAGACAGAACGAGCGCAGGGTCAGATGAAGCTGGGGTGAGCGAACCGCCACCTCGTCGTCTACGCGCCCGGCGGCGCGCCTCCTGCCTGAGAGCTCTGACAGCTCGGACACCAGTACGCCGTCCGGTTCGCATCGCCCTGACCGCGCGAGCTGACGATCGTGCCGCACCGCAGGCAGGGCCGGCCGGCGCGGCGGTACACGTTCCGACCGGGGCGCCCGTCGACGAGCGACGCCTGCATCAGCCGCCGGGCCGTCCCGACCGCTTCCGCGAGCAGCTCGTCCGAGACGTCGCCGACGCGGAGCCACGGTGAGACGCGGATCTCCCAGAGTGCTTCGGCCATCCACATGTTCCCGATCCCCGCGACGAGCCGCTGGCTCTGGAGCGCCTCCCCGAGCCAGAGCTCGCCTGCCCCGCGTAGACGCGCGACGGTCGCGCCGAGGTCGAGCTCCGGACCGAGCACGTCCTGGCCGAGATGCCGAAGAGGGCGGGCGTCGAGAGCCAGCACGGGTCCGTTCCATTGGACAGCCTCGAGCTCCGTCCCGCGAAGGACGAGCCATGGGAGCCCGACCCGCGACGTGCCTCGGCTCTCGACCCGCCAGCGTCCGTTCATCCGCAGATGGCTGCGGACGACGAGCCCGCCCTCGAAGCGAAGGAGCAGGTTCTTCCCGACGGCCTCAACCGACTCGAGCATGCGACCGTCGACCGCCTCGGCGACCCCGGTGACCTGCCCCCGTGGGTTCGGCGACGTCGCCTCGAGTCGCTGGCCGACGAGCGGTTGCAACCGCCGGGCGGCGCGGTGGAGTGAATCGCCCTCGGGCACTTGGCCCGAGCCTAGCTCCGGTACTGTGTTCACACCGATGGAGAACGCTGGCACGCTCACCGTCGGTGCCGCTCTCGACGACCCGGCCCGACTCGATGCTCTCGCACGAATCCACGTCGACACGGCGCCGGACGCGATCGTCTTCGATCGCCTGACGGCACTCGTCACCTCGCTGCTGGACGTTCCGATCGCGCTTCTCACCCTCGTCACGCCCGACAGCCAGATTTTCTTCAGCGTTGCCGGGATCGAAAAGGAGTGGCAACGTCACGGCGCTGTGCCGGTGACGAACTCGTTCTGCCAGCACGCCGTGCGCTCGGGCTTACCATTCGCGATCGGCGACGCCCGCACGGATCCGCGCGCCCGTGACGTCAACTCCGTGCTCGACGAGGTCGTCGCGTATCTCGGGATCCCCCTCGTCACCGCGTCCGGTCATGCGATCGGCTCGTTTTGCGCCGTCGACACGGTCGCGCGGGAGTGGGCCGAGAGCGACGTCCGCGTGCTGAGCGATCTCGCGGCGACGGTGATGGCGTACGTCGAAGGACGGCCCGAGCGCCCGGGTCGACGACCGCCGGGCGGGCTGAACATCGCCGCAGTCGCGCGCCGGACGGGCGTCGCGCCGGACACGCTGAGGAAGTGGGAGCGGCGCTACGGCGTCCTCCACCCGCGCCGTACCTCCGGCGGCCAGCGCCGCTACGACGACCTGGACGTGTCGCGAGTCGAGTGGCTGCGAGACCGCCTATCAGAGGGAATTCGGATCGGCGCCGCCGCCGCGCTCCTCGAGCCGGCAAACGACGATTCCGCTGAGACTGCGGATGAACTGCGCGACGCATTGATTGCAGCCGCACGCGGAGGCGAGCCGAGCCGCCTGCTCGGGCTCGTCGAGCAGACCTTTACTCTGCACCCGTTCCCGGTAGCGATCGACGAGATCGTGGCCCCTGCGCTGCGTGCCCTCGGTGACGTCTGGGAGTCCGGGTCGGACACGATCGCGGAAGAGCACCTGCTCAGCGAGATCGTGCGCTCGCGACTCGAACGGATGCTCTCGGATCGGCGTCCGAGCGTTCGCGGAACCGCCGTGCTCGTCTGCGCGCCCGGCGAGCGACACGAGCTCGGACTGCTCGCGGTTGGCGTGATGCTCAGGGCGGACGGCTGGCTCGTCGCCTACCTCGGGGCCGATCTCCCCACCGATTCGGCACTCGCTCTGGCGCGTCAGATCGGCGCCAAGATCGTCTGCATCAGCGTCACGCTGCCCGAGTCGCTGGAGCGGCTGGCAGTCGAGCTCCAGAAGGCGGCGCCGGGCGGGCCGCTCGTCGTCGCGGGAGGCCTGGGCGTGACGCGGCGGCCGGCCGGAGCGACGAAGCTTCCCGCGCGCCTGATCACGGGGGGCCTGGCCGAGGTGGTTGGAAAGCTGCGCTCCGCGTGATCCCCGATCGGGCTCGCGCGGCGGCCGCCGGAGCGGTCGCGGCGACCGTCTGGGGCCTGCTCGAGCCGCTCGACCAGCGGGTTCTCCGCTGCGACTATTCCGACATTGCCCTGCTCGGCAAGGCGGTGACGCGCGGACAGCATTGGCGCGTCGCCGGTTTTGGCGTCCACGCCGCAAACGGCGCTGCGTTCGGACTCGCCGTCCACGCGCTTCACCGTCGCAGCGGAGCCGACAAGCGCCGACTCGCGCTCGGCCTCGCGCTCGTCGAGCATGTCGGCCTCTATCCCCTCTCGGCCCTCGTCGACCGGTATCACCCTGCCCGCGGCGAAGCCGGGATTCCGCCGCTCCTCACGAACGCGCGCGCGTTCGCCCAGGCCGCCTGGCGGCATGCCGTCTTCGGCGTCGTTCTCGGCCGGCTCGCGTAGGAGCTACGCGACGCGCATCGTCGCGGACTTGCGGCGATACATCTCGACATCGGCGGCGCCGAGGAGTCCGTGCTCGTCGCGGGCATCGATCGGATAGATCGCCAGACCGATGCTGGCGTCGGCGCGCAGCTCGACGGGTCCGATCCAGATCGGCGTCGCGAGGAGTGACTGGATTCGCGAGACCACCGCTTGTGCGAGCTCCGGCGCCTCTTGCACGTCGAGATCGGCGAGCAGGACGACGAACTCGTCGCCGCCGATACGGGCGACGATGTCAGTCGACCGCGCACCCTGCCGAAGCAGCCGCGCGACCTCGGCGAGCAGGCGATCGCCGTACGCGTGGCCGAGCGAGTCGTTGACGTCCTTGAAGCGGTCGAGGTCGATCGAGAGCAGGGCGACAGCGAGGCCGCCGCGGCGCGCACGCGCGAGCGCGAGGGCGAGTTGCTCGGAGAGCATGCGGCGGTTCGGCAGCGTGGTCAGCTCGTCGGTCGTCGCAAGCACGGTGAGCTGGCGGTTCGACTCGGTCAGATTCCGCTCGGAGAGCTTGAGCCGGGTTACATCCGCGACGGACATGCCGATCCCGAGCGTCTCCGCGACCGGGTAGTAGTCGACGAGGTAGTGGCGCCTGCCGTCCGGACTCGCGAGCTCGATCCCCACCACCGGTTCGTTCGTCGCCAGCGCGGCGCGCAGCAGCGGCTCGATCGCATCGGCCTGATGCGGCGAGATCGTACGGATGTCGCGTCCGACGATCTCGTCGATCGGAAGACCGATCATCTGCGCCAGCGGGTCGTTGACACGGACGTAGCGGAGATCGCCGTCGAGGAAGGCGAACCCGCCGGACGCGTGCTCGAAGAACGCATCGAGCGTGGCGCGGCTGGCCTCTGCGTTCTCGAGTGCGACCAGGAGCAGGCGCCGAAGCACGAGGGTGATCGCGGCGGCTCCCGCGAGCGTGCCCGCGTTCAGGACGGAGACCCGCGCGATCTCCTGGAAGCTGCCGGCAGTGAGCGCGCTTGCGGTTGCGAGGACGACGACGAGCGCGACCTGGACGATCGCGCGGCGACGGCTGAAGAAGAACGCGACGTAGAAGACGAGCCCGACGTAGAGCAGCACGAAGACATCGCCTCCGGGCTGGGAGTAAACGAAGCTCGAGATCACGAGCGCGCCCGCAGTCGCGGCGAGTGCCTTCACGAGTGCGGGCAACCGCTCGTAGAAACCGAGGATGAGCATCGCCAGCCCGTACGAGACGGCGGTCGCGCCCAACACGACACCGTCGATTGTGCTCGTGGTCGCCGCCGCGGCAAGCCCGAGCGTCGGCTGGACGACGAAAAGGATGAACGCCGCCCGCGCCGAGACGAGTCTTCGCCGCTCGGCCGGTGGGAGCGAGACCGGCTCCAGCCACAGCCGCTGCGCGAGCGTCGGAGTCATGGCCCGGTCATCGGGTTGTGGCGTCCGAAACTAAAGGACTATGGCCGCAGCACCGCGCGTCGCGGGCCGGCGAGAAAGCCGGCCTCTATGAGCAAAGGCAGCACGTCGCTCTCGACGACGGGCTTGCCGTCGAAGCGCTCCACGGCCAGCCGCGCGCCCCGTCCCGTCCGAACGTGGGCGACGAGCGCCTCGATCGCCGGCCGGAGCCAGGCCTCGTCGGGCTCGCGAAGAGGAACGAGCGTCCGCCCGCCGCGCTCGACGAAGAGGACGGCCTCGCCGCCGAGGAGGACGACCTGGGCGCCGACGACGCGGGCGGCGCGGGAGCCGGCGCGTCTCGGCCAGGGGATGGCCGCGCCGTACGGCTGCGCCGGGTCGGCCGCGGCGAGCACGAGCGGTTCCGGATCGTCGTCCGCTCGCAGCTCGCGAAGCCGCTCGACGGCGCCGGCGAGCGCGAACTGGGCACCGCCGAGGCCCTCGACGAAGTAGCCCCGGCGGCAGACGCCGATCGTCTCCAGATCCTTGAGCTCGCCATAGACCGCGCCGTAACCGCCGGGAATCCCCTCGCCGCGCACGCCGTCGCGCGTGACGATTCCCTGGCGCTCGAGCAGAAGCTCGGCAAGGGCGCGACGATCCGGGATGCCGAGGAAGAGCTTGTCGGTGAGCGACCAGCGTCCCTGGGTGGAGGTGAGCTGCCCGGCCCGCGTCCGCGAGAAGCGGCGCGGGCGACCTCGCAACAGTCTGTTACTTGAAGAGGCATAGCGACGGCCGGCGCGGAGCGGTGTCCAGGCGTCGTTCGTCACCTCGCCGGCCCAGACGAGCTCCCAGAGCGCGACGAGCGCCTCGTCGCTCTCCAGACCGGCTTCTGCGAGCAGGTCGAGCCAGAACATCGCGCTCTTTGCGAGTGCCTCCCGGATCGCGTCCGCCTCTCGCCGTTCGCTTCTCGGCGCGCCACCGGGCGGGCCGAGAAGCGCGGCGTCGTCGCGGAAGTAGATCGCCACACGATCGAGGCCAGCGCCGATCCAGACGAGCTCGCCGGCGGCGCAGAGGCCGTCGAGCCAGGCCGGCTGATAGTTCGGAACCCGACGCGGTAGCACCTCGGACTCCCAGAGCGAGACCGGCAGCGGAAGCCCCTGCAGCGGCACGAGTGCCTCGCGCAGGCTGGCGCGCCGTCCGATCCCGTGCCAGGCCGGGAGGAAGCGACCGTAGGCGGCCTGCTCCGCCGGCTCGACCTCCTTCCGCAGCGCCGCCAGTGACGCGCGCCGGAGTCGGCGCAGCACTTCGGGATCGCACCACTCGCGCTCGCGCCCGCCTGGGCGGAGCTCGCCGCGGACGAGCAGGTCGGCGCGCTCGAGCTCGTGCAGTAGGCCGTCCAGCTCGAGGTCGAAGCGCGCGTCTGCCTGCGCGGTCGTGAACGGGCCGCGGCCCTTCGCATAACGGAGCACGAGCTGACGCAGCGAGTCGGCACCACCTTCGAGGAACGCCTCGGGCAAACCGCCGGGCGGCATCGTCCCGAGCGCGTCCCGGTAGCGACCGGCGTCCTGGGCCGAGATCACGGCGCCCCTTCCGCCGAGTCGCAGACGAATCGCTCGGCGTTCACGCAGCAGCGTCTCGGCAAAGCCTTCGTCGTACTCGCCCTCGAAGAGGTGACCGCGGAGCCGCAGGAGGTCGTCCAGGTCGTCGGCGTTTCGCGGTGTCGGCTGCAGAGATCGCTCGACCTCCGCGAGCGCCTCGGCGTCGATCAGCTCGCGCAGCTCCTCCTGCCCGAGCAACTCGCGGAGGAGGTCGCGGTCGAGCGAGAGGGCTTGCGCGCGGCGCTCGGCGGGCGGCGTGTCGTCCTCGTACATGTAGGTCGCGACGTAATCGAAGAGGAGCGACGAGGCGAACGGCGAGGCGGAGCTCGTCTCGACCTCGACGAGATCGAGCGAGCGCGACTGCATGCCCTGAAGGATCCGCTTCAGCGCCGGCAGATCGAAGACGTCCTGGAGACACTCCCTGTACGTCTCGAGCACGATCGGAAACGAGCCGTACTTGCGGGCGACCTGGAGCAGATTCTGGGCCTTCAGCCGCTGCTGCCAAAGCGGGGTCCGCTGGCCCGGCCGCCGGCGCGGGATCAGGAGTGCGCGCGAGGCGTTCTCGCGGAAACGCGCGCCGAAGAGCGCCGTCTGTCCCACCTCCTGGACGACGAGCTCTTCGATCTCGTCCGGCGCGATAAGTAGGTCGGCGAGCGGAGGCGGCGCGTCGGCATCGGGCAGGTGCACGGCGATTCCGTCGTCCGACCAGATCGACTGCGCCTCGATCCCGAGCGAGTCGCGTAGCCGCGCCGTCAGCGCCATCCCCCACGGCGCGTGCACCCGCCCGCCGAAGGGGGTGAGGATGCAGACGCGCCAGTCACCGATCTCGTCGCGGAAGCGCTCGACTACGATGGTGCGGTCGGAGGGCACGGCGCCGGTCGCCGCCGCCTGCTCGCGCAGGTAGGTGAGCAGGTTCCGGGCCGCGCGCGGGTCGAGGAAGAAGTCCTCCCGAAGCCGCTTGTCCGCCCTCGCGTCGGAGAGCGCAACCAGCTCGCGGCTGGCTGCCCCGATCTTCTCGCCGAGCTCGTACGGGCGGCCGACACCCTCGCCCTTCCAGAAGGGGATCGCGCCCGGCGCGCCCGGCGCCGGCGAGACGAGCACCCGATCGCGCGTGATCTCCTCGATCCGCCAGGTCGAGGCGCCGAGCATGAAAGTCTGCCCCTGGCGCGCCTCGTAGACCATCTCCTCATCGAGCTCGCCGACGCGGCCGCCGCCGCCGACGAGGTGGACGCCGAAGAGGCCGCGATCCGGGATCGTGCCCGCGTTTGTGATCGCGAGCCGCTGGGCCCCGGTGCGGCCGCGGATCAGGCCGGCGGTCCGATCCCAGACGATCCGCGGGCGCAGCTCCGCGAACTCGTCCGACGGATAGCGCCCAGCGAGCATGTCGAGCACGTTCTCGAGCTGGGCGCGCGAGAGGTCGGAGAACGGGTACGCGCCCCGGACGAGCCGGTGGAGATCGTCGAGCGCGATCTCGCCGTCGGCAGAGATCGCAACGATCTGCTGGGCCAGAACATCGAGCGGGTTTCGAGGAATCGCCGTCTCCTCGATCGCGCCGTCGCGCATCGCGCGGGCGACGACCGCACACTCGAGCAGGTCGGCGCGGAACTTCGGGAAGATGCGGCCCTTCGAGACGGAGCCGAGCTCGTGTCCCGCACGTCCGACGCGCTGGAGCCCGCGCGCCACCGACTTCGGGCTCTCGACCTGGATCACGAGATCGACGGCGCCCATGTCGATCCCGAGCTCGAGGCTGGAGGTCGCGACGAGGCACGGAATCTGTCCCGCCTTCAAGAGCTCCTCGATCTCGACCCGCTGCTCGCGGGCCAGCGAGCCGTGGTGGGCACGCGCCACCTCTTCCTCGGCGAGCTCGTTCAGCCGCAGGGCGAGCCGCTCCGCGAGACGGCGGTTGTTGACGAAGACGATCGTCGAACGGTGCTGGCGAACGAGCTCGAGCAGGGCCGGGTAGATCGAGGGCCAGATCGAGCCGGTGCCGCCCTCGGTGCTCGTCGCGAGGTTGCTTCCGTCCGCCTCGGGCGGGTTCTCGTAGGCGCGGCCGCCCGGCTCGCGCATGTCGTCGACGGGAACGACGATCTGGAGGTCGAGGTCCTTGCGAGTCCCCGCATCGACGATCCGGATCGGGCGGTCGCCGCTGACGAAGCGGCCGATCTCCTCGATCGGGCGCTGCGTCGCCGAGAGGCCGATCCGCTGCACGGGCTTCGGAAGCAGGGCGTCGAGCCGCTCGAGCGAGAGAGCGAGATGTGCGCCGCGCTTCGTGCCGGCAACGGCATGGACCTCGTCCACGATCACGGTCTCGAGCGTCCGCAGCGTCTCGCGCGCCTGCGAGGTCAGGAGGAGGAAGAGCGACTCGGGGGTCGTGATCAGGATGTCCGGCGCGCGACGCAACATCGCCTGCCGCTCCTTCTGAGGCGTGTCGCCGGTGCGGACGCCGACGCGGAGCTCCGAGCGAAGGCCGGCGAGCGGACCGCGCAGGTTTCGCTCGACGTCGTAGTTGAGCGCTTTCAGCGGCGAGATGTAGAGCAGTCGCAGGCCCTCGCCGGGGCTCGCGGTAAGCCGGTCGATCCCGTAAAGGAACGCCGCGAGCGTCTTGCCCGAGCCGGTCGGCGCCTGGATCAGGACGTGCTCGCCGCTCGCAATCGCCGGCCAGCCTGCCGCCTGCGCGGGAGTCGGCGCGGCGAACGCCCCCTCGAACCAGGCCCGCGTCTTCGGGGAGAAGGGAGCGAGCGGATCCATGCCCCTTAGGGTAACCGCCGGCCGGCGGCGTTCCGGCAGGCCGGGGTCAGGCGATCAGGTAGACGGCGAGCGCGATCCCGAGGACGATCGCGACGAGCACTCCCACCGCCAGGGTGACGCCGGAGATCGCAAGCCAAGGTGTGCGCTCGCTGCGACCGCGCTCGGCCTCCTCGGCCAGCTCCTTCGGCTTCTGGGTCAGATCGTCCACGATCTCGGGTCTACCCCCGTGCGCCGCTCGCACACCTCTCGCCCCGATTGACCTGGTCTCGTGATCTTTGTAGCGTGCCACCTATGCGCGACGGACGAGAGGGAGGCGGCACGATGACGATCAGGGAGTTCTTGGAGCAGCTCGAGCACGACGAGGAGCTACTCGCGCTCTTTCAATCCAACCCGGAGGCTGCGTGCGAGCAGGCGAGGCTCAACGACCGGCAATGCCGAGTCGTGACGAGCGGCGACCTGAGCCGCATCCGGCACGCGATCGAGCTCGAGTCCGGACCGACGAAGGGCCTGTACATCAAAGTCGTGATGTGAGCGCTCCCGAAGGGTCGCTCACCGTCATCGGCACGGGAATCCGAGCTCGACAGCTGACGCCCGAGTCGCTGGACGCAGTCCGACAAGCCGACGACCTCCTCTACCTCGCCGCCGAGCCCGGAGGCGGCTCGTGGCTCGAGCGCCTGCATCCCAACGCGCGCGCCCTGGACGATTTCTACGTCGAGGGAGAGGAACGGCGGACGGCCTACGACGCGATGGTCGAGGAGATCCTCGAGCCCGTCCGGCAGGGACGGCGCGTCTGCGCCGCGTTCTACGGTCATCCCGGCGTCTTCGTGACGCCTTCGCACGAGGCAGTTCGCCGGGCGCGCGCGGAGGGTTTTCCCGCCCGGATGCTGCCGGCTGTGTCGGCGGAGGATTGCCTGTACGCCGACCTCGGGATCGACCCGGGTCTCAGCGGTCGTCAGAGCTACGAGGCGACCGAGTTCCTCGAGCAGCCGCGACCGATCGACGGGCGCGCGTACTTGATCCTCTGGCAGATCAGCGTCGTCGGAGAGCGCCGCGCTGTGTCGAGCCCGCGGCAGGAGGGGCTCGCGGCGCTGGCCGAGGCGCTGCTGACGCGGTACCCGCCGGATCACGGCGTCATGGTCTACGAGGCCTCGCCGTACCCGATCGCCGACGCCAGCGTCCAACGGCTCCCGCTCTCGTCCCTCGCGCAGGAGCAGGTCACGCCGATGGCGACGCTCGTCATCCCCCCGCTAGGGCGGTGACTGCGAGCCTGCGCGCGGCGACAACGTTCCCCTTGGCCTCGTAGAGCGCGGCTGCCTCGACTGCCGCGGCGGCGGCTTCGTCCTCGCGGCCCTCGAGCCGGAGCACGTCCGCGAGCCGCGCGAGCGCATCGCCGTGGAGGTTGACGTAGTCGGTTCCGGCGGCCTTCGAGACGGCCTCGCGCGCCAGCCGCTCCGCCTCGCGAAAGGCTCCCGCGCGGGCCTCGACCGAGGCGCGCGCCGCACGCCAAGCGACGTGAGAGGTGACGTCGAGCTCCGACGCCGCGCGCTCGCTCAGCGACGTGTACGCCAGCGCCTCCTCGTCCTTCTCCTGCATGGCCAGCGCCTCGGCGAGATAGGCCGCCACGGTCGAGAGGTTCCCCTTCTCGCCGATCGCGTCGAGCGTCGCGAGCCCCGCCCGGAGCTCGCGCTCCGCGGCGGCCGGGTCGCCGGCGAGGAGCTCGATCGCACCCGAATACGTGCGGCCGCCGCCGTGGAGTACCGTCAGGCCGCTCTCCTCCAGGATCGAGTGGCTCTGAGCCGCCAGCTCGCGAGCATCGTCGAAGCGGCCCTGCATGGCGACGAGATAGGCCAGGACCGAGGAGAGCACAGCCTCGAGCGCGCGATCGCCTCCTCCCTGCTCCTTGAGGCTCTGGCAGCGATCGACCGCATGAACGGCCGGGGTCGGGCCCACCAGCGCCGCCCGGCCGAGGGCGGTCAGGAGAAAGAGAACGCGGCGGCGGTCCCCGGACCGCTCGGCGTAAACGAGGGCCTCGGCCAGCGCCGATTCCATCGCGGCAATCCGGCACTCGATGAAATGGGCATGTGCGCGCAGGCTGGCCGCCTGTGACGAGCCGGGATCGTCGCCCAGGTCGGCGAAGACCTCGGCGGCGCGGTCGGCGAGCTCGTGAAACTTGCGAACGTCGCCCTCGCCCGTGTAGATGCGCAGAAAGCAGCGCTCGATCAGCGCATGGAGCTCGAGGCGGAGATCGCCGGCAGCCGCCGAGCGGCGGACGACGTCCTCGAGCAGCTCCCCGGACCGGGCGAGCCGACCTGTGTCCTTCAGGGCAGCAGCGAGCTCGAGGAGTCGCTCGAGCGTTCCGCTCTCGGTCGGCGCGGGAAGCGCCACGGCGCGCTCGAGCAGGTTGACCGCGGCGGGCCCGTCCCCGCGCGCCAGCGATCGGCGGCCCGCATCGGCCAATCTCGCCGCCGCCTCCTCTCCCAGCTCGCGATCGGCGCGACCGAGCTCGCTGCGATAGCGCGTTGCCTGCTCGAGGTGGTAGCCGACGAGCTCGTCCTCCTCCTCACGCTCGTCGAGCCAGCGCGCCAGCCGCTCGTGCAGGTCGGCGCGGAGCTGCTTCGGCAGCGCCTCGTAAGCGGCATCGCGGATCAGCAGGTGGCGGAAGCGGAACTCGTCGTCTCCGGCCGGACGAACGAGCTCCTTCCGTACAAGCGCGCCCAGCGACTCGGCAATCCGTCCCGGCGACTCCTCGGAGAGGCGCTCGACGGCGCTGCGACGGAAGCGCTGGCCCTCGACGGCCGCTCGCTCGAGCACCTGCCGCTCGTCGCGGGGCAGGAGGTCGAGTCGAGCAGCGAGCAGCACCTGGATCGAGGGCGGCACCGGCAGCTCCCGCAGCTCGCCGGCGGCCGACCAGAGGTTGTCCTCGCGGTGGATCAGACCTTCCTCGAGCAGCAACGCGACCATCTCCTCAACGAAGAACGGGTTGCCGCCGGCGGCCCGCTCGATCCGTGCCGTGAGCTCTGCGTCGACCTCGCCGCGGCCGAGCAGGTTGCGCGCGAGCCGTTCGGTCTCGGGGCGCGTGAGCGGTTCGAGGAAGATCGAGGTCGCGTTGTGCTTGCCCCCGCCCCAGGAGCGACGCTCGTCGAGAAGCTCGGGTCGGGCCATGCAGACGACGAGGAGCGGCGCCTCGCGCGCCCAGTCGGCAACATGCTCGATCAGGTCGAGCAGTGTCGGCTCCGCCCAGTTGACGTCGTCGAACACGACCACGAGCGGTCGCTCTCGGGCCAGCGCCTCGAACAGCCTGCGAATCGCCCAGAAGACCTCTTCCGGTGTGCCCGCGATCCCGTCTCGGCCGACGATCGAAGCCACGCGCTCGGCGACGACGGCGGCTTCCGAGCCTCCGACGACCGCCTCGATCCCCGCCCGCACGTCCTCTTCCCCGAACGCCTGGGCCACGATCTCCGCGATCGGCCTGAACGTGATCCCCTCGCCGTACGGAAGGCAGCTGCCGGTCAGCACGCGCGCACGCTCGCCGATCTCGGCCATGCCCTCGGAAACCAAGCGCGACTTGCCCACCCCGGCGGGGCCGAGGACGGTGAAGAGGTGACACGCGCGACCCTGAACCGCGCGCGCGAACGCATCCAGCAGCAGCCGCCGCTCCCGACCGCGACCGACCATCGAGGAGCGAAGGCGCGGCGTCCCCGTGCCGGCCGGGTCGAGACCGAGCAGCCTGTAGGCGCGCACGAGCTTCGCCTTTCCTTTCAGCGCCAGCGGCTCGAGCGGCTCCGCGAGCACCGTCTCGCGCGCAAGCCGGTAGGTCGAGTCGGCGACGAGGATCTCGCCCGGCTCCGCGGCAGCCTCCAGTCGCTGAGCCACGATCACCGAGTCGCCGGTCACGAACGTCTCGGCGCGGGTGGGATCGCCGGCGACGACCTCCCCGGTGCAGACGCCGATCCGGATCTCGAGCCGGACCCCGAACGACTCGTCGAGGTCGTCGTTCAGGAGCGCCAGCCGCTGGCGCATCTCGAGCGCCGCCCGCAGTGCCCGCAGCGCGTCGTCCTCGTGCAGGACCGGCGTGCCGAACACGGCCATGACCGCATCGCCGATGAACTTCTCGACAGTGCCGCCGTGACCCTCGAGCGCCGCCCTCATCTCGTCGAAGTAGCGCGACATGACACGACGCATCAGCTCCGGATCCCGCGCCTCCCCGAGGGTCGTCGAGCCGGTGACGTCGCAGAAGATCGTCGTCACCGTCTTCCGCACCTCGAGCGGCGGCTGGGGTGGGCGCGCGGAGGTAGGCGGCGGGACAGGCGGCGACGGCGGTGGCTCCGGCGGCGCTGCGAGGGCGAGCTCGAGCTCCGGCTCCTGGACGAGAATCGCGCGCTCGAGCCGTTGCAGCGCCGGCCCGGGCTCGATCCCGAGCTCCTCGACGAGCAACCGCCGCGCCTCGCGGTAGCACTCGAGCGCCGCCGCCTGGCGGCCGCAGCGGTAGAGCGCGAGCATCAGCTGGCCGCGGATCCGCTCGCGCAGCGGATTCGCGGCGACGAGCGCCTCGAGCTCCGGCACGAGCGCCGCGTGACGCCCCAGCGCGAGGTCGAGGTCGATCCGCTCCTCGAGCGTCGCAAGCCGGAGCTCCTCGAGTCGCGCCGTCTCGATCTCGGCGAACGGCTCGAGGACGAACTCCGCGAGCGGCGATCCTCGCCAGAGTGCGAGGGCCTCGTGCAGCCGTGAGCCTGCCGTCGCCAGGTCTCCGGCCCCGCGCGACTCCAGCCCTTGCGCACGCAGGCGCTCGAACCGGCTGAGATCGAGATCCTCCGCCGCGACCTCGAGCACGTAGCCGCGCGCCCGGGTGTGGATCGCCACGTGCGGCGCGAGTGCCTTCCGCAACTGCGAGACGTGGACCTGGACGGCCTTCGTCGCCGTCTCCGGCGGGATCCTCCAGAGCCCGTCGGCGAGCCGCTCGCAGGAAACGACCTCGCCCGCCCGCAGAAGGAGTTGCGCCAGCACGGCACGCTGCTTCGTCCCGCCGAGCGGAAGCGACGTATCCCGGCTACGGGCCTCGAGCGGCCCGAGAATGCGAAATTCCATAAGCGTCTCCTTTGTTGAAACTAGCACGATCCCGGGCAGCCTTTGCCGCGCGCTTACCGCGTCCGTACCGGCCCTTTGCCCCCGTCCTGTCTCTTGGTCATCAAGACCGCATGGGGCGGTCGGAGCGAAAGGAGCAGGGAGATGAACTTCAAGGCAATGCAGACGTACCGGCTGTTGGCCGCGCTCGGAGCCTGCCTCGCGGCGATGATGATCCTCGCGGGCCCGGCAGCCGCGAGGCCCTATGACGACGACGGGAACTCGAACCGGCCGGCGCTCGACGAGCAGTCGGTCACCTCCCAGTACCTGACGGACGGGCAGCGGTCGGCCACTCTGGCCGGGTCGACCACCGCCGTGGTCGAGAACCAGCGGCAGCTCGAGCTTGCGAGCGACCAGCAATTCCAGGTCATTCCGTATCTCAGCCACGGCGTCCTCACCGCGAGTGACGCAGCCGGCCTCGCCGCGCAGCGCAACACTCCGGACGGCTACCAGCCGCAGCTCGGCATCCCCGCGAGCGACGAGGCCAGCCCAGTCTCGCTGCGCGATCGCCCGGACGGCTACCAGCCGCAGTTCGGCGTCTCGGAGCTCTCCGTCGTCGCCGACGAGGGCTTCGACTGGACGACCACCGGCTTCGCGGCCTCGATCGTCGCGGCGATGCTCGTCGCAGGGGCCGCCACGTTCACCTACGGCAACCGCCGCGGGTACAGGAGCGCCTAGCCATGGGCGCGCGGTGAGCGGGCTCTCGCTCGACGCAAGCTGGGCAGCCGCGGCAGCGGACGCCCATCGCGCGAAGAGCTGGGGGGAGAGCCCGCTCACCACGTCGGCCGGCAGGCGCACGGAGAAGGAGCAGATCCCATGGCAGCAGGTGCAACGAAAACTCGTGAACGGACGCGAGAGCTGGCGTACCGGGAGAGCAACGGCTTGCACGTGACGCTCTTCTGGCGGGAGGCGGACGACGGGCTCGTCGTCATCGTCGTGGACGAGCGGGCGGGCACGGCGTTCTCGATCGAGCCCGAGCGCGACCAGGCGCTCGCAGTCTTCAACCACCCGTTTGCGTACGCGTAGCTCACAGGCGGCATCAGAGGAACCGATCGAAGGCGGCGGGAGCCGCCTTCGGCGTGCAGCAGGGTACGATCCGAGGTCGTGGCGGACGTGCTCCACTTCACGGCCGATCCGGAGGCGAACACGCTGATCGCGACCGAGCCGCTCGCGCTGCTGATCGGCTTCGTCCTCGATCAGCAGGTTCCCGTCCCGACCGCCTTCAGCGGCCCGCTGAAGCTGAAGCAGCGGCTCGGCCGGCTCGACGCGGAGGAGCTCGCGGGACTCGATCCCGATCGGCTCGACGCGATCTTCCGCGAGAAGCCGGCGATCCACCGCTTCCCTGGCGCCATGGCCAAGCGTGTTCAGGAGCTCGCGGCCGTCGTCGCGGAGGAGTACGACGGGGACGCGAGCCTGGTGTGGCGCGACGCGAGCGGCCCGGACGATCTGAAGCGGCGCCTCGCAGAGCTCCCCGGATTCGGCGAGATGAAGGTGAAGGCACTCGCGTCGGTGCTCGCGCGGAGGCTCGGCGTCGCCGCGGCGGAGCCGCTCGTCCCGAGCCATCCGATGCTCGGCGACGTGGACTCACCCGAGGCGCTCGCGGAGTACCAGGCGGCGAAGCGCGCCTACAAGGCGTCGCTCCGCGCCGAGGATTAGAGCGCCTTTCAGAATGACGTTTCGTCGGCGGGGTGTGCTGGGTGGTGCGAGCGCAAGGACGCAGGGAGCCTCGATAGTCCAGCTATCGAGGCGACTGAGGACGCCGCGATCGTGCCGCACAGCACGGCCCGACGGCTCAAGGCTTCATTTTGAAGGGCGCTCTTAGTGCTCGAGCTCCGCACGTATCGCGACGGCGGCCAGACAGCCGTCGACGTCGCCGCGCAGGTCGCCGACTTCCTCGGAGCGGCCCGACAGACGCTCGAGCTCGCGCTCTACGACATCCGCCTCCACGACGAGGCGGCCGAGTTGGTCAAGGACTCGCTGGTCGGTGCGCACGAGCGCGGCGTCGAGGTCCGGCTCGTCTACAACGCCGACTATTCGGCCCCGATCCCGGTGCCGCCGCCGCCGCGGACGGCGCCCGAGCTCCTCGAGGCGCTGCCGATCGCGACGAGGCCGATCCCCGGTGAGCCCGATCTGATGCACCATAAATACGTCATCCGCGATCAAGCCGCGATCTGGACTGGCTCGCTGAACTGGACGGACGACTCGTGGAGTCGCCAGGAGAACGCGGTCGCGATCGTCGAGTCCAAACCGCTCGCGCACGCTTTCGCGCTGAACTTCGAGGAGCTCTGGAGCGGCCAGGACGTGGAGCGGTCGGGGCAGGTCGAGCCCCGTCCGGTCGACGTGAGCGGGATCGAGATCCGCCCGTGGTTCGCGCCCGGACACGGCGAGGAACTGGCCCACCGAATCGCGAAGCGGCTCGGGCAGGCGCGGCGGCGGATCCGGATCGCCTCGCCGGTGCTCTCCTCGGGTCCGATCCTCGGCACGCTCGCGGAGGTCTGCTCGGACGGGAAGGTGGACGTCGCCGGCGTGGTCGACGATACGCAGGTCGACGGCGTCCTCCATCAGTGGCGGCTGAACGGCAATGCGAGCTGGAAGGTGCCAGCTCTGCGTCGCTTCCTCGAGGACGCGCGGTTTTCCGGCAAGCCGTCCACGGACTGGGCACCCGACACCGTCCACGACTTCATGCACGCGAAGATCGCCGTCGCGGACGATCACGCGTTCGTCGGCAGCTTCAACCTCTCGCACTCGGGCGAGCGAAACGCCGAGAACGTGCTCGAGATCCACGACGCCGAGTCGGCGGATCTGCTGGCCGCCTTCGTGGACGAGATCAGGGGGCTCTACCCGCCCGTGAGCCTGCCGCCGCTGTAGCGCCGAGAGCGCGTCCCGGAACGACGCGTCCGCAAAGAACAGGGTCGCAGAGACGGTCGCAGAGACGAATGCAGAGACGGTCGCAGAGACGAATGCAGCAAGACGTGGCCGCGGGCGGCATCTTGTCTCTCGTGCGACGCCTCGCTCCTGCTCGGAACGATCGTGCTCGCGCTGGGCGGAGCAGCGTCGGCGTCGCGACTTCCGCAGGCGCCTACGTGCCCGGTCTTTCCCGCCTCGAACGCGTGGAACCAGCGGGTCGACAGGCTTCCCGTCGCCGCGGACTCGACCCCGGATCGTCGCCTCGATAGGGCTCGACGATCACCTCCACGCCGACTTCGGCTCCGGGCTCTACGAGGGACGCCCGATCGGGATTCCGATCACGGTCGTCGGAGCCGGCCAGAAACGGACGCGCGTCGCCTTCGAGTATGCGGACGAGTCCGACCGGGGCCGCTATCCGATTCCCGGGAATGTCGCGATCGAGGGCGGCCGCAACGCCGACGGCGACCGGCATGCGCTGATCGTCGACCGCGATCGCTGCGCGCTCTACGAGCTCTTTGCGCTCTCCCCGCGACAGGGCGGTAGCTGGCGCGCGGGCTCCCGGGGTGATCTGGGATCTCCGCTCGAACCGGCTCCGCCGCGCCGGCTGGACGTCGGCGGATGCCGCCGGACTCCCGATCCTCCCCGGTCTCGCCCGCTACGAAGAGGTCGCACGTGGCCGGATCGACCACGCTCTCCGCTTCACCGTCCAGCGCACGCGCCGCGCCTACGTCTTCCCGGCCCGCCACTTCGCGAGCGACCTGACCGACGCGAGCTTGCCGCCGATGGGCCTGCGCGTGCGGCTGAAGCAGAGCTACCCGACAGGTGGCTTCCCGCGTCAGGCGCGGATCGTGCTCCAGGCGCTGAAGGAGTACGGGATGCTCGTCGCCGACAACGGCAGCGACTGGTACGTCTCGGGCGCGCCGCACCCGTCGTGGTCGAACGAGCAGCTACACGCACTGCATCGCGTACCCGGCTCCGCATTCGAGGTCGTCGACGCCTCGAGGCTGCCGCCGAAATAGCATCGCTGCATGCGCACGGCGCCCCACCGGATCCAGCGCCTGCCCGAGCAGTACTTCGCCGCGCTGCTCGCGCGCGTTTCTCAGGCACAAGCGCGACCGGGCGCTCCGGTGATCGACCTCGGGCGCGGCAACCCCGACATTCCGCCGCCGCCGCACGTCGCCGCACGTCTTGCCGAGGTGGCGGCACTACGCGAGCGGCGCGTACATGGCTACGCGCCGTTCGCCGGGCTGCTCAGCCTGAAAGAGGCGGTCGCGGCCCGCTACCGCGACGTCTACGGCGTGACGCTCGATCCCGAGCGTGAGATCGCGATCCTGCCGGGAACGAAGACCGCTCTCGTCGACTTCGCGCTCTGCGTGGCCGAGTCCGGCTCGACGATCCTCGTCCCCGATCCCGGCTACCCGGACTACTTCTCCGCCGCCGCCCTCGCCGGCGCCCGTCCGGCGGCACTGCCGATCGAGCCGCGGCCCGACTTCGACGCCGCACCCCCGAACGACGTCGCAGCCGTCTATCTGAACTACCCCTCGAACCCGGCGTCCGTCGCTGTGCCGGCAGGCACGTTCGCGGACGCGGTCGCCTACGCTGCGCGCTCCGGGGCGGCCGTACTGCACGACTTCGCCTACGGCGACCTCGTCTTCGGCGGCCGGACGCCTGTGAGCTTCCTCACCGAGCCGGGAGCGAAGGACGTCGGCGTCGAGCTCTTCTCGATGTCGAAGAGCTACGGCATGGCCGGCTGGCGGCTCGGCTTCGTCGTCGGCAATGCCGAGCTCGTGGGGCGAATCGAGCTGCTGAACGACCACGTGCGCGCCGGCATCTTCGTCGCGCTCCAGGAGGCGGCGATCGCGGCGCTGACCGGCCCGCAGGAGAGCGTCGAGGAGCGGCGTGCGGTCTACGAGGGTCGGCGCGACCGCGTGGTTGCGGCGATCCCGAGTGCGCGGTCGGAGGGAACGTTCTTCGCCTGGCTGCGACTGCCGGATGGTCTCGACGTCGAGCGGATCCTCGACGAGGCCCGAGTCGCGCTCGCTCCTGGTGAGGGCTTCGGCGCCCGCGGCACCGGTCACGCGCGTATCTCGCTCGCCGTCTCCGACAACGCCCTCGACGAGGGCCTCGAGCGGCTTCGGAGGCTGCTTGACAGGGAGTAGAGTCGAATCGTGTTCGAGGATCTGCTGCGGCGGTGGGACGGGGAGCACGTGGTCGTCCGGTACGACGAGCCGAGCGGAGCGTGGATGCTCGTGTGCATCCACTCGACGACGCTCGGCCCGGCGATGGGTGGAACGCGGCTGAAGACGTACGCGAGTCCGGCCGACGCGCTCGAGGACGGGTTGCGGCTCGCCTCGGGAATGACCCGCAAGCTGGCGGTCGTCGGTCTGCCCTGCGGCGGCGGCAAGGCCGTCATCGCCGTCCACGAGCTTCCGAAGGGAGACAACCGCCGGGCGCTGCTCGAGCGCTACGCCGAGCTCGTCGACTCGCTGGGTGGCAGCTTCGTCACGGGCCCGGACGTGAACACGGGCGAGGCCGACATGGACGTGATCGGCGCCCGGACGCCGCACGTGTTCTGCCGGAGCGCCGGCAACGGGGGCTCGGGCGACCCGAGCATCCACACGGCCGCCGGTGTCTTCCACGGCATTCGTGCCAGCCTCCGCCACGCTCTCGGCTCGGACGATCCGGCCGGTCGCACAGTGCTCGTCCAGGGTGCGGGCTCGGTGGGCGCGAAGCTGGCCGGCCTGCTCGCCGACGCGGGCGCGACCGTGCTGGTCAGCGACGTCGACGAGGAGCGGGCACGTGCGACGGGCTCGGCCGTCGTCTCTCCCGAGTCGGCGCTCGAGACCGAGTGCGACGTCTACGCGCCCTGCGCTCTCGGCGCGTCCCTCAGCGCCGAGTCGATCCCGCGCCTGCGCTGTCGCGTCGTCGCGGGCGCGGCGAACAACCAACTCGCGACCCCCGAGGACGCCGAGCGGCTCCGCGCCGCCGGGATCCTCTACGCCCCCGACTACGTGATCTCGGGCGGCGGCGCACTCCACGGGATCGGACTCGAACGCTTCGGCTGGGACGCGGAGCGGCTCGAACACGAGGTCGAGGGGATCGGTGCCACGCTCGCGGGCATCTACGCGCAGGCCGACGAGGAGGGCATCAGCACCGAATCAGCCGCCGAGCGCCTGGCGGCCGAACGGCTGGCGGCGCATCGCTAGCCGACGCCGGCGAGGAGAAAGGCGCGACTCTCGCGCGCCATCTCGCGGGCGATCACGAGCCGTTGCACCTCCTGGGTGCCCTCGTAGATCTGGGTGATCTTCGCGTCGCGCATGAAGCGCTCGACCGGGTACTCCTTGATGTAGCCGTAGCCGCCGAGGATCTGCACGGCCTCGATCGAGACCTGCATCGCGACATCTCCGCAGAGCAGCTTCGCCATAGCCGAGGCCTTCGTCAGCTCCGCCGGGTCGACGCCGTCGTCGCACATCTGGCCGAAGCGGTAGAGAAGCCCGCGCGCCGCTTCGGTCATCGTCTCCATGTCGGCGAGCTTCGCGGCGATCAGCTGGTGCTGGACGATCGGTTTGCCCATCGTCTCGCGTGTCTTCGCGTACTCGAGCGCGTAGTCGGTCGCGCCCTGGGCGATCCCGAGCGCCTGCGCCGCCACTCCCGGCCGAGAGCGGTCGAGGATCCGCATCGCGATCTTGAAGCCCTCGCCCTCGTCGCCGAGCAAGCTCGCGACCGGAATGCGGCAGTCGTCGAACGCGAGCTCGCCTGTGGTCGAGCCGGAGATCCCCAGCTTGGGCTCCAGCCGCGTCACCGAGAAGCCGGGCGCCTCGGATTCGACGAGGAACGCGGAGATCCCGGAGTGACCGGCGTCGGGATCGGTCTTCGCGAAGACGGTGTACACGTTCGCGACGCCCGCGTTCGTGATGAAGCGCTTGCTCCCGTTCAGGACGTACTCGTCGCCGTCGAGCCGGGCGGTCGTGCGCATCGCCGCCGAGTCGGAGCCGGAGCCGGCCTCGGTGAGTGCGTAGGCGGCGAGCCACTCGCCCGAGGCGAGCCGCGGCAGGTAGCGCTCCTTCTGCTCCTGCGAGCCCGCAAGCTTCAGCCCGAGCGAGCCGAGCTCCTGCACCGCCAGCAGCAGTCCGCTCGTCGCGCAGACCTTGGAGACCTCCTCGATCGCCACGAGCGCGAGCAACGTGCCGGTACCCGAGCCGCCCCACTCCTCGTCGAAGAGGAGCCCGAAGATCTCGTGCTCGCGGAAGACCTCCACGACGTCCCAGGGAAACTCGTGCGACTCGTCGATCTCGGCGGCGCGCGGCGCGATCCGCTCCCTCGCCAGCGTCCGCACGAGCTCGCGGATCTCGCGCTGCTCCTCGGTGAGGACGTCCCAGGCCACCGGCGCGGAGTCTATTCCTCGTTGTAGGTGATGCGGTGGAGCGAGCCGCCCGTGAAGTCGAGGTAGAAGAGGTCGCCGCCGGGGCCCGTCAGGAGCCGCACGGGACTCGGGACGCCGGTTCGGAAGAGCTCGATCCGGTCTGGCTCGGGTCGCCCGTCCGCTCCGGCCGGGATCGCCCAGATGCAGCGACGGACGAAGTCGGCGACGAAGAGGGCACCGCGGTAGCGCTCGGGATAGGAGTTGCCGCGGTAGAAAGCGAGCCCCGAGAGCGCCTGCGTCCCCTCTCCGCATCCGTCGCCCTCGACGACCGGCTCGTCGCGCGCGAGCGCAACCTCGGGCGAGCTCGCCGAGCCGGTCTCGTACAGCCGCTCGCACATCGGCACGTTCGCCTCGTCGTAGCTGCGCAGCGGCCGCTCGCCCTCGTAGCAGGGCCAGCCGAAATTGGGCGGCTCGTTGTCGAGGCCATCGCCCATGTCGAGCTCGTCGGCCACGTTGATCTCGTCTGACCGCGTCGAGCCGACATCGCCGATCCATAGCTCCGAGCCACCCGGCCGGAACCCGAAGCGAAACGGGTTGCGTAGCCCGTAGGCGACGAGCTCGCGCCGGCCGCTGCTCGGCTCCACGCGGATGACCGAGCCGCTGACGCCAAGCGGGTCGCCGTCCGTTCGCGCATCCTGCGCTCGCAGGGCCCCACCCTCGCCGGGCGGATCGGCGCAGACGTTCCCCTCCTGGCCCGTGTCGACGCGGTCGTAGCCGGCGCCCTCGCCGCCACTCGCGTAGAGCAGGCCGTCCGAGCCGAAGGCGAGATCGCCGACACCGTGACTCGGGTACTGCTGGCACCAGCCGGAGAGAAGGACGCGTTCGGCTCCGTTCGGCCCGAGCCGCGAGAGCCGTCCGCTCACCGGGCAGGCTCCCTTGAACAGCCCCTTACAGCGGCTCCTAACGAGGGGTTCGCGCGCGCCGATCGGACCCGCGAAGGTGTAGAGCACGTAGACGTACGGCCGTTCGGGGAACCCAAGGTCGAGCGCGAGCCCGAAGAGCCCGCGGTCGCCGTCCGAGAAGACGCGACGACCGAGGTCGGCGTAGACACGCGCTCGCAGGCTCCCGAGGCCGTCGAACTCCAGGACGCGGCCGCGCTTCTCGGCGACGAAGACACGGCCGTCCGGTGCGAACGCGACGGAGAGCGGCTCCCGAAGCCCGCTCAGGACGACCTCGTCCGCGAACCCGGGAGCAGAGGCCGGCGCGGCGTCGTCGCCGAGGACGAGTGCGGCCGTCACCGAGCCGGCCAGCACCACCCCGACGAGCGCTGCCAGCCGAACGACGCGTGAGACCGTCAGGTCAGGCGTCGCCCGTGACGAAGCTCTGCGCGCGATCCCAGCAGGCCGCGCCGACAAGCCTGCCCATAGAGCGGCCGTCGAGGTCGCCCTGGCCGAAGTGGATCCCGCCCGGCGGCGCCGAACGTGCTGTGACCGGACGTGAACTCGGCGAACGGCGGCGTCGGGAAGGTCGAAGGCTGATAGGGCAGCCAGGGCGCGCAGTCCAGCTCGCGCGTCCCGAGGCAGGGCCGCCCCGCGCCGGCGCCGGCGGCCGGGAGTAGAACCGCGGCGGCGCTGCGAGCGTGACGAAAACGGCGCCTGGTCATCCCGTCTCCCACCTCGCACATCGTCGCAGGGATTCGTGCGAGCTGGGTGGAGTAGGGTGGGCGGCCGTGATCCTGGAGAACGGCATCGTCCGCACGCTCGATCGGTCGCTGCCGACCTCGCGCGCGCTCGCGATCGCGGGATCGCTCGTCGCCGGCGGCGTCGGCGTTCACGAGAGCGCGCTCGCAAGTCCGGAGACAATCGACCTCGGCGGCCGCTGCGTCCTCCCCGCATTCACGGACGCGCACGTCCACTTCCCGACGTGGGCGCTCGCCCAGCGACAGGTCAAGCTCGACGGCTGCGGCTCGCTCGAGGAGGCGCTGGCACGGGTGCGCTCGGCCGAGACCAAGCCGGGCCGCTGGCTGCGCGGCTACGGCTGGCGCGACGGCGACTGGAAGCCGCCCACCTCGCCGACGAGAGAGGCGCTGGACGAGGTCACGGGCGAGACACCCGCGATCTTCATCTCCAAGGACTACCACTCCGTCTGGCTGAATTCGGTGGCGCTCGCACACGCCGACGGCGATCTGGAGGTCGACGGCGGCGTGGTCGAGCGGGACGAGCGGGGCGAGCCGACCGGGATCCTGCGCGAGGAGGCCGCTTGGCGGTTCCGCGACCGCTACGTCGTGACGACGCAGGACGAGTGGGTCGAGGCCACGCGCAGCGGGATCAAGCTCGCGAACTCGCGCGGAGTCTCCGCCGTGCACGACAAGGATGGCTGGCTCGGCGCTCCCGGGATCTTCCAGCGGCTCCGCGAGGAGGGAAGTCTCTCATTGCGGGTCTGGGGCTCGATTCCGCACCACCTCGTCGATCAGGCGGCCGAGCTCTCGCTCCGGTCCGGCTTCGGCGACGACTTCCTGCGGATCGGTTATCTCAAGTGCTTCATGGACGGCACGCTTGGTTCGCAGACGGCGCTCCTGACCGATGGAACCGGCGTTCGGATCACGGGCCGCGCGGAGCTCGAGGAGATCGTCCGTCGCGGCGTGGAGGCAGGCTGGCCGGTCGCCGTGCACGCGATCGGCGACCAGGCGAACCGGGACGCGCTGGACGCCTTCGAGGCGACGCGCGAGGCCTGGCAGCCGCTCGGACTGCGGCACCGCATCGAGCACGCGCAGTGCCTGGCGCCCGAGGATCTACCGCGCTTCGCCGCGCTCGGAATCGCATGCTCCGTCCAGTTCAGCCACGTGCCGTCCGACCGGGATCTAGCCGAGCGCTTCTGGCCCGACCGGCTCGACGGCACCTATTCGTTCCGCAGCCTCTGGGAGTCGGGGGCGCTACTCGCAAACGGCTCGGACGCGCCGGTCGAGGAGCTCGACCCGCTCGCCGGGATCGCCGCCGGCGTCACCCGCACGATCGACGGACGCCCGGCCTGGCGGCCAGAGGAGGCGCTCACCGTCGAGCAGGCGCTGCAGGCCACGTGCGTGAACCCGGCCAGGCTCTCGGGCGACGAGCGGCGGCGCGGCAGGCTCTTGCCCGGTTACCTCGCCGACGCGGTCGTTCTCGACCGCGACCCGTTCACCGTCGAGCCCGAGGAGCTTGGGGAGCTCGAGGTGGTCGCGACAATGGTCGGCGGCCGCTGGGTGCACAACCCGCCACCCTGGGATTGAAGCGAGAGGGAGACTCGTCCCCGGACCCGGCGTGTCGGGGGATCGATCGATACACCATCGGCACGAAGCCGTCACGCCCTCGAGACAGTTGGCGGCGTATGCTGGGATCCCCGTGGGTGGGTGGGGGGTGGTGAGGTGGGTCCCTGAGGTGGTCCTAGACGCCCGGACCCGTCCGAACCGGACGGGAGTACAATCCGGACATGTCCGCCCGCACGATGAACCCCGTCCACGACGCCACCTGCTCGGTTGCGGCCTGCGCTGAGATCATCGGGGCGAAGTGGACTGCTCTGCTCGTGCACGATCTCTCGGAGGGCGCAAGACGGTTCTCCGAGCTCGAGCATTCCTGCCGCGGCATCAGTCCGCGCACGCTCTCCGAGCGACTGCGCTGGCTCGAGTCCGAAAGCCTCGTCGTACGCAAGAGCTACCCGGAGTCGCCGCCGCGGGTCGAGTACGAGCTGACCGCGAAGGGCGAGGGCCTGCTGCCGATCATCGGCGAGATGCGCCGGTTCGGCCACGAGTTCCTTGTCTGATTGCGCGCGCTAAGAGCGCCTTTCAGAATGAAGCTTGAGCCGTCGGGCCGCGCTGTGCGGCACGATCGCGGCGTCCTCAGTCGCCTCGATAGCTGGACTATCGAGGCTCCCTGCGTCCTTGCGCTCGCACCACCCAGCACACCCCGCCGACGAAGCGTCATTCCGAAAGGCGCTCTAAAGGGTCGCTTCAGGACTCTTCCGCCCAGACGCGGGCGAGCTCGACGACCGTCGCGGCAGCTGCGGCCATGTCCTGCACGCTCGCCCACTCCCGCAGGGAGTGGTACTCCTGGCCGCCGGTGAAGAGATTCGGCGTCGGCAGCCCGCGCGCCGAGAGGCGGGCACCGTCGGTGCCGCCGCGGATGATCGCGTGGACGGGCTCGACCCCGGCGCGCCGAACGGCTTCCTCGGCCGCGGCGACGACCCGCGGATGCTGGTCGATCACGTCGCGCATGTTGCGGTAGGTCTCCTGCTCCGTGACCTCGAGCCGCGCGCGCGAGTCGCTGCTTCCCACCTCTTCGGCGACTGCCCGGATCAGCGCCAGATGCTCGTCGAGCTTGGCCCTGTCGTGATCCCGGACGATCAGCTCGACGGCGGTTCTCTCGCCCGAGCCGTGGATTCCGGTGGGATGGATGAACCCTTCGCGCGCCTCGGTCGTCTCGGGCGAGAGTCGCTCCCGCGGAAGTGCCGCGACGAGATCCGCAGCGAGCCTGATGCTGTTGACGAGCTTGCCCTTCGCGGAGCCCGGATGGACAGCTCGCCCGTGGATCGTGACGACGACCTTCCAGGCATTGAACGTCTCGGTCTCGATCTCGCCGAGCCCGGAGCCGTCGAGCGTGTAGGCGTACTCGGCGCCGAAATCGGCGAGGTCGAGATGGTCGGCGCCGCCGCCGATCTCCTCGTCGACGGTGAAGCAGATGCGAAGAGGCGCGTGCTCGGGCCGCGGGTTACGCTTGAGGCAGGCGACCGCCGCCATGATCTCGGCCACCCCGGCCTTGTCGTCGGCGCCGAGCAGCGTTGTGCCGTCCGTCGTGACGAGGTCGTGCCCGATCTTCTCGGCGAGCGCAGGCTGCTCGTTTGGATCGAGTACCTGCGTCTCGTCGCCGGAGAGGACGATTCGCGAGCCGTCGTAGGCGCGATGAAGCTGCGGCGCGACCCCGGTCCCGGTCACGTCAGGAGAGGTGTCGACATGGGCGATCAGCCCGATCACCGGCGCCCCCTTCGCTCCCGGAAGCGACGCGTAGACATAGCCGTATTCGTCGAGGCGCACGTCGTCGAGCCCGATCTCGCGCAGCTCGGCTTCCAGCACGCGCGAAAGGTCGAGCTGCTTCGCGGTCGACGGCGAGGTCGACTGGCCGTACGCCGACTGGGTGTCGATCCGGACGTAGCGGAGGAACCGCTCCAGCACGTCGTCGGCCAGCTCGGCGGCGAACGTCGAGATGAAGCGCCCCTCAGCCAAGCTCGGCGAGACGGATGAACAGCTCGCGCGCGGTGGCGACGCCGAGACTCATGTAGTCGACGAGCATCCGCTCGTTCGGGGAGTGAATGTTCGAGTCGGGCAGCGCGAAGCCGGTGACGATCGCCGGGATCCCACGCTCCGCCAGCGCCGGCACGAGCGGAATCGAGCCCCCCGAGCGGACGAGGAGTGGGCGAACGCCGGTCACATGCTCGAACGCGTCCTGGGCGAGCCCCACGACGGGGGAGTCCGGCGAGATGAGTCCGGGAGGCGCGGACGATTGCATCGCGATCTCGACCTCGGCGCCCTCCGGAGCAGCCTCGCGGAGCAGGCGCTCGAAGGTCTCCGCGATCGTGGTCGGATCCTGGCCGGGCGCGAGCCGGATCGAGACGTTCGCCTCCGCCTCCACCGGCAGCACCGTCTTGACGAGCTGCGGCGAGCCGCCCGAGAGCCCATGGACGTCCACGGCGGGCTCGGCCCAGGTGCGCACGTAGAAGTCCTCACCGGCAGTTGGATCCATCGGACGCGAGCCCTGCTCGGAGATCGCCTCGCCGCCCGGCTGGAGCTCCTGCCAGCCGGCTAGCTCCTCCTCGGTCGGCGGTGCGATTCCGGCCCGCAGCGGCTCGGGCAGCAGACCGTCGCGCGCGAGCACACCCGACAGCGCCTGGAGCAACGCGTGCAGCGCGTTCAGAGAGACGCCGCCGTACATCCCAGAATGGAGATCGCGCTCGCCGGTGCGGACGGTGACGTGGAAGTAGCAGAGGCCCCGCACGGCGAGGTTGAACTCGGGTGCGCCGCGGCGCTGCATGCCGCTGTCGAAGACGATGCCCGCGTCGGCGCCGCGCTCGTCGGCAGCCAGCCAGTCGACGATCGAGTGACCGCCGATCTCCTCCTCGCCGTCGCAAGCGAAGCGGATGTTGACCGGGAGGTCACCCGCCTCGGCGAGCAACTGCGCGGCCTTCAAGAGCATCCAGAGCTGGCCCTTGTCGTCCGCGATCCCGCGCGCGTAGAGCCACTCGCCGCGCACCGTTGGCTCGAACGGCGGGGTCTCCCAGAGCTCGAGTGGTGTCGGCGGCTGCACGTCGAAGTGGCCGTAGCAGAGCACCGTCGGCGCGCTTTCTGCATTCGCAGAGGCGCGAAGCTCGCCGATCGCGAGCGGACGCGGCCCGCCGGCGCTCTGCCAGTCGACGAGCTCGGCCTCCCCGCCCGCGGTACGAATTTTCGCGACGACCCACTCGCCCGCAGCCCGAACGTCCTCCTGCCGCTCCGGATCGGCGCTGATCGAGGGAATCCGCAGAAGCTCCGAAAGCTCCTCCAGCCAGTCCTGCCGCAGCTCGTTCACGGCGGCGAGTCTACGCGACGTTGGCGAGCTTTCCGGCCTCGGCAAGCGCGCGGAGCTTCTTCAGGCTCTGGTTCTCGATCTGGCGGATCCGCTCGCGCGTGACGTTGAACGTGCGACCGACCTCATCGAGCGTCCGCGGCTGCTCGCCGTCCAGGCCGTAACGGAGCTCGAGCACGCGCCGCTCGCGGTGGGAGAGCGTGTCCAGGATCGAGCGCAGCGCCTCGTTGCGCATCGTCTCCTCGGCGACCTCGTCCGGCAGCGGCATCGACTCGTCGGTGAGGAAGTGGCCGAACTCGGACTCTTCGGCGTCGCCGACCGGCTTCTCGAGCGAGATCGGCGTCTGCGCGCTGCGCCGGATCTGATCGACCTCCTCCGCGAGCAGATCGAGCTCGAGCCCGATCTCCTCCGAGTTCGGATCGCGGCCGAGCTTCGCCCGCATCGTACGCTCCGTCCTGACGATCTTGTTCAGCTTCTCGACGACGTGGACGGGCATCCGGATCGTCCGCGCCTTGTCGGCGAGCGCCCGTGCGACCGCCTGGCGAATCCACCAAGTCGCGTAGGTCGAGAACTTGAAGCCTCTGCGGTGGTCGAACTTCTCGGCCGCCCGGACAAGCCCGATCGTTCCTTCCTGGATCAGATCGAGGAACGGCAGCCCCTGGTTGCGGTAGCGCTTGGCGATCGAGACGACGAGGCGCAGGTTCGCCTCGACCATCGCCTGTTTGGCGGTGTGGTCGCCGCGCTCGATCCGCTTCGCAAGCTCGACTTCCTGGGCGGCGGTGAGAAGCTGGACGCGGCCGATGTCTTTGAGGAAGAGCTGCAGCGTGTCCGTGGGCACGTCGCTCGGCACCTCCACGAACGGCGCTCTCTCTACCTCGCCCCCCGGTTCCTCGACCCCGTCGACGACCTCGATCTGAAGCTCCTCGAGGGTGGCGAAGAACTCGTCGAGCTGGCCGGTGTCGAGCTCGAGCTCGTCGAGCGCGGCGCTGATCTCGTCGGCGCGCAGCTTCCCGGCGACTCGGCCGCTCTCGAGCAGCGATCTGGCCTCGTCCGTCTCCAACAGGTCTGTGACCCGTGGCGCCTCGCCCTTCGTGATCCCCCCTGCGCTCACCGTCACCCCTTTTGACTCGCGCTCGATCCTCGCTTTGGCGAAGATGCGGAAGATTGCCACAAGAACCCTCGACCCGCTATGGGCCGACCTACCTATCTTTCTCTCAGCCGGTCCCAACCCTTCCGAGCTCGTCCAGGTACCGATCGGCCTCTCGAGCGATACGCGATCCCGGCTGGGCCGACCGGGACTTTTGCAGTTGCTTCCTCGCGGCCGCGACATCGCCCTGCCAGAGCAGCAGGAGGCCGAGGTGGAAGCGCACCGTGGCGGCGCGCGGATAGCGCCGCGAAAGCGGGCCCAGACGGCTGAAGGCCGCGACCGAGCTCTCCTTGGAGTAGCGGCCGACCGCATCCGCGACGAGCGCCTCGACGTCGTTCGGATAAGCCTCCGCCGCAGCCGAGTAGACGCGCCGAGCGGAGACCGGCCGGCCGAGGCGTTGGAGCGCGAGCCCGTAGTAGAGCCGGTAGACGAGCCCGGCGCGACCGTCGAGGCTCGTCTTCGCAGCCGCCCGGAGCAGCTCGAGCTGCATTCGCGCGGGCTTGCCGTCGATTGGAGCTCCGAGCGGCGTCGCCGGCTGAAAGAGCGGTAAGCCCGGCGCCAGCTCCGCGTGGAGCAGATCGCCGGCGCGTACGGCATACGGCGTGTCCGGCTCTACGTCGCGCGCCTCGCGCCAGGCGTCGAGCGCACCCCGCTCTCCGGCCCAGAAGCGCGCGAGCCCGACATGGAGCTGGACGAGCGCGCTGCGCGGATAGAGCGCTCCGAGCTGCTCCACCCGCCCAAGTGTGCCCGGCCAGGCCGCGAATGCGGCTCCGAGCTTCGCCTCGAGAGAGTCCTCCCGCGCGAAGATCGCGCTCGCTTGCTCCCGCCGACCGGCGCGGTAGAGCCGATCGGCCTCTCGCAACGCTCGCGCAGCGCGATCCTCTCGGAGACCGAAGTCGAGCACGAGCGGCGGCGCGCCCGCTCGCGGCTTCGCCGGCACAGAAGCGGTTTCGGGCGCGCCCAGCTCCTCTGCGGAGAAAACCGCCGCGCCGGCCACGACGACCGCCGCGGTCGCGGCGAGCGCGGCGACGACGAGGGCGACACGAACGCGTGGGGTCACCCGATTCAGCCTAGCGACGGGCTGCGAAAGACTCCACGGCCACGACGGCCTCGGCCGGACACGGAGGGCCTCGGCCGGACACGGAGGGCCCTCGGTGGGAATGCAGCCGAACAGGATCCGCACGGGCGCATCGTCCCCGCCGGGAACACAGCTCGCTCGCCCGGCGTTTCAGCCAGAGGAGGAACGACTATCCTTCTTGAAGCAATGGCGACCTACCGCGACCTCCTGACCCGGATCAAGGCCGAGATCGACGAGATCGGCGCTGCCAACGCGCGTGATCGGGCCGCCTCGTCCGAGCCGCCGCTCTTCCTCGATGTGCGCGAGCGGGAGGAGTGGGAGGAGGGCTTCGTCCCCGGTGCTCTGCACGTCCCGCGCGGCCAGCTCGAATCTCGAATCGAGGGCCTGCTGCCCGACCGCTCGCGCGAGGTCGTCGTCTATTGCGCGGGTGGATCGCGCTCGGCCTTCGCCGCGAAATCGCTCGCCGAGCTCGGCTACGAGCACGTCAGCTCGCTCACCGGCGGCTTCACCGACTGGAAGCGAAACGGCTTCGACGTCGAGACTCCCCGGACGCTCACGGCCCAGCAGCGCGCGCGCTACTCGCGGCACCTGCTGATCCCGGAAGTCGGCGAGGCCGGCCAGCAGCGCCTGCTCGCCTCGCGCGTGCTCCTGATCGGCGCAGGAGGACTCGGCTCGCCCGCCTCCCTCTATCTCGCCGCCGCCGGCGTCGGCACGATCGGGATCGTCGACGCGGACGTGGTCGACGACTCGAATCTCCAGCGCCAGATCGTCCACTCGACCGAGCGAATCGGCGAGGCCAAGGTGCTCTCGGCGAAGCGGACGATCGAGGCGCTGAATCCCGACGTCGAGGTAAAGACCTACGAGGAGCGGCTGACCTCCGAGAACGTGGAGCGAATCCTGGGCGAGGGCTGGGACGTGATCGTCGACGGCGCCGACAACTTCCCCACGCGCTATCTCGTCAACGACGCCTCCGTCTGGCACGAGATCCCCGTCGTGCACGGATCGATCTACCGCTTCGAGGGCCAGGTCACGGTCTTCAAGCCGAAGGCAGGCCCCTGCTACCGCTGCCTCTTCCCCACGCCGCCACCGCCCGAGCTGGCACCGAGCTGCGCCGAGGGCGGCGTCCTCGGGGTGCTCCCCGGGATCGTCGGCTCGCTCCAGGCGAGCGAGGCGCTGAAGGTACTGCTCGAGATCGGCGAGACGCTGCAGGGCCGGCTGCTCCTGATCGACGCGCTCGCGACCACGTTCGACGAGGTCTCTGTCCAGCGCGATCCCGCCTGCCCGGTCTGTGGGGAGAGCCCGACTGTTACCGAGTACGTCGACTACGTCGAGTTCTGCGCCGGCGCAGCAACATCAGGGAGGGGAGTGACCTCGTGACGCCCGTCCGGATCCCGCCGACGCTGCGCGCCGAGGTCGGCGGCGAGCGCCAGGTGGAGGCAGAGGGCGACGACGTGCGCGGCGTGCTCGAGGACCTGACCTCGCGCTATCCCGCCCTCGCCTCGCAGCTCTTCGAGGACGGCGAGCTGGCCCCGTTCGTGAACGTCTATCTCGGCGGCGAGGACGTGCGCACGCTCGACGGGCTCGACACGGCTGTGGACGGGAAGTCCCTGATCCTTCTCCCCGCCATGGCCGGCGGTGGAAGCTAACTCGCTCGCTCCGAGCCTGCTCGAGCTCGTCGGCTCGACGCCGCTTGTGGAGCTCTCGCGCTTCGCGCCCGGGCCGGTCACGGTCTACGCGAAGCTCGAGGGGCAGAACCCGACCGGCTCGATCAAGGATCGCGTCGCGAAGGCGATGATCGAAGCGGCGGAGGCCTCCGGCGAGCTCGAGCCGGGGCGACGGCTGCTCGAGCCGACGAGCGGCAACACCGGGATCTCGCTCGCGCTCGTCGCGAAGCTGAAGGGCTACCCGCTCACCTGTGTCATGCCCGAGAACGCAACCGAGGAGCGCCGACGGCTGTTGCGGCTCTACGGAGCGGAGATCGTCGACTCGCCGGGCGCGGAGGGCTCGAACGGCGCAGTCAGGCTCGCGCTCGAGCTCGCGGAGCGCGAGCCGTCCTACTTCATGCCGTTCCAGTACGCAAACGAGGCCAACCCGCGCGCCCACTACGAGGGCACCGGGGCCGAGATCGCGCAGGTGCTCGACCGAGTCGACGTGCTCGTCGCCGGCCTCGGGACGGGCGGAACGCTGATGGGGACCGGCGAGCGGCTGCGCGAGCGCTTCCCGGATCTCGTCGTGGCAGCCGCCGAGCCGCTTCCCGGCGATCCCGTGATGGGCCTGCGCTCGCTCGCCGATGGCTATGTGCCGCCGATCCTCGACGTGGCGAAGCTCGACCGGAAGGTGCTCGTCTCGAACGAGGAGTCGGTGACCGCGCTGCGCGAGCTGCTCGACACCGAGGGCATCTTCGGCGGCGTCTCGGCGGGCGCGGTCGTCCACGTCGCGCGCAGGCTCGCGGCCGAGCTCGAGGAGGGCGTCGTCGTCTGCGTCCTCGCCGACGGCGGCTGGAAGTACCTCTCCGCCGACTTCTGGGACGCGACCGACGTCGAGCGGTCGATGGAGCGAACGGTGTGGTGGTAACAGCCTGGTGGTGATCCCGCGCGAGGTGCGCGTCGAGCTCCAGACGCACGCGCAAGCGGAGGCGCCGAACGAGGCCTGCGGGCTGGTCGTCCTCCGAGACGGCGTCGCCGAGCGCTACATCGCCGGGCGGAACGCGGCCGAGTCGCCCTACCGCTTCGAGCTCGAGGTGCCGCCGGAGACGTGGTTCCTCGAGGACGACGGCTACGAGCTCGCCGTCTTCCACTCGCACCCCTCCTCGCCCCCGCGACCCTCGCGCACCGATGTCGAGAACATCGGCCTCTGGACGGGCAGGCCTTACCTCATCTACTCGCTCCACCTGGACGATCTGGCCGCCTTCACCATCGGCAAGGACGGCCGGATCGAGCCGCTCGACGTGAGCTGATGCCGCCGGCGGAGGCCTCCGAGGGACGAAGCCGGGAGCGAAGCGACCCTTCAGGGGTCTTCGCGCGCTGAGCATCCGCTTCCGCGGATGCTCAGCTTGCGCCAACAGTTACAGAACCTTGAAGGTGCCCTTCATCGAGCTCACATGCGGATCGCAGACGAACGTGTAGGTGCCCTTGACGAGCGTCAGCGCGTAGGTCGTCGTTCCCTGCTTGACGATGCTCGTCGCCTTGTTGACCCCGCCGGGGCCCTTGATCCGGAAGTTGTGGATCCCGGACTTGTCGGCCACGACGAGCGAGTACTTGCCGGCCTTGAGGGTCTTCACGGCCGTCCCGGACTTCTTGAGGCTGATCGTGAAGCCGGGCCCGACGGTGCCCGTCAGCTTCGGCACAGCGGCCTGGGCCGGGCCGATCGCAACGAGTGCGAATGCGGCGAGCGCCGCGAGCGAGCGGATGCGAATCATGCGTCTCCTTGTTGGTTGAGCGGTGCGCACAGAGAGTACGTCTCGTGGACAAAATTGGATGTTGCGGAAAGATGAAGTCACCGCGCGAGCAGCGCGAGCTCGTCGCCCGAGAGCCGTAGCTCGCGCGCGGCCATGTTCTCCTTGAGATGCTCGAGCGACGACGTGCCGGGGATCGGGATCGTCACCGGCGAGCGCTGAAGGAGCCAGGCGAGCGCGACCTGGGCGGGGGTGGCGTCGTGGGCGCGGGCTATCTCCTCGACGGGCCCGCCCGGCCGGGCGAGCTCGCCCGCATCGAGCGGGTACCAGGGCAGGAACGCGATCCCCTCACGTTGGCAAGCCTCGAGCACGTCCTCGGACTCGCTGTTGCCGAGGTTGTACTCGTTTTGCACCGAGGCGATCTCGACGATCCGACGCGCCTCCTCGAGCTGGGCGACCGAGACGTTCGAGAGGCCGACGTGGCGGATCTTGCCCTCCTCCTTGAGCTCCCGCAGGGCACCAACGGAGTCCCCGAACCGCACCTTCGGGTCGGGGCGGTGGAGCTGGTAGAGGTCGATCGTCTCGAGGCGGAGGCGGCGCAGCGAGGCCTCGCACGCATCCTTCAGATACTCGGGCCGGCCGTCGGGCGGCCAGCCGCCGCCCGAACGTCCATTCCGGGTCAGGCCGCCCTTCGTCGCCACGGTGATCCCGTCGTAGGGGTGCAGTCCCTCGGCGACCTGGAGCTCGTTCACCTCCGGGCCGTACGCGTCGGCGGTGTCGAAGAAGTCGACGCCGAGCTCTCGGGCGCTCCGGAGCACGGCGATCGCGTTCTCGCGATCCTCGGGCCAGCCGGTCACGTTCGGGCCGCAGAGGCGCATGCCGCCGAACCCCAGCCGGTGCACCTGCAGCTCGCCGCCGATCAAAAACGTGTCTGCCACCGTGAGATCATGCCGACCTGATGAAGGTTCAGGAGCTGGCACCCGGTCTCTGGCGTTGGACCGCCCCGCACCCTGCCTGGACAGAAGGCTCCGACTGGCCCCGTGAGGTCGGTTCGGTCTACTACGAAGCGCCCGAGGAGATCGTTCTCTTCGACCCGCAGCTGCCGACGGATCGAGCCGCTTTCCTCGCGGCGCTCGACCGCGACGTCGAGCGCGTCGGGAGGGTGGCGATCCTGCTTACGGTCCGTTGGCATGCGCGAAGCGCCCTCGAGCTGGCGGAACGCTACGGCGGCCGTCTCGGTGGGCCTGTCGCCGGCGTCGAGGAGCTCCCGCTCCTCGAGGTCGAGGAGACGGCGTACTGGCTTCCCGCGCACGCCGCACTCGTGATCGGCGAAAGTCTCTTCGGCCACGGAACCGGCGGGCTGGCGCTCTGTCCGGACACGTGGGTCGAGGGCGAGCGCCGACGAGCTCTTCGCTTCTCGCTCCGCTCGCTGCTCGAGCTCCCGGTCGAGCGGGTCCTCGTGGCCCACGGCGAGCCGGTTCTGAGCGGCGGCCGCGCCGCGGTCGAGCGCGCCCTCTCCGCCTGAGCACCTACTCGACGGTGAAGGAGCCCTTCATCGAGCTCGCGTGCGGGTCGCAGACAAAGGTGTACTCGCCGGCCTGGAGCGTCACGTCAAAGCTCTCCTCGCCCTCACCGCCGACGTCCGTCGACACGTCGACGCCGGGCCCCGTCAGATGGAAGTTGTGTGCATCGGCGTTGTCCATGACTGTGACCGTGACCTCGCCAGGCGCCAGCCCGTCCGTGCCGGACATGCTGATGTCGAAGCCCGGACCGACGGTGCCGGTCACCGCCGCGGCGCCTGCGCCTCCGGTCGTCGTACTCGCGTCGGTCGTCTCGTCGTCGCCGCCGCAGCCGGCGAGCGCCAGGCCCGCGACTGTCAGCGTCACGGCGAGCGCGAATCGCATGCGTGGCATCTCTTCTCCTCCGATCGTCGTTTTCATCTCTCCTTACGCCGAGACACCGCCGTCGGTTCAGAGAGTGACGGCCGCTCCGGACTGCGCCGCCCGGTAGAGCGCATCGAGCGTTCGCGCCTGCCCGAGTGCGTCGGCGCGGCCGAGCAGAGGCTCGGCCTTCCCCTCGATCGCGTCCGCGAGGTTCTCGAGCTGGAGCCGGTAGGGGTTCGCCCGCTCGACCGTCAACGTCTCGGTCGAGTCGCCGCGGACGAGGACGAGCTCTCCGGCCCAGTCCGCGCGCCACGGAGCGTCGACGACGAGCATCCCCTCGCTCCCGATCGCCTCGAGCCGCTGCCGCCGCGGCGCCACGAACGACGCCTCGATCTGGGAGATCACGTCGCCTGCATGACGCAGGGTGCCGTAGAACGCCATGTCGACGCCGGTCGAGCCGACGACCTGCTCGCCCGAGACCCGCACGGGCTCCCCCGCGAGGAGGCGGGCGCCGCTGATGCAGTAGCAACCGACGTCCATCAGGGCGCCGCCGTCGAGCTCGGAAAGCGCCCGGACGTTGGCCAGGTCGTCCAGGACGAAGCCGAAGGTGGCCCGCACCGACCGGAGCGCTCCGATCGCGCCCTCGCCGACGAGCTGCTGCACCCGCCGTGTCTGGGGATGGTGCCGGTACATGAAGCCTTCGAGCAGGACGAGTCCCGCCGCCGCTGCCACATCGTAAGCCTCCTCGACGTCGGCCGGGCGGCGCGAGTAGGGCTTTTCGCAGAGGACGTGCTTCCCGGCCCGGAGCGCGCGCAGCGACCACTCGTGGTGCAGGCCGTTCGGGAGCGAGACGTAGACGGCGTCAAGCTCGTCGTCCTCGAGGAGCGCCTCGTAGCTTCCGTGGGCTCGCTCGAGCCCGTGCTCGCGCGCGTAGGCCGCAGCGGTCGACTCGTCCCGGCTGGCCACCGCCACGAGCTCGACGCGGTCGCTCTCCGCCGCGGCCCGGATGGTCTCTCCGTTGATCTTCGCGGTCGAGAGGAGGCCGAGCCTCATGCGCTGCGCAGCCGCTTCAGGGTCGGATAGAGCATGCGGTAGCGAGCGTACGCCTCCTCGTAGGCGGGCGCCCACGCGACGACCGGCTCGACCACGCTCGCCGGCCGCACGCACGCAGCGACCGCCTCGGCGGCGGACGACCAGACGCCCGCGGCGATCCCGCCGAGCAGGGCCGCTCCGAATGCGGAGCCCTCCTCCGCCGCGGTGCGCTCGAGTGAGTTGCTTTCTTCACGATTCCCTCCTTGGAGTGTTCGGGTCTGCGGTACGGGGGTGTCTCTGTTTGGTGGAGCACGTCCTCCTTTCGACTGCTGAGTACGCGGAGCAGCGAATCACGTGGCGACCTGCCGCTGGAGCGTGGCGAGGCCGGCCGAGCGAAGCCGCTCGGTGTCGCCGATCACGAGCGCGAGCGCGCCGAGGAGCTCCGCGCGCTCGCCGAGCTCGGCGGGGCGGATCTCGAGCGCCGAAGCCGCGGCGGGAAGCGCGTAGCGGTCGACCGCCTCGCGGATCCCCTCGAGGAGCACGTCGCCTGCGACGCTGATCTCCCCGCCAACGACGACGACGTCGGGGTTCAGGTGGTTCGCAAGGTCGGCGACGGCGCGCCCGACCGCTCGGCCCGCGTCGTTGAGGACGCGGCGGGCGCCGAGGTCGCCGCTGCGGACGAGCTCGAGCATCTCCGGGACGCTCAGGCCCTCGCCGTGCATCGGGCGGAGGAGCGCAAGCAGCGGCTCGGCAGCGGCGACGGTCTCGACACAGCCGCGGTTGCCGCAGCGGCAGACGGCCCCGTCCGGGACCGTCTGGACGTGCCCGATCTCGCCGGCCATGCCGGTCGCGCCGCGGTAGAGGCGGCCGTCGAGGACGAGGCCCGAGCCGATCCCGGAGGCGATCTTGACGTAGATGAGCGCGGTCGCGCGCCTGCCCGCACCGAAGAAGTGCTCCGCGAGGGCCCCGAGGTTCGCGTCGTTGTCGACCGCGACCGGGAGGTCGAGGCGGTCGCCCAGCTCCTCTGCGGCATCCAGCCCTTGCCAGCCGGGAAGGATCACGCTCGAGCCGACGAGCCCGGTGCGGCGGTCGATCGGGCCCGGTAGGCCCATCCCGACGCCGACGACGTGGTCGCGGCGGAGCGAGGCCTCCTCGAGCACCTCGTGCGCCATCCTCACGGCCTCGTCGAGCGCCGGCCCTGCCTGGAGATCGACGTCGAACGGGATCGAGCGCTCGGCGAGGACGGTTGAGGAGAGATCCGCCACGGCGACGCGTAGATGCGAATGGCCGAAGTCGACTCCGAGGGCCGCGCCCGCCGAGGCATCGAGTCGGAGGAGCGTGGCCGGCCGCCCCCTGCCGCCCTTCGCGCTCTCGTCGGCGTCCTCGACGACGAGGCCGGTTCCCTGCAGGTCAGCGAGGATCGACGTCACTGTCGTCCGCGAGAGCCCCGTCGCCCGGACGAGCTCACCGCGGCTCGCCGAGCCTGACCGGCGGAGCGCATCGACGATCCGCAATCGGTTCACCTCCCGCAGGCTGGCAAGCGAGCCGCCACGGTTGCCATCGTCGGCGTCGACGAGCTTCACGAGGCGGGAGCATCTACTCCTCATCGATATTTGTCAAGACTCCGGCTAAATAGTCGGTGAAATCGGCATCTTTCCGGCAAGACGGCCCCGGGGCAACGCGTGCCGGTAGAAGTGCTCCATGGCGGATGTGCTCACGCCCGGCGCGGCCGCGTTCCTGACTGCGCTCGAGCGGCGGTTCGGGCCGCGCCGGCGCGAGCTGCTCGCCGCGAGGCAGGAGCGGGCGCAGCGGTTGCGGGACGGCGAGCTGCCCGACTTCCTGGTGGAGACGCAGGAGATCCGGGACGGCGACTGGCGGGTCGCACCCGTCCCGGCGGAGCTCCAGGATCGGCGCGTCGAGATCACAGGCCCGGTCGACCGGAAGATGGTGATCAACGCCCTCAACTCGGGCGCGAGGATGTTCATGGCCGACTTCGAGGACTCGAACTCGCCCACCTGGCAGAACTGCATCGAGGGCCAGGTCAACCTGACCGATGCGCTCGAGCGGACGATCACGCTCGAAGGCGAGAAGAGCTACCGCTTGGCCGACGAGGTCGCGACGCTGCTCGTGCGCCCACGCGGCTGGCATCTCGAGGAGCGGCATTTCGAGATCGACGGCGCCCCGATCTCCGCGAGCCTCTTCGACTTCGGCCTGTACTTCTTCCGCAATCACGCCCGCGGCGGCCGCTTCTTCTACCTCCCCAAGCTCGAGAGCTACCTCGAGGCGCGGCTCTGGAACGACGTCTTCGTCTGGGCGCAGAACGAGCTCGGCGTCGAGCAGGGGACGATCAAGGCGACCGTTCTGATCGAGACGATCCTGGCCGCGTTCGAGATGGACGAGATCCTCTACGAGCTGCGCGAGCACTCGGCCGGGCTGAACGCGGGTCGCTGGGACTACATCTTCAGCGTGATCAAGAAGCTCGGCCACCGGCCCGAGTTCGTGCTCCCCGACCGGGCTTCGGTGACGATGGCCGTCCCGTTCATGCGGGCCTACTCGGAGCTGCTCGTCAAGACGTGCCACCGGCGCGGCGCTCACGCGATCGGCGGGATGGCGGCGTTCATCCCCTCGCGGCGCGACGCAACCGTCAACGAGGTCGCGCTCGCGAAGGTGCGCGAGGACAAGGAGCGCGAGGCCGGACAGGGCTTCGACGGAACCTGGGTCGCCCACCCGGATCTCGTCCCGGTCGCGCTGGAGATCTTCGACCGCGTGCTCGGCGAGCGGCCGAACCAGGTAGAGCGCCAACGCGACGACGTGACCGTTTCGGCCGCGGCCCTTCTCGACGTGGCCGCGACCCCTGGCAAGATCACCGAGGAAGGGCTGCGCAACAACGTCTCCGTGGGGATCCAGTATCTCGCCGCGTGGCTGCAGGGCTCCGGTGCCGTCGCGATCTTCAACCTGATGGAGGACGCGGCCACCTCCGAGATCTCGCGCTCGCAGGTCTGGCAGTGGCTGCGGCACGGCGAGGTCGAGCGCGCGGACGTCGACCGGGCGATCGACGAGGAGGTCGCGAAGCTGGACGGGACCTACGCCGAGGCGCGCGCGCTCTTCGAGCAAGTCGCATTAGGAGACGACTTCGTCGAGTTCCTGACGCTGCCCGCCTACGAGCGGCTCGACTGAGCTAGAGCGCTCGTTCGTTATACTAATAGTATGAAGACCGCGATCTCGATCCCGGATGACCTCTTCGCGCGAGCTGATGAGCTTGCGGATCGGCTCGGGAAGTCGCGCAGCCAGGTCTACCGCGAGGCGCTCGCCGAGTACCTCGATCGCCGCTCGACCACGGCCGTGACGCAGGCGCTCGACGAGATCGCGGACGAGCTCGACATGGACGCGTGGACGGTCGAGGCAGGTCGGAAGGCGCTCGAGCACAGCGAGTGGTAATCGGTCAGGGCGACGTCTTTTGGGCCTCGCTCGACGACCCGACAGGCTCCGGCCCCGGATTCCGGCGTCCGGTCGTGATCGTCCAGAGCGATGCGTTCAATGCGAGCAGGCTCGCAACCGTCGTCGTCGTCCCACTGACGAGCAACCTGCGCTGGGCCGCCGCGCCCGGCAACGTGCTCCTCAGCGCCGGCCGGAGTGGGCTCCCGCGGGATTCGGTTGCGAACGTCTCCCAGCTCATCGCGATTGACCGGCGCATTCTCTCCGACCGCGTCGGCCGTGTGAACGAGCGCGAGCTTGCCTCGATTCTCGCCGGGATCGACGTCGTTCTCGGCCGCGAATAGACCGACTAATCCCCTGCGACGAAGAACTGCCAGTCGCCGTCAGCCGTGATCGCGGTGCGATAGCCGAGGTAGCCGCCGGCGCCCGCGCCGCTGCGCATCTGGTCGACCTCCGACTGGGAGTAGAGCCCGCTGTCGGCGAGAGCCTGCCAGGCCTCGTCGCTCGGCGACTCCTCGTATGCGGTCGGCCAGGCGTAGGAACCGGACTCGTTGCGCGTGAACGGCATTGCGAGGATCGTCGCGAGGGCGCGCATGGGCAGTGGATCCTCCGTCGCTGCCTCCTCGACGTTCCGCCAGAACTCGGCCGCGGAGGTGCCGCCTCCGTAGCTGAACGTGAAGCCTTCGCCCCGCTCGAGCGCCAGCCGCTCGAGCTCCTCGTAGTCGCACGCGATCGCGGCGCCCCAGATCGCGCGGCGCAGCTCGGCGACCGGCTCAGGCAGATCCTGCTCGGGCAGCGTCGTCCGGATCGTCGAGGTCGAGCACGCCTCGGCCTGCGGCGGCGCGGTCTCGGTCTCTGTCTCTGTTTCTGTTTCTGTTTCTGTAACCGTCACGGTGACGGGTGGGGTCGCGACCTCGTCGGAGGCGGACTCGGAGCCGCAGCCCGCGAAGACGAAAACGACCAGAAAGAGGAGAGCGAGCCTCATGCGACCTCGGTTCGTTCGCCTTCGGCGCGTCCCTGCCGCAGCTCGGTAAGGGTTGTGTGAGGCGTGATCCCCTCGGGGTCGACGCGCAGGTGGAGCAGCGCAGGCCGCTTCGCCTCGAGCGCGCGATCGAGCGCCGGGGCGAAGTCCCCGGTGCGTTCGACCGTCTCGCCGTGCGCACCGAACGAGCGCGCGAACGCGGCGAAGTCCGGATTCGTGAGCGACGTTCCAACCACACGGCCAGGGTACTCGCGCTCCTGGTGCATCCGGATCGTGCCGTACATGCCGTGTCGACCGCGAGCACGATCACGTTCGCCCGCTCGTGCACGGCCGTCGCCAGCTCCTGGCCGCTCATCAGGAAATCACCGTCGCCCGCGATGCAAACGACGGCTCGCTCCGGGTACGCGAGCTTGGCCGCAATCGCCGCTGGCAGCCCATAGCCCATCGCCCCGCTCGTCGGCGCGAGCTGGGTGCGGTAGCCGCGGAAGGGGAAAAACCGGTGAGCCCAGACCGCGAAGTTCCCGGCGCCGTTCGTCAGGATTGCGTCGTCGGTCAGCCGCTCGCGCATTGCCCGCATCGCCTGACTCAGGTTGAGCTCGCCCGCCTGTCAGCTTGCCGTGCGCCTCGGCCATGTTTGCGGCGGCGGCCTCGTGCCGGCAGGTCACGAGCCGGATCGGCGCTCGTGAAGCGCGTCGCGCACGGCGAGATAGCTCTCTCCGGGAACACAGAACGCAAGCTCGACCCCGTGCAGCGCGAGTTGGTCGACCAGCACCTGACCGCCGGTACGGGTATCAACGGTGGATCGCGGCAGTCACAGGTGAAGAGCGCCTTGGGCGAGCGACTCGTGCGCCGGCTCCTCCGCGCGCACGAGCACGACCCGGACAATCGTGCCGCGACCAAAGATCTCGGCCGGCTCCTGCCAAACGCCGAAGGGCTGCACGAGCTCGCCGTCGACGGTCAGCTCACCGCGGAGGACGCAGCCGATTCCCTGCCCGGCCGCCGGCTCGCCGTCCCCGCGCTCGCAGCGCATCACGTAGTCGGCCCACGGATCGAGCTCGACGTGAATGCAGAGCTTCGCGTCGTCGACCGACCACTCGGTCAGCTCCCAGCGGATCACGGTCGCGCCGTCGGAGCCGGCCTCGAGCCGCGCCTCGTCGGAGCCGAACGCGGCGGTGCCCGCGTGCAGGGAACTGAGCTCTCCCGAGGCGACGTAGACGATCCGGCCGCCGGCGGCGAGCGCCAGCTTCTCGCCCGGTGCGAGCAGGTCTTCGTAGAGCGAGAGTGCGGTCATACGCCGAGGCAGACGTACTTGAGCTCGAGCCAGTCGTCGACGCCGTATTTCGATCCTTCTCGGCCGATCCCGGACTCCTTGATCCCGCCGAACGGCGCTACCTCGGTCGAGATGATCCCGGTATTGACGCCGAGGATCCCGTACTCGAGCGCCTCGGAGACGCGCCACACGCGACCGAGGTCGCGGCTGTAGAAGTACGCGGCGAGCCCGTAGGGCGTGTCGTTCGCGAGGCGAATTGCCTCCTCCTCGCCGGCGAACCGCTGGATTCCGGCGACCGGCCCGAAGGTCTCCTCGCGGCTCATCGCCATCGCGTTCGTGACGCCGGTGAGGACGGTCGGCTCGAAGAACGTGCCCTCGAGCCGGCTCCCCCCGCGCACGAGCTCGGCTCCGGCGCCGGTCGCGTCGGCCACATGACGCTCGACCTTCTCGAGGGCGCCATCGTCGATCAGCGGCCCGATCTGCACCCCGTCTTCGAGCCCGTTGCCCACGCGCAGCCCTGCTACCGCGACATCAAACCTCTCGAGGAAGGCGTCGTGCACGGCGTCCTGCACGAGGATTCGGTTCGCGGAGACGCACGTCTGGCCGGAGTTGCGGAACTTGCACATGATCGCGCCGGCGACAGCCGCGTCGAGGTCGGCGTCGTCGAATACGAGGAAGGGCGCATTGCCGCCGAGCTCGAGGGAGACCTTCTTGACCTGGCCGGCGCACTGCCGCATCAGCAGCTTCCCGATCTCGGTCGAGCCCGTGAACGAGAGCTTGCGCACGGCAGGGTTGGAGGTCAGCTCGCCGCCGATCGTCGGCGCATCCTCGGCGTCGCCCGTAACGACGGAGAGGACGCCCGGAGGAACGCCCGCTTCCTCGGCGAGCCGACAGACCGCGAGCGCGGAGAGCGGTGTCTGCTCGGCGGGCTTGACGATCATCGTGCAGCCGACCACGAGCGCGGGCGCCGCCTTTCGGGTGATCATCGCCGCCGGGAAGTTCCAGGGCGTGATCCCGGCGGTGACGCCGATCGGCTCGCGCAGGACGACGATTCGCTTGTCGGCCTGGTGCGGCGGGATCGTGTCGCCGTAGACGCGTTTCGCCTCCTCCCCGAACCATTCGAAGAACGAGGCGGCGTAGGCGATCTCGCCGCGCGCCTCGGCGAGCGGCTTCCCCTGCTCGCTCGTCAGTAGGACGGCAAGCTCCTCCTGATGGGCGAGCATCAGATCGGAGAGCCGGCGGAGGACGAGCGCCCGCTCCTTGGCCGGCCGCGCGCGCCACGCGGGCAGCGCGCGCTCGGCGGCCACGATCGCGCGGCGAGTCTCCTCGACACCGCAGCGCGGAACATTCGCGATCGTCTCGCCCGTCGCCGGGTTCGTGACCGCGAAGGTCGCGCCTGAATCGGCGTCGATCCAGGTTCCGTCGACGTAGGCCTTCTCCGCCAGGAGACTGCTGGGCTCGGTCGCGGCCACGGTGAGAGGATAGTCAGCCGATGATCGCCGACGCCCACACCGACCTGCTGATGGAGCTCGCCCACCGCCAGCACCGGCTCGGGGAGAGCGACGTCTTCGCGCGGACGTGGCTGCCGCTCTTCGAGGCGGGTGGCGTCGGGCTCCAGGTGTGCCCGATCTTCGTCCCGCTCGAGCACCAGCCGGAGGGAACGCTCCGGCACGCGCTCGGGCAGGCGACGTCGTTCCACGCAGCGGCGCGCGAGAACCCCGAGCGGGTTTGCGTCGTGCGCACACGCGGCGATCTGGACGCTGTCGAGCGCGGCGAGCGGATCGGGCTCGTGCTCGCTCTCGAAGGCGTGGAGCCGTTCGGCTACGAGACCTGGGGCGTCGATCTCTTCTGGGAGGTGGGGCTCCGGGTCGCCGGGCTGACCTGGAACCGGCGGAACCCGTTCGCCGACGGTGCCGCCGAGCACGGCGGGCTCTCGGGGCTCGGCCGCTCCCTGCTCGATCGGCTTGCGGAGCGGAGCGTGGTTCTCGACCTGGCCCACGCCTCGGAGCGTCTCTTCTGGGAATGCCTCGAGCGCTACCGCGGCCGGGTCACGGTCACGCACGCGGGCTGTCGCGCCGTCCACGACCACCCGCGCAACCTCTCCGACGAGCAGCTCCGCGCGCTCGGTGAGCGCGAGGGCCTCTTCGGACTGATGCTCCATCCGCTCGCGATCGGCCCGGAGGAGCGGACGATCGCGCGCGTGATCGGAGCCGAGCGCCTCTGTCTCGCCGGCGACTGGACCGGTCGGCTCGACGAGTTCGTGCCGCATGCCCCGATCCCCGACGGGCTGATGCCGCCTGGCCTCGAGGAGGGCTCGTCGATCGAGGGCCTCGCCGGTCACGAGGACTACCCGGCTCTCGTCGCGGCGCTCGGTGCCCGCGGTTGGGACGGGGAGTGGCTGGAGGGATTGCTGTCGGGGAATCTGATCCGGTTCTGCGCGAGAGCCTGCCGGGCTGACTCAACGCGAAGTCGAGTTCCTGCCACCGTCGCGCGACAGAATCGTTCATGGAGGGATCGATTGAAGTTCGGTCCGCCCATGCGGCCACGATCTTGGCGATCCGGCGCGGCTACGGCGTGACGAGAACGCGGCCGGGCGAGCCCGCGAGGCTCGCCTGAAACGCGTCGTCGGCGCGGTCGAGCGGGAAGCTCGGGCCGACGAGGCTCGCGAGCTCCAGCTCGCCGCTCGCAGCGAGCTCGAGTAGGCGCGGCAGAGCGACGGCCGGGTCGTCGGAGCCGTAGATCGTCCCTGTCAGCGTCTTCTCGCGGTTCGTGAAGTCGAGCGGATCGAGCGTCAGCTTCGCGCCCGCCACCGGCAGGCCGACGACGACCGTTGTGCCACCGCCGCGCGTCCAGCGCATGGCGAGCGCTGTCGTCTCGGGCGCGCCGACCGCGTCGAAGACATAGTCGACACCCTCCGGATCGAGCGCCCGCACCGCCTCCTTCACGTCCTCGGGCGCGCAGGCGGCCGTCGCGCCGAGCCGCAGCGCCTGCGCTCGCCGGCCCTCGACCGGATCCACGACGAGGATCGCAGCCGCCCCGGCCATGCGCGCGCCCTGGACGACGAACTGACCGACGCCGCCCGCGCCGATCACGAGCGTCGTAAATCCGGGCTCCGGTCGTGCGGCGTTGAGGACGGCACCGACCCCGGTCAGCGCGGCACAGCCGAGGAGCGCTGCATGCTCGAGCTGGATCGAGTCGCCGAGGGGGAGCGCCGCGGCCGCGGACACGACCAGGCGCTCCTGGAGCGCACCGGTAGCGGTTCCTCGATAGACCGTCTCACCTTCGAACGTGATCCCGGTGCGACCGTCGAGCAGCGTCCCGCGCCCGAACGCCGTCGAGAGCGGCGCGCATGCCGCCGGCCTGCTGCGCCGGCATGCCGGGCACTCGCCGCAGGCCGGCGCCCACGAGAGGACGACTCGATCGCCTTCACGCACGCTCGCGACCTCAGCGCCGACCGCCTCGACGACTCCGGCTCCTTCGTGGCCGAGCACGATCGGAGTAGGTCGCTGCCACTCGCCCTTATAGGAATGAAGGTCCGTGCCGCAGACCCCGACGGCCGCCATCCGGACGACGACCTCGCCGGGCCGCGGCTCCTCGAGCTCGACCTCCCGCACCTCGAGCCGACCCGGTTCGAACATCAATGCGGCGCGCGTCCTCACCGCATCAGCATCCCGCCGTTGACGTCGAGTGTCGCGCCGGTGACGAAGCCCGCCGCGTCCGAGGCGAGGTACGCGACCGCAGCAGCCACCTCTTCCCCACGACCGAGCCGACCGACCGGAATCGTCTTCAGCATCGCCTCGAGCTTGTCCGGAGGGACGAGCGAGGCTATCGGCCCGTCGATCGCGGCCGGCGCGACCGCGTTGACCGTGACGCCGGAGCCGGCGAGCGCGGTGGCGGCGTGGCGCGTGAGTGCGACGATCGCCGCCTTCGAGGTCGCGTAGTGGACGCCCGTCGCCGAAGCGCCGCGCTGCCCGGCCACCGACGCGAGATTGATGATCCTGCCGGCGCCGCGATCGCGCATGTGCGCGCCGACCACTCGACAGCCGAGGTACGTGCCGCGGAGGTTCGTCGCGAGCACGTCGTCCCACTCTTCGATCTCGATTTCCCAGAACGAGCCGAATTCCGTCCGCGCGGCGTTGTTGACGAGCACGTCGACCTCCCCCGTCGCGGCGAGCAGCCGGCTCCACGAGTCGAGACTGCGGACGTCGTGCTCGACGGCGCTCGCGCCCGATCCCAGCTCGGCGGCGAGCGCCTCGACCCCTGCGAGATTCACGTCGGCCAGGACGACGCTGTCGCCGTCCGCGTGCAGCCGTCGCGCGATCGCCTCGCCGAGCCCGCGGGCGGCGCCGGTCACAACCGCGGTTCTCTGCACCTATTCGACCTCGACGTGGATGCGCTGCTTCGCCGTGCGCAGCGGGCCGCCCTCGCGCCCGGCGCGCGCGGCGAGCGCCTCGGCAAGGATCGAGACGGCGGTCTCCTCGTTCGAGTCGGCGCCGATATCGAGCCCGCACGGACCCGCGATCCGCGAGAGCGCGTCCTCCTCGATCCCGGCCTCGAGCAGCCGCTCCCGGCGGCGCTCCTGGTTGCGGCGCGAGCCGAGAGCGCCGATGTAGAACGCTTCGCTCGCGAGCGCCGCCGTCAGCGCGGGGACGTCGAACTTGTCGTCATGGGTGAGAACGACGACGGCGGTCGCGTGGTCTGGCGCGATCAAGGCGAAAGCCTCCTCGGGCCATTCGACGATCAACTCGTCGGCACTCGGGATTCGCTCGGCGGTCGCGAACTTCGCGCGCGCGTCGGCGACGATCGTCGTCCAGCCGAGGAGCTTCGCCGCCCGGCAGAGCGACTCGGCGGTATCGACCGCGCCGTAGACGGCAAGGCGCGGCGGCGGCCCGTACACCTCGCAGAAGACCCGTCCCTCAGCGAGCTCGAGCACCCGATTGCGACTTCGGCGCAGCAGCTCGCGGGTGTGGGCGGCGAGCTCCGCAGGCGCCTCCCCGAACGTCTCGCCGCTCTCGAGCGCGAGCAGCTTTGCACCCGCCCGATCGCCGTCCAAGACCGTGAAGAGGACTGCTCGCTCGCCGCTTGCTCCGAGCTCGAGCAGCCGCTCGAGGATCGTCACGGCAGCCGTTCGACGAAGACGTCGATCTCGCCGCCGCACGGAAGGCCGACTGCCCAGGCCTCGTCGTCGGAGATCCCGTATGATACCAGCTTCGGCTCGCCGCTCGCGAGCACCTCGCGCGCGTGCTCGTAGACGTCGCTCTCGACGCAGCCGCCGGAGACGGAGCCGCAGAGCCTGCCGCTCTCGGAAACCGCGAGGCTCGACCCGACGGGCCGCGGGGCGGAACGGCGCGTCGCGACGACGGTCGCGACGACGATGCGCTCTCCCTCCTGTCGCCAGCGCTCGAGCTCGGGAAGGATCTCCTTCACCTCGCGGATTCTGCCTGCACCCGCGCTCCGCGGCGTTGTAGCCTCAGCGACCATGACGGATCAGGCGAGTGTGAGTCTGCTTAGGTGGCTGCGCCGGCAGCTGCGGGAGCCGACCCCCTGGCGGGAGCGGCTCGAGGCCGCGGTCGCGAACGACGATCCCTCGGAGGCCCGGCGGCTGCTCGCCCGGATGGAGTTCTCGGAGCCCCAGCGGCGCCACGTCGCCGGCCTGATCGACCGCTGGGAGCAAGGTCGCTGAGCCGCGAGGTGAACGAGGTGCTCGTCCGGCGGATCTTCGACGCCTTCGCCCAGAAGCAGGGCTTCTCGCTGCGCGAGTGCTTTGCCGAGGACGCGGTCTGGTCCGTACCCGGCACGAGCGTGATGGCAGGAACCTACCGGGGCCGCAGCGAGATCTTCCGCTTCCTCGGAAACCTGCCGAAGCTGACGGGAGGCACCTACGGCTCGCGGCTGATCGACGTCCTGACGAGCGGCGAACGGGCGGCCGCGCTCTACCGGGCCTTCGGCGAGCGGGACGGCCGCAAGCTCGACATCGACCAGCTACTCCTCTTCACGATCCGCGGCGGTCTCGTAACGGAAGTCCTGGCACTTCCCAACGATCCCGTGGCATTCGAGGCGTTCTGGGGTCCGTGACGGCCGGGTCGACGGAGGCGTACACCCACATCTACATCCCCGGGACATGTGAGTTTCGGACGGGGTTCGTCAGGATCCCGACCCCTTCGATCTCGACGGTCACCTCGTCGCCGTCGCGGAGATAGACCGGCGGTTCGCGGAACTCGCCGACGCCGCCGGGGGTTCCGGTCAGCAGCAGGTCGCCCGGCTCGAGGGTGATCGCCTCCGAGGCGAACGCGATCAGCTCCGCGACGGAGAAAACCATGTCGGCGGTCGTCGAGTCCTGTCGAACCTCGCCGTTGACGAGGCAGCGGATCCTAAGCGCCTGCGGATCCGTCACTTCCGAGCGAGGCACGAGCGCCGGGCCGATCGGACAGAAGCTATCGAGGGATTTCGCGCGGGTGAACTGGCGGTCGGCCCGCTGCAGGTCGCGCGCGCTGACGTCGTTCGCGCAGAGGTAGCCGCGCACCGCCTCGAGCGCGTTCTCGGCGGAGACGCCCCTGACGCGCGCGCCGATCACGACGCCGAGCTCCGCCTCGTGGTCGACCGCCTGGGAGAGCGACGGCAGCACGATTGGCTCGCCCGGCCCGATCAGTGACGTCGCCCATTTGGCGAAGAGCACCGGCTGCTCGGGCGGCGTCCTCCCCTGCTCCTCCGCGTGGGCGCGATAGTTCAGTCCGACGCAGACGATCTTGCCAGGCCGTTCGATCGGGAGCATCAGGACTCGGGTCGAGGATGCGGTGCCTCGCTGAACTCGACCTCGAGCCGCCGGATCCGGGAGCCCTCGATCTCGATCACGCGCAGGGCAAGTCCGTTGTTTGAGACTTCGTCTCCCACTTCGGGCGCCCGGCCGAGCAGCCCGAAGACGAAGCCGGCCATCGTGTGGAAGTCCAGGATCTCGATCTCGCGGCCGAACTGCTCGTTGAAGTCGTCGATCGGGAAGGTGCCGTCGATCCGGATGTGGGTGTCGTCGATCCGCTCCACGGACTCGTCCGGAAGGTCGAACTCGTCCTCGATCTCGCCGACGATCTCCTCGAGCAGATCCTCGAGGGTGACGATCCCCTGCATCGCGCCGTATTCGTCGACGACCACGGCCATGTGCTGGTTCTGCTTGCGGAACTCGGCGAGCAGGGCGGCCAGATCCTTCGTCTCCGGGACGATGTAGACCGGCCGGAGCAGGTGCTCGAGCTCGACTTGCGCGATCCCGCGGTCGTGGAGGGCGGTGAAGAGGTCGCGGACGTGCAACACGCCGATGATCTCGTCGAGCGAGTCCCGGTAGACCGGATAGCGCGTGTACGGCGACTCGAGCAGCGCCGCGAGCGCTTCCTCGGACGGAAGGTCGGCTTTGATTGCGACCACCTGCGGACGCGGCACCATCACCTCGTGGACCTCTTTGTCCGCGAAGTCGAAGACCTTGTAGAGCATCTCCTCCTCGGTCGTCGCGATCACGCCCGCGTCTTCGGCGCCCGCAACGATGTGCCTGATGTCCTCCTCGGTGTGCGCGAGCTCGCCGGCTCCCGCGGGCTGGATCCCGAAGAGACGCGTGACGAAGTTCGCCGAGAGCCGAAGCACGTAGACAAATGGTGTCGTCACCCGCTGGAGCAGCCCGAGGGGCAGTGAGAGCGCTTTCGCGATCGGCTCGGCCCGCTGAAGCGCTATCGCCTTGGGCACTAGCTCGCCGAGCGCGACGCTCAGGTAGGTGAGGATCAGGAAGGCGAGCCCGTAGGCGAGCCCATTCGACATCACCGGATTGAAGTAGCCGGAGAGCAGCGGCTGGCCGACCGCGCCGAGGGCGATCCCAAAAACGGTGATCCCGATCTGCACGGTGCTGATGAAGCGCACCGGCTCGTCCATCAGCGCGAGCGCCCGTCGGGCCGAGGCGCTGCCTCGCTCGGCCTCTGGCTCGAGCCGCGTCCGGCGAGCGGTGACGAGCGCGTACTCGGCCGCGACGAAGATCGCGTTTCCGAGCACGAGAAGGAAGATCGCAAGGATCCGGAGGGTGTCGCTCATGCCCCGATTCTCCTCGGGGCGCAGGTACTAGGCGGAAGCTCGTCGTCCAAGCTGGCGCGCAGTATAGGTAACGCTGCCGTCGTCCCCGGAGCGGACGGCCCGCTTTTCGCGGACGAGCCGCTCGAGGTGGGAAAGTGTCTCGGCGACCGCGAAACGGCGCGAAGCCGCCTTCAGATCGGCGCCGAAGAGCTCGAAGGAGAGGTCGTAGCCGGTGCGCGGTGTCTCCGACAGCGCAGCCTGGGCGACCCCGAGCCGCTCGCGATGGTGCTCGATCAGCTCGTGCGCTCGCCCGACCGGGTTTTCGATCGGCTCGCCGTGACCCGGAAGCGCGAGCCGCGGTGCGAGCTCGATCGTCCGCTCGAGCGAGGAGATGTAGTCGCCGAGCGGATCAGGTCGGCTCTCCGGCCAGAGCCCGACGGTCGGCGAGATCCGCCCGAGCAGGTGGTCGGCCGAGACCAGGACGCCGTCCTTGAGCAGGCAGAGCTGCCCGTCTGCGTGGCCGGGCGCGTCGACGAGCTCCCAGCCGTCGAGATGCTCGCCGCCCGCGACGAGCACGGGATCGGGCTGGTAGCGAATGAACGGCGCGTACACCGAGCCCGACTCGATCAGCTCCTCCGCGATCGGCCGCGGGACGCCGTGGGTGAGGAACCAGTCGGCGATTCGCTGCGGCCACCCAGGATTCCCCCAGACCATTCGGGCCTGGGCGTAGTCGAGCTCACCCTCGTGCACCGGTGCCCCGGTCAGCTCGGCGACGTCGGCGGCGGCCCCGATGTGATCCGGGTGGAAGTGGGTGACGAGGATTCGCACGACCTCGATCCCCTCTAGCTCGGCCGCCCAGTGCTCGGCCGCATCGGGAAGCCCGATCCCCGTGTCGACGAGCGTCCAGCCGTCCTCGCCCGGCAGAAGGTAGGCGTGGACGTGTCCCGGCCGGGTCGGCAACGGACAGGTGATGCGGCGGATGCCGCCCGGGAGCTCCATCGAAGCATCTAACACGTTTGCATCGCTACGAACGTGTGTTCTAGACTGGGCTGATGCGAATCGAGTATCGGGAAGAGCCATGCCGCAGCGCGCTCAACCGCGTCAAGGGGATGCCGTTCGAGTGGTCGCTGAACCCGTACATGGGCTGTGCACACCGCTGCACGTTCTGTTACGTCCGCGCGTTCGAGCTGCGAGCGGAGCGGCCCTCGGACGACCGCTACGGTCGTTCGATCCGGGTCAAGACGAACGTCGCCCAGGTACTCGCGCGCGAGGTTGCCCGGCCGTCCTGGCGAGGTGAGGGAATCGCGATCGGCGCCGCGACCGACCCGTACCAGCCCTGCGAGGGCCGCTACCGGCTGACCCGCGCCTGCCTCGAGGTGCTCGCCGCGGCGTCGAATCAGTTCTCGCTGATCACGCGCGGACCGATGATCGTCCGGGACCTCGACGTGCTCCAGACAGCGTCTGCGCGCGCCGAGGTCTCGATCATGTTCTCGGTGCCCACGCTCGACGACGAGGTCTGGCGGACGACGGAGCCCGGCACCGCGCCGCCGCGCCAGCGGCTCAAGGCGCTCGAGGAGCTCGTCGCGGGAGGCGTAAAGGCCAGCGTGGGGATGGCCCCGATCCTGCCCGGCCTCTCCGACCGGCCGGAGCAGCTCGCCGCGGTCGTCGAGGCGGCACGCGAGTCGGGGGCGACGAGCATCTGGGCGAATCTCCTCCACCTGAGGCCCGGAACTCGGGAGCATTTCCTCGCCGCTCTCTCCTGCGACTGGCCGGAGGAGCTCGCGCGCTACGAGCGGCTCTACGACGGCCGCGCCTACCTTGCGTCGGCCGAGACCCAGCCCGTGCGCGACCGGGTGCGGGCGCTGGCTCGCGAGCACGGCGTCCGCGACCGACGTCCGGCGGTGCCGGCGCCCCCTCCGCGACCCGAGCAACTGACGCTCGCGTTCTGAGCGGCCGCCGAGGCGCGCAATACAATCCCCAGCCATGCCCGAAGAGATCACCTGCCTGATCGTCGACGACCATGAGGTCGTGCGCGAAGGCCTGCGCCTCTCGCTCTCGCGCGCACCCCACATCCGCGTGATCGGAGAGGCGTCCGACGGGGCGGCGGCGGTCGCGCTCGTCGAGCGGCGTCGGCCGAACGTGGTGATCATGGACGTGCGGATGCCGGGGATGGACGGGCTCGAGGCGACGAAGCAGATCAAAGAGAAGGCCCCGGAGACTGCCGTCCTCATCTTCACGGCCTACAGCGAGCGCTCCCTGCTCGGCCGCGGGCTCGAGTCGGGAGCGAAGGGCTACATCCTGAAGGAGGCGCCGCACGCGACCTTGCTGCGGGCGATCGAGAAGGTCGCCGGCGGCGAGAGCTTCGTCGACCCCGCGCTGATGCCGTCGTTCCTCACCGGCAAGGATCAGAACGAGATGCTCACGGCGCGCGAGCGCGAGATCCTGCAGCTCTTGGCCGACGGGATGTCGAACGCGGATGTGGCCGCCAAGCTCTTCATCAGCCAGGAGACGGTGAAGAGCCACGTGCGACACATCCTCGCGAAGCTGGAGGCCGACACGCGCACGCACGCCGTCGCGATCGCGCTCCGCGACGCCATCATCGATTGACGGCGGCCATCGCTTGAGGGCCGGATGAGCGCGCAGGTCGCGGTCTGGATCACGCTGGCCGTCGTGCTCGTGGCCGGGGCGGTCGCCTTCTATCTGATCGTCACCCAGCGGCTCCGCGAGGAAGTGGTGCAGAAGGAGAACGCGCGCCTGCTCTCCGATGCCGTCGAGCGCGAGGCCGAGCGCAGCCGCCTGGCCGATCGAATCATCACCGCCGAGCAGGACGAGCGGCGCCGCCTGGCACTCTTTCTCCATGACGGACCGGTGCAGAACCTGTCCGGAATCGCCCTGATGCTCGACGCAGCGGTGCACGCGATCGAAGACGGCCGTGGTTCGGACGCGCGCGGGATCATCGGCAAGGCGCTCGACACGCACCGCGACACGATCCGCTCGCTCCGTGACCTCTCCTTCAACATCGAGCCGGTCGTGCTGCGCGACCAGGGTCTCGGCCCCGCGGTGCTCGAGCTGGCGAACCAGCTCGGGATCGAGCACGAGGTGCAGATCGAGGTAGACATCGCCCCCGCCGAAAGGCTCGGCGAGAAGGAGCAGGTCGGCCTCTACCAGATCATCCGGGAGTCACTCAGCCAGGCTCTGCTGCGCGGGCCGCCGACGCGAATCTCGTTGACTGCCACGGAGACGCGCGACGGCGGGCTCGCGGTCGTGATTGCCGACAACGGCAAGGGAGAGCGGCGGCTGCGGACGCTCGGTGCAATCGAGGAGCGCGTCGCAACCCTGAACGGTCGTTTCTCCGTCGAGCGCGGCGCCGACGGCGGCACCACACTGCACGTCCTCCTGCCGCCGTACGCCACTGGCACGTAGCTCGAGTCCCTGCGAGAGCACCGTCCGCAGCGGACACGTCCGGGGTCAAAGCCCTGACGTGTCCGATTCGGACTGGTGCCGGGAGAAAGCACCTGGATAAGCGGCAACACGTGGACCCTCCGGGACACGTCCGGGCTTTGACCCCGGACACGGCTCCGCGAGACGGTTACGAGCCGACTGCCGACTCGGCGGCGCGGCGGCCGAAGACGAGAGCCGCCGCAAGGCCGCTGCCGTAGCCGCCCGTGAAGATTCCGCCCGCGTCGGCACCCGCCGCGTAGAGACCGCGGATCGGTGAGCCGCCCTCCCGGAGAACGCGGGTCCGCTCGTCGATTCGGAGCCCGCCCGTCGTGTGCGTGACGCCAGGGCGAACGCGGATCGCGACGAACGGCGGCTCGACGAGCTTCGGCGAAGGCGGGAGCGAGAACGGCAACTCGTCGGCCGCCCGCACCTCGCCGCCGACGACCCGCGCGACCTCCACGATCTCCGCGACCGTCCGTTCGCGCACGCGCCGGCGCAACGCTCGCGCGTCCACGACGTACCACGCCGCAGCGCCAGGCAGCCGCGCCGTCGCCTGGACGAGATCCGTCTCGGACCACGAGGGCTCGCCGGCAAAGAAATCCTGCCCCTCGTCGTCGAGCACGAGCGCATGGGCGCCGTACACCTGTGCGGCCGCGACGAAGAGCGTCTCCGTCACCGCAGCCGGCAGGTTCCGGCCGTAGAACTCGTCCATCCCGGCGGAGAGATCGGCGCCGCGCGCCAATCCGTACGCGAGCCCGTCGCCCTCGCTCCACGGACTCGCGCGGAGCAGGAGGCCGCGCTCGCGGGCCAGGCGTACCCCGAACCCCCCGCTCGCGAGCACGTCGGCCTCCACGAACGCCTGGCCGAGGAGCACATTCCCGGCGCCGCGTAGCAGCGCGTCCGTCAGCCCCCGAGGGTCGAAGCGCCGTCCGACCGTCCGCACGTTCCCGGTCTTGCGTTCGATGACCGGCGCGCCGAGCGATTCGAGCCAGTCGAGGCCCGCGTCCAGCTCCTCGATCACGCACGCCTGGAGGGCAGACTCCCCACCCGGACAGTCCTGGCGAAACTCCTCGATGCTGCGATGCCGCCAGATGACGCCGCTCGAGAGCAGCATCGACCCTCCCGCGCGGTCGCCCTTCTCGAGGACGACGACGTCTGCGCCGAGCTCGCGCGCTCGGGCGGCGGCGACGAGCCCGGCCATCCCGGCGCCGGCGATCCGGAGCACGTTCAGCCTAGGACCGTGAGTCAGCGCAGCGAGAACGACGATTTGTGCTCGACGTACTCGAGCTGCACGCGACCTGGGCCCCAGACGAAGACGGCACGCGTATTCTCGGCGTCGACGACCCGGTCGATCTCGATCCCCCGCTCCTCGGCTTCCGCCACGTGCTGCTCGACGGAGTCGACGAGGACACCGATGTGATTGAGGAGCGGCCGCTCGGGCGAGCCCGGGTCGCCTTCGTGCAGCTCGAGATGGGCACCACCCACCTCGACCCTGTTCGGGCCGGCAGGGGCGAACCCGTACGCCTCCCAAGCGGCCGCGGCCGCCGGTGGGTCGGGAACGACGAGCGCGACATGGTCGAGGTCGAAGTCCGACTCGGTCGCGGCCTCGACGAGGACGAGCTCGAGGCCTTCGCCGAGGTCGACGCGCGGCGCGAGCCCTGCGAGTGACGCCACGCGCAGGCCAATCTGCTTCAGTGCTCCCCGCTCGCGCGGCCCTTCGGCAGCGAAGAGCGTGAGCTTCCCCCGGCGCGCGTCGGCGCCGAGCAGCGTAAACGCATCGGTGCGCTGAATCGTGTGCATCCCGAGCTGCTCGGTCGCGATCTCGGCCATCGAGTCGCGGTCGGCGACCCAGAGGGCGACGTGGTCGAGAGTCCGGGGTCTCACCGCGCGAGGATAGCTGCGCCCCTCACTTCTTCCGCTCGACGGCGCGCCGCAACTGCTCCTTGTTCATCTTCGAGCGACCTTCGATCCCCATGCTCTTTGCCTCGTTGTAGAGCTGGTCGCGCGTCCGCCCCTGCTCGCGCTTCGTTCCGGATCGGAGCCCACCGCGGCGGCCGGAGGAGATGTCCTCCCGCGAGAGGCGCGACGACGTCTTCGCCTCGCCCGCGCGGGCTCGCTCCTTGTTCACGGTGCGCGCGGCGATCTCCTGCGCCTTCTCGTGCGGGGTTCCTCGCTCTTCGAGGCTGTCCTTGACGTGCTCGTACTGACGCTCTCGCTTGGCGTTCCAGGCTTGCTGCGGCATCGGATCCCCTCTCTCGTGGACGAAGAGAAGGTCTCCAGCTCGGACTCCGGTAAACGTTTCCTACGCGAGCGGCGGATTCTGGACGTCGTGCTCGGTGGCGTACTCATCGACGAGCTTGTCGATCGCCTCCGCGCCCTCGCTGTAGGCGTAGTTGATCTTCACGAACGGCTCCCACTTGTCGGGCAGCGCGTCCTCGGGAAAGATCGCCTCGACCGGGCATTCCGGCTCGCACGCCCCGCAATCTATGCACTCCTCGGGGTCGATGATGAGAATCCGACCGAACTCGTGGATGCAGTCCACAGGGCACACGTCGACGCACGAGCGATCCTTGATGTCGATGCAAGGCTCGGCGATGATATACGTCACGGCGGCGAGTCTACCGAGGCGTTCTACAGGGGCGGCGCGGTCAGTTCGGCGACCAAATCGGGGGCGCGCTCGACGAGCGCGGACTTCACGATCACCTGGTCGAAACCCGCTGTGTGGGCGCGCTTAAGACCCGTCTTGTCCGTGTGATTCGTGAATCCGAGGATCGGGACATGGGGCCAGGCGTCGACGACCTCATCTGGGTCGACGCGAGCGATGTCGGCGATCACCATGTCCGGAGCGTCGATGCTGTCGGTCGTGACGAAGTGGTGATCGGGCAGGAGCCCCTCGAGCTTCCCCCTGAAGAAGAGGTCGACCCCCGCGAGCAGGATGGTCGCCACGCGCCGAATCTAGCATCCTCGGCGGCCGATACCAATACTCGAGTCCAATGGAATCTGACCGGCGACTGGCCAAAGGACTCGAGCTGATCCGAACGGGCGCCTACTTCGCCGCGCACGAGGAGCTCGAGGAGGAGTGGCGCGCGGCGCCGCCGGAAGAGCGCGACTTCCTCCAGGGGATGGTTCACATCGCGGTCGCCTGGTATCAGGCCGGGCGCGGCAATCGGGTTGGCTGCGAGCGGCAACTCGAGAAGGCGACGCGGCGGCTCGGCTCCTACGCGCCCGAGCACCGCGGGCTCGACGTAGCGCGTGTGCTGACCTCGGTTGCCGCGGCGGCCGAGGTCGTCGAGTCGGGCTCGCTCGAGCTGCCGCCGCCGTCGATCTCGGCGTTCGATGCGAGCTGAGTCGATGCGCCACGAGGATCAGCAGCAGCTCAATCGTGTCTCGAGCCTCGTGCGCGACGTTCTCGGACCGGACGCAGTGGGTGCGTATCTCTTCGGCTCAGCCGTTCTCGACGGGCTGCAACCCGAGAGCGACCTCGACGTGCTCGTCGTCTCGAAGCGGCAAACCACGCGCGAGGAGAAGCAGCGTCTAGTCGATCGCCTGCTCACGATCTCCGCGCGACGAACGCCTCAGGGCCGATGGCGTCGGGTCGAGCTGACGATCGTGGTCGAGTCCGAGATCAAGCCCTGGCGCTATCCGCCGAGGTTCGATTTCCAGTACGGGGACTGGCTGCGCGGCGCGCTCGAGCGTGGCAACGTCACGCCGTGGCCCACGACGACGAACCCCGATCTCGCCGCGTTGATCACGATGGTGCTGCTCGGGAACACGCCTGTGTTCGGGCCACCGCCAGCCGAGATCTTCGATCCCGTCCCGCACGACGACTTGATCAGCGCGATTGTCGGCGACATCGACGCGCTGCTAGCCGACCTCGACGAGGACACACGCAACGTGATCCTGACGCTCGCCCGGATCTGGAGCACCGTCGCCACCGGCGTCATCCGCTCGAAGGGCGACGCCGCAACGTGGGCGCTCGACCGGCTCCCCGAAGAGCACCGTGCGGTTCTCGCTCGTGCGCGCGCAATTTACGTGGGCCACGAAGAGGAACGCTGGGACGATCTCGAGCCGCACGTCCGTCCCCACGCCGATCACGTCGTCGCCGAGATCAACCGGGTCGACCGTGCCTCTAGCCAATCCCGAGGAACTGGAAGAAGCGGTTGAAGTAGATCCGGAGTACGTAGAAGCGGTCGAAGAAGAGGAGGGTTCCGAGCGCGACGAGGATCGCACCGCTGACGAGCTGGATCGCTGTGTAGTGGTTGCGGATCCGGCGGAAGAACCCCATCGCCGGGACGAAGAGCGCCGCTGCGACGAGAAAGGGGACGGCGAGCCCGAGGGCGTAGACGGCGAGCAGGAGCGAGCCCTCGAGCACCGTGCCGGAGTCGCCTGCGAGCACGAGGATCGAGCCGAGCACGGGGCTGATGCAGGGGGCGGCGCAGACGGCGAACGCGCCGCCGAGCAGGAAGCTCGAGCCGCGCCGACGAGCTCCCTGCACGAGTCCTGCGCCGAGCAGTCGCTCGGGCCACGGCAGCAGGCCCATGAAGACGAGCCCGAAGACGATCAGGACGAAGCCGGCGATCTGCTCGAGCAGGAACTGGTTCTCGGCGATCGAGAGCCCGACGGCCGCGGCGCCCGCGCCGAGCAGGACGAAGACCGCGACGAGACCGCCGACGAACGGCAGGCTCGAGACGACGACGCGCCGGGCCGCGCCGGGCTCGCCGAGCCGATCGGCCTCGACGGACGACACGGCCGAGAGGTAGCCGGGAACGAGCGGAAGCACACACGGCGCGAGGAACGAGATGAGGCCCGCGCCGAACGCGACGGCGACGCCGGCTGGACTCACGTGGTCGGACTCATCGAATGAGGCTCACTCGAAGCGGGCGAGCTCGGCGTCGAGCCGGCGCTCGCTCTCGGGGTCGAGCGGCGAATCGTCGGGTGGCTCCGTCCCGGAGCGCGAACGGCTCCACCCCCAGGCGATCGAGCCGACGGCGACCGCGGCGAGGCCGACCCCGACGAGCGGTAGCAGCCACGCGAGCCAGTCGAACCCCTTACGCGGCGGCACCGCGAGGACGCCCTGACCGAACTGCGCGACGAGCTTCCCCTTGATCTCGCTCTTCGTGTCCCCCGCCGCGATCCGGATGCGGATGAACGCCTTCATCCGGCGCGCGATCTCCGCATTCGAGGTGTCGAGCGTCGAGTCGCAGATCGGGCAGACGAGCTCGGACTCGAGCTCGGCGGCGGTCGGCTTCTGCTCGCCGGCGGCGGCCGGCTGCGGCACGAGAAGCGCCAGCGCGACGAGGAGAACGAGGCGCCTCACACGACCTCCCTCGCCTGCGGCTCGGTCGCTTGGGGGAAACCCTGTTTCCCCCACGAGCCCCCTTCTCGCTGCCGCCGCTGCTGCGCATCGGCGCGCCTATCCGGGAGAACCCGCCGGTTCCCGCGCACCCCCTCGCGTCTGCATGACTGCGTCACGCAGACGCGAGGGCGCGCTCGATCGCCTCGTCGAGCTCGCTCGCCTCGTCGACGGGGCCGGCGATCCGGTAGACGACCTGGCCGCGCGCGTCGATGAAATAGGTCTCCGGGAAGCCGGTGACCCCGTAGCGGCCGACCGTCGAGCCCTTGCCGTCGTAGACGTTCGGGTAGGTGACACCGAACTTGCGCACGAACGAGCGCGCGTCGCCGCGGAAATCCTTGACGTCGACGCCGACGAAGACGACGTCCTTGCCCTGCCAGCGCTCCCATCCCTTCTGCAGAAGTGGTGTCTCGTCCTTGCACGGTCCGCACCAGGAGGCCCAGAAATTGAGCACGACCGCCTTGCCGCGCAGCGACTCGAGCGCGAGCTCGCCGTCTCCATCGAGATTCGAGAGCGTGAAGGCGGGAGCAGCCACCGCCCGGCCGTCTGCGAGCGAGCCCGTGACGGCATTGTCGTCGCCCTTCGCGACCTTCCAGATCAGGAGACCGAGTAGCGCCACCACGACGCCGACGGCGAGAACCTGTCCCCCGAGGCGAACGCGGCCGGTCACGGCACGATGAAGACCGGCGTGCCCGTCTCCACCTGCTCGAACAGCCACTCGACCTCCGGAATGAGCATCCGGATGCAGCCGTGGGAGGCGGAGTAGCCGATCGAGGCGGCATCAGGGGTGCCATGAATCCCGACCGCAGGCGAGGAGATCCCCAGCCAGCGCGTCCCGAGCGGATTCCCGGGGCCGGGCGGAATCGGCTTTGCATCCTTGGCCCAGTCCGAGGACGGCGGGTACCACCAGGGATTGCGCCACTTGACGACGATCTGGAAGTTCCCAAGCGGTGTCGGATAGCGCGACTGCCCCGTGGCGACGCCGAAGCTGCGCCGCAACGTCATCCCGTCGTAGAGAGAAAGCTTGTTGAGCCCGCGGCGGATCACGATCACGTCGCCGATCGAGTTGCGGGTCGTCGCCGGCGCCTGCTCGAGGAGACGCGCGGTGAGCGGGCCGCGCTTGTGCGTCTTGACGCTGCGGTAGAGCTCGCGGCTGAGCGTTTCCCGGCTCAGCGTGCGGCCCGGGCGCGCGGCGGTCACGAAGGGCTCCGAGCCGCGCAGCAGCAGGCGCGAGTCGATCCGCGCGCGGTCGAAGCGGCGCGCGAGACGCTCGACGTAGCGCTCGATCGAGGCCCGCGGTGCGGCGACCTTCAGCGGCACCTTGGCGCCGGGCCGCGAGATCCGGGCGCGCTTGACGGCGTCGCCGACGAATGCGGCAGCGCCGAGCGCCTTCGGAGACACGAGCAGCTTGGAGGTGCCGGCGATCCGAATCGTCACCGGACGGGCGAAGAACGCCCTGACCTCGGTCGTCGCCCGAGTGGCTGAGAGCCCGCCGACGAGCAAGCCGCCGATCGTCACTCCGGCCGGAATCGTCGTCAGCCGGGGCGGACGCGGCGGCGGCGGCTTCGGCGGCGGGGGAACCGGAGGCGCCGTTGTCGTTCGCACTGTCGTCGTGGGCGCGGTCGTCGTGGTCGGCGGCGGAGTCGTCGTCGTGACGGTCGTCGTCGGGATCGTCCCGGTGGTTCCGGTCGTCTGCGTTCCGGAGGTACCCGTGTCCGCGATCGCGGCCGGCGTGGCCGCGAGCACGAGCGCGCTGAGGAGGCCGCCGACAGCGCAGCTACCGAGAGAAACGGCCGCAAATCCGCGATTCATCGGGTTGGCCTCATCGGCGCCAGTGTAGCCACGGCTTCGAAGATCCTGGGATCGTTCGTGATTACCGCGTCGACCCCCGCCGCGTCCATCCGCTCGAGCTCTTCCGGGCGATCGACTGTCCACGTCCAGACCGCCGCCCCACACGTATGGGCGGCCGCAACGGCGTCGGGCGAGACGACTGCGTGGTGGAGCATCAGCGCGTTCGCGCCGGCTCGCACGAGCATGGCTGGAACGCGACGAGCAAGCGCTGCCCGGAGCGCGACCGTGCCGAGCCGGATCGCCGGATGGAGGATTCGCCTGCGCGAGATCCCGCGCCGATCCTCCGGATAGGTGAAGCCGATGCGCACTCCGGGCGCCGCGCGGGCGACCGCGCCGAGGCTCTCCCGGTGGAACGAGCTGACGACCGTCCGCTCGACGAGTCCATGCCGCTCGAGCGCCAGCGCCAGCTCGTCCAGCCGCTTGGCCAGCTTCAGATCGACATGAACCGCGAGGCCGGGCCGTTCGGCGAAATAGGCGAGCGCCTCGTCGAGCGTCGGCAGCTCCGGGGCGAGCTCGCGCAACTCGGCAAGGGTGCGGTCGCGAACGGTGCCGGCGGCGGCGCCGTGGCTCACTTCGAAGAGATCGTTCGAGTGGGCGAGTACGAGCGGTCCACCGACGAGGTCGAGGACGTCGAACTCGATCGCGTCGACGCCGGCTGCGACCGCCGTCTCGAACGCAGCAATGGTGTTCTCGGGCGCGAGCGAGGCCGCGCCTCTGTGACCGACCCGAATCAGCGGCCCGTCTCCTCGCAGCAGCCTCACGGAGCGGTTGGGAGCGGAGCCTCGTCGAGGTCGCCGCCACGCGCTGCGAAGCTGACGATCATCCGGTCGGTCACCCATTCCACGGGCGCGTGGTCGTCCGTCCACGGATCGGACGACGGCGGAACTGCGGGCCGTGACCGGAGATCCGCCTCGAGCAGCACGACGAGCGGCCGGAGCCTCGTCTCGACGATCGCGGGCGTCTGCGCGTCCGGAGGCTCGGCAGCCGCGAACCCGAGCACGATCCGGTTGAAGCGGAGCGCGTTCCAGACCCGCACCCGCGGGAGAACGGTCGCGAGCGTGCCCGAGACCTCACGGACGAGCGTGTCGTCGCCGGGCACCGTCGCCACGTTCAGCGCCACCACCCCGCCCGGTGCGAGCCGGTCGCGAACGAGCCGGAAGAACTCTTGCGTCGCCAGGTAGAACGGGACGTAGGGCTGGCGGTAGGCGTCGACGTAGATCACGTCGTAGCGCCGATCCGTCCGGCGCAGGAACGGCCGTGCGTCGTCGTCGTAGGTCGTCACGCGCGGGTTGTCGCCGAGCCCGAAGTAGCGGTAACCGACGTCCGTCACCGCCGGGTCGATCTCGACCGCATCGATCTCGGCGCGCGGCCAGAAGACGCCGAACGCGCGGGCGAGCGTGCCGCCGGCGCTGCCCAGGATCGCGACCCGCCGCGGCGGCTCCCCGAGCACCGCCGGTACCGTCAGCAGCGCGTCCCAGACGCCGCCCGTCAGCACCGTGTCCTTGCGCCAGACGGAATGGACGGCCACACCTTCGTTCAATCGAAGCAGGCGGCGGCCGTCGGCGCGCTCGAGCACCTGGATGAACTGCTGGCGCGATTCCTCCTCGTAGAGGAGCCCTTCCTCAGCCTTGATCGCGCCCGGCGGGATCGCGACGAGGACCGCGAAGGCGATCGCAGCGACGGCCGCGCGTCGACCTAGGAGGAGCGCAGCCGAGCCGGCCAGGACGAAGGCGGTGCCGAGCAGCGTCCGTTGCGTCCCGACGAGCGGGATCGTGAGGAGGGCCGGCACGAACGTGCCGAGCAGCGATCCCCCGGTGGAAAGCGCGTAGAAGCGGCCCGCGACGGCGCCGGCCGTCGCCACGTCGGAGATCGCGAGCCGGATCGCGAAGGGCGAGACCATCCCGAGCAGGACGACTGCCGGCGCGAAGAGGAGCAACACCGCGAAGAAAGAGCCGATCACGGCGCCCGCCGAGGCGTCGTCGAGGCTGCTCACCGTCGCATCGAGGAAGGGCCTCGCGACGAACGGCGTCAGCGCCACCCATGCTGCCGCCGCGAGGACGATCAGGCCGAGGAGCCGCGGCTCGGGCCGCCGGTCGGCGAGCTTGCCGCCGAGGTAGTAACCGAGCGCGAGCCCGGCGAGCACGATCCCGATCAGGTTCGCCCAGACGATCGTCGAGGAGCCGAAGTACGGCGCCAGCAGCCGCGACGCCGCGATCTCGGTCGCGAGCGAGCCGGTGCCGGCCCCGAAAACGAGCGCCGCAAGGGCTGCCTGCGAGCCCTTCATCCGGATCGCTTGAGCACGACAAGCGCGAAATCGTCGGTGAGCTCGCCTTCGGTCCACTCGCGACACGCCGCGAGCGCAGCCGCTGCGAGCTCCTTCGCCGGCAGCCCTCGGTGCTCCGCGAGCAAGACGTCCAGGCGCTCGGTGCCGAACTGCTCGCCGTCTCGGCGCGCCTCCACGACGCCGTCCGTGTAGAGGATGACGCTCGCGCCGGGGGGATAGTCGAGCGAGACGGGCTCGTAGACCTGCGCCGCATCGATCCCGAGGGCGAGCCCCCGGGCGGCGATTGCCTGCACGCTGCCGTCGGGCAGAACGAGCCGCGGCGGCGGATGGCCGGCGCTGGCACACGTCACTGTGCCGGCGGCCGCGTCAAGGACGAGCTCGACCATGGTGATGAACTTTCCGGGAGCGATCTCCGAGGCGACGATCTCGTTCGCAGCGGCGAGGAAGTCGCCGGGATCGACGTGCACACGCGCCAGAGAGCGGAAGACGTACTTCGCCATCGCCATATCGGCGGTCGCCTCGACCCCATGCCCGGTCACGTCGCCGAGCACCACGGCAAGCCGGCCGTCCGGGAGGACGAGATAGTCGTAGACATCGCCGCCGACGTCGACCCGCGCCGCCGATTCGTAGACATCCCCGATCTCCAGGCCCGCGAGATCCGGCGCCGCGCGCGGCAGCAGCGAGCGCTGCATCGTGTCCGCGAACTCCTTCTGCTGCCCGTACAGGCGGGCGTTGTCGATGGCGAGCGCCGCCTGGCCGGTAATCGAGAGGGCCGTGTCGGCGATCTCGCCGGCGACCGGCCGCTCGGGATGGAGCGAGACGATCGTGAGCGTGGCGAGGAGCTCGCCGGCAGATTCGATCGGGACGATCGCCGCGCTCGATCCTTTCTCCAGGAACGGGGCCAGGAGAGCGATCGCGCCCTCGAGCTCGGCGGCGGAGCGCGCGTCGAGCAGGAGCGGCTTGCGGCGGTCGAGGAGCTCCTGCCGCTGGGCGCGTGAGAGCGGCTGCGGCCTTGACAGGAGCAGACGCGCGGCCGCGTCGACGCGCTGGTCGTTCACCTCCACCGCGCGGGCGACGAAATCGAGCCCGCGCTCGTCGGCCATCCGAATCACCGCGGCGTCGACACCGAGCAAGGTGACGATCGAGCGGGCGAGGACGTCGAGAGTGGTCTGCAACGAAAGGCTCTGTGCGAACGTGCCCGAGATCTCGTAGAGCGCCCGCAGCCGCTTCGCCGCCTCCCGCTCGGCGCCGAGCGCGACCTCGAGCTCGCCGCCCAGCTCCTTGGCGCGCTCGTGCAGCCGCGCGTTCTGAACCGCGACGGCGAGCTGGGCGGCCAGCGCCACGAGGAGCGCGGACTCGTTCGGGGTCAGGCGCCGCGGACGACGCGGGTAGACGGCGAGCAGGCCGATCAATCCGTCCTGGACGAGGAGCGGGAGCGCCAGAACCGAGGTGATCTCTGCCTCCGCCGCCTCGCGTCGAACGCCGGCGAGCTGCTCGAGTGCTGCCGCGCCGCCGAGCTCGACGATTCCGTGGCCACGGCGCGGGCCGAGCGCGAGCGCGAGCGCCGCACGCGCGACGGGCTCGTGCGGCCCCTCGATCCCCCGCGTTGCCGCAGATGTCAACAAGCCCTCCTCCTCGAGGTAGAGCGCAACCCGATCGGTGTCGAGGAGCGTGGCCACATGCTCGACTGCGGTTTCGAGCGTGTGCGCGAGCGAGAGGCTCGCGATCGCCTCGCCGATGACCGCCAGAAGAGCGCGGCTCCGCTCGAGCTCGAGCGCCAGATCGCTCGCTCGTCCGGCGGCGCGCAGCGCGTGCGCGGCCCGGACGGCAAAGCTCTCGAGCGGCGCCAGGTGCTCGGGCGCGCGGCCCGACGGATAGAGCAGCTGCAGCACGCCCACAGGAGGCTGACCGAGCTGAAGCGTCACGAGGGCGCCGTCGGTTGTCTCTTCGACGGCCGTCGCGAGCTCGTCGCTCACGATCGTTTCGGCCGCGTGCTCGACAGCGGCGCCCCGGGGCAGCCGACCGTAGAGACCGATGCGCTCGACGCCGGCCGAGGTCAGACTCCAGAGCAGCGCGGCCTCGGCGCCGCCGGCGATCGCGGCGATCCTCGCGACGTGCGCCCCCGTGCGCTGCTCGTCGGATGCGGCCGCGAGCGCGTCGCCGGCGATCTCGAGAAGTGTCGAGGGGAGCGGGCCTTCACGCCGGCCGTCCTGGCAGAACCTCGTCGCGAGCGTCGCGAGATCGGCAGCGAGCGATGCGAACCGCTCCTCGGCGAGATCGAACTCGGCAGCTCGGCGGAGGACGTCCAGCGAGCCAAGATCGTCGTCCGCCGTCGTGAGCGGTACGGTCGCGGAGACCGCGTCGAGCCCGAGCCTGCGGCGCAACGTGCCGGCTGTCGTCTGCGCGTCGGGGAGCCGCAGACCCTCGATCTCGGCGCCGAGCGCGGCGGAGGCCGACCACACCGCTCGCGCAACGAGCTCGTCGCCCCGCTCGCGCAGCCAGATCACGACGATCTCCGCGTCCGCGGCCAGGGCCACCGCTCCGACGATCGTGTCGAGCGTGCGCTGGAGCGGCTCGCCCGCCGCGACCGCGCGCCCGGCGTCCGCCAGCGCCGCGAGCGCCTCGGAGAGCTCGGCGCGCGCTGCGCGGGCGACGATCACGTACGAGAACTCAAAGCCCGAAGAGCCGCTCGATCTCGCGCCAGATCGTCACCGTGAGCCCGATGCTGGCGGCGAGGAGCACGAGAAACACGAACCAGAAGCGCACGCCCGCGCGCCGACGCTCGCGGGAGCGTTCGATCCGGGCACGTCGGCGGGCACGCTCGTGCAGGTACGCCCGGTCGACGGCCACGGGGTCGAAGGTAGGCGGCGCGTCCTCGCCCGCCGGTTGGCGCGTCGCAGGCTCGACCATCCACAGAGTGTAGTCCCCGCCCGGGCCGCGTCCCGTGACTTCCGGCCGCGGATGTGCCCATACTGCTCTCCGTGGAAGACCCCGCTCCCCGCTACGAGCCCTCCGGCGAGCCGTTCGGCGAGCCGTTCGGCGAGCCCGCCGCTGCACCTCGCCGGAGCATCCCGCAGCGCAGCATCACGCAGCTTTGGGGCCTCGGCCGGCGAACCACCTGGGTCGCCGGCCTGGCGCTCGCGCTCTCGGCGTTCACGGGCTGGTATTCCGGCCCGGGTAGCGACCAGGGCGTCGAGGTGAGCGTGCTCGCCTGGGACACGGGACTCCTCGGCAAGCTCGTGCTCCTGATCGGGGTCGTCGCGATCGTGCTGGCGATCCTCCGCGAGACCGGAATCCAACTTCCGGCCGCGGTCCCGGAGAGCCTCGTCGTGATCGCGCTCGGCGCGCTCGCGACGATTGCCGTCCTGGTGCGTCTGATCTCGATTCCCGACGAGTTCTTCTTCGCGGGTCGCGAGCTCGGTCTCGCGATCAGCCTCGTCGCCGCGCTCGCGCTCCTCGTCGCAGGCCTCCTGGAAGCAGCAGAAGAGCTGTAGCTGCTGGCGCAAGCGGCTCCACGGCCGACATCACCTCCGTGTCACACGTCTAGGAAGCCTCGGCCCGCCTGGCGAAGCGGCGAATCGCAGCTCCGGAATAGCGGACGACGAAGCCGATCAGGACGCCGAGAGCCGCGCCCGCAAAGACGTCCAGCGGGTAGTGGACGCCGACGTAGACCCGCGAGAACGCGATCACCGCAGCGAGCGCGAAGAGCGGCCAGCGCAGCCGCGGCACAGCGAGTGCCAGAACGGTGGCACACGCGAAGGCGACGGTAGTGTGACCGGACGGGAACGAGCTCGTCGCCGGTAGGGAGACGAGCGGCTCCGGCTCGGGATCGCGAAGCGGAGGACGATCGCGGTCGAGCCAGTCCTTGGCGCCGCCTGAGACCGCCTCGGCGACGAGGATCGTGGCGCCCGTGCGAGCGGCGAGGAGCGGTCGCCGCCACGAAAGCCCCGAGAGTACGATCGCGAGCAGCAACCAGATCGCGCCGAACGAGCCGGCATAGGTGATTCCCTCGAGGATCGGATCGAGCACGCCGAGGCGGTGGTCGACGACCCACTGCTGGAGAGAGTGATCGAGCGAGGTCAGACTGGGAGAAGCTGCTTCGTCGATTCGATCAGCGCACGCGGATCGAAGGGCTTGCCGATGAAGCCGTGCGCCCCGCGCGACGTCGCCTCGGCAACCGAGCGCTCGTCGACCTTGCCGCTGAACATGATCACGGGAATCGCACCAACTCCGTGCCTCTCCTGGACGCGGCGCAGCATCTCCCAGCCGTCGACCTGGGGCATCATCACGTCGAGGAGGATCAGATCCGGCGGCTCCTCGTCGAGCACTTCCAGGCCCTCGTCGGCGCTGCCCGCCTCACGCACGACGTAGCCCTCCGCCTCGAGGTTGACGCGGACGTACTCGCGGAGCTTCGCGTCGTCGTCGACGATCAGTACGAGCGGGCCGGCCGTGGAAGCAGGGCCGCCGCGCCCGGAGCCTTCGAGAAACTGATCGAGGTCGGCGCGACGGTAGCGCCGGTGTCCGCCCGGCGTCTTGAAGGACGAGACCCGATCCGAATCCGTCCACTTGCGCATCGTGCTCTGCGCGACGCCGACATATTTCGCGGCCTGTCCGAGCGTGAGCCACTCGGGCTGGATCTCGACGCCTCGTCTCCGTCCTTCCCCGTTCGCCACGGCGCGAATCTACCCAAACTTGACGGTTTCTGAAACGGCTTACCCGTTGGAAACGGTAACGGTGATCGTCTTGGCCGCCGGCGGGAGCGGTTGCGGCTTCAACGTGCGCACGCTCGTCCGCGTTCCACCGGGTGCGGGTCCGTCTGCCAGCGCCCGGCCGATCGCGATGCCGAGCAGAAGCACGAGCCCAGCGAGGAGAACGGCGGCCACCGGTCGGATGAATCTGTTGCGCTGCTTCCGGCGGCGGGCGCGAACGCGTTCCTCGGAGCTGCTCATGGCTCGTAGTCGACGGCGCCGCGAGAATAGAGCTGGAACGCGGTCGCCTCGACGAGCGAGAGCGTCCGCGGCCACCCCGGCGCCGGCGCGCGTTGGGAGACGATCTCACGGCTCCAGGAATCGGCGCCGGCGTACACGCGGGTGAGCTCGGCCAGCGTGAACGTGCCGCCCACGCGACGGCGCAGCTCCTCCGTCACGGCCTCGACCTGCGCCAGCAGCCGCTCGCGCTCGCGCGCATCCTCGGCCTGCTCCAGCAGTCGCCGCCGACCGTCCTCCCACTCGCGCCGGGCGCTCTCGATCTCCACCTCCGACATGCGCGCGATGCTACTGCGGCGTACAGCAGACCTGCGCGGGCCAGAGGGGCTCGAGCTCGGCGAGAACACGCTCGCCGAGCATGTATCCAGGCTGCGCGAGTGCGTACGCGGCGTGAGCATGAAGGCACTTGAGCCTGCGTGGGTTGGCGCTGCCGCCGATCCCGAGCTCGAGCGAGGCGCCGCCGTCGCGGCCGATTTTCGCGCCGGCCAACGTCCGCCGTACCGATCGCTGCTCGGCGGTCGCCCGTTCGAGATCCGCACCGAGCTCGGGGTCCTCGGCGACAGCCGTGCTCCAGCGCCCGACCCCACCGGCGGCCTCGAGACGGGCGACCGCGGCGACGAGGTGTGGGCAGGTGAGGTAGTACGTGGTGGGGAAAGGCTCGCCGCGGGCGTCATAGGGCTCTTGCTCCGTGACGGCGGGCGAGCCGAACGGACAGCGCCGCGCTACGCGGCGAAATGCGCGGGCCGGCCGGCCGAGCTGGCGCTCGACGAGGGCGCGATCATCCATCCCGCCCGATCGTAGCCTTGCTCATCGTGGACGTGCCCAGCCGAGATGCTCGTTGCGCCTGTCGCCACTCGGCGATCCCTCGAACGATGAAGAGCTGCTCGCCGGGCCGAACGAGCCCGTTCCGACGGGCCTCCCGGGTGAGCGCCGTGAGCGTCGCCGAGCGCTCGAGCCGCGCCTGGAGCCGAGTCCGCTCCGCCCGCAGCTCCCGCACCTCTACCTGGCGCTCGTTCAGCGTCGAGCGGGTCTCGACGTAGCTCGCGAGCGGTCGGTAGTAGAGGAACGCGACGAACCCGAGCACCCCGACGACGCACCAGCGGAGCAGCACCGCCGACCGGTGCGAGCGCGCGCGGCGCTTGGGTTTCTTCCTCGGCGGAGCTTCCTCCTGCCGCCGAGAGGTCGGGCGCTGTGCTCGCTTGGCCACGGCACTCGTTTCCGCGCTCGCGCGTCACCTCCTGCATCCGCCGGGCCGTTCGTGCGCGTACGTGCCCCCAGGGGGCCGGCGAGGGCCCCCTGGCAACACGCTAGCTGCCAAACGCCGACCGACGCGTGACGGCTTCCTTGCGACTCTGTAACACCTGAGCACGGCCCGCCGGAGCGCCGCCGACCCCGTGAGCTCAGGCGATATCGACTTTGATCACGTTCGTCGTTCCGGGCATGTTCACCGCAGTCCCTGCGGTGATCACGACACGGTCGCCCGACTCGACGATTCCCGTGCTCCGCGCCGCCTCGAGCGAAGTCGCCCAGAGCTCCTCCACGTCGGCTGCCTGCGGGATGTGTACCGGCGTCACCCCCCACTCGAGCGCCATGTGTTGGAAGGAGTGCTTGTGGTGGGTCAACCCAATGATCGGCCGCCGCGGGCGCAACCGCGCGACCGCCGAGGCGGTGCGGCCGGTGAAGGTCGGGACGAGCAGCGCTTTCGCGGCGAGTGCCTCCGCGATGTCGCACGCGGCGTTCGACATCGCCTGGCCGATCGTCGGCTTCTCCTCGGCCTCCGGGATCTCGTGCCGGTAGCCGAGACTCGGCTCGACGGCGTAGGCGATCCTGTTCATCAGCGCGACCGCCTCCACCGGGTAGTCGCCTACCGCGGTCTCGCCGGAGAGCATCAGCGCCGAGGTGCCGTCGAGGATTGCGTTCGCGACGTCCGAGGCTTCCGCTCGGGTCGGCTCGGGCGAGTGGATCATCGACTCGAGCATCTGCGTCGCCGTGATCACCGGCTTGCCGCGCTCGAGCGCCCGCAGGATGATTCGCTTCTGGAGCAGCGGCACGTCGGCGGCGCCGATCTCGACCCCGAGATCGCCGCGCGCGACCATCACCGCATCGGCCGCGCCGAGAATGTCGTCGAGGACGACCACCGCTTCGGCCTTCTCGATCTTCGCGATCACGTGTGCGGTCGAGTTGGCCGCCTCGATCAGCGTCCGGAGCGCCTGGACGTCGGACGCGGTGCGGACGAACGAGAGCGCAACGTAGTCGACGCCGAGCTCGAGCGCGAACTGAAGGTCGTCGAGATCCTTTCGCGTCAGGGAAGGGATCGGCAGCGGCACCCCGGGCAGATTGACTCCCTTGTGGGAGCTGACCGTGCCGCCCACGAGCACCTCGCAGCGCGCGCGCCCCCGCTCGACTTTCTCGACGCGCAGGCGCACCGACCCGTCGTCGATCAAGACGTCGTTTCCCGGCCGGAGGATCGAGCCGAGCACGTCCGGCGCGACGGGAAGGTCATCCGGCTGCGCGCCGTCCTCGCCGGCGATCGTGACGAACTCGCCGCGGACGAGCGCGATCGGGGCGGCCAGCTCGCCGATGCGGAGCTTGGGCCCCTGCAGGTCGGCGATCACCGCCACGGGCCTCCCCACTCGTTCCTGGGTCGCACGGATCAGGCGCGCAGCCTCCGCGTGATCCTCGAGCGTTCCGTGCGAGAAGTTCAGGCGGGCGCCGTCGATCGTCTCCAAGAGCTGTTCGAGCACTGCGGGCGACGAGCTTGCGGGGCCGATCGTGGCGACGATCTTCGTGCGACGCGGTTCGAGAGCCATGACTAGAGGCTATCCACGCTGCGCGCGCGGAAACGCCGACCAGCCCGGATACTCCGCACCCGCGCCGAGTTCCTCCTCGATCCGCAAGAGCTGGTTGTACTTCGCCACGCGATCGGAGCGCGAGGGGGCCCCCGTCTTGATCTGACCTGCGCCGGTCGCAACCGCGAGGTCGGCGATCGTCGTGTCCTCGGTCTCGCCCGAGCGGTGCGAGATCACTGCGGTGTAGCCGTTCGAGCGCGCCAGCGCGATCGCGTCGAGCGTCTCGGTGAGCGTTCCGATCTGATTCACCTTGACGAGGATCGAGTTCGCGACGCCCGCGGAGATCCCACGCCGGAGGCGGTCGACGTTCGTGACGAAGAGGTCGTCGCCGACGAGCTGCAGCCGGTCGCCCAGGCGCTCGGAAAGCGCGCGCCAGCCGTCCCACTCGTCCTCGGCAAGCCCGTCCTCGATCGAGACGAGCGGAAAGCGCTCCGCGAGCGAGGCGTAGAGGTCGATCAGCGCGCCCGTGTCGAGCTCGCCGCCCTCGACGTGGTAGGCGCCGTCCCGGAAGAACTCGGTCGAGGCCGGATCGAGCGCGATCCCGATCGCCTCCCTGTGGCCGGCGCGCTCGGCTGCCTCGAAGACCGCCTCGATCGCTGCCTCGGCGCTCGCCAGATCGGGCGCGAAGCCCCCCTCGTCGCCGACCGCAGTCGAGAGGCCGCGCTCGTGCAACAGCGCCTTCAGCGAGTGGAAGACCTCGGCGCCGATCCGAAGCCCCTCCGAGAAAGACGTCGCACCGGCTGGCACGACCATGAACTCCTGGAAGTCGATCGCGTTGTCGGCGTGCGCGCCGCCGTTGACGATGTTCAGCATCGGCACGGGCAGAACATGCGCCTCGGGTCCGCCGAGCCAACGATAGAGCGGCTCCCCGATCGCCACGGCCGCGGCGTTCGCGACGGCCATCGAGACGCCGAGGATCGCGTTCGCGCCGAGCCGGCCCTTGCTCGGGGAGCCGTCGGTCTCGATCAGGCGCTCGTCGACGGCGCGCTGATCGGCTGCGTCGAGGCCCGCGACCGCCTGCGCCAGCTCGCCGCCGACGTTGGCGACCGCCTGCGTCACGCCCTTGCCGCCGTACGCGTCGCCGCCGTCCCGCAGCTCGACCGCCTCGTGCACCCCCGTCGACGCGCCCGAGGGCACGGCCGCCCGGCCGCGCGCACCCGCCTCGAGCTCGACGTCGACCTCCACGGTCGGGTTCCCCCGCGAGTCGAGGATCTGACGACCCCGTACGGAAACGATCCTAGTATTCACTCCATCTCCTTGGCGAGCTCGAAGTAGCGGTCCTGCTCGGCGAGCGGAAGCTCGAGCCAATTCTCGCCTGCTTCAGCTGCACGGCGCTCCGCCTCCTCGACACGCCGGCGGAAACGGGCGGTCGCGGCGCGAAGCTCGAGCTCCGGATCGGCGTTCAAACGGCGAGCGACGTTGACGGCGGCGAAGAGCAGGTCGCCGAGCTCGGCTGCCTGGCGGCGATCGGGCGGCGTTTCCGGCGCCGGGTCGGACCCGTTGCGCAGCTCCGCCTTCAGCTCGGCAAGCTCCTCCTCGAGATCGCCGAGCGCACCGGCGAGATCCGGGTATTCGAAGCCGACGGCGGCCGCGCGACGTTGCACCTTGCGCGCCTGCAGAAGTGCGGGTAGCGACGCAGGCACGTCGTGGAAAACCCCCCGCCGCCCTTCCTGCTCGGTCTTCAGCGCCTCCCAGCGCTCGCGCACCCGCTCGGCGGTCTTCGCCTCGGCCTCGCCGAAGACGTGCGGGTGCCGGCGCACGAGCTTGGCGTGCACGCTCCGAGCCACCGCCTCGAGATCGCCGTCGCCCTGCTCCTCCAGGAGCAGGGCGAGAAAGTAGACCTGAAAGAGCAGATCGCCCAGCTCGTCGAGCAGCTTCGCCGGCTCGCCGCCCGCCGCCGCGTCTGCGACCTCGTAGGCCTCCTCGACGGTGTGCGGGACGATCGTCAGCGCCGTCTGCTCGCGATCCCACGGGCAGTCGCGACGCAGCCGGCGCGTCAGCTCCTGGAGCTCGAGGAGCGCCTCTCCTAGAGCCACTTACTCCTCGGAGTCAGTCGTCGCGCCCGTCGTTGCGGCCGGCGGCGGCGTGAACCCGATCGCGTACGAGACCTGATCCTCGTACTCCTGCTTCAGGTCCTCGACCCACTTCGTCATCGTCTCGTTCTTCTTCGTCTGCTTGAGCTGTTGGCGGATCGCGTCCTTCACGTCCTTGAACGCCTGAACCTTGGCCGCCGTCGCATCCTTGAGCGGCTGGATGATGTGGAATCCGAACTCCGTCTTGACCGGGCGCGAGATCACGTCGTTCTTGAGCAGGAATGCGGTCTGATCGAACGGCGCCACCGTCTGACCCTTCGTGATCGTCAGCTTGCCGCCGGTCGCCTTCGAGCCCGTGTCCTGGGAGAACTTCTTCGCCAGCGCGGCGAAGTCGGCGCCGTCCTTGAGCTGGTCGTAGATGTCGTTCGCCTGCGCGCGCGTCTTCACGAGGATGTGGCGCACCTCGCGAGTCTCCGGCTGGCTGTACTGCGCCAGATTCTGCTTGTAGTAATCCTCGACCTGCTTGTCAGTCACCTTCACTTCGGCGGTCACCTTCTTGGTGAGCTCCTCGGAGATGATCTGCGAACGGATGTCGCCGCGAACCTGCTTGTCCGAGAGACCCTGGTCGCTGAGCTGCTTCTGGTACTTCTTGTCGTCGCCACCGAAGTACTGCTTCTTGATCTGCTCGAGCCGCGCGTCGACCTGCTTCTCGGTCACCTCGATGTCGAGATCCTTGGCCTCCTGCTCGAGCTCGACGCGCTGGACGAGAAACTGAACCACCTCGTTCTTCAGAGCCTGGAACTCCTGCGATCCTGCCTTCGGAAAGTCGCGCTTCTGGGTCTTGTAGGTCTTGCGCGCCTGGTCGACGATGGCCTGGTAGTCGGCTCTGGCGATCTTCTCGCCGTCCACCACCGCGACAGCATCCTTCGGAACGCTGTCGTCACCACCACAGCCGGCAGCGAAGAACGCAAGGGCGAGGGCAGGAAGAAGAAGGAGGCGTGAGGTCTTCATCGGTGAGAGCTACTCCAGTGCTGAGACGGGGACGGAGGCCAGTGTAGCCAGGGTCAGGCGGCCCGGCGCGCCGTCATGAGCGCGTCGACGAGGTCGATTGCGCCGGCCAGTTCCTCGGTTCTACGGGTGACTTCCCGCTTCGCGCTCGTGTAGACCGCGGTGTCGGAGACGTCGCGCAAGGCCCGCAGCTCGGAGGAGCCGAGCACAAGCGGGCCGACTGTCGCCCGGCCGCCGCGGAAGATCAGATAGTCCGCTCCGAGGCGCGCGAGCTTCAGCTTCGCCTCTTGGATCGCGAACAGATTTTCGACGGGCTCGGGCACCGGGCCGTACCGGTCCTCGAGAGCGGCGTGCAGCTCGCGTAGCTCGTCGTCGGTCTCGGCGAGGGCGAGGCGGCGGTGGATGTCGATCTTCAGCGCTTCCGAGGCGACGTACGTCGCGGGCACATACGCGTCGACCCGCGCGTCGACCCGCACCGGCCGAGTCGCGAGTCGCCGTTGACCTTGCAGCTCGGCGACCGCCTCCGCGAGCATCTCTACGTAGAGCTCGAAGCCGAGTGCGGCGACATGGCCGGACTGCTCTGCCCCGAGGAGATCGCCGGCGCCGCGGATCTCTAGGTCGCGCATCGCGATCTGGAAGCCGGCCCCGAGCTCGGTGTGGTCCGCGAGCGTCGAGAGCCGGGCACGCGCGTCGGGGGTCAACTCCTGCGCGTCGGGATAGAGCAGGTAGGCGTGCGCGGTCACGTCCGAGCGGCCCACCCGACCGCGAATCTGGTAGAGCTGGGCGAGTCCGAGCATGTCCGCACGCTCGATGATCAGCGTGTTCGCCTGAGGAATGTCGAGCCCCGACTCGATGATCGTCGTCGAGACGAGCACGTCCGCGTCGTTGCGCAGGAAGGCGTGCATCTTCTCCTCGAGCTCCCGCTCCCGCATCTTCCCATGCGCGACGATGAAGCGCAGCTTCGGGCAGAGCTGCTGCAGCTTCTCGGCCGCCTCTTCGATCGATTCGACCCGGTTGTGGAGATAGAACGCCTGCCCCCCGCGCTCGACCTCGCGCTCGAGCGCTGTCCTGATCAGCTCCTCGTCGTACTCGCCGACAGTGGTGCGGATCGGCCGGCGGCCCTCAGGCGGCGTCTCGATGATCGAGATGTCGCGCAGGCCGGAGAGCGACATGTGGAGCGTGCGCGGGATCGGGGTCGCGGACAGGGCGAGCACGTCGACCTCGAGCCGCATCGAGCGGATGAGCTCCTTCTGGGCGACACCGAAGCGCTGCTCCTCGTCGAGGATGACGAGGCCGAGCTCCTTCGGGATCACGTCGCGGCTCAGGACCCGGTGAGTGCCGACGAGGACATCGACCTTGCCCGCCGCGAAATCCTTCAGCACCTGCTTCGTCTCGGCCGCGGTGCGGAAGCGCGAGACCATCTCGACCCGGACGGGGAAGTCGCGATAGCGCGCACGAAACGTATTCCAGTGCTGCTCGGCGAGGATCGTGGTCGGGCAGAGGACGAGCGTCTGCTTGCCGTTGACGGCGACGGCGAACGCGGCGCGAACCGCGACCTCGGTCTTGCCGAAGCCGACATCGCCGCAGACGAGCCGGTCCATCGGCCGCGGCGCCTCGAGATCCTCCTTGACCGCCTCGATCGCACGCGCCTGATCCTCGGTCTCGCGATACGGGAACTCCGCTTCGAGCCGCTCCAGCCACTCGTTCTCCAGCTCGTAGGCGTGGCCGGGAGCCTGCTGGCGCTGCGCGTAGAGGCCGATCAGCTCCGTCGCCAGCTCGCGCACCGACTCGCGGGCGCGCGCCTTCAGGTTTGCCCACGCCTTGCCGCCGAGCTTGGACAGCGTTGGCGCGCTCGCGTCGGCGCCGATGTACTTCGAGACCTTGCCGAGCTGCTCGTGCGGGACGTAGAGCCGATCCTCGCCGCGGAAGCCCACGAAGAGGTAGTCGCGCGTGACCCCGGCGACCTCCTTCGTCTCGAAGCCGAGGAGCTTCCCGACGCCGTGATCCTCGTGGACGATGAAGTCGCCGGTTCGCAGGTCGGCGAAGGTGGCGAGAGCACGGCTGAGCCGTCGGTCGGCGCGCGGCGGCCGCTTGCGGAAGACCTGGGTGTCGGGCAGGAGAACGAGCCCGAGCTCGCGCCAGACGAAGCCTCGGCGCGCCGGTGCGACCGCGAAGAGGAGCTGCGGCTCCTCCGGCAGGTCGGCTCCGGGCTCGAGCATCCGCGCGTCGGCGCGGCGGAGCAGGTTCTGCGTCCGGAGCGCCTCGCCGACATGCGGGAAGGCGACGACCACGCGGTTGCCGCCGCGGACGAAGCTTGCGAGCTCCTGCTCGGCCTCGGCGAGCCCGCGCGCGGCGAGCGCCGGCCTTTGCGCCTCGAAGGCGAACGGCTGCGACTGCGGGAACGGGTCGAGCTCGGTCGCACCTTTCAGCCCGATCGGGACGAGCCCCTCCTCCGACCAGACCCGGCGCACCTCGTCCGGCTGCCAGACGAAGTCTGGGACCCGCTCGAGCGCCAGCACGAGATCGGCCGGGGCAACGGGCGCCGCTCCTTCCTCCGCAAGTAACGGACTGGTACTTGGATCGACGAGCTCGCCGCGCCGCTCGGCCGCCGGGTAGACGACGGCGTCGGTGACCGGATGGAGAGCGCGCTGCGTGAACGGCGAGAAGACGCGGACCTGCTCGATCTCGTCGCCGAAGAACTCGACGCGCAGCGGCTCGCGGCCCGTGGTGGGAAAGACGTCGACGATCCCGCCGCGGACCGCGAACTGGCCGCGCTCCTCGGCGCGGTCGACCCGCTCGTAGCCGGCGAGCGCGAATGCTTGCGAGAGGCCGCCGACCCCCGGCTCCTCACCCACCTCGAGCCGGACCGGCTCGGGCCGGTGCTGCGGGGGCGGCATCCCCTCTGCAACCGCGGTCGCAGACGCACAGACGAGCCCGCCGCGTGCGAGCACGTCGAGTGCGCGCGCCCGCTCGCCGACGAGGTGCGGCGGCGGCTCGAGCCCCGAGCTCCAACGGACACCGCGACCGGGAAAGAGAGCGACGCGCTCGGGGCCGACGAACCAGCCGGCGGCCTCGGCGGCGTCACGGGCGTCCGCGTCCTCGGGGAGCAGGCAGACGAGCCCGCGCTCGAGGTGCTCGAAGAGCGTCGCGAGCAGGAGCGGCAGCACGGGCTCGGAGACGCGCGCGCGCGTCGGCAGCGCGACGGCGAGCGCCTGGAGCCGCTCGTGCTCGGCGAGGGCGCGGACGAAGGTGTGAAGTGGCGGGCGGTCCATGACAAAGGGCGGAAACCGTAGGTTTCCGCGCTGCTCCAGTGTATGCGCGCTCAGTCGAGAGACTCGAGCGCGAAGGCCGTTGCGTCGTCGAGCGAGAGCCGCCGGCCTTGCTCCCACGCCTCCTCGAAGGCTGCGTCGTCGAGTCGGTCCCGGATGACGGCGAGCGTCTCGTCGTTGATCGCTGCGACCCAGGACATCTTCGCCCCCATCTCCTCGAACGAGGCCTCGGCGAAGGAAAGGAGCCGAAGTGCCGCCGTCTCGTCCCCGGAAGCGGCGAGTGCTGCCGCGACGCGGCAAAGGTTCGTGGCGGTGTGCAGGCGGTTCCCGACTTCGGCGAAGCCGCGAGTGCTCTCGATCAGGAGCGTCCTGGCGTCGCGCACACGACTCTGGCCGACGGCGATCATCGCCAGAGCACCGAGCAGCGTGGCCTCCACGGCTCGGTCGCCGAGCGCTCGCGCCCGCAGCAGGTTCTCGTGCAGCGCCCGCGCGCGTTCGAGCTCGCCGGCTCCGGCGTACGTGAAGGCAAGCGTGCGCGTCGCCCAGAGGATCGAGTGCTCGTCGCCGACGCTGCGGAAGAGCTCGATGCTCTCTTCGAGTAGCCGCCGGCCGGTCGCCCAATCACCTTCCTCGGCAAGCGCATAGCCGACCTGCCACAGAGAATCCGCGACACCCGCGGCATTCTCGAGCGAGCGGTGGAGCACGAGCGCTTCCTCGGCCCGAGACCTCGACGTCGCGATCTCTCCGGCCGTAGCGGCCAGGTCGGCTGCTGCGTTGAGCGCCTTCGCGCGGACCGGCTTCGGACCCTCGCCGCTACGGAGCGCGTCGTCGAGGCGTCGCCGCCCTTCCTCGACGTGACCGTTCACCTCCCAGAACCGCGGTAGCGCAGCTGCGAGCCGCAGGACGAGCGTGCCTTCGCCCGCAGCGCCGAGCCCGTCGAGAGCTGCTCGGAGGTTGTCGTGCTCGCGCTGGAGCCGGCCGAGCCACTCCGTCGAGCCGCGATGCACGTGAGGTTCCGCCTCCTCGCCAGCGCGAGGAAATACTCGGCGTGCCGGTGTCGCAGTTGCTCTGCGTCGCTGGATTCGTCCAGCCGCTCCGCGGCGAACTCCGTGATCGACTCGAGCATCCAGAACCGACCCGCATCGCGAACGCGGACGAGGCTCTTGTCGACGAGCGACTGGAGCAGGGCGAGATCCGCGTCGCAGATCTCCTCCACCGTTTCCAGCGTGCAGCCGCCGCGGAAGACGGCGAGCCGGGCAAAGAGTCGCTGTTCCTCCACTGCCAAAAGCTCGTAGCTCCACTCGATCGTCGCGCGCAGCGTCTGCTGTCGCGGATCGACGCCGCGGCCGGCTTTCAGCAGATCGAGGCCTCTGGCCCAGCCGCGGCAAGAGCTGCTCAGGCGAGAGAACGCGAATCCGTGCCGCCGCGAGCTCGAGCGCAAGGGGAAGATTGTCGAGCCGCTCACACAGCTCGGGAGTCGCAGGGGTCGCGACGAAGGCGGGATCTGCAGCACGCGCGCGAGCAAGGAAGAGCTCGATTCCCTCCTGCGGCTCGAGCGGCGGCACAGGATAGGCCTGCTCGCCGGGAAGGAGGAGTAGCTCGCGGCTCGTCACGAGCAGATGCAGGTTCGGACAGGCGGCGAGCAGCGCCGAGAGATCAGGGGCTGCATCGACGACCTGCTCGAAGTTGTCGAACAGCAGGAGCAGGCGCTTTCCGGCGATGTGGTGGGCGGGTTCGTCCTCGGCGCCGAGTGCCCGCGCGGCAGCCTCCAGCACGAGTTCCGACTCGCGAAGCGCGGCCAGCGGCACCCAGAAGACACCGGCCGGAAACAAGCCTGCCGCTTCCGCGGCCGCGTGCAGCGCGAGCCGAGTCTTGCCGGTACCGCCCGGCCCCGTGAGCGTCACGAGCCGGACGTCCTCGCGGCCGAGCAGCTCACCCAGATCGGCCAGCTCGCCCGTCCGGCCGAGGAACAGCGTCGCCGACACTGGCAGGTTCGTCCGATGGAGGCTCTTGAGCGGCGGGAAGTCGTCCTCGCCGAGCTGGGAGATCCGCTCGGGTGCCGACAAGTCCTTGAGCCTGTGCTCACCGAGATCGTGCAGCTTCTCCCCGCCCAGGAGAGCTGCTGTCGACGCGGATACGAGTACCTGGCCGCCGTGGCCACAGGCGGCGATCCGCGCTGCCCGGTTGACGTCGATCCCGACGTAACCCTCCTCGCCCACGTACGGCGTCCCGGTGTGGATCCCCATCCGCACGCGGATCCGGCCCGGCGCGAGGTCGCCCAGCATCTCCTCTGCCGCGGCGAGCGCGCCCGGCGCCGTCGGAAAGGCGATGAAGAAAGCGTCTCCCTGCGTATCCACCTCGACGCCTCCGTGTGCGTTGAAGGCTTCGCGGATCAGCCGCCGGTGCTCTGCAAGCGCCTCCGCGTATCTCTCGGCCCCGAGCTCGTCGAGCAGCCTCGTCGAGCCCTCGACGTCGGTGAAGACGAAGGTCACTGTCCCCGTCGGTAGATCCGACCGCACGCTTGCCATCATCCGCGAGGGCTAACGCCCGTGCCATGACTCCCAGAGCGCCGCGTAGGAGCCCTCCCGACCGACGAGCTCGTCGTGGGTCCCTAACTCGGCCAGCTTGCCGTCCTCGACGACCGCGACCCGATCCGCGTCGTGTGCCGTCTGGAGGCGATGCGCGATCGCGACCACGGTGCGCCCTGCGAGGACGGAGGCGAGGGAGCGCTCGAGATGCCGCGCGGCCCTGGGATCGAGCAGCGAGGTTGCCTCGTCGAGCACGAGTGTGTGCGGATCGGCCAGCACGAGCCGCGCGAGCGCGACCTGCTGCTGCCGCGGCGGGGTCAGCGGGAAGCCGCCGGCGCCGACGACGGTCTCGAGCCCGTCGGGCAGCGCCTCCACCCACTCCAGCGCGTCGACCGCGGCGAGCGCAGTCCGGAGCTCCTCGTCGGTCGAGCCGACCCGTGCGAGCCGGAGGTTGTCGGCGAGCGTGCCGACGAAGACGTGCTGCTCCTGGGTCACGAGCGCGACCTCGCGGCGGAGCGTTTCCAGGGTCAGGTCGACGAGCCGGACACCCCCCACGTCGACGCGGCCTGTCCGCGCGGGGTGGATCCCAGCGAGCAAGCGCCCGAGCGTCGACTTGCCGGCGCCCGAAGGGCCGACGACCGCTACTCGCTCGCCCGGCTCGAGGTCGAGGTCGAGCCCGTGGAGCACGTCGTGGCCCTCGCGGTAGGCGTAGCGGACCTCGTGCGCCTGCAGCCGCTCGTCGGCCGGCTCCTCGCCGGTCGCAGTCCGGTCGTCCGGCACCTTCTCGACACCGACGAGCCGCGCGAACGACGTCGCGCCGACCTGGATCTCGTCGAGCCACGAGATCAGCCGGTCGACGGGGTCGGCGAGCTGCTGGACGTAGAGCGCGACGGCGGTCACCTCTGCGAGCGAAGCCCGACCCGAGGAGACGAGCCAACCGCCCCAGACGAGCGCCGCCGCGACCGGCAGGACGTAGGCGATCTCGACGGTCGGAAACCAGATCGTGCGCAGGTAGAGCGTCCGGCGCTCGGCAGCGTAGGCGTCCGTCAGGTCGGCGTCGATCCGGCGGATCCGCTCGCCCGCGAGCCCGAGCGCGTCGACCGTTCGGCCGCCGTCGACGGTCTCGCCGACCGTGCCGGTCATCGTCGCATACGCCGCGCGCTCCCAGAGATACCCGGCGGGTGCATAGCGGAGATACCAGCGAGTGCCGATCACGATTGCCGGAAGCCCGACGATGCACGGCACCGCCGCGACGGGGCTGACCAGGATCGCGGCCCCGATCGTGAGGATGCTCGTCACACCCGCGATCAATGTTTCCGGGATCGCGAACCGGACGGTGCGCGCAAGGGCGTCCACGTCGGCGGTCGTCCTCGAGACGAGGTCGCCCGTTCCCGCCCGCTCGACGGTCGAGAGAGGTAGCGCCAGGACGCGGCGCATGAAGTCCTCCCGGAGCCGCGCGAAGATCCGCTCGGAGAGCACGAACGACTGGCGGCGCGCGAACCACGTGAGCAGCGTCTGCGCAAGCACGAACGCGGCGAGCAGCCCGACGATCCGGTCGACGGTGGCGGTGCTCGTCCCGCGCTCGACGTCTCCGACGAGCTGCCCTAGAAGCCGTGGGCCGGCAAGTCCGGCCACCGCTGCGAGCGCATGGAGGCCAAGGACGGCCGCGAGCGGCCACTTGTACCGCTTGAGGAGTACGCGGGCCTGCAGCCGCACCTCGGGCCCGTCGGCGATGGGCAACTTCTCGCTCACGCCGCCTCCCTCGCCTTCGGCTCGGTCGCGCGGAGGAAATCCTGTTTTCCCCGCGGGCCCCTTTTCCACTGCCGTTGGCAGCGCGACTCCATCACGCCGCCTCCCCCTCTTCCTCCCGCGTCACGGTGGCTCGATAGGCGGGGACAGTGCGCAGGAGCTCGCGGTGCGTGCCCGCCGCCGTGACGCGTCCAGCCTCCACGAACACGACCCGGTCGGCCTGGTCGAGCACGAGCGGGCTGGCGCTGACCACGACGGTCGTTCGTCCGGCGCGCGCTTCGTGGAGCCGCCGTGCGATTCGCGCTTCGGTGTGGGCGTCGACGGCACTCGTCGGCTCGACGAGCACTAGGATCTCGGCATCCGCGAGCAGCGCCCGGGCGAGCACGACGCGCTGGCGCTGGCCGCCTGAGAACGAACGGCCGCGCTCCTCGACGGTGCCGTCGAGCCCGTCGGGCAACGCGTCGAGCACGTCTTCGGCGTTGGCGACCGCGAGGGCAGCGAGGATCGCCGGATCGTCCGCCCGGCCCCAAGGGTTGAGCTCGTGCCGCAGCGTCCCCGAGAAGAGGAGCGGATCGGTCTCGCTGACGACGATCCGCCGGCGAACGAGCTCCACCGGCAGTTCGGCGAGCGGCACCCCGCCGAGCGTGACGCCGTCACCTTCCACGAACCGCCCGAGCCGGTCGGCGAGCTCGACCGCATCCTCCGGCTCGGCCGAGACGATGCAGGTGAGCACGCCCGGCTCGACCACGAGCCCGGAGCGAGCGTCCGCGAGCAGCGCATCCGCGGGCGGAGCCGCCGCCGGCTCGGCGGGATCGACGACCAGGCGCTCGACGGCGAGGATGTCGAGCATACGGCGGGCGCCGACGAGCGCGCGTGTCACCTTGTCCACAGCCTCGGCGGCCGTGCGAAGCGGGATCACGAGGAAGGCGGCGTACCCGTAGAACGCAACCAGCTCGCCCGGACTGATCCGCCCGTCGATCGCGAAGCGCCCGCCGAGCCAGACGACGATCACGACGAAGATCCCCGGCAGCAGCACCTGGGCGGAGTCGAGCGTCGACTGGGGCAGCGCGACCCGCACCCCCGCGAGCCGCACTTGCTCCGAACGACTCTGGTAGCGACCGAAGAAGACCGACTCGCCGCCGATGCCGCGCAGCACCCGCAGCCCGGCAACCGTGTCGGCGCCGAGCGCGGTGAGCCGGCCGACCTCCTCACGTTGCTCCCGCTGCCGAGCCTGCAAGGGGCGGATCACGAAGGAGAGGCTGGCGACGAGCACGGGCACGCCGAGCAGCACGACGAGTCCGAGAACCGTCGAAGACGAGAGAAGCAGCGCCGCAACGACGACGTAGGAGACGATCGCCCCGGAGAGGCGCGCCGTGATGTCGAAGGCACCGCCCGCGCGCATGGCGTCGTTCGAGACAGTCGCAACGACTTCTCCCGTCGTCAGGTGCGCGCGAACCGCCGGGCCGGCATTCGCCGCATGATGCGACACGACCTGGATCAGGCGAAACGAGGCCTCCAGCCAGTTCGCGACGGCGCAGCGATGTCGCATCACCCCCGCGACCGCCTGGACGCCGCCGAGCGCGAGCAGGACTCCCGCCCACGCGACGAGGGCGCCCGTGTCGTCCGCCGCGAGCCCGTCGTCGACCGCTCGACCGAGCACGTACGGGAGCAGCGCCTGCGCGAGCATCCAGACGATCCCGAAGCCGACTCCCAGCCCGAGCGTCCCGAGCTGCTTGCTGCCGACCCAGAACAGCAACCGCGCAGGCGAGCGCGTGTCCGGGCGGCCCGGATCGACATACGGCAGCCTCCTCATCGAGGCGCGCAGAAGTGACAAGTGGGGGCGAGGCGGTCCATAAAGGCGGGCGAAAGAGGCTCTTCCGCGACCGTCGAGTCTACGCAACCCCCGCCGGATTCCTTCAGGGAGCGAAGCGACCCTTCATCGGGGGTCTCGCGCAACAACATGCCAAGATGGGCGAATGTCCGAACGAGGTCGCGAGTCGATGACCCAGGCGCAATACGATTCTCTCGCGGCGGAGCTGGCCGACCTCGAGGGGCCGAAACGGGTGGCGATCGTCGAGGCGATCGCCACGGCGCGCGGCTTCGGCGACCTCTCCGAGAACTTCGCCTACCACGACGCAAAGAACGAGCAGGGTCTCCTGGAGCGGCGGATCACGATCATGCGCGCGCGGCTCGAGAGCGCAGTCGTGGTCGAGCACTCGGAAGACGGCGTCGTCGGCGTCGGCTCGGTCGTCGAGGTGGCCGACGAGGCCGGCGAGACAATGGAGGTCGAGATCTCGAGCGTCGGCGGAGTCTCGCCCGACTCCCCGCTCGGGAGTGCGCTCGTCGGCGCGAAGGTCGGCGACACGGTCGAGGTGAAGGCGCCACGTGGGTCCTGGCGAGCCCGCGTCGTCTCCGTCCGGTAGGCGCTCATGCGCTGCTTCGGCGACGGCAACGCGCTCTACGAGCGCTACCACGACGAGGAATGGGGTGTGCCAGTGCGCGACGAGCGCGGTCTCTTCGAGCGAATCTCGCTCGAGGCGTTCCAGTCGGGGCTCGCCTGGATCACGATCTTGCGCAAGCGCGAGGGCTTCCGCCGCGCCTTCGCCGGCTTCGTTCCGGAGGCCGTCGCCGACTTCGGGCCGGAGGACGTGGAGCGATTGATGGCAGACGCTGAGATCGTCCGCAACCGCGCGAAGATCGAGGCGACGCTCGCGAGCGCGCGCGCGACGCTCGCGCTGAGGGAGAGCGGGACGCCGCTGCACGAGCTCGTCTGGTCGTTCGCGCCGCCACCCCGGCCCGCGCGGGCGACGCGTTGGGAAGAGATCCCGGCTCTGACAGACGAGTCGACGGCGCTCGCGAGGGCGCTCAAGAGCGCCGGCTTCCGCTTCGTCGGCCCCACGACCGCCTACGCGGCAATGCAAGCCTGCGGCCTCGTCGACGACCACCTTGCCGGCTGCATCCGCGTCAGGTGACGGCAGCTTGCGACGGCGGGGCCAATTCCGACATGGCCGAAAGTGACATGTCCGGGGTCAAAGCCCGGACGTGTCCGAAAACGGCATGTCCGGGGTCAAAGCCCGGACGTGTCCAAGAACGACACGGCCGAGGTCTCCGCACACATGATCGTCAGTTGAAGCTCGCCTGCGTCCGCTCGAGACCATCGCGGACGAGCGACTCGACTGCGTCCGCAGCACGGCCGACCAGCGCGTCGGAATCCTCGTCGGGCTCGAACGGCGAGAGCACGTAGTCGGCGACCGGTCGCCGGTCGCCGCGCGCCGGCCGGCCGACGCCGACCCGCAGGCGCAGGAACTCCGCCGAGCCGAGCGCCTGGCGGATCGAGCGCAGGCCGTTGTGCCCCGCGAGCCCGCCGCCGAGCCGGGCCTGGAGGCGCGCCGAGTCGAGATCGACCTCGTCGTGGACAGCCAGGATCCGGTGGGGCTCCACCTTGAAGTAGCGAGCCGCCGATCCGACCGACTGGCCCGAGAGGTTCATGTAGGTCTCGGGCTTCAGCAGCGCGAGCTTTGCCTCGTCGACGCGGATCTCGGCGAGCTGACCGGAGAATTTCGAACGGAACGAGCCGCCGTGCCTGCGCGCAAGCTCGTCGACGACCATCCAGCCGGCGTTGTGCCGGTCGTGGGCGTGCTCGCGGCCAGGGTTGCCGAGGCCGACGACCAGGAGGTGAAGCGTCGAGGCTGGCTCGCCTCGACGGAAGATCTTCAAGCGCTAGCCCTCGACGGTGTCGGGCTCGCCGTCGGCGCTCTCGTCGGCGGCGTCTTCGCCGTCGGCAGGCTCCTCGGCGGCTTCCTCGGGCGCCTGCTCGTCGTCGCCGAGACCCTCGGCCGCGGCCTCGTCGGCGGCCGCCTCGAGCTCCTCCTCGCGCATCGGCGCGGAGATCGTTGCGAGCACGGTCTCGTGCGGGTCGTCGAGATAGGTGACGCCCTCCCGGGAGCCGATGTCCTCGAGCCGGAGCGTGTCGCCCATCTCCATCGCGCTCACGTCGACCTCGATCGACTCCGGCACCTCCATCGGCAGGGCCTCGATCGTGATCTCGGTCGTGGGCTGCGACATGACGCCGCCCTCGCGCACACCCGGCGCATCCTCCGTGCCGACGACGTGGAGCTGGACCGAGGCCTGGATGGCGACGTCGAGCCGCACCTCCTGGAGGTCGACGTGGCGGACGAAGCCGCGCACCGGATCCCGCTGATACTCCTTCAGGATCGACGGGTGAGTCGTCGTCTGCCCCTCGAGCACGACGTCGAGAACCGCGTGCAGCCCCGAGGAGGTGGTCAGCGCGGCGCGGAGGTCGCGCTCACCGATCGCGATCGCACGGGCAGCCGTCTTGCCGTAGAGGACACCAGGGACGAACCCCTGCTTGCGCAGACGCCGCGACTCGGGCGTACCGAGCCGCTCGCGTTCCTTGACCTCGAGGCGAAATCTGTCACCGGACACAGCGGCGCAGTGTAGCGAACGCCAAGTGACAGTCTGTTACTTGGCTAGTCGATCCGCAGGTCGATCCCAAGGAAGAGCAGCGGCCAGAGCACGATCGCGAGCAGGGCGGACACGACGCGCCTGATCGTGTCGAGATCGACGAGGTAGTCCTTCGAGGCGGCGACCGCGACGCCGATCCCGAGGTAGACGAGCAGTAGGAGCTTACGTGGCAGCAACATGCGTTCGGGATTCCCCTCCCCGCGAACGCGAACCGTTCCCGTCAGTGCGATCGATCCGGGCGCCGCCTCAGCGACCGCAGATCCGAAAGCCGTCGGCGGCAACCCGCTTGTTCAGCGCCAGCGTGAGGTTGATTAGGCGGGCAGCGCCGTCGACAGCAAAAGCGGTGTTCCGCTCGGCGAAACCACGCTGAACTCGGTTGGCGAGCGTGACGCCGTGGGCGAGACTCGCCATGAGCTTCTGGGCGATGGGTGTCGCCGGCGGTGTCCCGATCGTTCGGAACCGTGCGACGAAACGTCTCTGAATTTGGATCTGATCGGCCCAGAGAGTTGCTGCAGGCGCCACTGCTCGTTCTGCGAAAGGAGCTTCGCCGCCTCCGCGCGGGCGCGAATGGGCACGAGTTCCCGCAGGGTCCGCGGACAGGCTGCGGTCGGCCATAGTCGCGCCCAATCGCTGCGCTGAGACTCGCCGTCACTCGCCTGTGTTTTTTCGCAGCGAACGCAGTAACCAGGCGCCTCGACCTCGTGAGCATCGAGCAACAGGTCACGCACTAAAGGAACTCTCCACGACAGCCGATAGAGACGGTATGGCGGCGCCCGCACTCCCCGACCTCGACGATTTGCTGCTCCAGCTCGTCCGGCTCGAGCGCCTCGAGGCCGACGTCGAAAGACGTCTCGCAAGGGCACAAGATCGGAACGCCGCCTTCCCGAACGAGGTGTCGGGGCGACACGTCGCGACACTGTCGGCCCAGCTACTCGAGATGCGCAACGCAATGGACGCGATCCGCGCGCAGCTCGTGCCGATCATGCGAGCACCCGAACGCCGTGCATGAGATAAGAGAGATGCTGGTTTCCGGCGGCGGGCTGCTCGCGATCCTCGCGGTCGGCCGCATCCTGTTCTGACGGCAACCCGTCCTGGCAGGGGTAACCTCGCGCAACACGGGTCGGCTTGCGGATCTGCCAGCTGATTCGGTTGCGTCTCGACATCGCTGACGAGCTCGATCTCGGCGACGTAGGGCCGGCTCAGGTGGCCGCCGGGTCTTTGTGGGTCGCGACCTCGACGAGGCCCGTAGCGCCGCGTTGGAACTTGCCCGAAAGTCCGGTACCGATTTCCGGTATCCAAGTGGCCGCGAGCGGCTTGTCCAAGCGGTTGAGCCTAGAAGAGCTGGTTCTCGCCTCCGAAGATCGCCGAGACCGATTCGTCGGAGAAGACGTGCATGATCGTCTGCGCCAGGAGCCCGGAAACGCTGAGAACGGTGAGGTTCGGCGGGCGTCGGCGCGGGTCGATCGGGACAGTGTCCGTGACGACGATTCCGGTGATGTCCGACTCCGCGAAGCGCTCCAGAGCGTCCCCGCAGAAGAGCCCATGCGTGGCGAACACCCACACGTCCTTGACGCCGTGCTCCTTGAGCGCGGACACGTTCGCGAGCAGGGTCCCGCCGGTCATGATCACGTCGTCGCCGACGATCGCGATCTTGTCGCGAACGCGGCCTGCGATCTCCGTGACCTCGACGCTGTCGTGCGCCGGCCGGGCCTTGTGCATGATCGCGAAGTTCGCCTCGATCATCTCGCCGAAGCGGACGGCGAGCTTGGCCCGGCCCGCGTCCGGCGAGACGGACACGACACCTTCTCCCGTCAGGCCGATGTCGCGGAAGTGACGCGCGAAAAGCGGCAGCGCCGTCATGTGGTCGACGGGGATCGTGAAGAAGCCTTGGATCTGACCGGCGTGGAGATCCATCGTCAGCACGCGGTCGGCGCCGGCGAGCTGCAGCATGTCGGCGACGAGGCGACCCGAGATCGGCTCGCGGGGCTTCGCCTTGCGGTCCTGGCGCGCGTAGGGATAGAGGGGCATGACGGCCGTGATCCGCTTCGCCGAGGCCAGTCGAGCGGCCTGGATCATCAGCAGCAGCTCCATCAGGTTTCGGTCGACCGGATCGCAGCCGGTCTGGACGATGAAGAGGTCGGCACCGCGGATCGACTCGACGTAGCGGCAGTACGTCTCGCCGTTCGCGAACGTCGCCAGCTCCACCTCGCCGAGCTCGAGACCGAGCTGCTCCGCCATCCGCTGCGCCAGCTCGCCGTGCGAGCGACCTGCGACCACCATCAACCGCTTCTGAGGCGTCAGGGGCAGCGCGTGACCGATGCTCGAGCTCGGCCGAGGGGTCGGAACCTCGAGGCCCGGAAGCGACTGCTCAACCGTTCCGCTTTCCACCACGACCTTCCTTGAGCGTCTGGCGCGGCGCAAAGCCGACAAGCGCATTGTCGGGGACGTCATCGGTGATCACGCTGCCGGGCGCCGTCCAGACGTCGTCGCCGACGGTCACCGGAGCCACGAACATCGTGTCGACCGCGACGCGGACGTGATCGCCGATCGTCGTCTTCCCCTTCGGCTCGCCGGCTCGATGGGGAAAGTTCGCGGTGATCGAGCCTGCGCCGATGTTCGTGTCCTCCCCGATCTCCGCATCGCCGACGTAGGAGAGATGCGGCACCTTCGAGTCTTTCCCGATCCGTGATTTCTTGATCTCGACGAATGTGCCCGCCTTCGCGCGCGCGGCCAACACCGTTCCGGGGCGAAGGTAACAGAACGGCCCCACGGTCGCGCCGGGGCCGATCTCGGCGTCGAGCACGACCGCGTGAGGGCCGATTTCGGCTCCGGCAGCAACCCGCGTCGCCCCTCGGATGACCGTGAACGGGTGGACGACCGCATCCGGCTCGAGCTCGACGGTCGGCTCGATCCAGGTCGAGGCCGGGTCCGCGATCGTTACCCCCGCGAGCATGTGACCGAGATTGATCCGATCGCGCAGCACGGCGGCGGCGGCCGCGAGCTCGGCACGTGTGTTGACACCTTCCGTCTCGGCCGGATCGGCCGCGAGCCGGGCCGCAACGCGCTCGCCGCGCTCGACCAAGTCGAGCACGGCGTCCGTGAGGTAGAGCTCGCCCTGGGCGTTGTGCGGCTCGAGCCGCCCGAGCGCGGGCCAGAGCAACTCGGCGCGGAAGACGTAGATCGACGAGTTGCACTCGCGTAGCGCGAGCTGCTCGGGCGTCGCGTCGCCGGCTTCGACGATCGCCCGGACGGCCCCCTGCTCGTCGCGGACGACACGGCCGTACGCACGCGGGTCGGCCGGCTCGAAGGTGAGCACGGTCGCGCCGGCTTCCTCGCGACGGTGGGCGCCGAGCAGCTCCGCGAGCAGGTCGGCCGTCAGGAGCGGCGTGTCGCCCGAGAGCACCAGCACGTCGCCGGCCGCGCTCTCGAGCGCAGCACGGGCGCTCCGGACGGCGTCACCGGTGCCGAGCGCGCGTTCCTGCACCGCGACCTCCACGTCGCCGAAGGCATCGCGCGTGTCCGGCGAGGCAATCACGAGCAGCCGAGCGGGTTCGAGCGGCCGGGCGGCCTCGAGGACCCATTCGACCATCCGTCGGCCGAGAATCGGGTGCAGGTGCTTCGGAACGGCCGAGCGCATGCGCGTGCCGAGGCCTCCGGCCATCACGACTGCTGCGAGCTTGGTCTCGGTCACGGGCACGGGTGGGATGGCTGGGGTGCCAGGATTCGAACCTGGGATCGCGGGACCAAAACCCGCTGCCTTACCGCTTGGCTACACCCCACGGCTATCGCCCGAGTATAGGGGCGGCAGTTCTAACGCCGATCGCGCAGGAGCAACGCAAGCGCGCCGATCGCGGCGACGACGATGACGATGAGGAAAACCGTCGTGACGACGAGCGCGACCGCAGGCACCAGCACGACCGCGAGCTGCGAGACGGCGGCGATCCAGCTTCCTTCGCGAATGGCCTGATGCGTGTTCTCGCGGCCGATTCCGAGGTAGAGCGCAAGCGCTGCGGCGGCGAGCACGAGCACCGTCCACCAGGGGATCGCGCCGAAGAGAACGAGCAGACCCTCGACGAGCACGATCCCGAGTACGAGCTTCGCGCGACCCGCGCGGAGCGCCGATCCGAGGCGACTTTGCCCGTGGTCGATGGTGGCGTGCGTCTCCATGCTCAGACGGTACCGATCGAGGCGGTGGTCTCAGCCGTACCAGGCGGGAACCGTCAGCCACGTCCGCCCTGCCGCGCGAAGCGCAAGGCGTGCCGCCTCTGCATGACGACGGTGCTGGAACAGACCGTAGACGGCGGGACCGGCACCCGTCACGTCGGCCCGGAAGGCGCCGAGCCGGCGGAGCTCGGCAGCGAGCGGCGACGAGGCGAGGTCGTTCGGTGGCAGCGCGGCGAGCTCCCGTGGCCGAGCGAGCCCGGCGAGGGTCGCTTCGAGAGCCCCGAGCCGGGCCTCCCACCCGCTTGCACCTCCCCGCTCGTCGAAGCGGCGGTACACGGATGCCGTCGACTCCTTGACAACGTCGTTCGGCAGGACAAGCACCACCCAGTAGTCCTGCGGAAGGTCGAGCGGGGAAAGCTCGGAGCCGTCACCGCGACCGAGCTGGGGGCCGCTCGTGAGGAAGAATGGAACGTCAGCGCCGAGTCGCGCAGCGAGAACGTGGAGCTCGGCCGATGGCAAGGGTTCCGCGAGCGAGTTGTTCGCCAGGCGCAGCGCGGTCGCAGCGTCCGAGCTGCCGCCGCCGAGTCCCGCTGCGACCGGGATCCGCTTTGCGATCGTCGCTCGCCAGCGCGGTTCGACTCCCGTCGCGGCGGCAAGCCCCTCGAGCGCCTGCCGGACGAGCGTGTCGCCGGTAAACCCCGCGACGGAAAGCCCGGATGCCGCCGAGAGCGTCACGCGGTCGCCGAGATCGACGCGCTGAAGGATCGTCGCGACCTCGTGCTTGCCGTCATCTCGGACCGGGCCGACGACGAGCGCGAGGTTCAGTTTTGCCGGCGCCGGCGCTCGCCTTTCAACTGCGGACGTCACAGCGCTGCTGCCAAGTCGACGAACTCGGCCGGCTCGAGCTCCTCGGCGCGGACACCCGCGTTGCGGCCGATTGCCGCAAGCGCATCGATGCCCTGCTCGCGGCTCGCGAAGCCCGCGAGCGCGAGCGAGTTCGGAAGCGTCTTGCGACGGTGGGCGAACGAGGCCTCGATCACGCACTTCAGCCTGGTGAAGTCGAGCGGAAGGGGCAGACGCCTGAACGCGACGAGCGCGGAATCGACGTTCGGGGGCGGGCGAAAGACGGTGCGGGCGACCGGGTGGAAGCCGGTCTTGCGGGCCGCGAGCTGCACGAGCACCGAGACGGCTCCGTAGGCCTTTGTCGAAGGCGACGCGAAGAACCGGTCGGCCACCTCGCGCTGCACCATCACGCACCAGAGCTCGAGGCTCGGTAGCCCGTCGAGGCTCTCCGCGACGATCGGCGTCGCGACGTTGTACGGCAGGTTCGCGACGAGCTTCGTCGATGCCGGTCGGAGGGCGCCGAGGTCGAGCGAGAGCGCGTCACCCCAGTGGAGGTCGACGTTTCCGCCGGCGAGGTGTGCGAGTCGCGGTTCGAGCGAACGATCGAACTCGATCGCGTGAACGTGGCCGACCCGCTCTGCGAGATAGCGGGTAAGCATCCCGAGCCCGGGCCCGATCTCGAGCACGACGTCGGCCGGCTCCAGCTCGGCGAGCCGACCGATCACGCCGAGGATGTTCTCGTCGGCGAGGAAGTGCTGGCCGAGCCGTTTCTTCGGGACGACGGTCATGGTCCTGGGGTCATGATCCTGGGGTCAGAGCCCGAAGGCAGCGGTGGCGTTTGTGTCGATCCGGGCCGCAAGCTCGTCGGCGTCCTCGCTGCGCGCCTCGGCGAGTGCGGCCACGGTGTGGATCACATGCGCGGGCTCGTTGGGTCGGCCGCGCAGCGGCTGCGGCGCGAGATACGGACTGTCCGTCTCGGCGAGGATCCTGTCGGCCGGGACGCGCGCCGCCGCCTTGCGGAGCTCCGCCGCCTTCGGGTAGGTGACGTTCCCGGCGAAAGAGACGTAGTACCCGCGCTCCAGAGCCGCGGGGAGTAGTCCGGCGGACGAGAAGCAGTGGAGGACAACCGTCCCGTCGAAGCCCGCGAGCGCCGCCGCAGTTTCGTCGTCCGCCTCCCGGGAGTGGATCACGAGCGGGAGGCTGGTCTCGGTCGCTAGCTCGATTTGAGCCTCGAAAAGCCGATGCTGCTCTTCCGGGGTCGAGTAGTGGTGGAAGTTGTCGAGGCCGGTCTCGCCGACGGCGACGGCCCTCGGATCCGCGAGCAGCTCACGGAGCTCGCCGACCCGGTCAGCCTCCGCGCTGCCCGCTCGATGCGGATCGATCCCGAGGGCCGCGTAGACGCCTCCGTGTCCGGCGGCGAGCTCGAGCGCTACCTGGGACGACTCGATCCCGGTGCCGATCGCGATCACCCGGGTGACGCCTGCTGCGCGAGCGCGGGCTAGCAGCTCGCCGACAGGCCCCTCGCACCCGTCGAGGTGAGCGTGGGTATCGATCACGCAGTCGCGGGCGCGTCGATCCGCGGGAAGAGCGGTTGCGCCGGCTCGATCCCGCCCGTGGCGACGCTCCTGCCGTAGGCGACGTTCTCCCACGCTAGCTCGACCGGCTGGCCCAACGCACGGAGGATCTGCTCGGCCGTCTCGGGGATGTACGCCGAGAGTGCGACCGCGACGCTCCGCAGCCCGTCTGCCAGGTCATACAGAACCTGATCGAGCTCGCCGGCGTGCGCCTCGTCCTTGGCGAGCTGCCACGGCTGGGTCTGCTCGACATGGCGGTTCAGCCGGCGGACGAGCTCCCAGATCGTCTCGAGGCCCGTCGTGATGTCGAAGACGTCGAGCGCCGCCGGTACATCGGCAGCCACCTTGGAGACGGCCTCGGCAAGCTCGCCTCCATCGCCGCCCGCGGACGTCAGCGCGCCGTCCCGATAACGAGCGATCATCGCCGTCGTTCGCGAGAGCAGATTTCCGAGATCGTTCCCGAGCTCGCGCTCGTATCGCTCGCGGAAGGTGTCGAGCGAGACGTTTCCGTCATGCCCGAACTGGATCGCCCGCGCGATCCAGAAGCGCACCGGGTCGACGCCATACTCGTCGATTAGCTCGAGCGGATCGATCACGTTGCCGAGCGACTTCGAGATCGCGCGCCCGCCGAGATTGAGATACCCGTGCACGAACAGCTGCTGCGGCACGTCGTAACCCGCCGAGAGGAGGAGCGCGGGCCAATACACGCAGTGGAAGCGAAGAATGTCCTTCGCAAGGAGATGGCGCACGCCCGACCACAGATGCGTCAGGTCCTCACCGGGGCTCGCGTACTCGAGCGCGCTGCGATAGTTGACGAGGGCATCGGCCCAGACGTAGGCGACCTGCTCGGTGTCCCACGGGATCGGAACGCCCCAAGTCTGTCCCGCACGGCTGATCGAGAAATCGCGCAGACCGCCGGCGATGAACCCCTTTGCCTCGTTAGCCCGGAAGCCGGGCAGAACGAAGTCGGGGCGCTCCTCGTAGAGCCGCAGCAGCCTGTCCTGGTAGGCGGAGAGCCGGAAGAACCAGTTCTTCTCCTCGATCCACTCGGGCACGACCCCGTGATCGGGGCACTTCCCATCCACGAGCTCGTCTTCGGTCTTGAACGCCTCGCAGCCGACGCAGTAGAGGCCCGCGTAGACGTCCTGGTACACATCGCCGTTGTCGTAGATCCGTTGCAGGAATGTCTGAACGAAGGCCTTGTGCCCTTCATCGCTCGTCCGTATGAAGAAGTCGATCGACGCGTTCAGCCGCCGCGGCAGCTCCTGCCACGCGCCGACGATGCGATCGGCGTACTCCTTGGGGGCGAGTCCCTGCTCGGCGGCGACCCGCGCGACCTTGTCCGCATGCTCGTCGACTCCGGTCAGGAAGAACGTTTCCTCTCCCCGCTGTCGGTGATGGCGCACGAGGATGTCGGCTGCCGTCGTCGTGTACGCATGGCCGATGTGCGGCTTGTCGTTCACGTAGTAGATCGGGGTCGTCAGGTAGAAGCTCATCGCCGGAAATGATAGGCGTCCGCCGTCGTCGGACCAGAATCGCGGCCGCCCAGCCCACGAGCGTGAGCCCGAGCACAAGGGCGAGGGGTCGGCTGTCACGTCCGTCGGCCTCGACTGTCCTCGTCGGTGCGACGGGTCGGTTGGCCTTGCGATGCTCACCTGTAACGGGGATCGGGCTCAGGGTCGCGGAGGATTTCGGGCGCCGAGCCCTCGGCCGCCGAGCCGGAACCTCGCTTGCCCGCTCGGGCTTCGTCAGAGGTGCGACGGGCGATCCGGCGCCGAGCAGCGAGATGCGCGGGAGCGAGCGCAGGTTCATCTGCGGCAGCACGAGCCGAGCGGGGACGGAACGGATCGAGGCCGGCGCAGACGGAATCGCGCTAAGGGCTCGCTCACCGTCCCGAAGTCGCGGCTCGATCGCGACACGTTCGAATGACGTCTCCGCCGGCGCGGGCGACGCCTGCTCGGCGGCAGGCACCGGCATCACGGGTGCGTCGCCCGTAGACCGCTCGACGGGCTCGGGGTCGACACGAGGCTCGGCGACGGCCGGCGCGGGTGCGGGAGCGGCGACCTGCGACTCGACGGCGAGCGGCAGCGCCGGCGTGGGCGTCGGCTCGGGCACGGGGTCCGGCTCTGGCTCGGTGACCGCCGGCTGGGCGGCGGGCGGCGAAACGGACGCGGCTGCCGGCGCCGCCGCCGTGGGCGGCGGACGATCTATCGCAGGGGAAGGTGTCGGCGCGTGAACGATTGCCGACACGGAGACGACCGGCCCGGAGACGACCAGTGCAGGGACGACCGGCGCAGGGACGATCGGCGCAGCAATGGCCGAGGCAGGGACGACCGGTATCGGGGTGGGTACGGAGACTCCCGCGCGAGCAGGTAGGAAGCCCAGCGGATCGACGTAACCGTCGGAGTCCGAGGCGAGGCGGACGCCGAGATGAACGTGTGACTGCGTCGTCGTCGCGTCGGCACTCTCACCGACCGCGCCGACTGTCGCCCCTTCCTCGACCGCGGCGCCGCGAAGCGCCTCGACCGACTCGAGCTGGAGCAGCGTCACCGCGTAGCCGTCGGAGGTCTGAATTGTGACCGCGCGGCCGCCGTTCGGGAGGGAGCCGACGAACGAAACGGTGCCGGAGACGGGAGCACGGACGGGCGTCCCGGTTGCCGCGCCGATGTCGATGCCGCGGTGCTGTCCGCCGGCGTACGGGTCCGATCCGAACGAGAAGGAACGGAGAATCGGGCCGTCGATCGGCCAGGTCCAGGCACGCGCTGCCGGTACGGCGACGAGAGTCGCGAGAGCTACCGCCGCGGCGAGGATGCGACGCATACGCCACCTACCTTCGAGTGTCGGGGAGAGCAACTCCCGTCCACGCTAGCCGTGTCTCTCAGCCGCTTTGCAACGATTCTTCGTAGAGAGTGTTACGAGAGAGTGACAAAAGGCGCGCAACGACGTCTGCGGCCTGCCGCCGGGGAACGCCGGCACCGACGAGCTCTTTGACAGCACCGAGCGCGACGCTCTCGTCGGCCTTCACGACCCCGCCGCCGAGCACCAACGTGACCTCGCCCTTCGGCACTGCCGAAAAACGCTCGACGAGCTCAGCGGCCGTCCCACGCGCGACCTCCTCGAAGCGCTTCGTCAACTCCCGGCAGACCGCGACCCGTCGGTCAGGCAGTGCCGCCGCCAGGCTGCGCAGGGTCGCCGGCAGACGCTGGGGCGACTCGAACGCGACGACCGGATCCGCCGAGCTGCCGAGTTCCCGCCAGAGTTCCGCGAGCGCTTTCTCGCGGCGCGGCAGGTAGCCGACGAAGAGGAACCGTTCGCCCGCGAGCCCGCTCGCGACGAGGGCGGTCTCGACCGCGGAAGGTCCCGGCAGCACAGTGACCGGCAGCCCCGCCTCGACCGCCGCCGCGATCAGCCTCGCGCCAGGATCGTTGATCCCGGGCAGGCCGGCATCGCTGACGAGCGCGATCCGCTCCCCCGCCTCGAGCCGCGGCAGGAGCTCGCCGACACGCGCGGCCTCGTTGTGCCGGTGATAGCTCTGCAGCCGCGCGCGAATCCCGTGCCGCTCGAGCAGGCCGCTCGTGTGCCGCGTGTCCTCACAGAGGACGAGATCGGCCTCCGCGAGTTCGCGGAGCACGCGCAGGGTCACGTCCTCGAGGTTCCCGATCGGGGTCGCGCAGACCGCGAGCGGCACTTAGTGGCTGCGCTCGCCGTCGAGCGCCTCGAACCCGACCAGGCCGGCGCCGACGAGACCGGCGTCGCTCCCGAGCTCCGCCTCGACGATCCGCAGCTCACGTCCCGGCTCCAGCGCCTCGCGGCGCGCCGTCTCCAGCGCGGGCTCGAAGAGAAAGTCGGCCGCGGCGATGCCGAAACCGCCGCCGACGACCACGAGGCCGACACCGAAGATGTTGACGAAGGAACCGATCGCGGCGCCGAGGAGCCCGCCGATCCGGGCAAACGCCTCGACCGCCTCGCCGTCTCCCGCTCGCGCCCGCTCGACGAGCTGCTCCGCCGTCGAACCGGGCCCCCACAGCTCCTCCGCCGCCCGGTCGGCGGCGTTGCCGGACGCGACCGCCTCGAGGTGACCGCGGCCCGTGCAGTTGCCCTGACACGGGGGGCCGTCGGCGAGCACGACGACGTGTCCGAGCTCCGCCCAGCCGCGGTAGAGACTGCCGTTCAGGACAAGACCCCCGCCGACGCCGGTCCCGAGCGTGAGCATGACGAGGTCGTCCGCCCCCCGACCGACGCCGCGTCGCCACTCTGCAAGAGCCGCCGCATTTGCGTCGTTCTCCACGGCCGCCGGGATGCCGAAGCGCTCGCCGAGCACCTCTCCGAGAGCGATTCCGGCGAGCGGGATGTTGATCGAGCCAAGCGAGCGTCCGTCGCTGCGGTCGATCACCGAAGGGATCCCCAGTCCGAGCGCCGCGATCCCCGGCTCGAGCACCTGCTCGACGGCTTCGGCGATCCCCTCGACGAGCGCCTCCTGCGACTCTGTCGGCGTCCGCACCTCGCAGGTCTCGTGGATCACGCCGTCGCGGTCGAGCACGCCGGCGAGGATCTTCGTGCCGCCGAGATCGACGCCGATGACGCGCTGACTCTTCACGGGCCGCGGCTACCATACCCGGCCGGATGCCCGAGGAAGAGAAGCCGTACCGCCTCTACAAAGGCGGCCGCGCCAAGGGCAAGGTGCCGGCTCCGGCCCGTCCGACCCGGAGCTCCTCGCGAGGTGGTCGCGGCGGTCAGGGAAAGGAGCGGCGCCCGCGCTGGGGCCGGCGGATCGGCCTGACGCTGCTGCTGCTCGTGCTCGTCGTCGTCGGCTGGGGGGTCGCGAGCTACCTCTCCTTCCGCGAAGGTGTCACCGACGCGAACGCGCGGCTGCCGAAGGCGGTCGAGTCGAGCCTCGCGCAGCAGGACGGGGCGCTGATCTCCGAGCAGACGCTCCTTCTGCTGCTCGGCACCGACGGCGACCGCACCGTGGCCCGCTCGGAATCGAGCCGCTCCGACTCGATCCTGGTCGTTCGCACCGATCCGAGCCGTCATCGGCTGGCCTTCCTCTCGATCCCGCGCGACCTGCGCGTCGACATCCCGGGTCACGGCACGAACAAGATCAACGCCGCCTTCCAGCTCGGCGGCCCGGCGCTCGCGATGAAGACGATCGCGGCACTCACCGGCCTCGAGGCGAACCACGTCATGCTCGTCGACTTCGACGACTTCCGCACCGTGATCGACGCGCTCCGCGGGATCGACGTGACCGTGCCGAAGCCGATCCTCTCGAACCGGTTCGACTGCCCCTACGCGACGCAGACACGTTGCCGGCGGTGGGACGGGTGGCGCTTCGAGCAGGGCACGCAGCACATGAGCGGCAAACGGGCGCTGATCTACTCCCGCATCCGCGAGAACCGGCTCGACCCGGCCGAGAACGACCTGACCCGCGGCGAGCGCCAGCAGGAGGTCGTGCAGGCGATGGCAGGAAAGCTGACGAGCGTGCGCACCTTCGCGCGACTCCCGTTCGTCGGAGGCGATCTCGTCGCGCCGCTGACGACCGACCTCTCCGCGCCGGAGCTCGCCCAGCTCGGCTGGGTCTACAAGCGGGCCAACCGCTCGCGCGCGCTGCATTGCCGGCTCGGCGGCGAGCTCGCGTCGGTCGGCGGCCAGTCGGTGATCCTCGGCGACCAGGAGAACTTCGCCGTGATCGCGATGTTTCGCGGCACCTCGGCTCCGCAGCCGCCTCCGCCGGGTCAGCCACTCGCGGCGGGCTGCCTCGTCGGTAGGAGCTCCGACGAGTAGGGTCGCGCGATGAGCATCCTCGGCTGGATCGTCTTCGGCCTGCTCGCGGGAGCGGTCGCTCGGGCCCTCACGCCGGGCCGCCACCGGATCGGCTGCTTCGGCACGCTCGCGGTCGGTGTGATCGGCGCGCTCCTCGGCGGCCTGCTCGGGGAGGCCGTCTTCGGGGAGGAGATCGACTTCGGCTGGGACTTGAAGCCGTTCCTGCTCGCGGTCGCCGGCTCGGCGATCCTCCTCCTCGGGTTGAACACGCTTTCGCGGCGCTAGTCGCTTCGAGCGAAATCGCCTGGAGGCTCAGCTGCGCTGGCATCCGCCGAGCGCGGTTAGTCCGCCGCGGCGGCGGGCTTGCTCGAGCTCTCGGTCGAGCTTCCCGACGAGACCGAGTCGCTCGACGAGCCGGAGTCCTTGCCGCCCGAGCCCGAGTCGTTGCTGGAGGAGCTCGAGTCGCCGTCCTTGGTCGCTGCCGCCTTGCGGCCCCCCTTGCCGTAGTCGGTCGAATAGAAGCCGGAGCCCTTGTAGTGCACTGCGACCGGATAGAGCACCTTCTCGACGGGCGCCTTGCCGCACACCTCGCACACCTCGGAGGGCGGGTCGGCCATACGCTGGAAGACCTCGAAGGTGTGTCCGTCGGGACAGCGGTACTCGTAGATCGGCATCGGCGGCAAGGCTAGCAGCGACAATTACGGGCAACGATGAGCGAAAGCGTTCAGACAACAGGGATCCGCCCGCGGGTAGGACTCTCCCTGCCGGCGGCGATCGTCGGGCGCCGGTACCCGCTCGCGGTCGGCGCGGTGACCTTCGCCGCGGCCGGATTCCTCCTCCACCAGCTCCTCGCCTGGCCGCCGCACGAGGACGAGACACTCGCGCTCTTCGTCGGCCGCTACCCGATCGATCAACTCTTCCAGGTCGTGCTCGAGGAGCGCGGCGGCGCCCCGCTCCATTTCCTGCTCGCATGGGCGATCGCGCACCTCGGTTTCGGACTCGAGGGGCTTCGCCTGGTCTCCGCGGCGTTTGCGGTCGCCAGCCTCCCGGTCGTCGCGGCGCTGGGAGCCCGCCTTGCCGGCCGGCGGCAGGCGCTTGTCGCGACCGTCCTCGTCGCCGCGAGCTGGACGTTCCTCTTCCACGGCGTCTACGGTCGGATGTACAGCCTCTTCCTCTTCACGAGCGCGCTCGCGTATCTGGCCCTACTTCGGGCGCTCGAGCGGGGAGACCGCCGCTCGTGGGCGCCGTGGGTGCTCGCGATCCTCGCGACCGTTGCGACCCACCCGTACGGGGCGATCGTGCTCGCGACCCAGGTCGTATTCGTCCTGCTTGCTCGCCGCGACCGGCTGCGGCCCGCATCGCTCGCGTTCTCGGCGGTCGCCGTGCTCGGGATCCCGTTCTGGCTGACCGACCTCGTGCTCGCCGGCCGGTTCGACGTCGGCGTCGGCGCCGGCGGCGAGAAGCTCGGCGGCCCCCTGCCGATTTTCTCCTACCTCTGGCGCGTCCTCGGCGACTTCACGACCGGCTGGTGGCCGCTGCTCGTCCTCGTCACCGCGCTCGGCGCGCTCGGCCTCCGCGTCCTACCCCGGCAGACGGTCGTGCTGACTGCGGCGGTCGTCGTCGTGCCGACGCTCGCGTTCCTCGCCGCTCAGCTCGGCAGCGCCACCTCGCCGGAGACACGCCACCTGATCTTCGCGCTCCCGTTCGCGACGCTCGCGATCGCCGCCGGGATCGTCCGCCTCGGCCGGCTCGCGCCGATCGCGCTCGCGGCGCTCGTCGCCGTGCAACTCGCCTGGGCGTGGCAGAAGACGCCGCCGCTCTTCGAGTGGGAACCCGACGCGCGCCAGGTCGCGCGTGCCGATGCGTCCACCTATCTCGCGGCGACGAGCCTTCCCGACGACGTCCTCTTCGGCTTCGAGCCGCTTTACCTCGGCGCGTGGGAGCGAAACGCCGACTTCCCGCTCGTCGTGCTGCCACGCGCCGACGCGAACCTTGCGCTCTCGGCGCTGCTCGATCTCGAGCGACCGCTCGGCCGGGGCGTCTGGATCCTGGATTCGAGCGAGCCGAACAACGCGGCGCCGGCCCTCGAGATCGACGTGCTGTGGCCGAATCCCGAGGCCGCTTTCGAGGTGCGCCGGTTCGGGCCGTTCCTCGTGATCCGCACGACTGGGCCGACGCGCACGCCGAAGCGCTACCTCGAGCGGGCGGGCTCGGCGTTCCTCGTCGGCAAGTCGCTCTGGATCGGCGATGCCGACGTCAACCTGCTCACGATCGAGCGCGCCGCCCGCGCCCTGCGCGGCTACGGGGCGGCGCGCTCGCTCTCGACGAGATCGCGGTAGCAGGGGGCCTCCTCGAAGGCGGCGAGCCCGGCTGGGGTCTCGCGCCGCCGATCTTTCGGGCGGAGCCTCCGCGCGGCGGCGAGCGCCGCCGAGGCCCCGAGCGCTGCGCCGACGAGGAACGAGCGCGTTCGCGAGCGGCGTGAGTCGTCGTCCATGGAAGGATCGTAGGGATGATCGTGACCTTGGGCGACCTGCTGCTCGACGTGATCGTGCGGCTCGAGCAGCCGCTCGCCGAGGGCGCGGACGCGAATGCCGTGACGAAGCTCGGGCCGGGAGGTCAGGCTGCGAACGTGGCTGCTTGGATCGCGGAGCTCGGTGGCCGCGCGCGCTTCCTCGGCAAGCTCGCGGACGACGAGGCCGGGCCGGCCGCACGGCGCGGACTCGAACGCTACGGCGTCGAGGTCTGCGGCCCGGTGGTGGAGGGACGGACGGGCACCGTCGTCTCGCTCGTCTCCGAGAATGGCGGCCGCACGATGGCCTCCGATCGCGGGGTCTCGCCCGACCTCCGCGCCTCCGAGCTCGACCCCGCCTGGCTCGAGAGCTGCGAGCTGCTCCATCTCCCCGGTTACTCGCTCCTGCGCTCGCCGATCGACGAGGCGGCGTTGCGCGCCGCCGAGCTCGCGCCACGCGTCAGCGTCGATCTCTCCTCCTGGAGCGCGATCCGCGGCTTCGGGCCGAAGCGCTTCCGCGAGCGGCTGGAGGCGCTGCGCCCGGACGTCGTCTTCGCGAACGAGGACGAGGAGCGGATCCTCGGCGGGCCGATCGATTGCGGCACGTGGATCCTCAAGCTTGGCCAAGACGGCGCCCGCTTCGGCCAGCTCGAGTTGCCCGCGCTCCCGGCCGAGGTCGTCGACACGACGGGCGCGGGCGACGCGCTCGCCGCCGGCTATCTCGTCGGCGGGCCGAAGCTGGCCCTGGCGGCGGCCGCGCGCTGCGTCGCGAAGCTCGGAGCCATGCCCTGAAAGGACACCTGTCTCTGCGACCGTCTCTGCGACCGTCTCTGCGACCGGCAGCCTGACCTGTCTCTGCGACCGTCTCTGCGACCGTCGGCTCGGGTTGACGCGAGGACACGTCCGTTAGGGTCGAGCCCATGAAGGATCTGATCGTCGTCGCCGAGGAGGTCGGGCACGCGCTCGCCGAGCGGCGCGCGGTCGTCGCCCTCGAGACGACGCTCGTCGCGCACGGCTTTCCAGCGGGCGAGGGCGTCGAGGTCGGGCTCGAGAGCGAGCGCCGAGTGCGCGAGGCAGGAGCCGTGCCCGCAACCGTCGGCGTCCTCGACGGCGCACTTCGGGTCGGCCTCGGCGAGGACGAACTCGTGCGCTTCGACTCCGACGCGCGCAAGGTCGGCCCACGCGACCTCGCCGCGGCGATCGTCCAGGGCGCGGTCGGCGCGACGACCGTCGGCGGCACGCTCGCCGCCTGCCGCGCGGTCGGGATCGGCTTCATGGGAACCGGCGGACTCGGCGGCGTCCACCGCGGCTTTCCGAGCCCTCCCGACATCTCCGCCGACCTCGGCGAGCTGATCCGGACGGAGGCGCTGATCGTCTGCTCGGGCGTCAAGTCGATCCTGGACGTGCCCGCCACCGCGGAGCTGCTGGAAACGCTCGGGGTGCCCGTGCTCGGCTTCCGGACGGACGATCTCCCGCTCTTCTACGCGGCCCACGGAGGCCCGCCGGTCTCGGCGCGCGTGGAGTCGGCCGAGGAGGCCGCGCGCGTCGCCCGCGCGCACTGGCGGCTCGGCCGCCACACCTCGATCCTGCTCGGCCGGCCCGCGACCGAGAGCCTCGACGACATCGAGCCGCTGATCGAGCGCGCGCTCGCCGACGCAAACGCGCACGGCGTGACCGGCCAGGGCGTGACCCCGTTCGTGCTCGCCTATCTCCACCGGGAATCGGGCGGCAGGACGCTCGCAGCGAACCGGGAGTTGATCGCCGACAACGCCGGCCTGGCCGCGGAGGTGGCAGTCGCTTATGCCTCTCTTTGACACCGTCAGGAACCTGGAGCTCGTCGTCGACAGCTACGAGCTCGAGCCGCTCGAGCGCAAGGATGCTCCCGGCCGCACAATTGTCCACCTCTTCGGTGACGGCCAGGAGGGCCTCGGCGAGGACGTCACTTACGAGAAGCAGACCGCCGGGCCGCCGCTCGAGCTCGCCGGCGCCTTCACGCTGGAGACGTTCTCCGCCAGCCTGCCGGAGCTGCCCGGCTATCGGCAGTGGGGACTCGAAGGCGCCGCGCTCGACCTCGCGCTGCGCCAGAGCGGCCTCTCGCTCGCCGAGGCGGTCGGCCGCACACCTCGTCCGGTCCGGTTCGTGATCTCGCAGAGCGACGTCGCCGGCTGGCGCACCGTCTCGCCCGGAATCCGGTTCAAGCTCGATGCGCGCGACGCGTGGACAGACGAGGTCGTTGACGAGCTCGCCGCAACCGGCGCGGTCGACGTCGTCGACCTCAAGGGCCTGTACGAGGGCAACTGGGTGGACGCGACACCGTCGGCCGAGCTCTACGGCCGTGTCGCCGAGGCCTTTCCGGATGCGTGGCTTGAGGATCCCCGACTGAACGAGGAGACCGATCCGGTGCTCGCACCACACCGCGACCGGATCACCTGGGACTTCCCGATCCACTCGGTCGAGGACGTCGAGGCGCTCTCGTTCGCGCCGCACTGCCTCAACTCGAAGCCGTCCCGTTTCGGCACCGTAGAACGCCTCTTCGACTTCTATGACTACTGCGAGGAGCGCGGAATCGCGATCTACGGCGGCGGCCAGTTCGAGCTCGGACCCGGCCGCGGCCAGATCCAGCATCTCGCCTCTCTCTTCCATCCCGACGGCCCGAACGACGTGGCTCCGGGCGAGTACAACGCCGGCGCTCCGCGCGCCGGGCTGCCCGAGAGCCCGCTCCCGGCGGCTTCCTCCGAGCCGGGCTTCCGCTAGCCCTCCAGCGCCGTGATCAAGGCATCGACCTCGAGCAGCTCGAGCGACTGGAGCTTCGCGCTGCCGCGGGCGCCGAGCGCGAGCGAGACCTTTGCGATCGTGGCGGCATCCGGCGCCTCGACGATGTTGACGAAGTCGTACTCGCCGATCGTCGCCCACTGGTGCAGCACCTTCGCGCCGATCTCCTCGACGTCCCGGTTGACCTCGCGCAGCCGCGCCGGGTTCGCCTTCAGCGTCTGCACGCCCTGGGCGGTGAGCTTCGTCAACATCAGATACGTCGGCATCGCGGCTCCTCGGTAGAATTTCCGGGAGCCTAACGAGGTGCGGCGGGCGGAGCGGGTGCCCCGCCCACCGCGGTGCCGTTAGCGCGTCTCCGATGACCGACGCCCGAGCGCGACCGGCCACGAAAGCCTGGTCGTGTTGCCGATTCCGTCGGTTGCGACGATCCGCAGGCGACCGTGGATCGTCCCGCCGCGACGGATCGTCTCCTGAGTGCGGGGCACGAGCCGCAGCTCGGCCTTCTCCGTCTCGCCGGAGGCGGTGGAGAAGGCCTTGCTGCCTAGCTCGCGACCCGAGCGGAGCACGAGCGCCACGCGGCCGGTGCAGCGGAGCGCCGTCTGCTCCTTGCAGGCGAGCTCGACCGACGCGCTGCCGCCTCGAACCGCGAGCGCCCGCCCTGCGAGCGCGAGCACGGGACCGTGCGTCGCCGCCGAATCGGCGTAGTGGAGCCCGTGCGGCTTGCCTCCGCCCGGATAGGGATAGGTTGCGACGACCTCGTTCGAACGGTGGTCGATCACGGCGACTCCGGCGGCGGGGCCCTCAAAGGCGGCGTAGGTGTAGCGGCCGCTCGCCGAGCTCCACTGATGCGCGGCGGTGGTGCCGGCACCGCCGATCGTGATCGTCGCGGCGACGGAGAGCGAGCTGGTGTCGACGACGACCACCTGCGCCGGCTGACCGCGGAGCGCGACGACGAGAGACTTCCCGCCGGGGCTCAGCTGGAGCGTGTCGGGCTGCGTGCCGACGACGAGCTCGGCCGTGATCGCGCGCGAGCCGAGGTCGATCACCTTGAGCTTGTTCTCGTTGCGGACGGAGACGTAGGCCGTCTTCTCGTCCGGCGTCACGAGGATCTCGCTCGGCCTGTTGCCGACCAGGACGCTGAGCTCGATCGCACCCGTCGCGACGTCGACCGCCGCGATCTCGTTCGTGACCTCGTTCGTGACGTAGACGGTCTTGCCGTCCCGCGACGGAAACGGGGCATGCGTCCGCGCCGCCGCGCTCGAGCTCGTCGCCAGCTCGACGAGCGTGTCGGTGGCGGTGTCGATCACACCGACCCTGTTCGTCCCGTAGACCCCGAAGACGACGCGCTGACCGTTTCGGCTCGACTGGATGTGATGGGGCTTCGGGCCGCTCGGGGTCCGCTTCAGCACCGCGAAGCTCTGGGCGTCGAGGACGGCGATCGCGTTCGCGCCCTCCTCGCTGACGTACACCTTGCCGTTCGCGACGGTGACGCCGTTCGGCTCCTTGCCGAGACCGACGACGGCCAGCAGATCGCCGGTCGCCGGCTCGAAGGCCGCGATGTCGTTCAGCGCCCGGTTGACCACCCAGACGGTGCCGCGCTGTCCGGGCGCGGCGGGGCCGTCCGCGCGCCCCGCACCGAGAGCCGCGACGGCGGCCAGGGCGAGGACGAGTGGAACGAGCCCGAAAATGATCACGATTCGACGCACGGTTGCCTCCTTGGTGGGCCACGGTCCGTTGCCGTGGACCAGCCCAAGCTAGGGTCGATCGCCCGAGGAATCCAATACATATCCGGAACGTCGTCTATAACCTCAGGTATGCACCTGGAAGCTCGCTTGCGCGCGTTCGCCGCCGTCGCTCGCCGCTCGTCGTTCTCGCGCGCGGCCGAAGAGCTCTACGTCAGCCAGCCCGCGATCTCGAAGCAGGTGTCGCTCCTCGAGACCGAGCTCGGGCGACAGCTCGTGGTGCGCACTCCGCGCGGTGCGGAGCTGACCGAGTCCGGGACGATGCTGGCCGACTACGTCCTCCGCGCCGAGGCGCTGCTCGCGAACGGGCGACGGGCGCTCGAGAGCGCGGGCGACCCCGGCGTCGGCACGCTCACTCTCTCCGCGTCGGGTACGCCCGGGATCTATCTCCTCCCGCGCCTGCTCGCCGCGTTCCACGATCTCTATCCCGGCGTCGAGATCGACTACGACCTCTCCGAGTCGTCGCACGCACTGGAAGTCGTGCGCGCGCATCGGGCCGAGCTCGGCATCGTCGGCACCTTCGTCCTCCCACCGGAGCTCGACGGCGAGCTGCTGCTGGAAGAGGAAATCGTCCTCGTCGGTGCGCCCGAGCTCGCCGGCAAGCGCTGGCGTCGGCCCGAGCTCGAGGCGCTGACGTGGGTCACGCGGGAGCGGGGCTCGGCGACGCGGGCGGCGAGCGAAGCCGCGGCGCTCCAGCTCGGCCTTGCGCTCCGCCGGCGGCTCGAGCTCGTGTCCTGGGAGTCCGTTAAGCTCGCCGTCGCAAGCGGAGCGGGCGTTGCGGCGATCAGCCGGATCGCGATCGACGTCGAGCTGAAGGCCGGGACGCTCGTAATCCTCGACGCCCCCTGGTGGCGCGCCTCACGGCAGATGGCCGTTGTCTACGCGCGCGACGTCCCGTTGACGCCGCCCGCGGAGCGCTTCCTCGCGCTAGTCCGCGAGCTGCGGGCCGACTGGTCGACGTAGAGAATCGCGCCACCAATAAAGAGGAGCGGGGAGACGACGAGGTCGGCGAGACCGAGCGCCACCCGCTCGCCGGAATCGCCGAGGTCGCGGAGCAACAGCACGAGCATCAGCTTGACGAGCCCGAAGAGAAGCACGAGCGTGGCGAGCGACGCGAGTGCATGAACGTAATCCGTGCGGGCGAGCTCGACCGCCCGCCGCAGAGCTGCGCCGACGCGTGGGCGCTCGAGCGCCAGCACGGGCACGACGAGTCCAACGAGCGCCAGCCACGCGATCGCCGGCAGGACGTAAACGAGGGTGAGGAAGGCAGCAGGCACCCAGACGAGCACCCCGACCGCGATCGCCCGGGCCGCATCGCGGGGCGCCACGCGTGCTCCACCGACGAGCGCGGATGCCCGGACGTACGCCGTCGCCATCAACGGCGCCCCGCCTGCGAGCACGAGAGCCTGCGCAAGCGTCGAGCGCCCGGCCGAGATCTGGTTGATCGCCGCGACTGCGAGGCCGAGCGGGAGCACGGCCCAGAAGCGGTGGCCGTAGAAGCGGATGCTCTCCGCGACGAGCTGGCCGACCGTGCGGGTCTCGGGCGGCAGGGGCTGCGGCAGCGGCGCGTCCTGCTTCGGGTAGCGCGGCCGGGCCACGGGTCAACGCTACAGCCGGGCAGCGGAGACGAGCGTCGGCAGGAGCTCGGCGATCCGTGCGAACGCCTCGTCGAAGCGCCAGAGGGCGCGATCTGGCTCGCCGAGCTTGTTCGAGACGACGCGCGCCTCGACTGCCGGCACGCCGGCGAGCTCGGCCGCTCGCAGGACGGCGAAGCCTTCCATCGCCTCGATATCGACGCTCCCGCCGCGGACCCGCGCACTCGTCCCGATCGGAGCGACGTGCGCGTCCGGGAAGGCGCCGCGAAGACGCGCCAGCAGAGCGGGATCCGGGAGCGCTCGTGCTACCACAAGCGGCCCTGCCGCGTCCGAGTAGATCGCTTCCGACCCGAGTACGAGCGCGAGCGGCGCGAGCTTACGCGCGCCGGCGATCCCGACGTGGAGGATGATGGCCGGTCGTCGCTCGGCAAGCGCCCGCGCGGTGGCGACGGCCGCCTCGACCGGCCCGATCCCGCAGACGAGCGTTTCGGCCCCGGCGACCGGCACGAGCTCGCGCTCGGTCGCCGCAACGACGAGGACGCCTCGGCTGCTCAATCAGTCGAGCTCGGCCGCGAGCGCCTCGGCCTCGTCCACCAGCACCCCGATCGCGTCCACGCCGGCCGACCAGAAGCCCGGGTCCCCGACGTCGAACCCGAGCCGCGAGGCGAGCTCCGCCGGCGGCGCCGACCCGCCCGCGCGCAGGAGGTCGAGGTACGGCTCGACGAGTGCGTCGCCCTCCTCCTGGTAGCGCCGGTAGATCGCGAGCGAGAAGAGATAGCCGAAGGAGTACGCGTAGACGTAGCCCGGCGCTCCGATGAAATGCGGCACGTAGCTCCACCAGAGGCCGTAGTTCTCCGTCACCTCGACGGAATCACCGAGCATTCGCTCCTGCTCGGCTCGCCAGAGCTCGGAGATCCGCTCGACCGAGAGCTCGCCCTCCTCGCGCCTGCCGGTGTGGATCGCGTGCTCGAAGCGGTTGAGCGCCACCTGGCGGAAGACGGTCGCGATCGTGTCGTCGATCCTGCCGACGAGAAGGTCGAGTCGCGCCCGCGGGTCGGCCTCCCGCTCCATCAGCTTCTCGAACGTGAGCGCCTCGGCGAAGACCGACGCCGTCTCCGCGAGCGTCAACGCGGTCGAGGCGTTCAGCAGGCCGAGATCCTGCGCGAGCACGCCGTGGAGGCCGTGGCCGAGCTCGTGCGCGAGCGTGAGCACGCTCCGCCGCTCGCCTGCGTAGTTCATGAGCACATAGGGGTGGACGTCGGGGACGAGCGTGGCGCAGAAGGCGCCGAGGATCTTCCCTGGACGCGGCGGCGCATCGATCCAGTCCCGTTCGAAGAAGCGGCCGACGATCTCGCCCGCGAGCGGCGAGAAGCCGTCGAACGACTCGTGCACGAGCTCGCGCGCCTCCTCCCAGGAGATGGTTCCCGGCGTCTCCTGGAGCGGCGCGAACCGGTCGTAATCGGCCAGGCGCGGGAGCCCGAGAAGCCGCGCCTTCAGCGCGTAGTAGCGCTGCGGGATGTCGTAGCGGCCGACGATCGTGTCGACCAGGCTCTGCGCGGCCCCGTCGGGGATCTCGTTCGAGAGGTTGCGAGCGGAGATCCAGCTCTCGTAGCCACGCAGGCGATCCTCGACCGCCCGCTCGCTGAGGATCGTGTTGAGGATGTAGCCGCGCGTGCGCAGCCCCGGTCGGAGCGTCTCGGTGACCGCCTCCGCGACCTCGGCGCGCTCGCTCTGCTCGGTCAGACGGGAAAGCTGCGCGAGCGCCTGGTCGAGCGAGACGCTCTCGCCGTCGAGCGAGACGGTGAGGTCGGAGAGGAGCTCGTTGAAGAGACGCCCCCAGGCGCTGACGCCGGTGAGGCTCTTCTCGGCGGAGATCTTCTCCTCCGGCTCGCTGAGCAGGTGCGGACGGTAGCGCCGCTCGGAGCGCAGCACCGAGGCGTAGCGCTCGAGCACGGGATCCGCGAGCAGCCGCTCGGCGACATCGTCCTCGAGCCCCGCCCACTCGAGGTCGAAGAACAGGAGCTCCGTCTCGATCTGCGTGTTCCGCTCGCGGACCTTCTGGACGAGTGCGCCCCGGCTCTGGTCGGAGCTGTCGGCGGCGAGCCGCAGCCGGGCGAAGGCCTCGACGCGGGTCGAGATCGAGCGAATCCGCTCCCCTTCGGCGACGGCGTTCGCAAGCTCCTGCGCCGAGAGCTCGCCGAGCGTGCCGCGGTAGCGCTCGCGGAAGCCGGTCGCCGCGGTTGTCGCCTCGTCGAGATCCTCCTGGATCCGAGGGTCCTCGGGGCTCTCGTACAAGTCGACGAGGTTCCACTCGACCGCTTCGGCCCCGGTGACGACCGTCGTGCTCACGCCGACAACCTATCGTGCGGGCTACACGATGAGCGCAGTCGGTGACATGGAGGGACGCACGGCGCTCGTCACGGGAGCGGCCTCGGGAATCGGGCTCGCAGTGGCGCGCCGCCTCCACGCCGCCGGCGCCGCGGTCGTCGTCAGCGACCGGCCCGGCGCGGCGCTCGAAGCGGTGGCGCTGGAGCTGGACGTGCGAGCCATGGCCGCGGACCTGTCCGATCGCGCCCAGGTGTCCCGGCTCGCAGCTGAAGCCGGGCACGTCCACGTCCTCGTCAACAACGCGGGGCTCCAGCACGTGAGCCCGGTGGACGAGTTCCCGGAGGCCGAGTGGGACACGCTCCTCGCGGTCATGCTGACGGCGCCCTTCCTGCTCACGAAGGCGTTCCTGCCCGGGATGGTCGAGGCGGGCTGGGGCCGGGTGATCAACATCGCTTCGGTGCACGGGCTCGTCGCGTCGCCGTACAAGGCGGCGTACGTCTCGGCGAAGCACGGCCTGCTCGGCCTGACGAAGACCGTCGCGCTGGAGGCGGCGGCGCGGTGCCCGGACGTGACCGCGCACGCAATCTGCCCCTCGTACGTCCGGACGCCGCTCGTGGAGGCGCAGGTCGCAGACCAGGCGCGCACGCACGGGATCGATCGGGAACGCGTGCTCGCCGACGTGCTCCTCTCGGCCAACGCAGTCAAGCGCCTGATCGAGCCCGACGACGTCGCCGCCGCAGTCGAGCTCCTCTGCGGCCCGTCGGCGTGGTCGATGACCGGGAGCGTCTTCCCGCTCGACGCGGGCTGGCTCGCGCACTGAGCGGGATTCGGACGGCCGCGCACTGCTGACCGCATGCCACCAGGCCCCGGCCGCCACCCGTCGTGGCGGCCGGGCAGGTCCAATTCGTCGGTCAGCGGATGACGGGACTTGCGACGTCCTGTCCCGGCGGGACCGAGCCGGTCGTCTGGTAGCAGCCGTCCGCCCGGCCGGGCGTGCCGGCGTCGGGGCCGTGATGCGCCGTCTCGAGACCGTATGCGGCCGGGTCGCCGCCGCACGAGGTGCCGTTCACGAACGGAGCGTGGTTCTGGCCGTTCGCGAGCACCTGGCCCGAGGTCGACACGACGTGCGGATGGGCGAGCGCGGCGGCCGGCCCGATCAGGGCGGACGCAGCCAGCGCCACACAGGCCGAGAGCGTCTTCTTCATCTTCTCCTCCTTCATCGGGATTACGGGTTGCACGGTGCGGCGGGGACGTCGAGCCGCAGCGTCGCCGTCGTCGGGACGAGGAACGTGCCCACGAAGACCGCCGGCTCGGTGCCGTCGTTCCGGACGAGGTTGACGAGGCCCGGGACCTCCACGTAGGACTGGCCCTTGGTGTACGTCGTCTTCGTGCAGTCGTTCGCGTACACGGTGACGGCGCCCGCGGTGACCGTCATGAAGCCGGGGCCGGGATGACGGTGCCAGCCGGTGTTGGCGCCCACGGGCAACGTGATCCGCAGCGTGATCAGGTCCCACGGCGACTTGTAGGTGCCGCGCCACGGATTGGCCTTCTGATTCGGGAACTTGCCCCTCACCTCGAGAGCCAGCTCGTCGGCTGTCGTACCGCGGGCGAGCGTCTCGGTGCTCTGTGCGGCGGGCGGGGTCGCCTTCGCGCCTCCGAGGATCGCGGCGAATGCGATCCCGACGATGACCGTTGCGACCAGCAGGATGTAGCGGCTCTTCATCTCTCGCTCCTTCGTTGCGGTTGATCGGGCGACAGCTCGCCTGCTTCCCGAATCCGGTCATGGAGCGCCGCCGCGTGCCCGAGCTTGCGTCCCGCGCGGGCGAGGTGCCACTCGACGGTCTTGAGGCTCAGCCCCAACTCACCGGCGATCTCACGATGGCTTCGTCCCTCGGTGACGAGCAGCACGATCTGCTCCTCGATCGCGGACAGCTCGGGTACAGGCAACGGAACGCTCCTTCTCCTAGACGGGTCAAGCTTCCCCCGCACCGCTGACGGGGCGCTGACGCCGTCCTGACGTCGACCTGCGAGAATCCGAGCGCGTGGAATTCCGCATCCTGGGCCAGTTCGAGGTCGTCGACGACGATCGCGACGTGACGCCTCGGCGGCCCAAGCAGCAGGCGCTGCTCGCGCTCTTGCTGCTCCGGGCAGGCGAGCGCGTCTCTCCCGAGGAGGCCGCCGAGGCGCTCTGGGAGGGCCGGCCGCCGCCCGCCGCTCGAAACGCCGTTCAAGGGCACGTCGCCGCGCTCCGGAAGCTGCTCGGTCAAGCCCGGATCGAGACCCGCAACGGGGGGTACGTCCTGCACCTGGACGAGGACGAGCTCGATCTCCACCGGTTCGAGCGAGTCTTGACGGGCTCCCGCGGTCGGCCGCTGGAGGAGCAGTCCGAGCTGCTCGAGGAGGCCCTCGCACTCTTCCGCGGAGCACCGCTCGAGGACCTCCGCTACGAGTCCTTCGCCTCGGCGGAGGCGAACCGCATCGAAGAGCTGCGTCTCTTGGCGCTGGAGTCGAAGGTCGATGCCGACCTCTCGCTCGGCCGGCACGAGCTCGTGGTTCCCGAGCTGGAGCGGCTGGTCCGCGAAGCTCCGCTGCGCGAGCGGTTGTGGAGTCAGTTGATGCTGGCGCTCTACCGGTGTGGGCGCCAAGCCGACGCGGTGACCTGCTACCGGCGCGCGAAGGCCGCACTCGACGAGCTCGGACTCGAGCCCGGCATCGCGCTGCAACGCCTGGAGCGCCAGATCCTGAACCAGGATCCCGAGCTGGAGCTCGTCTCCGTGAGGACCTCCCGCGCGCGAATCCCGACACCGCCGACGCCGCTCCTGGGACGGGAGCGCGAGCTCGCCGAGGTGGGACGGCTCGTCCTCTCGGACGACGTCCGGCTCGTGACGCTCACGGGGCCGGGCGGCGCGGGCAAGACGCGCTTGGCGCTGGAGGCCGCGCGAGGAGCTGCCGCTCACTTTCCGGGCGGAACGTTCTTCGTCTCCCTCGCTTCGGTCGCTGACCCCGACCTAGTCCTGCCCGCGATCTCGCACGCGCTCGGCATCAACGAAGGCGGAAGCTCCCCGCTCGTAGACTCGCTGGCTGCGGGGCTCGGAGATCGCCCGTCGCTCGCCGTCCTCGACAACGTCGAGCACCTCCTCGGCGCAGCTCCGGCGCTCGGTGGGCTCCTCGCAGCCTCACCGAATCTGATGCTGCTCGTCACGAGCCGCGAGCCGCTGCGGCTGTACGGGGAACATCTCTATCGCGTGCCACCGCTCGACGCAGCCGCGGCTGCGACCCTGTTCCTGGACCGGGCGCAAGCGGTACGCGCGAACCTGCCCCGGAGCGAGTCGACCCATGCGGCCGTCGCGGAGATCTGCGTTCGGCTCGACGGCCTGCCTCTTGCGATCGAGCTCGCGGCCGCGCGAGTCGAGCTGTTTGCGCCCGAGGAGCTCCTCGTCCGGCTCCGAAGCTCCCTCGACCTGCTCAAGGAGGGCCCGGTCGATCATCCGGAACGCCAGCAGACGCTCCGGCGGACGCTCGACTGGAGCTACGAGCGACTGACGGCGGACGAGCAGCGGCTGTTCGCCCGGCTCGCCATCTTCAGCGGCGGCTGGACCCTGGACGCCGCCGACGCCGTCTGCGGTGAAGACACGGACATCGTGGGTGGGCTCTCGTCGCTCCTCGACAAGAGCCTGCTGCACGTCGACCCGGGCGGCGACGAATCCCGTCAGGCGATGCTCGAGACGATTCGCGCATATGCCCGCGACCGGCTGGAGGAGTCGGCCGAGGCAGACGAGCTGCGCCGACGCCACCTCGAGCACTTCTTGGCGCTCGCAGAGGAGGCGGAGCCCCAGCTCCGCGGGAGCCCCGCGAAGTGGGTCGACAGGCTGGAGGCGGACCACGGCAACCTTCGGGCCGCGCTCGACCGGATCGATGTCCGCCGGGAGAGCGAGTTGGAACAGCGCCTTGCCGGCGCGCTCTGGCGATTCTGGTACCTCCAGGGCCACCTGCTGGAAGGACGCCGCCGGCTCGAGCGGGCACTGGCCGACGGCAAGCCCTCGGCCGGGCGGGCCAAGGTTCTGCTCGGGTCGGCGGTGATGGCTCTCAACACCGCCGACGCGGCGGTCGCACGGCTCCGAGCCGAGGAGGGCCTCGCGCTGTACCGCGACCTGGGCGACGCTTGGGGGGAGGCCTATTGCAGCTTCCTGCTCGGCCATCTCGCGGGCGACGACCCGCAGCGAAGAAAGCTGTACGAAGGCGCGATTCTGACATTTCGCGAGCTCGGCGACGAGCACTCGGCCCTCCTGGCGAGCCGCCATCTCGCGCTGTCCTCGGACGATCCCGAGGAAGCCCGCGCGCTCCACGAGGAGAACCTCGCTCGTGCCCGAGCATCCGGCAACAAGCGAATCGCGGCAACCGCGCTGGGAGCGCTGGCCGAGCACGCGATGGCCGAGAAGCGGATCGAGGAAGCCCTCTCGCTGCTGAGAGAGAGCCTCGCCATCCACAGCGAAGCGGGTGATGTGCTCGACACCGCGGTCGACCTCTGTCGTTTCGCAGCCGCGCTCGCCTCCGCGGGTCAACCGGCCACAGCGGCCACTCTTCTCGCCAGTTTCGACGCGATGAGCGAAGCGGTCGGCAGCAGACGAGCGTGGATGGCGAGCCTGAACGAGAAGACCCTCGCCCTGATTCGCGCTCAGCTCGACGACGCCGCATTCTCCGAAGCTCAGGCGCGGGGGGTCGCGCTGACGTTGGACGAAGCGGTCGCGGTCGCGCTGCTGCGGTAGAACTTCCCACGTGAGCTACACCGTCTTCCATGCCGGCAAGCTCGAGTGGCGCCCGCGCCGGGAGGGCGACCCGCGCCTCGCCGCCGAGCTCTCGCAGGCGCTGACCCAGTCGCGGGCGAACCTCTTCCGCTACCCGCCCGGCGCGGTCGGGCGGCGTCACATCGACCCGATCCAGGAGGAGGTCTTCGTCGTGCTCGCCGGGACGCTGACGGCCCACCTGGGCGAGGGCGACGCGCCGGAGCAGCACGAGCTTGCGAAGGGCAGCGTCCTCGTCGTCCAGCCCGGCACGGCGCTCCAGCTCTCGAATCGCGGGGACGAGGAGCTGAGGTTGTTCATCTACGGCGCCCCGCCCGAGCGCGGCGAGGCGACCTTCCTGCCGCCGATCGGGTGAGCGCGTTCGACGATGTTCGCTCGCTCGTCCCGCGCCAAGTCTGGGCCGGGATCACTGCGCGCGCGGTGCATGGCGAACGGCTGACGCTCGCGGTCGTCGAGCTCGAGCCAGGCGCTGTTGCCGAGGAGCACAGCCACGAGCACGAGCAGCTTGGGATCGTCCTGCGCGGCTCGATCCGCTTCCGTGTCGGCGCCGAGGAGCGCGAGCTCGGCCCGGGCGAGACGTGGGAGATCCCCTCGAACACGCGTCATCGCGCCGAGGCCGGCGCGGACGGTGCCATAGTGCTCGACCTCTTCGCCCCGCCGCGCTCCGAGTGGGAAGCGGCCGAGCCGGCCGAACCCGGCGAGCCTGGCCCAGGTCTCTGGCCGTGATCGGGCTCGAGGGCAAGAGCGCTTTCGTCGCCGGAGCTGCCTCTGGAATCGGGCTCGCGATCGGCAGCCACCTCCCGAGCCTGGGCGCGACCGTCGTGCTGAGCGACCTGCCGGGCGCCGCCCTCGACGCGGCCGCAGCCTCGATCGCAGGCGCGCGCACCGCCGTGCCGAGCCGGCCGAGGTCGCCGAGGCCGTCGGCTTCCTCTGCGGACCGGGGGCGTGGGCGATGACCGGAAGCGTCCTGACAATGGACACCGGCTGGCTCGCACATTGACGATGCGAAAGGCGACGCCGGCCGGGATTCGTGGCCTCTACGAGACGGTGCTGTACGCCGAGGACGTCCCCGGTGTCGCGGCCTTCTACGCGGAGGCACTCGGGCTGCGCGTCGTCGAAGGCCCGGACAAGCTGGCGGCGGCGATCCGCGTGCCCGACGGCGGCCTCCTTCTGCTCTTCGACCCCCGCCTCGCGTCGCAGCCGGATCGGCCGGTGCCGTCGCACGGCACGACGGGTGCGGGTCATGTCGCGTTCGCCGTCGACTCGCTGGCCGGCTGGGCAGAGCGGCTGGCGGCGGTGGGCGTCGAGCTCGAGCGCGAGGTCACGTGGAGCGACCGCGGCCGGTCGCTCTATGTCCGCGACCCGGCCGGGAACTCGGTCGAGCTCGTCGAGGGCGACCTCTGGCCGCGCTGACCGCTCAGGCCCGCGCCACCTCAGGCTCGGCGGCGCGCTCGAAGACGAGCTCGCCGTTCTCCGCGTCGACGCGGATCGTGTCGCCTTCGCCGAACTCGCCTTCGAGCAGGCGCAGCGCGAGCGGGTTCTCGACGAGGCGCTGGATCGCGCGCTTCAGCGGCCTCGCGCCGTAGGTCGGATCCCAGCCGACCTCGGCGAGCAGATCCTTCGCGGCGTCGGTCAGCTCGAGCCCGAGGTTGCGCTCGGCGAGCCGCTCGCGCAGGCGCGCGAGCTGGAGCTCCGCGATCTCGCCGAGCTCGTCCTTGCCGAGCGCCTCGAACTGGACGATCTCGTCGATCCGGTTCAGGAACTCGGGCCGGAAGTGGTCGCGCATCTGCTCGGCCGAGCGGATGTTCGAGGTCATGATCAGAACGGTGTTGCGGAAGTCGACCGTGCGGCCGTGGCCGTCGGTGAGGCGGCCGTCGTCAAGCACTTGCAGCAGCACGTCGAAGACCTCGCCGTGCGCCTTCTCGATCTCGTCGAGGAGGACGACCGAGTACGGTCGCCGACGGACGGCTTCGGTGAGCTGACCTCCCTCGTCGTAGCCGACGTAGCCGGGCGGCGCCCCGACCAAGCGGGAGACGGTGTGCCGCTCCTGGTACTCGGACATGTCGACCCGGATCATGGCCCGCTCGTCGTCGAACATGAACTCGGCGAGCGCGCGTGCGAGCTCGGTCTTGCCGACGCCGGTCGGCCCGAGAAAGACGAACGAGCCGATCGGGCGATCGGGATCCTGGAGCCCCGAGCGGGCGCGGCGGAGTGCATTCGAGACCGCTTCGACGGCCGCGTGCTGGCCGATCACGCGACGGTGCAGCCGCTCCTCCATGTGGATCAGCTTCTCGGTCTCGCCCTCGAGCAGGCGCGAGACGGGAATTCCGGTCCAGGAGCCGACGACGGAGGCGATGTCATCCTCGTCGACCTCCTCCTTGACCATCGGATCGGCAGGCGTCTCGCGCTCGGCGAGCTCCTTCTCGAGCGCCGGCAGCTCGCCGTAGCGGATCTCGGCGACGCGCTGAAGATCGCCGGCGCGCTCGGCCCGCTCGGCCTCCATCCGGAGCTCGTCGATCCGGCTCGTGATCTCGCCGATCCGGTCGAGCGCGCCCTTCTCCTCGGCCCAGCGCGCGGCGAGCCCGTCGCGGCGCTCCTTCGCGTCGGCGAGAGCCCGCTCGACGGGGTCGCGAACGCCCTTCGACTCGTCCCTCACCGCCTGAAGCTCGATCTCGAGCTGGAGTACCGCCCGGTCGGCCTGGTCGAGCTCGAGCGGCGAGCTCTCGATCTGCATGCGTAGCCGCGAGGCGGCCTCGTCGATCAGGTCGATCGCCTTGTCGGGAAGCTGGCGATCGGCGATATACCGGTGGGAGAGGACAGCCGCGGCAACGAGTGCGGCATCGCGAACGACAACGCCGTGATGCGACTCGTACTTCTCCTTCAACCCGCGCAGGATCGCAATCGTGTCCGCCACGGATGGCTCCCCGACGAACACCGGCTGGAAGCGCCGCTCGAGCGCCGCATCCTTCTCGATGTGCTTGCGGTACTCGTCGAGCGTGGTCGCGCCGACGCAGCGCAGCTCGCCGCGCGCGAGCATCGGCTTCAGCAGGTTGGCGGCGTCGACGGCGCCCTCCCCCGCTCCCGCGCCGACGATCGTGTGCAGCTCGTCGATGAAGAGAACGATCCGGCCCTCGGCATTCGAGATCTCTGCGAGCACCGCCTTGAGGCGCTCCTCGAACTCGCCGCGGTACTTCGCCCCGGCGAGGAGCGCACCGACGTCGAGCGCCCACACACGCTTGCCCTTCAGGCTCTCGGGAACGTCGCCGGCGACGATCCGCTGCGCGAGCCCCTCGGCGATCGCCGTCTTGCCGACGCCCGGCTCGCCGATCAGAACGGGGTTGTTCTTCGTCCGCCGTGAGAGCACCTGGATCACGCGGCGAATCTCCTCGTCGCGGCCGATCACCGGGTCGAGCTTGCCGCTTTCGGCGGCGTCGGTCAGGTCGCGACCGAACTTGGTGAGCGCCTGGTAGGTGCCCTCCGGATCCTGGCTCGTGACGCGCTGACCGCCGCGCACCTCCTTGATCCTGGCGAGCAGCTCCTCGCGCGGAACGACGTCGAGCGCGAGCAGGAGGTGTTCGGTCGAGACGTACTCGTCCTCGAGCTTGCGCATCTCCTCGAAGGCCTTGTTGAGCACGCGTGTGAACGCCGCGGCGGCGGTGGGCTGGCCCGAGCCACCGTGCGCGGTCGGCTTGGAGGCGAGCTTCGCGTTCGTCTCCGCCTGGAGCGCGACCGGATCCGGAACGAGCTGTGCGGGCAACTCCTGGTCGAGCAGCGAGAGCAGGAGGTGCTCCGGGTAGAGCTCGGGGTTCGAATGACGGCGCGCCAGCTCCTGGGCGGCCGCGACCGCCTCCTGACTCTTGACGGTGAGCTTTGTGAACTCCATCAGCGTTGCCTCGCGGGCTGATTCGGCCGGTAGAGCACGATCTCGCGCCGGTAGGACCGGTGCACGGTGCGGATCTCGTCGCGCAGCTCTCGCTCGAGCCGCGCAGCCCGGGCCTGCGCCTTGCGCAGCTCGTGCTCGAGCCGGAGCACGTGCTCAACGCCCGCCAGGTTGAGCCCGAGCTCGGTCGTCAGCCGCTGGATCACGCGCAGCCGCTCGAGGTCGGCCTCGGAGTAGAGGCGCGTGTTCCCTGCAGTGCGCTGTGGCCGCACGAGTCCCCTCGCTTCGTAGAGGCGCAGCGTCTGCTGGTGCATCCCGACGAGCTCTGCGGCGACGGAGATCATGTAACGCGGGTGGTTGTCCATCAGCCGCTTACCTTCCGCAGCTTCTCGAGCAGCTCGCGCTCCTGCTTCGAGACCTTCTGCGGGACGTCGAGCCGCAGGCGGGCGAGCAGGTCGCCCTTGCCGCCGCCCTTCAGCCTCGAGGCGCCGCGGCCCTTCACCTTGAGCAGCTTTCCGGGCTGCGAGCCGGCCGGGATCTTGAGCGAGATCGGGCCTTCGGGCGTCGCCACCTCGACGGAGGCTCCGAGGGCGGCGTCGGAGTAGCTCACGGGAACGTCCACGACGAGATCGTCGCCACGTCGTTCGTACAGCGGCGAGGCGGCGACGCGCGCGACGACGTAGAGGTCGCCGACGGAGCCGCCGCCGCGACCCGGCTCGCCGCGGCCCTTGAGCCGGATCCGCGTCCCGTCCTTCGCACCCGCGGGAATCTTCACCTGGTAGGTCTTCTGCACCCGCTCGCGGCCCGAACCGCGACAGGTCTTGCACGGATGCTCGACGATCGTCCCGTTCCCGCGGCAGCGCGGACACGGTTGCGAGAGTGCAAAGAGCCCTTGCGAGTCGGACGTGATCCCGCGCCCCGAGCACATCGGACAGACGATCGGCGCCGTGCCGGGCTCGGCGCCGGAGCCGCCGCAGGTGTGGCAGGCCGTCTCTACGTTCGCGCGCACGGGCACCTGCACGCCGGCGAGCGCGTCCTCGAAGGAGATGTGCACCTCGGTCTGGAGGTCGGCGCCGCGCTCGGGCTGGGGTCCGCGCCGCGCGCCGCCACCGCGACCGGCGCCGCCGCCGAAGAGCCCGCCGAAGAGGTCGCTGAGGTCGAAGTCCTGGAACTGCGCGCCGGCCGGCCCGCCGCCCCCGCGCCCGTTGGTCGAGCCGAACGTGTCGTACTGCTTTCGCTTGTCAGAGTCCGAGAGCACGTCGTAGGCGCCCTGGATCTCCTTGAACCGGGCCTCGTCGCCCCCACTCGCGTCGGGATGATGCTCGCGCGCAAGCTTCCGATAGGCCTTCTTGATCTCGTCGGCCGAGGCGTTCTTGGGCACGCCGAGCGTGTCGTACGGGTTGCTCATTCGGAGACGATCACCCGGGCCGGCCGCAGAACGCGGTCCCCCAGCCGGTAGCCCTTCTGCAGAACCTGGAGCACCGAGCCGGGCTCGGCCCCCTCGCCCGGCTGGGCGAGGAGCGCCTCGTGCACGTGCGGGTCGAAGGCGCCCTCGGTCTCGATCGGGGTCAGGCCGTGCCGCTGCAACAGCGCCGCCAGCGAGCGGTGCACGAGCTCGACACCCTCCTCGAGCTTGGCCTCCTGGTGCTCCTCCGCCGCCTCGAGTGCACGCTCGAGATCGTCGAGCACGGGCAGGAGCTCGTTCAAGATGCGCTCGTTGGCGCGCTTGACCAGCTCCGCCTGCTCGCGGACGACCCGCTTGCGGTAGTTGTCGAAGTCGGCCGCAAGGCGCAAGTAGGAGTCGTCCGGCGCCTGCGCCGGTTGATCATTGGAGTGAGCCGGCGCGGATTCCTCCGCCACCGGCTCCTCGACGACCTCTTCCTCGACGACCTCTTCGCCGATCGGACGCTGCTCGTCGGTCACGAGGTCTTGGCCTCCTTGGCCTCTTCCTCGTCGACCACCTCGTAGTCGGCGTCCTCGATCACCTCGTCCGCGTCGCCGCCGGCGCCGTTCCCGTCTCCTGAGGCCTGCGCCTGCTGCTGCGCGCTGGCCTGGGCGTAGACCGCGTCGGCGAGCTTTCGAGCCGCCTCGTTCAGCGCCTCGGTCTTCGCCTGGATCTCGGCGACATCCGTGGACTCGAGCGTGGCGCGGAGCTCCATGATCCGACCCTCGATCGTCGAGGCATCGGCCTCCTCCAGCTTGTCGCGATGCTCCTTCAGGCTCCGCTCCGTCTGGTAGGCGAGGTTCTCCGCGAGGTTGCGCGCGTCAGCGAGCTCGCGGAGCGTGCGCGCCTCGCCGGCGTGCGCCTCCGCGTCCTTCACCATCCGCTGCACCTCGTCCTCGGAGAGCCCCGAGCCGCCCTCGATCTTGATCTGCTGCTCGTTACCCGTGCCGTGATCCTTGGCGGTGACGTGGATGATCCCGTTCGCGTCGATGTCGAAGCTGACCTCGATCTGCGGCATCCCCTGCATCGCGGGCGGGATCCCGACCAGCTGGAACTTGCCGAGCGTCTTGTTGTAGACGGCCATCTCCGACTCGCCCTGGAGAACGTGGATCTCGACCGACGGCTGGTTGTCCTCTGCGGTCGTGTACGTCTGCGACTTCTTCGTCGGGATCGTCGTGTTCCGCTCGATCAACGCGTTGAAGACACCGCCCTTCGTCTCGATCCCGAGCGAGAGCGGGGTAACGTCGAGCAAGAGCACGTCCTTGACCTCGCCCTTGAGCACGCCCGCCTGGATCGCGGCGCCGACGGCGACGACCTCGTCCGGGTTGACGCCTTTGTGCGGGTCCTTGCCGAGGATCTCCTTGACCTTCTCCTGCACCGCCGGCATCCGGGTCATCCCGCCGACGAGGACCACGTGCTCGATCTTCGAGGCGTCGAGCCCCGCGTCGGCGAGCGCCGCTTTCGTCGGGCCGACCGTCCGCTCGACGAGGTCGGCGGTGATCTCGCCGAGCTTCGCGCGCGTGAGCTGCAGATCGAGGTGCTTCGGACCCTCCTGCGTCGCCGTCACGAACGGCAGGTTGATCTGTGTCGTCATCGTCGAGGAGAGCTCGATCTTCGCCTTCTCGCCGGCCTCGTAGAGCCGCTGCAGCGCCATCTTGTCGGCGGCCAGGTCGATCCCCTGATCCTTCTTGAACTCCGTGACCATCCAGTCGACGATCGCCTTGTCGAAGTTGTCGCCGCCGAGGTGGTTGTCCCCGTTCGTCGACTTGACCTCGAAGACGCCGTCGCCGAGCTCGAGCACCGAGACGTCGAAGGTGCCGCCGCCGAGGTCGAAGACGAGGATCGTCTGGTCGCCGCCCTCCTTGTCGAGCCCGTAGGCGAGCGCGGCCGCGGTGGGCTCGTTGACGATCCGGAGGACGTTGAGCCCGGCGATCTTGCCGGCGTCCTTCGTCGCCTCGCGCTGGGCGTTGTTGAAGTAGGCCGGGACGGTGATCACCGCATCCGAGACCGGCTCGCCAAGGTACGCCTCCGCGTCGGTCTTCAGCTTCTGGAGGATCATCGCGCTGATCTCCGGCGGGGCGTATTCCGTGCTCTCCGCCTCGACGCGCGCGTCGCCGTTCTCGCCCTTCGCAACCGTGTAGGGGACGATCGTCATCTCCTCGGAGACCTCGTCCCACTTGCGGCCCATGAAGCGCTTGATCGAGAAGATCGTCGCCTGCGGGTTCGTCACCTGCTGGCGCTTCGCGGGCGCCCCGACGAGCCGCTGACCGTCCTTCGTGAACGCGACGACGGACGGCGTCGTCCGGCCGCCCTCGGCGTTCGGGATCACGGTCGGCTCGCCGCCTTCCAGCACCGCCATGCAGCTATTCGTGGTGCCAAGATCGATTCCGATGGTTTTCGCCATGCGTGTCTGCTCCCTTGCTTCGCTAGTACGCTCAGAAAATCTGAGTCGGAAGGTAGCAGATCATGCGATGCGTCCGTCCGCCGAGGCGGGCATACTCCTCCCGTGCTGCGCCAAGGCCCCGTCCCTCTCTTCCTCCACGGCGTGCTCGAGTACGCCGTCGGCGTTCTCTTCATCGTGGCTCCATGGCTCTTCGGCTTCGATTCGGGCACGGCAAAGGCGGTCTCGATCGTCGTCGGGATCGTGATCCTCGTCGTCGCCGCCTCGACGGACTCTCCCACCGGTCTCTCCCGCTCGATTCCGATCAAGAGTCACGTCATCCTCGATCTCGTGCTCGCAATCGCCCTGATCGCCGCGCCGTTCCTCTTCGGCTTCTCCGACGAGACGAATCCGACGGCGTTCTTCATCGTCCTCGGCGTCGTCCACTTGCTGCTGACGATCGCGACGAGATTCCTCCCCCGCGTCGAGCCCGCCGGCTAGCGGAACATCCCGATCAGCGCGCCGCCGGCGACGACGAGCGCCGCGCCGGCCGCGAGGCGGGGACCGACGAGCTCGTGGCGGCGCAGAAGCAGCGCCGAGAGGCCGACGCCCCAGAGCGACTCCGTCGCGACGAGCGGCGAGACGACCGTGACCCGGCCGCGGTAATACGCCTCGAAGAGGCACACATAGGAGAGGCCGAAGCAGAGGCCGGCCGGGACGTACGCGAGCGCGCCGGTGGTCGGCAACCGGCGGCGCGTCGCCAGGAGGTAGGCGGCGATCACGGCCCCACCGGCTCCGAGAGTTGCCGCAGCGGCGAGCGCCGGCGCGACGTCGGTGTCGAGCGAGAGGTGCCGAACGAGGTTGTCGCGCGCCGCGAAGACGACGGCGGCGCCGAGTGCGAGGGCGAGGCCGATCCGCCTCACATGCTCGGGGCGATCACGCTCGCCCACGAGCAGGAAGCCGCCGCCGACGATCAGCACCGCGCCGGCCAGGAGACCCGCGTGAGCCGGCTCGCCGAGGAAGACGAGCGCAATCGCGACCGAGAAGAGCGGCGCTGTTCCGACCGTCACCGAAGTGCGCGAGGGCCCGGCGTCACGCACGGCCAGGGTGAAGAGGAGCTGCGAGAGCCCCGGCCCGAGAAGGCCGGCCAGCAGGAACGGCCAGAGTCCGCTGAAGTCGCGCGACTGGGCTGCGACGAACGGCAACGTCACGGCAAGCGCGGGCACTATCGTCAGCAGAGCGCCGGCCTCCGCGTCCGGAGCCCGCGCGAGCGCGAAGCGCAACGCAACGGTCATCGCGCCGAAGAGCGCGGCCGAGATCAGGGCGAGAGCGACCGCGTCCACGGGCCGAAACTACAGCGAGTACGATCCGCCGCCGTGAGCGATCCGCGCATCCGCGAGCTCGCCGAGCTGCTCGTCAACCGCAGCCTTGACGTCCAGCCGGGCTGGCAGGTGACGATCCGGACGACCCCCCTCGCGCGCCCCCTCGTCACCGAGCTGGCGAAGGCGATCGCCCGGCGCGAGGCCTACGCGCTCGTCCGCCTCACCTGGAACGAGCGCTTCCGGATGGATCTCGACTGGGCGCAAGAGGCGCCGCTCGAGCTCCTGGCGACGCTGCCTGAGATCGAGGCCCACGCGGTCGAGGCCGAGGACGCACGCCTGACGATCATCGCCCCGGAGGATCTTCACGCGGGCGCCGATCTCGAGCCCGAGCGCCGCAGGTTGATCCAGCGCTCGCAGGAGCGGGCCGCAGAGCGCGGCCGAACGCTCAACGTCCGCTGGGCGGTGACGCAGTTCCCGACCGAGGCCTCGGCGCAAGAGGCCGGAATGACGCTGCCGGAGTTCGAGGACTACGTCTACGGGGCCTGCCTGCGCGACTGGGACGCCGAGCACGAGCGGATGCGCCGCTACGCCGAGCGCTTCGATCGGGCGAGCGAGGTGCGCATCGTCGGGCGAGAGACCGATCTGACCCTCTCGATCGAGGGCCGGGAGGCGACGATCGACCACGGCCTCCGCAACATGCCCGCCGGCGAGTTCTTCCTCGGGCCAGTGGAGGACTCGGCCGAGGGCGTCGTCACCTTCGCCGAGTTTCCCTCGATCTACCAGGGCCGAGACGTCGCGGGCGCGCGACTCGTGTTCGAGCGCGGTCTCGTCGTCGACGCGAGTGCGACCGAGGGCGAGGACGCCCTGCTCGCGGCGCTCGAGACGGACGAGGGCGCGCGGCGGCTCGGCGAGCTCGGAATCGGCTGCAATCCCGGGATCACCCGTCACATGCGGAACACGCTCTTCGACGAGAAGATCGACGGCACGATCCATCTCGCCGTCGGTGCGAGCTACACCTTCACCGGTGCGTCGAACAAGAGCGCGATCCACTGGGATCTCGTCAAGGACCTCCGCTCAGGCGGCGAGCTCTGGTGCGACGGCGAGCTCGTCCAGCGCGACGGCGACTGGCTCGTCTGAGCTGGCGCGCGAATATCTCGAGTGAATGGCCGGTGTCGCGGTCGCTGAACCGCTCTAGATGATTGATGCCACAATCTCGCGGGTTCGGATGCGCGATCTGGCGCGTCTGGGCCGCTCCCGGACTACCTGAGCGGCTTGGTGGCCGCCCTGCCAGCCCGTCCGCTTCGCAAAGCGGCCAGCTCGCGCCCCGAGACGGACGATCTCATGGCATCAATCATCTAGCTCGCGATCGTGACGGGGACGCCGGGGCCGATGCGCTCACCCAGCCACCTGATCGCAGCGGTGTCCAGGCGGACGCAGCCGTGCGAGGCCGCGGTGCCCATCGTGCCACCGACGTTCCAGACGCCGTGCACTGCGATTTGGCCCGGCCCGCCCGCGAACTCCTGCAGGACGTACGAGCGGGCGCTCAACGCGAGCGCGTACGGACCGCCGACCTGCCCCGTGGTAAGCAGGACGGTCTCCTCGACGAAGTGGCTTCCGAGAGGTGTCGGGGTCGCGGCTTTGCCGATCACAGCGGATAAAGCCCGGACGACCCGGCCTCGACGATAGACCGTCAGCCGCCGCTCCGAGAGGTCGATCCGGACGTGCCACTGGCTCTCGGACCGCGCTGTCCTCGCTTTCCGGATCTAGCCGCTGCTGTTGTTCGGTCGGCCGGGCAGCCTGACTCGGAGCCACCGGGTCCCACCCTTGTCGGTTCGATGTCCGATCACCGGGAGCACGGTGCGCCCTTCGGTGATCGGGCGCAGGCGCTCAACCCAAGCACGACGAGCGAGCGGCTGTCCGGCCTCGACATCGCGGTCTGGCCGCGGAGGATCACTGCGAGTTCCTGCATCGGTTGCATCGTTGGAGCTGCGGCGGCCGGAGCCGGCGACGCCGTCCAGGACACGGCCAGGAGGCCCAAGGCCGCTGCCGACAGCAACAGGGATGCGCGTGTGCGCACCCCTGCGGTCGGTGTCATGCGCGCGCCGCTCCTATCCGGTGAAGCCGACAGGGTTCACCGGCGGGAGGGCCGGGCCGCTCACACTGGTGTCCCCGCCGCCCTTCGTCGGCGCGCTGGTTTCGCCTTCGGCGTCAGCTTCGGCGTCGCTGCCGCTGTCGTCGTTGTCGACGCCGGCGTCGCCGTGGGGGTCGGGGCCGGGGTCGGGGTCGGGGTCGGGGCCGGGGCGACCGCTGCCACCGGCACGACCGCCGTCGAGCTGTTGTTCGCGCCCACGTTCTGGTCAGCTTGCAGCGCGGAGATCCGCGCCGTATTGGTGATCGTGCCCGAGGCGGTCGTCTTGGCGACGATCGTTACCGTTGCCGACTGACCGACCTGGAGGGTGCCGAGCGCGCACGTCATCGTCGTCGTCCCACTGCAACTTCCCTGCGTCGTCGTCACCGAGACGAGCATCTCGCCGGCGGGCAGCGCATCTTCGAACGCAACGTCGGTCGCCACGCCCAGACCGTCGTTGGTCACGACGGACGTGTAGGTCACGTTGTCGCCGACCGAGACCGACGCCGGGCTTGCCGTCTTGACGACGCCGACATCGGCGGGCGCGACGTCGACGGGCGCCTCGTCGGCGGAGGCCACGTCGCTCGACGCATCGCTCGATGTGCCACTCGATGTGCCACCCGATGTGCCACCCGATGCGGTTGTACACGTCGGCCTGGTGATCGCATTCCGGTCCAGGGTCACGGCCGCAACCGAAGCCAGCGCTCGACCTTGCAGCGTCGCGCCGGTCTGCAGCGCAATCGATTGATCGGCCATGATGGTGCCCACGAAGCTCGAGCTCGTCGCGATCGTCGCCGACGTGCCGACCTGCCAGAAGACGTTGCAGGTAGCCACGGTTAGCTTTTTGCGACGACCAACTTTTGTGAGACGTCGCACAAATCTGGGCACTCGCCTTATCGGCTGGATGGAGCAGAAACGTGAATCGTCAGGCGCGGCCGACGCGCCGGCGCAGTGTTCTTCCCGCCTCGGGCTCGGCGACGACGATCCCGGCCATGATCACCGCGCAGCCCGCCCAGCCGACGGCCCCGAGTCGGTCGCCGGCGAGCCAGAAGCCGAAGACTCCGGCGAAGACGGGCTCCATCGCGAACGCGAGCGCGGTGCGCGTCGCGCTCGTGCGTCGCTGCGCCCAGGTCTGGACGAGGAACCCGAGCGCGCTCGCGAAGACGCCTGTGACGAGTAGGGCACCCCAGACCGTCCAGCCGCTCGGGACCTCGATCTGGCCGGCGGCGACCGCCACGAACGCGAAGCCGCCGAACGCCGCGAGCATCTCGGCCTGCGTGAACGCGACCGCGTCGTAGCGCGGCGCGTAGCGCTCCAGCAGGACGATCTGGAGCGAGTACGCGGCCGATCCCGCCAGGACGAGGGCGTCGCCGAGGGGATCGCCGGCGCCCACTCCCGAGAGGAGGCCGAGCCCGGCGAGGGCGAGGCCGACCCCGAGCCAGACGACGGCCGCCACCCTCGTCCGAAAGAGAAGGAGCGCGAGGAGCGGCGTGAAGACCACGTAGAGCCCGGTGATGAAGCCCGCGCTCGAGACGGTCGTGCGCTCGAGCCCCGCGGTCTGGAGCGCGTAGCCCGCCGCGAGGAGGAGGCCGAGCGCGATTCCGGCGACGGTGCCGCTGCGACCCAGTGAGCGCAGCCGCGGGGCGGCCGGCACGGCGAGCACGAGACTCGCAATCGCGAAGCGGACGGCGAGGAACGCGAAGAGCGGATAGATCGCCACGGCGTCCTTGACCTGCACGAACGTGAGCCCCCACACGGCCGTAACGGCGACGAGAGCGAGCAGCGCGGTGAAGGAGCGATCCAGCACTGCGCGAGGCTATCTCCATCGTTCGAAGCAGACCTGTCCCTGGGACTGTCCCTCGGACACGTCCCGAACACTTCTGCGCTGGTTCGTTCCGCTCCCGTTTCGGTCTGGTTTGGCCTCGCCTCGGCCCGCGCCGGCTCGCCGAACATCTCGGCTTGCGCCACCCCGATGCCTCGTCGAGGAGCGCCAACTCCTCCAGCAGGCGCTCCCACGTCATGGAGCTACGCGGCCGAATCGGGCTTTGCGTCGGCCGGTTCCACGTCCACTGGCGCCTCACCGCCCTCGTCGATCCGGCGCTGCGTCGGATTCCGCCCGGACTCGTCGATCGCCTCCTCACCGCTCTCGACGCGCTCGTCGTCGGCGCCCCGGTCGGGATCGTCGAAGTCGGTTAGCTGCTTCTCCGCCCGCTCCTGCTCGTCCATACTCGTCTCCCCTCAGGCCGAGGGCGCCTTCGCAAAGACGCCCTCGAGCCAATCGACCTCGTGGCTAGATCCGCTTGTCGACCGCGTCCTTCGCGTCGCCAGCGGCATCCTTGACGCTGTCCGCGGCGTCCGAGGCGCTGTCCTTGGCCTTGCCCCATGAATCCTGGGCCTGGCCCTCCTTCTCGCGCTCCTTGTCACCGGTCAGCTTGCCTTCGGCCTCTTTGAGGTTGCCCTCGATGCGATCGGAATCCATGGTCTCCCTTTCCTCGATTGTCGAGGATCCTTCCCGCCGCGAGGTACTCTCAATCTCGTGGACGCAACGGACACCCTGGGCCGGCCGCTCCGCGATCTGCGGATCTCGGTCACGGATCGCTGCAACTTTCGCTGCGTCTACTGCATGCCGAAGGAGGTCTTCGGGCGCGACTACCGCTTCCTCGAGCGGAAGGAGCTGCTCACCTTCGAGGAACTCGAGCGGCTTGCCAGAGTCTTCGTCGCCCGCGGAGTCGAGAAGATCCGGATCACCGGTGGCGAGCCGCTGCTGCGCCGCGACTTGGAGCGACTGCTGGAGTCTCTCGCCGCCCTCGGAGTCGATCTCACCCTGACGACGAACGGGACGCTGCTGCCGCAGAAGGCTCGCATTCTCGCCCGGGCCGGCCTCCGCCGCGTCACGGTCAGCCTCGACTCGCTCGACGACGACGCCTTCCGGGAGCTGAACGACGTCGACTTCCCGGTTCGGCGCGTGCTCGACGGGATCGACGCCGCCGCCGCCGCCGGCCTGCCGGTGAAGGTCAACGCCGTCGTCAAGCGCGGCGTCAACGAGGATTCGATCCTGGAGATGGCGGCGCACTTCAAGGAGACACCGCACACCTTGCGGTTCATCGAGTACATGGACGTCGGCCACACGAACGGCTGGCGGCTCGACGAGGTCGTGTCGGCCGCCGAGATCGTCCGGACGATCGACGAGGTCTTCCCGCTCGAGCCGGTCGAGCCTTCGTACCGAGGCGAGGTCGCGCGCCGCTGGCGCTACCGCGACGGCTCCGGCGAGATCGGCGTGATCGCGTCGGTGACGCAGCCATTCTGCGGCGACTGCACCCGCGCCCGCATCACCGCCGACGGGCGCTTCTTCACCTGCCTGTTCGGACTCCGCGGGCACGACCTGCGCGCGCTGGTGCGCGGCGGCGCGACCGATGAGCAGCTCGACGAGGCGATCGGCGGCGTCTGGGCGGTGCGCGGCGACCGCTACTCGGAGATCCGCTCAGAGCGCACGCTCGACCTTCCGAAGGTCGAGATGAGCGCGATCGGCGGCTAACTGCGGCAGGCCGTCGTACCGGCAAGGACGCCTCGGGGCGCGGGCGGGATCGGATCGTCGCGGTCGAGCAGCGGCGGCACCGCGTTTGCCGAGTGGAGCGCTCGGAGCGCGCGCAGTGGCAATCCCGGATCGGCGCCCCGACCGCCGTACACCTTGATCTGAACGCGGTTGGTGAAGAGCACCGGCGCGCTGTCGATCGTGCCGACGGGTGCGCCTCGGACCTCCCGCCGCCGCCAGATCGGATCGCGGGCGACCGCCGCCAGGTGCGAGCACAGTGGCTGGATCTGGATCTGCAGCGGTACTGAGCACGATCCGGCCTCGACTCCGAACGGGCCGTCCGGGTCTTCGATCTCGCACGTGCCGTAGCTGAAGGTGGTGAGTTGCGGGTTGCTGAGGTCGACTCGCTCGAGCTCCCACCGCTCGAACCGCTCGCCAACCCAATAAAGCGGGCGCTGGTCGAACGCGCGAGCTCCGCGGAGATCCGGATCGCCGCCGCCGGCAGTCCGAGTCCACCCGCAGCCGGCGAACACGGTCAAAAGCGCGAGACAGACGACGTTTCGCCTCATCTACGCAGTATCGCGCCGAGCCTGGCCGTTCGACCGCCTCGGGGTAGAATCGTCGGCTTGATGTCGGCGTACACCGAAGCCTCAGCACGCCGCCTTCCTCGCGGCTGGGCGCACCTCGTGCTCCAGTTCGGGATCTGGATCGGCTTCTACGCCGCCTATCAGGTCGCACGTGGGGCGGCCGACCAGAGCGTCAGCCGCGCCTTTGCGAACGGCGAGTGGATCATCGACTTCCAGCGCAGTCTCGGCTCGATGATCGAGCTGCCGCTGCAGCACCTCGTCGAGAGCTCGTCGCTGCTGATCCAGGTGACCTCCTACACGTACTGGCTCTCCCAGTTCGCCGTCGTCGGAATCGCCTTGCTCTACGTCTACTTCCGAGCGCACGAGCGCTTCTTCCGCTTCCGGAACACGCTGATCGTCGCGAACCTGATCGGGCTCGTCGGCTACGTCACCATCCCTACGGCGCCGCCGCGGATGTTCCCGCAGGCCGGCTTCACGGACACGCTCGCCCACCACGCGGCCGTGACCCACGACTCGAGCCTCGTCCAGTTCTCCTCGAACCCGTATGCGGCGATGCCGAGCCTCCATTCCTGCGATGCGCTGATCGTCGGCATCGTGATGGCACTCGTCGTCCGCTCGAGCTGGGCGAGGGCGCTCTGGCTCGCCTGGCCCGCCTGGGTCTGGTTCAGCGTCATGGCGACGGGCAACCATTTCTGGCTCGACATCGCCGCGGGGGTCGCGGTTGCCGGAATCGCCGCCGCGGTCGTCTACCGCCGGCGCCTGCTGGCTCGATGAACCTGAAGACTGCGTACACGGCGGGCGCCAGGGGAATCGCGTCCCGCTCGATGGCGGGTCTCGCGCACACCCGCGTCACGCCGAACATGCTGACCGCGGCCGGCGTCACGCTCTGCGCGCTCGGCGCCGTGCTCGTCTACCTGGAGTACCGCGGCGAGCTCCTCTTCTTCTGGGCCGGCGCGGCCGCGTTCGTCGTCGGCTCGGTGCTCGACATCCTGGACGGAGCGCTCGCCCGGGCCGGCGGCAAGCAGACGCCGTTCGGCGGCTTCCTCGACTCGACGCTCGACCGGGTCGGCGAGGGTCTGATGCTCGGCGCCGTCGGCCTCGTCTTCATGCGCGACGGCGACGAGCTCGCGCTCGCGCTCGTGCTTGCGGCGCTGGCCGGATCCTTCCTCGTCCCCTATGCACGAGCGAAGGCCGAGGGCCTCGGGATCAAGGGCGACGTGGGGATCGGCTCGCGCGCCGAGCGGGTGACCGTGATCTCCGCCGGGCTCGTCCTCGCGCCGTGGGGCGTACTCCCCTGGGCGATCGGCGTCCTCGCCGCGACGGCATGGATCACGGTCGTCCAGCGGATCCTCCACGTCCGCCGCGAGCTCGCAGTCCGCGGAGCCTGACCCGAGCTGCTCGACGCGAATCGGGCAGACTGCCTCCATGGAAGGAAAGGCCGAATGACTGCGCTCTACCGCAAGTACAGGCCGCAGGACTTCGACAACGTCGTTGGCCAGGAAGCAGTCGTGCGCACTTTGCGAAACGCGATCGAGCTCGACCAGCTCCGCCAGGCCTACCTCTTCGCCGGTCCGCGCGGAACCGGCAAGACGTCGATGGCGCGGATCCTCGCGAAGGCGGTCAACTGCGAGCAGGGGCCGACGGCCACGCCCGACAAGGTGTGCCATGCCTGCGTCGCGATCGCGAACGGCTCCTCGCTCGACGTGATCGAGATGGATGCGGCCTCTCAGCGCGGGATCGACGACATCCGCGAGATTCGAGAGCGGGTCGTACTCCAGCCGGCGGAGGGTCGCTACAAGGTCTACATCCTCGACGAGGCGCACCAGCTCACCGATGCGGCCTGGAACGCGCTCCTGAAGCTGATCGAGGAACCTCCGCCGCACCTGATCTTCGTCTTCTGCACGACTGAGATGTCGAAGGTGCTGCCGACAGTGCGCTCGCGCTGCCAGACGTTCGTCTTCGCCCGGCCGCGCCTGTCCGAGCTCGTCCGGGTACTGCGGCGCGTGTGCGACGCCGAGGGAATCGAGGCGCCCGACGCGGCACTGGCACTAATTGCGCGCGGCGCCCGCGGCTCCTTTCGCGACGCGGAGTCGACGCTCGACCAGCTCGCCTCGGCCACGAGCAACACGATCGACGTGCAGTCGGTGCTGCAACTGCTCGGGGCCGTCGAGGAGGACGCGCTCTTCCGACTCTGCGATGCGGTCGTCGACGGCGACACAGCCGGTGCCCTCGTGTTCGTCGAGGAGCTCGCAGAGCAAGGTCAGGATCTGGGCCGGCTCGTCACCGATCTGCTCGAGCATCTGCGCCACCTGCTCCTCGTGCAGCACATGGGGCAGGTTCCCGACTCGCTCCCGGTCACCGACGAGACGCGCGAGCGCCTCCGCGAGCAGGCTAACCAGCTTCCCGAGCCGACGGTGCTACGGCTCTGCGACCTGCTCGCCGTCGCCGTGGACGACCTTCGCCAGGGCGGCGACCCGCGGCTCCCGCTCGAGCTGGCGCTCGTCAAGGTGACGCGGCCCGGCAGCGATCTCTCGCGCGAGTCCGTCGCCTTTCGGCTCGAGCAGCTCGAGCAACGGCCCGCGGGCGCGCCCGCGATCGTCCCACAGGTCGCGGCTGCGCCGCCACAGGAACGCGCAACGCCGGTCGCGCAGCCGGAACCTCCGGCAGAGCAATCGACCACGGGCGCCGCGCCGGCACCGCCACTCGCGACAGCACCGCCACTCTCGATCGAGCAACTCCAGGACGCGTGGCAGCGCACCGTCCTCCCGGCTGTGCAATCGCGCTCGATCCCCGTCGCGTCCCTGCTCGGCGATGCCCGGCCGGCAGCGCTCGAAGGCGAGACGCTGACCCTCGAGTTTCCGGCCACGGCTGACTTCCACCGGCGTCAGGCCGACGAGCCGAAGGCGCTCGGCGCGATTCGCGAAGCGCTCTACGAGGTGACCGGACACCGCCTCGCCGTAACGCTGACAGTCGGCGAGGCGACGGAGGCCGAGCCGGGCGAGAGCGAGTCGACAGTCTCGGAGGAGGCGCTGATCTCGATGTTCAAGGACACATTCGACGCGACTGAAGTGGAGGAGAACCGGTGAGCAAGATGGACATGAACAAGCTGATGCAGCAGGCGCAGCAGATGCAGGAGCAGATGCAGCGAGCCCAGGAAGAGGCGGCAACCGAGGTCGTGGAGGCCTCGGCTGGAGGCGGCATGGTTACCGTCAAGGCAAGCGGCGGCGGGGAAATCGTCGGGATCACGATCGATCCGAAGGCGATCGATCCGGACGATCCCGAGCTGCTCGCCGACCTCGTGCTCGCAGCCGTCAACGAGGCGCTCCGCTCGGCAAACGCGCTGATGGAGTCGAAGGTCTCGGGAATGCTCCCAGAAGGGCTCGGCGGCTTGGGCCTGCCTGGTTTTTAGTCTTCGGCCCGGCAGGCCGCTAGGCGGCGCCGGCGAGATCGGCGAGCCGCTCGCCGAGGCTGCGCAGAGCGGTCGTCTCGAGCTGGCGGATCCGCTCGCGCGTCAGCCCGAGCTCCTTGCCGATCTGCTCGAGGCTCGCGCCTTCGCTATGTCCGGCGAGCCCGAAGCGGCGCTCCAGCACGAGGCGCTCCCGCTCGGGCAGCTCCGCCACAGCCTCGCGCACGCGCTGCTGCTCGATCGAGGCACCGGCGAGATCGATCGGATCCTCGACGGAGCGATCGCCGAACAGATCGCCGAGCTCCCCGTCGCCGTCCCCGATCGCCTGGTTCAGCGAGACGGACGCCTCGACCGCATCGAGCGCCTCCTGGGCGTGGTTCGGCTTCAGCTCGGTTGCTTCAGCGAGCTCCTCCAGCGTCGGTGCGCGACCAAGCTTCGCCTCGAGCGTCTGCCGGGTTCGCCGCAGCTTCAGCCGGCGCTCCTGGACGTGCACGGGGATGCGGATCGTGTCACCCTGGTTCGCGACCGCGCGTTGGCACGACTGGCGGATCCACCAGGTCGCATACGTGGAGAACTTGAAGCCCTTGCGGTAGTCGAACTTCTCGACCGCGCGATTCAGGCCGATCACGCCCTCCTGGATCAGGTCGAGCAGCGGCAGCTGATGACCCTGGTAGCGCTTCGCGATCGAGACGACGAGACGCAGGTTGGCGTTGACCATCCGCTCCTTCGCTGCCAGATCGCCCTTCTCGACGCGCTTCGCGAGCGCGACCTCGTCCGCGGCGGTGAGGAGCTTGTGGCGACCGATCTCGGTCAGGAAGAGCTGCAGGCTGTCGGTGACGACGCCCGCGGGGGTGAGGTCGAGGTCGACGGGCTCGTCTGCGCGCGCAGGCTTCTCGTCGAGCTCGATCTCGATGTCGGCGGCCGCGAGCGCGGCGCGCAACTCGGCCAGCGCCTCGTCGCCGAGGTCGTGCTCGAGCTGGAGCGCGTCGAGCTCGTCGGCGCGGACGGAGCCGCGCTCCTCCGCGTCGGCCAGGAAGCCGCCGAGGGTGTCGGTCGCAATCGCGCTGTTCAGGGCGTCAGCGCCCAGGGTGGGACTCTTGTGCATGTTCCTCCGAGCTGAAGTGATGTCGATTGGCGCGCGTTCGCAGGCCCGTTTGGGCAGGCGGAAAACGCGCCGCACTCCTATTAACGGCGCTCGGACCGCATTTCGTCCCTCGATTGCACACTTCCGAACAGAATCCTTACCGTCCGAAAGGGACGGTTAGGCTGCCTCCGTGCTCAGTCCCTCGGTCGACAATCTCGTCGCGCAGCTCTCGCACCTGCCGGGAATCGGGCAGCGAACGGCCCAGCGCCTCGCCTTCCACCTCCTCTCGACGGGTAAGGAGGAGGCACTCGCACTCGCCACCGCGATCGGAGAGGTGAAGGAACGCGTGCGCTTCTGCGACGTCTGCGGCAACCTGACCGAGGCAGAGCTGTGCACGATCTGCCTCGACGAGCGCCGCGATCGAACCGTGGTGTGCGTGGTCGAGCAACCCGTGGACGTGATCTCGCTCGAGCGCACGCACGAGTATCGCGGCCTCTACCACGTGCTCGGTGGCTCGCTCTCGCCGCTCGACGGTGTCGAGCCCGAGCATCTTCGGATCGCCGAGCTGATCAGGCGGGTCGGAGAGGGTGGGATCGACGAGGTCGTGCTCGCGACCAACCCGAACATGACCGGCGAGGCGACGGCCGCCTACGTCGCCGGCCGCTTACGGCAATCGAATGGGGGCGATCGCGTGCGCGTGACGCGGCTCGCAAGCGGCCTACCCGTGGGCGGCGATCTCGAGTACGCAGACGAGGTCACGCTGGGCCGCGCGCTCGCCGGCCGCAGGGAGCTCTAGCCGGAGTGATGGACCGGGAGCTCTCGGAAGAGCTGCTCGAGCTGCAGGACGAAGATCGGCGTGTCCGTGAGCGGCTGGCGACAGACGGCTCGCTCTTCGATGGCTACAACGCCGAGATGGAGCAGGTTCATCGTCGCAATGCGGCACGCCTTCGCGAGCTCGTCGCCGACCACGGCTGGCCCGACCGAGCCCTTGTGACAGATGACGCTGCAGGAGCAGCCTGGACGATCCTGCAGCACTCGATCGGCGAGCCGGAGTTCATGCGACGCGGGCTCGAGCTTGTCAAGGAGTCCGCGGCACGCGGGCACACGCCTGCCGTCGAGGTCGCGATGCTCGAGGACCGGATCGCGACCTACGAGGGCCGTCCTCAGCGCTACGGCACCCAATGGGACTGGGACGAGCAGGGGCTCCTGAGCCCGCTTCCGCTCGCGGAGCCCGAGCGCGTCGACGAGCACCGCGCTGCCGTCGGGTTGCCGCCCCTCGACGTCGAGCGGGCGCGCCGTCGTGCCGAGCAGACGAACGAACTCGTCTTCCCGGCGACGCTCCAAAAGCGGCGTCGGGAGGCCGAGGCGTGGGCTCGCTCGGTCGGCTGGTGCGACTGATAAACGCGTTTTTTGTTCGGAATTTGCGGACTTTCCTCAAGCGTGGGATTGACGACAGCCGGTTGGTGACATAGATTGGGGGAGCTGAACCGGTGGGCCTTCGGGTTTGCCGGTTCAGCACTTTTGTGGTCCGGCCTAATCGACGGCGCTGAACGCTCGACTAGACTTCGGCATGTGGCAGCGACCGAGTACGAGGCCGTCCCCGCGGTCGGCCTGGACTCGACCGGCGCCCAGGCCGGAACGCCCGAGGCCAGATGTGTCGTGATGAAGTTCGGCGGCACCTCCGTCGCCGATCCGCAGAAGCTCAGGAGCGTCGCGGCTCGGCTCGTGGGAGCGCGCGAGGCCGGCTATCGCGTCGTCGGCGTCCTCTCGGCGATGGGCAAGACGACCGACGAGCTGCTCGCGCTCGCCCTCGAGGTCTCGCCGGCTCCCGATCCGCGGGAGCTCGACATGCTCGTCTCGGTCGGCGAGCGGATCTCGTGCGCACTCGCGGCGATGGCGATCGTCGATCTCGGCCACGAAGCGATCTCGCTCACCGGCTCGCAGGCCGGGATCGTCACCGACACCGTCCACGGCAAGGCGAAGATCGTCGAGGTCAGGGCGCGCCGGATCCACGAGGCGCTCGACGACGGGAAGATCGTGCTCGTGGCGGGTTTTCAGGGCGTCTCGACCGCCTACGAGGTGACGACGCTCGGCCGCGGCGGCTCCGACACGACCGCGGTCGCGGTCGCGGCTGCGCTCGGCGCTGATCACTGTGAGATCTACACCGACGTCCGCGGTGTGTTCTCGGCCGACCCGCGGCTCGTACCGGACGCGCGGCCGCTCCGGCACGTGAGCTTCGACGAGATGCTCGAGATGGCGTCGTCGGGCGCACGGGTGCTCGCGACCCGCTCGATCGAGGTCGCTCGCAGTCACAATGTGAAGCTTCACGTCCGCTCGACGTTCGAGGAAGGAATCGGGACGTGGATCGAGGAGGAGGACACTGTGTCGTCTGAGAAGGGTGGGATGCTCGAGAAGGCCCTGATCTCCGGAGTCGTGCATCAGCGGGAGGAGACGGTCTACCACGTCGAGGGCGCAACGCGCGCGCGGCTCTTCGGTGCGCTCGCGGAAGCGCTCGTCAACGTGGACACGATCGTCCAGACCGGCGAGCAGATCGTCTTCTCGGCGCCGCCGGAGGATCGAGCTGCAGCGGCGGGGGCGCTGGACGCGCTGGGGCTGAGCTGGTCGTCGCGCGACGATCTCGGCAAGGTCAGCCTCGTCGGCGCCGGGATGAAGAGCCACCCCGGCGTTGCCGCGAAGACCTTCGCGACGCTCGAGGCCGCAGGAATCGAGTCTCCGATCGTCTCGACCTCCCCGATCAAGATCGCCTGCCATGTGCCCACCGTCGACGTCGACCGTGCCGTCCAGGCGCTCCATCAGGCGTTCGAGCTTGGGGGCTGAGCGGTCGCGGATCGGGGTCGTGGGAGCCACCGGCGCGGTGGGAATCGTCACGCTCGAGCTGCTCCACGAGCGCGGTTATCGCAACGTCCGTGTCTTCGCCTCGGCGCGCTCGGCCGGGATCCGCCTCGGCGACGCGACCGTGGAGGAGGCGACACCCGAGGCGCTCGGCGCCGGCGATCTCGACCTCTGCCTGTTCTCCGTCGGCGCTCAGGCGAGTCGCGAGCTCGTGCCGCTTGCCGTCGAAGGCGGAGCGGTCTGCATCGACAAATCGTCCGCATTCCGGCTCGAGGCGGGGATCCCGCTCGTCGTGCCCGAGGTGAACGGCGCCCGCGCCTCGGAGCACGAGGGGATCGTCGCCAACCCGAATTGCTGCGCGATTCCGCTCGCCTGCACGCTGAAGCCGCTGCACGACGCGGCCGGCCTCACCCGGGTCCGCGTCGCGACCTACCAGTCGGTCTCGGGCGCGGGGACGCAGGCGATGGAGCAATTGCGCGCGCAGCCCCAGGAGGCGAACGACCTGCGCATGGACTGGAGCTTCGACGGGGTCGAGTTCGAGGAGGAGGAGAAGCTGCGCGAGGAGACGCGCAAGATCCTCGAGCTGCCCGACCTCCCCGTCAGCGCAACCTGTGTTCGCGTACCCGTCCTCGTCGGCCACGCGGAAGCGGTATGGCTCGAGACCAAGGAGCCGCTTTCGTCCGGGCAGGCGACCTCGATCCTCCGTGACGCGCCCGGAATCCGGCTGGAGCAATTTCCCACGCCCGGAGGCGCCGCGGGCGGGGACGACGTGCTCGTCGGGCGGATCCGCGCGGACACGACGACGCCGAACGGGCTCGCCCTCTTCATCGTCGGCGACAACCTCCGCAAGGGCGCCGCTCTGAACGCGATCCAGATCGCCGAGCTCTTGCTGCGCGAGCAGCGCGTCGCCGCCTGACGCTGCTCTACGGACGCTGAGGCAGCGGCGCCGGCGCGAACGCTTCTTTCACGAGTTCCAGCACCTTCGAGCGCTTGCCTTCCGCGACCGGCAGGAGCCCGCCGAGCTCGAGGCGCGCGAGCTCGACGCGGCCCTCGGAACGGACCGTCCGGAAGCCGAAGTCGGCCAGGAAGTCGCGCGGGAAAACGGTCCTGTGCACGAGAAAGCGCTCGTATGTCGACTCGCTCTCGGGATACCGGAACGCGAAAGTCTCGAGTGCCTTCGCACCCTTATCCCTCGCCTCGCCGATCGCAGCGAGGAAGAGCGACTGCTCCACCCACGGGCTCGCCTCCGAGACGAGATAGACACAGGTGACGAGCACGGCATCGTCGGACGGGGGCCCTGCGGGCAGCTCGGCGGCACGCGGAAAGAGCGGGGCAGGCCCGTACTGGATCGAGCCCAGCAGCCGCCCGTCGTCATCGTGGTAGAGCGCGCCCCAGGCGCCCCACTCGTCCTCGATCTTCTCGATCCAGCGCTCCTTGCTCGCTTGGCGCGACCGTCGCGATTGCCAGAAAACGCATTCGTGGCACACGGCCGGAGCGTGCTCGATCGTCGCTCCCGTCAGCCCTCGGACGCTCGTTGCCACGAGCTACGCCCTCGCGGCGGGCGGGCGGAACTCGTCCACGACGACGTCGATGCTGTCCGGCCGGACGTCCGCCATCCGCGCGAGATAGTCCGCGACGCGCGCCTGCACCTGCGAGCCGACCCCCGGTGCGCTGGCCCCCCAATCGAGCACCAGGTGCAACTCGATCGCGACCCGCCCCGCCTCGCGCGTCACTTTCGCGCCGTCGTGCCGGTGGAGAGCGCTTCCAACGAGCTCCCGCACGCCGGAAACCTCGCGTGCGGCGTCGCCGGCGTAGCGCGCGAGGATGTCGGTCGAGATCAGCGCGTGCCCCTCCACGGGGGCTCAGTCTACGTGCGGCTCTCGGCGGAGCACGAGCTCGGTTACCTCGGGGCGAGCGAAGAAGCGGAGCGGGACGAACGTCGTGCCGACTCCCGGCGAGACGTGTAGCGTCGTTCCGAGATGGCGGTAGATGCCGCGATCCTCCCCGGCCAGCGGATGCGCGAAGAGGAACCGCCCGCCGGGGTACGGCAGCACGATCTGCCCGCCGTGCACATGGCCGGCGAGGACGAGGTCGTAGGCGCCCGGCTCGAGCGTTCGCGCCACGCCCGGAAAGTGGCAGAGCAGGATCCGGAGCGCAGCCGTCGGATCGAGATGACGCTCCGGCCGCGCGATCCCGAGCGAGTACGAGGCCGGATCGACGCCGACGATCTGAACGCGTTGACCTCGTAGCTCGACCACGCGCGACTCGTCCGAGAGAAGTTCCGTTGCACCGAGATCCCCGAGCTCGACCCTCCGCGAGAAGGGATCGCGGGAGTCGGCGCGGTCGTGGTTTCCGAGCACGGCATAGGCAGGGCCGAGTTGCCCGAGCAGCCGGCGCAGGAGCGGCTCTCCGCGCGGTCGCGAGAGCAGGTCGCCGGTGATGCAGACGAGGTCGGGCTTCCGGGACGCGACCCAGGCGACCGCACCCTCGGCCGCGAGCGCCCCCCGCGAAGGCACCCCGAGGTGGAAGTCCGAAAGATGCGCGATCCGAAGTCCGTCGAACTCGATCGGCAGCCCCGCCAGGGGCACCTGAAGGACACGCGTGCGCAGCCAGCCGGCCTCGAACCAGCCGTAGGCAAGCGCGGCCAGCAGTGCGGCTCCGCCGGGCAGGAGCCGTCCGGCCCGAGACGCGGGAGTCAGACGGAAAGCTTGTCGAGCATCGGCTCGACGGAGACGACGTGGCGTCTGAACCGAAGCTCGGCCTCCTGGAAGCCGGCCGCGACCCCGATGAGCTGCGAGAGGTGCAGGATCGGCATCTGAAAGTCCTTGCCGGTCTGCTTCTTCAGCTTCGACTGCCAGGCGTCGAGCGAGAGGTGGCAGAGCGGGCACGGGGTCACGATCGCGTCCGCGCCCGCTTCCTTCGCCTGCTCGATCGGCTGAATCAGCTCGCCGAGCGCGGTCTCCTCCCGAGCCTGGATGATCGGAAAGCCGCAGCACTTGATCTTGGCCGGATAGTCGATCGCCTCGCCCCCGCAGGCTTCGATGATCCGCTCGAGCGACGAGGGCCGGTCGGGATCCTCGAAGCCGAGCAGCTTGGACGGGCGCAGGATCTGACAGCCGTAGAACGGCGCGATCTTCAGCCCCTTCAGCCCCTTGTGCGCCGCGGCTTTCAGCAGGTCGTAGCCCTCGCCCTCCGCGACCATCCAGAGGAAGTGGCGGACGTCGACCTTGCCGCGGTACTCGGGAACTCCGACCTTCGCCAGGTTCTTGTTGATCCGCTCGAGCAACGCCTCGTCGCCCTGGAGCTGGAAGTTCGCCTGGCGCAGATTGAGCGTGCAGACGTTGCAGACCGTCATCAGCGTGTCCGAGCCGGTCGCCTCGGCGTAGGCGAGGATGCGTGCGTTCAGGTGCAGGTAGTAGTCGGGCTCGGCCTCGTGGATGTCGCCGGCGCCGCAGCACGTGACCGTCTCGAGCTCGACGAGCTCGAGCCCGACCTTCGGGGAGAGCGCCTGCGTCGAGATGTCGAGCTCCTTGGCGGAGAGCGACGCGAGGCAGCCTTTGTAGTACGCCACTCGCTTCACGCTCCGCCTCCCGGCTTCCTGGTCGGTCGCTCGCCGGGCGTCACGTCCGCCTGGTCGCGACTGCCGACACCGGTGTCGCCGCCCCCGCCGCTCGCATGGCCGACCTCGTGCTCGAGCCGCGAGAGCGCCCGCTCGCCCTGGACGATCCCGAGCGCGCCGTCGACGCCCTGCTCCTTGACGAGCTCGAAGAGCGCGCGAGATTCCTTGACTCCCTCGGCGACGTGCGGGGGGAACGGTGGCGGAACCTTCCCCTTCACCGCGAGGCCCATCGCGAACTTCATCTCCTTGATCGACGAGACGATCCCCTGCGTCTTCGGGACGAGCTCGGTTTCGCGCAGCCAGCCGGTCGTCTTCGCCGAGTGGACGAACCACTTCGCATGCTTCGCGCCCATGTCCTCGTCGATCCCTGCCTTCATCGCCTCGGCGCCGAGCTTCGCGATCGCATCGCGCGGGTCGACGCCCTTGGGGCAGCGCTCGTTGCAGAAGTAGCAGCGCGTGCAATCCCAGATCCCGTGCTCGGCGCTGTACTGGTCGAGCCGCTCGGTCTTGGCGGCGTCCCGCGGGTCGCCGACGAACCGCATCCCTTTCGCAAGCGCCTGCGGACCGAGGAACTCGGGGTCGGACTCCATCGAGTTGCACTCCGAGACGCAGCAGCCGCAGTTGATGCAGAGCGACTCCTTGTGGATCACGTTCATCCGCTCCTGCGAGATCACGTATTCCTCGTCGGCCGCAGGCTGGTCGTAGCCGGGCTGGAGCCACGGCTTCATCGCCTTGAACTTCTGCCAGAAGGGCTCCATGTCGACGACGAGGTCCTTGACGATCGGCAGATTCCCCATCGCCGAGATCACGGGCACGTGGCCCGCGTTCGAGATGTCGTACATCCGCACCTTGCAGGCGAGCACGGCGCCGCCGTCCATCCGCATCCCGCAGGAGCCGCAGATCATCATCCGGCAGCTCTTGCGGTAGGCGAGCGAGCCGTCGAGCCGGTCCTTGACGATGTCGAGGCAGTCGAGGAGCGTCGCCTCCTCGGGCGCGTCGACCTCGTACTCCTTCAGCGCGCGGTCGCCGGTCGTCGAGTCGTATCGCCAGATCTTCAGACCGACCTGCATCAGTGCTGCCTCCGTTCGCGGATGGCGTCGTCCGGCGAGCGCAAAGCAAGCCCGGCTAGGACGAAGGGAGTGTTCGTACTCGCAGAGTACGGGCACGACTGAGGACGACGCATGGCGCCGCTTTGCAGCGGCCGAACGGCGTCAGCTGCGGGCGGAGTCAGCACTAATATTTTCGCTCCTCTGGGAGATATTTGGTGAAGCGCACATCCTTGTACGAGAGCTCGGGTGCGCCGTCGACCCAGCGCGTGATCGAGTGGCGCATGAAGTTCTCGTCGTCGCGCGCGGGGTAGTCGTGCGGGCGGGAATGGGCGCCACGGCTCTCCTTGCGCGCGATCCCGGCCTGGAGCATGCAGGAGGCGATGTCGAGCAGGTAGCCGAGCTCGAGCACCTGGGTCAGGTCGGAGTTGAAGACGTCGCCCTTGTCCTCGACGACGACCGTCGGGTAGCGCTCGCGTAACCCCTCGATGATCCCGATCTGCTTCGCCATCTGCTCCTCGCGCCGGAAGACGCCGAAGTTCTCGAGCATCGTCTGGCCGAGCTCGTCCCGGATCTTCCACGGCCGCTCGCCCTCGCTGCGCGCGAGCAGCCCCTTCAGCTCGCGCTCGGCATCGGCGGTCGCGGAGACGGGCACCTCGACGGTCGTGTTCGAGAGCGCCCACTCGGCGGCGGCGCGGCCCGAGCGCCGGCCGAACGTGATCGTCTCCATCAATGAGTTGCCGCCGAGGCGGTTCGCCCCGTGAACGGAGACGCATGCGACCTCGCCGGCGGCGTAGAGCCCGGTCAGCTCGGTGAGGCCGTCCGTGTCGGTCTCGACGCCGCCCATGTGGTAGTGAGCGCCCGGCCGGACGGGGATCGGCTCGTGGATCGGGTCGACGCCCGCGTAGACCATCGCAAGCTCGCGCGAGCCGGGCAGCCGGGTGAGGATTCGCTCGGCGCCGAGGTGGGTCAGGTCGAGCAGGACCGAGCCGTTGATCCCGCGGCCCTCGTCGATCTCGGTCTGCTCGGACCGGGAGACGACGTCGCGGCTGGCGAGGTCCTTCGCTGTCGGCGCGTAGCGCTCCATGAAGCGCTCGCCCTCGGAGTTGCGCAGGATTCCGCCCTCGCCGCGGCAGCCCTCGGTGATCAGGATCCCGCTCGGATACATCGTCGTCGGGTGGAACTGCATGAACTCGATGTCCTTCAGCGGCAGTCCAGCCCGCAACGCCATCGACATCCCGTCGCCGGTACAGGCATAGGCGTTCGTCGTCGCGCGGTAGAGCCGGCCGACGCCGCCCGTGGCAAGGAGGACGGTCTTGCCGCCGAACGCCTTCAGGCCCCCGTGGAGGAGATCCCAGGCGATCACGCCCTGACAGCGATCCTGGTGGATGACGAGCTGCCAGGCGAAGAACTCCTCGTAGACCGTGATGTCGCGCTTGACGAGCTGCTCGTAGAGCACCTGGATCAGGACGTGGCCGGTGATGTCGGCCGCGTAGACCGTTCGCGGCGAGCCGGCGGCGCCGAACGGGCGCTGCGCCAGCTTCCCGTCGTCCGCGCGCGAGAAGACCGCCCCCCACTGCTCGAGCTGATAGATGTCGAGCGGCGCCTCGCGCGTGAAGATCTCGATCGAGTCCTGGTCGCCGAGGTAGTCCGAGCCCTTGACGGTGTCGAAGGCGTGGCTCTCGGGACTGTCGTCGCCTGCATTGCCGAGGGCCGCGTTGATCCCGCCCTCGGCCGCGCCGGAGTGGCTGCGGGTCGGGTGGAGCTTCGAGATGATCGCGACGTCGGCGCCCGCATCGTGAGCCTCGATCGCGGCGCGCATCCCCGCGCAACCGGCCCCGATCACGAGTACGTCGTGCTTCGCCTCCACCTCGGCTGACGCTATCCGAAACCCTCCGAGCCAGGCGTCAGACGCGCGGGCCAGCCTGGACGAGATTCTCGTCTGCGCCGAACTTCGCGAAGTTGTCGTTGAACATCGTCGCGAGCTCGCGTGCCTTCTCGTCATAGCCCTCCGGATCGGCCCACGTCGAGCGCGGATCGAGCAGACCTCCGGACACTCCCGGAACCGCGACGGGCACCTCGAAGCCGAAGATCGGGTCGGTGCGGTACTCGACGCCGGCCAGCTCGCCCGAGAGCGCCGCGGAGAGGAGCGCGCGCGTCGCCTTGATCGGCATTCGCTCACCTTCGCCGTACGGCCCGCCCGTCCAGCCGGTGTTGACGAGCCAGACGGCGGCACCGTGCTCGTCGAGCTTCCTCCCGAGCATCCGCGCGTAGACGGCCGGCGGCTGAGGCAGGAAGGGGGCGCCGAAACAGGCCGAGAAGGTCGGCTGCGGCTCCTTGACCCCGATCTCCGTCCCGGCGAGCTTCGCAGTGAAGCCGGAGAGGAAGTAGAACATCGCTTGATCGCGGGTCAGACGCGCGATCGGCGGCAGGATCCCGAAGGCGTCCGCGGTCAGCATCACGACCGAGGATGGGTGGCCGGCGCGCTTCTCGGGCAGGGCGTTCGGGATCTGCTCGAGCTTGTACGCGGCCCGCGTGTTCTCGGTCTTCGCCGCGTCGTCGAGGTCGAGTACGCCGTTCTCGTCCAGCACGACGTTCTCGAGGATCGTCCCGTAGGTGTGGGTCGTCCGGAAGATGTCCGGCTCGGCCTCGGCGGAGAGGCGGATCACCTTTGCGTAGCAGCCGCCCTCGATGTTGAAAACGCCCGCGTCGCCCCAGCCGTGCTCGTCGTCACCGATCAGCGAGCGCTCGGGATCGGCCGACAACGTCGTCTTGCCGGTGCCGGAGAGCCCGAAGAAGATGGCCACGTCGCCGCCCGGCCCGACGTTGGCCGAGCAGTGCATCGGGAAGACGCCCTCGAGCGGGAGCCGGTCGTTCATCAGCGTGAAGATCGACTTCTTGATCTCGCCCGCGTAGAAGCTGCCGCCGATCAGCACCTCCTGGCGCGAGGGATGGAGCACGACGAAGGTGCCGCTCCGGGTGCCGTCCTCGTCGGGATCGGCCTCGACCGCGGGCGCGTGCAGGACGAGCGCCTGCGGCTCGAACGCGAGCAGCTCCTCCTCGCTCGGCTCGATGAACATCGTCTTCGCGAAGAGCGCGTGGTAGGGCCGGTCGGTCACGACTCGCACCGAGATCCGGTGGGCCGGGTCGGCCCCTGCAAAGGCATCGACGACGTAGAGGTCGCGGCCGGAGAGGTAGTCCGTCACTTTCGCGCGGAGCCCCTCGAACCGATCCTCTGCGAGCTCGGCGTTGACGTCGCCCCACCAGATCCGCTCCTCGGAGTCGGTCTCGCGGACGATGAACTTGTCCTTCGGCGAGCGGCCGGTGTGGACGCCGGTGTCGACCGCGAGCGCCCCGCCCTCGGCGATCCGCCCGTCACCTCGCTCGAGCGCGTGCGCGTAGAGCAGCGAGGTGGTGGGATTGAGGTGCACCTCTCCTCCCGACGCGTCGATTCCGTGCGTGTCGAGGCCTGTCGGTGACTCCGTCGTCGCCATTGCGACCGCAGAGTCTACGAAAATCCGCGCACCGGCCTGACGTAGGCTCGCCCGGTGCGAGCGCGCGACCTCGGCATCCGGATCGGTCGGCTCGAGCCGGGCCGCGCGAACACGATCACGGACGTCGCCGGCGTCCGAGTCGGCCACACGACGCTGATCGAGGCCGAGTCGGTGCGCACGGGCGTCACGGTCGTCCTGCCGCACGAGGGCGCCCTCGGGAGCGATCCGCTCTTCGCAGGCTCTCATCGGATCAACGGGAACGGCGAGCTGACCGGGCTCGAATGGGTGCGCGAGTCGGGGATGCTGACGACGCCGATCGGGCTGACGAATACGCACAGCGTCGGCGTCGTCCGCGACGCGATCGTCGCGGCCGGGCCCAACGAAGTCGGTCGCTGGAGCCTGCCCGTGGTCGGCGAGACCTACGATGGCTTCCTCAACGAGATCAACGGGATGCACGTCCGGCCCGAGCACGTGGACGCGGCGTTCGCGGGCGCGACGGGCGGCGCCGTCGCGGAAGGGAATGTCGGCGGCGGCACAGGGATGATCTGCCACGGCTTCAAGGGCGGGATCGGCACGGCGTCGCGGGTGATCTCCGAGGAGGACGGCGGTTACACGGTCGGTGTGCTCGTGCAGGCAAACCACGGGCGCCGTCCCCGCCTCCGGGTGAACGGCGTGGCCGTCGGCGAGCGGATCCCGGCCGAGCGCGTGCCGCTCCCAGCTGCAGGTTCGGACGGCGCCGGCTCGATCATCGTCCTGGTCGCTACCGACGCGCCGCTGATTCCGCTCCAGTGCGAACGGATCGCGTCACGCGCCGGCTTTGCGATTGCCCGGACGGGCGGGATGGGCGAGCACTCGAGCGGCGACTTCGCGCTCGTCTTCGCCACCGGCAACCGTGGCCTTTCGGCCGAGAAGGGCGAGCGGCGGCAGCTCCACTACGACGTGACCATGTATTCGCAGGGCCACCTGGACGCGCTCTTCGAGGCCGTGATCGACGCAACCGAGGAGGCGATCCTGAACGCGCTGCTCGCGGCCGAGACGATGAAGGGCCGCGCCGGCAACACCGCCCATGCACTGCCGCACGACCTGCTGCTCGACGCGCTGATCTAGACCGGAGCGGCCTCGGCGTCCCGTGCGACGAGCTCGGCATAGTGCCCGCCCGCCGAGAGCAGCTCCTCGTGCGTGCCCGTCTCGACGACGTGACCGTGGTCGAGCACGATGATCTGGTCCGCGTCGCGGACGGTCGAGAGCCGGTGGGCGATCGCAATCGTCGTCCTCCCCTCCGCGAGCCGCTCGAGCGCCTCCTGCACCAGCCGCTCGGTGCGGGTGTCGAGTGCGGAGGTCGCCTCGTCGAGGACGAGGATCGGCGGGTTACGCAGGATCGTGCGCGCGATCGCGAGCCGCTGCTTCTCCCCGCCCGAGAAGCGGTAGCCGCGCTCGCCGACGACGGTGTCGTAGCCCTCGGGGAGCGAGGCGATCAGCTCGTGGATTTGCGCGGCTCGCGCCGCCTCCTCCACCTCGTCGTCGCTTGCGTCAGGCCGAGCGAAGCGCAGGTTCTCTCGGACCGTCGAGTGGAAGAGATACGTCTCCTGTGAGACGACGCCGACGGCCGCCGCGAGCGAGGCGAAGGTCAGCTCGCGCACGTCGACGCCGTCGATCTCGACCTGGCCCTCCGTCGCGTCGTAGAGCCGCGCGACGAGATAGCCGGCCGTCGTCTTCCCGGAGCCGGTCTCGCCGACGAGGGCCGTCTTCGTCCCCGGCGCGGCCTCGAAGGAGACGTCCTGCAGCGTCCAGTCGTTGCCGTAACGGAACCAGACGCTGTCGAATGCAACCCGGCCTTCCGGCCGGCGGAGCTCGCGCTTGCCTTCCTCGATGTCCACGTCGAGATCGAGATACTCGAAGACGCGGTCGAAGAGCGCAAGCGAGGTCTGGACATCGAGCGAGACGCCGAGCAGCGAGCCGATCGGGAAGAAGAGGCGGGTCTGCAATGTCGTGAACGCGACCAGCGTGCCCAGCGAGATCGCGCCCGCATAGTGGCCGGCAAAGAGGTAGACGAGCGCCGGCATGATCGCGAAGGTCATCTGGATCGAGCTCATCATCCAGCGACCCGTCATCCGGCTCCGCACCTCGAGATCGGCGAGCCGCGCCGACTCGCTCTCGAACCGGGTCGCCAGCTCGCCGGAGCGCCCCATCGTCTTGCCGAGCAGGATCCCGGAGACCGAGAGCGACTCCTGGACGAGGCTCGAGATGTCGGCCATCGACTCCTGCCGCACCTTCGCGACCTTCTGACGCTGCCGACCGACACGCCGGGTCATCCAGACGAAGAGCGGGATCAGCGCGAGCGCGAAGAGGGTCAGCCGCCAGTCGAGGATGAACATCGCGATCACACTCGCGATCACCGTCGTCACGTTCGAGACGATCGAGGTCGCCGTCGAGGTCACGACCTCCTGGACTCCACCGATGTCGTTCGCGAGGCGCGACTGCACCTCGCCGGTGCGCGTCCTGGTGAAGAACGCGAGCGAAAGCCGCTGGAGATGCTTGTAGACGGCGGTGCGAAGATCGTGCATCACCCGCTGGCCGACCTGATTCGAGAGCAGCGTCTGGACGACGCCGAGGACGCCGGTGAAGATCGCGATCCCGACCATCGCCCCGACGAGGATGTTCAGAAGCGGGAGGTCGACCGGATGATCGGGGCTCGGGAGCGCGTCGTCGAAAACGCGCTGGACGAGGAAGGCCGGAATCGCGCCGACCGCCGAGGAGAAGAGGATCAGCCCGAGGACGCCCGAGAGACGGAGCCGGTAGGGGCGGAAGAGCCGCACGATCCGGCGCAGATTCGCCCGGCGGACGGCCTTGTCCGCCGGCCTCTCGACAGGCTCGGCTGACTGGAAGGTGCGGCCCCGTGGCATCGGCTACAGAGTACGGACCGGCTACGAGAGCGCGTCGACGCGGGCCTGGGTGAGGCGGGTCAGATCGCGCGTGGCGGCCGGATCAGCAGATCAACGGCCGCCGGGTCCCCCGGTACAGCGCTACGCGCAGAATCGCTCCAGCTCAGCCGAGACGAGTTCCGCCCAGCGCGCGGCCCGCGGCATCGGCACGAGGCCGCCCCACGGTGCACGCAACGCGATCGGGTGGATCGCGCCGGGGATGATCGTGCGCTCGGCGTCGATGCCCCTGGCCCGCGCGAGCTCGTACCCGCGACGCGAGAGCGAGGGCGCGACACCTGGGATTCCGGGCAGCCCACGGTCGAGTGCACCGTGGAAGACCGCCAAGCGCCGCCCATCGAGCGGCGCGATATCGAGTTGGTCGTAGAACCAGGGCGCAATCGCGATCACCGTCGAGACGGCCGGATCGGCCGCGACGTGAACGGCAACCGCGCCGCCCATCGAGAAGCCGAGCAACGCGACCTCACCGGCCCCGCCCGCTTTCGCGGCTGCGATCGCCGCCTCAGCGTCCTCGATGCAGAGCTCGAGCCGGCGCCACGATTTGATCCGATAGCGCACCTCGAGGAGGCCGAGCGACGGATGTTGCTGCCCGAGCTTCGCCACGAGCCATTCGAGCGACGCGCTCCAGGTGCCGGGAGCTGCCGCGGCCGTGCCGCCGTTCACGCAGACGACGGCGCGCGCTGCGCCGGGATTCGTCCAGCGCCCCTCGGCGCCGCTTGCCAGCTGGATCGTCGTTCTCGTCGACACGGGTGCGGACGGTACCCACAGCTCCTCTGAGGCAGGAAGGGCACTCGACGGGCGGAATCGTGCAGGTCCGTGGACACCGCCGCCGCGATCGACCGCTTCCTCGCCTCTCCCCGGCTCGCCGAGTCGACGCGGCGCTCGTACTCGTTCGATCTCCGCGACTTCGGCGACTGGTTGGAGCAGCGAGGGGGCGGGGTGGAAGACATCGACGTGCGCGTGCTTGCCGCGTACGTCACCGAGCTCGGGCGGAGCCGACGCGGGCTGGCTCCGGCGACGATCGCGCGCCGCCTCTCCACGGTTCGCTCGTTTCTCCGCTTCACGCTCGGTCCGGCGCGCGTGCCCGATGTTCCCTTCGCGCCCCGGCGCCGTCACCGGCTCCCGGACGCACCGAAGCAGAGCGAGGTCGAGGCGCTGATCGACGGTGCTGTTGCCGAGGGCCCGCTCGGCCTGCGCAACGGCGCTCTCGTCGAGCTCGTCTACTCCGCCGGACTACGCAGCGCCGAGGCAGTCGGACTCGACCTCGGCGACATCGACTTCGAGCAGGAAGCGGTTCGCGTGCGCGGGAAGGGCGGCAAGGAGCGCGTCGTGCCACTGGGCGAGCGCGCGGCGTACGCCGTCGCCCGCTATCTCCGGGAGGCGCGGCCCGAGCTCGCGCGAGGCGCGAACGACGCACTCTTTCTCTCCGTCCGCGGCCGGAGGCTCGATACGAGCACGCTGCGCCGGCTACTTCCCCACCCCCATCGGCTGCGTCACTCGTTCGCGACCCACCTACTCGAGGGCGGCGCCGATCTCCGCACGATCCAGGAGTTGCTGGGCCACGCCTCGCTCTCCACGACCCAGATCTACAGCCACGTCGACGCCAAGCGACTGAGAAAGGTCTATGACTTCTCCCATCCCAGATCGTGAGGTCGAAGGCTTCCTGACCCTCCTCGCGGCGCGGCGTGCGCCGCGAACCGTGGAGGCCTATCGGCGGGATCTCTCGCAGCTCGAGGGGTGGCTTGGCAAGTCCCCGACCGTGGCCACGACGGAGGATCTGGAGCGTTGGGTTGCCCGGATGCGCGCCGACGGGAATGCCGCCACGACGATCGCGCGCCGAATCGCAGCAGTGCGCTCCTTCTTCCGCCACCAGGTGCTGCTCGGCGCGCGCGACGACAACCCGGCGGCCGCGCTCGAGCTCCCCCGGCGGGCACGCAAGCTCCCTCGGACGCTGTCGCCCGGCGAGGCGGAGCGCCTGATCGAAGCTGCCGCGGGGAGCACTCCACGCGCCATGCGTGACCGCGCGCTCGTGGAGGTGATGTACGGCGCTGGCCTGCGGGTCAGCGAAGCGCTTGGTCTCCATCGCCGCTCGGTCGACCTCGACGATCGCCTGGTCCGTGCGCTCGGAAAGGGCTCGAAGGAGCGGATCGTGCCGCTCGGACGGCCCGCAGTCGAAGCGCTCCGGCGCTACATCGCGATGGGCAGGCCGCATCTCGATTGCCGCTCCCGGCCGGAGCTCTTCCTGAACGCCCGCGGCGGCCCGCTGACGAGAGCCGGAGCCTTCCTGATCCTCCGTCGCCTCGCCGAGAAGGCCGGGCTCGAGCCGCAACGAGTGCATCCGCACCTCCTCCGTCATTCCTTCGCGACGCATCTGCTCGAAGGCGGAGCCGACCTGCGCAGCGTCCAGGAGATGCTCGGGCACGCCGATCTCTCGACCACCGAGCTCTACACGCACATATCCGATCGGCGCCGCCGCGAGTTGTACTTCCACGCGCATCCTCACGCGCGACCGAAGGCGACACCTCAGGGGACGAGATCGGATGACGCTTGACCCGCAGATCGCAATGCTCGGAGCACTGACGATGGCCGTCGGGTTCACGATGTACTACGCGGGCTTGAAGAAGAACATGCTCGAGCTGAAGCGGCGCAAGCGGATCTGCCCGGCCTGTGGCCGCACGATCGTCGGCCGCGTCTGCAACGCGCACTAGCCGGAGAGAATCGAGCGCACCACACCGTCGCTCGGATCGAGCAGCGTGACGTGGCCGACCTTCCGTCCCGGGCGCGGTTCCTTGCCGTAGAGGTGGAGATGCACGTTGCGGTGCGCGAGTAGTGCCGCCGCCTCGGGCAGCTCGCCGACCAGGTTCAGCATCACGACCTCGCCGCGCGCCGCCGTCGAGCCGAGCGGCAGCCCCAGGATCGCGCGCACATGGTTCTCGAACTGGCTCGTCTCCGCTCCCTCGATCGTCCAATGACCGGTGTTGTGGACGCGCGGTGCGAGCTCGTTCGCAACGAGCTCGCCGCCCACGTCGAAGAGCTCGAGGGCGAGCACACCGACGTAGCCGAGCTCGTCCAAGAGTCGCGTCGCATATTCCTCGGCCAGCGCCTGCCTCGCCCCGGCCGCCGGGACACGCGAGCTGCGGAGGATCCCCTCGGCGTGCACGTTCTCGACGAGCGGATAGAAGGCGGTCTCGCCGCCGGCTCCGCGAACGCAGATGAGAGACAGCTCCCGGTCGAACGGGACGAGTCCTTCGAGGACATGCCCGGGGTCAAAGCCCGGACGTGTCTCCACCAGACGCTGTCCCTTTCCGTCATAGCCGAGGCGGCGGGTCTTCAGGAGGGCGGGAAACGACGTCACCTCGTCGTCGATGGGCGCCGTCGGGATCCCGAGCCGGCGGAAGAGCTTCTTCTCGACGAGCCGATCCTGAGAAACCTCGAGCGCGCGCGCGTCCGGTACCGCACCCACGCGCCGCGCCGCCTCGACCGGCACGTTCTCGAACTCGTAGGTGACGACCGCGGTGCCGTTCGCGAGCCGGTCGAGGAGCGCCGGATCGTCGTAGGCGCCGACCAGCAACTCGCCCACCTCGCCGGCCGGCGCGTCCGCAGCCGGATCGAGAAAGCGGAACGAGAGTCCGAGCGGAATCCCGGCGAGCGCGAGCATCCGCCCGAGCTGGCCGCCCCCGATCACGCCGACGATCACCCCGAGGGATTGGGTCTGGCCAGGACGGTCTGCGTCTGCTCGGCCCGGAACCGTTCCAGCCGCACGCGGACGCCTACATCGGAGCGCGCGAGGATGGCGGCCGCCAGAAGCGCCGCGTTGATCGCACCGGCCCGGCCGATCGCAAGCGTTCCGACCGGCACCCCTGCGGGCATCTGGACGATCGAGAGCAGCGAGTCCATCCCGCTCAGCGATTTCGACTCGACCGGCACCCCGAGCACCGGCAACGCTGTCTTAGCGGCGGCCATCCCCGGAAGGTGGGCAGCGCCGCCCGCGCCTGCGATCAGCACCTGGAGACCGCGCGCCTCGGCGCCCGCGGCGTACTCGAAGAGGAGGTCGGGCGTCCGGTGCGCGGAGACGATCTTCGACTCGAACGGCACCTCGAGCGCCGCGAGCGTCTCGCAGGCGTGCCGCATCGTCTCCCAGTCCGACTGCGAGCCCATGATCACACCGACCACGGGCTCGCTCATCTCGTGCCGCTCACCGCGTGTTCGCGCGCTTCGTCAGCGCCGCGGCGATCGTCTTCGCGGTCTTGCGCAGCTCGGCGTCGGCCTCGTCGTCCTCGGCGAGACCGTTCAGCACGAGGATCGACTCGCGCTGGGGCGAGCCGTTCTTCAGGCAGATGATCGCGAGCCGGCGGACTGCGAGATTCGGATCGTTGCTCGCCAGCTCGTGCAGGAGCGACCGCATCGAGTTGACGTCGCCCGGGTGATCTCGCGAAAGGCCCTCGAGCGAGATCAGCGCCGAGCCGCGCGCCGCCGGGCTCTCGTCCTGGAGGCCGCGGCGGACGAGCTCGAGCTTCTGGCGGAAGCGAAACTGCGCGATCGCCCGGTAGGCCTGAGCGCGGACGCGATAGTCGGCGCTCCGGGCGGCGTGCTCGAGCTCCTCGTCCCACTGCGAACGCAGCGTCGCGAGCCCGCGCTGGTCGCCGGCCGCCGCGAGGCCGTCAGCTTCCGCTGCAGCCTCGGCGAGCGTCATCCGACCGAGGCGGCCGAGCGTGCGGCGGGGCCGACGTAGCGCGCATTGGGCCGGAAGAGCCGACCGGTGCGCTTCTGCTCGAGGATGTGCGCCGACCAGCCCGCGACCCGCGAGCACGCGAACATCGCGGGCGCGAGCGGCGGCGGGATCTCGGCCACGTCGAGGACGACCGCGGAGTAGTACTCGACATTCGTGGCGAGCACGCGGTCGGGCGAGCGCGCCTGAAGCGCCTTCAACGCAACCTGCTCGAGCTCCTCGGCAATCTCGACGTTCGGCGCGCCGAGTTCCTTCGCGACGCCCTTGAGCAGCCGCGAGCGCGGATCCTCGGCGCGGTAGATCCGGTGTCCGAACCCCATGATCCGCTTCCCGCTCGCGAGCGATTCCTCGACCCAGCGCTCGGCATCGCCAGACGCGGCCACCTCCTCGAGCATCGGCTTGACGTATGCGGGAGCGCCGCCGTGGAGCGGGCCCGAGAGAGCGCCGACAGCCGAGGAGAGCGCAGCGCCGCAGTCGGCGCCCGTCGAGGCGGTGACGCGCGCGGTGAACGTCGATGCGTTCAACCCGTGCTCGGCCGTGCAGATCCAGTAGGTGTCGATCGCCTTCACGTGCCGCGGGTCCGCCTCGCCGCGCCAGCGGAGCAGGAACTTCTCGGCGGCAGTCGTTCCCCGCGCGACGACATCCTCGGGAACGACATCGGTCTCGCCGTCGGCGACGCGTGCGGAGCGAGCGACGAGCGTCATCATCTGGGCCGAGAGCCGGCCGAGATCCTCGCGGGCCTGCTCGTCCGAGATCTCGTTCAGCTTCCCGAGCTTCCACTCGCCTGCGAGCCGCGCGGTCTCGGCCTGGAGGTCGGCGGGCGCATTCCCCGTCAGGCGGGCGGGCTCGTACGGCTCGGGATCGGGCATCTTCGAACGCAGGTCGTCGTCGACGAGCAGGCCCCAGACGTTCTCGTACGGGTAGTGCCCGACGAGATCCTCGATGTCGACCCCGCGGTAGCGGAGGGCGCCGCCTTCACGGTCCGGCTCGGCGATCTCGGTCTCGACGGCGACAACGCCCTCGAGTCCCGGCTTGAACTCGTTCATCGTGCTCCTCCGGTCTGTTTCCGCTGCGGCGGACGGTACCTCACAGGCGGACTCGCGACCGCCGCATACAATCCGCCGCCGAAGCGCGTCAACCAAAGGTGGAGGAATCCGGTTTGAGAGCCAAAGTGACGGTCGTTGGAGCAGGCAACACCGGCGCAACGTGCGCGCAGGTGCTCGCGATGCGGGACTACGCGGACGTCGTCCTGACGGACATCAAGGAAGGCTTGCCGCAGGGGAAGGCGCTCGACCTCAACCAGATGGCCCCGGTTCTCGGATTCGAGGCCGCGATCACCGGCACGAACGACTATGCGGACACGGCCGGGTCGGACGTGATCGTGATCACCGCCGGAGTCCCAAGACAGCCGGGGATGAGCCGGGACGATCTCGTGACGACCAACGAGAAGATCGTCGGCTCGGTCGCCGAGCAGGTGGTCGCCGCCTCCCCCGACGCCGTGCTCGTGATCCTCTCGAACCCTCTGGACGCGATGTGCCACGTTGCGAAGAGCGTCTCCGGGCTGCCAAAGGAACGCGTGGTCGGCCAGGCGGGAATCCTCGACACGGCCCGCTTCCGCACGTTCATCGCGTGGGAGACGGGAGCCTCGGTCAAGGACGTCCAGGCGCTCGTGCTCGGCGGCCATGGCGACCAGATGGTTCCGATCGTCTCGGGGACGACCGTGGGCGGAGTTCCGCTGACGAAGCTCGTCGCGCAGGATCGGATCGACGCGATGGTCGAGCGAACCGCGAAGGGCGGCGGCGAGGTCGTCCAGCTCCTCGGCACCTCCGCCTGGTACGCGCCCGGCGCTGCAGTCGCGCAGATGGTCGACGCGATCGTGCTCGACGAGAAGCGTGTGCTTCCGTGCACGGCCTACCTCGAGGGCGAGTACGGAATCGACGGCCTCTACATGGGCGTGCCCGTCGTGCTCGGCGCGGGCGGGATCGAGCGGATCGTGGAGCTCGAGCTCGACGAGAGCGAGCAGGCGGCGCTGAGAGCCTCGGCCGACGCGGTTCGTGATGTCGTCGGAGTCCTCACCTCGTAGCCGCGCCAGCCGTGCGGCCCTCCGGCTGCGCCGAGCACCCAGTTCTCCTTGCCCGCCTTGCGGCCGCACGACCAAGACGGTCAACGGAGTCTGCGCGGACTGCTGGGGCGTCAAGGAGGAAGCCGAGGCGCGGCGCCACCCACGACTGCTGCTGCCACGGCGACGCGGAAGTCAGGGCGGAGGCCTACGCGACGAAGTCGAGTCGTGTTGCCTCTACCCGGCTCTGGCAGCGCTCGCCACGACCGTGGGGGTGGTGACCTGGATCTTGGTCTGAGCGGGAGGACAGCGATCGTCTGCGGCGCGTCGGCCGGAATCGGGCTCGCCTCCGCGGAGGCGCTCGCCGCCGAGGGGGCGAACGTCGCGATGCTGGCTCGCGGCCGAGAGTCGCTCGAGCGGGAGGCCGAGCGTCTCGGCGCGCTCGCCGTCCGCGGCGACGTCGCGAATCCGCGGCACCTCGAGCGGCTCGTCGAGCAAACGCTGACCGCGTTCGGCAGCGTCGACATCCTCGTCCTCAACAGCGGCGGCCCGCCGCGCGCGCGGGCGCTCGACGTGACGGACGAGCAGGTGGAGGACGCCGTGGGGTTGCTGCTGCTCTCGGCGGTGCGGCTTGTCCGGCTCTGCCGACCCCACCTCGAGGCAAGCGGGCACGGGCGCGTGATCGCGATCACCTCGAGCGCCGTCAAGGAGCCGGTCGACAACCTCGCGCTCTCGAACGCGATCCGCCCCGGGCTCACGGGCTGGCTGAAGACCGTCGCGCGCGAGCTCGGCCCGGTCGCCGTGACCGTCAACGCGGTCGCACCCGGTCGAATCGACACCGACCGCCTGAAGGAGGTCTATCCGGAGGGCCCGAGCGAGTCCGATCTGGCGGCAATCCCGCTGCGGCGACTCGGCACTCCGCGGGAGCTCGGCGACGTCGTCTGCTTCCTCGCCTCCGACCGCGCGGCCTACGTCACCGGCGCCACGTTCGCGGTCGATGGAGGCCTGACGCGGGGCCTCCTCTGACTTCCGGTCGCTTCGTCAAAGCAGGGCTCCTTCTCCTCGCGATCGCCGCGGCGGCCGCCTGGCTCGCGCCGTCGAACAGCTATCTGATCCTGCCGGACGGCGCCAAGCCGCTCGCGGACAAGGTGAAGGTGGAGGGAGAGAAGCCCGCCAAGGATTCGGGCGGGATCTTCTTCGTCGATGTAATCGTGCGCAAGTCCTCCCTGCTCGAGCAACTCCTGCCTCCGCTTCGTCCGGACGGCTCCGAGCTCGTGCCGGAGCACGCGATCGTCCCACCCGGCTCGGACTTCGAGGAGCGTCGACGCCAGAATCTCCGCCAGATGGATCGGTCTCAGGAGATCGCCGCCGCAGTCGCGTTGCGCGAGCTCGGGCTCGATGTCGACTCCGATCCGGAAGGGGCGCTCGTCGTCGCGGTCGCTCCCGATGCCCCGGCGAACGGCAAGCTACGGGCGACGGACGTGATCGTCGCGGTCGACGGGAAGACCGTGAAGACACCTGACGATCTGCGGAGGCTGATCGGCGATCGCGAGCCGGGCGACCGGGTCCGCATCGAGGTCCGTGCCGGTGGTGCCGTGCGCACCGAGGTGTTGCGCACGATCGAGTCACCCGATCAGGAGGGCCGGGCGATCGTCGGTGTCCAGGTCGAGCAGTCGGCCAGGATCGAATTGCCGATCGATGTCGAGATCGATCTCGGCGGCGTCGGCGGGCCGTCGGCCGGGCTCGCGTTCGCGCTCGACGTGCTCGAGGAGCTCGGCCGGGACGTGGACCGCGGCTACAGGATCGCCGCCACCGGTGAGATCGAGCTAGACGGCGGAATCGCGCCGATCGGCGGGATCGCGCAGAAGACGCGTGGGGCAAAGGACGCGGGAATGGATGTCTTTCTCGTCCCCGCTGGGGATAACGCGGCGGAGGCGAGGCGCAACGCCAGTGGTCTCCGCATCATCGCCGTCGAGAGTTTTCAACAGGCGTTGCGACAGTTGGCAACACTACCAAGAAAAGCTTAGTTAGCAGCGGTTTTACGAAACTTGGAAAGGCGCGGAAATTGCGTCCTTTTTGTGAAGACGAGGGTTGCGGCGCTTAATGGACGTGGCAAGAATGGCTGTCCAGAAGAGCACTCGAAGAAGAAGGGAGCAATGGGCAAGAGATCCGAAGCATCGTGTAGTGACTGCTTCTTCCGCCGCGCGGGCCTCTGCGCGCTTCCCGGCGACGATCCCTGCCCCACCTTCCGCCGTGCGACCGCGGGAGTGCTGACCCCGCCGCTCCAGCCGCGTCTCGTGGCGCGCACGGCGCCGGCATTCGCCACCGCAACCGCTTAGTCTTCTCCCGATGGAGACACCGGAGCGCGAGTTCGAGCGCACCTGGCAGCCACGGCTGTGGCTCTCGCTCGCGGCCCTGATCCTGATCGTCGCGTACGTGATCGCGTTCGTGATCGGCAACAGCGACGAGACACGCGTCAACTTCGTCTTCGCCGAGGCGACCACCTCGCTGATCTGGGTGATCTTGCTCTCGCTTCTCGCCGGCCTCCTCGGCGGCGTCCTCGTCTCCCAGGTCTACGCGCGCCGCCGAGCGCTGACGGGCCAGCCCGAATCTCAGCCCGCGCGCTCAGAAGGCGAGCCGCGCCTGTAGCTCCCGCAGCTGGTTCGCGTCGAGCCTGAAGAAGAGGCTTCGGACAACGTGCTTCCAGTTGATCCGCATCACTCGCTCGGCCCCGATCGACGGAATCGCTCCCTCGAGCCACGCGCTCAACTCGGTCGGTGACACCTTTCCCGTCTCGACGAGGGTGGCGAGCGCCAGCGAGATCCGATCGTCCTCCTCGTCCACGTAGACCGACTGCGCGCGGGAGACGAGCGAGGCCAATCCCTCGAAGGCGAGCCGGCACTCGTCAGCCGCGGCGTACCTGCTGCGGATCAGCTCGTCGAGCGCATCCGCAGCGTGCGCGGCCGCATGCGCCCAGCCTTTCGATCCCGTGTGGCCGCGGAGGTCACGCTCGCGGAGGGAGTAGTCGTGGACGCCCGCGAGCGCGCTCCCCCACTCTCGCTCGGCGAGAAACGGGTTTCGATTGTCGCGATAGAGCGCAGCCGCGACGATCAACATCGCGAAGCTACGGCCGAAGACGCCGTCGCCCTCTCCGTCGTCGACTCCGTTCTGGATGCCGTCGAGCGCTCGTGTCAGCAGAACGCGAACGTCCTCCGGCTCCAATACATCCTCGGTGATCCAGCTACCGAGTACGCGATATGCCAGCTCGTCGCGCAGCTCCGGATCGGTGGAGGCGAGCTCGTCGAAGGCGGCTCGAGCGATGTCCGGCGCTCGACCATCCTCCGGCACCGCCAGATCGGCGGCGACGATCGCGCGCAGCTCCTCCTTCACAGGAGCGAGGCGAGCAGCGAGATGCCCTCGTCGATCTCCGCCGGCGATGCGAAGCTGAACGCCAGCCGCGCCGATCGCTCGCCGCCGGATGCCGGGAAGAAATCCGCGCCCTTGACGAAAGTGACGCCGACCGCTTCGGCGCGCGCCAGTAGCTCGGACGCGTCAGCGAGGAGATCGACCCAGAGGAAGTAGCCGCCCCCCGGTGTGCTCCAGGTCGCGCGGCCGCCGAGCTCGCGCTCGAGCGCGGCGAGCATCGCGTCCCGGCGAGTCTTCAGCAAACCGCGGATCCGCTTCAGGTTGGGCTCGAACGCTCCGCGGCGGATCAGCTCAAACACGGTTGCCTCCGTGAGGAACGGCGGCGAGATGTAGGTCGAGACGGCGCGTTCCTCGATCCGGGTCGCGAGCGGAGCAGGGAGCACGAACCAGCCGACGCGAATTCCCGGAGCGACCGTCTTCGAGAACGAGGAGGCGTACGTCACGAGCTCGCCGCCCTCCAGCGCGTGCAATGAGGGCGGCGGTTCGCCCTCGTAGCGGACGAGCCCGTAGGGATCGTCCTCGAGCACCGGCAGGCCGTGCTCCGCGACCAGCTCGACGAGCCTGCGGCGCCTCTCGGTCGAGAGCGTCCGCCCGCTCGGATTCTGGAAGGTCGGGATCGTGTAGAGGAAGCTGACGTCCTCGGCCGCAAGCTCGCGCTCGAGCGCATCTGGATCGAGGCCCTCGTCGTCCATCGACAGCGCCACTACCTCGGCGCCGAGTCGCGCGAGCTGCTTCAGCGGCCGATCGTAGGTCGGCGCCTCGACGAGCACCCTGCCGGGCCGTTGCGCCAGCACCTCCTCGAACCAGAACGCGATCCCCTGGAGACCGCCGCTCGTGACGACGATCCGCGACGGCTCCACTCCGTGCCGCGCGCCGAGCGACTCGCGGAGCGGCCCGTAACCCCCGCCGGCGCCGTACGCGAGCACGGAGGGGTCGGCCTCGACGGCCGCGCGCGCGCAATCGGCGATCAGCTCGACGGCGAGACACTCCGGCGCCGGCGCGCCCCTTGCGAAGGAGATCACGACCCGAGCCTAACGGGGGTGTCTGCTACCGTCATTCGCATGGACGGGGTTCCGTCCTGTGAGGTTTGACTTCTTCGGTTCTTTCCGCTGAGTGCGGGTGGTCGAGGCAGGCAAGTCTCGACACACACCGAAGGAGAAAACCGAATGCAGTCTTTCCACGAGCTGGGCGTGTCGTCCAGCGTTGCGCAGGCGCTCGCCGAGCGCGACATTTATACGCCTTTCAGGATCCAGGCACTCGTCCTCCCCGACGTCCTCGACGGCCGCGACGTGCTCGCGAAGTCGCCGACGGGCTCGGGGAAGACACTCGCTTTCGCGATTCCGATCGTCGAGCACCTCGACGCGTCGGATCCGCGCCCGTCTGCGCTGATCCTCGTGCCGACCCGCGAGCTCGCCGCGCAGGTCGCCGCGGAGCTCGAGACGCTCGCGCCGGCACGCAACCTCAAGGTGGCCGCGGTCTACGGCGGGATCTCGATTCCAGCCCAGGCGAAAAAGGCGCGCGAGGCCCACATTCTCGTCGCCACCCCCGGCCGCCTCCAGGATCTGATGGAGCGGCGGATGGTCAAGCTCGACGGCGTCCGCATCCTGATTCTCGACGAGGCGGATCGGATGCTCGACATGGGCTTCCAGCCGCAGGTCGACCGAATCGTCGCCCGTCTGCCGCGCGAGCGCCAGACGATGTTCTTCTCCGCGACGCTCGACGGCGCGGTCGGCGAGCTCGCCCACGCCTACACGAGGAACGCGGCGCGCCACGAGGGCACGCTCCCGCCCGAGCACGAGCAGGGCGAGGTCGAGCACAGGTTCATCTCGGTCACCATGGACAACAAGGTGGAGAAGCTCGCCGAGCTGCTCGCCGAGGACCGAGGTCTCGCGCTCGTCTTCGTCCGGACGAAGCGCGGCGCCGAGCGGCTCGTCCAGAAGCTCGCGCGCCAGAACGTCCACGCGGTCGCGATGCACGGCGACATGAGTCAGAACGCCCGCGAGCGGGCGCTCTCCCGCTTCGAGAAGGGCGCGGTCTCGACGCTGATTGCCACGGACGTCGCCGCCCGCGGACTCGATCTCGACGACATCACGCACGTGATCAACTTCGATCCGCCCGAGGACAACAAGGGCTACGTCCACCGCGTCGGCCGCACCGGCCGCGCCGGGCGCGACGGGATCGGAGTCACTCTCGTGCTCCCCGATCAGCAGGCCGACGTGAGCCACGTCGCCCGGATGCTGGGCCAGAGCGAGGAGTACGCGAGCGAGGGCATGAAGGTCGCTCCGCCGCGCCTCGTCTACGCCTCGAAGCGCCGTAACTCCAAATGGGGCCCGTCTCGGCCTCGCCGCAAGATCTAGCTCGGACCTGAGCTTGGCCTCCGCGCGCAGCTCGTCTGCGCGCGGAGGCATTCGCATTAGATTGCCGCGGTGGACGCCGCAGGACGCTCCCGCATCGCCGACCCGTCGCTTGCCGCCGCCGGCGAGCAGAAGATCGAGTGGGTCGCGAAGCACTCGCCCGTCCTGAACCGGCTCGCGCGGACGAGGCTCGCCGACGGTGCGCTGCGCGGCCGCCGGGTCGCGGTCGTCGTCCACCTCGAGGCGAAGACCGCCTACCTCGCACTGCTCCTTGCGGAGGCCGGCGCGCAGGTCGTCGCCGCCGGCTCCAACCCCGGCTCGACGCAGGATTCGATCTGCGCCGCGCTCGTCGCCCGCGGACTCGAGGTGCACGCGAGTCGCGGCGCCTCCCGCGAGCAGTTCGACGCCGATTTGCTCGCCGTCGCCGACACTGAGCCCGAGCTCGTCGTCGACGACGGTGCCGAGCTGACCGCGCGGATCCTCGAGCACCGACCCGAGCTCGCCGAGCGGCTTGCCGGCGTCACCGAGGAGACGACGACGGGGGTCGCCCGCCTGCGCGCGATGGACGCCGCCGGCCGCCTCGTCTTTCCGGCGATCGCGGCCAACGACGCCCGCTGCAAGCACCTCTTCGACAATCGCTACGGCACCGGTCAGTCGACCCTCGCCGCGATCGATCGGCTGACCAATCTCAACTTCGCGGGCCGCGAGTTCTGCATCGTGGGCTACGGCTGGGTGGGCAAGGGCCTGGCGCGCTATGCCCGCGGTCAGGGCGGTCGGGTCACGATCGTGGAGATCGAGCCGGTCGCCGCACTCGAGGCGCACATGGACGGCCACCGCGTGGCCCGGCTCGAGGACGCGCTCCCCGACGCGGACGTCGTGATCGCGGCGACCGGCGCGATCGACGCTGTACCCGCGGTAGCGGTCCCGCTGCTCAAGGACGGCGTCCTGCTCGCGAACGGCGGCCACCACGAGCGGGAGCTCGCGATCGACGCGCTCGGCCCGGGAGTGGAAGCGCGGCCCGGCGTCTACGAGCACGAGATCCCGGGCGGCGGCAGCGCGTACGTCCTCGTCGACGGCCGCCAGACGAACGTCGCGGGCGGCGACGGCCACCCGGTCGAGATCATGGATCTCTCCTTCTCCGTCCAGGCGCTCTCCGTCCACCTGCTCGCCGGCGGCGGCCTCGCGCCCGGACTGCACGGCTTCCCGGCGGAACTAGACGCCGAGATCGCCCGGACGAAGCTGGCCACGCTCGGGATCGAGCTCGGCGAGCCGACGCAGGAGCAGCGAGACTTCACCGCCGGCTGGACGGTCTAGTCGTAGATCGACCGGCTCGCGCCTTCGCGTGCGTTCTCGCGATATGGAGCGAGATCGTCGACGAAGCCCGGCTGATCGCGTACGCGCCCGAGCCACGCGCCGACCGCCGGGTAGCGACCCAGCTCGTACCCCGCATCGGGCGCGACGTGCGTGTAGGCGAAGACGGATAGATCGGCGATCGAGCAGCGGTCTCCGACGAGGAACGAGCGATCGACCAGATGCTCCTCGAGCACCGTGAGCGCACCCTCCCCGACGACGAAACGAGCAGCGGCGAGTGCAGGATCTCGGCCGGTCAGCGTCCGGAACCGCGCCGCCCCGATCCCGGACATCACCCGCTCCTGCTCGAAGAAGAGCCACTGCGCCACGAGCGCGCGCTCGACGCGCGAGTCGGGCAAGAAGGGCGTCGACTCGGCCAGGTACCAGAGGATCGCGTTCGACTGGGCGATCGTCTCCCCGGAGTCGAGCTCCAGCACCGGTGTCTCGCGGACCGGGTTCAGCGCGCGGTACTCGTCGGTCAGCGTGTCGCCGCCGAAGATGTCGATCGGCACGCGTTCGTAGGGCGTCCCGAGGAGCGCGAGCAGGAGCCGAATTTTGTAGCAGTTGGCGGAGGCGTCGTAGTCGTAGAGTCGCATCTCGTCCTTCCAACGCCGCAGCGTCCGAAGTTGTGAGACCCAAGTAGAAGTCTGTTACTTGGCGATCTCGGCGGCGAACTGCGCGGCCTCGGTCGGCGAGGTGCCGACGCGGATCCCCTTCGCCTCGAGCGCTTCCTTCTTCCCCTGCGCGGTGCCGGAGGAGCCCGAGATGATCGCGCCCGCGTGACCCATCGTCTTCCCGGGTGGCGCCTCGAAGCCCGCGATGTAGGCGACGACGGGCTTCGTCATCTTCGCTTCGATGAACGCGGCCGCCTTCTCCTCCTCGTCACCGCCGATCTCGCCGACCATGACGACGTACTCGGTCTGCGCGTCCGCCTCGAAGCGCTCGAGGACGTCGATGAAGGAGGAGCCGACGACCGGGTCGCCGCCGATCCCGACGATCGTCGAGTTGCCGAGGCCCATCTGGGTCAGCTCGTGACCGATCTGGTAGGTCAGCGTGCCCGAACGGGAGACGAGGCCAATATTGCCCTCGGTGAAGATCTCGGCCGGGATGATCCCGACGTTCGCCTTGTCCGGCGAGAGCGCGCCTGGACAGTTCGGCCCGAGCATCGTCACCCCGCGCGGGCGGATGTACGTGTAGACGCGCAGCATCTCGTGCGCGGGCAGGCCCTCCGCGATGCAGATGACGGTGGCAATCCCGGCGTCGACGGCCTCGTAGATCGCGTCGGCGGCGAAGCGCGCCGGGACGAAGACCATCGTCGTGTTCGCGCCGGTCTCCTCGACGGCGTCGACCATGGTGTCGAAGACGGGGATGCCCTCGACGTCCTGGCCGCCCTTGCCGGGCGTGACCCCAGCGACGACCTGGGTGCCGTATCGCTTGTTGCGGAGGCCGTGGAAGGAGCCCTCGGAGCCGGTCAGCCCCTGGACGACCAGCTTCGTCTCCTTGTCGACGATGATTGCCATCTAACGCTTCCTTGCTCGCAGGAGGAGCTTGTGATCGACAAACTCGTCGCCGGCGATCTGGTGGGCGAGCAACTCGCGCACGCGCGCCGAGTCCTGCTCGTTCGTATCCGTCCTCGCGAGCCACTCCTCGAGCGGATGCCGCTTCTCGTGGAGCTCGACCGCCTCGATCTCGAGACCGGCCGCCTCGAGGAACGAGCGCCACTCGTGCTCGGAGTACGAGCTGACATGGGTCGGGTCACGAAGCCGCTCGGCCTCCTCCACGGCCTCGCTCACGTAGAGCGTGTCCTCGACGATCAGCTGCTCGCGGGCGACGCGCGCCATTTCGGCAACCGCGAGCGCGATGTCCGAGAAATGGTGCGGCGCGATCCGGGTCACGACGAGGTCGAACGATGAATCGGCGAAGGGCAGGTGCTCGGCCGGGCAGATCACGTCGGGCTTCATCCCCGGTGCCGGATCCGCGCTCACGACCTCGATTCCCGCCTCGCGCAGACGCCGGGCGACGTGGCCGCCGCCGGTCGCGACATCGAGCGCCGTCTTCGCGCCGCGGGCCCACTCGACGATCCGGTCGAGATCCTCGCCCTCCCGTTGCTCCGGAGCGTTCCGATACAGCTCCGCGCGTCCTGACCAAAGATCGGTCATGCGGCGAGCTCCACAGCGCGGCGCGCTCCGTCCAGCATCGTCGCCTCCGGATGGACATTCTGGATCGCCGCGTCCGCCAAGATCTTTCGGCCTTCCTCGGCATTCGTGCCGTCGAGCCGCACCACGATCGGGAGCTCGATCGTCAGCCGCTCGAGCGCAGCCAGGATCCCCTTCGCGACCTCGTCGCAGCGCGTGATCCCGCCGAAGATGTTGAAGAAGATCGACTTCACCTGCGGGTCGCGCGTGATCACCTCGAGCGCATCGACGACGCCCTCTGCATCGCCGCCGCCGCCGAGGTCGCAGAAGTTCGCGGCGCGGCCGCCCGCGAGCGCGATCACGTCGAGCGTGGACATCACGAGCCCGGCGCCGTTGCCGAGGATCCCGACCTCGCCGTCGAGCTTCACGTAGGTCACGTCCTTATCGCGGGCGAGCGCCTCAAGCGGGTCGGCTGCCTCGACGTCGCGCATCTCGGCGATCTCGGGATGCTTGTAGAGCGCGTTGTCGTCGACCGTGAACTTCGAGTCGAGCGCCTTCACCTCGCCGTAAGGGGTGACGATCAGCGGGTTGATCTCGCAGAGCATCGCGTCGGTGCCGACGAATGCGTCGTAGAGCGTCGCGAGGATTGCGGCGATCTGCTTCTGCTCGGACGGATCCTCGACACCCGCGCCGTAGATCAAGCGACGGGCGTGGTAGGGCTGGAAGCCCTCGAGCGGATCGACGTGCAGGCGCACGAGCGCGTCAGGATTCGTCTCCGCGACCTCCTCGATGTCCACTCCGCCCTGGGTCGTGAACATCAGAAGCGGCTGCTTCGTGCCCCGGTCGAAGGTGATCGAAAGGTAGTACTCCTTCGCGATCTCCGAAGCGCTCTCGATCCAGAGCTTCCTGACGACGTGGCCGCGGATATCGAGCCCGAGAATCTGGCGGGCCTTCTCCTCGGCGTCGGCCGGATCGTCTGCCAGCTTGATCCCGCCCGCCTTGCCGCGCCCGCCGGTCAGCACCTGCGCCTTGACGACGACGGCCCCGCCGATCTCCTCGGCTGCCGTGCGCGCCTCCTCCGGGGTCGTCACATAGCGCCCGTCCGAGACGGGGATACCGAAGCGGGAGAAGAGCTGCTTGCCCTGGTATTCGTAGAGGTCCATCAGCGGCGCGGACTCTATCTGCGAGTCTTGAAGGGATGCGCCGCTCTCTCCTCCTGCTCGTTCTCATGCTCGCAGGCTGTGGCGGCGCGACCGAGAAACCCCTTTCGCCGGCCCGCGCTGCCGAGCCGCAGACGGCCAAGCTCGACTGGCGCGAGGTCTATCCCAAGAGCGGCCCCCACCTCACTTTTGGGGTCGACGGGCTCGAGATCACGGCCGACGGCTGGTCGGCTGCGGTGTCGATCCGGAACGGCACGCAGATTCCGTTCGAGCTGGGCAAGCGGCCGCTCCAGCTCGCGTTCGGGCTGATGCTCTTCGAGGACGGAAACCTGGAAACCCTCGACGAGGAGGCGCGCAACGGCAGGCTGCCGCCGCTCCGCGAGGCGGTCGAGATCGAGCCGCCGCCGCCGGCCGTGCTCGCGCCGGCTCAGACCTGGCGGGCGACGATCTCGGCGCCAGGCTCGCTCGTCGACTCCGCCTATGTGCGGGTCTCGTTCGGCACGCTCGTCGCGGAGCGCGAGCCCCCCGAGGGGTTCCGGCCGAGCGTCGTCTGGATCACCGACGAGGCCTACAAGCTCTAGAACACGTCTCCCCGCTCGCGCAGCGGTTCGAGATCCGAGTCTCCGGCGGCGAGCGGTCGCAGGAACGCATCGAGCTCGAGAGCGCGGCGAACGTGCGCGAGGGCATCGTCCAGGTTTCCGCCCAGCGACTCGTAGCAGGCGAGGTCGTAGAGCAGGGTTGGATCGTCGGGGTAACGCTCGAGTCCGGTCCTCAGCACATCGGCCCCCTGGGCGAGCCGGCCCGCCTGGCGGTGACCGTAAGCGAGCGTCAGGTATCCCCAGCGCAGCTGGATCTCGAGCAGCCGCCGCAGCTCGACGATGGGCTGCTCATGGTCGTCGACCCGGAGATCGACGACCCGGTCGACGAGCTCGCCGGTCTCCACCCCCGCCCCCGGGCGCTCGACGTAGACCGCCGCCGACTGCTGGCCGCGAACGTCGCCGCCGGCCGCTTGCGCCGCCTCGAGCCCCGCGAGCAACCGCTCGGCAAGCGAACCGTCGCTCTCGCGGAAGGCCCGCGCCATGTCCGCCACCACGGCCTCTCCCGCGAGGATGTTGCCCTGTGCCGCGAAGCCCTCGCCGGTCTCGTGCCCGGCCCAAGCGTTGCACTCGTTCCCGGTCCAGGAGGCAGAGCGGCCGTCCGCGGCGACCACGCCGAGCTGTCTCGTCTCGCGAGCCTCGTCCGAGCCGAGGACGGTGCGGATCGCCTCTTCGGGGTCGGCGCCGACGGCAAGCGCATCGAGGAGCCGCGGCCCGTAGCCCGCGATCCCCGCCGCCTGGGTCGCCACGGCTCCCACGCCCGCGCGGGCCCACGAGACGACCGCTCCGACCGCGAAGTACTTCGACTGGACGGCGACGCCGATCTCGCCGGTGGCGGGGTCGAGCCCGCAGATCGAGAACGTCGAAGGCCGTCCGAGCGCCACGAGCGCGACCCTACAGAGAGCGCAGAAGCTCTTGTAACCTCGCTCGAACACCTCCGGCCGAAGGAGAGACGATGAACGAGCAGAGCACGACCACGCTGGCAGACGACGAGATCCTGACCGTGAGCGGTTCCGAGACGATGCCCGGCGATGGTGACGCAGACGGAACCGATGCCGACACGGATGCCGACGATTCCGACTCGGACGCCGACGACACCGACGCCGACACCGACGGCACGGACGCCGCGTAGCCCGCAGGCGCTCGAGCGGGCGATCGCTCCGATCGGGGCCGATCGGTTTCTCGACGAGCACTGGGAACGGCAGCCGCTCGTCGTCCCGCGCGCGGAGGAGGGCCGCTTCGACGACCTCCTCTCCGTGCGGGACGTCGAACGGCTGATTACCGAGACCGCGATCAGGCAGCCTGGGTTCCGCCTCGTCAAGGCGGATGCGACCGTGGCCGGCTATGCGACCGACATCTCGTGGCGGCCGGCGCCGTTCACGGGCGTCGCCGACGTGCGCCGGGTGCTCGCGGAGTTCGAGCGCGGCGCGACGATCGTCCTCCAGGGTCTCCATCACTCCTGGCTCCCGCTTGCGCGCTACTGCCGGCACCTGGAGGCGTTCCTCGGCCACCCGGCCCAGGCGAACGCCTACTTCACACCGCGCGGCTCGCAGGGGCTGCCGGTGCACCACGACACGCACGAGGTGCTCTCGCTCCAGGTCGCCGGCGAGAAGCGCTGGCTCGTCTACGAGCCGGCGCTGGAGCTACCGCTGAAGACGCAGCGGTACAAGAGCGAGCTCGGCGCACCGGGCGAGCCCGTCCTCGATATCACGCTGGGCGCCGGCGACACGCTCTATCTCCCGCGCGGCTGGCTCCACCAGGCACTCACCTCCGAGACGGACTCGCTCCACATCACCATCGGCGTCAACGTGCGGACATGGCTCGACGAGGCACGTCTCGCGCTTGAAGCCTCGGCGGACGGCGTCGAGTTCCGGCGCGGCGTGGACAACAGCCGGGCACCCGCGCTGTCGCCACTCGATCCCGAGGAGGCGGCGCGGCGCTCACGCAAGCGGCTCGTGCGCTCGCGGCGGCCGATTCTCGACGGCCAGCTCAGCGAGCTCCGCGCGCTCGAATCACTCGACTCCGAAACCCCACTCGAACGCCGCGACACGGTGATCGCCGACCTCGACGGCGCCACACTCTCGTTCGAGGGCCGTGAGCTCCGCTTCCCCGAGCGCCTGGCGGCCGAGCTCGTGTTCCTCGTCACGACCGGGTCCGTGTTCGGCGCCGCCGAGCTGCCCGGATCGCTGGACGAGGCCGGCCGGCTCGTCCTCCTCAGGAGGCTCGTGCGCGAGGGGTTCCTGCGACGGGCCGTTCAGCGACGTAGCGGCTCGGCCGCCTGAGCGCCTCGGTCGAGCAGGTGAGGTGCGTGGGCTCACCTTCCTCCCGGCGCACGTCCACCGCGTAGACGGACTCACCCGACTCGAGCTCGACGGCCCAGCCCTCGCCGGCTCGTTCGATTCCGAGCAGGCGCACGTCGGCGACGCCTCTCTGCCCCGTCGCCTCCCGGACGGCGCGCTCTGCGGCCTGAACCGGGAAGGAGTGGCACGAGCGTCCGCGGTAGAGCGGCAGGTGGATGTGCCCCTGCAGAGCGCACTCGAGCACTGGCCACGCCTCCGAGGCGCCGACGCGGCCGTAGTAGACGCCGTCGGGAAGCGCGACGAGATTGCCCGCGAACCGATCGCCGCCGATGTGGGTCGACTGCCACACCCACTCCTCGTCGACCTGCTCGCGCACCGCGTCGTAGAGCGGCCGGCCGTACTTCGCGCAGCAGCGGTCGTGCTTGCCGTGCGTGCAGACGAGGAAAAGAGGATGGTCGACCGGATCGCCGGCGCGCGCGAAGTCGACCTGGAGCAGGTCGTCGTAGCGCTCTAGCTCGAGCCGCCGCAGTTCCCGATCTGTCTCGGTCGTGCGGGCCACGAAAGCGACGAGCCCGTCGCGCCTGCGCCGCTCCGGCCGCCGGACGAAGAGGATGCGGCTCTGCGAGAACCGCGCTCTCTGCTCGCCGAGGTGAGCTTTCAACGCAGTGGAGAGCGTCGAGCCGTCGATCGCGTCGTGAGCCCAGAGACCGCGGTACTCGATCAGGATCCAGGTGTCGACGCGACTCGCCGTCGCGGAGAGCGGCTCGGCGTCCGCGAACGAGATCTCGGCGCAGAGCCGTCTATTCGGGAAGGACGAGACAGATCACCTGCCCGCTCGAAACGGCATCGCCCACCGTCACCGAGAGCTGCGCGACCGTACCGCCCCGGTGAGCCCGGATCTCGTTCTCCATCTTCATCGCCTCGACGAGACAGAGCACCTGGCCGTCCTCGACGGTTTCGCCGTCCGCGACCTCCACCTTCAGGACAGTGCCCTGCATCGGACTGACCACTGCGTTACTACCCGCCCCACCCTGCCCGCCGCGCGCACGCTCGCGGCGCCGGCGGCCCAGCTCGGCCCACGGCGGCTCGGGCTCGAGGAGCGTCACGTCATAGCGGCGCCCACCCACCTCGACCGAGCGCAGCCGAGGACGGAGCGCTCGTCCCCCGTCCTGGCTCTGAGCAATCGCTGTCGGCTCGAGCCCGGCCGCGCGCGCGGCGAGACCCTCCGACTCGACGACCCCGTGACAGGTCTCGCCCGCGATGAAGCACGGCTCGGTGAGCAGCGCCCGGTGGAAGCCGATCAGGGTCGGCGGCCCCTCGATCGCGAACTCCTCCAGCGCGCGAAGCATCCGTAGCCGCGCGTGCTCGCGGTCGACCCCGTACACGATCAGCTTCGCGATCATCGGGTCGTAGAGGCCGCTGATCTCGGAGCCTTCGACGACGCCCGAGTCGACGCGAATCCCCGGTCCGCCCGGCTCGCGATAGGCGGTGATCCGGGCCGGCGCGGGCAGAAAGCCCTTCGCGACGTCCTCCGCATTGATCCGGCACTCGATCGCGTGTCCGCGCAGCCGAATGTCGTCCTGCCGCACAGAGAGCGGCTCGCCCGCCGCGATCAGGATCTGCTCTCGCACGAGATCGACTCCCGTCACCTCCTCGGTGACGGTGTGCTCGACCTGGATCCGGGTGTTCATCTCCATGAAGTAGTAGGCGCCGTCGGCCGTGAGCAGGCCCTCGATCGTCCCGGCCGAGCGGTAGCCCGCTGCCCGCGCGGCATCCACGGCGATTCCGCCGATCCGCGCGCGCAGGGCCTCGTCGACGGCCGGCGATGGCGTCTCCTCGATCAACTTTTGGTGACGCCGCTGGATCGTGCAGTCGCGCTCGCCGAGGTGGATCACGTTGCCGTACGAGTCCGCGAGCACCTGCACCTCGACATGGCGCGGATCCTCGAGATAGCGCTCGACGTAGACGCGGCCGTCGGCGAAGTATTTCTCGCCCTCGCGCCGCGCCGAGTCGAGCGCGCGCTCCGCCTCGTCGGGCGACCCGACGAGCTTCATCCCCTTGCCACCGCCGCCCGCCGCCGCCTTGACGATCAGCGGGTAGCCGACCTCCTCGCCGAGCGCGAGTACCTCTGCGACCGAGTCGACCGACTCGGTCGTGCCGGGGATGATCGGCACTCCGGCGGCCCTCATCGCCGTTCGCGCACGCGTCTTGGAGCCCATCAGCTCGATCGCGTCGCTGGGAGGGCCGATCCAGACGAGCCCGGACTCCTCGACGGATCGGGCGAAGTCCGCGTTCTCGGCGAGGAAGCCGTAGCCGGGATGGATCGCCTCCGCGCCGGAGCGCCGCGCCACGTCGAGCAGCTTCTCGCCCACGAGGTAGCTCTCCGCCGCCGACCCCGGACCGATCAGGTACGCATCGTCGGCCGTTCGGACGTGCAGGCCGTCCCGGTCGGCCTCGGAGTAGACGCCGACGCTGCCGACCCCGAGCTCGCGAAGCGCCCGGAAGATCCGGATCGCGATCTCGCCGCGATTCGCGACGAGCACTTTGGAGAAAGGGACTTTGGAGAACGGCGGCATGGGCCGCGTATTCTCACTGCGGATGACACTCCCCGATCAGCTGACCGTCGGCCGGGCGGCCTCCGTTCCCCTCGTCGTCGTGCTCTACGCCTGGGACTTCCCGCACAACGAGGCCTGGGCGACGGCGCTCTTCTGCGTGGCCATGGCGACGGACTGGCTCGACGGCCGGATCGCACGTCGTCGCGGCACGACCTCCTCGCTCGGCTCGCTCCTCGACCCGATCGCCGACAAGGTGCTCGTGCTCGCGGTGCTCGTGATGCTGATCGAGGACGGGATCTGGCCCGCCTGGATGGTGGCGGCGATCGTCGCGCGCGAGGTGCTCGTCTCGGGACTCCGCCTCGCCGCGATCGAGCGTGGGGTCGTCATGGCCGCGCGCGACCTCGGCAAGCTGAAGACGTGGGCCCAGGCGACGGCTGCGGCGCTCGGCGGCTTCGCGGCGGCGGGAGCGTGGAGCGACGCCGTCGGTCTGTGGGCGCTCGTCGTCGCGCTGGCGCTCACCTGGATCTCGGGCCTGGACTACGCGCGAATCGCGCCGCGGGTCTTGCGCGGGACGGCTTGATGAAGTCTTACGGCAGCCCGCGCTGACGCCTGTCGACCTGTCCGGGGTCCGCGTTCAGACGACGTGAGAGAGAGCGCGACGTGCGACGAGCACCATGCGTCGAACGCGCGCGCCCAGGCGCGTTTTACGGGTGCGACTCCTCGGTCGCCTCGCGCAACCCTGCTCGCTGCCAAGCGCTCTCGATCGCGAGGGGCAGCTGGTCGTCCACCGGAGCGAGCGCAGCGAGGATCGCTTCGCGGTCACTCTTACCCGGCTCGGGCTTCATCTCGACCTCCACTTCGCGAAGCGTAGCGACCAGGGCGAACGGCAGAAATCGAGCCATATCCCTCCTACGGGGGATTCTCCTGCTCACCGCTCGATGCACAATCGGGATCTGGATTCTGCGTAGGAGGGCAACATGCTGCAGTGGAAAAACCCGAGGTTCCTGGTCGTCCTGGTTGCGCTCGCGAGTCTCGCGGCGTCGTTTGGGAGCTGGGGCTGGAACCTTCTCAGCTGGGGCTGGTAGCACCGCTTCTGTGAGCCCCGGGGGAAAGATGCCCCCGCGGCTCGCGGCCGTCGTCGTCCCGGTCTACCTGACGGGCATCGTCGTCACGGTCGCGGCTGCGGCCTCGTTCGCCACCTCGCCGCAAAGCCTCTTCGCGCTCGCGGGAATCGCAGGCCTGCTCGCTGCCTCGACCTTCTCCGAGCGCTACCCGGTTCCGCTCGACGGGATCGATACGGGCGGCGTCTCGCTCACGTTCGTCTTCGCAGTCGCGACAATCGTCCTCTACGGATGGCAGGCCGGCGTGATCGTCGGCTTCGCGGCTCCTGTGATGCAGTTGCTCGAGCATCGCCCGCCGCTACGGGTCGGCTACAACGCCTCTGTGCTGTCCGTATCGGGAGCCGCGGCAGGTGCTGCGCTGGCGCCTCTCCACGGCTCGAGCGCGGCACACATCGTGGCGCAGGTCGCCGTGTGTGCCTTCGTCCACTACACGGTCAACGTCAGCCTGATCAGCCTCGTCGTCGGGGCGAGCGTGCGCAAGTCGGTGCTCGGCGTCGCGCGCTCGAGCTTCTCGGTCACGATCCTGCCCTTTGCGCTGATGGCCTCCGCCGCGCTGATCCTCGTCGTCCTCTATGAGCGCTCGCCGCTCCTCTCCGGCGCCCTCGTCGGCCCCCTGCTCGCGATCGCGCTCTACCAGCGCTCGACGTTCCGCGAGCTGCGGGCGATGCGACTCGCGCTCACCGATCCGCTGACGGGGCTCGGCAACCACCGCCACTTCCACGACCGGCTCGAGCGCGAGGTCGCCGACTCGCGCGAGCAGGCCTATCCGCTCAGCCTCTGCCTCGTCGACATCGACGACTTCAAGCGGATCAACGACCGCTACGGGCACCCCGGCGGAGACAAGGTGCTCGCCCAGCTCGCGACCCGGCTGCGCCAGGGCGGCGAGGCTTTCCGGCTCGGCGGCGACGAGTTCGCGATCCTCCTCCCCGGGAGGGACGGGGAGGGAGCGAGGGTCGCAGCCGAGGCGATCGTGCAGCGAATCGCCGCGGTCGAGCTGGAACCGGCCGGACCGGCCGGTTCCGTCACGGTCAGCGCCGGGATCGCGACCGTCCCCGTCGAGGGCCTCGACCGGGACGAGCTCGTGCGCCGGGCCGACAGCGCGCTCTACTGGGCGAAGGAGTACGGCAAGGATCAGGTTCGCCTCTACCGTCCCGACGTGGTCGAGATCGCGGAGCTCAAGCGGCTCGCCGCCGGACCCGACCGGGCGGCCCGCTTTCGCGCCGCGGCGAGCCTCGCACGAGCCGTCGACGCACGCGATGCCTACACGGGGAGCCATTCCGAGCGCGTCGCAGACCTCGCCGCCCGGATCGCGAGCCGGCTCGGCATCGACCACGAGCAGGTCGAGCTGACCCGTCTTGCGGGCAGCCTCCACGATCTGGGCAAGCTCGCGATCCCCGAGGAGATCCTGCGGAAGCCCGGTCCGCTCACCGACACGGAGCGGACCCTGCTCCAGCGGCACCCTCAAATCGGCTTTCGAATGCTCGAGTCGCTCGGGGTCGATCCCGTGGCCGACTGGGTGCTGCACCATCACGAGCGTTGGGACGGCTCCGGCTACCCGAACGCGGTCGCAGGCGACACGATCCCGCTCGGCGCTCGGATCATCTTCGTCGCGGACGCGTTCGACGCGATGACCTCGGATCGCGTCTACCGTGACCGGCTCTCGGACGTGGAGGCGCTCGACGAGCTCGAGCGCTGCTCGGGCAGCCAGTTCGATCCGGCGATCGTGGCCGCGCTGGCGGAGGAGCTCGGGCTCACAGGCGCACGCGTGATCACCGCCTTCTCGGCGTAGCGGTCGGCGCAGGCTTGGGCTCGGCGCTGGACGTTCGGGTCGTCGCCGAGCCTACGGAGTTCTTCGAGCGCGCCGCGGGGCTCCTGCTCGCAGACGAGCCGCGGAACAATCTCATCCTCGGTCTGGCGGGGGTGCTCCGGGATCAACCCGGTGTCTATCCCGAGTTCTCGCTCTGGCTCGTTCGGGACGGCGCCGATGTCGTTGGCGCGGCGCTGAGGACGCCGCCCTACGGGCTCGTGCTCGGGCCGGCGTCGCCTGCCGCGACCGCCGCCCTCGCCGAGACGATCGAGGGCGAGCTTCCGGGAGCGGTCGGCGTCGTGCCCGAGATCGACTCGTTCGCCGAGGCGTGGGGTGTAAAGCAGGGCGTTGCGACCGAGGTGCGGTTCGCGCAGGGCATCTACGCACTCGAGCGACTGATCGAGCCCAAAGACGTATCCGGCTCTGCACGTGTCGCCACACCCGGCGACACCGAGCTTCTACGCAACTGGCTGATCGAGTTCTCGCGCGAGGCGCTGCACGAGAGCGATCCCGACGAGGCGCGAATCGCACGGACGATCCGCCAGCGGCTCGAGCGCAACGATGCGAGCTTCGTCGTCTGGGATGATGGCGGCCCGGTCTCCCTCGCCGGCTGCGGGGGCGACACCCCGTCCGGGTCGCGGATCGGACCGGTCTACACGCCACCGGAGCACCGCGGCCGTGGCTACGGGTCGGCCGTCACCGCCGCGATCACGCGCGCTCGCCTCCAGGTCGGCCGCCGCTTCTGCTTCCTCTACACAGACCTGGCCAATCCAACATCGAACAGGATCTATCTCGATCTCGGCTACGAGCGCGTGGGCGACTCGCGAGAGTACGTCTTCGGGCGGGGAGGGCACTGAAATGTGGCGCCGGCGGAGGCCGCAATCCATCTACCGGCACGTCCTGGAACACGTGGAGCCGGGGGTCCCCGGCCTGCGCGAGGGGAGCGGTTGGCCGCCGGAGGCGGCCCTTCAGGGTCTTCGCACGATCGGAATCTGCTTCCACAGATCCCGATCTTGCGCCGTTACAGCGGTATGTTGCCGTGCTTTCGCTTCGGGGTCGGCTCGCGCTTCGTCAGCGCCGTCTCGAGCGCCGAGACGAGCACCGGACGCGTGCGGCGCGGCTCGATCACCTCGTCGACGTAGCCGCGCTCCGCTGCGTGGTAGGGGTTCGCGAAGCGCTCCTTGTACTCGGCGATCAGCTCCGCGCGGCGGGCGTCCGGATCCTTCGCCTCGGCCAGCTCCTGCCGGAAGATGATGTTGACCGCGCCCTCCGGCCCCATCACCGCCACCTCGGCCGTCGGCCAGGCGAGATTGAAGTCGGCGCGGATGTGCTTCGAGCTCATCACGTCGTAGGCACCGCCGTAGGCCTTACGGAGGATCACGGTCAGCTTCGGCACGGTTGCCTCGGCGTAGGCGTAGAGCAGCTTCGCGCCGTGCCGGATGATCCCACCCCACTCCTGCTCGGTCCCGGGCAGAAAACCGGGCACGTCGACGAACGTGACGAGCGGGATGTTGAAGGCGTCGCAGGTACGGACGAAGCGAGCCGCCTTCGTCGACGCGTCGATGTCGAGCACACCCGCGAGTGCCTGCGGCTGGTTGCCGACGATCCCGACCGCGTGACCCGCGAGCCGCGCGAAGCCGCAGACGATGTTCTCGGCCCAACGCTCCTGGACCTCGAGGAACTCGCCGTCGTCGACGATCTTGCAGATCACCTGCTTGACGTCGTACGGCTTGTTGGCGCTGTCCGGAATGAACGTGTCGAGCTCAGGCGCCTCGCGCGTGGGCGGATCTGACGGCGTCGCGAACGCCGGCGACTCGAGGTTGTTCTGGGGCAGGAACGAGAGCAGGTAGCGCGCATCCTCGAGCACCGCCTCCTCGTCGGCCGCCGTGAAGTGGGCGACCCCGGACTTGCTCGCGTGCGCCGCCGCGCCGCCGAGCTCCTCCTGCGTCACCTCCTCCCCCGTCACCGTCTTCACCACGTCGGGGCCGGTGATGAACATGTACGAGCTGCCCTCGGCCATCAGGACGAAATCGGTGATCGCGGGCGAGTAGACGGCCCCGCCGGCGCAGGGGCCGAGCACGAGCGAGAGCTGCGGCACGACTCCCGAGGCCTGCACGTTGCGCCAGAAGATCTCCGCGTAGCCGGCGAGCGAGACGACGCCCTCCTGGATCCGCGCCCCGCCGGAGTCGTTGATCCCGATCACCGGACAGCCGTACTTGACCGCGAGATCCATCACCTTGCAGATCTTCTCTGCGAAGACCTCGGAGAGCGAGCCGCCGAAGACGGTGAAGTCCTGGCTGAAGACGAAGACCTTGCGCCCGAAGACGGTGCCGTAGCCGGTGACGACCGCATCGCCGTAGGGCCGGTTCTCCATCGAGTCGAAGTCGGGATTGCGGTGGCGGACGTAGCGATCGAGCTCGACGAAAGAGCCCGGATCGAGCAGCTTCTCGACGCGCTCTCCGGCGAGCAGCTTGCCGCGCTCGCGCTGCCGGGCGACCGCCTTCTCGTTCCCCGCGTGCTCGGCCTGCTCGGAGAGCTCCTGGAGCCAGGCGAGCTTGGCCGCCGTCGTATCGTGGAGCTCCGCCATCGTCGTGAGCGTAACGGCGGCCAGGCGCTTGTGTTTCTCCAACACAAGCACCCGAAGAAGGGCCGGTCACGCGGCCCGAAGGAAGATTGTGTTGTTTCAACACAAGCTGCCTCCGATCGCGCCGCTATCGTCGGGCGATGCCTGTGCTCGACAGCTTGCCGCGGCTCCTGCTCCAGCTCGAGGGTGGTGCAATGCTCGCGGGCTCACTCGCGCTCTACTTCGACCAGGGCTTCGGCTGGCTCGCGCTCGTCGTCTTGGCCCTCGCGCCCGACCTGGCGATGGTCGGCTACCTCGCCGGCGAGCGCGCCGGCGCCGCCGTCTACGACCTCGCCCACAACGAGGTGCTGCCGATTGCACTCGGGGTCGTCGGCGTGCTGGCCGACTGGCAGTTCGCGGTTCAGCTGGCGTTGATCTGGCTCGCGCACATCGGGGCAGACCGTCTACTCGGATACGGGCTCAAGTATCCGACCGCATTCCGCGACACCCACCTCCAACGCGTCTGATGGAGGCGCCGCTCGACCGCTCGACGATCTGGCCCTACGAGGACGGCGAACCGGGGCCGTTCCACTACGCGCGGGCCGCGCACCCGAACGGGGTCGCCGCGGAGCGCGCGCTGGGCGAGCTGGAGGGCGGCGAGGCGGTCCTCTTTGCTTCGGGAACCGCGGCCACGACCGCCGTCGCGCTCGCTCTGCTCGAGCCCGGAAAGACGATCGCGCTCGCCGAAGGCGCCTACTACGGCACGGGCGTCACACTCACCGAGCTCGGGCGCTGGGGACTTCGGCACGTGCTCTTCGACCAGACCGGCCCGCCGCCGGAAGCCGATCTCGTCTGGATCGAGTCGCCGTCGAATCCGCTCCTGACCGTGCCCGATTTCGTCGCCGCGGCAGCACACTCCGCTCCGGTCGTCTGCGACGCGACGGCCGCGACACCCGTCTACCTGCGCGCGCTCGAGCGCGGGTGCGACCTCGTCGTCCACAGCGCGACGAAGTACCTCGCCGGCCACCACGACGCCCTCCTCGGTGCCGTCGTCTGCCGCCGCGCCGAAGACGCCGAGCGGCTGCGGGCTTTCCGCAACGCGACCGGTGCAGTCGCAGGGCCGGACGCAGCCTGGCTCCTCCTCCGCGGCCTGCGCACGCTCGAGGTGCGCGTACGCCGCCAGACGGAGACCGCGCAGGCGCTCGCGGAGCGGCTGAGCTCCCATCCGGCCGTGACGACCGTCCGGTACCCGGGCTTCGCCGGGCTCGTCTCGTTCGACGTCGCGGACGGGGAAGCCGCGCGGCGCGTCGAGACCGGCACGGAGCTGATCGCGAACGCGACGAGCCTCGGCGGAGTCGCCTCGACGATCGAGACGCGCTACCGCTGGGAGGGAACGCGTGTCCCGCCCGGATTGCTCCGCCTCAGCGTCGGGCTCGAGCCGCTCGAGGAGCTGTGGGCCGATCTCCGGCAGGCCCTGGCGCGGGTCTGAGCTTCGCACGATACTTCCGCACAACCCCGCTGACATCCGCTGACGAAGGAGCTCCCGTGCCACCTGTGCCCACCGCCGGAGAGGCGAATCGACCCGGCGCCCGTCGATCGCGTGCCCGTGCGACAGCGAACGGCGCCGCGCCGTTGACCGACGCTCAGTCGAAGCAGCTCGTCGGCGCACTTCGCTCGGCGCGCGACGGCGATTTCTCCGTCCGCCTGCGCGGCGACGGCGCGTTCGGCGAGGTTGCCGCGGAGTTCAACGAGATGGTCGAGCGGAACCAGCGGCTGGCGCGGGAGCTGATCCGCGTGAGCAAGGTGATCGGCCGCGAGGGCCGGATCACGGAGCGCGCGTCCTCGCCGGGGGGAGGCAAGGCCTGGGACGAGCAGACCGGTGCCGTCAACGCGCTTATCGACGATCTCGTGCGTCCGATGACCGAGATCGCGCGCGTGATCGACGCCGTCGCGGATGGCGACCTCTCGCAGCAGATCACCCTGAAGATGGAGGGCCAGGCGCTGAGGGGAGAGTTCCTCCGGATCGGGACGACGGTGAACGCGATGGTCGATCAGCTCTCCTCGTTCGCCGACGAGGTCACGCGCGTCGCGCGCGAGGTCGGCACCGAGGGCCGACTCGGCGGCCAGGCGAAGGTCAAGGGGGTTTCCGGAACCTGGAAGGACCTCACGGACTCCGTCAACCAGCTTGCCTCGAATCTAACCGGCCAGGTGAGGAACATCGCCGAGGTGACGACTGCGGTCGCGACCGGCGACCTCTCGAAGAAGGTGACGGTCGACGTCAAGGGCGAGGTACTCGAGCTCAAGAACACGGTCAACACGATGGTCGACCAGCTCTCCACCTTCGCGGACGAGGTCACGCGCGTCGCGCGCGAGGTCGGGAGCGAGGGCAAGCTCGGCGGCCAGGCCCAGGTCAAGGGCGTCAGCGGCGTCTGGAAGGATCTAACCGAGAACGTGAACACGCTCGCCGGCAACCTGACCGGCCAGGTACGGAACATCGCTCTCGTCACGACCGCGGTCGCGAACGGCGACCTCTCGCGCAAGATCACGGTCGACGCGAAGGGCGAGGTGCTGGAGCTGAAGGAGACCGTCAACACGATGGTCGACCAGCTCCGCGCGTTCTCGGCCGAGGTGACGCGCGTCGCGCGCGAGGTCGGGACCGAGGGCAAGCTCGGCGGCCAGGCGCAGGTCGGGGGCGTCAGCGGCGTGTGGAGAGACCTGACGGAGAACGTGAACACCCTCGCGGGCAATCTGACGAGCCAGGTCCGGAACATCGCCGAGGTGACGACCGCGGTTGCGACGGGCGACCTCTCGAAGAAGATCACCGTCGACGTCCGGGGCGAGGTGCTCGAGCTGAAGGAGACCGTCAACACGATGGTCGACCAGCTCCGCGCGTTCTCGGCCGAGGTGACGCGCGTCGCGCGCGAGGTCGGGACCGAGGGCAAGCTCGGCGGCCAGGCGCAGGTCGAGGGCGTCAGCGGCGTCTGGAAGGACCTCACGGACAACGTGAACACGCTCGCCGGGAACCTGACGAGTCAGGTTCGGAACATCGCCCTCGTCACGACCGCCGTCGCAAACGGCGATCTCTCGAAGCAGATCACCGTCGACGTCAAGGGCGAGGTGCTCGAACTCAAGGACACGATCAACACCATGGTCGATCAGCTTCGCTCGTTCGCCGCGGAGGTGACGCGCGTCGCTCGCGAGGTCGGCACCGAGGGAAAGCTCGGCGGGCAGGCCCAGGTCGAGGGCGTCTCGGGCACCTGGCGCGGGCTGACCGAGAACGTGAACACGCTCGCGGAGAACCTCACCGGCCAGGTGCGCAACATCGCCGAGGTGACGACGGCCGTGGCCAACGGGGATCTCTCGAAGAAGATCTCCGTCGACGCGAAGGGCGAGGTGCTCGAGCTGAAGGACACGATCAACACGATGGTCGACCAGCTCTCGACCTTCGCCGACGAGGTCACGCGCGTCGCCCGCGAGGTCGGCACCGAGGGAAAGCTCGGCGGGCAGGCGGCGGTCGAGGACGTCTCCGGGGTCTGGCGCGGCCTCACCGAGAACGTCAACTTCATGGCCGCGAACCTCACCTTCCAGGTGCGGAGCATCGCCGACGTGACGACGGCTGTCGCGAAGGGCGACCTCTCGCAGAAGATCACCGTCGACGCCGAGGGTGAGATCGCGCAGCTCAAGAACACGATCAACACGATGGTCGACCAGCTCTCCTCGTTCGCCGACGAGGTGACGCGCGTCGCTCGCGAGGTCGGCACCGAGGGAAAGCTCGGCGGGCAGGCGCAGGTCGAGGGCGTCTCCGGCACCTGGCGTGGTCTCACCGAGAGCGTCAACTTCATGGCCGCGAACCTCACCGGGCAGGTGCGGAACATCGCGGACGTCGCGACCGCGGTCGCGCGCGGCGACCTCTCGCAGAAGATCACCGTCGACGCCAAGGGCGAGATCCTCCAGCTCAAGAACACGCTGAACACGATGGTCGACCAGCTCTCGTCCTTCGCGGACGAGGTCACGCGCGTCGCCCGCGAGGTCGGCTCGGAGGGCAAGCTCGGCGGCCAGGCTCAGGTGAAGGGCGTCTCCGGCACCTGGCGCGGCCTCACCGACAACGTCAACTTCATGGCGTCGTCGCTGACCGAGCAGGTGCGGAACATCGCGGCGGTGACGACCGCGGTCGCGAACGGCGACCTCTCCAAGAAGATCACCGTCGACGTCAAGGGCGAGATGTTCGAGCTCAAGGACACGGTCAACACGATGGTCGACCAGCTCCGCTCGTTCGCCGCCGAGGTGACGCGCGTCGCCCGCGAGGTCGGCACCGAGGGTCAACTCGGCGGCCAGGCGCGGGTCGAAGGCGTCAGCGGCGTCTGGAAGGACCTGACCGACAACGTGAACACGCTCGCCGGAAACCTGACGAGCCAGGTCCGGAACATCGCCCTCGTCACAACCGCCGTCGCGAACGGCGACCTCTCGAAGAAGATCACCGTCAACGTCAAGGGCGAGGTGCTCGAGCTCAAGGACACGATCAACACGATGGTCGACCAGCTGGCGACCTTCGCCGCCGAGGTCACGCGCGTCGCCCGCGAGGTGGGAACCGAGGGCGCGCTCGGCGGCCAGGCCGAGGTGGTCGGCGTCTCCGGCACCTGGAAGGACCTGACGGACAACGTCAATCAGCTCGCCGGCAACCTGACGAGTCAGGTGCGCGCAATCGCGGACGTCACGACCGCGGTCGCGGAGGGCGATCTCTCGCAGAAGATCACCGTCGAGGCGAAAGGCGAGATCGCCCAGCTCTCAGGGACGATCAACACGATGGTCGACCAGCTCTCGACGTTCGCCGCCGAGGTGACACGCGTCGCGAAGGAAGTCGGCACGGAGGGCAAGCTCGGCGGTCAGGCGCAGGTCGAGGGAGTCTCGGGGACGTGGAAGAACCTGACCGACAACGTCAACCAGCTCGCGGAGACGCTGACGACGCAGCTCCGCGCGATCGCCGACGTCTCGACGGCGGTCACCTCCGGCGATCTGACCCGTTCGATCGCGGTCGAGGCCGCCGGCGAGGTCGCCGAGCTGAAGGACAACATCAACCAGATGATCGCCAACCTGCGGGGCACGACCGCCCAGAACGCCCAACAGGACTGGCTCAATTCGAACCTCGCCCGCTTCTCCGGGATGCTCCAGGGCCAGCGCGACCAGAAGACGGTCGCGCGCCTGCTGATGAGCGAGGTGACGCCGCTCGTCGCGGCCCACCACGGCGCGCTCTACGTGGCCGAAGGCCTGGGCGCGGACGAGGACCCCACGTTGGCGCTGCTCGCGACGTACGGCTACAAGGAGCGCAAGTCGATCTCGAACCGCTTCAAGTTCGGGGAGTCGATCGTGGGACAGGCGGCGCTCGAGCGAAAGTCGATCGTGATCACGCAAGCCCCGCAGGACTACATCAAGATCACCTCCGGCCTCGGCGAGGCGGCCCCGACCAGCATCATCGTGATTCCCGTCCTCTTCGAGGAGAACGTGCTGGCGGTGCTCGAGCTCGCCTCGTTCGCAGGGTTCACGGAGGTGCAGCAGACGTTCCTCGACCAGCTCTCGGAGTCGATCGGGGTGGTCCTGAACACGATCCAGGCGAACTCGCGGACCGAGGAGCTGCTCGAGCAGTCGCAGACGCTGACGCAGGAGCTCCAGAGCCAGTCCGAGGAGCTCCAGGCCCAGCAGGACGAGTTGAAGCACTCGAACAGCGAGCTCGAGGCGCAGGCGCAGACCCTCCGCGCCTCCGAGGAGCTGCTCCAGACCCAGCAGGAGGAGCTCCAGCAGACGAACGAGGAGCTCGAGGAGCGCTCGCAGCAGCTCGAGGAGCAGAACCGCCGGATCGAGGTCAAGAACGAGGAGATCGAGCTCGCCCGTGCCGCCCTCGAGGAGAAGGCCGAGCAACTCTCGCTCTCGTCCCGGTACAAGTCCGAGTTCCTCGCGAACATGTCGCACGAGCTGCGGACTCCCCTCAACTCGCTGCTGATCCTCGCGAAGCTGCTCGCCGACAACCCGGACGGGAACCTGACCGAGAAGCAGATCGAGTTCTCGAAGACGATCCACCAGGCGGGGTCGGATCTCCTCGGCCTGATCAACGACATCCTCGACCTCTCAAAGGTCGAGGCCGGACGGATGGACGTCAACGTCGATCAGGTCTCGATCGCGGCCGAGCTGGCCGGACTCGAGCGGGCCTTCTCGGCGATCGCCGAGGAGAAAGGACTCGCATTCGAGCTCGACTTCTTGACGGACCCGGTGGCCACGCTCGAGACCGACTCTCAGCGGCTCCAGCAGGTTCTCCGGAACCTGCTCTCGAACGCCTTCAAGTTCACCGAGACGGGCACCGTCACTCTCCGGGCCGGCCTCGCGGACCCCGGCCTCCGCTTCGCCGGCGAGATCCTCTCCCAGGCGAAGCAGGTGGTTGCGTTCTCGGTGATCGACAGCGGAATCGGGATCCCGACCGACAAGCTGCGCCTGATCTTCGAGGCCTTCCAGCAGGCTGACGGAACCACGAGCCGACGCTTCGGCGGCACGGGTCTCGGACTTTCGATCAGCCGCGAGATCGCACGGCTGCTCGGCGGCGAGATTCGAGTCGAGTCGACGTTCGGCGAGGGCAGCACATTCACGCTCTATCTCCCCGCCCGCTTCGTCGCGCATGCCGCGCCCGCAACGGGCGCGGAGCTGCTGCGCGAACTCGACACCGGGATGGGCACCCGGACGGCCATCGGCGCCGGACTCGGTCTTGCCGCGACGAACGGCGGCGAGCCGGAGCTCGATCTCGCCCTTTCTCCGGGGCTTCTCCTCCCCTCCGAGGTCGACGACGATCGCGACAGCGTCGATGAGGGCGACCGCGTCGTCCTGATCGTCGAGGACGACCCGGACTTCGCCCGCACCGAGCTCGCAATCGCCCGCGAGCGCGGCTTCAAGGGGCTCGTCGCGCTCCGCGGCGACACCGGTTTCGCGCTCGCGCGCGAGTTCAGACCGGATGCGATCGTGCTCGACATGACGCTGCCCGGAGTCGACGGCTGGACGGTGCTCGACCGACTCAAGCGTCATCCCGCGACGCGCCATATCCCCGTGCACATCGTCTCCGGGACGGATGAGAGCCAGCCCGCGCTGCTCGCCGGAGCGGCCGCGTTCATCCAGAAACCGGCCTCGCTCGCGGAGCTGCAGCGCGTCTTCGGCGAGATCGAGTCGTTCATCGAGCGCGACGTCCGACGGCTGCTCGTCGTCGACGACGACGAGACGCAACGGCAATCGATCATCGACCTCGTCGGAAGCGACGGCGACGTGGAGATCGTCGCGGTCGGCTCGAGCGAGGAGGCGCTCGCCGCGCTCGAGAACTCGGCGGCGTTCGACTGCATGGTGCTCGACCTGAAGCTGCCGAAGATGACCGGCTTCGACTTGCTCGAGAAAGTGAAGGGCGACGAGCGCTTCCGGCACCTGCCCGTGATCGTCTACACGGGCAAGGAGCTGACGCGGCGCGAGGAGACGAAGCTGAAGCGGTACGCCGAGACGATCGTGATCAAGGACGCCCGCTCGCCCGAGCGTCTGCTCGACGAGACCTCGCTGTTCCTTCACCGCGTCGAGTCGAAGCTGCCTCTCGAGAAGCGGCGGATGCTCGAGCAGCTCCACAACGCCGACTCGATCTTCGTCGGCAGGAAGGTGCTCATCGTCGACGACGACGTCCGCAACGTCTTTGCGCTCACGAGCATGCTCGAGGCGAACGGGATGGACGTGATCTTCGCCGAGAACGGGCGCGACGGGATCGAGTGCCTGACGGCGAACCCGGACGTCGACCTGGTGCTGATGGACGTGATGATGCCGGAGCTCGACGGCTACGAGACGACGGAGGCGATCCGGAAGCTGCCCGCGTTCGAGAAGCTGCCGATCATCGCGCTGACCGCGAAGGCGATGAAGGGGGACCGCGAGCGTTCGATCGCCTCCGGCGCGTCCGACTACATCACGAAGCCCGTCGACACCGACCGGTTGCTCTCGCTGTTACGCGTGTGGCTCTACCAGTAGACGGAAGGGACGAGCCCGACCTCGAGCAGATCGAGGTCGGGCTTCTCCTCGAAGGGATTCATCGGCGCTACGGGTTCGACTTCCGCGAGTACGCGCCGGCCTCGCTGCGCCGGCGGCTCCGGCGGCGGATGGACGGCGAGGGTGTCGCGACGATCTCGGCGCTCCAGGATCTGATCCTCCACGACCAGCGGGTGATGGAGCGGCTGCTGCTCGACCTCTCGATCAACGTCACCGCGATGTTCCGCGACCCGACCTTCTTCCTCGCGTTCCGGCGGCAGGTGGTGCCGGTCCTGCGCACCTATCCGTTCGCGCGACTCTGGGTCGCCGGCTGCTCGACCGGAGAGGAGGTCTACTCGCTCGCGATCCTCCTGGCCGAGGAAGGGCTCTCGGAGCGGAGCCGCATCTACGCGACCGACATCAACGAGGCCGTGCTCGACCTGGCGCGGCTGGGCGTCTTCCCGCTTGACAAGATGCAGGAGTACACCCACAACTACATCCGGGCCGGCGGCACGAGCGCCTTCTCCGAGTACTATGTCGCGCGCTACGACGGGGCGCAGTTCGCCCGCTCGCTCGTCGACAGCGTGGTGTTCGCCCAGCACAACCTCGTCTCGGATGCGGCCTTCAACGAGTTCAACGTGATCACCTGTCGGAACGTGATGATCTATTTCGACAGGCCCTTGCAGGACCGCGTCCACGATCTCTTCTACGAGAGCCTGGCGATGTTCGGGATCCTCGCGCTCGGCCAGAAGGAGACGATCGGGCACTCTCCGCACGAGGGAGCCTTCGAGGCGCTCGCCGCCGACGAACGGCTCTATCGCAGGATTCGCTGAGTGCAGGTTCGATGAGCTACGAGCTGATCGCGATAGGTGCATCCTGGGGAGGCCTCTACGCGATGAGCGCGCTCCTCGACGGCCTCGCCTCGGAGGTCGACGCGCCGATCGTGCTCGCCCAGCACCGCGATCCCGCTTCGCTCCGCGGCGCCCTCGAGCGCCTGCTCCAGAGCCACGTCGAGCGGCCCGTCGTCGAGCCCGACGACAAGGAGCCGATCGAACGCGCTCATGTGTACGTCGCTCCTGCCGATTACCACCTTCTGGTGGAGGACGGGCACTTCTCCCTCTCGACAGACGCGCGCGTCCAGTTCGCGCGCCCTTCGATCGACGTCCTCTTCGAGTCGGTCGCGGAGTCGTACGCCGAGCGCGCGATCGGCATCGTCCTCACCGGCGCGAACGCGGACGGTGCGCGCGGGCTGGCGGCGATCAAGGCGGCGGGCGGCGTCGCCGTCGTCCAGGAACCGGCGAGCGCCTTACGGCGGGCGATGCCCGAGGCGGCGCTGGCAGCCGTCGCCCAGGCCGACGCGATCCTGCCGGTCGGCGAGATCCCGAGCTTCCTCTACGAGATCTGTGTAGGAGCGCCACGGTGAGTATCAAGGCCAAGATTCTCTGTGTCGACGACACGCCGGAGAACCTGTTCGCGCTCGAGGCGATCCTCGAGCCGCTCGAGCAGGAGCTCGTACGGGCCGGGTCGGGCGAGGAGGCGCTGCGCCACCTGCTCGGCGAGGAGTTCGCGCTGATCCTGCTCGACGTCCAGATGCCCGGCCTGGACGGCTTCCAGACGGCGGATCTGATCAAGCAGCGCGAGCGGACCCGGCACGTCCCGATCATCTTCCTGACGGCGATCTCGAAGGATGCCGAGAACGTCTTCAAGGGCTACGAGTCGGGCGCGGTCGACTACCTGTTGAAGCCGTTCGACCCGGACGTCCTGCGCACGAAGGTCGCCGTCTTCGTGGAGCTCTGGCAGAAAACCGTGGAGCTGCGCCGGCAGGCGGAGCTGTTTCGGGAGCAGGCGCTCGCCGCACTCGAGCAGGAGAGCAAGGCGCGCTACCGCTTCCTCGGCGACTCGATCCCCCAGCAGGTGTGGACGGCGCTTCCCGACGGCAACCTCGACTACGTCAACGAGCGGACGGTGGCCTACTTCGGACGCACCTTCGACGAGCTGATCGGCCAGGGCTGGAGCGACGTCGTCCATCTCGACGATTTGCCCGGCTGTATCGAGCGCTGGAGTGCGTCGCTCGAAAGTGGCGAGCCCTACGAGTACGAGTTCCGGCTGCGACACGCGGACGGCTGGCGTTGGCATCTCGCCCGCGCGGTCGCGATGCGCGACGAGGGAGGTGCGATAGTCAGGTGGTTCGGCACCAACACCGACATCGACGATCGTCGCACTGCCGAGGATCGCCAGCGTTTCCTCACCGAAGCCGGCTGGGTGCTCGGCGGCTCGCTCGACTACGAGCACACGCTTGCCGACGTGGCGAAGCTCGCCGTGCCGACGGTCGCGGACTGGTGCACGATCGACATCCTCGAGGGAGCAACGATCTCACGGGTGGCCGTAGGCCACGTGGATCCGCTGAAGATCGCGCTCGCCCGAGAGCTCGCGGAGCGCTATCCGACCGGCCTCGAAGACGTCGGCGGCGTCGGCAAAGTCCTGCGCACCCGCAAGCCGCAACTCGTTCCCGAGATCACCGACGAGATGCTCGGCGCCTCGGATCAGGACGCCCTGTACCTCGAGATCGTGCGCGACCTGGGGCTACGGTCGTACATCTGCGTGCCCCTGATCGCGCGAGATCGGGTTCTCGGAGCGATCTCGTTCATCAGCGCCGAGTCGGGGCGCAGCTACGGCGAGGACGATCTCGCGCTCGCGCAAGAGCTCGCCCGGCACGCGTCGATCGCGATCGACAACGCGCAGCTCTACGAGGAGTCCGAGCGCCGCGGACGAGCGGCTCGGGTGCTGGACGCAGTCGGCGACGGTGTCGTTCTCGTCGACCGCAAGGGGATCGTCCAGCTCTGGAACACGGCTGCGACGACGATCACAGGCCTCGCCGCGCAGGCCGTCATCGGGAGGAAGATCGCGGCCGTCGTTCCGCGCTGGCCGGAGATCGCGCCGCTCATCCCGGTCGTGGACGGGCCGGGCGCCGTCGTGCGCGCCGAAACGGTCCCCGTCGAGCTCGGCGGCCGGGAGCTGTGGATCTCCGGCTCGGGCGTCGGCTTCGACGGAGGAGTGGTCTACGCGTTCCGCGACCTGACCGAGGAACGAGCGCTCGAGGAGATGAAATCGGAGTTCGTCGCGACAGTCTCGCACGAGCTCCGAACGCCGCTCGCCGCGATCTACGGCTCTGCCCAGACGATCCGGCGAACCGACCTCGACCTCGACGAATCGATTCGCGACGAGCTGCTCGGCGTGATAGCGACCGAGTCGGATCGACTCGCGAGGATCGTCAACGACCTCCTGCTCGCGAGCCATCTCGACTCGGGCCGGCTGCCGGTCTCGATCGAGCGCTGCGACGCGTTGGAGGTCGCGACCGCCGTGATCGAGACCGCCCTCACCCACGCGCCCGAGTCGATCGAGCTTGCCCTTCAGGCCCCGAAGCGACTCGCCCCGGTCGCGGCCGACCGCGGTCAACTCCAGCAGGTGCTCGTCAACCTCGTCGACAACGCGATCAAGTATTCGCCGGACGGAGGCAAGATCGCGCTCAGGGTCGGCAAGGTCGACTCGCAGATCCGGTTCGTGGTCGCCGACCACGGCCTCGGGATCCCCGCCTCCGAGCACCGCCGGATCTTCGAGAAGTTCTATCGCCTCGATCCCGACATGAACCGCGGGATCGGCGGTACCGGCCTCGGCCTCTACATCTGCCGCGAGCTCGTCCGCCGGATGGACGGCTCGATCTGGGTCGAGTCGCAGCCCGGCAAGGGTTCCAAGTTCGTGCTCGAGCTTCCGGCCGCAGCCCCGGCGAAGCCGAAGTCCGCGTCCCGCCGGAAGCCCGCCGAAAAATCCGCGCCGCCTCGTTGACATGTTCGCCAGGGACGTGTCCAGGCTCTGACCCCCGACATGTCCCGCCGGGACGCGTCCGGGGTCAAAGCCCGGCCGTGGCCCCACAAGCCGTGTCCCGAGTCGGAGGACAAGTGGCGAAGCTGGAATCGCGTCTGTCCGGCTCCTGCTCGGGACATGTCCGGGCTTTGACCCCCAGCGTGTCCGAAAATGACGCTCACGCCAGACCGGCCCGATGAGCGAGCCGGGAGCGAGGCGACCCTTCATGAGACGTCGCAACACGGTGTAGGTAGCCGCACTTCCGGCGAACGCAGCCTCTGCCAGGATGGAGTTGTGACCACAGTCCTGATCGTCGACGACCACCCGAGCTTCCGCGCCTCGGCGCGGGCGATTCTCGAGGCGGACGGCTTCGAGGTGATCGGAGAGGCCGAGGATGGCGCGACGGCGCTCGAAAAGGTTCGAGAGCTCACGCCGGACGTCCTGCTCATCGACGTGCAGCTCCCCGACATGGACGGCTTCGCCGTCAGCGCGAAGCTGCAACGCGACGGATCCGGCCCCGTCGTGGTCGTTGTCTCGAGTCGAGACGCTGCGGACTATGGAACGCTGGTCGAGGAGTGCGGCGCGCGCGGCTTCATCGCGAAAGACGAGCTCTCCGGGGCCGCGCTCGGCGGTCTGATCGGGGCAAACTGATCGGATGAGCCCCCGCATTCTCGCGGCCGCAGCCGGTGGAGCCGTCGCACTCGCGAGCGGTGCGACCTGGCTGGTCGTCACGAGCAACCACGAGGACAATCCGGCAGCGACGCTCGCCTTCGCGCTCACGGCCGGCCTGAGCTTCGTCGGCAGCGGCCTCCTCGCCCTCTGGCGTCGCCCGGAGAACCGCACCGGCCTTCTCCTCGTCGCCGTGGGCTATCTCTGGTTCCTCGGCGCCCTTTCGGAGTCGAACAACGACTGGGTTCTGACGGCCGGGATCGCGCTAAGCAGCGTCGCGTTCGGCGCGTTTGTCCACCTGCTGCTCGCGTTTCCCTGGGGGAGGCTCGCCAGCCGCCTGGACGCCTACCTCGTCGCCGGCACCTACGCCCTCGTGATCGTCGGCCAACTTGCGCTCCTGCTGGTGGAAGAGCATCCGATCCCCGACTGTGCAACCTGCACCAGCACCCTGGCGATCACCGACGCTCCGACCGCCGGTACCGTGGTCGAGCTGACGCTCACCGGGCTCGCGCTTCTTCTCGTGGGATGGACTCTCGTCACCGTGGGGCGGCGGTTCACGCGCGCGTCGCCCGCCCTGCGACGGGTGCTCGGGCCGGTGATCGCGAGCGGCGCCGTCGCGATCCTCGTGATCGTCGTCCAGCTCGTCGTGGACGTCTTCTCGGAGACTGCGGCCGAGCCACTCGGCTACGTCTTCCTCGCAGCGTTCGCCGCAGTCCCGTTCGCCTTCCTGGCCGGCGTGCTCCGGGCGCGCCTTGCACGCGCCTCCGTCGGCGAGCTCCTACTCAAGCTCGCAGAGGGAGGCGCATCCCTACGCGACGCCCTCGCCCGAGCGCTGCACGACCCGTCGCTCGACATCGTCTACTGGCTCCCGAAGCGGAACATGTTCGTCTGGCACGGCGGCAACCCCTTCGTCGACGAGGGCGGGCCTCGCACCGCCCGCTACGTCGAGCACGACGGCGAGCGCGTTGCGGCGTTGTTGCACGATCCCTCGCTCGCCGACGAACCCGAGCTCGTCGACGCGGTCGCCGCCGCAGCCGGGCTCTGGCTGGCCAACGAGCGTCTCCAGGCCGAGTTGCGTGCGCAGTACGACTTCCTCGAGACGATCGTCAATACCGCGCCGTCCCTCCTGATGTCCGTCGACCTCGCCGGAAGGATTACGAACCTCAACGCGGCCTGCGAGCTCGCGAGCGGCTACGACGAGGTTGAAGAGGTTCGACACCAGTACTTCTGGGACGTCTTCATCTCGGCCGGCGAGCGCGACGCGGTCAGGGAGCGATTCCTGCACGATCCGGAGCACCTCCCGAGCGACTACGAGAACGCCTTCGTGAACCGGCGTGGCGAGGAGCTCGTGATCGCCTGGTCGACCGCCCCTCTGCGAGACGAGCACGGCGACATCCGCAACATCATCTGCGGCGGCCTCGACGTGACCGAGCGCAAGCGGCGCGAGATCGAACTGGCCCGGGAACGGGACTTCCTGCGCACCCTCGCAGACGCAACTCCGAGCCTGCTTGTCGTCGTCGACGACGAGGGAACGGTCGTCGGCAATTCGGTGAACAAGGGCTTCGAGCGCACGATCGGCTGGACGCAGCGGGAGATGCTCGGACGCAGCTTCCTGAGCCTCTTTCGGGACGACGAGGGCTATTTCGCGCGGCTCGGGATCGCGTCCGCATTCAACGGCGTCGATCCGGCCGAGCGGGTCTCGCACTGGTGCACCCGAGCCGGGGGCGAGCGCGTGATCGCCTGGACCGCGACGCCGATCGTCGACGGCGAGGGCAGGTCGCTCGCACTCGTCGTGGGAGCGGACGTCACTGAGCGCGAGCGGCGCGCGGCGGAGCTCCGGTCGAGCGAGGAGCGGTTGCAGGCGGCGATCGAGGCCTCGCCGGTCGCGATCGTCGAGTACGCCCTCGACGACACGATCACGCGCTGGAACCCGGCTGCCGAGCGGATCTTCGGCTGGAGCTCGGAAGAGGTGATCGGCGGCTTCGCAAAGCACCAGCCGCCCGAGCGAGCGACGGAGCTCGCAGAGCTCTTCCGCCGCGTTCGGGCCGGCGACGTCTACACCGGGATCGAGAGCAGTCGCGTTCGCAAGGACGGCGCCGCGATCGACGTCGAGATCTCGGCGGCGCCGATCCGCGATGCGGCGGGAACGGTGATCAGCCACATGGCGCTCTTCGCTGATATCACCGTGCGCAAGCGCCAGGAGGAGGAGGTGCGAGCCTCGCGCTCGCGCATCGTTCAGGCGGCCGACGACGCGCGCCGCATGCTCGAGCGCAACCTTCACGACGGCGCGCAGCAGCGACTGGTCGCCCTGTCCCTCACGCTCCGGCTCGCGCAGGGCAGGATCGAGGGCGATCCGGCCGCGGCGGAGACGACCCTCGAGAGCGCACGCGACGAGCTCTCGCTCGCAATCGAGGATCTGCGCGAGCTCGCGCGCGGCATCCATCCGGCCGTGCTCACGGATCGGGGTCTCGAGGCCGCGGTCACGACGCTCGCCGGGCGATCGCCTGTCGCAGTCGAGATCTCGATGCCTGCCGAACGACTTCCGGGCGCCGTCGAGGCGGCCGCCTACTACGTCGTCGCTGAGGCGCTCACGAACGTCGCCAAGTACGCCCAGGCGTCGGTGGCGCACGTGCGCGTCAGCCGCGACAACGGTCGAGCGATGGTCGAAGTGGCCGACGACGGCATCGGCGGCGCCGACGCAACCGCCGGGAGCGGGCTGCGAGGGCTGGCCGACCGCGTGGCCGCGCTCGACGGGACGCTCGAGGTCGAGAGTCCCCCAGGCGCCGGCACGCGCATCCGCGCGCAGCTTCCGCTGGCGCGAGACCCCTGAGAGCGCCTTTCAGAATGAGCCTTGAGCCGGCGGCCTAGAATCGAAGGATGAGCGAGCTCCCGACCGGCAGCGTCACGCTCCTCTTCGCCGACATCGAGGGCTCGACCAGACTCGCGCACGATCTCGGGAACGCCTGGGCAGCCGCGCTCGCCGACGTCCGGCGGCTGCTGCGCAAGGCCGTCACCGACGCCGGCGGGCACGAGGTCGACAGCCGAGGAGACGAGCTCTTCGCGGCGTTCGCAGAGGCTGAGCCGGCCGTGTCGGCCGCGGTCGCTGCGCAACGCGCGCTCGCCGCACATCCCTGGCCGGTCTCTCCGGCGCGCGTCCGCATCGGCCTCCACACGGGCACGCCTGCGCTCGGTGAGGACGGCTATGTCGGCGTCGACGTCCATCGCGCGAGCAGGATCTGCGCGGCCGGCCACGGCGGCCAAGTGCTCGTGTCCGAAGCGACGAGCCTCGAGCTCGCCGGGCGCGAGCTCCGCGAGCTCGGGCTCTACCAGCTGCCCGATCTCCCGCAGCCGGAGCGGATCTTCCAGCTCGAGGACGGGCGCGCCCACACCTTCCCGCCGCTCCGCGCCCGGCCCAGCTCGGTAGCGCTCCGCGTCGTTCTCGCCGACGACTCGGTGCTGCTCCGCGAAGGGATCGCACGGCTACTCACGGAGGCCGGCTTCGAGATCGCGGCTCAGTCCGGAACCGGTGACGACCTCCTTCGCCACGTTGCGATGCACCGACCGGACGTCGCGATCGTCGATATCCGGATGCCGCCGACCCACACCGACGAGGGCTTGCGCGCCGCCCAGGAGATCCGCGAGCGCCATCCGGGAGTCGGCGTCCTCGTCCTCTCGCAGTACGTCGAGCCGGGCTACGCGCTGGAGCTCCTCTCGGAGAGCGCCGAGGGAGTCGGCTACCTGCTCAAGGATCGGGTCTCGGACGTGGACGAGTTCACCACCGCAGTTCGCCGGGTCGCCGAGGGCGGGTCGGCACTCGACCCCGCCGTCGTGAACCAGCTCGTCGGGCGAAAGCGGCAGCACGATCCGATCGGCGAGCTGACTCCCCGCGAGCGGGAAGTGCTCGAGCTGATGGCCGAGGGACGCTCGAACCAGGCGATCGCCGAGCGGATGTTCGTGACGCTCCGCGCGGTCGAGAAGCACGTCACGAGCATCTTCTCGAAGCTCGGCCTGACCGCGGCCGCCGAGGATCACCGGCGCGTCCTGGCCGTGCTCGCCTTTCTTCGCTGAGGGGACGGGCCCTCCGACCGAGGGCTGTCCTCCGCCGGCGGTGCGGATAGCCGCACGCGAAGAGGCCTGACGGCCGCACTGCCGCTGCGAGCCCGCAGCGCGAGAGTGACGACGACCCCCTCTACCAAGGAGCACAAACGAATGTCACCGCTCAAGAGATCGAACAACATCGCGGCCCGGATGGGCCGCTGGAGCGCGAACCACTGGAAGACCGCGGTCTTCGGCTGGCTCGCGTTCGTCGCCGCGTCCGTCGTCATCGGCGCCGCCGTCGGCACGAAGTACCTCGAGGCGAGCGACCTCGCAGTCGGCGAGGCCCGCACGGCCGACACGCTGATCGAGTCGGGCTTCCCCGCGGCCGCCGACGAGCAGGGCGAGATCGTTTTGATCCAGTCGAAGACCCTCGAGGCCGGCGATCCCGGGTTCAAGGCGGCGATCGCAGACGTCGTGAAGACACTCGACGGCTTCCCGCAGGTACGGAAGCTCGATTCCCCGCTCGAAGCAGGTCATGCCGACCTGATCTCGGCCGATCGCCATTCGGCGATGGTGCAATTCAGCCCGAAGGGCACCTACGAAGAGGCTGCTCTCTACATCGAGACGCTCGAGGCAGCCGTTGCCAAGGTCGACGCGCGGCATCCGGGCTTCGAGATCGACGAGCTCGGCGGCGTCAGCACCAAGAAGGCAGTCGACGAGGCGTTCGGGGGCATGCTCGCCAAGGCGGGGATGATCGCGTTGCCGCTGACGCTCGTGATCCTCCTGCTCGTGTTCGGCTCCGCCGTCGCGGCGCTCGTACCGCTGCTGCTGGCGATCACGGCCGTCATCGCGACGACGAGCCTGGTTGCCCTACCGAGCCAGCTCTTCGCGGTGGACGAGTCGATCGCCGAGGTGATCCTGCTGATCGGCCTGGCGGTCGGAATCGACTACTCGCTCTTCTACCTCCGCCGCGAGCGCGAAGAGCGTGCAGCGGGTCGCAGCGAGCATGCAGCTCTCGAAGCCGCTGCTGCCACCTCGGGCCGAGCCGTCCTGGTCTCCGGGATCACGGTCCTGATCGCGATGGCGGGCATGTTCCTCTCCGGCGACAAGACGTTCATGTCCTTCTCGATCGGGACGATGATGGTCGTCGCGATCGCGATGATCGGCTCGCTCACGGTACTGCCGGCGATCCTCGCCAAGCTGGGTGACCGCGTGGAGAAGGGTCGGCTCCCGTTCCTGCACCGGCTCCGGCGCAAGAACGGCGAGAGCCGCTTCTGGGGAGCGATTCTCGACCGCGTCCTCCGCCGCCCGGTCGTCTCCGCGATCGCCGCCACGGCCGTGCTCGTCGCGTTGACCGTGCCCGCCTTCTCGCTCAACACGACGACGAGCGGAATCGACGACATCTCGATCCCCGAGATCGAGCCGTTCAAGAAGTTCGAAGAGGCCTTTCCCGGCGGCAGCGATCCGGCCGTCGTCGCGATCAAGGCCGAGGACGTCCGGGCCGAGCCGGTCCGCGAGGCCATCGCCGAGCTCGAAACGGCGTGCCCTCGCGAGCGGCCAGATGAAGACGCCGATCGAGGTCGAGGCGAGCCGCGACAACGCGGTCGCGAAGGTCTCGATCCCGCTCGTGGGCGAGGGGACCGACGCCAAGGCCCAGGCGGCCCTGGAGACGCTGCGCGAGGAGCTTCTCCCCACGACCGTCGGCAAGGTCGAGGGCGTCGACTACGCCGTCACCGGAGCAACGGCGCTCGACAAGGACTGGGAGGCGTCGATGCTGAAGACGGCACCGCTCGTCTTCGGGTTCGTTCTCATCTTCGCCTTCATGATCCTGCTGGTTTCGTTCCGCTCGATCGTGGTCGCGCTGAAGGCGATCGCCCTCAACCTGCTCTCTGTCGGAGCCGCATACGGCCTGCTGGTCATGCTCTTCCAATGGGGCTGGGGTGAGAGCCTGCTCGGCTTCGAGTCGAACGGCGGGATCGCCGCTTGGCTGCCGATGTTCCTGTTCGTGATCCTGTTCGGGCTCTCGATGGACTACCACGTGTTCATCCTGAGTCGCGTTCGTGAGGCGTACGACCGGGGCCTCTCGAACGAGGACGCGGTCGCCTACGGGATCAAGTCGTCTGCCGGCGTCGTCACGAGCGCTGCAGCCGTCATGGTCGGCACCTTCTCGGTGTTCGCCCTGCTCCCGGTGATCGAACTGAAGGAGATGGGCATCGGCCTCGCAGCCGCCGTCCTGATCGACGCCACTCTCGTCCGGGCGGTGCTGCTGCCGGCGACGATGAAGCTCCTCGGCGATCGCAACTGGTACCTGCCGAAGTGGCTCGAGTGGCTTCCCCGCCTCGAGCACGAGCCGGCGGCTCCCGAGGCGCCCGCGATTCCCGCCGCGTAGCTCTCGAGCTCGACGAAGCCCCGCCCCCGGAGTCTCGGGGGCGGGGCTTTACTCGTTCCCGAGACTCCGCCCGTCCGCTCGCACGGTGAGTTCGGATGTTCGATGCCCCTGCCGACGTGTGCGCCCAGAGCACGACTGGATTGCGCTCGTCGGACAGGAGGTAGAAGAGCCGGAGGCGGGACTCGAACCCACGACACAGGGCTTACAAAACCCTTGCTCTACCAGCTGAGCTACTCCGGCTTGCTGAAGCGGAATGGTAGGCGAGATCGCAACCCTGTCCAGAACGGACCTGGCCCAGCCGATGCCTCCTGCAAGCTCGTCTCAATGGAGCATCCGAAGGCTATCGGCGACCGCTCCACGCTCGCGATCATGGCCGCTTTCGATCTCGCTGGCTACATCGTCTCTGTGCCGTTCGGCGAGAACACTCGTTACGACCTCGTTGTCGACGATGGTGGTTGCCTCAGCCGGGTGCAGTGCAAGACGGGTCGGCTCCGCGAGGGAGCGGTCCGCTTCAACACGTGCAGTGTCTACGCGCATCACCCGAACCCGAAAGTTCATTCCCGCCATTATCGAGATGAGGTGGATTCATTCGCGGTTTACTGCCCTGAGAACGGCGCTGTCTACCTCATCCCGATCTCAGATCTGCCCTCGCGCCGCACAGCTTCGCTTCGCGTCGACGCTGCAACACCCAGGTACGTGGAGTCAGACCCGCTGCGCGTTACAAGATCGCAACGGTTGTAGCCGAGCTCAGTTCAGGACTTCACGTGTCTTTTGGTGGGCGAGGATCTTGCGCTTGACCCGCTGGAGCGCGTTGTCGATGGTCTTGCAGTCGCAACCGAGCTCCTCTCCCATCTCCTCGTACGAGCGGCCCTCGAGGTAGCAGCGCAGCGCATCAGCCTCGAGGCTGGAGAGTCCGGTGCCGAGCGCGCCGACGAGGCTCTGCAGCTCCTGGGTGGAGACGACGCACACCGACGGATCGTTCGTCTGCGGGCCCGGAAGCGCGTCGCCGAGCGTGCACTCCCCCTCGTTGTCCTGCCCCGCCGGGGTGTGGCTGAACGAGATGTACTGGTTCAGCGGCTGGTGCTTGTAGCGGGTCGCGGTCTTGATCGCCGTGATGATCTGCCGAGTGACGCACAGCTCGGCGAAGCTGCGGAACGAGGTCTCCATGTCCGGCTTGAAGTCGCGAACCGCCTTGTAGAGCCCGATCAACCCTTCCTGGATCAGATCGTCGGACTCGCCGCCCGCAAGGAAGTACGAGCTGGCCTTCAACCGCACGAAGCCCGTGTAGCGACGCAGCAGCGTATCGAGCGCGGTCTGGCTGCCGTTACGCGCCTTCATCACGAGCTGGAGATCCTCAAGCTCTCGTTGAGCCTTCTGGGCGGTTTGAACTGCGGTGGCGGTGCGAGGCGACATTCGTATTTCTCCTCTATCAACGGGAAAGAGCTCTAGCGTTCTCGGTGTCGAACGCTGAACCCTCACCCTGAAGTTGAGGCAGAACATAGCAGCGTCGCTCGCAAGTTACAACCCTCTTGCAATGAATCGAATGTACTAAGAACGTATGTTCGGGTGCATCGTCACTCGCCGCGCCGCAGCCGCTCGAGCCTGGCCCGAGTCTCTGCGTCGATCGCATCGCCGAGCCGCGAGCCGTGCGGCTCGTCGTGTCGGGTCGGCTCGAGGTCGCGGACGAAGGTGCGCGAGCTTCGCTTCTGCACCTCCTGCCCGGAGGTGCCGCGGACCGCGAAGTCGGAGGAGACGAGGCAGACGCGCTCACCGCGACGGTTGTCGGCGGCGAGCCGCTCGAGCAAGGTGTCCGCGTGGGGCGCGAAGCGAACTACGAGCGGCCCAACCTCTTCGTCCCGTCCCACTCCGTCCCAGACGAGAACCCCACGCGCCCCACGCAGAGCGACGAAGCTCGCCAGCGCGTCGGTCAGCTCGCGCCGATCCACGAACGCCCCTGCGTGCAGGAGGTTGTAGCCGTCGAAGAGATACAGCGTCGGCTCAGGCACGGCATCCCGGGCGCGGCTCAGCCACGACGACGACGCCGTGCCTCGTAGAGCAGCAGCGAGGCGGCGACGCTCACGTTCAGCGACTCCACCTTGCCGGCGAGCGGGATCGAGATCGCCCCGTCGCAGGCCCGGCGGACGAGCGGGCGCACGCCCTTGCCCTCGGCGCCGAAGACGAGGGCAAGACCGCCGGACAGGTCCGCGTGCCACATGTCCTCGTCGGCGTCAGCCGCCGCTGCGTAGATCCAGAGGTCGCCCCGCTTGATCTCGTTCAGGAAGCGCGCGAGGTTCGGGACGACGGCGACCGGCAGATGCTCGACCGCCCCGGCCGACGAGCGGCAGACGGCCGCCGTCACGCCTGCCGAGCCGTGTGCAGGGACGATTACCCCGCTTGCCCCCGCTCCCTCGGCACTCCGGCAGACGGCGCCGAAGTTGCGCGGGTCGGTGACCTGGTCGAGGCAGGCGAGGAGCGGCGCCTCCGCTCCGGCGAGCTCGTGCGCGTCGGCGTAGCGGTAGGGCTCGCACCAGGCGAGCACGCCCTGATGGTCGCGCGTGCCGGCCGCGTCGCTCAGTTCCTTGTCCGGCTTCACCTGCAGCCGAGGGCCGTCTGCGAGCCACGACTCGGCGGCCGCTGCGCGCTCGGTCACCCACAGCTCCAGCACCTCGCGCGGCCCTCGGAGCGCCTCGCGCACCGGCCGGCGACCGTAGACCTGCTCGCGCGTCACGCCTTCGGCACGAGCCGGTAGGCATCGGCCTCGTCCCGCACCTCCCACCCCGCCGCCTCGATCTCGCCACGGAGCCGGTCGGACGCGGCGAAATCGCGCGCCGCCCGTGCCTCCTGGCGGCGTCGCGCAAGCTCATCCACCTCAGCAGGCGCCACAGAGTCCTCGGCAAGCGAGGCCAACCCAAAGACCTCGAGCGCGCGACGAAGAAGCTGGTGATCGCGCCACTCGTGCATGATCGCCAGCGCCCCGGGCGTCGAGAAGTCATCGTCGAGGATCTGCTCGAACCGATCCCACGATTCTGCCGGAGCCCCCTGCGAAGGATTGCGGAAGACCTCGCGGAGGCCGTCGGCGCGGGCTTGAGCCGACTCCATTCGCTCGTCGGAGAAGTCGATCGGGCTGTGCCAGTGCGCCGTCAGGAAGAAGAGCAGCGTCGTCTCACGACCCCACTTCTCCAACACCTCCTGGATCGTCTCGACGTTGCCGACCGACTTCGACATCTTCTCGCCGGTGAAGCGAAGCATCCCGTTGTGCATCCAGATCCGCGCGAAGTCGTGGCCGAGGGCGCTCGACTGGGCGAGCTCGTTCTCGTGGTGGGGGAAGACGAGGTCGAGCCCACCGCCGTGGATCTCGAACGACGGCCCTAGCAGCTTCTCGGCCATCGCGGAGCACTCGATGTGCCAGCCGGGGCGTCCGCGGCCCCACGGCGAGTCCCACCACGTGTCCTCTTCGGGCTTGTTGGCCTTCCAGAGCACGAAGTCGCGCGGATCCTCCTTGCGCGCGTTCGGCTCCTGCTCCTCGACCTGATCCGGTTTCTGCCCCGAGAGCCGTCCGTAATCGGACTGCCCGGCGACGCGAAAGTAGACGTCGCCCTCGACCTCGTACGCCACATCGCGTTCGATCAGATCGGAGATGAAGCGAACGATTTCGGGGATCGTCTCGGTCGCCTTCGGATAGTGGTCGACCTCGTCGAGGCCGAACCGCGCGACGTCCTCCAGATACCACTCGGTCGCCTGGCGCGCCCGCTCGGCACTCTCACCGGGCGCGGCCTCGTAGATCTTGTCGTTCACGTCCGTGATGTTGTGGACGAGCGTCACCTCGTAGCCGCGCAAGCGCAGCCAGCGCGCGTACCAGGAGCCCACCACATACGGGCGCGCGTTGCCGATGTGCGCCCGCGCGTAGACGGTCGGGCCGCAGAAGTACATCCCGATCGGGCCAGGCGGCTCGGGCAGCTCGACGAGCCCGCGGGCGAGGGTGCTAGAGAGCCGCATCGACCCGCCGCAACGCCTCATCGCGCGAGAGCGCCGCGATCACGGCCCAGAGCTCCGGTCCGCGCTCGGCGCCGGTGAGCGCGAGCCGGAGCGCCTTCAGGTCGCCGCCGACCGCCTTCAGCTCGCGCACGATCTCCTTCCCGTCGAGGCCGTTCGCGCGTAGCTCCGCGAACCGCTCGAGCGTTGGCCGAGCCTCCGGCGAGAGTCTCACCGGCTGCGGCTCGAGGATCGCCAGTGCCATCCCGCGGGCCTCGTTCAGGTGGCGCGCACCGCGCAGCGCCTGTGCCAGCTCGACCGGGGCGCCCACGCGCGCGGCGAGCTCCTCGTCCGAGAGCGACGAGATTGCGTCGATCGCAAGCCGCCGCAAGCGCGGCAGGTCGAGGTGAACGTCGTGCGCCGGCTCGCCAAGCTCGTCGAGGTAAGCGCGAGCGGCTTCCGCCGGGATCCCGGCGTCGCGCAGATCCTCGACCGAGGAGACGTCCTCGCCTCGCTTGGAGAGCTTCCGGCCGTCCTCCCCGAGCAGCAAGCCGTGATGCACGTACTCCGGCGGCTCGAAGCCGAGCGCGTGCGCAAGCTCTTGCTGCAGCTCGCTGTTCGGGCGATGATCGGAGCCGCGGACGACGTGCGTGATCCCGAAGTCGGCGTCGTCGACGACGCTCGCGAGGTGGTAGGTGGGGCTCCCGTCGGGACGCAGCAGCGTCAGTCGGCCGAAGCGGAGCGCTCCCTCCGAGTCCTCGGTTCCCACCGCCTGTGCCGCCTCCCGGTGCCGCTCCGCGCGTCCGCTCTGGCGAACCGGCCCCTCGTCCCACGCGATCCCGAGCCACTTGAGATCGGCCACGATCCTCTCCAACGCTCCGGGAACCTCGCGCTCGGCGTCCGTGTCGTCGATCCGCAGCAGGAACCACTCGCCGCGCCGCCGGTTCGCGGCAGCCGAAAGCGCGCCGCCGAGATGGAGCGAGCCCGTCGGGCTGGGAGCGAAGCGCGTGCGCGTGTCCACGCTCGCAATCTACCGCCGGCTCAGCGGTTGACGGCTCTCATTCCCGCCTCGGTGTAACGATCGCCCGCGGCGACACCGACCGGGAAAGCCTCGTCGAGCGCGGCGAGCTCCCCGGCGGTCAGCTCGATCTCAGCCGCAGCCGCATTCTGCTCGAGATAGGTCACGCGCTTCGTGCCGGGAATCGGGACGACGTCCTCGCCCCGCGACAGCACCCAGGCGAGCGCGATTTGTCCGGCGGTGACGCCCTTCGCATCGGCCAAAGCCTCGACGTGCTCGACGAGCTCGAGGTTCCGCGCGAGGTTCTCCTCGGAGAAACGTGGTGCAGCAACTCGACGGAAGTCCTGGTCGGATAGGTCGGCCTGCGAGCGAATCGCGCCGGTCAGGAAGCCGCGACCGAGCGGCGAGTAGGCGACGAGGCCGATTCCGAGCTCTCGCAGCATCGGTAGCACCTCCACCTCGATGTCCCGCGTCCACAGCGAGTACTCCGACTGCACCGCCGAGATCGGATGGACGGCGTGCGCCCGCCGGATTGTGTCCTCGCTCGCTTCGGAGAGGCCGACGTAACGGATCTTCCCCGCCTCTACGAGCTCGGCCATCGCGCCGACGGTCTCCTCGATCGGCGTCTCGAGATCGACCCGGTGCTGGTAGTAGAGGTCGATCGTCTCGACCCCGAGCCGCTCGAGCGACGCGTCGCACGCGCTACGGACGTACTCGGCGTCGCCGCGGATCCCGAGCCGCTCACCGTTCTCGCCCCGAACGTTGCCGAACTTGGTCGCGAGCACGACCTCGTCGCGGCGGCCGGCGAGCGCGCGTCCGACGAGGCGCTCGTTCGTGAACGGCCCGTACATGTCGGCCGTGTCGAGGAAGGTGACGCCGAGCTCGAGCGCGCGCTGGATCGTCGCGATCCCCGCTTCCTCGGCCGGCGGTCCGTAGAACTCCGACATCCCCATGCAGCCGAGCCCCTGCGCGCTCACGCGCAGGCCCTGCGTTCCGAGCGACCGCTCCTCCATCTCGACCTCCCCGTCGTGTTGCCTCAGCCTACGCCGCGCTGCAATCTGCACGGAACCTCCACGAGAGCCACACGCCGTCTCCGTCGGCGTCTCATACGCTTCGGCCCATGGAGCAGAGACGGATCGCCGTGATCGAGGACGAGCCGTCGATCGCCACTTCGGTCGCCGCCCGACTGCGGGCGGAGGGCTTCGAGGTCGAGCTCGCGGCCGACGGGCCGGGCGGCGTCGAGCTCTGCCGAAGCTTTCGCCCGGATCTCGTCGTGCTCGACCTGATGCTGCCCGGGCTGGACGGGCTCGAGGTCTGCCGGCGGATTCAGCGAGACCGGCACGTACCCGTCCTGATGCTTACCGCCCGTAGTTCCGAGGCCGACCTCGAGGTCGGCCTCGCGGTCGGGGCCGACGACTACATGTCGAAGCCGTTCAGTCCCCGTGAGCTCGTGGCTCGAGTCCGGGCGCTGCTACGCCGGTCCGGGCGCGCGCCCGCGTCAGAGGAAGAGCCGCTCCGCCTTGGCTCGCTCTCGATCGACGCGGCAACCAGACGTGTGCGCACCGCCGGGCAGGACGTCCACCTGACCCCAACCGAGTTCGCGCTCCTCCACAAGCTCGCGCTGACGCCGCACGTCGTCTTCGGCAGGCGCCGGCTGCTCGAAGAGGTCTGGGGTTATCGAGTCGGTGCAGGCGAGCGAACCGTCGACTCGCACGTGCGCGCGCTTCGTCGCAAGCTCGGCGCGGACGTGATTCGGACGGTGCACGGAATCGGCTACGCACTCGACACGACCGGCCTGTGAGACCGCTCGACTTCCTCGGCTCGATCAAGCTGAAGCTCGGAGTCGTGATCGTCGCAGCCGTCGGCGTCACTGTGGTCGTCGTCCTCCTCGGCGAGCGGGCGGGCCTCTCGCCGATCGTGACCGGCTTCGCGGCGGCGGTGCTCGCGCTCGGATTCGTGCAGGTGCTCGCGCACGGGATGACCTACCCGCTGCGCGAGATGGCCGTGGCGGCACGGGCGATGGCGCGCGGCGAGTACGGCCGGCGGGTGACCGAGAGCTCCCGGGGGACGAGGTTGGGGAGCTCGGCAGGGCCTTCAACCGGATGGCCGCCGACCTCGCGGAAGTCGATCGCGTCCGCCGCGATCTCGTCGCGAACGTGTCGCACGAGCTGCGGACGCCGCTGGGCGCACTGCGCGCGATGCTCGAGAACCTCGTCGACGGCGTCGAGCCGGCCGATGCGACGAGCCTCGGGACGATGCTCCAGCACGTCGAGCAGCTCGGAAGCCTCGTCGAGCAGCTGCTCGAGCTCTCCAAGCTCGAGTCGGGCGCCGTTCCGTTGGCGCGCACCCCGATCGTAGTCGGCGCGCTCTTCGAGCGAGTCGCTGCCGAATGGCGCCCGAGCGCACAGGCGCGCGCCATCGGCCTCGACCTGGAGGTCGATCCGCCCGGCCTCGTCCTCCAGGCGGACGAGGCGCGCGTGCACCAGGTGCTCGCGAACCTCGTCGCCAACGCCGTCCGTCATTCGCCCGACGGCGGCCGAGTCGTCGTGCGAGCACACGCGCGCTCGGGAACGGTTGAGCTCGAGGTTCTCGACGAGGGGCCGGGAATCCCCCGGGCTGAAGCAGAGCGCGTCTTCGAGCGCTTCTACCGATCCGACGAGGCGCGTTCAGGCGACGGTGGCAGCGGGCTCGGGCTCGCGATCGCCCGCTGGATCGTCGAGCTCCACGACGGAACGATTCGAACCGAGGAGCGTACTCCGCACGGCTGCCGGATGATCGTCGAGCTGCCGGCTTGAGACCGCTCGCCCTCCTCGCGGCGCTCGTCGGCGCCTGGCTCCTGCCAGTCGGGCCGCCCGGCGTCGGCGTCCCGATCGTCGCTGCTCTCGTCCTCGCGGCCGCAGCCGCTACGCACAGGCCCTCGCCGTTTCAGGTGACACTCGGAGTGCTGGCGCTGGCACTTGCCGCCCAGGCGGCGCTGCTCGACGCAGGCTGGGTCGTCGCGCTCGATCTCTGCGCTGCCTGGGCGCTTGCTGCCGCGGCCGTCGGCGGCGTTCGCCTGCGGGCTCTCGCTGCGCCGTTGGAACGGCTGAGCCGCGTGCCGGCGCTCGTGCCCGCTCCTTCGCTCGTCTATTACCCCGCGGTGCGAGGCGTCCTGATCGGCACCGTGGTCGTGCTCCCGTTCGCAGGCCTCTTCCTCGCCGGCGATGCCGCCTTCGCGGACGATCTACCGCTGCCGAGCGTCGACCTGCTGCCCGGTCGCACGCTCGCTTTCGTCCTCGTTCTCGCCGCGGCGCTCGGGCTCGCGCTGACCGCCAGAGAGCCGCTCGTGACCGAGGTCGCCCGCCCCCCGCGACCGGCTCGGTGCCCTCGAATGGCTGATCCCACTCGCGCTCCTCGACGCGCTCTTCATTGTCTTCGTGCTCGTCCAGTTCGCGGTCCTCTTCGGCGGCCACGACCGCGTCCTCCGAACGTCCGGCCTCACCTACGCGGAGTACGCCCGCTCGGGGTTCTGGCAGTTGCTGACCGCGTGCGCGTTGACCTTCCTCGTCTTCGGCGCCGCCGCGACCTTCGCGCGTGTCGACAGCGCCCGCCAGCGGCTCACGCTCCGCCTGCTGCTGGCAGCCCTCGGTGCGCTGACGGTGGTCGTGCTCTTGTCCACGTTCCATCGCCTGCGGCTCTACGAGGAGGCGTTCGGACTCACCCGCCTACGGCTGGCAGCGGAGGCGGCCACCGCATGGCTCGGCCTGCTGCTCGCGCTCGTCTTGGCCTTCCGACGCCGGTTCGCGGGCATCGCCGCGGTCGCGGGGGGTCTCACCTTGCTCGCGTTCTCGCTGGCGAGCCCCGATCGGATGGTCGCCGAGCGGAACGTCGAGCGCTGGCACGGGACTGGGCGAATCGACGAGCGCTACCTCGCCACTTTGAGCGCGGATGCGGTGCCCGCCCTGATCCAGCTGCCGGCCGGACTGCGCGCGACCGCGACGTCGTCGATCGTCAGGCGCCTCGCGGAAGAGGAACCGTGGGGCTCGGCGAATCGCTCGCGAGCGCGGGGACGATCCCTGCTGCGGATGCGGTAGGGCGCCGGTCGCTCCACTACGCTCGTCCCATGGATGCGGAGCTCCAGCGCTGGTACGACGAGAGCGGCCGTGACCTTCCCTGGCGGGAGACGAAAGACCCTTACGCCATCCTCGTCAGCGAGGTGATGCTGCAGCAGACGCAGGTCGAGCGGGTTCTCCCCCGCTGGCGCGCCTGGATCGAGCGCTGGCCGACGCCCACGGCGCTCGCAGGGGCGACGGGCGGCGAGATGATCCTGGCCTGGCAGGGGCTCGGCTACAACCGGCGCGCGCTCGCTCTGCACCGCGCCGCGCAGTCGATCGCCGCCCACGGCTGGCCGGAGGATCTGACCGAGCTGCCCGGAGTCGGCCCATACACAGCGGCCGCGATCCGCAACCAGGCCTTCGGAGATCCCGTCCTGCCGGTCGACACGAACGTCGCCCGCATCCAGGAGCGGACGCGGCACGCGTTCGGCCCGCGATCGCTGCAGGCGCTCTTCGATCTGGGTGCCACGATCTGCCTCGCCCGAATTCCGCGTTGCAAGGTATGTCCGCTTGCGGCGGCCTGCCCCTCGCGTGGCCGCCGGTACGAGCCGCTACGGAAGCAGTCCCGATTCGAGGGATCGTTCAGGCAGCGGCGCGCCGCCACGTTGCGCTCCGTCGCCGCCGCGCCGCGACCGCTCGCGGAACTCGACTCCGAGGCCGTCGCCGCACTCGCGCGGGACGGACTCGTCGAGGCTGATGCGGGCCTCGTTCGCCTGCCTACCTGAAGCTTCAGCGCAGCTTCACCCCGGCGTAACGTCGGCGTAAGGTCGTCTCCGTAGAACTCGGCTCTTCCTCCCCACGCAATCAAGGAGAGTCGTCCATGAAGGTTCCCGTTCTCACTGCCGCCGCGCTCGTCGCAGTAGCCGCTGCCCTCGGCGCCACGGCCGCAGAGTCGGCCCCGACGAAGGCGGCGGCGCCGACGCTCCTGCTCGAGAGCGCCACCAAGCTCGACGCCAGGCCGGCACGGTGACGCTGCCCGCGCTGCGCGGCGAGAGCAGTCGCGGCGAGGTCTGGTACATCGTCACCGAGTCCTCGAACCGGACCGACGCAGCCCGGCGCGGCGTGATCTTTGCGCCGAAGCTCCGCAACGCCCTCGGCACGAAGGCGGTTCAGCGCGCGACGCTCGCCGGCACCCGGCTCAGCTTCGCCGGCACGGTGAACTTCGCGCCGATGACCGTCGTCGTTCCCGGCGACCAGGGCTTCCCGCCCGCCAAGGTCGTGCCCGGCGCAGTCGGCGACTCGCGCTACAGCCCGCTCGTCACCACCGGGAACGGGATCGTCCTCAACGCGTCTCCCGTCGCGAACGCATCGGGCCGCAGCGACGGTGTCGTCTCGCTCGACAGGAAGAAGGGGCTCGTGACACTGAAGACGCTGACGGGCTTTTTCGCCGGCCAGACGGTCCACTACCTCCGCACCGACGCCGCGGTCGACGTCGTCGCCGCGCTCGAGGGCTCGACACTCGCCAAGAACCTCGACTTCGCTCCCGGCGCCGGCTCGAACGGACCGAAGTCGGCTCGCTCGGCGATCATCCCGATCGTCAACGGCCCGCGTGGCAAGGCGAACGCGCAGCGACAGGGTCTGCAGTCGGCCGTGCTGGGCGAAGGCAGCCCGTTGAACATCACCCAGTCGATCCCGGGCACCGCCGACTACAGCCCGATCTGGGACGTCCATCCCGCCGTCTGGAGCGACTCGGCCACGCCGAAGCGGCTCACCTCCTCCGCGCAGGTGGCGGCCGCGGTGAAGGCCGGCCGCCTCAGGAGCGGCGGCGACGGGCCGGCGAACGCAAGCCTCAGCGGCCTCAAAGCGGCGCCGTTCATCTCCAACTGTCCCACCGTCGCCATCGGTTGACGGCCACCAGGCGCCTGCCGGGAGGACCGCTCCCCGGCAGGACGCCCCATTTCAGCCGCTCGTAAGGAGGCTGCAGCCACAATGAGCGCGATGACGACAGTTCTGGTGGTCGATGACGAGCCGATCGTCCGCGAGGTCGTCGTCCGCTACCTCCAGCGCGAGGGCTACACGACGCTCGAAGCGAGCGACGGCGAGCGCGCGCGGATCATGCTCGAAGGCCAGAAGCCCGATCTCGTCGTGCTCGACGTGATGCTCCCGGGCACCGACGGGCTCGAGCTCTGTCGTTGGATCCGCTCGCGCTCGGAGCTCCCTGTGATCCTGCTCACGGCGCGCGGCGAGGAGGCCGACCGGATCGTGGGCCTCGAGCTGGGCGCCGACGACTATGTCACGAAGCCCTTCTCTCCTCGCGAGCTGGCGGCGCGCGTGCGCACCGTTCTTCGCCGCACGACGCCGCCGGTCGAGATCGACGAGCGACTCGTCTTCGAAGGGCTCGAGCTCGACGCCGGGACGCGCGAAGTGCGCAAAGAAGGCGAGGAGCTGAAGCTGACCGCGAAGGAGTTCGATCTGCTCTGGTTCCTCGCGAGCAACCCGCGCAAGGTCTTCTCCCGCGATCAGCTCATGAGCCGCGTCTGGGGCTACGAGGCAGCGCTCGACACCGGCACGGTCACCGTTCACGTCCGCCGGCTGCGCGAGAAGATCGAGGATCGACCTTCCCATCCGCGCTTCCTCCAGACCGTCTGGGGCGTCGGCTACCGGTTCGCGCCGTGATTGCGTTCGCGCTCGCCGTCGCGCTCGGGACGCTCGTGGCCGGGCTCGTCACCGCGCTCGGGTTGCGCCGGCTGCCGACGGTGCGGCTCCAGCTCGCCGGGCTCGCGCTGCTTTCCGTGCTGCTCCCGCTCGGCGCCGTCGTCGTCTCCGGCCTCCTGATGTTCCAGTCGGGGCACGACCTGACGATCCTCGCCGTCGCCGCCGGCTCGGCCACGGCTGCACTCGGAGCCGCGCTCCTCGTGGGCCGCTCGATCGCGAGTGGGCTGATCGGGCTCGTCGACACGTCTGCAGAGCTCGCCCGCGGCGACCTGACTGCGCGCGCGCCGGAGCACGGGCCGACGGAGCTGCGCGCGCTCGCGACTTCTTTCAACGAGATGGCCGGCAACATCGAGCGGCTCTTCGACGCGCGCCGGGAGCTCATCGCGTGGGCGAGCCACGATCTGCGCACGCCGCTCGCGAACATGCAGGCGATGCTCGAGGCGATCGAGGACGGTCTCGCCCAGCCCGAGGACTACCTGCCGGCGCTACGCGATCAGGTCCGCGCACTGACGACGCTCGTCGACGATCTCTTCGAGCTCGTACGGATCGACAGCGGCGCCCTGACGCTCGAGCTGCGCGAGGCTCAGCTCGCAGGTCTCATCGACGGCTGCCTGCGCGGGCTCGAGGCCGAGGCGCGGGCCCGGCACGTCAGCCTGGAGGCGCGCGTCGACGAATCGATCACAGCCCGCTGCGCGCCGGAGAAGGTCGAGCGCGTGCTCCTGAACCTCCTCGCCAATGCGCTCCGGCACACGCCGTCCGACGGCTCGGTCGCGGTCTTCGTCGAATCCGAGGCGGACGGGATCCGGGTCGTCGTGGAGGACACCGGCGAGGGCCTGCCGGCCGAGTCGCTCCGCCGGATGTTCGAGCGTTTCTGGCGCGGCGACCCGGCACGCTCGGCGCGCGGCGCCGGGCTCGGGCTCGCGATCGCCCGCGGCCTCGTCGAGGCCCACGGCGGCCGGATCTGGGCCGAGAACCGGCCCGGCGGCGGGGCGCGAGTATCGTTCACCCTTCCCGCCGCCTGATCTCGATCAGCGCCGAATCGATCAGTGCCGGGCGGTCGCCTCGACGGGCGGCGTGCCGAGCACGCGCCTGCCGATCGGCTCCATCGTCTCGTCGAACACGCTCTCGACGGTCGCGGCGGCGAAGAAGCCGAGCACGCGGAGCGGCGAGTCACCCGTCGCGTAGACATCGTGCGGGACGAGCTCCGGTACTAGGGCCAGCGCTCCGCGCATCACGGGCACTCGCTCGTCGCCGACGACGGCTTCCCCCGTGCCGTCGACGATGAACAGGATCTCCTCCGCGCTGTCCGTGTGCCGGCCGATGTGATCCCCAGGCTGAACCTCGAAGTAGACCGTCGATGCCGCCTCGCAGCCGTGAGCCGCGTATAGCGGGAAGGAGACGCGACCGCGCATCGTCGGATCGCTCTCGCCAACCCGACATCAGCTCCAGCTCCTCGATATGTGCGGTGACCATGCTTCCTCCCTCGTTTGGCTTGACGGAGTGTCAACCGTAAACTTGGTGTTACACTTTGTCAAGCCAAATGAGAATCTATGAGCAGCAAAAACGAGCGGAGACCGTGGCCGCCACGCGCGAGCGCATCGTGAAGGCAACGGTGGCCCTGCATGAGGAGGCGGGCCCGGCGCGGACGACGGTCGCCGCGATCGCTGCTCGCGCAGGAGTCAGCAGGCCGACCGTCTACAACCAGTTCCCGGACGACGGCTCGCTCTTCAACGCGTGCAGCGCCCACTTCCGTGAGCGACACCCCGCCCCGGAGCTCCTCGGCCTCGAGCTCGAAGAGGCGCTTCTCGCGCAGTACCGCTTCTACACGGCGAACGAGCGGATGCTCACCCATGTGTGGCGAGACGCGGAGATCCTGCCTTCCCTCGCCGCGGTCCTCGAGCCCGTCGGTCGACAGATTCGGCTCGTCGCCGCGGAGCTCGTCCGTCCGCTGGGGCGGCGTGGCGCTCGGTCGAAGCGCGCGGCCGCGTTCGCAGCCCTGGCGCTCGAGCTGCCTGCCTGGAGGAGCCTTACCCGCAGCGGCCTCGACGACGCGGAAGCGGCGGCCCTGATGGCTTCCCTCGTCCGGGCGGCCTAAAGAGCTCCAAGGGCCATCAAACGTCAGGCGCGGTGCTCTAACCAGACGTTCGGCTCGACGTGCGTTCCGATCCCGTCCTGAACGACGAGCGTCGAGAGGGCGCCGGGGAAGACGTACTCGCCGTCGGCCGGGAAGCTCATCCCCGTCCAGTCCTCCCAGTCGGGCACCGGAGCGCGCATGACCATCGATTCGGGAGCCGGAGCGACGATCTCGCCGCCGACGCGCTCGTGGAGTTGGATCCACGGGTCGAAGTGGGAGCCGTCCTCGCGCCGCCACGAGATGTACTCCTCGATCGTGATCAGCGGGTAGCGCTCCTTCAGCGTCGGCCGGACAGGAGCGATCACCGAGCCGAGACCGGCCGCCCGAGCCGTGGCACGGAACGCCTCGATCATTCGCGAGGAGAGCCGCTCGCCCTGGCGGGACGGGAGCACGCTGATCGCGAGCGCCTGGAGGCACGTCGGCTCGCGCTCGGAGCTCATCCCTCGTGCGAATCCTTCGTCCCAGCCGGAGGGTAGATCCGCGAGCGTTCCATCCCAAGGCACGGCGGTCGCGTGCGCCTCGGCGACGAACTCCTCCCCGTCTAGCAGCGCCACCTGGAAGTCCGGGAAGTCCTCGTAGAGGCGCCCCCAGTAGAGGCTGCCGGGCTCGTTGTGGTGCATGTACTCGGGGAAGGAACGACGGGAGAGCGTCTCGTAGCGGATCTCGCGCAGGTCGGGGCGATCCGCATATCGGACGAGGTTCATGTCCGCTCCAGCAGGGCCACCGCCTCGGCGGCGAGCCCGTCTCCCCGTCCAGTGAAACCGAGCCGATCGGTGGTCGTGGCGCGCACGTTGACGAGCTCGGCTTCGACGCCGAGGGCTCCGGCGAGCCGGCGGCGCATCGCTTCCCGATGCGGTGCGATGGTCGGTTCCTGCCCGATCAGCACGCAGTCCGCATTCACGAGCGCGTACCCGGCGGCCAACACCTGGGCGTATGCGTCCCGGAGCAGCTCGAGCGAGTCGGCGCCGCGCCAGCGCTCGTCGGTGGACGGAAAGAGCGCGCCGATATCCGCGAGCCCGGCGGCGCCGAGCAGCGCATCCGTGAGCGCGTGCGCGATCACGTCACCGTCGGAGTGCCCGGCCAGGCCCCTCGGGTGGTCGATCGCGACGCCGCCGAGCACAAGCGGCACCTCGCTCGCGAAAGCGTGCGCGTCCACACCGAGACCGATCCTGAGCTCAGACATCTACGAGTGCCTCCGGGAGCTCGGCCAGCGAGTCGATCTGGAGGTGAGCGCGCTCCGCTCCGGGCTGGAGGTAGCCCCACGGCCCGCGGCGCACGTGAACCGCGACAAGTCCGGCCTCGAGCGCCGGCAGGACGTCGTTGTCAACCCGGTCTCCGACGTAGGCGACCTCGCCGGCGTCGCAGCCGCCCTCGGCGACGACGCGCTCGAAGAAGGCGATGTCGGGCTTGCGGACACCCCACCGCGCCGAGGATCCAATCACGTCGGCGGGCAGGCTCTCGCTGCGCGCCCATTCCTCGAGCGTTGCGGTCTGGTTGCCGGCGATCCCAACGAAGTAGCCGCGCCGGCGCAGCTCCTCGAGGCAGGGCAGGGCGTCAGGGTAAAGGTCGCCCCGCTCGTAGACGAGCCCCTTGTCGCTCGGGCGTTCGACCCCGAGATGCTCCCAGAGCGCAGTGTGCTCCTCGTCGCGCGCGATCGTCACGCCCACCGCGGCCCAGAGGACATGCGGCTCCAGCCCGAGCCGTTCGGCGAAGAGGCGCCAGTAACGCTGCTCGTTGACAAGCGTCTCGCCGACGTCGAAGAAGACGGCGCTTACAGCCATGACGCGACGAGCTCGAGGTCGGCTTTCGTCGTCACCTTCACGAGGCGCGGGTCGCCCTCGACGAGGGTGACGCGGCCGCCGTTCCGCTCGACGAGCGTCGCGCAATCGGTCGCACCCGCACCGTTGCCGGCATAAGCTCGGCGCAGGACCGGAGCGAGGAAAGCCTGCGGCGTCTGCACAGCGTAGAGGCCGGTGCGATCGACGGTCTCGACGATCGCACCGTCCCGCACGCGCTTCACGGTGTCCGTGAGCGGAAGGCCCGGCACGACCCCGTCCCAGCCGTCGGAGAGCGGTGCGAGAACGCGCTCGATCAGATCCTCGGTGAGCAACGGACGCGCCGCGTCGTGCACGAGCGCTACGGCCACGTCCTCCGGGACTTCGGCGAGAGCTGTCCTGACCGACTCGGCCCGGGTAGCCCCACCGGTGACGGCGGCGACGACCTTCGTCGCGCTGAGCTCCTCGGCGAGCAGGATCGTCGGCTCCTCCCAGCCGGCCGGAACGGCGATCACTATCGCATCGATCCAGCCGGAGTCCTCGAGGCGGCGCAGCGGCTCGGCCAGGAGCGGCAGCTCGCCGAGCCGGACGAACGCCTTGGGCCGCTCCTCACCGAGCCGCTCACCCGTCCCCGCCGCGACGAGGAGGGCCCAGACGCTCATTCCTTCCGGAAGGGGCCGCTACGCCGCCGTGGCGGCTGCGGTCTTCGCCTTCGACTTCTTCTTCGGGGCCGGCTTCTCGCCGACACCGGCGAGGACGCCGTCGAGCCACTCGGCCGCCTCGTCCTCGTCCACGCCCTTGGCGTACATCAGCTCGGAGGCGAGGATTTTCTTCGCCTTCACGAACATCTGTTTCTCGCCGGTCGAGAGCCCCTTCTCGTGGTCGCGCAACGAGAGATTCTTGACGACCTCCGCCAGCTCGAAGATGTCCCCCGTCTTCATCTTGTCGCGGTTGTGCTTGAAGCGGCGGTTCCAGTTCTTCGGCATCTCCGACTCGCCTGCAGTGAGAGCCTTGACCACGGTCGTGACGAGATCCTCCTCGATCACTCCTCGCAGCCCGACCTTCTCGGCGCTTTCGGTCGGGACGTTCACGGTCATGTCGTTGTGCAGGATCTGGATCGTCAGGTACTCGCGCGTCTGCCCCAGAACCTCGCGCTTTTCCTTCTTGATGACCGTGCCTGCCCCGTGGTGCGGATACACCACCTTGTCGCCGACGTCGAACAAACCCGCCTCCCCTTCGTGAAAATTGCCCGAAACAGTGAAGAAGCCGGCGGTCAGGATCTCCGCCGGCGTGCGCAGCCACTATAGCAGAAATCCCTGGAAAACCCCTCTTTTTGAGTGGATTTCCGTTATTTGCGGGGGTTTTTCTCACTCGGGGGCTCGAGCGCCACATGTAGGGCTTCGCGAAGAGTCTCCACCTCATGAACGTCGATCGCGCTCCGACTGCGGGTACTCGTCGGTGCGACGGCCGCCGCAACGCCGAGCTTGGCGCACTCCTCCAACCGTCGCTCGGATTGGGCGGCCACACGCAGGCGTCCGGTGAGTCCGATCTCGCCGAACGCCACCCAGCCTTCCCGCACCGGAACGCCGCGCGCGGCGGAAGCGATGGCCAGAGCGATCGCGAGGTCGGCCCCCGGCTCGTCGATCCGCATCCCGCCGGCGACATTGACGAAGACGTCCGCCGAGCCGAGCGCGAGCCCCGCATGGCGTGAACAGACCGCGACGATCATCGCGAGCCGCTTCGGATCGACGCCCGTACCGACACGGCGAGGCATCGCGAGATCGGTGGGTGCCACCAGCGATTGGATCTCGAGCAGGAGCGGGCGGGTACCTTCGAGCGCACAGACTACGGCGGCGCCGACCTCGCCCGCCTGGGTGCGGCCGAAGAGCTCGGAGGGATCGGGAACGCCGACGAGACCCTGGCCCGTCATCTCGAAGACGCCGATCTCGTTCGTCGAGCCGAAGCGGTTCTTCACTGCCCGCAGAATCCGGTGAGCGTGGTAGCGGTCGCCCTCGAATTGGAGCACGCAGTCGACGAGGTGCTCGAGCACGCGCGGGCCGGCGACTGCGCCGTCTTTCGTGACGTGGCCGACGAGGATGGTGGCGACGCCGAACTCCTTCGCCACCCGCAGGAGCCGTCCGGCGGCCTCGCGCACCTGACCGACGGAGCCCGGCGCGGAGCCCAGATCGGCTGCGTAGAGCGTCTGTACGGAGTCGATCACGCAGACGTCGGGCCGCTCGCGCTCCAGCGTCGCGCAGACGGCATCCAACTCGGTCTCCGCGAGGATCTCGATCCCGTCGGTGCCGCCGAGGCGTGCCGCGCGTAGCTTCACCTGGGCGGTCGACTCCTCACCCGTGACGAGGAGCGCGCGCCGGCCCGTTGCTGCGACGGCGCCGAGCGCCATCAAGAGCAGCGTCGACTTGCCGACGCCCGGCTCGCCGCCGACGAGCACGAGACTCGCCGGGACGAGGCCGCCGCCGAGAACACGGTCGAGTTCCGGAACACCGGTCGAGATCCGCTCGGCCTCCACGGCGGAGACGTCGACGAGCTTGAGCAGCGGCTTGGTGGCCCCGCGCGGTGCAGAGGCGGCTGTCGCTTCCTCGATCAGAGAGCCGAAAGCATCACAGCCGGGACACTTGCCGAACCAGCGTCCGGCCGAATAGCCGCACTCGGTGCACGCAAACTGGACTGCCGCCTTCGCCATCGTTCGAGGCTAGCCGCGCGGGCGGACGAGAACGTCGCGAGAATGTGCCGAGAGAGTGCCGAGACTCCGCGGCTCGAGCCTCGTCGTCCCCGACCAGCTCCAGTCCTCGACGCGATCGACGAGACCGGCACGGACCGGATTCCGCAGGGTGTAGGCGATTGTGCCAACGAGGTGTTCGTCGGTGACGATCGGCGTCGGCCAATAGCGCTCCCCAAACAAGTGCCCCCTGCGGTCGTAGCGGCGATTGAGCTCCCGTGCGTACTGGCTGTTCAGCATCTGCAGCCCGAGCGAGACCTGCGGCTCGCGGCCGGCAAATAGCAGGAGGTGGTAGTGCGTCTCCATCAGGCACCAGGCCACTACGCACCAGCCGACAAGCTTGGTCACCTTCTCGAGCAACGCGAGAAAGGCGAGCCGATCGAAGTCCTCGAAGAAGATCGGCGCGCGATCGACTCCGCGAGAAGTCATGTGCCAGGCGCTGCCAGGCTCGTAGATTCGGTGTTTGTACGGCATCTCCCCGAACGTAGCCGCCGGCGGCACGGCGAACGGGCGGCGGTGATGAATTGTCACCGTTCGGACACAGAATCGTTGCGAAGATCATGTCCATTTCGGCCACCCGTCGCAGAGACGGTCGCAGAGACGAAGATGAGCGGGAAACGCAGAAGGCCGCCTTCCGGCGGCCTTCTGCGTTCGACCTGCGAAGAGGTTCTCTACGCCTCGGTGTCGGTTTCCTCCGGCTCCGCAGGCTCTTCGGGCGGAACCGTCACCTTCTCGCGAGACGCATCGCCCTCGACGAGGGTGATGTCGACCAGCGACTCGTCCTCGACTGGATTCTCGCGACGCTCGACCATGATCGTCGCCCCCGGAGTCAGCTCGCGACCGAGCACGTAGTCGGCGAGCGGATCCTCGATGTACCGCTGGATCGCTCGGCGGAGCGGCCGCGCGCCCATAGCGGGGTCGAAGCCCTGCTCGACGAGCAACTCCTTCGCGTCGTCGGAGAGCTCGATCGAGACCTCGTGCGTGGCCATCTGCTCGCGCAGCCGCTTCAGCATCAGATCGACGATGTGCATGATCTCCGTCTTGTCGAGCTTGTGGAAGACGATCGTCTCGTCAATCCTGTTCAGGAGCTCCGGCCGGAAGACCTTCTTCAGATCTCCCATGACCCGGCTTTTCATCTCATCATAGGAAAGCCCCACCTCGTCGCCGATCGAGAACCCGAGCGTCTGGTTCTTCGAGATCTGGGCTGCACCGATGTTCGACGTCATGATCACGATCGTGTTCCGGAAATCCACCTTGCGCCCTTGCGAGTCCGTCAGCTTCCCCTCCTCCAGAATCTGGAGGAGGATGTTGAAGACGTCCGGATGGGCCTTCTCGATCTCGTCGAGGAGGAGCACCGAGTAGGGCTTGCGCCGCACCGCTTCAGTGAGCTGGCCACCCTCGTCGTAACCGACGTAGCCGGGAGGCGAGCCGACGAGCCGGGACACAGAGTGCTTCTCCATGTACTCCGACATGTCCACCTGGATCATCGCGTCCTCGTCGCCGAAGAGGAACTCGGCGAGCGTCCGTGCAAGCTCCGTCTTGCCGACGCCCGACGGGCCGAGGAAGATGAACGAGCCGGTCGGCCGCTTCGGATCCTTGATCCCGGCCCGTGCCCGGCGGATCGACTTCGAGACCGCGATCACGGCTTGGTGCTGGCCGATCACGCGCTTGTGAAGCTCGTCCTCCATCCGGATCAGCTTCTGCGACTCCGCCTCGGTCAGCTTGAAGACGGGGATCCCCGTCCACATCGAGACGATGTCCGCGATCTCGTCCTCGCCGACGACGGGCTGTTCATCCGACTCCTCGGTGCGCCAGTTCTCCTCGAGCTCCTTCTTCTTCTGCGTCAGCTTGCGCTCCTTGTCGCGCAACGCCGCGGCCTTCTCGAACTCCTGCGCCTCGATCGCGTTCTCCTTGTCGGTGCGCACGCGCTCGATCTCGTCCTCGAGCTCGCGATAGCGCGGCGGCGCGGTCATCGTCTTGATCCGGAGCCGGGAGCCGGCCTCGTCGATCAGGTCGATCGCCTTGTCCGGCAGGTGCCGGTCCTGGATGTAGCGATCGGCCAGCACCGCCGCTGCGCGGAGCGCCTCGTCGGAGATCTGGCAGCGATGGTGCGCTTCGTAGCGGTCGCGGAGGCCGCGCAGGATCTGAACGGTGTCGTCGATCGTCGGCTCGTCCACGCGCACCTGCTGGAAGCGGCGCTCGAGCGCGGCGTCCCGCTCCAGGTACTTGCGGTACTCGTCGAGCGTCGTCGCGCCGATCGTCTGCAGCTCCCCGCGCGCGAGCGCCGGCTTCAGGATCGAGGCAGCGTCGATCGCACCCTCGGCAGCTCCGGCGCCGACGAGGTTATGGAGCTCGTCGATGAAGAGGATGATGTCGCCCCGCTGCATGATCTCCTTCATCACCTTCTTCAGGCGCTCCTCGAACTCGCCGCGGTACTTGGAGCCGGCGACGAGAGCGGCGAGATCCAGGGTGTAGATCTGCTTCCCCTTGAGGATCTCGGGCACCTGGTTGGAGGCGATCCGGGAGGCGAGCCCTTCGACGACGGCGGTCTTGCCGACGCCCGGCTCGCCGATCAGAACCGGGTTGTTCTTCTGGCGGCGTGAGAGGATCTGCATGACGCGCTCGATCTCGGTCTGACGCCCGACGACAGGGTCGAGCTTGCCCTCGGTCGCAGCCTTAGTCAGGTTGCGACCGAACTGGTCGAGGAGCTTCGAGCTCTTCGATTTCTCGCCGCCGCCGCCGGCGCCGCCGGCACCTTGCTGCCGCCGGCCGGGGCCGGAGAGCATGCGGATGATCTCGTTGCGGATCTTCTCGGCGTCGGCGTCGAAGTCGAGCAGGATCCGCGCGGCGACACCCTCGTTCTCGCGGACGAGTCCGAGCAGGATGTGCTCGGTGCCGATGTAGTTGTGGCCGAGGGAGAGCGCCTCGCGCAGCGCCAGCTCCAGCACCTTCTTGGCGCGCGGCGTGAACGGAATCTGACCGGTCGTTACCTCGTCACCCTGGCCCACGATCCGCGCCACCTGGGCCCGCACCTCTTCCACGGTGATGTCCAGCGACTCGAGAACGCGCGCGGCGAGCCCTTCTTCCTCGCGGAGGAGGCCGAGCAAGATGTGTTCCGTACCGATGTAGTTGTGCTTGAGGGCGCGGGCCTCGTCCTGGGCGAGGACGACGACCTGGCGAGCCCGTTCAGTGAATCGCTCGAACATGCTTCCTTCGACCCTCCTTTCGTCCTGACCTCCGAAGGTCGAGCTTCCGACCTCCGGGTCGTAAGTCCAGCCATGGTAGCCAACGGCACGGCAACGACGCTCACCGAGGCACCTGTGCGGCGCTCCGACTTCAGAAAGGCAGATCCCACGGCCAGTAGAGCCCGCCCTGGTCGCCGCTGCTCGATCGAGATCCGCGCCGGACACACGACCTGCAGCAGATGAAGACACACCGATCGCCGCTCTCGCCGGGAACATGGTACGCCAGCCAGCCGCGAAAGTCATCGGGCGACGAGGCTCGCCCGCACACAGCGCAGTGCAGCTCGGTCAAAACCAGCACGCAGGGACTTTCATGGAGGATTCCCGAGGCCTTTCGCTCGAAGGCACCTACCCTAACGAACCGATCAGCCAACCGCAGGCGACGCACAGCGAGATCCCGATCAGCCACGGGCTGAGCTGTCGGAGTCGCCGCTGCCAGTGGCGCCGAGAATGCCCTCGAGAGCCGTGCATCAGTGCCGACATCGGTAGCTCCCTCTCGGCCACGTCCGCAGACGTTCCAATGTGGCCGTTGCGGCGACTCTAGAGCACCCGCTGGCGTTGTCAACTGTGGCGGATTGCGCCTACAGATTGCCAACGAGGAATCCTGCGGCAAGCAGGACCGCGATGGCGGTGAACCAGCCCACCAGAGTGACCAGCCGTTCCTCCCGCCACCGAGCGATCCGGTAGGCGAGGGGCGGCGTCGTCCGGGGAGTCTCCTGGCTCACGAGATGGTCTTCGGCAGAACGAGCCGGCGACTTGAGCAGCAATTCCTCACCAGCCGCGGCACGACCGTCGGCCGCGTCGTACAGTGACGCATCGGCGGTCCGGATCCACGCGAGCACGGGGAACAGGCGCGCCTGGCGCTCACCGTCGTCGTTCCGGCGACCAACGATCCGCCCACGCTGGCACGGTGCCTCGCGGCGATTCGGGCCGCGGCCGATCCGCCCGAGGAAACGATCGTCGTGGGTGAGCCGGCGAACAGCGGGCCGGCGCGCGCTCGCAACCGGGGCGCGCGACAGGCCGCGGGCGATGTCCTCGTGTTCGTCGACTCGGACGTCGAGGTCCATGCCGATGTGTTCGCATGCATCCGCCGGTCGTTCGAGGAGGATCGCGGGCTCACGGCGGTCTTCGGCTCTTACGACGATCGACCTGAGGCCGACGGTGCCGTTTCCGCCTTCCGCAACCTTCTCCATCACCACGTACACCAGCGAGGCGCGGGTCGCGCGACGACGTTCTGGGCGGGCCTCGGAGCCGTGCGACGCGAGACGTTCCTTGCCACTGGCGGATTCGACGAGCTGCGCTTCCCGCGGCCCTCCGTCGAGGACATCGAGCTCGGGATGCGCCTCGCATCCGACGGCAACCGGATCCTGCTCGACCCATTGCTCCAGGGCACCCACCTGAAGCGCTGGACGTTGGCGGAGATGCTGCGCACGGATCTCCTCCGGCGGGGTGCCCCCTGGGTCGCACTTCTCCTGGACGGCGGCTCGTCTTCCACCGCGCTCAACCTCGGGTGGCGCCAGCGTGCAAGTGCCGGTGCGGCCCTTGTCCTCGCGCTCGCGCTCGCGACACGCCGGCCTCGGGGCGCGGTCGGAGCCTCGATCGTCTTCGTCGTGCTGAACGCAGAGTTCTATGCCTTGCTCCAGCGCAGGCGAGGAAGCCGCGTCGCGGCAACCGGAGTCCTGCTCCATCTCCTCCACCAAGGCATTGCTCTCGCCTCGGTGCCCGTCGGACTTGGTCTTTACCTCCGCCGCCGCGGGCTACGAGCCTGAACGACCTGGGCCTCGCTGGGTCTTTTCGCGTCAACCCGGTCAAGAAAATCCGTGGTGACGCCGATGAGCAGGTATCCGCAGGTTGTACAGCTCATTCGCGATCGTCGTCCTGATGGTCTCCGTGCCGGCGTCCGCCGCGACGAGCGCACCCACGCCTCGGCACAGCAAGAGTCAAGCCGAGCTCAACCTCCTGCACGCCTCCAGGGTGCTAGCGCGCTGGAAGGTCGGCCTCGTGGATCCTCGGACGAACCTACTCAGAGGCAACACCGTTGCCGTCTGCGAGGGACGCGGACGCCCACTCGAGGCTCGCTATCCGCGTTTCGTCTGCGCCCTCCGCACTCGCACCCGCATCGTCTCCGTGAGCTACTGGGCCCAGCGAAGCGGCGGTTTCGAGATCCGCAAGGTCGGTGTCCGTCCGCGGCTCAGGTGAGCGGTCACCGTCCTGCCGGTCGCCCCGCCTCGAGGACGAAGCCGGCAGCGGTCGCGAGCTGTGCCGCTGCGACAAGCAGGCCTACTCGAAGCCCGCGCTCGGCTCCCCTTCGCAGCAAGGACGCGTAGAATGCCGGTCGTTCGATCGGAATGCGTGTACCACTCTGTCGCCGGAACCGGTAGGCGCCACGACCGTAGCGAAGCTGTTGCCGCCAGAAGGATCCGAGGCGGAGACGCTGAAAGTGCAGAACAACGCCCTTCGGCTCCAGCTGGAGGACATAGCCTGCGCGGACCAGCCGAGCACACCAGTCGCGATCCTCGCCCCCGGGTGACTGGAAAGACGCATCGAACGAAATCGTGCGCGCGACCTCGATCCGGCAACCGAGGTTGTTGGACGGCGCAAAGGAAACCCGCCGCGATTGCTCGACGATAGGCACGACGAGCGCATTGGCGATGATCTGCGAAGCCTCGGCGAAAGGGTTGTCCCCGTCGCCGTTAATCGTCGCCCCGGCAACGGCGTCGGCTCCGTCGTTCAGCGCCTGTACCAGTCGCTCGGCCCACTCCGGCTCGGGACGGCAATCGTCGTCGGTGAAGAGCACGTGACGACCGAGAGCGGCGGAAACGCCCACGTTCCGTGCGACTGACGGCCCGGCGGCGGGAATGCGAACAAGACGGACGTGCTCGTACCGTCCGACGATCTTCGTGACGTGCCGCTCGTCCTGCGATCCGTCGTCAACCACCACGACTTCCAGCGTGTCGCGGATCGTCTGTCGTGAGAGCGCTTCGAGACAGACGTCAAGCGCGGAGGGCCGATCCCGTGTCGGCACGACGACCGTCGTCGGCCTCTCGTCCACATCGCTTCGCCCGCGCGAGGCGGCGTCGGTGATCGAAGGCATCCGCCCGAAGCTAGCTGTCCTACCCACGGACGTTGTGAACGCGGCTGATTGGGGGCCGGTCTCCGATTGAGCTGTGCGGCCTGCGTTGGTTGTAGTGCCTGAGCCAGTGTGGCAGCGCGTCGGCTCGGTGTCGAGAGGTGCGGTAGCGGAGGCCGTAGGCCCACTCGCGGGCCATCGTCTGGTGGAAGCGCTCGACCTTGCCGTTGGTGCGCGGCCGGTAGGGCTCGTTGGTCAGGTGATGGATGCCGCGGTTGGCGAGCAGCTCGCTGAGTGAGCGGTTCTTGACGTAGCTGAAGGCGTTGTCGGTCATCACCCGCTTGGCGGTGATGCCGTGGCTTGCGAAGAAGGCGAGTGCCCGCGCGAGGAAGCCGGTCACGGTCGCGGCCCGCTCGTTTGGGTGGAGCTCGACGTAGGCCAGCCGGGAGTCGTCGTCGACGATTGCGTGCGCGAAGTCGTAGCCGACGCGGGTCTCGGGGCGCATCCAGTTGCGCGAGCGCTGGGAGCGATCACCTGTGACCGCATGACCGGCCGCTCGAAACGGGCGTAGCGGCTGACGTCGATGTGCAGGAGGTCGCCGGGGCAGGGCCACTAGCGTAGCGGTTAGCAGGCTCCTTCGCGGCCCGCGCGGGCCGCGAGATCCCCGCCCGATAGAGCACCTTTCAGACGGTCGAGTGGGCGAAGCCGGTCGCCGCCGCGACCAGGCGCGGACCCCAGCCAGTCTGGCGCCGGCAAGCGCAGATCGCCTCCTGCAACTCCGGCGCGAGCTCGCGCGGGCTGCGCCGCGGACGGCTCGAACGATCGACAGGCCAGTGAGGCGCGCGTCTCCTCGCCCGCCTCGCGCCAGCGCTGCCACCATCGGTGCGCCGTCGCCGGCGAGACATTGAAGCGCCGGGCGGCGCTCCTGATCGAGCAGCCAGCCTCGATCGCCCGAACCAGCGCCAGACGAGCAGCTAGTCCGAGCTTCGCGTTAGCGTGCAAATACATCCGAGCCCTCCTTCGTGGGCGTGGTCTTCGCAGACCCACAGCCTGAAGGAGGGCCAGATAGAACCCCTCAGCCGTTCACAACCTCTGTAGGCACGTCAGCTAGCTAGCCACGATTGAGAAGCTCGGAGTCCTGGTCTCGCAGCCCTCCGCTCCCCGGCGGGTGAGCAGAACGGACCAGATCGAAGTTCAGCGCCGCGTCGACTGCCTCCCCTTCCTCGAGGTACTCCTCCTCGACGTTGACCGACCAGACGTCGTGGCTCGAGCCTTCGACGAGGTTGAGCGTCGCGAGGACCGCCGTCCACATCGAGTGATCCTGATTGTTGTAACGATGGAGTCCGTTCCGGCCGAAGGTCTCGAGATTCTCGAACTGCTCGAGGTAGTCGCGGAGCACCTCGACCGCCTCTTCGTAGTCGCCGTCGTACATCGGGTATGCCTTCGGAACGAGAACCTTGACGCCGTCGAAGACAAGCGCCGGATCGATCAAGCCGATCTTGGCGAGTTCTGCCGTGGCCAGCTCCACCGCCTCCTTGTCGGACATCCGCCAGATCTCGTCACCCTCGAAGCAGAAGTACTCGACACCGAGGCAGGTTGTCCCGGGCTTCACCATGTCCTCGCTCCACGCGCCATAGTTCTGGATCCGGCCGGCGCGGGTGCCGGGGTCGTGGATGTAGATCCAGTTGTCCTCGAAGGGCTGCGCCTCGGTCGTCATCAGCGCGACGAGGCACAAATCGCGGTACCTGAGGCGACCTGCCGCGGCCAGGACATTGGCGGGAGGTGGAGGGTCCATGCTGAGGACGAGATCGCGAAGGGCGATGCTCGAGAGCACGCCGTCCACCGCATGCTCCTCCGTGTGTCCGTTCGAGCCGACGACGATGCTCCTGACCCGGCTGCCGTCGTGCTTGATCGAGCTGCACCTTTGCTCGAGGTGAACAGGAAGTCCCAGATTCTCGAGGCGTTGCTGGAACGCCTCCCACATCTGACCGGGGCCGAGTCGCGGGTATCGGAACTCTTCGATGAGCGTGGTCACGTGATCGCGGCTCAAGCCCAGAATCGAGAGCACAGCTTTGCCGAGCGAGAAGTTCTTGATCCGCTGCGCGGCCCATTGAGCGCGGATCTCCGATCCCGGAATCCCCCAGACCTTCTCGGTATACGTTCGGAAGAACGCGTCGTAGAGTCGCTTGCCGAACCGGATCGTCACCCAGTCCTCGAAAGACTCGGCGTTCTCACCCCTGCGGCGCATGCTCCAGAGATACGAGAACGCACAGAGCATCGACTCGCCCAGCCCAAGCCGACGCAGCACGTCGTTCGCCCTGAGCGGATACGCGAGGAACTGTCCGTTGTAATAGATCCGCGACAGCCGCGGCCGCGTCAGGAAATCGGCGCCCAGCATGTCCTCCCAGAGGCTCTCGATCTGCCGCAGCTTCGTGAAGAAACGATGTCCGCCGAGATCGAACCGAAAGCCCTCGAACTCGACGGTCTTCGCGATCCCGCCGACCGTACCCTCCGCCTCGAAGACGGCGCCCTTCTGTCCACGCCGAGCGAGCGTCCACGCCGCCGTCAGGCCCGCAGGGCCGGCGCCGAGCACGGCAACGCCGATCGAATCGGCTTCTCCGGTCGTCGCTCGAACGCCCGGGCGCAGCGCCTGTTCGAGCGCCGGAAGCTCGGGGGACGGCTCGACGGGAAGCCGCGGAGCCGTCTCCCGACTCCGCGTTGTCGTTGCTGCCGGCGCGTCGAGCGCGGAGATCTGGACCGGGGCTCCCCCGGAGGCAAGCGAGCGGTCGACGGCATCGATCATCCGCACGACCTCAAACCCGAGCTCCGCGGTCGATCGAGCCTCACTGCCGTCGGCGATCGACTTGCAGAAGTCGTCCAGCTCGAGCGCGAGCGGCTCGCTCGGGTCGATCTTCGGCGAGACGATGTCGCCGGTTCGGTAGCTCAGCCGGTACTCGCCGAAGTTCTCCGGGTCGGGCAGCGTCACACCCGCGTCGAAAATCCGAACGGGTTCGTTGCTTGTGTCGTCGTAGACGACCATCTTGCGCGAGCCCACGATCGCCGTCCGCCGCAGCTTGCTCGGTGCGAGCCACGAGAGCTCCACGTGGGCAATCGTTCCGGTTCCGTACCGAAGGTTGATGAAGGCAACATCGGGGGTGCCCGGCACAAGGCATGCGCGACTGAACGCGGCGACCTCGGTCGGACTTTCGCCGAGCCAGTAGCGGAGAATGGAGAAGTCGTGCGGCGCGAGATCCCAGACGACGCTCACGTCGGGCTGGTGGAGGCCAAGGTTGACTCGGCTCGTCGCGATGAAGTAGACCTCGCCGAGCTCGCCCGAATCGATGAGCTCCTTGATCTTGACGACCGGCGGGCTATAGAGGAACGTGTGCCCCGGCATGAGCACAAGACCAGCTCTCCTCGCACACTCGACCAGGCTCTGCGCACTGGAGATCGACTCGGCCAAGGGCTTCTCGACGAAGACGTGCTTGCCGGCGGCGAGCGCCGCAGATGCAAGTGGATGGTGGGTCGAGACCGGTGTCGCGAGCGCAACCGCGTCGATCGAGCGGTCGGCCAACACCTCGTTGAAGCTCTGTATCTGAGGCACCCCGGGATAGCGCGCTCCAACGTCCGCCAGGGCAGCGCGATTTGCGTCGCAGAGAGCCGCGAGCTGCGCCGATGGGAGCGCCGCAACGACCCGGGCGAGATTGGGTCCCCAGTAGCCGAGGCCGACAACGGCGATGCGGATTGGCGAGGGAGCGTCCGGCTCGAGAATCGCGCGACGACGCATCAGACCGTCTCTCCCTTGCGAAGCATCGAGACCGGCGTCCGGCAGAGAAGGCGCAGATCGAGGCCGAGTGACCACCCGCGAACGTAAGCGACGTCCAAGTCGAGCGCCTCCCGCAGAGTCGTTCGCGCCCGCGCGGTCACCTGCCAGAGACCCGTGAGCCCGGCCGGGAGGAGAAAGCGCTCGAAGTGATGCGGCTCGTACAGCTCGGTCTCGTACGGGAGACACGGCCGCGGCCCGACGAGCGACATATCACCGCGGATCACGTTGATGAGCTGGGGCAACTCATCGGCGCTCAGGTTGCGCAGGAGCTTTCCGAATCGAGTGACGACATCGTGACGCTCGAGCTTGTAGAGATTGTTGGTGCCGGGTGAGGCACTCGTCGTCATGATCTCGCGAACATACTGTCGATGAGAGGCGTCGTCGGTTTCGACTCGCATCGTCCGAAACTTGTACATCGAGAATTCGCGCATGCCCATGCCCAGTCGCGTCTGCTTGAAGAACACAGGGCCCGGCGAATCAAGCTTGATCAGCAAGGCAATGATCGGAAACAGCGGGGCGATGAGCGTGAGCGCAAGCGCCGCACCCACAGCGTCGACGCATCGCTTCGCAAGGAGCGCGCCCCGCGAGACGTCGCCTGACGGAAGGCCGAGAAGCGGCAGGCCTTCGACGTCGTGGATCCCGAATTCGGAGCCGATCACCTCGAACAGGCGCGGCACGATGTCGACCTGGACGTCGCGGCTAGGGAGCGACCGGATTGCGTCGAGCAGCTCCCCGTGTCGATCGTTCGAGAATGCAACCACGACCCGGTCGACGCCATAACGCTCGACGATCTCGCGAAGATCCGCCGGCGCTCCGAGCAACGTGATCCCTGATAGCTCCGACCGCAGCTCCTTCGGCTCGGCATCGACGAAGCCGACGAGCTTGATCCCATACTCGGGATGCAGGAGCAACTTGCGACCGATGAGCTGCCCGATGTCCCCCGCACCGACGATCACCGCGTTCTGGATGTAGGCGGGACGCCGGCGCGAGTAGCTGCGCGCGAGTCCACGATTGAGTGCAACGAGACCGATTGCGAGGGCCCAGAACCCGATCAGCCGACCAGGATCTGCGGTCTGCGCGAACAGAGACGAGGCGATGAATGCAATCCACGCCCCGACTGTGACGAAGTGAAAGACGTCCGCGAACTCGTCGATCGTCGAGTGATTGGTGTTGCGCTTGTCGCCGGAGTAGAGGCCGTAGAGCCGAGCCGCCATCAGCCAGACCGGAAGCGCGAGCAGGTATGCGGTTCCCCTCCCTGGGGCGACGAGGCCGGACAGGAGCAGCGCGCCGAGCAAGCCGATGAGGTCGGCGGCGACCAAGAGCGGCAGCAGCAGCCGTCCGCGCGCGCCCCGGGAAGGCGCGATCCCAGCGATGGTGCCCGGATCTATGTAGTCGAGGCCCTCACCCCGCAGAGGGGTACCAAGGCTTTCGCCAGCCGCATCCACCGTCAACGTACTCCTCTCCCCTCCACAGTGCGCCGCCGATACACCGCAGTACCGCAGTCCACACCAACAGAATGTAGGCGCAGGTCCCCCACTCCGCAATACCCCTTCGGGGGGTTTCGCAATCGCCAGCGCCGAAGAAGGGGTTCGAGTTTCCCAGCTCAATCGTCCGGGCTGAGCTCCTCCCGTAGGCGGGCGCGCGCCCGGTGCAGGGCGACCTCGACTGCGTTCTGCTTCATGCCCACGAGATCGCCGATCTGCCGCGCGCTCAGATCGCTGCCGTAACGGAGAGCGATCAGATCTCGATCGCGCTCGTCGAGCTGGGCCACGGCTGCCGCAACCGTGAGCCGGCGCAGGCTCTCTGCTTCGAGCTCGCCCGCGGCGGACTCGGCGCCGAGATCGCCGTTCGACTGAGGGAAGCTCGGCCTCCCGGCGGCGTCGATGCACCGGCGCGCGATCCCGATCAACCAGCCGATCGGCTCTCCGAGTGATGGGTCGTACGCGTTCCGATAGCGAAGCGCCCTTTCGAAAACGTCGCTCGTGACGTCTTCGGCATCAGGGCCCGCTCCGATCCGATAGGCGACGTAGGCGTAGATCCGCGGCACCAGGCGCGCGACGTCTGCGAGCGGATCGTTCGAGCGAGCCATCAGCCGCTACCTGTGGACGAGCGCAGCGAGACGACGCTCGGCTCGAGTGGATTGAGCGCCCTCGCACGACGAATCGCGCGGGATCTTGCCGATCCCGTCTCTGCGACGGCAAGCTCGGACCACGCGCGCCAGTCGTTCGGATCGAGGGCAACCGCCTTTCTGAAGCTCATTCGCGCGCCGGCTGTGTCGCCGGAGCCAAGACGCGCCTCGCCACCGACGACCCAGGGTCGGGCAGACCACGGCATCCACCGTTCAGCCCGCGCAGCGGCAGTGGCGGCGTTCTGCCAGCGCCCCGCCTCGACCGCGTCCTCGGCTTCGGCCAGAGCGCTGTTGCCGAGCAATCCCACCAGAGCGAAAGAACCTGCGGCGAGCGCGGCGACGAGAATGCCGGCGCGGGGAAACGGTCGCAGATCCCGCTCGAAGCCGCCGCGCGCGGCGAGCACGATCACGCCTCCGCACAGCAGCCCCGCGAGCGTGACGGCACTGAGCTCCCAGTCCCAGTCGACCCCTGCGTGGACCAGGAACGCCGCATATGCGCCGAGCCCACCGGCGACGATCGAGCCCCGCGAGCTGCGCCAGAAAGCGACGACAGGTACGGCGAGCGTTCCCAGCAAGAGCGCGAGGCCGATCGGCCCGAGCTCGGCAAGCGTCTCGACATAGAGGCCATGGGCGTCGCGAACCTTGAGCGGTGTCTCCCTTGTCTGAAGCCAGAACCGCTCGTAGCTCCCTGCCCCTGAGCCGAGTATCTGATGCTCGCGATAGTCGTCCCACGCGGCTGCCCACAAGTCGGCTCGACCGTTGCCCGAGAAGCTCAGCAGCCGTTCGTTCAGATCGCCCCGCACGCTCGGAGGTGGCGCCTTGAACGCCGCGTAGCCCTTCGAGACGAGCTCCACCGGACCGCCGAGCCGGACGACCACGAGCGACGCGGCGACCAGAGCAGCCGCGACGAGAGCGCCGCCGAAGGCGCGCTTCAGCGTTCGCCCTGGCCGAACGCGTGGCTCCAGGAGCGCGAATCCCAGGATGACGACGAGTTGAACCACGATGAGGCCGAAAAGAATCCACGCCAGCCGATGTCCCTCGTCGACCGCCGCCGCACGAAGCGCGCCCTCATGCGTCAGAGCGTCTGCGCGCGAGCCGATCAGAACGGCGATCACCGGAACGGGCAGGACGATCAAGGCGGCGGTGACGATCCGGAGTCTCTGGCGAGCAACGACGAAGATCGCTGCGGCGCCGATGCCGAGCGCAATCCAGGCTCCGCGACTGAACGTGAAGTAGAGCGCCGGCAGGAGGACGACCAGAGCGACGGCCGCGCCGATGCGCACGGGGCGACGCTCGTGCAGCGCAAGTCCGATTGCGAGCAGGATCCCCATCACGCAGAAGATGCCGAGCCCGTTCCAGTAGCCGATCGAGCCCGAGAGCCGATAGACGGCAACGGGATCGAACCCGCCGAGTCGATCAGGAAAGAGCCGTGTCGCCAGGGCGTACAACGCCTCGAGCGAGATCGCGGCCGCGATGGCGGCGCTCAGCGCCGGAACGGTGTGGCGACGACCGAGCAGCAGAAAGGCGCCCAGACCGGTGACGTAGACGAGCCCGCGCTGCGCTTCGAGGAGCGACTGGGCAGCGTCATCCGACCACACGGCCGATCCCACGATCCAGAGGAGGAGCGCGGAGAGTGCGCCCAGCATCGCGGCGTCGAGCCGCCCCAGCTCGTAGCGCCCGCCCACAATCGCCCAGAGTCCGATCACCCAGGCGAGGGCGAGGGCAGTCCACCCCCACGACGGGGGGAAGTAGCCGCCTTGCGCACCCGCGAGGAGAAGGACGAGGAGCGTCGTGCCGACGATCGCGGCACTCGGCCCGAACGAGCGGCCGCCGGCGTGGGCGACGCTGAGCGGGGCAGCGGGTGCCGCGATCCGGCCCCGGCCCCGGAAGGGCACGCCTCTGGTCACGTCATCGACTCATCGAGCGAAGACGCCGACGCCCCTGACGGGTCGCGGCACCATCCTCTGCCTATCGCCGCTCGCCGGGCGACACCGGCGCCCGACTCGAGGGCCCCTGAGACTGCCTGTAGCCGTAGGGACCGTACCCGTAGCTCGCGGCCATCGAAGAACCAGTCAGGATCAGGCCGAGATTCGGGATCGACGTCGTCTCGAGGACGCGCCGGAGTTGTTGCAGCGCGGGCCGTGGAATCGACTCGACTCGCGAGACGACGAGCAGCGCATCGACCTGGCGCGAGAGCATCATCGCGTCGCCGACCGCCAGAACCGGCGGCGTATCGATGAGCACGAGGTCGGCTCGGGAGCGGAGTTGCTCGAGCAGATCGCCGAGCGCTCGGCTCGAGACGAACTGCGACGGGTCACCAGGCAAACGGACTCCGGCGGTCAGCACCTCGAGCGACGGAGTGGACGGACTGTGTCCATTCGTGCTGCGCTCGCTTCGCGCGCTGGAGAGTTGGGGCAGCTCGAGCTCCGGCATCGTGACCGTGAGCAGAGCCTCGTCGAGCGTCGCTTCGCCTCGCACGACCTCGGCAACCCCCGGCTGGCCGGACGAGCGGGCCGTGCTGAGTCCCGGATGGGACACCCGGCGGAAGAACACCGCGAGCGACGGTTGCCGAAGATCGAGATCGACCAGAACGACACGCCGACCCGACTGGGCGAACGCCGCCGCGAGATTCGCGACCGTGGTTGACTTTCCCTCGCGCTGAATGGCGCTCGTCACGAGAATGGTACGCGCGTCGAGCTCGAGATTCGCGAACTCCACCGTCGTCCGCAGCATTCGAAACGACTCGGCTTGGGGTGAGAACGGCTCGTGGATCACCGCGAGCCGCCGCTGGCGGCGCAGCCGACCGTACGGCTCGGCGAGCTTCGCGAGAACCGGCAGGCCGAGGACGTCTTCGATCTCTTCCTCGGACCTAACCCGCTTGTCGAGCGTCTCCCAGAGGAACGCGATGCCCAACCCGAGCACCAGCCCGAGGAGCCCTCCGAGGATCGCCACGCGCCGCGGACGCGGTTCGATCTGAAACGCCCCCGAGGCCGGCCGGACGACCGTGTTCGACGACTGTAACAACGCGAGTGTCTTGAGTTGTTGCTCCTTCTCGACGAGGCTGGCGTAGAGCGCTGAGTCCTTCTCGCCTTCGGCGCTCAGGTCCGAGAGCCGCTCACCGAGCTGTGCCTGAGCACGAACGAGGGTGCGCGTGTCAAGCTCGCTGCGATACTCCGTGAACGCCTCGGCGTAGGCGGTCGCGAGGTCTGCGGCCGTCTCCCGGTCACGGTTGCTGACCGTGAAAACCAGCAGGTCCGCGTTCGCCTTCGGTGTGACGCTCGACCCAGCGAGCAATTCGCCGGCGGTCGTCGACCCTCCGACCCTCTCAACGACGCGTTGCGCGACGTCAGGAACACGCGCAATATCCGCCTGCGTCTGCGCAAAACGCACGGGGTCCTGGTAAACGGTTGAATCGTCGATTCCCGTCACCTGTGCGCCGAGGCTCTGACGACTGAGCAATACCTCGGCGGATGCCTGGTAGACCGCGGGCTGCCTGAGCGAGATCGCAAAAGCTGTGGCGGGTACGAGGATGAGAGCGACGATGATCACCCACTTGCGGCGCCGCACGATCGCCAGATAGTCGGCCAACGCCAGCGGGCGCATGAAGCGCTCGGTCTGATTATTCGTCATCGGCTGCATGGACTCTCGCGAACATCACGTTAGCAACGGTTGGATCCGCCCCCTGGTCATCACTCGATCGAGTGAGCGATGCGCGTCCGGCGTAAGGTTCTACCCGCAAATCGGATATGAGAACCAAGCAGCAAGCAAACGACGGGGGAGAGTGGAATGGGCAGCAGGTGGAATTGGGGATCCGATGACGTGGAGCGCCGGCTCCGCGCCTCGCGCGCAAGGCCGCGCGAGGAGTTCGTCTCGCAAGTGACCGGATCCGTGCGGCAGGCATCGAATCGACAGGTTCGACGCCACTCGCGGGTTGCCTTCGCAGCGGCCATGACGGTGATGATGCTCGGCACCTTCGCCTCGTTCGGCGCGCTCAGCTATGCGGCGACCGGAGCGAGCGAGACGGTGCAGACGGTGAAGCGCATCGTCCACGGGCAGGCGCCGTCCGTGCGCAAGACGTCCGCCGCGTCGGATCAGTACAAACCGAAGGCGAATGTCGCAGTAGTCGTCAAGAAGAAGGCAGTAGTCGTCAAGAAGAAGGCTGTTCCGGCGAAGCCCGCCGGCCAGGTCCGAGGGGCCGTTGCGGCCCCGAACGCCCAAGTGGCTTCCAGCGGCGAACTGCCCTTCACGGGCCTCTCGCTTGGAGCGACGGCGATTCTCGGATTCGGACTAATCGGCCTTGGTGTCTTCTTGCGCCGTCGGGAGGCTTCGAGGGTCTCGTAGCCGGACTCGAAGAGAACATCCGCTGTGTTGACGGGCCGCCGCGAGCGGCCCGTCAGCTTTTCGGCTTTCGCCGACGCCGTAAGCTGAGGGAGTGTCGAGCTGTGTTGTCGCAACCGAACCGGCCCCTACGTTCGAGTTGGCGCTTGTGTGCACCGGGAACCAGATTCGGAGCCCCATCGCCGAAGCATTCGTCAGGAGGCTCGCCTCAGCGCTTCCGGTCGCGACGCAGTCGATGGGTCTTGTCGACCTCCGCGGAGAACCGCCTCCACAGGAGGCGATCGAAGCGGCGGCTGCCCTCGGACTCGATATCTCAATGCACCGATCGCGTTGGATGGAGCCGCTCGCATTGCAACACAGCGACGCTGTAGTCGGCTTCGAGCTCATTCATGTCGCGGCAGCCGTGGTGGACGGCGGGGCGCGAGCCGAGAGGACATTCATGCTGCGCGAGCTCGTCGAGTTACTCGAGCTGGTGGACGTCCCTGAGGGAAACGCCCCGGCGGAGCGTGCTCGGCTGGCGGTGGCGCGAGCCGACGAACGACGCCGCGCGCTCGGCCGGCGCAGCGTCGCAGCACCGGTAGACGACCCACTCGGGCGTGGTCGCGCGGCCTACCGCACCGCGGTACGGGAACTCGGCGAACTCCTGCCGCGGCTCATCAACGGTCTCTTTGGAGGCCGCGAGCCGTTCCGGTGACATACTCGAACGCGGACACAAGCCGGTGGGGCACGAGTGAGTGTGCGGCCTGAGATCGGGAGAAACAAGGAGAAGGCACCTTGAGAAGGCTGCTCAACCTGGCGAGCGCACTGCTCGTGAGCGTCAGGGCGAAAGACGTGAACGTCCTGCTGCAGGAAGCGCGCGGTCGCTTTCACTCGAACCGTGTTCATTACGGGCTACGACGTGATCTACGTGTCCCGTTCGCAGCCCCCGTCGCGCGGATTCCGCTCAAGATTCGTCCTTTGCAAGATTCCGATATGCCGGTTCTCCTTGCGATGGACGAGAACCAGATGTCGGCGAAAGGGCCTTACGTGCGGATGCACCGTCTCAACTTCGTGCGCGAAGACATCGGACAGTGCTATGTAGCAACGACTGACGGAGACGAGCCCTGCTACATGCAGTGGTTGCTTAGCGCAGGAGAGAACCCCGCGATCAAGCGGTATTTCAAGGGTATCTTTCCGGAACTCGGGGTGAATGAAGCGCTGTTAGAATACGCGTTCACCCGTGAAGGATATCAGGGCAACGGAATCATGCCGGCCGCAATGGCGCAGATCGCGGAGAGCGCGACAAAAATAGGTGCGGACTATGTCATCACGTTCGTGGATAACGACAACATTCCAGCGCTCAAGGGCTGCCAAAGGTCAGGGTTTCGGCCTTACGTCGTCCGGACCGATCGATGGCGGTTCTTTCGGAGAAACGTGACGTTCGAACCTCTGCCGCCAGGAGCGCCGTATCCTTTCGAACGCGAGCCCGTCGCAGATGTGGCAACGAGCTGGAGCTGCTTCTGACGGGATCAGGCCGTACGGCGATAGAGCATTTCGCCTATGACGCGACCCACCCACGGCGGCGAGTGCCGGATCATGGTTCGTCCGAACTTCCAGGCCGGCAGACGGCCGGTGTAGTTCCCCCCGGTTCCGCCGATGCTTGAATAGGGGATCGTATTCTCGGTACAGCCCCAACCGAGCTTGAAGCGACGAAGCGACTCGCTCTCCGGATCAGTCCGTCCGAAGTCGAATGTCTCATACCCAAGCTCGCATCCGGAGCGAATAGCTCTCGCGAATAACAGATCGTTCGGACGTAGGTGCCAGTGAGCGGCATCGGATGCCCCGTACTTATAAAGAACAGTCTGCTTTGACACGAGAAACACCGCACCGGCGACAGGCTCTGTGTGATGATGCGCCAACAGCAAGAAGCCTCGGCGCTGCTCCAGCATGCGCTGCCACAGTAGGCGAAAGAAACGTCGAGGCTGAATCGGTAGGCCAAGCCGTCTTCGTGTTTGAAGATGGAGTTCGTAAAAAGTATCCGTTAAGTCATGCTCCGACTCACCGAAAGAGATAATGAGTCCGTTGCGCTCGGCTTTTCGCACGTTTCTCAACACAGACGCACGGACGCGATTCATCACGACGTCAGGATCCGGATCGAGCTTCAAAGTGTGCGTCAGCACGACGCGAGTCTGCCGAGCGAGAGCAGATGGCAGGGCAGAGCGGATCTCGATTTCAGCGACGCTCACCCGATCGCGGATACGTACGAGTTCCTCGCCGAGCCGCTCGAGCATATTGTTGTCAACGAGCGGTGGACACACATCCGTAAACGGAAGCGAAACCCAGCGTGGCTCGCGAAACCGTCTCATTACTTCGATCATCGGAAGGCCGCCGATGATTTCGTCTTCGGCATCCGTCAACGCTAGAGCGAACGCTCGGAAACCGTAGCATTCCCCGAGCAAGAGAACCCATGCAGGATCGTGAAACACCATTGAATTGTTTCGCGTTCGCACGAACTCGGCCCACTTCGAGCTGTCTGCCGGCAAGTCGATCATCACCACGAGTCCGTCGAGCCTACCGCAGTAATGCTCCGTGTCACCGCCGATGAGGGATGAAACCACTAAGCCGAGACCGCTAAACATCGTCCTTGCCGCAGAGGAGTCCGCGGGAGCGCGCACACTTCGAGCGATCCACGCTGCCGGCCACAACATCGTCGCTGTAATGACGAGCGCCCACGAGTCGGTTGGAGGGCCACTTGTCTCGGATCTAGCACACCGGCTCGGCCGGCCGGTGTGGCGTCCCGAACTGGTGCGGAACCCAACATTCGCGCATGTTCTCTGCCGCGAACGAGTCGATCTCCTGCTGAACGTGCATTCGCTCCACGTGATCGCAACCGAGGTCGCGGAGGCCCCTTCGATCGGTAGCTTCAACCTCCACCCCGGTCCGCTGCCTGCGTACGCGGGCCTCGATGCTCCGAGCTGGGCGGTGTACCACGGCGAGCGCCGGTACGGGAGCACGCTGCATTGGCTGACGACCGAGGTGGACGGCGGCCCGATCGCCTACTCGACCGCCTTCGATGTCGATCCGGCAGAGACGGCGATCTCGCTCTACCACAAGTGCGTGCGACACGGAATTCCGCTCGTCTCGGAGCTCGTGACCGCGGCCGCGACCGGCGGTCGTGCCGCCATCCCCGCCACGCCGCAGAACTCGGCCGAGCGTCGCTACTTCCGCCGCGCGGTTCCTCACGACGGCTGGCTCCTCTGGAGTCTCGAGGCCCACCGCCTTGCCGCGCTCGTGCGTGCCTGCGACTTCGGGCCGTTCGATTCGCCTTGGGGAAGCGCGCGAACCGTGGCCGAAGGGCTCGAGCTCGAGGTGCTGCGCGCGACCGCGACCGATGAGGCAGCGACGTCTGAGCCCGGCACGATCGGCGCCGGTTCCGAGAACGGCGTGCTCGTCGCCGCCGCCGACAACTGGCTGCTCGTCGAGGCGGTGCGGGTCGGCGACGGCCGGGTCGACCCCAGGTCGGTACTCCGCGAGGGCACACGCTGCACCCCGATCCGCGAATGACGGCCGACGGTCCTCGGCTCAGAACTATTGTATGAATGTGTCAGGTCCCACGATCCGCGTGTTCACGACGTGTCCCCAGTCGAAGGACGGGGCGAGCGAGAGCTACGCAGCTCGCGTCGCCCAGGTTGCACGGTGGAGCGAGGACGCGGGCTTCCACGGCATCCTCGTCTACACCGACAACAGCCTCGTCGACCCCTGGCTCGTCGCCCAGCTGATCCTGCAGGAGACGAGATCGCTGAGCCCGCTCGTGGCGGTGCAACCCGTGTACATGCACCCATACGCCGCGGCGAAGATGATTGCCTCGCTCGCCTTTCTCCATGGACGCAGGCTCGACGTCAACCTCGTCGCCGGCGGCTTTCGCAAGGATCTGCTCGCACTCGCCGACGAGACGCCGCACGACGACCGCTACGAGCGGCTCGTCGAGTACGGAGCAGTCATCCAAGGGCTCCTGGCGGCGGCACGCCCGTACAGCTACGAGGGGAGCTACTACCGGGTGCGAAACCTGACGCTGCGCCCTCCCGTTCCACCCGCGCTGATGCCGTCGTTCTCCGTCTCCGGCTCGTCGCCCGCCGGGCTCGCGGCGGCGCGGACGCTCGGGGCGACAGCAGTGAAGTACCCCCAGCCGGCGCACGAGGAGCGATCGGTCTCGGCACAGACCCCGGAACCGGGCAAGCTCGGGATCCGGATGGGGATCATCGCCCGTGCCACGGACGAGGAGGCATGGGAGGTCGCGCACGAGCGCTTCCCGGGCAGCCGCAAGGGCCAGCTCACCCATCGCCTCGCGATGGAGACGACCGACTCCCACTGGCATCTTCAGCTTTCCGAGCGGCAGCAGAACGGGAGGACCCCGGTCGAGGATCCCTACTGGCTCTGGCCCTTCCAGAACTACCAGACGTTCTGCCCGTATCTCGTCGGCAGCCACGAGCGAGTGGGGCGCGAGTTGCGCGCCTACAGGGACAGCGGCTTCACGACGTTGATCGTCGACATTCCCGTCTCGTTCGTCGACCTCCAGCACATCGGGATCGCACTCGCGGGGACCTTCGCACCTGTGGCGACGTGACGGAGACGCTGCACGAGCGCTTCGCCGAGCAGGCGGCGCGAACGCCGGGCTCGGCCGCCGTCCTCATGGAGAACGAGTCGTTGACGTACGCGACCCTCGATGAGAGCGCCAATCGCCTGGCCCGGTGCCTGCTCGAGCTCGGCTGCGAGCGCGGCGACCGGGTCTGCCTCTTCCTCCCGAAATCCCCGGTCGCGATCGTGGCGATGCTCGGGACGCTCCGGGCCGGCTGCGCCTACGTGCCGGTCGATCTCGACAGCCCCGGACCGAGACTGGCCAGGATCGTGGCGCGCGCCGAGCCCCGCGTCGTGCTCGTCGGCCCCGAGGCGGCGGCGCGGCTCGACGAGGTTCGTGCAGCCGGGGGCCTGTCCGAGGGCGTCCACATCGGGGTGCTGAGCACGAACGCGACAGGAGAGCTCGCGTTCGACGCGGCCGACGTAGCCGGCCAAGCGTCCGACCCCGTCGCGTCGCGCACCGGCGGCGACGATGCGGCTCACATCCTGTTCACATCCGGCTCGACCGGCGAGCCGAAGGGCGTCGTGATCACGCATGCGAACGTGCTCGCCTTCCTCGGGTGGGCGATCCCGCATTTCAGGATCGGCGTGGACGACCGTCTCTCCGGCCATCCGCCGCTGCATTTCGACCTGTCCACGTTCGACATCTACGGCGCGCTGACAACCGGTGCGCAGCTGCATCTCGTTCCGCCTGCGCTCAATCTGCCACCCCGGGGAATCGCGCGCTTCATCGAGCAGCAGCAGTTGACGCAATGGTTCTCTGTGCCGTCGGTGCTCACCTACATGGCGAAGTTCGACGCCGTTCCCGACGGCGGCTTCCCGACGCTCCGCCGAGTGCTCTCCTGCGGCGACGTGCTTCCGACGCCCGTCCTCGAGCACTGGGTCACGCGCCTGCCCCACGTCCGCTTCACGAACCTCTACGGCCCGACCGAGGCCACGATCGCGAGCAGCTTCCACGAGATCGGCGCCATCCCGCCGGGCGACACGCGGGCGATCCCGATCGGGACGGCGTGCGAGCGCGAGGAGCTGCTCGTCCTCGACGAGGCACTGGAGCCGGTCGAGCCAGAGACAGCAGGCGACCTCTATCTCGGCGGCGCCGGACTGAGCCCCGGCTACTGGCGCGACGAGGAGCGAACGCGCGCCGCCTTCCTGCGGGATCCGCGGCCGGGCCACGCCGGCGAACGCCTCTACCGGACGGGAGACCGCGCTCGGATCGACGAGCACGGGGTCGCGCACTTCCTCGGCCGCTCCGATTCCCAGGTCAAGAGTCGCGGCTACCGGATCGAGCTCGGAGAGGTGGAGGGTGCCGTAAACGGCCTGCCGCAGGTGCGCGAAGCTGCGGTAGTCGGGGTCGACGGCGAGTTCGAGGGAACCGCACTGTGCTGCGCTTTTGCCCCAACGGGCGAGGCGGACGTCTCGGCGCAACGGCTCAAGCAAGCGCTCCGCGCGACTTTGCCGGCCTACATGCTGCCCTCGCGTTGGCTGGAGCTGCCGGCCCTACCCAAGAACGCTAACGGGAAGATCGACCGGACCGAGATCAAGCGGCTCTTCGCCGCGGAGCCGGCGCGGCAATGAGGAGGGACATCGCCCAGGAGCTGTCTTCGCTCGTCCATGAGGCGCTCGGAATCGACGCCCCGGGCAAGGATGTCGACCTGATCGAGGAGGGCGTGATCGACTCGCTCGCGCTGATCGAGCTGCTGTTCGCAATCGAGCGCCACTTCGGAATCGAGATCCCTCCGGATCGGCTCGAGGTCGAGCGGTTCAGAACGCTCGGGCGCCTTGCCGAGCTCGTGGCCGAGTGCGGCACGTTGCGCGAGGCCTCGTGATCGCGATCCGTGAGCTCCAGATCGACGACCTCCCGAGCGTGGCGCGCCTCTGGGACGTCGTGGAGCACGACGGGACAGGCCGAACCCACGCGAAACGACTCGTCGAGTTCCTCCGGCAGACACTCTTCGAGTCGCCGTGGGTCGACCCTGAGCTTCCGTCGCTCGTGGCCAGCGAGGGAAGCGAGATCGTGGGGTTTCTCGGCTCCAACGTGCGGCGAATGCGCTTCGAGGGTAGGCCTTTGCGAATGGCCTGCAGCGCCCATCTGCTCGCCCACCCGCGCGTACGTGCCCAAGCCGTCGGCGCGCGACTCCTGCACACCTATCTCGACGGCCCCCAAGAGCTGACGATCACCGACGGCGCGAACGAGCTGGTGCGGAAGATGTGGGAGGGCCTCGGCGGCACGACCGTCCATGCGAGCTGCCTCTCTTTCATCCAGCCCCTACGGCCGGGGCAGCTTGCGATCCACCGACTCGGCCGGTCGCGGCGACTCAAGCCGCTCGGGCTCGCTCTGAGACCGGCTGCCACCCTGCTCGACCGCTTTCCGGCCCAGTTCGTTTCGCAGCCCGACGGTCGATCCGACACCGGCGCCACCAGTGAGCGGTTGACGCCGGCGAGCCTGCTCGAGCAGCTTCCCTCGGTCACCGCCGGCATCCGGGTCGTCCCCGACTACGACAGCGGCTATCTCACTTGGCTCTTCGAAGCGCTGGACGACTCGGCCCGTCGCGAGCCGCTCTGGCCCGAGCGCGTCGAGCGCGGAGGCCTGTGGGCCGAGCTCGTACGGACCTCGTCGGGAGTCGCCGGCTGGTACGTCTGCCAGCTTCACAAGGGCGGCTTCTGCCGCGTCCTGCAGTTCGCCGCTCCCGAGCGAAAGGCGGCGGTCGTCCTCGATCGTTTGCGACGCGGCGCCCTTGAAATGGGCGCCGCCGGCATCTATGGGCGGCTGGAGCCTCGGCTAGTCGGCCCACTCTCGGAGCAGCGAACATTGCTCCAACTCAGCCCGGGGCGGCTCCTCGTCACGGCACGCGACGACGCGGTGGTGGACGCCATCGTGCGAGGTGACGCGCTCTTGACCCGCATGGACGGTGAGTGGTGGTGAAATCCTCTTCGCCAAGCATAGTTACTGAGGAGACGCCGACGGCGAGAAGCCCGCTTGAGCGGTTACTGCAGCCAGTGGAGCCCGTGCGGATCCTCACGGGGCGTGAGCAGACGGACGGCGCGATCGTCGAAACCACTGGTTCCTACCCGGGTTGGCTCAGGAGCGGCGACTGGCGGCTCTTCGCCGCCTCCGGGTGCACGGACCCGCCTTCGGGCACGGCGTTCGCCACCTTTACGAACTCGCGGGGCGAGCGCCTGAACGCATTCTTCGACGATAAGACGCGCACCGTGACCCTGCCCTTCAGCCTCGAGGACGCGTTCCGCGGGTACGCCACCGAGGCCTGGACGAACGAGAGCGCGAACCGGAGGCTTCCGCCGGACATGCTCAACCTCTTCTACCGGACGAAGCGGCTCGTGCCCCGCTCCGCCCAGATCGCCGGCCGACGGCTGATCATCCGCTGGCAGGGACAACCCGAGTTCCCCGCCTGGCCGCTCGATCTAAGCGTCTCGAAGCTGCTTCGCTTCTACGCGTTCTGTTTGCTCCTCGCGCAGGGCCGCACGGATTCGCAATTCCGCTGGTTCTGGCCCGAGTCTCATCACGCCGCCATGATCCTCACGCACGACATCGAGAACGAGAGCGGCGTGCGGCGGGCCCTCGCGGTCGCGGACCTGGAGGAGGAACTTGGCTTTCGCTCCTCCTTTAACTTCGGCGCCTGGTATCGCATCGACGCAGGCCTGCTCCGGGAGCTCACGGATCGTGGGTTCGAGGTCGGCATCCACGGGCTCCGCCACGACCGATCACTCTTCGAGTCGCGCTCATCTTTCGTCGCGGGACTCCCGCGCCTGCGCGAGTTCGTGGACGAGCTCGGCGCTCGAGGCTTTCGCTCACCGGCGACCTATCGCGTGCACGAATGGCTGTCGGAGCTTCCATTTGACTACGACTGCTCCGTTCCCCATTCGGATCCGTTCGAGCCGCAACCTGGCGGCTGCTGTAGCTTCTGGCCGTACTTCCTCGGGCCGGTCGTCGAACTTCCCTATACGTTGCCCCAGGACTACACATTGTTCACGCTCCTGCGTCACCGTTCGATCGGGCTGTGGCTTGAGCAGTCCGAGCGGCTTGTGCGAAACAATGGCCTGATCCAATGCGTGACGCATCCCGACGACGGCTATCTCGGCGATCCGATCAATCGAGGTTTGTACAAGGAGTTTCTTGTGGCGATGGCGGAGCGGCAGGAGATATGGCGCGCACTTCCGCGTGACGTCGCCGACTGGTGGCGAGAACGTGATGGCGGCGGCGAACGAGTTTTGGTCGGCACGATGCGCATAGCCGAGAGGCATGAGGACGTCGCGTTTGTTCCACCTTCACTGGCAACAACTGCTCCGACTACCTCAAGAGCTCCAGAGTGAACCCGCTTGTTTGCTTCGTTGTCGGGACGCGACCCAACTTCATGAAGGCGGCGCCTGTTTACCATGCGCTGGCGGGCGAACCTGACCTCGAATTGCTATTGGTGCATACAGGGCAGCATTACGACGCTCGGATGTCGAGTGTGTTTCTGGATGAGCTCGGGCTACCTACACCGGATGTCTTCCTCAGCGTTGGCTCCGGCTCGCATGGCGCGCAGACGGCGAGCGCACTCGTCGGCGTCGAGCGTGTGCTGCTCGAGCATCGTCCAGCATTGACCGTCGTCGCGGGCGACGTGAACTCGACTGTCGCCGCCGCGCTTGCTTCCGTCAAGCTGAACATCCCCGTTGCGCATATCGAATCAGGTCTTCGCAGCTTCGATGACCGGATGCCCGAGGAACACAACAGGCGTGTGACCGATCACCTTTCGCGGATCTTGCTTGCTCACTCGGAAGGTGCTGTCGCGAACCTCGCGAGAGAGGGAATCCCAGCTACTCAGGTTCACATGGTCGGCAATACGATGATCGACTCCTTGCTCAAGCATCTTCCTGCCGCGCTCGCATCGGAGCCATGGCTAGATTTCGACCTCGGTGCCGGCGAGTATGCTCTCGTGACGCTTCACAGGCCTTCGCTTGTCGACGATCCAGATCTCTTTCGGACGACTATGCAGCGACTCATAGTGCTCTCGAAGGAGCTGCCGATTCTGTTCCCGGTTCATCCACGGACGCGGGCGAGGCTGCTGGATCAGCGCCTCGAAGGTTCCTTCGACGCGCAGCGACTCCTCATTGCGGAGCCGCAAACGTACTTCTCCTTCCTGGGACTCGAAGCGAAGGCTCGGCTCGTGCTCACGGACTCTGGAGGCGTTCAAGAGGAAACATCGGCTCTAGGCGTGCCCTGTTTCACGCTTCGGGATTCAACCGAGCGCCCCGTGACGGTGGAGTACGGGACAAACACGCTGCTCGGTGCGAGGCCGGAGCGGATCTCGGACATAACCACGTTGCTCCACCGCGTACGGCCGACGCGGGACATCCCGCTGTGGGACGGCAAGGCCGGTCTCCGCGCAGCAGAGGTGCTGCATGGGTTCATCGGGGACACTTCGAGTGTCTAATCGCCGGACACTACGTCGTGGCCGAGATGCGACGCTGACCAACGTCGCGTTCATCAAGACGGATAGCTACCCTGCGGAAGCTTGGAACCGAATCTCTCCTCAGAGTCGTCCGGTGCGCCGCGCGTTTTGACCGCCGCCGTGCCGTCGTTGGTTCCCTTTATCGATCTGGGGCCGACGAACGCTACGGTGAAACACCGGATTCTAGAAGAGATCGAGGATCTTCTCGACACCGGCGCTTTCGCAAACGGACCGCAGGTCGTCCGTTTCGAAAATGAGTTCGCCACCTTCTGCGGTTCTCCCCACTGTGTCGGGGTGGCAAGCGGTCTCGACGCCATCCGGCTCGGCTTGCTCGCTGCTGGTATCGAGGCTGGCGACGAGGTCATCGTTCCCGCGAACACTTTCATTGCCACATTCGAAGCTGTAACGCAATCCGGTGGAATCCCGGTCGTAGTCGATGTGGGTCCTGGCGACTACAACATCGACCCGCAAGCCGTAATGGCTGCCGTCACTGACCGGACTCGTTTTATCGTGCCCGTTCATTTGTACGGACAGCTCGCTGACATGAAATCTCTTCAGAGAATGGCGACTAAACATTCGCTCTGCGTAATCGAAGATGCATGTCAGGCTCATGGGGCCAAGCGAGATGGCATTCGCGCCGGAACTGCCGGGCTAGCCGGGGCCTTTAGCTTTTACCCGACCAAGAATCTCGGGGCGATCGGTGATGCTGGTGCTCTGGTAACTGAGGACGGTGACTTGGCCGATCGGGTACGCGCCATGCGCGAACATGGGCAAACAGCAAAGTACCAGTCTACGTACGAGGGCTACACTGCGCGGCTGGACACGATTCAAGCTATAGCGCTTCTTGCCAAGCTGCCGTTGCTCGAAGACATTATCGCGGAGCGGCGAGCCGCCGCGGCCTCTTATCTCGAGCAACTGCACGGGGTCGGCGACCTCATTCTTCCACCGACCGCATCGAGGAGTCAACCCGTCTGGCATCTCTTCGTGGTTCGTACTGCCGACCCCACCGCCTTGGCCGACTTTCTCAAGAGCCGCGGAATTGGCACCGGCCGCCACTATCCGGAGCCGCCTCATCTTTCCCAAGCTTATGCGCGACTTGGGTTGAAAGCGGGTTCGTTTCCGCTCAGCGAGGCGATCTCGCGTGAGGGGCTTTCTCTTCCACTGTTCCCAGGCATTCGGGAGGAACAGATCGCGTACGTATGTCAATCTATTGCAAGCTTCTTTCAGCGTGCATAACGAGCCGATCAACGAGGCGCAGTACCGGCTGCTTGCAGATGTCCGGTTCGGAGAGAATGTCGTCGTGCATTCGTTCACGAACCTCTACGGTTGTACCATCGGCGACGACACGCGAATCGGCACGTTTGTCGAGATCCAGCGCGGGGCGTCGATTGGCGCCCGCTGCAAGATCCAGAGCCACACCTTCATCTGCGAGGGGGTTGAGATTGCCGACGAGGTGTTCGTCGGCCACGGCGTCACTTTCATCAACGACCGCCGACCGCGCGCGACGACCGAAAGCGGCGAACCGCAGACCGACGCCGATTGGCAGCTCCAACGAACGCTCGTCCGGAACCGGGCATCCATCGGCTCGGGCGCCGTCGTGCTGTGCGGCATCACGATCGGAGAGGGAGCCGTCGTCGGGGCGGGCGCTGTGGTCACGGGAGATGTCACCCAAGGCGAGACCGTCGTCGGCAACCCGGCTCGTTCGCTGCTCGACCGTAAGCTTGCTTAGCGCTGCCGGCCTGCCTTCATCTCTGCCAACGGCTCACGCCGTCTGAGTTACCGCGGTGGTCATCAGTTAGTGTCCTTCGAATGCAGTGGCTTCACGACCTGCCGCGAGAGCGTCCCGTCGACCGCGATGGATTTCTGGCCGGCGCCGCCCAGGGGCTGCGAGTGATCCACGTCGGATTCACGGATCACCCAATGCTCGAAAGCAGGATCAAGGACGGCACCTGGCTTCACGCGCGACTGGCCGAGACGGCACGGGAACTGGTCGGCATCGATGTCGACGACGAAGGGGTGGAGTGGGCGAAAGCCCACGGGTTCGAAGCACACACAGTTGACGCCACCGACCACTTGCGGATCGCAGGGCTCAACGTCAAGCGTGCTGACCTGGTGATCGCCGGAGAAGTGATCGAGCACGTCGATGCGCCCGGACCGTTGCTTCGATCGTTGCAACAACTCGCGGACAGGCTGATCGTGACGACGCCGAACGCCCTGACCGTTATGAACACACTGACCCCACTGGCCGGCAAGGAGCTTGTTCATCCCGACCATGTCGCATGGTTCAGCCCCACAACCCTGGCCCGGATGCTGACGGTCTCCGGCTGGACTGTCGAGAGGATGCTCTATTACGACAACGGGGCGAATCCAGTCGCAGGTAACAACCGGCTTAAAAAAATCGTGGCGAACGCGGTGCGTGCACTCGCGAGTCGCCACGCCTCCGATGGGTTGGTGGCGGTCGCGAGCCAGCCTGCTGCTTATACGCCCACAAGAACACCTTGATGTGCTTGTCTGGCTACGAGTTCCGTAGGCTCACGAAGAGACCGGGGATCCGGAGGAAGTCCCTTGCTTCGACGGCGCGTTGATCGCAAACGCGATCACGAGAGCTGACAGGACCGCAGAGGCGAAAGTCAACCCCCATGCGGCGCCGAGAACACCGCCGAAGCCCGCAAAGACCGTGGCGAGGGAGATCGTCGCGAAGCCGCCCACGACGCCTACCACGAACAGTTCCCGGCCACGTCGCTCGGCGGTGAGCAGAATCGTAAACGCGAATGAACCTGCGTAGAGGAGCTGCGAGACCGCGAACGGCCAGATCAGCTCGCGGTACGGACTGAAGGATTGGCCGAAGAGGTGCTCGAGAAGCCACGCTCCGAAGAAGATCATGGAAACGAGGTAGAGGGCGCCGAGCAACACCGCGGTAGCCGAGATGCGGAGAGTTAGCCGCAGTGCCCTCTCCCTCGATTTCACAACCGCTCGTGACAGAGCAGGCAATGCGGGCAAGAGAAAGGCAGCGGCAATGAAGGAAAACGGAGAGAACAACGACTCCGCCGCGCGCAGACCTCCGAGGTCTTTCGAGCCGATCACAGCCACCAGGATGAGGATCGTCGAGTACGTCGCTACCTGGTACACGACTTCGCGGGCACCCAACCATCGGCCGAGGAGCCAGGCGTCTCCGCGCAGCCAAACTAGCGCCTCGCGGGCTGGGCCAAGCCGCGGTCGCAGGCTCGCGGCACCCGCGATGAAGCCGATGACCGACGCGACTCCCCAAACGCCGACCACAGCGGTATCCGTTCTCATGGCCGCCACGACGGGCACTGCAGCGACCATGACTAGAAATCGAGTGGCATCGCTGATTGCGCCCGCTCTGGCGCGTCCCTCCTGGAACAGAACAGCCTTCCAGAACTCCTGCAGCAGCGCCGCCACGAGCCACGGGGCGAAGAGGACGAGTCCCCGACCGGTGTCGCCCCCGGCGATCAGCCCAGCCACAGCGAACCCACCACTCGCCGTGACGCCCGTTGCGACCACGACGGTCAACGCGGAGCCGGCCAGACGGCGGCGCTCGAGGTCGTCACGGGCTGCCGCGTGGGCGATGAGCGGCTGCGTGAGAATCGCCCGCTGCAGACCCTGCACGAGCTGGTAAGCGGCGAAGCCGATGAACACGACACCCAGCCCGGCGGGCCCGAGCAGCCGAGCCGCGAGCAACGTCAGGCCGAAGTTCGTTCCCGACGAGCAGACCTGAGTGACGAAGCCCCAGACGAAATCGGCGGAGCGCCGCGGGCGAAGGCCACGTCGCCCCGAGCGGAGTGCAAGGCTCATGACGGCTGTTCTCCGGCTCGGCCCGTCCGGGTTGCGAGCTCGTCCGGCGGGCGCACCGGCCGATCCGCGCTCCTCGAGATCGCGCCCGGGAAGGGTACAGTGACTCCACGTCGAATCGGCGGCGACGCCAGCCTCGCGGCCGCCTTGAGTCGAACATGAACGATACGGTGCATCCAATCAGACAACCAGAAGCCGGCGCGACGCGTTCGCTATTGCTGATCGGGCCGGAACCCCCGCCCGCGACGGGAATGGAACTGGCGACGCGGGCGCTCGCGGCAGAACTCGGACGCGCAGGCGTGCCGCTCAAGCGGATCGACACAGCCGATCCGGCTGATGAGCTGGGCAATCGCTCCCGCCTGACTTCCCACAACATCTGGCTCGCGCTGCGACATGTAGGTGCCGCAGCCCGCTGGTCCGCCTCTCGCTCGGTCGGAGTTGTCTACGTCCCGATCGCACAGAACTTCCCTGCGCTCTTCCGAGATCTGGCGTTCGTTGCAATGGCGCGGTTGGCGCGGAAGCGCGTGGTGCTCCACCTCCACGGGGGCGCGTTCGCTGCGTACTACCGATCTCTTCCTCGCCCGCTTCGACTCATCCTCCGAGGCATTCTCGGAGGCGCCGACCTCGGCCTCGTACTGAGCGATGCGCTGCGTCCAGAGCTGGCCTGCATCCTCCCGGCCGAGCGTATCGCGGTTGTTCCGAACGGCATCGACCTCCCTCTGCCGATTCCACGTAGAAGTGGCAGCCACGAGATCGAAGTGCTCTTCCTGTCCGTGCTCTACCGCTGGAAGGGCGTGTTGGTTTTCATTGAGGCATTCGCGCTCGCTCACGCGCGCTCGCCTTCCCTCCGCGCCACCGTGGCGGGACAATGGCCGTCGGAGAAGGAACGCCTGGAGGCAGTGGGTCTGGCCGAACGGCTCAGGGTAGTCCACCGTCTCACGTTTCCGGGCTTTGTCGAAGGAGACCAGAAGCAAGCCGTCTTCTCGAATGCCGATATTTTCTGCTTCGCATCACTCGTTCCCGAAGGCCACCCGCTCGTCATCATCGAGGCGATGGCATCGGCGCTGCCCGTAGTCGCGCCGGCTTGGCCCGGGGTGTCCGCGACGGTGCTTGACGAGGAAACAGGCTTGCTCGTTCACGCACCGACGGCGGAGTTGCTCGCGGAGCGGCTCGTCCGGCTCGCCGAGCACCCGGACGAGCGCGACCGACTGGGCCAGGCGGGACGCCGCCGCTACGAGCAGCTCTACACTCAGGCCGTGTTCGGGGAGCGGGTGGTCGCAACGCTCCGCCCCGTCCTGGCGTTGGGCGGCGTGCCAGTACCTTTACAGGCAGCGACGTGACCATCGTCGGGCTGCGCACAACCCGCGGCAGCGCGTTCCAATGAGGCTGCTTTGGCGTGATCGCTGGGAGGAGACGCCGGCGTACGCACCCGCCCCGGACGGTCTCTTGATCGCGGTCGAGGCGTCGATACCGCTTGTGCGGATCCACCGCGCTGCCGGGCGCGTGCTCAGGAATCCGGGCCGCAAGGTTCTTGTCTTCGCTCTCAGCGACGGGCCGTCATCGACATACAGGAAAGCGCAGACGAAGCTTCGTGAACGGTCGTTCTCCAGCGACTATCACGTCGTTCTTGCGCTCGGACGGGCGGGCGACGGGCGACGGGTCCTTGCTCTCGCCTGCCGCGTTCCCCGTTGCGCCGACTTCCTAATTGCGCACGAGCAACTCGTGAGAGACGTCGAGGAGCCGTTCGATACCCGGGGCCTGACAGGCGCGGCGCACGCTCTGAAGCGCGAGTCTCCCGTGCTCGCCCAGTTGGGACGGCAACGGTATCTCTACTCCGGGGACGCACCGCCCGCCGAGCTCCTAGAGCTGTTCGAACGAGCACTCGCTGTACGTCCCGCAGCCGGTGACGACGTTCTGCGCCCCCCTGTCCCGGCCGGAAGCGCGGATACGTTGCTCCGCCTCCGAACGGCAGAGGCGGGAGGTCTGCCCGTTGCCGTGCTGGGCGCCGGAGACTATGTTCGGACGGAGATTCTGCCGACATTGTCCAGCGCCTTCGCTCGCGTCGTTGTAGCCGATCGGGAGCCGCAGATCGTGGCCCGCTGCGCCCGCGAAGCCGGTTTCGAGCTGGCGACAACCGATGCGCAACGGGCTATCGAGCAGCTTCCGCAACACGGAATCGTGTTCGTCGCGACGGCCCACGACTCCCACGCAACGCTCGCTGCTCAGGCGCTCCGCAGCGGCCATCAGGTGTTCCTGGAAAAACCACCCGTCGTGACCAACGATGATCTCGTCGCGCTGCTCGATGCGATCCGCGAGACCGGGCGTAATCCCGAAGTCGGTTTCAACCGGCGCTACAACCGTCTCGTCTGGAACGCACGACGCCTGCTCTCAACTGAGAAAGGCCCTACCACTGTTACCTGCGTAGTGCGCGAGGTCTCGGTCGAGGCTGACCACTGGTACCTGTGGCCGAATCAAGGAACGCGGATCGCTGGAAACCTTTGTCACTGGATCGACATGGCCGTCTTCCTACTCGGAGGGAGCCGAACACCGGTTACGGTGAGCGTCTCGCCGCAGGCTGGCCGCTCCGCCCACGAGATCGACGAGAATCGCGCTCTGACCGTCGTCTTCGACGACGGCTCCGTGGCCACCTTCGTCCCTACAGGCCGCGGCGACGATACGCGCGGGGTTCAGGAATGGATCGACGCCCGGCGCGGCAACCTCTCACTTTCAATCGACGATCTTTGGCGGATGACGTGGACGCGTGAAGGTCGCACGCGTCGCCGCCGCACTGTCTTCCGCGACAAGGGGCATGGGCGAATGTTCCGCGACGCAACGAAGCGGCTGGCAGCCGGAGTTCCGAGCCCCTACCCGGTCGACGATCTAATCGTCGTGTCGGCGATCCAGATCGCAGCGACCGAGCTCGTCCGCCAAAACGAGCTCGTGGCAGATGTGCAGGCAAACGTCGATGCCCTGCGGGAACGTGTAACGACTCTGGCGGGTACAACGAGAGCATGAAGCAGTTGACGCAGCGCCTTCGCGATGGACGAATCGAGCTGCTCGACGTCCCCGTACCAGAGCTCGATCCGGCCGGCGTGCTCATAGACGTACGGGCAAGCCTCGTTTCGACGGGAACTGAGCGAAGCAGGCTCGACGCTGCGAGAAAGAGCCTTCTCGGCAAGGCTCGCGCACGGCCGGATCAGGCTCGTCAGGTTCTAACGAAGGCTCGACGCGACGGAATCCAGGAGGCGCTTCAGGCTGTTCGGCTCCGGCTCGATGCTCCGACAGCGGTCGGCTACTCCGCGGCAGGAGTCGTCCTTGCCGTCGGCGAGCGTGTCCGCGACGTCCGACCCGGCGACCGGGTCGCGTGTGGCGGCGCCGGGGCAGTACACGCTGAGATCGATCTCGTGCCGTCCAATCTGTGCGTTCCGATTCCAGGTGGGGTTCCGTTCACAGACGCCGCTTTCGCAACGGTCGGCGCGATAGCCTTGCACGGCGTCCGCCAATCCGACGCGCGCGTCGGCGAGAAGGTCGCCGTGATCGGCCTCGGTCTGGTCGGTCAACTGACGTGCCGGATCCTGCAAGCCGCGGGTTGCCGTGTGATCGGCGTCGATCTCTCCCCTCGGCTCGTCGACCGTACGCAAGCCGCGGGCGTGGTGGAGGCGGCTTTCGTTCGGAGCGCGGTGTCCGATTCGCTGCCTCCCGAGCTGGAGGGAGTGGACGCCGTCATGCTGACGGCTGCGACACAGAGCAACGACCCGGTCGAGCTCGCCGCTCAGCTCTGCCGCGATCGCGGGCGGGTCGTCGTCGTCGGCGACGTTGGTCTCTCGTTTTCACGCGCCGCGTACTACGACAAGGAAATCGAGATCCGCATGTCACGGTCGTACGGACCGGGTCGCTACGACCGCGAATATGAGGAACGGGGTCTCGACTACCCCATCGGCTATGTCAGGTGGACCGAACGTCGCAACATGGCGGCCTTTCTCGAGCTCGTCGAAGCGCGCCGCCTCGACGTCGCTGGCTTGGTCGCCGAGCGTGTGCTGATCGACGATGCCGCAGAGGCCTACGAGCGATTGCTGACATCGTCCGAATCGCCCCTCGGGCTCGTGATCGAGTACGGGCCTTCCGGAAGGGAAGAGCCGCGTCGGCCGCGCCCACGTGAGGAGGTGGCTTCCGCCCCCCCGGCGACCACCGGCGTAGTCGGAGCGGGCAGCTTCGCGCAGCGCATCCTCATCCCGGGCCTCAAGCACGCCGGATTCGACCTCGTAGGGATCGCCAGCGCGAGCGGCCTGTCCGCCCGCGGCGCCGCCGAGCGGTTCGGCTTTCGCCGCGCCTCGACCGCAAGCGAGATCATCGACGCCAGCGACATCGGACTTGCGGTCGTCGCCACTCGCCATGCCAGTCACGCAGAGCTGGCCGAGCGCGCGCTGCGGGCGGACAAGGCCGTTTTCGTGGAGAAACCGCCCTGCCTAACAGAGAAGGAGCTCGTACGCCTCCGCATCGCGCGGGATGAGTCGAGACATCACTTGGTTGTGGGCTTCAACCGCCCGCACGCGCCGCTCGCACAGAGACTATCCGACCATATCCGCGGAGCCCGGAAGCCCATCGAGCTCCTGTATCGCGTCAACGCCCCGGCCTTACCCGCCGAGCACTGGCAGAACGACCTGGACGACGGCGGGGGGCGCCTTCTCGGCGAGGGCTGCCATTTCATCGATTTTGCCTGCTGGCTGATCCCCAATGCGGCGGAGTGGGTAATGTGCTCGACGACGAAGGACGAGGGGCCGATTGCGGCCGCACAGTCCTTCACCGTTGTGGTCGGCTTCTCCGGCGGCTCGTCGGCGACGATCGTCTACACCTCGCAGGGCGCTCTTCAGTTGCCCAAGGAGTACATCGAGGCACACTCAGGAGGGCGAAGTGCTCTGCTGCACGACTTTCGCCTGCTCGAAATGCACGGAGACGGCCGGCGGCGCCGGGAGCGCGCAACGCAGGAGAAGGGCCACTTCGCCCAGTTCGAGCATCTCTACGCGCTAGTGCAAGGCGGCGCGATGCCCTTGCCGCACGACCAACTGCGGTCGATGGAGGTGACGCTGGCGGCCTTGCGCTCCGCTCGAACAGGCAGGCTCGCCACCTTGGGCAATTCGCCCGAAGTCGAGAGAACAACAGGCACAACAGACTAGTCGTCCTCTTGGACGCATTCGATTAGGAGATCACGCATGGGCCGAGGACAAAGCTCGGGCGCCTAGAACTTCCGACCTCGACAGCGTCTCACAGGGCCTCCTCTCCCGACCCCTTGGCAAGACAAAAGGGCGCATTCGCCCTATTCCCGCATGATCCCTCGGTCGGGGGATTAGCGTGAGCGTGCGCATCCCGACCTAAGTCTGCATGAGAAGCCGCCGCTTTCCCGTGCTCGTTGCTGCCGTCTTTGCCCTTGCCGCTGGAGCCGCTACCGCTGGGCCCAGTACAGCACCGGGCAAATCGGTGCCCCTGAACGTCTCCGCCCCAACGATCTCCGGATCACCTGTCCAGAGTGCCACCCTGCAGGCGAATGCAGGAGAGTGGTCGGGTCCGTCAGCCTTGTATGCCTATAGGTGGCTACGCTGCGATCCGTCTGGTGTCACCTGCGTAGTCATCGCGGACGCGAATGGAAACTCTTATTCACTCCTTGCGGCGGATGTGGGAGCGACGATTCGAATCTCGGTGATCGCGTCGAACAAGAACGGGTCGGCGGCAGCCGCTTCAGCTGCAACCACTGTCGTCGCTCCTGCTCCTGCTCCCGCTCCCGCTCCCGCTCCCGCCCCAGCTCCTGCTCCCGCTCCCGCTCCCGCTCCCGCTCCAGCTCCTGCTCCTGCTCCTGCTCCTGCTCCCGCTCCCATTGCATCTACAGGAGATCAGCACGGCTTTCCACGAACGTATCTGATCAACTCGTCGCGCGATGTCTCCGAGCTTTGGAAGTGGGACTGGGTCGTGGCTTTCCCGTGGATGAACGTCGGCCAGTACAAGGCGCAGAATCCGACCGGGGTAGCGATGTCGTATGTCCGACTCGATGCTCCTCCGGCAATCGGACCTGGGCCAGATGCCTTTACCATGTATTGGCACGCGTCCTCAATCAACGCCAGCTACCAGGCTTGGTCTATCAGCCAATACCCGGGCGTTCAAGAGAAGAACTCCGTCGAAACCTGGCCGGGCGGTAGTGACAACCTCTCAGACGGGCTGGCGGCGAATATGGGCTACATGCGCCCCTGGGACAAGGCGACTGACACGGTGCCCGGCGGGGACCCCGGCGGCCTCACCTCAGGAGTCGTCGCCCACACCTGGATGCTGCAGAACCCAGCCACCTCAGATCTCACCGCGCGGCTAATGGTCTATGCGGCGAAGAAGGACAAGATCTACGGCGGCGGATGGGACGGCGTCTGGTCAGATAACGTCGGTGGAACGAATTCATCCCGGCAATACGCCGACGGCACCGAACACGTGATGGATTTTCTTCGCCAGTCGTTGCCCGGAAAGTACGTCGGCGGCAATGGACCGTGGGAGTACAGGAACAGCCCCGAATACAAGGCGACTCAGCAGTACGGCCTGAGCACAGGTTGGCTCGGAACCGATCCAGAGGGCTACATGAAGATGGCGAACGCGAACCTCGTTGAAGGGTTCTGGAACTATCCCCAGGGCTCCTCCCCCAACCAGCCAGATACAGACGTCTTCATCAACTGGAACAGCCGAGTACTGGCCTACCAAGACCCGTACGGGATGCCGAGGTACAATGCCCTTTGGGATGCCTACGTCGCGAACTCGCTTCCCCGGGTGCGTTGGGGGCTCACTCTCGCGATGATGGCGGGTATGTACTACCAGGCGCCCGACGGCGGGTGGTACGACGAGTTCTGGGGCGGCTCGCTGAACAAGCGCGGCTACCTCGGACAGCCCACTGGCGCAGCCGTGAAGCTGTCCAACGGTGTGTGGCGGCGCGATTTCGCGAACGGAATCGCACTGAACAACTCGACCGGCTCGAGCCAGAGCGTGAATCTCAGCGGTACGTTCCGCCACCTGACGGGATCCCAGGCGCCGACGGTGAACAACGGGAGCTCCGTCACTTCGGTGACGTTGCCCGCGCAGGACGGGCTAATCCTGTTGAAGTAACGTCTCACCACTCTCGCCGCCCGGGTTCGGGCGGCGAGAGTGAGCGTTCACGTTAAGCGCCGAGCCTTCTTGACTACCGCCGTGATCTCCGCGATCGTCTGCTCCGGACGTGTGGGGACATCGTCAGCCCCGAGGAGCCCCTTGTCGTCGCACAGGCATTCTGCGACGGCCGCATCTCTGCACGCGATAACGCGTGTGTGCTCGACGCGGGATCCGGAAATTCGTTCGTACGTATACTTCGCCAAGCACGTTCACATCACAGGCTTGGACGTCTCCCAACAGCTACTCGACGGGAATCCCCGCCTGAACAAACGAATTCTCGCCGACCTCCATGTGGTTGACCTTCCGGTTCAGTCGTACAACTGCGTCGCGTGCTGGGACGTCCTCGAGCATCTAGAAAGACCCGCCTCAGTCGTAACGAAGTTCGCCCGTGCCGTCTCCGAAGACGGACTACTCATCATCGGAGGACCAAACCCTGGATCGGTCAAGGGTCTCGTCACTAAGCATACTCCCCACGCGTTCCACGTCTGGGTCTATCGGAGGTTCTTCAACCCTGACGCAACCCACGAACCTGGTCAGGGTCTATCGGACGTTCATGGCAAGCGATGCAGGAATGAACGAAGTCCATCGAGTATCGCAAGCTGCCGGACTCACGCGCTTGTATTCGGCATACATCGAATCGCCGATGCAGGTCACGCTGCGAAGGCGCTATCACATCTCCGGCGCTGTGTGGCAGGTCGCGCGTCTTTTCATCCGCGTCTTGTCGCTGGGACGCGTGGACCCGTCCGCGACAGACTATGTAATTGTCTTGGAACGGCCGGTAATGGCAACTGCGGCGACGTCGGCGCACGCGTAGCTGCGTCGCCGAGCCGACACGGATTCGTCGGGTTACCTCGGTAGACTGTGAAGGTGATCACTCCAGACCGGCAGCCGCGTGTTGTCCAAGGCGAGGCGCGAGCGGCGGCTCTCGCCCCCGGTCGCACAGTTGTCAGGCATGCCGTTCACTCGTGTTTGGATCGGTGCTTAGCCCGACGGAGCAAGTGCTGAGACCCCTGGCATTCCGGGATGCGCCATCGGTCGTCTCCCCCGGCCTAGCATCACTGCTTCTTCTGTGTGTTGGTGCTTCGGTCGTCGTAGGAGTCGCCTCGGTCGAAGCGGCGCCTGTCGCGTATCTGCTCACACTCCTCCCAGCGATCCTCTTGCTGGCGACGCGATCGGCGACTGCCTGGGTGACGTCGGCAGTGGTGGCAGCCGTTGTATTCCCCGGGCTGGCGACGCTTCATCTCATTCCGGCCTACGCGCAGTTCGTACACGTGCCGTTGGCCTGGGGTGCGGTCTCAGTCGCGCTCATGAGAGGCCGTCCCAGATCGCCGGCTGCTCATCGGTGTGTCGTCTGGATGTCGATCCTCGCTCTTGCGATGATTGCGTCGACCGCTCTCAACGGCTCGCAGCCTCTCCGCGGCGTCGTCTATTTCCTGCTGCTTGCCCAGCCGTTCGCAATCATCTGTGCGCTTCTGTTGGATCCGCCGTCTGTCGCGCAGCGTCGACTTCTCACTCGTGTATGCGTGTCGCTCGTTGCCATCCAGATCCCGCTCGCGTATGCACAAGCGTCTGTTTACGGCCGAGGCGACTCCGTAACTGGGTCGCTCACAGGAACCGGAGCGGGGGCTCATGTGATGGCAGCCATCGTGATTGTCGGAACGTTCTGGTACCTGGGCCACACCCGCTCACCGTTGTCTCCAATCTCAATCGGCATCCTCGCCTCCATGGTTGGGATCCTCCTGCTCGCCGACGCCAAGCAGATCATTCTCGCTTTACCAGTCGCCATCATCGCCCAACGGGCGCTCTCCGCTCGGACGGTCATGGTCGGCCTTATTGCCCTGATCAGCGTCGCCGCGCTTGTGCGATTCGAGGCGCTGAACGGGGGCTATGCGATTCCCTACATCGATCGCGCGCTGTCCGGTGAAACAGGAAAGGTGCACGTCGCGCAAATGATCTGGGAAGACGCGAAGGGCGACATCGGTTCGTTCTTGTTCGGACAGGGACCCGCCGAGACCGTCAGTCGCACGGCGTACGGCACAGTTCCCGCCTATCAGAAATCGGGTTCATCGTTTGACATCCTTGGGCTCGAACCAGCGAAGGTGCCGTATGAGGCAGAACTGATAGCAGCCGCGGCTGTCAGGGCGACCGGGAACTCGGCCTTCAACGAGCCGTTCAACCTCGACTCGTTCGACAGCGGCACGTCGAGCGGTGTTGGCCTGTTCGGTGATCTGGGTATCTTTGGATTCCTCGCTTACACAGGCTTCTTCGGAACGGTCTTCATGACTCTTCGCCGGCGACGATCTCCCGAGGCGCTCGCCGCGGCATCAGGGTTTGCCATGTTGGCGTTCCTCGGCTTTATCCTCGACTGGTGGGAACAACCGCCATTCACGGTCTTTCTCGCAAGCCTCGCAGCGCTTGCGTTGACAAGGCCTGAGTCTCCGGTGCCGCCGGCTCCGGCATCGTAGGAGAGTCGTCGATGAATCCAGGCGTATCGTCTCTCCGGATGAGGATCGCGCACGCAGTACGGGAGCGGCGATGGCTCGTGCTCGCGTTCGTGCTCACCGCCGGAACAGCATTCCGAATCGCCCAGTATGCCGCCAACCGCTCTCTTTCGGTGGACGAAGCGCTTCTCGGCTTGAATCTCATCTCAAAGTCCTTTGTAGACTTGACTGGCCCCCTGGATTTCACCCAGGCAGCACCTATTGGTTTTCTCGAGCTCGAGAAGCTCGCCATCGTTCTCGGTGGCGACGGTGAATACGCGCTCCGCTTTCTGCCATTCGCGATGGCGCTACTCGCGCTTCCTCTATTTGCACTAATTGCGCGTCTTATTCTCGATCATTACGGTGCGTTCGTCGCCATCACTGCGTTTGTCCTCGCAGACCCTTTGATCGCCTACGCGGCAACGGCGAAACAGTACTCCTTCGACGTTATGGCGGCCGTCGCCATCTATGCGTTCTTCATGAACGCCGGTTCAACTGTTTCTCGGCGAGCTCTCCTCGTTGCAGCTCCTTCAGCTGCTGCTTTGGTCTGGCTTTCACATCCTGCTTTGTTCATCGTTATCAGCGCACTGGCGTGGTGGGCTTTGAGGCAGCTCTACTATCGCCATTGGAGAATGTTTGCCACGACAGCCTTCGTAGCAGTTATTGTCGTGAGCAGCTTTGCAATTGAATACCTGTTGTCTAGCGATAATATCGATCGTATACAGAGGTCGTTCGCGAGCAGCACGCCTCTTCTTGGCGCGGATGTTCGGTCTGATTATCCGTGGCTTTCAGAGACGGTCGGCCGACTAGGGTATCTCGTCGGCCTTGTAGATACGGTTTCTGGCCAAGCCGCCTTTAACGTTTCGCTCCTCGGGATATGGCTCGTGCGGCTGGCCGTAATCCTGCTTCTCGGCGTCGCGGCAATCGGTTTCGTGTCTTGGATCAGACACAAGCCACAGATCGCCTTCCTTACCGCTGGTCCCGTCGCGCTCGTCTTGAGCATTGCGGCCTTCGGCCTCTACCCGCTCGTTGGAAGGACGCTTCTCTTTCTGCTTCCAGGCGTCGCCCTTGCGATAGGAGAAGGATCATCGACGCTTGTCAATCGCGCTATCAGCCGTAAGAAGCTCACGGGAGCGTTAGTTGGCGCGGTTCTTCTCGTTCCGATTGGTGTACTTCCAGCCAAGCACCTATTCAGTCCTCGAACGAATGAGGGGATGAAGGCGACCCTTCACGTGTTGGATCGCGAGCGACGTCCCGGCGACACGCTCTATGTCGCGTTTTCTGCTCAGTACACCCTTGGCTACTACATGCGCTGCAGCTGCTCGGGGACCGCGCTCGCAAGTCAATGGAGGTTTGATCCCGGACGCCCTGCAATGAATCAGCAACCGGTAGCCCTGGAGTCGTCCCGTCCGGCTCTCGTCATCGGGAGGCAGCCTCAAATCGCCGGCACCGTTGCAGAGATCAGCCGATTGGACGAGCCAGCACGAGTCTGGATCCTCCTCGCGGAGATGCGGCCCCCGAGGAAGCGCGAACTTCTCAGTCGGCTTCGTGCGATCGGTCAGGAGCGCTTCAAGCACATTGGAGGCGGATCGGAGTCGTCTCGTTCCGAGCTGTATCTCTTCGACTTCGAGACCTAAGCTTTCTTGGCTTCGATCGCTAAACACCGGCACGGGAGCCCGTCTCATGGGCGCGGCTTACGATCTCTGACGCAAGGGTTCTAAGAATGTCCGCTCCATGCTCGTGGATGGGATCGAGTCCCCGTCGTCTCGGAAATCGGAGAGACTCGAAATCCTCGGCAGACGTGAGGATGCGAACGCGACCGATTGTTTCGAGATAGCGATCCACGGCCCCGATCGCGCTCCGCAAGATGCTGTAAGCAGGAATGCCCAGGTACGCAGACTCACGAAGCATCGTCCCACCGGAGGAGATCACGGCATCCACCGATTTGAGCAGCGCCACGAACGGCACCGCCTCAAGCAGCGTCTCGGGCGGGTTCACCCAGTCGAACCGGTCTAAGTAGGCCGCTTGCCTGGGATATCGCGGAGCAAAGACGATCCTCACATCGGACCGCCTCGCCAGATGCGCGAGGAGTTGGAACGCGAAATCCATCGATTGACGGGCGAAATAGTGCGCTTCCTCAGCAGGCGGCCGAAAAAGAACGCGCGCCAGCGCCGAGTCGCCGCCTGAAGGCTCGTACGGCGCAACCGCATCCAGGTCGATCGACGCGAACGAGAGCGACTCCTTCAGCCCCGGGAACGGCACGAGCCGCGACGGAGGGAAGCCGCGCGTGACGAACGCGGCGGAGTCAATCACATCCGGGAACACGACATACGAGCGCGTCAGCCGCGCGATCCGAAGATCCACGTACTCGTAGTCGCAGAAGGTGAACCCCGGAATCCCGAGGTATCTCGCCGCAAGCGCGGCGGGACGGGACGCGGCGATCAAGAACTGTGGACGCGGGCGGCGCGAGAGGGCAGTCTTTAGCGACCAGCCCCGTGTCACAAGCGCTAGAGCCTTCAAGGCCTTGGACGCGTGCGAGTCGTCACCGGCGACGATAGGCTCGACGCCGCGCTGCCTCATGAGCTCCAGGGTGATTCCGCGATCCCTCGCAGTCACCACGACATCGTGGCCGGCCTCCTCGAGCGCCGCCTTGAAGGGGACCAGGTACTGAACCTGGGGCGGATTGTCGATGTCGAGCCAGACTCTCATGGTGAGAAGAGATTCGAGGTCGTGCACCCGCTGCCCTTCCAAGCGCGACCAACCACTACGCCTCCAGGAACTCGAGCGGTCGTGTCCCAGATTGCGACAGGCTCCACGCCACTTGGCACAGCCCGCAAAACATCCAGGCGGTCGACCAGCGCATATACTCAATCTTGTTCACATACCGACGATAGACGCGGTACACGAACGCACCATTCGGCCGCTGTAGGCGCTCGAGCGACCATCGCGCCAATTCGCTGGCGGTAGAAACGTCATGAAAACGGCACAAAGTGATCATCGCTTGAGCGCATGACGTCGCGTCGATGGGATACGGCTTGTCATCGTAGTACCGCGGAACGACGCCGTCGAAGAAACGCCGGCGGTAGTAACCCCATCCCGAGGCGATGTTCGTGTCGTAGAGGGAGAGCCCAGTTCTCGACCGAAATTCGAGCAACGCGTCCAAAACATACGCTGTGTGAAAGTTGTCAGACCACCCACGCGCGTCTCCGATCGCATACGGCCAAGCACCGCCCGACGACTGGTGCGCCGTGACGAAGTTGAGCGAGAGCGTGGCGGCCTCCAACAACCTCTCGTCATTCGTGACTGAGTACACCTGAGCGCACAGACGCGCGCCCTTCGCACTCGCGTTCAAGACCCATTGCCTATCGAGCGGAGAATAGGACCAGCAGAAACCGTTAGTTGTTTCCATACCTCGATTGAGGTCGCCGAGCACGAAGTCACACGCGCTCACACAGAGTGGCAGAGCATCCTCGAAACCCGCGAGCTCGTACGCGGTGAACAGTGCGTTCGTTATAAAGCCTGTTGCGACGACGGTTGGGGTACGAGCAGGCAGGAAACCGTAACGAGATTGCCAGGGAAAATCGTATCCCCAGCAATCGCCGCTATAGCCCGGCGATCGTAGGCGCTTGAGTTCGGAGATCAGCGTGCGACATTCTTGACGATAGAGATCAGCATGTGTGGGTTGCGCCGCCATCAGGTACACAAGGCCCTGTAGCGCAAGCGCGATCGTTACGGGGTTGTACCCTTTGCGGACACCCAACGCGAAACGAAGATTGAGAGGGAGTCGCTTGAGCGCCTGCTGCGCTGCTAAACGCGCCCAGGTGTTGGAGCCGAGAACAGGCAGACGAAACAGCGGCGATTCCAACGCGTCGTAGGGATCATAACCACGGTAGGATTCCGCTCGCATGTGGCTGGCGGTTCGTTCGATCCCGGCGAGAAGCGCAGCGAGGCTCACACCAGGTTCATTCGGCCGGACCGAAACCATCTCGTATCATTCTCCTGGAGCCAGAGGTGGACAGGCGACGACGCTCCGCGTCGCCGCAAGTATAGGATGACGGATAACCGGTCTCCGCGTCTTGATCGTCATGTTCGCCGCGCCACCTTGAACCACGCGAGCTCGCACGCGAGGCTGACTAGTCCGTCCGGCACGAGGCAAACGAGCGCGCCCTGAGAGCCTGAACGAGGATCACATCGCTCACCGTCCTCGATTCTGGTGCCATCATTCGCTGGTTCGTTAACGTCTCGTGCACGGACCTGTTGCAGGGAGCGGCCGCCGTGGTTGCAGCCGATTCCCGACCGAGCACCTCGTCGTATTGGCGTCGATCGGCCGAACGACGCACCAGGTCGCGTCAGTCGAAGAGGCGCAGGGCCAACTGAGAGGCTCACGAACGGAGGCTAGTATCAGGACCTCACCTGAAGGGGAAGGGAACTCCCGATGGACGCCCTACAACTCGTCCTACTCGGTTCGCCGAGATATGTGTCGCTGGCCTACCACGCCATCGATCCGCGCTGGCGCGATCCTTCGCTGTCGGTCGAGCCGCGGGTATTTGCAGATCAGATGCAGCGTCTCGCAAAGCGCGGCTACCGAGGGCTCACGTTCTCGGCCGCGGTGCTCGACGACAATCCAGGGCGCATCGTCGCGATCACGTTCGACGACGCCTACCCATCTGTCGCGGAGCACGCGCTCCCGGTGCTCCGCGAGCTCGGCTGGCCGGCGACGGTCTTCGTACCTACGGCAACAGCCGCGAGCGGCGGCCTCATGACGTGGTTGAGCCCGGATTTCGCGGCGGAGAAGCGGCAGCTGAGTTGGCCGGAGCTGACGGACCTCGCGGAGGCTGGCTGGGAGATCGGCAGTCATTCGCGTACGCACCGTCTTCTCTCAACGCTTGACGAGGCCGAATTGCAAGAGGAACTCGAGGGCTCTCGGGCCGAGATCGTTGCGCACCTCGGATCCTGCACGAGCATCGGCTACCCGTGGGGCGAAGTGGATAACCGAGTTGTCGAGGGCGCCCGACGGGCCGGGTACACGGTTGGTTCTGGGTTCGCGAAGCGGTTCGTCCACGACGACCCGCTTCGCTCACCACGCGTACCGATCGCAGGGCTCGACGGCCGCGTTCGGTTCGCACTCAAGACGTCCGGGCTGCTGTGGACGCTCCGTTCGACCCCCCTCTGGGACGCCCTCGAAACCGCCCGCGGGCTCGACAGCGACCGCGACAAGGCACCAAAAGGCCTGACGGCGCGTCTGCAGTCCCTGCTGCGCCTCCGGTAGACCTCGCAGCGTCCGACCGGGATGCGAGGTTTCCCCCATGTCCATTCAGCATGTGGTCGTGCTCGTCGCACTGGCCTGGGTCGTGCTTGCTCTATCTGTTGGCATCGCGCTCGGTGTGTTGATCCGCCGCCTGAATCTCTACACACCCGAGCCGACGGCGTTACGTCGTCGCAGTCGCACCCGCCGCGCCGCCTAGTCTCGAGTGTTCACGCGCGCTCCTTGAGCGCCGGAAAGAGGATCACGTCGCGGATCGTCTCGCTCCCCGTCAGAACCATGGCGAGACGATCGATCCCGAGCCCTAGTCCGGCTGTGGGCGGCATCCCGTAGGAAAGCGCCTCGACGTAGTCGGGATCGTCCTCGACGAACTCGGCCGCGCCCGACTCCTTCTCGGCGAGTTGATCGCGAAAGCGGCTCGCCTGCTCCTCGGCATCGTTGATCTCGCTGTAGGCGTTCCCGAGCTCGAAACCCGCGACGAAGTACTCGAAGCGCTCGACCATGGTCGGGTCGTCGTCGGTCGTCCGCGCGAACGGCGAGAGCTCGACCGGATAGTCGTAAAGGACCGTCGGCTCGATCAAGCTCGGCTCGACGAAGTAGGAGAGCGCGTGGTCGGCGAGCTGCGCCCAGGTGTGGTCGTGTGACGTATCGACGCCGCGCTCGCGCAGCGCCGTTCTGAGCTGGTCGGCGTCTCGCAGCCAGAGGCCGTGCTCGGCGAGCGCGTCCGCCAACCGAATGCGGCGCCACGGCGCTTTCAGGTCGACCTCGTGGCCGCGAAACGAGACCTGGGAGGTGCCCAGCACGGCGAGCGCCACCCGCTCGAGAAGCGTCTCGATCCGCACCATCGCGTCCTCGTAGCCCGCGTAGGCCTCGTACCACTCGAGCATCGTGAACTCGGGTGCGTTCTTGTACGAGAGCCCCTCGTTGCGAAAGTCCTTGCCGATCTCGTAGACGCGCTCGAACCCGCCGACGATCAGCCGCTTGAGATAGAGCTCGCTTGCGATTCGCAGGTACACGTCCCGCCCGAGCTCGTTGTAGTGCGTTACGAAGGGGCTCGCGAATGCGCCGCCATATCTCGGCTGGAGCACGGGCGTCTCGACCTCGAGGAAGTCTTCCTCGTCGAGATAGCGACGAATCTCCGTCACGGCTCGAGTTCGGATCTCGAACGAGCGCCGCGTGTCCTCGTTCATCAGGAGATCGAGGTAACGCTTGCGATACCGCTGCTCGACATCGGTGAGGCCGTGGAAGGTGTCCGGGAGGGGAGAGCGGATCTTCGCCAGGAGCTCCAGCGAGGTCACTTGGAGCGACGGCTCGCCGCGACGGGACTTCGCGGGCGAGCCCGTGACGCCGACGATGTCGCCGAGATCGAGGTCGAGCTCGCCCGTGCGACTCGTGTCACAGAGCAGCTGGATCCGGCCGCTGCGGTCGACAAGATCGAGGAAGACGAGCTTGCCGTGACCTCGGCGAGCGAGGATGCGGCCGGCGAGGCGGCGCTGCTCGTCGGACGAGGCTCCGGCCTCGAGCGACTCGCACTCGGCACGGACGGAGGCGACCGCGACCCGGTCGGGAAAGCGCTTCGACAGCATGGCGGCGAGTCTAGTCCGGCTCCGCTTTCGCCCTCGGCCTAGCGCGTTCCTGGCGCGGCGGCGGAGCCCGGCTCCGCCGGGCAGTAGCCGCCCGGCCAGGTACGCGCTAGGCGGCTTTGATATCGAGGATCTTGAACTTCAGCGCCCGCGGGGGGCGGCGACCTCGACCGTCCCGGCGTCGATGGACAGGAGCGACGCGACCCGCCCGCGGACGTCGACCCTCCCGGCGTCCGGTTCGAGCACCCCCTCGCGGGTCGGCTGCTCGGTGATGTCAGTGACCCAGAGGGCATCGGGCTCGATGACTGCGAAGTTGCGGTGGACGAGATCGGCGATCGTCGGCGTGTCGGGCCGAGCCGCCAGCGCTTGCCGGCGGGTAGCCCCTGAAGACCTGCGCGTCTCATCGGCATCGCGACGGCGTTGTGGCCGACGGTGATCCCCCGACCCATCCGAAGCTCGGCGTGGACACGCGGTGCGCCGTAGGTGCTCCGCGAGGCTGTATGGATCTGGGTGATCAGATCAGTCAGCCAGGCGTGGCGGATCGACCGTGTCGACGGCGGCCGGCTCGCCGCGGCGTAGTAGCCGGCACGCGGTACCTCGAGCAGGCGGCAGGCGAGCTGGACCGACAGGCGTCCTCAGCGATCACCGCGACCGCCTACGCCAACGCTGCAAGTCCAATCGCCAGAAGTGGAACGGAGCCGTCGCCGTTCTCACCGAGAAGCGCACCCGCAGCAATGGCCGCGCTCGCCGATACCCCCATGCAAGCTGCCGCAAGACCATGGAGTCGAACAGTTCGAAGTTCGGGAGCTAGCATCAAGCCTGATTATAGGGAAGATATGAAGCTACCGTCATTGGGCAACTTGGCTCCTCTGCTTAAAAGTGCCTGTCCAAGAAGACGCTTCGAGCGTCGTCGCGGGGCTCAGTTGAGTGGGATGGCGTGATTCCCGGTGCGCGGGGGAGCGATGAGAGGGCGGCAAACCAGCGGGCATCGTCGGCGGCGACCGCCGCACCTCGCACCGCGGCGCTCTCGGGCGCGGCTGCGGCCGCGCTCTGTGCCTGCGGGGCGTGGTCGGCAAGCCGCATTCAGGTGATCGCGGTACAGCCCAGCAGGAGCTGGACGTGGAAGTGCGGTGTCCCGGGCCGTGCTCTTGCAGCGTCGCCCGCGCGGCCAGCGCCTGGCGTTGGGCCCGGCGACCGCCGTTGCCCAAGATTCGGCCTGTCACGCCGCGGTCGCGGGTTCGAGCCCCGTCCCTCCCGTCTCGAAAAGTCCCGCTATCGCGCTTGTTTCTGTCATCTGTCGTGCGTTGGCCTTGTGCGACGGGCAGCAATAGGGCAGCAAACGCCTGGGTTCGTGGCTACGAAAGATCTCCGCCTGCGAACCGAGGGCCCGCCCCCAAGCTCGGCAACCCGCGTCGCCTGTCCATCCAGCGAGGGTGTCAGCCGTCAGACGTAGAGTCCGACCGATGGCCGCCTCCCACCTTTCCGATCACGTTCGCGAAGCTGTGGGTCCGCTCGACTCGCCTGTGGGACGGGCTCGACGTGGTGCGCGGGCAGACCGCGCGGCGCGACCACGGCTCCATGTCGCTCGGGCGCACGCCTCTCCGTGCTGGTCAGCAAGCTGCGCTAGTCGGCGGCGGTCCGCCACACGCGCGGGCCGCTTACGGACCGGCTTGCGTTCGCTCGAGCACGTGGGGGGTCCGTGACGTATCGAAGCCGTAGGCGTCGCGCACGATGTACACCGGACGCTGCTTGACCTCGTCGTAGATCCGCCCGAGATAAAGGCCCAGCATGCCGAGGACGATCAGCTGGATCCCGGCCAGGAACGCCAACGGGGCAAGCAGCGAGACCCAACCTGGGACGACATACGCCCCGACGAGCTTGAGCGTGATCGCCCAGGCGCCGAGGAGGAAGGCGCCGATGGAGATGACAAGGCCGACGATCGTCGCCGCGCGAAGCGGAAGGTCGGAGAAGCTGAGCAAGCCGTCCACAGCCAGGCGCAGCGACCGACCGAACGAGTACTTCGGCCGTCCCGCCGCCCGCTCGGGCCGCTCGTAGTAGACCGGCGCCTGGCGGAAGCCCACCCACGCCATCATCCCCCTGACATAGCGGTTGCGCTCCCTGAGCGCTCGAAAGGAGAGCACCGCGCGACGGTCGATCAACCTGAAATCGCCGGCGTCGAGCGGTATGGGAGCCGACGAGTCCTGGCGTAGGAGGCGATAGAAGATCCGCGCGAAGAGACGCTTCATAAGCGAGTCGCGTCGCGCGGTGCGGACCGCGAAGACCATCTCCGCACCCTCTCGCCAGCGCTCGATAAGCCGGGGCACGACCTCGGGTGGATCTTGGAGATCGGCGTCCATGACGATCACTGCATCCCCGCTGGCGACGTCCAGGCCGGCCGTGATCGCAGCCTGGTGGCCGAAGTTCCGCGAGAACTCGAGCACGCGGACGCGCGAGTCGCGCGCCACGAGCTCCCGCAGGATTACGGGTGTGGCGTCCCGGCTGCCGTCGTCGACGAAGACGAGCTCTGCCTCGCCGTCCAGCGAGGCGACGACCTCCGCGAGACGGACGTAGAAGTGCTCGAGGACGGCCTCCTCGTTGAAGACCGGAACGACGAAGGAGTAGATGGGACGCATTACCGTGTTGTAGCCGCATGGCCGGTCGTCAGCAACCCGGCGAGCTCCTCAGGGTGTTCGCGGTGGCGGCGCGATGAGGTCTGATGCCGATGCGGAGGCGAGCCAGCGTGCGGCCGTGCGCGAGATCGCGCGGCGCTCGCCGCGGAAGACGTGGCCGCGCAGGCGCATCGCCCACACCAGCATCCGTCGTGCCCGTTCAGCGGCGTCCGGGCCTCGATGCTTGGCGAGGAAGCGAAGGTGCGACCGCAACTGCTCGCGGTACATCCGCTCCCAATCCGGACGCGTCGAGGCGCCCCCGACGTGGACGAACTCGGCGTCAGGGCAGAAGACGACGTTCCAGCCGCGCCGCGTGAGGCGATAGCAGAGGTCGACCTCCTCGTTGAACATGAAGAAGGTCGTGTCGAATCCACCGGCCTCCTCGAAAGCGGAGCGCCGCACGAGAAGCGCGGCGCCCACCAGGAACTCCGCCGTGCGCATGCTGCGGTGGTCGAAGCCCGCCGCATAGAAGGCGTTGAGGGCGCGGCTTCGCGGGGCGAGCCAGCGCAGGAAGAAGTACTCGGTCGCCAGGCGCCACAGCGTGGGGTAGCCGCGGACCGACTGCTGTAGCGTGCCGTCGGAATTTGTCAACCGGGGCCCGACGACCGCCGTCAGCGGGTCGCTGTCGAGCACGGCCGCAAGACGCGCGATCCCGTCGCCGAGCGGCCAGGCATCCGGGTTGAGGACGAGAAGGTGGTCGCCGCGCGCCCGAGAGACCCCGACGTTGATGGAGTTCCCGAAGCCGCGATTCGCGTCGAGCACGAGGAGGTGGGCGTCGGGGAACTGCTCGGCGACGAGCTCGGCGCTGCCGTCAGTCGACGCGGCGTCGACGACGATGACCTCGTCGACGGATCCGTCCAGGGCCGAGAGACATCGCTCGAGGAACGGCCGCGCGTTGTAGGAGGCGACGATCGCGGAGATCACGTCAACGTGCGTGCGTCGGTAGCGCCTCGACTGTCACCGCGTTGTCCCGCTGAGCCGTTGACCGCTTCTTGCGCAGCGCGGGTAGCTCGACGAAGCGGTACGTCAGCACCGACAGCGCGAACGTCACGAACGCGACGGCGGCGAGGTTGACTCCGAGCCCGCCCACGCCGTCGAGCGTCAGACCGTGGTCACGCAGCCAGTAGATGAGCGGCTCGTGCCAGAGGAACACGCTGTACGACACGAGTCCGATCGCGACGAACGGCGGAGTCTCGAGGACGCCGACGAGGAAGGATCGCTCGGGCTTCGCTCTCAGCACGACGAGCGCCAGGAGAAGTGCGCAGCTGACGGCCACGAGTGTGTTCGTGTAGGAGTAGCTTAGCTGGCTGCCGGTCCAGCCGACGCGTGCCGCGGGCAGGTAGAGCGCTGCGGCGAGGAGCGCGGCGGCCGGACGCCAATGCCGCGGCAGCGGCACCATGCCGCGTTCCCACAGAGCATGGACGACGGCGGCCATGCCGAATGCGAACAGGTCGGCCTGGCAGAAGAAGCTGCGCTCGAGGACGGAGTGCCAGTCGGTCCGGTAGCCCTCGGACACGACGCCGGGAACGGGGTATCCCGTCGTCGCCTTGCCGGCGAGGCCGATCACGAGCAACACGGCGACGGGCGCGAGGGCGGCGGCGATCCGTCCTCTCGACGTTCCGGCCGTCCGGGCCACTCGCCAGGCACGCACGGCCAGCAGGGGCAGCACGAGGTAGAAGACGACCTCGACCGAGAGCGACCACGCGGGCCCGATGCCGGTGAGAACGGTTCCGGGCTGGTAGCCCTGGACGAACAGCAGGGCGCGCAGAAGGAGCCCCGGATCCGTCAACGCGTGGTTCTCGAGCTCTCCGCCGGGCCCGCGAACGCGCGCGCTGCCGAGCAGGAGCGCACAGACGAGTAGGATGGCCCAGTAGGCTGGCAGGATGCGCAGAGCGCGGTTGCGCAGGTACTTCCGCGCACTCGGCGGAGCACCACCGAGCAGCGCGCTCGCGAACGGGCGGTACAGGAGAAAGCCTGACAGCGCGAAGAGAGCGTGACGCCGTAGGACAGGTCGCCGATGTGGTTGCTCAGCCGGCCGAACGACACCGGCCCGTTCGGGCTGCTTATCCCCAAGGTGTGGACGACGACGATGCTTCCCGCCGCCACGGCGCGCAGCTCTTCGATGCCGGGCACGCGCCTGCCCGACGACGGAACGACCCCGAGATCACGGTAGCGCTTCAGCTGATTTCCTCCCCGGGTTCCGCATCAGCATCGTGCGAGCTCAACCGAGCGTAGTCCGGGTTCGAGCCCCCTTCAAGGGCCGCTCGAGGCGCCGGCAGGTCGTGAGGCGCCGTCTCTCTGCGGATCCCGAGGCCGAGCGCGATCAGCAGGAGCACGAGCGCGAAGGTGAACCGCTCGGCGAGCAGCTCGTTCAGGCGGTCGGGAAGCTGCTCGATTGTCCAGCCGCGCTGAGCGGCCACACCGAAGAGGGCGGCCGCCGTGAGCCAGTGGCGATGCGGCGAGGACGGCACGGCGACCGAGACGGCGAACGGCAGCAGGAAGATCCCGTAGTGGCGGAAGGTGAAGCTCGAGAGCAGGAAGGCGCCGACGAGTGCGATCGTGGTGAGCTCGACGAGCCGCCGCGGCTCGGCGCGGTCCGCGGACCAGCGGCGCCAGATCAGGAAGAGCGTGGCGATTCCGACGGCGACCTCCGCGAGAGCGACGGCCGGGGAGGGAACGGAGAGCCTCTCAGCGGCGCTGTGGAGCGCGACGCTCGCCTGCTGGATGTCCGCGTTCTGCCCTTGGAAGAGCAGCGGGAGGGTGATGTCGAAGAACGAGCGCGTCGACGGCGCTGCGGCAAGGACGAGTCCGGACAGCGCTGTGGGAATCGCGACCGCGAGCGCGAGTGCCCCCCACTTGCGGTAGAGCACGAGGAGCAGCAAGAGCGGTGCCAGGATCGGCTTCAACACGAACGTCGCCCCGAGCGAGGCGGCGGCCAGGAGCCACCGTCCCCGACACACCCCGAGTAGGAAGCCGGCGAGTCCCAGGAGGATCGGGCCGTTGACGTTTCCGGCGTCGAGCGTGAAGACGACCGGCCAGGCGATGCTGATCCCCAAGAGCGCGATCGCACCGGCCATCCCGCGCCAGCGGAAATCGAAGAGACGCAGCAGCAACGCAGTCGCGGCGAGGACCACTGCCGTGTCGACGAGCAGGAACAGGCGGTTCGCCCAGATGTGGTCGACTGCGGCGAGCGGCGACAGCAGGACGAGCGCGCTCGGAGGGTAGAGGAAGTCGCCCGCCCCCTTGCCCGTGTAGACGGCGGTGCCGCTCACGAAGGCGTGGGCGGCGTTGGTCAGCGGAACCGTGTCGTACCCCTGCGGATCCTCGACCACGGTGATCAGACTGGTTGCGAAGGTCGCGACCGCCACGGTCCACGCTGCGAAGACCGTGCTGCGCGCCGTCAGAGTCGACGTGTCGGAGCGGCGCCGTGCAGGTGTGCTGGGTGCCGCCTCGAGCGCTGATCGATATCGCATCGTCGTGTCCTCGGGCTATGCGTGCGTGCCGGCGTGCACGTTGTCGAGGTACGTGCGCTGGACGGCCTCGAACGGCCCGTCCGCGGCAACCGCGCCCTGGTGGAGGTAGATCGCGCGGCTGCAGAGACGCTCCAGCATCGGATGGTCGTGCCCGGTTGCGACAACGATGCCGCCCGCCTGAACGAGCGCGTGGGCCCGATCTTGAACGTGATCGCGAAACTCGTGGTCGAGTGCCTCGTGGACCTCGTCCAGCAACAGGACCTGCGGCTCCACCTCCTCGGCCACCGCGAAGCCGAGCCGCGCCCGCATTCCCTGCGAGTACGTCGAGACCGGATAGTCGAAGGCATCTTCGAGGCCGCTGCGCTCGCGGACCGACCCGAGCGCCCGCTTCGACTCCGAGCGCGAGAGGCCGCCGAGCACACCCAGCAAGAGGGCGTTCTCGCGGCCGTTCAGCAGCGGTAGCAGCCCGGCGTCGATGGAGAGCAGCGACGCCACCCGGCCGCGAATCGTGACCTTGCCCTCGTCGGGCGTGTAGATCCCCGCGAGCGCCCTCAGCATCGTTGTCTTGCCGGAGCCGCTCGGCCCGATCAGGGCGACTGCCTCGCCGGCCGTGGCCGAGATGCTGACATCGCGCAAGCCCCAGGTGGTGGAGGTGGCAGTGCGGAATCGAGCGGTGTTTGCCGTGATCACACGCAGGTGCCGATCGAAGTGGAACCGGACCCCGAGCTTCTCGACCATGATCGTCACGTCAGACCACCTTCGCGAACTGCCCCTGTTCCGCACGGTAGAGCGGGATGAAGACGGTCAGGATCGCAGTGGCGATCGCGATGGGATAGATCAGCTGCCACGCGGCCGGCCTCTCGCCGGTCAGAAAGACGTCGCGGTACGACTCGAACATGCCGCTCAGCGGATTGAAGCGAAGGATCTCGCTCACGGTGCTGCTCGTGCGCGAGAGCGGCACAAGTCCCGGACCGAGGAAGAAGAGCATCCGCACGAAGCTGAGCAGGAACGGCTTCAGCTCGCGCAGCCAGACGCCGAGCAGCGAAGCTGCGTACGCGGCCGCCACTGCGAGGTAGAGGTTGACGAGCATGACGAGCGGGAGCCAAACGAGCGAGAGCGTCGGCGCGATCCGGTACGCCGCCATCATCACGACGATGATCAGGAAGCTTGCGCAGAAGGACGCGCTCTCCGTGAGCGCCGAGGAGATCGGGATCAGCTTGCGCTCGAACGCCATGTTGAGCAGGATCGGCCGCCGGATCTCGAGGGCGTCCATCGCGTTCGAGACGGTCGACATCACGAGCTGGAAGGGCACGATCGCGGCGGCAAGGCTCAGGCCGGGTGCCGTCCCCGGGCGGTCGAGCACGAACGTCACGAGCAGGAGGTAGATGCCGACGAGCGCGAACGGCTCGAGCAGCCAGCGGACGAAACGTGCCGGGCCGCGGCCGTAGCGAAAGCGGAGATCGGCCGCGGTCAGGGCTCGCAGCAGGTCTACCGAGCGGCGAAGCGAGCGCAGAGCCACCGGCGTCCGGGCCCGCGGCCTCCCTGGTCGAAGTGCAGCCTCGGCGCTCGTCTCAAGCTCCGGCTGCATCTGCCCAGGGTAGCTACTCGTCCGCACCGTGCTCCTCCGAGAGAGAGGCCCGGGGATACCCTTGCGTCATGCGCCTTGCGATTGTCAACGCGGACGACTTCGGTTTCAGCCACGGCGTGAACCGGGGGATCATGGAGGCGCATGAGCGTGGGATCGTGACGAGCGCGAGCTTGATGGTGGGGAGGCCGGGAGCAGCGGAGGCGGCCGAGTACGCGCGCGCACGAGCCACGCTCGGGGTTGGGCTGCACGTCGAGCTCGGACGCTGGCGCGTGGGACTGCTGCCGCACCGGGGTGCGGCCCGCTCGGAGGGACTGCTCCGCCGCAGGGCGGCGGCCGAGCTGAGCGGGCAGCTCGAGCGCTTCCGGGCGCTGCTCGGCCGCGACCCGTCGCATCTCGACTCGCACCAACACCGCCACCGGGCCGAGCTCGTCCGGCCGCTTTTCGAGCAGGTCGCGGGTGAGCTGGGCGTCCCGCTGCGCCGGATCGACCCGCGCGTCCGTTTCTGCGGCGACTTCTACGGTCACGACGCGAGGGGCCGCCCCGAGCCCGAGTCGATCACGACGGAGTCTCTCCTCCGCGTCTTCCACGAGCTCGAGGAGGGGGTGACCGAGGTCTGCTGCCACCCGGGCTACGCGGACGGCCTCGCCGATTGGTACCGCGAGGAGCGGGAGGTGGAGATCCGCGCGCTCTGCGATCCGCGCGTTCGGGAGGCGGTCGCGCGACTCGGGATCCGCCTGGGCACGTTCTCGGAGCTCGACTCGGTGCTTACCGGCGGGCGGGAGCGCACGTGATCTCGGTCGTCGTGCTGACACATAACCGGCTCCACCTCCTGCGCCGCTGCGTGGAGGACGTCCTGCTGCGCACGTCCGAGCTGACAAGCGAGATCGTGATCTGGGACAACGCCTCGGGGGAGGACACGGCGACGTACCTCGGGACGATCGACGACGCTCGCGTTCGCGTCGTCCTTCATCCGGAGAACATCGGCACGAACGCCTACGTGCGAGCGTTCGAGTCGACTCGGTCGGAGTATCTCGTCGAACTCGACGACGACGTGATCGAGGCGCCTCCGCGCTGGGACGCGACGATGCTCGACGCGTTCCGGCGGATTCCGAAGCTGGGTTATCTGGCAGCCAACCTCAGAGACGATCCAAACGATTCCGCCTCCCAGTACATCAAGTATCTGAGGGAGGAGCGGCACGCATACACGGCGAAGGTCGAGAACGGCGTCCGGATCCTCGAGGGGCCGACCGGCGGCGGTTGCACGATGACCTCGCGCGCCCTCTACGACCAGGTCGGCGGATTCCGTCAGCAGAAGCTCGTCTTCTGGCACGAGGACGCCGCCTATGTCAAGGATCTGCACCGGCTCGGCTACCGCTCGGCCGTGCTCGAGCAGCTCGAGGTCTGGCACGCCGGAAGTCCCTACTACTCCGAGCCCTCTCCCGCCAAGCTCGAGTTCCACGACCAGCGCGAGCGGATCACGGCCCGAAAGGACTTCGTGAAGAGGATCATCCTCGCGCTTCCCTTCGCCTCGGCGCTGAACGAGCGCTACGACTGGTTCGATCCACCGCATCGGTACGAGCCGCCCGATTTCGGAAAGAAGCCAGGCTGATGGACGTCGAGGCGGACAACGAGGTCCGAGTGTCCCGGTGGGAGGACTCGTTCCGGATCCCGTCCTCGCGATCCGCTCGAAAGAGGGGCGGCCTGCCGACGTTCTCGGTCGTCGTCGCCGCCTACCAGGCCGCGGCGTTCGTGGGCGAGGCCGTCGAGTCGGCTCTGGCGCAGACGGCGCCCCCGCACGAGATCATCGTCTGCGACGACGGCTCCACCGACGACATCGAAGCCGCGCTCGCACCGTACCGACACCGGATCATGCTCCTGCGCAAGGAGCAAGGCGGTCCCGCCTCCGCACGCAACGTCGCGGCGCGCGCTGCCTCGGGCGAGTTCGTCGTCGTGCTCGACGCGGACGATGCATACCTGCCGGAGCGGCTCGAAGCCCTGGGTGAGCTCGCGTCGCGACATCCGCAGCTCGACATCCTGGCCACCGATGCCTACTACGAGCTCGACGGCAGCTTCGTCGGCCGGTTCAACAAGGCGACGGAGTTCGAGGTGCTCGACCAGAGAAGCGCCATCCTCGAGCGCTGCTTCTGCGCGTGGCCCGCGCTGCGACGAAGCAAGCTGCTCGCGTCGGGAGGGTTCGACGAGACGCTCGCGACCGGGGAGGACTGGGACTGCGCGATCCGATTGATCTTCGGCGGCTGCCTCGCCGGCCTCGTCGACGAGCCCCTCTATCGGTATCGCATCCGGCGCGACAGCGTGACTGCCGATCGTGTCGGGACGCTGCGCGATCGCATCACCCTGCTCGAGAAGGCACGAGAGCAGCTGCACCTGAGCTCGCCGGAGCGGGGCAGCCTGGAGCGCTCGCTCGACGTGCAGCGGCGATCGCTCTTGCTCACCGAGGCAGAGGCGGCTCTACGCGCAGGTGACCCGCAGGCCCGCCGGTTATCCCTCGCGGTTGCGACGAACAACCGCGTGGACAGACGCACGAGGACGCTTGCAATCGCGTCCGCCCTGGCGCCGCGGCTTTCGGGTCGGCTGCTCGAACGCCGTGCCCGAAGACCCGGCGGGGGAGGCTCCCGACTCGCCCGACCCGTTCCGAGAAGCTGAGAGCCCGTGACGATGGGCCTTCCGACGACGCGTGGAGTCGGATGAGACCCGTTCTGGCGCCGCAGCCCGACGCGACCCTGCGACGTAGCTCGCAGCCGACCTTCTCGGCGATCGTCGCCGCCTATCAGGCAGCAGAGTTCATCGGAGAGGCAATCGAGTCGTTGCTCGCCCAGACCCTGCCCCCGATCGAGATCATCGTCTGTGACGACGGTTCCACAGACGATCTCGGCGCGGCTCTCGCGCCGTACCGAGATCGCATCTGCCTTCTGCACAAGGAAAACGGGGGAGAGGCATCCGCGAAGAATGCCGCTGCGCGACGGGCGTCCGGAGACTTCGTCGCGATCCTGGACGCCGACGACGTCTACCTGCCTGAGCGGCTCGAGGCACTCGCAGACCTGAGCTCCCGGCGACCGGACCTGGACATCCTCAGCGCAGACTCCTTCATGGTCGTCGACGGCCGGGTCGTCCGCAACACCTATCACGGCGCCTACCGCTTCGAAACGGACGACCAGCGGCGTGCGATCCTCGAGGAGAACTTCGTCGGACCGGGCCACATGGCGGTCAGGCGGGAGGCGTTCCTGGCGGCCGGCGGCTTCGATGAGTCGTTCCGCTGGGCCACGGATTGGGACTGCTGGATCCGGATGATCTTCGCAGGCTCGAAAGCCGGAATCGTCAACCAGCCGCTGGCCGAATACCGGATCCGCGCTACCGGCCTCGCCTCGGACCGCACGAGCCACTTCGAGGGACGCCTGGCGGTGCTCGAGAAGGCAGCCGGTCGAGCCGATCTCTCGGCCGGGGAACGGCATGCGCTCGAGCGCTCGCTCGCGGCTCACCGCCGCAGTCTCGCGCTCAGGAGGGCGGAGAGCGCACTGGTGGAAGCACGACCCGAGGCCCGTCGCCTGGCTCTCCGGATCGTGGGCGACGCCGGCTTTCCACCCGGCGTCCGAGCGAAGGCGGCCATTGCCGCTGTGCTCCCGCGCCTCGTCGGCAAGTTCGTCGCCGTGCGCAGTCGCGCTCGGCCCGAGCTTGCCGGTGGGATCCGGGCTCCCAAATCCTGAGGGAGGCCGGCTCTCTCTATGCGTCGCGCGACGTGCGAGGCGGTAGGGCGCCGAGTGGTCGAACCGCCTCGAGGATCAATGTCTCGAACCGGTTGACGCCTTCGTCCCCGATCGCCTGCCCGTGCGTCTCCAGTCCGCGCAGGAGCGGGTCACCGCTCTCCCCGGGGAGCCGGCGCTCGATCTCCACGAATCCCGCCGCTGTCAGCATCGCCGACAGCGTCTCCTGGTCGAAGATGAACTGGTGCCCGTAGGCGTTGAACATCTGGTTGATCACATAGCAGTGCCGATTTCCTCCGCTGACATGCGGCAGGAACCTCTCCATGACCCAGTCCACGTAATGGCGCTCGGCCTCGTCGAACGGCTCGCTGTAGAGGCCGAGAATGGCGGCGAGATCTGGAGTCGCGATCCGAAGCCGGCCTCCAGGGCGAAGAACGCGAAAGCATTCCTCCATCATCGAGACCGCCTCCTGAACCCTGACGTGCTCGATCTGGTGCTCGGCGAAGATGTAGTCGAATGTCAGGTCGTCGAGCGGAAACCGCCGGCGCGCATCCAGAAAGACGACCTCGTCGCGGTGCTCGCGGAAGAGATCGGGTAAGAGGTCGCTGTTGAGCCAGCCCGGGAGAAGGTTGGGCCCGGTCCCGATCTGGAGCTTCCGGACGGAATGGGTCGCGACGTACTGTCTGACTCGCGGCGGGTCGAGGGCCCTCCTGGCGAGCAAACGCGCCTTCGTCCCGGCCAGCAGCCGCGCCCGGTAGACCGCGGGGCCGAGCGCCGCGATCGACCCAACCCGGCTCAGGGCGTTGCGGAGAGGAGTCGCGGCGGCGATCGGTGGAAGGTAGCTCAATCTCCCCGTCTCGTCGCTCGTCGGCATCGGGTGCGGATAGACTCGCCGACCGGATGAGGCTCGACTTTCTCAGCATGAGCTGGTGAGCCTTCATCGCATCGATCCTCGCTTCGTCCTCCCACATCTCGTGGCCCGTGCCGTGGTGCTGGGCGGCCTGGAGCAATGGCGGACGGGGCTCGCATCGGCAGGGGTCGAGGTGTCGGACGGATCGAGCGACCGCGGGCCTCCGGATCTCGTCGTGACCCCTGCCCGGCGCGTTGCGGAGGCGCGCTCCACCGGAGCCCGGTCGATCATCGTGGAGGGATCGCGTGAGCGACCGTTCCGTGGGGGCGACTACCGGACGCGGCGGGTCCTCCTCCGGCCGACGCGGGCGCGCCCGACGCTGGCGGTCCCGCTCGACCGATCGGCACCTGCGTCGTATGCGCTGGAGCGCTGGAGCGTCGTCGATCGCCGGTGGAAGGCGGCGCGGCTGCGCATCGCGCGCGTCCTGGTCTCGCGCGGCCTCTTTCCACCGTGGGCATCGCCGGTCGTGACCGTCGCAACGCGCGAGCCGGGGCCGCCCTTGCTCGTTGCCGCCGCCGCCGCGCTTGGGGTTCCGAGCGATGTCAGCTGGTTCCTGACGTTCGGCCAGGGGGACGCGCTCAGCCGCAACGCCTTCCAGCTGTTCCGGCCCGGAGCGGAGAAGCCGGAGTGGATCCTGAAGTTCGCGCGCGTCGCCGAGTACTCGGAGCGGTTCGACAACGACGAGCGCGGCCTGGAGCTGGCCCGCGCTGCGGGAGGCTCCGTCGAGGCGCGGGCGCCGCGGTTCGTCGGCCGCTTCGCCGTCGGCGGCCTGCACGCCTCCGTCGAGACCGCTGCCCCCGGAAGGCGGCTGCGTGACCTCCTCCTCACGCCGGGCGATCGCGCCGCCAAGTTGCGCCTGGTCGAGCTGATCGGCGAGTGGATCCTGGAGCTCGGCCGGCTGACGCGGACGGCGCCCGAGACGACGGCCGCGGAGCGGGAGCGACTCCGGCTGGACGTCGTGCCGAGCTGGAGCACGCTCGGTGTGAGCCCGGAGCTCGTGGACGCGGTGCCGCCGGTCCCGGCGGTGATCCAGCACAACGACCTCGGAACGTGGAACGTCGTCGCCGACGATCGCGAGTTCGTGGTGGTGGACTGGGAGAACGTGAGGGAGGGCGCTCTCCCACTCTGGGACCTCCTCTACTTCCTGGCGGACGCTCTCGTGCTACTCGACGGGTCGGCCGGCCCCGAGCAACTCCCGGCACGGATGATGCGTCTCTTCGCCGGTGGGGCGCCGTCCTCGCAGCTGCTCTTCTCTTGGGTTCGGCGCGCCGTAGAGGCGGCAGCAGTTCCGCCCGACGCCGTCGGCGCGATCGCGACGCTCTGCTGGCTGAGCCACTCCCACTCGTTCGGCGCGCACGACGCGGATCTCGCCGCCTTCGCTCCTCGCGAGCCGCCGCGGAACCATGGGATCGAGGGGATCGCTCGTGCGTGGATGGCCCATCCCGAGCTCGGCCCGAGCTGGAGCGCGTGGCGTGGGTGAGGCGCTCGACCGTTCTGGGCAGAAGTCGGCCAGGATGTCTCTCCCGGGCACCGATGAATAGCGGACGCCGCGCGGCCTGGCGGACGATTCCACGGCGTGCGCTGATGCACATCGGCCTCGGCCGCCGCCTGTGGTGGCGAACGCGCACGCGCAGCGAGGTCGACTTCTGGGCTGCGTGGCTCGTCGGTGCGCCCGGAACCGAGGAATGGGCGAGCGACCGCGAGTCGCGTCTGGATCCCGACACGGAGATCAGAGATCCGCTCGTACGGGACGAGCTCGAACGGAGCCCGGCCGGAGAGATCTCGATCCTCGACGTGGGGGCAGGCCCGGTGACGAGGCTCGGCTTCCGCTATCCGGGGAAGACGCTCACCATCGTCGCGGTCGATCCGCTTGCCGACGAGTACGAGCGCCTGCTCGGCGACGCCGGGCTCGAGCCGCCGATTCGCACGAGTTGCGTTGCGGGCGAGGAGCTGCGCGAGCACTTCGGCTCACGCAGGTTCGACATCGCCTACGCAAGCAATGCGCTCGACCACAGCGCCGATCCGTTGCTGATCATCTCCAACATGGTCGCCGTCGTGCGCCCGGGCGGGGTCGTGCTCCTCCGGCACAAGCGGAACGAGGGCGAGCAGGCGCGATACGGGGGCCTGCATCAGTGGAACTTCGACGTCGTCGACGACCGCCTGCTCGTCTGGAACAACGCCATCGAGGTGAACGTCGGCTCTGCGCTCGCCGGCCGTGCCGTGACGACCGCCTGGATCTCGGAGAACGAAGTGGTGGCGCGCCTCGTAGCCGGCGACTCCGGCTACGACGAAGATGGGGTTCCGGATGGGCGCCGAGCGCGTGAACACGCACCGGGGTAGAGTCGAGCGGGTGCTCCCGGCGCCGAACCGTCCCGGGTTGGGATTGCGCGATCCGTCACCGCGGGCGGGAGCGTGACCGCCGACCGCGCCGCGCCATCCCGGCCCCGGCGCTCGTACCCCTGCGGCACGTGACGCGGGCACGGCTCGCCGACGGTCTTCTCGTCGTAGCCGTCGTCGCCCTGCCGGCTGCGTTCTACGTCGGCGGGCTCGGCTTCTACCTGGATGACCATTACTGGCTGGGGCTGATGGCCAACTCGGACGACAAGTCGGTCCCAGGCCTCTTCGAGACACTCGCCGGCGACGACCCCAAGGCGTGGCTCCGGCCGGTCATGTACCTGCTTCTGACAGCCGCCTACTCGGTCTTCGGAGGTCACGCCTGGGCCTATCACGTGCTCGTCGTCGCGCTCGTGGCGGCATGCGCGTTGCTCGTCCACGCCCTCCTGAGCCGGCTGGGAGCACCGCGCTTCCTCGCGCTCGGGGTTCCGCTTTTGTTTGCGGCCGCGCCTCATTACTCCAGTGACCGGTTCTGGCTCGCGTCGTACGCGGCGCCGGCGAGCCTCGCGCTCTCCCTGGCCGGGATCTATGCCTACGTGCGCGGGTCGGCGTCGCGCGGCCCCCGTCTCGGCGCCTGGCTCGTCGGCGGCTCGGTGGCGCTCGGGCTCGGAGTCTTCATGTACGAGATCACCCTGCCGTTGTTCGTCGTCGCCGTGGCGTTCCTCTGGCACCGATCGCGGGCGGCCGGCGGCAGCCTTCGGCTGACGGCCCGTGTGGCTGCGCTCTCGCTTGTCGCTGTGTTGATCGCGAAGGGTGTCGCGACCGAGCTTGCGGGCGGCGGAACGAGTCACCAGCTCGGCTACCAGTCCGGATTCCTCCACCACATGGGCTACCTCGTGAGCGGCGGCGTCAAGGTGAACTTCGGGACGTACGGGATCGGGCTCCCGTACGTGATCGGTTGGATCGCCACACATCATCTGACCTGGAGCGCAGCCCTGGCGAGCCTCCTCGTCGGCTCGCTGCTCTTTCTCTACCTCGCGCACGCCGGGGAGCTCGAGCTCCCGCCGGCACGGCTGGCGAACGGGAGGCGCCCCTGGCGCTACATCGTTGCCGGGGGGCTTGCACTTCTCGTGGTCGGCTACGGCAGTTTCGTCGTCACCGATGTCATCTACTTCACGAGCGCCGGCATCGACAATCGCGTCAACATCGTCGCTGCGATCGGCGTCGCGATGCTCGCCGTCGGCCTCGTCCTGCGCGGCTTGGAGCTTCTGCCCGAGGCTCGGCGGCAGGGGGCGTTCGCGTTCGCAGTCGCCTTGCTTGCGGCTATCGGGGTCTTCGTCACGAACACGCTCGCCGACTACTGGCGAGCGGCGAGCGCCGAACAGGAGACCGTGCTCGCCGATCTGCGTCGAGACCTTCCGGCCGAGCTGGAAGGGATGACCGTCGTTCTCGACGGAGTCTGTCCCGAGGTCGGTCCGGGAATCGTCTTCACGGCGCACTACGACCTGGCCGGCGCCCTGCAGCGGCTCTACCACGAGCCCACGATCACGGCGCCGGTCGCGACGGCCGCGATGAGCGCCGAGGCGCGGAGCCTCGTCATCTCGACGCTCCTCTTCGACACGAGCGAGCCCCGACGCTATCGCTACGGGCCCCATCTCCTCGTCTACGACGCGCGCACCCGCACGAGCCACCTGCTCACCGGTCGCGCGGAGGCCAGACGCTATCTGGCGGCGTCGCCGCGCCCGTCGTGCCCCCCGCTACGGAGCTTCTCCTGGGGGATCCCGACCTCGCGGCTGGTGCCGTTCGTCCAGGGTGGCGTAGGGGTCAGCGCCGCGGCGGATCGAGGAGCAGGGAGACCTCGCGACTTTCCGGCAGCTGCTTCGCCAGTTGGGATGCCTCGACGAGTCGCGGGACACGCGCGCGCAGCCGCGCAATCGTAACATCTGAACAGGAGCGAGCTGGAGCTGGCGAAAGCCGGCCGCGGAGGGGGCGAGAGGGTGTCCTTCCTCTCCGATGACCGCGAGCTCGCGAACCGACGCTCTCGCGACCTCATGGGCGTCAGGGAGGTAGAGCTTGAGGATGGCCGCGGTACGGATGTCGGCCACGATCGCTCGACCTGCGGGCGCGGGCCCCAGCGCCCGAGCGACGCCGCGCCCGTCGGGGCGCTGCAGCTCGGGTCGCCGAGCGATGTCGATCGAGACCGCGACGAGCAGCAGACACGCCACTGCGGCGACGAGAGATCCGGCTCTTCCTGCCGACGCCGTGCCCGCGGCAGCGGCCGCCGCGATCGTCAACGGTACGACGGCAACGATGAGATTGCGGTAGATGAAGTAGTCGCCGCGTCCGCCGAAGAACGCGTCGCCGAGAGCAGCGAGCGCGAGCGGCCCCCCGACCGCGACCAGGCCCAGCGATCCCACGAGGAGTGCGCCGGTCCGCTCACGCGGCTCCGTCCAGGTCAGGAGACCGACGAGGACCACGAGCGGCGCCGCAACGACCAGAGGCCAGATGTTGTCGATCGGGTAGACGCCCACGACGAGCTGGTGCAAGAGGTAGGCCACTCGTCCACTGAGGCGGACCGAGTTGGAGATCCACGCGGTGTGCTCGGCGTTCTCTGCCTGGTAAACGGCAAGGGGGGCGAGAGCGGCGCCGACGAGCGTGGTCGTTCCGACGGCCCACCGCACCGCACGGCGGCTCGCGCTGCCTGCGAGGAGGAGCGCGCCTTCAGCCGCGACGAGGAAGATCGCGAAGTAGTGGGTCGCGAGCGCGAGGCTCGCGCTTACGGCCCACCACGTCAACGGGCGCCCCCCGCGAGCGAGAGCCTGCCGGAAGAACACGAGCGAGAGCGTCCCGAGGAGCACGAGGAGCGCGTAGGCGCGCGCCTCCTGCGAGTACCAGACGAGCAACGGGCTCACGGCGACGAGCGCAGCCGCGATCAGAGCGGACCGGCGCGTCACGAATGTGTCCGCCGCGGCGTACGCCGCCGGCACCGTCGCGGTTCCAAGGAGGGCGGAGAGCGACCGCAGCCCAACCTCGCCGGTGCCGAACACGTGCGACCAGCCCCACGCGAGGACGTAGTAGAGCGGCGGCGTGGACTCGCTGCCGGGCAGAGCCTCGAGCAGGTCTCGGAACGACCCGCGGACGAGCTCGACGGTGATCGCCTCGTCGTACCAGTAGCTCTGCGTCGCGAGGGTCGGGAAACGCAGGAGCGCGGCCAGGGCGGTGAGCGCCGCCAGGGCCTGGAGGTGCCGACGCCGGATCAGGTCGCGTGCGTGGGCGCCCGGGGCGGCCTCGCATCCGTCTTCTGGAGCACGAAAGCGGTCTGGTAGCCGATCGCCTCCTGCTCGACTCCCCTCACCTCGGCGAGCTGCGACCAGCGGCGCAGGAGCTCGTCCCGCCGGTAGAAGACCTGAGCACCAGGGTCGGCGTGGACGGCGAAGTAGACCCAGTCGTCCGCGAGGGCTCCCGTTTGCAGGTCGAAGCGGTGGACGAGCTCGGCCAGCTCTGGATTCCGAGTCTCGACCCCCTGCTCGAGCAGAAGCTCGAGGGTGTGCTCGTCGTGGATCGTCAGGTACAGATGCCCGCCCGGGCGCACCACCCGCAGCAGCTCGAGCAGCCACGCATCGGCGAGCTCGCTGATATGCGTGAAGACCGAGATCCCGTAGGCGAGGTCGAAGCTGTCGTCACCGAACGGCAGATGGGGCGCTGTCGTCGTCGTGGCGAAACGAAGCGGCGGCTGCAGGTTGAGCTGGCACCAGGCGATCCGTTCCGCGTTGACGTCGACGCCCCAGAGGACGCGCTCGCCGACGCCGGGCAGGAACCGGAGCATTCGGGCCTCCGCACAGCCGAAGTCGAGCACGCTCCCCGTCGCGTCGGCGGCCACGCCCGCGTCGGCCAGGTGCGTCAGCATCCGCTCGACGTCGCCTCTGCCCTCGCGAAGGTACTCCTCGAGCGTCCAGCCCCAGCGCTCCCAGAGACGCCGGGGGGGCAGAGGGAGCCCGTCGTGCAGCTCGCCCGGCTGCGCTCGAAGGAGCAGTGCATGCTGCTCGTCGGGCGCGAGCGGCAGGAGCTTGCCGGCGAGGTAACGATTGTCGAGGACCGCGCGGCCTGGCAGGACGAGCCGGCCGGCGTGGCGCGCGATGGGCTCGAGGACGCGTCGCTTCAGCTTCCGGCGGTCACGTGACACGGCAGCGAGCCTACCTCAGCGTCGGGCGGCCAGACCGACCCGGACGGCGGGGGGCTGCGAGAATCGCGGCTCTGGTGATTGGAGCGCGCACATGAGCCCCGGTTCGAAGATCGCTCGCCCGACTGCAGGCCGACGACGGTTGCTCGTCTGCACGCCGTTCACGCCCCGGCTCGATGCCCGGCACGGCGGCAAGGCCACGTCGCAGCTGCTTCTCCACATCGCGGAGCGGCACGAGGTCGCTCTGCTCGCGCTCCGTGCGCCCGGAGAGCAGCCGGTCGATCCCGCGATCGCCGAGCTCTGCGCCCGCGTCGAGGAGGTGCCCCTGGCTGATGGCTCCGGCCTGGGACGACGGGCGGCCTGGGCGGTCGGCCTCGTGCGGGGGCTACCTCCCTGGGCCACGGACTGCCGCAGCGGCTTGTTCGCAGACCGGCTCGAGCGTCTGCTGGACGAGTGGAGACCGGAGATCGTGGAGATCCACCTGCAGGCGCTCGCCCAGTATGTCGCCGCGCCGGTAGCGCGCGGCGTGCCGCGAGTCCTCGTCGACTACGATCCGGGCTCGGCCTGGGCCGACGAGGTCATGCGCAGGACGACCGGCCCCCGGCGGCTGATCCGGAAGCTCGAGGTCCTCGCGTGGCGCCGGTACGAGCGGGCGACGAGGCCGCTCTTCGACGCGATCGTGGTCTTCGCCGACCGCGATGTGGCCGCGTTCGAGCCCTCTGCCCGGGAGACGGCGCCGGTACGGATTCCGCTGGCGATCGATCTGCTCGACTCGCCGCTCGATCCCACAGGCGCTGAGCCGCCGACCATCCTCTTCGTTGGCGGGTTCGCCCATCCCCCGAACGTGGACGCGGCCGTGTGGCTCGCGAGGTCGATCTTTCCGCGCGTCGCAGCGCGCGTGCCGGAGGCACGGCTCGAGCTCGTGGGCCAGGAGCCCCGGGCCGACGTGTGTGCTCTCGCCGGAGGCAGCGTCTCCGTTCACGCGTCCGTTCCCGACGTGACGCCTTACCTCGACCGGGCCGCCGTCGTCGTGGCTCCCATTCGGATCGGCGGCAGCATGCGGATGAAGGTCCTGGAGGCGCTTGGGGCCGGGAAGGCACTCGTCGCGACGCCGCGCGCCGCGGAGGGGGTTGCCGCGATCCCGGGAGAGCACTTCGTGCTCGCGGCCGGGGAGGACGAGCTCGTCGACGCGCTCACGGGCCTCCTTGAGGATCCCGCACGCCGGCGACAGCTCGGCGAGAATGCCCGCGGCTGGGCGGAGCGAGAGCTCGGCTGGAGTCGCTCGCTCGCCGCGTTCGAACGGCTCTACGACGACCTCGCGGGCTCTGTCCAATGAGGCTCGTCGTCTATACGGACAACAGCGCGCTCGGCGGCGCCGACCTCAGCATGGCTCATCTCGTCGCGCGGCTGGATCCGTCGATCGAGGTGAAGGTGCTGGGGACGACACGTGAGATCGTGGAGCGCGTCGCCGGCACGCGGCCGAGGACCACGGTCGAGGTGGTGCAGAGCCCGGCAAGCGGCCACGACGTCCCCAGTCTGGCCGCCCACTACTCGGCGCTGCGCCGCGCCGAGCCGGACGTCGTGCACGCGAACCTGGCCAGCCCGTGGTCGTGCCAGTACTGCATTGCGGCCGCCGGGCTCCTGCGCCGGCCGCGGGTCGTGGCGGTCTACCAGCTGCCGGTCCCGCCCACCAGCGCGGGCCAACGGCGGATGAAGCGGTTGACGGCCCGCCTGGTTCACCGGCACGTAGGAGTTGGGCGCCGCACCTCGCGCGAGGTGGAGGCGCTCGTAGGGCTGCCGCCGGGTTCCGTGCAGACGATCCACAACGGAGTGCCGGACGCCGTCCTCGAGCCCGTGCGTCGACCGCACACGGGCCTGGTGATCGGCGCGATCGGCCGGCTCGAGCCCCAGAAGGGCTTCGAGGTTCTCGTGAGGGCGCTCACGGAGATCGAGGGCGCGACGCTCGTGCTCGTCGGGGACGGGAGCGAGCGGGACCGGCTCGAGCAGCTCGCTCGCCGGGTCGGTGTCGCCGAGCGCATCGACTGGAGGGGCTGGAGCGACGAGCCGAGGGCGTACCTGCCCTCGTTCGACGTCGTCGTGCTCCCGTCGCGCTTCGAGGGCTTTCCACTGGCTCTCCTCGAGGCCCTGCTGGCCGGCTCGGCGGTCGTGGCGACGGACGTGGGCAGCGTCGCTGAGGCCGTTCTCGACGATCGAACGGGCCTGCTCGTCCCGCGCGACGACCCTCTCTCACTCGCCGCGGCCGTTCGTCGCCTGTTGGCCGACGAGCCCCTCCGGCGTCGCCTCGGCGAGCGTGGGCGCGCACTCGTGCTCGCCCGCTTCACCGCGGATCAGATGACCCGGAAGTTCGAGTCGCTCTACGACGAGCTCCTGCGTTGAGCCTGCGCCGGAGCGATCGTCGCCGCCCACCGGCACCCCTGCACGCAGGGGGTATGAGACGGTTGAGGGCGTGACGCAGCGGATCCTAGTCACCGGCGGAGCCGGGTTCATCGGCAGCCATCTCGTCGAGCGACTCCATGCGGGCGGGCACTCCGTCTACGTTCTCGACGATCTCTCGCGCGGGCGGCGAGCGTGGCTTCCGGAGGCGGTCGGCCTCGATGTCGCCGATGTTCGGGACAGGGATGCCGTGCGGGCAGTCGTCGTTCGGATCCGCCCTCGGACCGTGGTGCACCTCGCCGCGATGCACTTCATCCCCGCCGTCGACGGCGCCCCGGAGCTCGCGCGGGACGTGAACGTCGAGGGCACGCGCGCCGTCCTCGATGCGCTTGCCGCGGCGCCGCCGGCTCGCCTGCTCTTCGCGTCAACGGCGGCTGTGTATCCGGATCGCTCGGGGCCGATTCCGGAGACGTGCCCGCCGGCACCCCTGGACGTCTACGGCGAGACCAAGCTCGAGGGGGAGCGCCTCGTCGAGGGATTCGGAGCCGAGACCGGGACGGAGGTCGTCGTCGCCCGGATCTTCAATGTGGTCGGGCGCCGGGAGACGAATGCCCATGTCGTGCCGGAGCTCGTCGAGCAGGTTCGGCGCGCCGCAGCCCCGGTGCGCCTCGGCAACCTCACGCCGCGGCGCGACTACACGGATGTCCGGGACGTCGCGGCCGCCCTCGCTGCCCTGCTCGCGCTCGCGCCTCCCCCTGCCCGGGTGAATGTCGGATCCGGGCGCGGCGTCTCCGTGGGGGAGCTCGTCGCCGCGTGCGGGCGCGCCGCCGGCAGGCCGATCGAAGTCGAGGTCGAGCCGACGAGGCTGCGCACGCACGATCGCCAGGAGCTCGTTGCGGATTCCGGCTTGCTCCACAGCCTGACCGGCTGGGAGCCGCGCTGGAGCCTCGAGGAGACGCTCGGCGACCTGCTAGCGCAGCCGGAGTGACCTCGGCCGCAGCGGCCGGCCTGCCCGGGCCACCTTCCAGAGGAACTTCCAACCCGAGTCTGCTCGGAAGATCTCGATCCGCGGCAGTGCGTAGGGGTCGCTGCCGGGCCGAACCGACCCCGGATTCACCGTGAAGGCCGCCACGAGGCCGGCGGCTATCGCCGCGTTCCTCGCGTCCTCGTTCCAGGCCCCGTGCGGATAGGCGAGGAAGCGCGGCCGGCCGAGCCCGAGCGCCTCGAGGTCGGCCGCCGAGCCCTCGACCTCGTCGCGCAACTCGGCCGGCGGCAGGCGGTCGAGCCGGCGATGCGTGCGCGAGTGGACGCCGATCTCGATGCCTTCCTCCGTGAGCGCCTTCAAGGGGCTCGCGTCGAGGAGCTCCAACTGCACTGCGCCGAGATGCTCGTCCCACGCGTTCATCCCCCCGACGGCGCCGCTGACCGCGAAGGCGAGCGCGGCCACGTGGCGCCTGCGGAGCAGCGGCAGCCCGGAGTCGTACAGGTCGCGGTAGCAATCGTCGAAGGTGACTAGAACTGCGCGCCGCGGGACTCCCGCGCCTTGGAGGAAGCGCGCGAGCTCGTCGCCGTCGATGGGGTGGAAATGCCGCGTCAGAATCCGCAGCTGCCGCGCGAACTCTTCCGGCGGCACGCCGTACTCCTCCAGTACGGGGGCGCCCTCGAGATCGGCGATCGCGTGATAACAGAGGACACGGATCGTCCCTCGATGCGGCGCTCCTCCCGCCGCCCGGACGCCCTGGAAGTACTCGAGGTCGCGGACGCGGAAGAACCAGCGTCCGACGCGCTCGCTTCTCGGAGCCGCGGCGGCGGCGGCGAGCACGAGCGCCCGGAGCGGGCGGCGGAGCGGCCGCCAGAGGAGTCGGTCGACCCGGCGCTCCTGTCGGTAGAACGCGCTCGCCGAGTGCCCGGGATGCTTGCGCGCGAGCAGCACGCTTGCTCTGCCCGCCTGCCGCCATTGCCGCAGGTACTGGCGCGGCGTGACCACGTAGCGCTGCCAGCTGACCGCCTCGGGCTCGAACCGGACGTCGAGCCCCGCCGCCAGGATGCGCCGCCCGAGGTCGAGATCCTCCCCGCCGAAGACCCCGTCGCGCGTGAACGTCGTGTCGAACCCACCCAGGCGCAAGAAGGCGTCTCGCCGGATCGACAGCTGCCCGGTCAGGATCTCGCCGGCTTCCGGGCGGCGGTGCCGAGCGAGCCTACGGGCGCGAGAGTCCGCCCAGCTTCCGACCGCGGCCGAGAGGAAGCCGGGCGGTGAGCTTGGGTGGAGTGGGATGCTCCCGAGTACCACCTCGGCGCCCGCACGGTGGCAGCGGTCGTGGGTCGCGAGCAGCTGGGGATGCGCCTCCATGTCGTCGTCGAGGAAGAGCAGGAGCTCGCCGCGGGCCGCCTCGGCGCCGCGGTTGCAGGCGGCAGCTCGGCCGAGGTTGCCCTGCTCGAGCACGGTGAGTGGGAAGGACGGGTCGAGCGTGCGCAGCGCAGCGGCGGTCCCGTCGGTCGAGCCATCGACGACGACGACGACCTCGAAGGCGGGCGCCTCTTCCTGCGCTGCGAGCGCCGCGACCGACGTGGCGACGACGTCCCGTCGCTGGAACGTCGGGATGACGACGCTGAACCGAAAGCGCGTCGCGTCGGCGTGTTCGGCAACATTCACCTGGACGCGAGGCTATCGCACCGGCTGCGAGAGCCGGCTCGCGGCGAGCTCGATACGAGGCCGTTCTCTGCCGCCGAAGCCGGTGTCGAGGCCGACGGCCCCTATGCTCGACTGCGCAGGCGCCTGAGGCGCGCGGCCGACGGCCGTAACGTCCTCAGAGACGAGTCGACGTCGCGCGTCTCGTTATCGCGCCGCTCAACTGCGGCTGAGGTCGTAGCGATAGACGGCGGTGGCGCTCTCGTCGGAGCCCGGGCCACGCCGCGCTCGCTCAGCGCGGTTCTGAGCTCGTCGGCGTCGCGCAGCCAGAGACCGTGCTCGGCGAGCGCGTCCGCGAGCCGGATGCGGCGCCATCGCGCCTTCAGGTCGACCTCGTGGCCGCGGAACGCGACTCGGGTGGTGCCGAGCGTTGCGAGCGCCACCCGTTCGAGGAGCGTCTCCATCCGCACCATCGCGTCCTCGTAGCTCGCATAGGCCTCGTACCACTCGAGCATCGTGAACTCGGGCGAGTTCTTGTACGAGAGCCCTTCGTTGCGAAAGTCCTTGCCGATCTCGTAGACCCGTTCGAGCCCCCCCGACGATCAGTCGCTTGAGGTAGAGCTCGGTCGCGATCCGCAGGTACACGTCCTGGTCGAGCTCGTTGTAGTGCGTGATGAACGGCGTCGCGAAGCCGCCGCCGTAGCGCGGCTGGAGCACTGGCGTCTCGACCTCGAGGAAGCCCTCCTCGTCGAGATAGCGACGGATCTCCGTGACGGCGCGGGTGCGAATCTCGAAAGAACGGCGCGTGTCCTCGTTCATCAGCAGGTCGAGGTAGCGCCTGCGGTAGCGCTGCTCGACATCGGTGAGCCCGTGGAACGTGTCCGGCAGCGGCACGCGGATCTTCGCGAGCAGCTCCAGCTCGGTCACCTGGAGCGACGGCTCCCCCCGGCGCGACTTCGCCGGGTGCCCGCTGACGCCGACGATGTCGCCGAGGTCGACATCGACCTTCTCTCTGACGAGGAGCTGGATCCGGCCGCTGCGATCGACGAGGTCGAGGAACAGGATCTTGCCCAGGTCGCGGCGCGCCAGCACGCGGCCGGCGAGCCGGAAGGTCTGCGACTCGTCGCTCGAGCCGGGCTCGACTTCGTCGGCCCGAAGGCGGACCGCAGCGATCTCGACCCGGCCGGAAAAGCGCTTCGGCAACATGGCGGCGAGTCTAGGGTCCTACAGCGGGTCGGGGACGATCGAAATCGTTCCCTCCCGGGCGACGACGCCGAAATGGCGAAGATCGAACGTCAGAACTCGACCGCCATTTCGCTCGGCGCACGCGATCACCGCCGCATCCACTAATCCGAGCGGGAGATCGTCGTATCGGCGTGCGAGCTCTCGGGCGCGACCGAGATCCTCGTCACCGCAGTCCAGCGTCAGCGCGCCTCCCTCAAGGTCTGCGAGGAAGGCATCGAGAGCTGCGCCGCCGAGCAGACGGCCCGCGAAGTAGCCGATCTCCCCCAGCGTTGCCGCCGGCACGAGGTACGGACCCGGATCGGGGTCGAAGGTCGCCATCGCCGCGGCGTGCTTGGGATCCCGCTTGTCGAGGAGAGCAAGGAGGCCCGACGTGTCGAGCGCGATCACGTTCGGTTGCGTCGCTCGAGCAGCTCCTGATCCCACTCACTCTGGATCCAGGCCTCCGAGTCAACAGCCGAGATCCGCCCGTCGGAGGCGATGCCGATCGACTTGGGCCGCGGACGTGCCGCAGCGTCACCCGCGAGGTAGTCGCGCAGAGCCTCGCGGACGAGCTCGGCCTGGGGACGGCGCTGACGGCGAGCCGCCGCCTTGAGATCGCGCTGGAGCTCGGAGGGAAGGTACAGTGTCGTCTTTTCCATACCACCTACCATACACCATACATTCAACCGTCCCAGTAGGGGGCGCCGACGCGACCTGATTGAGCTTGGGCGGATCCGACCTTCGCCGGCAGGCCCCGCGCTTACGCCGCCTCGATGCCCATGATCTTGAACTTGAGCGCGCCTCGAGGGGCGGCGACCTCGACGGTCTCGCCCTTCTTCCTGCCGATGATCGCCTTGCCGACCGGCGACTCGTTCGAGAGCTTCGCCTCGGCGGGGTCGGCCTCGGCCGAGCCGACGATGATGTACTCGACGGTCTGGTTCGCGTCGACGTCCTTCAGCCGAACCTTGGCGCCGATCGAGACGACGCTCAGATCGACGTCGTCGGATTCGATCACGCGCGCGTGCACGAGACGCTCCTCGAGCTGGGCGATCCTGTGCTCGAGCATCGCCTGCTCGTTCTTGGCGTCGTCGTACTCCGCGTTCTCGGAGATGTCCCCGAAGTCGCGGGCCACGCGAATCCGGTCGGCGACCTCGCGACGCTTGTCGTTCGAGAGGACGTGGATCTCCGACTTCAGCTTCTCGTAGCCCTCTGGCGTGAGGATGACTTCCTTCAAGACTCGGCCTCCTGGCCTGCTTCACTCACAAGAAAGCCGGCGCTCCTGCGCCGACGCGGGGCGGAATCGTACCCGCACTCCCGGACGCGGTCAAGCGGCGCAGTACCATCTTCAAACCGTGCTTACAGACCTCCGCGAAAGCTGGCAGATCCGTGACGTGGAGATCCCCACGCGCGTCGTGCTCGCGCCGATGGCGGGCGTCAGCGTGCAGGCATTCCGGCGTCAGGGCCGGCGCTTCGGAGCCGGGCTCGTCTGCTCGGAGATGGTGAGCTGCGCCGGGATCGAGCACCGCAACGAGAAGACGCTCGGCTATCTGCGGGTCGCGACGGACGAGCATCCGCTCGCGATCCAGATCTTCGGCTCCGATCCTCGGATGATGGCCGAGGCGGCGCGGATGGTCGCGGCCGCCGGGGCCGATCTGGTCGACATCAACTTCGGCTGCCCCGTCCGCAAGGTGACGAAGACCGGCGCCGGCGCGACGCTGCTCGACGACGCCGGCCGCGCAGCGCGAATCGTCGAGGCGGTCGCGAACGCGACCGAGCTCCCGGTCTCGGTGAAAATGCGCCGTGGCCTCCGAGACGGCTCTCGCACCTGCCTCGAGGTCGCCCCGCAGCTCGTCGAAGCGGGCGCCGCGACGCTGACGCTGCACCCCCGCTCCGCGCAGCAGATGTACACCGGCACCGCCGATCATTCGCTGACCGCGGAGCTCGTCTCGCTGGTCGACGTGCCCGTGATCGCTTCCGGAGACATCACCTCGCGAGCGAAGGCGCGGGCCGTGCTCGCGACGACAGGCGCCTCGGCCGTGATGGTCGGCCGCGGCGCGCAGGGCAATCCCTGGGCGCTGCGGGAGATCGTGGACGGCGACGACCGCGATCCGACGCGAGAGGAGGTCGTCGCGGAGCTCGTGCTCTTCATCCGCGAAACCGTGCGCGAGCTCGGCGAGCGGCGCGCATCGGGCTTCCTGAAGAAGTTCTACGGCTGGTACCTCGGGCGCGGCCGCTTCCCGAAGCCGTTCAAGCAGGAGCTGGTCGTGCTGAGCTCGACCGAGGAGGTCGAGCGCCTCCTGATCGCGGCAGCGCCGGGAGCCCTCCCCCTGCTCGCGCGGCTGGAGGACGAGCTCCCGGATGCGGAAGATGTCTTGCTCGACTCCCTCCCGATCTCGATCTACGGCGGCGGCTAGAGGTTCCGAAGCCAGACGAGCCGGAGACCCTCGAGCGTCAGGAAGGGGTCGACGCGGTCGAGCGTCTGCGCGTGCGGGGCGATCAGGTCGGCAAGTCCGCCGGTGGCCACCGTTTGTGCTTCGGCGCCGAGTTCTTGACGGATCCTGCCGACGATCCCGTCCACCTGCCCCGCGAAGCCGTAGACGAGCCCCGACTGAAGCCCTGCGACCGTCGTCTTTCCGATCACGGAGGCGGGGGCGGCGAAGTCGACCTTGACGAGCCGGGCCGCACGCGCGAAGAGCGCCTCCATCGAGATCTCGATCCCGGGCGCGAGGACGCCGCCGACGTACTCGCCTTCAGCCGAGACGATGTCGAAGTTCGTCGACGTCCCGAAGTCGACGACGATGGACGGGGCGCCGTAGCGCTCCAGAGCCGCCACCGAGTTGGCGATCCGGTCGGGGCCTACCTCGCGCGGATCGTCGTAGCGAATCGGGATCCCGGTGCGCGTCCCCGGCCCGACGACGAGCAGCGGCGCCTTCAACCAGCGTTCGGCGACTCGCTCCCACTCCCGCTGGAGCGCGGGCACGGTCGTCGAAAGACAGATTCCCTCCACATCTTCCAGCTCGAAGAGCGCCGCGAGCGTGACCCCGAGCTCGTCACCGGTGCGGGCCGGGTCGGTCGCGAGCCGAAAGTGCTCGACGAGCTCGTCGCCCCGGTAGAGGCCGAGCGCGGTCTGCGTATTCCCCACATCGACCGCCAAGAGCATGATGCGGGGCCTAGGCGGAGTCGTCGTCGCGCGCGAGTCGCTCGCCGATCCGCTCGGCGAGTGCCTCAGCGGTCAGCTTGGGCCCGTCGCCCTCGCCGCGCAGCTCCTCGACGGTCACGTCGCTCGAGGTGTAGACCTCGGCGCGCGGGATCATTCGCGTCGGCCGGTTCTTGTCCCAGACCCAGACGTCGTCCATGCGGATGTGGAAGAACGGATAGTTGGCCTGCTGCGAGACCTGGAGGTCGAGCGTGTTGCAGAGGTAGGTCGCGTCGGCGGTGAGAATGCAGTAGCGGAAGAGGCCGAAGACGGCGGTGTACTCGCGCTTCAGCGCCAGCTCGAGCTCTGCCTCGAACTCGTCCAGGTCGTCGAGATGGGACATCAGTGACTCTCCCGGTGACGGTTTCGCGCCGATGGCGCGGGAGCTGCAAGCGACGCAAGGACGCAGGGAGCGTCCAGGCTGGGTGGCCTGGACTCGACCGAGGACGTATCAGGGCGCCGCAGATCGCGCGTCAGCGGTGCCCTAACTGTTGCCGGGAGCGTCACCTGAGTCAGTCTAGCTTCGAGAGAAGCTCCGCCACGGTGCCGCGCCCGAGGACGACGAGCTCCGGGTCCAGCTCGTGGAGCGGCTCGAGGACGAAGCGCCGCTCATGGAGTCGCGGATGAGGGAGCGTCAAGCCCGGCTCGTCGATCGTCGCATCGCCGTAGAGCAGCAGGTCGAGGTCGATCGCCCGCGGCCCGAAGCGCGGTCCCTCCCGTACCCGGCCGAGGGCGCGTTCGACCTCGAGGAGCACGTCGAGGAGCTCGCGTGGGGTCAAGTCGGTCTCGAGCCGCGCAGCGCCGTTCAGGAAGCGCGGCTGGTCGAGATAGCCGACCGGATCTGTCTCGCGAAGACTCGAGACATCCACGACGCGAACGTCCTCGCGCTCGTCCAGCAACGCGAGCGCCCGTCGCAGAGTCGCCTCCCGCTTGCCAAGGTTCGAGCCCATCCCGATGAACGCCCTCGTTGGCACGCGCACATCTTCACCTACGTTGTAGCTCGTGAAGCTTCCCTCCATCGCACTCGCCCGGCCGAGCACCAGCGAGGCTTTAGAGATTTCTAAGCTTTCACCACTAAGGTGGCACCGATGAGGAGGCTTGCCGTACTCGCCACCGTCGTGCTGGCAAGCGGCTGCTTCGCCGGTCACGCGGGCGCTGTCAGCTTCGCGGCCGCGGTGCCGAGAGGTGAGGCGCTCTCTCGGCTCGCCGCGGCCGACGTCGGGCTCGTGGCGCTGAGCGGAGACCCGCAGGCGACTCGGCTCGTCCGCGCCCGCGGCGGGCGGCTGATCTCGCCTCGACTCCGGATCTGGAAGCTCGACGGTGCAGTCGCGGCGCGAATCGTTCCCGAGCTCGATCGTCTGGGCGCGCTCCGCTACGCCGAGCCATCACGCCGCCGCGACTCGCTCGTGCGGTTCGTCGATCCGCTCTCGAGCCCGAATCTGAGCTATCACCTACCGGCGATCGGCGCAGACCGAGCGGAGCCGCCGGGCGCGGGATTCCCGATCACGATCCTGGACAGCGGGATCGACCTCACGCATCCCGACTTCGCCGCTCGGCCGAACACCGTCCTCCTGAACCCGCAGTTCGTCAGCGGACCCAGGGGCGACGACTACCACGGAACCGAGGTCGCCTCGGTAGCGGCAGCAGCGGTGAACGGCGTCGGCGCGGAAGGGGTCTACCCCGAAGCGCTCATCCGCATCTTCGACGTCCGGGACGACCTCGCCGACGTCGCCGTGATCGTGGGGATCGAAGCGGCGATCGCCGCCGGCCCGAGCGTCATCAACCTCAGCCTCGGCGGCCCCGAGCCGTCGCGATCGCTCTACGAGGCCACTCTGCGCGCGTTCGCCGCCGGATCGCTCGTCGTCGCGTCGTCAGGCAACGAGCTCGATGTCGGGAATCCGACGCTCTATCCGGCAGCCTTCCCGCACGTCCTCACCGTTGCCGCCTCGGATCGGGAGAGCCGGCCCACCGTCTTCTCCTCGTCCGGGCCGACGGTCGACCTGACCGCGCCCGGCGAAAATCTCCCTTTCCAAGATCCACGCGACCCGTCGAACTACTCGTTGATCTCGGGAACGAGCTTCTCAGCGCCCCTTGTCTCGGCCGCGGCCGCCTGGGTGCGAACGGTGCGCGGCGCGATGTCCGTGAGTCAGCTCGCCGATCTGCTGCGGTTCAGCGCCCGCGACGTGGCCCAGCCCGGCTACGACGAGCGAACGGGCTACGGCGTACTCGACATCCCGGCCGCGCTCGCGGCGCCGCTGCCGCCGAGGGATCCGCAGGAGCCGAACGACGACGTCTCCCAGGTCGTCGCCGCCGGCGTCTTCTCCCGAGCCAAGCCGCTCGTCTCGACCCGCTTCGCCGCGATCCTGGACGAGACTGAGGATCCCCGCGACGTCTATCGGGTCTCGCTTCCGCAAGGTCGCAGCCTGACGGTGCGGGTCACCTCCGACGACGACGTCCGCGTCGCGCTCTTCGGCCCGATCGCGAGGACCGTCGCCGGCACTCGCGGCCGGCTAGCGACGACCGACCGCGCCGGCAAGCTGCCCGAGACGGTGACCTACACGAACCGAACGGGGCGCCCGCTCGTGCTCTATCTCGACATTGCGCCGGGCAGGTCGCGGACGATCGCGAACCCGAGCTACCGCGTCGAGCTCACGAGGATCGCGTCCGCACTGCGCTAACCGCGGCGAACTCGACCGGGACCTCGAGCACGACGTCCGGCTTACGCACTCGCACCTCGACCCGCTCGACCGCGAACCGCTCTAGCAGCACATCCGCCAGAGCGGTAGCGAGCGCCTCGAGCAGCCGGTAAGCGCGACCGTTCGAGATCTCGCGGACGCAGGCGACGACCTCGCGGTAGTCGATCGCGTCCTCGAGCTCGTCCGACGAGCCAGCCTCGCCGACCTCGAGTTGGACGTCGAAGAGGAAGCGCTGGCCGTCACGACGCTCGTGCTCGAGCACGCCATGGAAACCGTGCAGCTCGATTCCTTGGAGCTCGATCTTCATGCTGAGACCGCCGCCGCAGCCGCCAGCGCCTCGACGTGCTCGCGCACGTCGTGGACGCGGAAGATCGAGGCGCCGCGCTCGAACGCTGCCACCGCGGCCCCGACTGATGCGGCCACGGAGCCTGTTCTCGCCCGGTCGTCCCCGAGGAGCTTCCCGAGCACGCTCTTGCGCGACAGCCCGATGAGCACGGGCCTCCCGAGCGCAACCAGGAGATCGAGCCGCCGGACGAGCTCGAGGTTGTGCTCGATCGTCTTGCCGAAGCCGATTCCCGGATCCAGGCAGATCCGATCCTCCCGCACGCCGGCCGCGACCGCGACCTCGAGGCGCTCCTCGAGAAAGGCCGCGACCTCGGCGGCCACGTAGCCGTACTGCGGATCGCGCTGCATCGTCCGCGGCTTCCCCTGCATGTGCATCAGGCAGAGGTAGGCATCTGACGCGGCAATCACATCCGCAAGCTCCGGGTCGCCGCGTAGCGCGGTCACGTCGTTGACGAGCTCCGCGCCGAGTTCGACCGCGCGACGCGCTACTTCCGCTTTGGCGGTGTCGATCGAGACCGGAATCCCCTCGAGCCGTTCGAGCACCGGCACCACGCGGCGCAGCTCCTCCTCGAGCGAGACGGAGCCCGCGCCCGGTCGGGTCGACTCGCCGCCGACGTCCACGATCGCGGCGCCGTCGGCGATCATCTGCCGAGCAGCCGCGGCCGCCGTTTCCGGACTGAGGTGACGGCCGCCGTCGGAGAAGCTGTCGGGGGTCACGTTGACGATCCCCATCACCGAAGGTCGCCGCAAACGTTCCTCCAGGGGCGGACGTCTCATAGTGGAATGGACAGTAGCCCCCAATCGAATCGAGGCTCGGCGCGCGGCACCCTTCTGACGGTTCTCGGCGTCGTCGCGGCGCTCGCGATCGTGGCTGTTGCGGCCCGCGGCGATACGCCGATCGGCCAGGCGGGAACCCGACGACCGGCGGACGGCCTGCTCGACGTACTGTTGAGCCTCTTCCTGCTGCTGATGGCGTTCGGGGTCCTGCTTTTCTGCTATCTGCTCTTGCTCCGCAAAGACGCGATCGCCCAGCAACGGATGCTCGGGAAGAGCAAGCGAAACCGCTTCGTCAGCCTGATCGTCCTCGGCGCGTTCCTGATCGCGCTCTTCTTCGTCGTCCGCTACCGCGCCGAGAACCCGGGCGGGATTCGCATTCCCACGATCGAGCGGCCGCCGGGCGCAGGAGAGACGACCGACGGGGGAGGCGGCGGCCGCTACGCGCCCGAGTTCGCCTGGATCCCGGTGCTGATCGTCCTCGTACTCGCCCTCGGCGGGTTCGCCGCCGCCTGGTGGTCCGCGAGGGTGCGCAAGCGTGCGCGCGGTCTCGACGAGACCTCGTTCGCAGAGGTGCTTGCCGACGTGCTCGAGGAGACGCTCGACGACCTGCGCGCCGAGCGCGATCCACGACGCGCCGTGATCGCCGCCTACGCCCGGTTCGAGCGCGCGGTCGCGGCCCACGGGCTACCCCGGCGTCCAGCCGAGGCGCCGCTGGAGTATCTGGCGCGGATGCTCGGCGAGCTGTCGGTGAGCCGGCCGGCGGTGCGGCGGCTCACGCTGCTCTTCGAACGGGCAAAGTTCTCCCAGCATGAGGTCGGAGTCGAAATGAAGGAGCAGGCGATCGCAGCGCTCCAGCAGGTGCAGGAGGAGTTGCGCGCGGCGGAGCTCGCGGCGCGGATCGAGCGGGCTGCGGCCGTCGAAGCCGCGCGCGAGCGGGCTACCTGGTGATGCAATGATCCGGCGGATCCGCAGCTTGGCGCCGATCCCGCTGCTCGCGACCGGCGCGACGATCGCCGCAGCACTCCTCGTTCCGGGCCGCGCCGAGCTCGTGTTCCACATCTACCTCTTGGCCCTCGCCTCGCTCGCTCTCGGCTACCTCGTCGGCGTGCTCCGGCGCTCGCACCCGGTCGCCGCAGCGTCGCCCTTCGACCTCGGCTTGCGCACCCGCAACCGCGACGACCTCGTCCTGCCGGAGCTCGCCCGGCTCGAGCGCGAGGTGACGCTCTCGACGACCACGGCGTTCGACCTGCACTTCCGGCTGCGGCCTGTGCTGCGACGGGTCGCGGCGCGGACGCTGGCCTCCCGCCGCGGCGTCGATCTCGAGCGGAGCCCCGAGACCGCACAAACTCTTCTCGGCGAGGCGCTCTGGGAGCTCGTCCGGCCCGACCGCGAGCCGCCGCGGGATCGCGCCGCTCCCGGCCTCGAGTTGGCCTCGCTGGGGGCCATGGTCGATGCCCTGGAGGCGCTCTAGCAATGGTGCCGCTCGCCCAGGTACAGGAGACCTCCACGCGGATCCTCGACGAGGTCGAGCGGGCAGTGATCGGCAAGCGTGACGCGCTCGAGCTCGTGCTGATGGGCCTCCTCGCCGACGGCCACGTGCTGCTCGAGGACTACCCAGGGCTTGCGAAGACGCTGGCCGCACGCTCGTTCGCGCAAGTGACGAGCATCGGCTTCTCGCGGATCCAGTTCACGCCAGACCTGATGCCGGCCGACGTGACGGGCTCCTCGATCTGGAACCAGCGGGACGGCGACTTCGAGTTTCGGCCGGGTCCGATCTTCACGAACCTCCTCCTCGCCGACGAGATCAACCGCGCCCCGCCGAAGACGCAGGCGGCGCTGCTCGAGTCGATGCAGGAGCGCCAGGTGACGATCGAGGGCACGACGCACCTGCTCGCCCGCCCGTTCCTCGTGCTCGCCACGCAGAACCCGATCGAATACGAGGGCACCTATCCCCTGCCCGAGGCGCAGCTCGACCGATTCCTCTTGAGAGTCGGGTTCGGCTACCCGGATGCGGACGCCGAGTGGGAGGTGCTGGAGCGCCGGCTCGAGCGCGGCGAGGAAGAAGTCGAGCTGCGGCCGGTGATCGACGGGCCGACGCTCGTCGAGCTGCAGCGCTCGCTCGAGCAGGTGCACGTCGGTGCGAGCGTCGGCCGCTACATGATCGAGCTCGTGGCGGCGACGCGGACGAGCGGCTCGACGGCCGTCGGGGCGAGCCCGCGCGGCAGTCTTGCGCTGCTGAAGCTCGCGCGCGCACGGGCCGCGCTCCGGGGGCGCGACTTCGTCACGCCGGACGACGTCAAGGCGATCGCGGTGCCGGCGCTCGCGCACCGGCTGATGCTGAAGCCGGAGCTCTGGGTGCAGCGACTCTCGGCCGACGACGTCGTCCGCGACCTGCTCGAGTCGGTGCCGACTCCGGTCGCCGAAGAGCCTACGCCGGCCGAATGAGGCGCTCCGCCTCGCCGCGAGTCACGGCGTACGCCGTCCTCGCGGCCGCCGGCCTTGTCGGGGCGTTGGCTGCGCGACGGCCCGAGCTCGCAGTCCTGGCGGCGCCGTTCGCAGTGACGCTCGCGCTCGGCCTGCGCCTTGACCGCGCGCCGCAGGTCGGGATCTGGCTCTCGCTCGACCGAGATCGCGCCCTCGAGCGTGACGAGCTCCAGCTCGAGCTCGAGCTCAACTCCGACGCGCCGGTCGAGCGACTGGAGCTCCTGCTCGTCGTTCCCGAGGGTCTAGAGCTCGTCGAAGGCGAGAACCCGACCGCGATCCGGCTCGGGCGCGACGACGAGCGCACGATCGCGCTGACGTTCCGCTGCCTGCGCTGGGGCAACTACGACCTGGGCGAGATCAGGCTGCGCGCCCGTGACCGCTTTGGCCTCCTCGTCTGGGAGCAGACCGTCGATCGGAAGCGGCCGCTTCGGGTCTATCCTCATCCTGAGACGCTGCGCCGGCTCGTCCCGCCGATGGCGACTCAGCCCTCCACGGGGAACGAGGTCGCGCGGCAGAAGGGTGACGGGCTCGAGTTCGCCGATCTCCGTACGTTCGCACCCGGCGATCGCGTCCGCTCGATCAACTGGCGGGCGAGCGCGCGCCGCGCCGGTACGGGCGAGCTCGTCGTCAATGACCGCCATCCAGAGCGGAATACCGACGTGATTCTGTTCCTGGACAGCTTCGCGGAAGCCCGTGACGCCGAGCGCTCGACCCTCGATCTCGCCGTGCGCGCCGCCTCGACGCTCGCTTCTCGGTATCTCGAACGGCGCGACCGCGTCGGGATCGTCTCGTTCGGGGGGATCCTGCGCTGGCTCGTCCCAGGAATGGGCGTCGCGCAGCGCTACCGGATCGTCGACTCGCTGCTCGAGACGGAGATCGTCTTCAACTACGCGTGGAAGGACGTCTCGATCATCCCCTCCCGGACGCTGCCGCCGCAGGCGCTGGTGCTCGCCGTGACACCGCTCCTCGACGAGCGCTCGGTGGCAGCGCTGCTCGACCTGCGGGCTCGCGGCTACGACCTCGCAGTCGTCGAGGTCTCGCCCGTGCCGTTCGTTCAACCCGGCGAGAGTGAGGCAGACCGGCTCGCATACCGCCTCTGGCTGCTGCACCGGCAGGAGCTGCGCTCGCGGTACGAGCGGCTCGGGGTCGCGGTTGCGAGCTGGGACGGCGAGGCACCGCTCGATGCGGCGCTCGAGGGGGTGAGGGCGTTCCGGCGACACGCGCGGCTCGCGCGCGCCTAGGCGCGGCGGCCGGATCGGTCGCCCTCCTCGGGGCGGTCGCCGGCTGGCTGGCGTTGAACGCCGAGCAGGTCGGTCTGCGAAGCGGCAACGCGACGGCCGGCGTGCTCGCCGTGCTCGTGCTCGCCGGCGGGCTCCTCCTACGAATCCCCGCGTCTGTGCCGACCGCGATCGTGCTCGTCGGCATCGAGTACGCGGCGACGCTCGCCGTCGAGGACAGTGCGCTCGACGCTCGCGCGCCCGTCTACGCCGCAGCACTCTTCGCCGCCGCCGAGCTCGGCTACTGGTCGCTCGAGTTGCGCGACGCGGTCGCCGACGAGGCGGGGACGTACCTGCGTCGGCTGGGTCTCCTGGCCGGCCTGACGCTCGGCGCGCTCGCGCTCAGCCAACTGCTGCTGGCGCTCGTCGACGTCAGCGAGCGGGGCGGAATCGCGATCGAGGCCGTCGGCGTTGTCGCAGCAGTAACCGCGCTAGCCATCGTCGCCCTCTCTGCCCGCCGCACGTAGCCATCGCGAGGGACATGTCCGGGCTTTGACCCCGGCCGTGCGCCTTTCGGACAGGCTCGTTGGTGCTCAAACAGCTCAATGCGCGCGCGGGCGATCGCGGAGCCATGTCCGCACCGGACATGTTAGGGGTCAAAGCCCGGACGTGTCCGTTCGAGCCATGCCCGCGAGCGAGCGCCTCTCGAAACCATCCGCCCGCCCGCCGTGTCGCGCGGCGAGAAGCGGGCGGCGAGCTAGCCCTTGGCGCCTTCGACGGGCGGCGGCTGCATGCCGAGACCCGGGACGGGGCGCGGCTGCGGCTTCGGCTGGCGCTTGCGCTCCTCCTCGGCGTCGTGCTTCTGCGTGGGAGTCGGCTGCACCTCCTCCGGGAAAACCGAGTCCTCGGACTCGCCGGCAAGCAGGCGCTCGAACTGATCCTTGTCGATCGTCTCGCGCTCGATCAGGATCGCGGAGAGCTGGTGCAGCTCGTCCATGTGCTCGCGGAGGACGCGGTGCGCGGTCTCGTGCGCCTCCTCGATCACGCGGCGGATCTCGTCGTCGATCTCGCGTGCGATCTCGTCGGAGTAGTCCGGGTCGTTGCCCACCTCGCGGCCGAGGAACGGCTGATCGTGGCTGCGGCCGAGGACGCGCGGGCCGAGCTTCTCGCTCATCCCGTAGCGCATGATCATCGCCTTCGAGGTCGCGGTCACCTTCTCGATGTCGTTCGCAGCGCCGGTCGTCACCTCGTGGAAGACGAGCTCCTCGGCGGCGCGACCGCCGAGCGTCATCGCGAGATCGTCCATGAGCGAGGACTTCGTCGTCAGATAGCGATCCTCCGTCGGCAGCGAGATAGTGAGGCCGAGCGCCTGGCCGCGCGAGACGATCGTGATCTTGTGAATCGGGTTCGTGTTCTCGAGGTAGTAGCCGACAAGCGCGTGGCCCATCTCGTGGTACGCCGTGATCTTGCGCTCCTTCTCGCCGAGCAGCCGCGCCTTCTTCTCGGGCCCGGCGATCACGCGCATGATCCCCTCCTCGAGCTCCACCTGGCCGATCGTCTTCTTGCCCCAGCGAGCGGCGAGCAGGGCGGCCTCGTTGACGAGGTTCGCGAGATCGGCGCCGGTGAAGCCGGGGGTTCCGGCGGCAAGCGTGTCGAGGTCGATCTCGGTCGCGAGCGGCTTGCCCTTGGAGTGCACCTCGAGAATCTTCCGGCGCCCGTTCCGGTCGGGCCGGTCGACGACGATCTGGCGGTCGAAGCGGCCGGGCCGCAGGAGTGCCGGATCGAGGATGTCGGGACGGTTGGTCGCAGCGATCAGGATGATGTTGTCCTTCATCTCGAAGCCGTCCATCTCGACGAGAAGCTGGTTCAGCGTCTGCTCGCGCTCGTCGTGGCCGCCACCCATCCCGGCGCCGCGATGGCGACCGACGGCGTCGATCTCGTCCATGAAGATGATGCACGGGCTCGACTGCTTGGCCTGCTCGAAGAGGTCGCGGACACGCGAAGCGCCGACGCCGACGAACATCTCCACGAAGTCCGAGCCGGAGATCGAGAAGAACGGGACGCCCGCCTCGCCGGCCACGGCGCGCGCAAGAAGCGTCTTTCCGGTGCCGGGAGGCCCGTAGAGCAGCACGCCCTTGGGGATCCGAGCCCCGAGCGCCTGGAACTTCTTCGGGTTCTCGAGGAACTCCTTGATCTCGTGCAACTCCTCGACGGCCTCGTCCACCCCGGCGACGTCCTTGAAGCCGATCTTGGGCGAGTCCGGGGTCATCCGCTTCGCACGGCTCTTCCCGAAGCTCATCACCTTGGAGCCGCCGCCCTGCACCTGGTTCATCAGGAAGATCCAGAAGCCGATCAGCAGCACGAAGGGAAGGATCGAGGTGAGGATCGAGACCCAGGTGCTGCCGCCCTTGCCCTTCGAGTCGTAGGTGATGTTCTCGCGCTTCAGCAGCTTCTCGACCTCGAGCGCGGACTCGTTGCTCGGGTAGTTGACCTTGATCTTCTCGCCGCCCACGAGCGTCGCGTTGAGCTGCTGCCGGTTCGGAGTGAAGAGCACCTCCTGCACCTCACCCTTGTCGATCCGCTCGATCAGCTGCGAGTACGTCTGCTTGGTTTCGCCGTCGCGCTTCGGGATCAGCGTCTGGCTCGCCAGCCAGACGAGCAGGACGATGACGATCAGGGGAAAGAGCGCGCTGCGAAAGAATCTATTCACAAGGGGTCTGCGCGGAGGGTAGCAGCCTCACTTCCCGGAACTACCCCCGTTCGGGGCGGGATTCGGCCCGACGCAGGAACTTAATGAGGCGGGATCAGATCGGGATGGAGCACCGCCACGTAGGGCAGGTTGCGGTACCGCTCGTCGAAATCGAGCCCGTACCCGATCACGAACCTGTTCGGGATCTCGAAGCCGACGTAGGCGACGGGCACGTCGACCTCGCGCCGCTCCGGTTTGGTCAGCAAGGCGCAGATCTCTACCGTCGCCGGTTTTCGTGCCTTGAGGCTGCGCATCAGGTACGAGAGCGTCAGGCCGGAGTCGATGATGTCCTCGACGACCAACACGTGGCGGTCGGAGATGTTGATGTCGAGATCCTTGAGGATGCGGACGACCCCGGACGAGTCGGTGCCCGCGCCGTAGCTCGAGATCGCCATGAAGTCGATCTCGCACGGCACCGTCAGCTCTCGCATCAGGTCGGCCATGAAGAAGACGGCGCCCTTGAGCACTCCGACGAGCAGGAGATCGCGGCCGGCGTAGTCGCGAGAGATCTGAACGCCGAGCTCGACGATCCGAGCCTGCAGCTCCTGCTCGCCGATCAGGATCTCGCCCACACCTTCTTCCAGGTCTAGACGCGCTTCCACGTCACGACTCCTTCCCATCCGGGCGCCTCCGCGACCCCTGGCACCGCGACGACCTCGTCGTCGCGCACCACGAGCGGCCAGCCGTCGCGCTCGGCCTTCGGCACCTTCGCGTCCACGAGCAGATCCTGCACCTTCTTGCTGCGGGCTGCGAGACGATCCCCCGGCCGGCGCCCGCGCACCTCGAGCCCCTCGGCCGCCGACTCGATCGTCCAAGGGCCCCAGGTGACCGTTCCCTCCAGGCGCAGCGAGCCGTACTCGCGCACCGCGCGAACCCCGGCGCCGAGGTCGGCGGCCTTCGTCCCTTCGCGGCTCGAGAGGAGATCGGCGAGGGTTCGGTCGAGCGTCCGTGGAAGCCGCGGCGGCTCGTCTGCGAGCGCAAGCAGGTTCGCCCGAGCCCGAGGATCGAGCCGTTCGAGCAACGGCAGCAGCTCGGCGCGGATCAGGCCGCGCTTCGTACCGGCGTTCGAGGAGTCGACGCGGAACGCGAGCCCACGCTGGCGGCAGTACGCCTCCGTCTCCTCGCGCCAGACGCCCAGCAGCGGCCGCACGACGCCATCCTCGCGGCGCGGCTTGATCCCGCCGCCGCGACCGCTCGAGACAAGCCGGTAGAGGACGGTCTCGACTTGATCCGAGGCCGTGTGACCGGTCGCGCGCAGCCCTCGTCCTTCGGTCGCTGAGTAGCGGACGTGGCGCAGCGCCACCTCGGAGGAACCGAGTGACAGGCTGTTACGGGCATCGATCACCTCGGCGCCGAAGGTCTCGCAACAGAAACGAGCGTCCTCCTCGGATTCCGCACCGCGGAGCCCGTGATCGACGTGGAGCGCCGAGGCGCGGTAGCCGAGCGCGACGAGGGCGTGCCAGAGGCAGGTCGAGTCGGCGCCGCCCGAGACAAGGCAGGTGACTTCGCCGGCTGGCGCGATCAGATCGTGCCGCCGGATGGTGGCTTCGATGCGCTCGAGCATTGAGCTCATTGTCGCTCACACGTCAGAAGACGGGGGCGGATGACCAGGCTTCGAGCACCGCGATTGCGCGCTGGAACTCCTCCCGGTCGACGCGATGAGCCTCGGCGGGCAGGACATGCTCGAGGATTCGAACGGGGGCCCGGCCGGCCACGGCGAGGAGGAGATAGCGCACCTGCGCTCCGTGCGCGACGAGCGCGACCCGCTTCTCCGGACGCTCGAGGAGCAGCCGGAAGCCCTGCACGTAGCGCCGCGCCGCCTCGACGCGGCTCTCCCCAGCGCCGGGACATGCGTCCTCCGGCCCCGACGAGCGAGCCCACTCCTCGTAGCCGTCGCTCCAGCGACTGCCCTCCCAACGGCCGAAGCGGATCTCGTCGAGCTCCGGCACCTCCAGCAGCGGCGCCTCCGGCCAGGCGAGCTCGGCCGTGCGGCGCGTTCTCGCGAACCTCGTGTGCGCGGCGAGGTCGACGGGCCCGACCGCGGCGCCCAACGCGCGCGCTTGCACCTCTCCTCGCGCCGTCAGCGCCACCGCCACGGCCGGATCGCCGTTGAGCACGTTCTCGGCGTTCAGCTCGCTCTGCCCGTGTCGCGCGACGACGAGCTCCCTCACAGGAGCACGGAGCGATAGTCGAACGCGTGCGTCATCCCGACCTTCTCGTAGAGGCGAATCGCCGCGTCGTTCTCGGCCCGCACGAAAAGACAGACACGCGGAACGCGCTCGAGGAGCAGTCGGAGCAGGTCGCGCAGCCCTGCGGAGGCGTGGCCCGCGCCGCGCGCATCGGGATCGGTCCAGACCTGCTGTAGCTGCACCGCCGAGGGTGTCCACGCCGAGGCCTCCGCCTTGAAGAGCACGACGCCGTCCTCCTCCCACAGCCACGAGCGGCCCTCCTCCACCTGCGCGCGCGTGCGCCAGCGGAAGCCATCCGGGTCGCGGCGGAGCGGATCGACGCCGAGCTCGACCTCGTGCGCAGCCGCGCAGGCCGGCACGAGCACCGGCAGGTCGCCGACAGTGGCCGCCCGCAGCTCCGTCTTGCCCGGCTCGGGCGGCTCCGAGATCACGTAGACCGGCTGCCCGGGTCGATCCTCGCGCGGCGGATCGACCCGATCTCGCAGAGCCTCCCACAGCTCGCCGACCGCGCCCTGCTCGCCGATCAGCATCCGCGCGGGAGCCCGCACGGCCACATCGGCGAACGCATCGCAGCCGCGGCCGGACGGCACGACGTTTGCCCCCGTGTGGCAGAGAGCGACGAGCCGACCGTCCTCCTCCAGCCCCGCAAAGCGTCCGACCCCCCGGCGCGCCACGTCTTCGAGAAAGACGCGCTCCACCGGATCGTCGGCGCAGTACAGGAGAATCTGCGCGCGATCCGGCTCGACGAGGTGCGCCATCGCCGCATCCTGCCGGATCAGCGCGGGCTGACCGGCGGGATCTCGATCCCGGCAGCCGCGAGGACTCGCGCCACGAACGGGCGCTTGGCGACGGTGTACCCGGCCGCGGCGCCGCTTGCGAGGCCGAGCTTCAGCGCCTCGTACTCCGCCGCCAACCCCGGATCGGCTCGCAATGCATCGCGAAAGGCGAGCCGCTCGATCCACAGGTCACTACCTGGCTCGGTCAGGTGGAGGCCGTGCGTATGCGCGCCGCACGGGTCAGCCGCCGGCTTCGCGAAGTGGTGCGTCCGGGGACGGTGCGGCGCATACTCGTAGTCCAGCTCGCCTAGCGGCGCAAACGCCGCCCGTGCCTTCTCGAGGTCGCGGACGCCCGCGATCATGTCGATCACCGGCTTGGCCGCGAGCCCTGGAATCGATGTCGAGCCAACATGATGGATCCCACCTTCCAGCCACGGTGCGAGCACCTGCTCCAACGCTGCCCGCTCCTCCTCGAAGCGCCGCGGCCACTCAGGGTCGTACGGGACGACCTCGACCGGTTGCTCGTCCGCCACGAGACGACGCTATATAGATTCTCCCGATGCCGATTCACGTGAGAGCCGAGCCCGGCGACTACGCCGAGGCGTGCCTGCTCCCCGGCGACCCGCTGCGGGCCAAGTACATCGCCGAGACCTATCTCGACGACGTCCAGCAGCGAAACGCGGAGCGCGGCCTGCTCGGCTACACCGGCACGTTCGAGGGAAAACCGGTCTCCGTGCAGGGCACGGGCATGGGCTGCCCCGGCGCGACGATCGTCTTCGAGGAGCTGATCCAGCTCGGCGTGAAGAAGCTGCTGCGCGTCGGGACATGCGGCGGGCTCCAGCCCCATCATGCGCTCGGCGACCTGATCGTCGCGATCTCGGCCGTCCCGGCCGACTCGACCGCGATGCACCTCGTCGGCAACGAGCCGCACTGCCCGACCGCGAGCTGGGAGCTGATCCACGGCGCCGTCCACGTCGCCAAGGGGCTGGGCCAGCCGATGCACGTCGGTCCGATCGTCTCGAGCGACCTCTTCTACAACCCGGACGAAAGCCAGATCGAGCGTTGGTCGAAACGCGGCGTGCTCGGCGTCGAGATGGAGGCCGCGGCGCTCTTCACCGTCGGCGCACTCCGCGGCGTCCAGGCGGGCTGCCTGCTCGTCGTCAGCGACATCTTCGTCGAGGGCGAGTTCACGCGGATCTCCGACGAGGAGATGCGGGCCGCCGTCGACCGGATGACGCGCGTCGCGCTCGCCACCGCCACGTCCCATTAGCCCAACCGCCGGCAGCACGGTCTTCCTCGTCAACCCGGCGTCCGCCAACGGGTCGACAGGCAAGCGCTGGCCGGAGCTCGCGCGACGCGCGGCGACCCGCGGGCTCGAGGGGGACACGCTCTTCTCCGAGCGTCCGGGCCACCTCGGCCGGCTCGCACGCGAGGCTGCGCTCGGGGGAGCGTCGCTCCTCGTCGTCGTCGGCGGGGACGGCTCCGTGAACGAGGTCGCAAACGGGATCCACGACCTCCCGGACGTCGAGGTCGCGGTGATCGCGCGCGGCACCGGCTGGGACTTCGTCCGCACCTACGGGATCCCGCATGCGGTAGATGGTGCGATCGACGTGGCGCTGACCGGCCGCCCGCGAACGATCGACCTCGGCCGCGTCCTCTACCGCGCCTGGGACGGCACCGAGGCGGAGTCGTATTTCGCGAACGTCGCGAGCGCCGGGATGAGCGGCGCGATCGCCAAGCGCGCGAACGAGACGACCAAGGCGCTCGGCGGCAAAGTCTCGTATCTCGTGGCGACGCTCGCCGTCTTCGCACGCTGGCAGACCTCCGAGGTGCGACTCTCGGTCGACGATGAGATCCGGGGCGGGCGGATGCACGATGTCGTCGTCGCGAACGGCCGCTCCTTCGGCGGCGGGATGAAGATCTGCCCCGATGCCGAGCCGGACGACGGCCTCTTCGACGTGCTCACGATCGGCGACCTGACCAAGCGCGACCTGCTCGTGACCCTCCCGAAGACCTACGGCGGCAAGCACCTCCCGCATCCGAAGGCCGAGCTGCTGCGCGGCTCGACGGTAACGGTCGACGCGGATGTGCCGCTGCCGATCGAGCTCGACGGCGAGCAGCCGGGAACGACACCGGTGCGCTTCGAGGTCGTACCGAGCGCGCTCCGAGTGCGCGTGCCCCTCTAAGAACTCGAGTCAAAATGACGCTTCGTCGCCGGGGCGTGCTGGGCGAGTGCGATGTTAGGACGCAGGGAGCCTCGATATGCGGGCAGATCGGGGCGACCGAGAACGACGCAACGCGCCGCTCGGCGCGTTCCGGCGGCACAAGGGTTCATTTGACTCGAGTTCTAAGCGGGAGGCGGCTTCGGAGCGGCGGGCCTCTTCGGCCTTGCCGCGGCCTTCTTCGCGGTGGCCGCGGTCTCCACTTTCGCGAGCCGCTGCTCGAGCTCGTCGACGCGCCGCTCGAGCACGTCGAGGCCGCGGAGGCGCTTCTGCATCTCGTCGAGCCGCGAGCGCGACTGGTTCGCCATCTCGACCAGCTTCGCGCCACCCGGTACCTCGGCGAGCTTGTGCAGCGCCTCCTCGCCCAAGTCCTGGACGCGCGTGCGGAGATCCTTCGGAGGAGTGGACATGCCCGCAGTCTACGCGCGAAATGGCCGGCAGGACGCCGCCTCACTGTCTTTTCGCCCGCTCGGGCGTCGAAGGTAGTGCGACGACCGATCCGAAGACGAGAATCCGACGAAGAAATTGACAGAAATCTCACCACTTTGGAGCATGCGACGTCAGGAACGACCAGTACCGTGAGGAGCACATGACCGTCTCTCTGCACCGGAAGCGCCCGCTGCACAGGCACAAGGCCGTCACGACGCACATCCTGAGCCAGCACGCAGGAATCCCGTACGAGATCGAGCGCACGCTGTGCTCGGACTGTCGGCGGATTCTCGGCGAGCGGCCCCTCAGGCGCGCCGCGGCCTAGCTCCTGCGCTCGAGCTCCGCGAGGGTCTCGCGGAGGATCGTCGCGGCGTTCCCTTCGAGACGCAGAGTCGAGCGACGCGTAGTCGACCGGATCGAGCTCGGCCCAGAGCCCCTCGCCGCGAGCGAAAGTCCTAGGCCCGCGGATCAGGTCGGCCAGGCGCGCAGCCATCACGCCTCGATCGTAGGGTGGGAGGCGTGGACGGGTTCAACTTCTCGACCGAGGTCGCCGTCCGCTTCGCGGAGACGGATGCACAGGGAATCGCCCATCACGCCTCGTTCGTCGTCTGGCTCGAGGTCGCGCGGGTGGCCTACTTGGCCGAGCACGCGGGCGGATATCTCTCGATCCAGGCCGAGGGGATCGAGGCGCTGACAACGGAGGTGCACGTCGCCTTCCGACGCGCGGCGTACTTCGACGACCGCATCCGGGTGTGGACGCGCTGCGTCGACCTCCGCGGAGCCCGCTTCCGCTACGAGTACGTGCTGGAGCGAGACCGTGAAGTGGTAGCCGAGGGCTTTACCGCGCACGCGACCGTGGATGCAGTGACGCGGCTGCCCACACGGGTTCCAGCCTGGTTTCTCGAAGCGGTGGCTAAGGCTGAGGCGTAGGCTCCGGTTCGGCGGGAGGGTCTCCCGGCAGCGTCGTCGTCGTTGCCGGCGGCTCGGTCGGCGTTTTCGGCTCCGGCTTCTCGGGCTCGGGCTTCTCAGGCGCCGGCTCGGGCTTCGGCTTGGGCTTCGTCCCGACGCGGACGATCCGATATTCGCCTCGGTAGGAGGTGTTCCACGTCTCGTCGTGCAGCACGGCGCCGTCGTCGTCGTAGACGGTGCGGGTGACGCTCGTCACGCGCGCATCGGAGCCCTCCTCCTCGACCACCTCGGTGCCACGCTCGAGCGTCGAATCGGGCGTGCGCCGAATCCTTGGCGGATCGGTGATCCGCATCGTCGCCTCCCCGCTCTCCACGCGCCGCTCGGGGCCGCCGCCGTAGAGCGAGACAGTGATGCTCCCGCCGTCCCAGCTCGCGGCGACGAGGATCCAGCGCGAGGTGTCGTTGACGAACTTGAGGTCGAGGTCGGGATAGTTGACGGTCGCGTCGCGCCCGAGCTGGTAGCGGCTGATGTAGAGCGAGTGCGGGTTTCGCTCGGCGATCGTCACCCCGCTCTCCCACGCCGCGTTGAAGACGGTCGTCGCAACCTGCGAGACGCCGCCGCCGACGTCTTCCTCGTACTCGTCGCGGATGATCACCGGCGCCGGCAGGAAACCGCGTTCGATCGTGCGCGGCCCGACCCGATCGTTGAAGGAAAAGGTGGCGCCGGGGGCGACGAGGGCGCCGCTCAACAACTCGACCGCCCGCCGGAGGTTCGTGATCCGATTGTAGGTACCCGCGTTCAACGTCGTATACGTGCCGAGCCGCCGCTCGATGCCGAGGCCCTTCGCCTCCGCGGTTGTCAGCTCGGGCTCGCTCGTCACGAGCGAGAGCGACGCCGATCGTCCCTGCGCCGATTCACCTCCGGGTGAGACCGCCGCGGCGAGCAGCGCCTGGGCGGTGGCGGCCACGTCGAGCTCGAGACCGGGCGCGCTCGGGACGATGCGGACGACGCCTGACGAGGTGGCGAACCTCGCGTCGACCGGAGGTCGCTCGACGTTCCTGCGCAGCCGGGCGAACCAGGCGTCGGCCTTCGGACCTGCGATCGAGAGCTCCGTCGAGGAGCCGCGCGGCAGGGCGATCAGCTCGGCGAGCCGCCAGCGCGGCAGCTTCCAGCGCGTCCCCTCGTGGACGAGCCTCACGGGCGCCGAGAAGGCGATCCGCGCCTGACGCGCTGCGGGACCGAGGTCGGCGGCGGTGACGTCGATCGGATCGAGCGAGACCGGCAGCGGAACCGTTCGGCCCCGCTCGAGCTGCGCGAGCGCGCGCACGATCGCGTCCCCGGCTGCCTTCCTCTCGAGCGTGCGGCCGACCTGACCCGGGACGACGGCAACGGCGAGCCCGCGCCGCACGAGCTTCGCCTCGACGTGTTCGCGGTCGATCGCCCGCGCGAGCCTTCCGAGCTTGAAGTCGAGCGCGGCTGTGTAGGCCCGCACCGGTGGCGCGATCTCGGTGCCGAGGAAGCGCGTCTTCAGGCGCTTGTAGCCGCGGACGGGCCTGAACCCGGAGCCCTGTCCCATCGCTCCCGCCACCGCGGCGTGCCAGTCGGCCTCGACGCCGAGCGACGAAGCCTTGATCGGGAACCGTCGCTCGCCGACCGTGAACACCACGGGCACCTGGGCAACGCGATCCGCTCGCCGCTGTAGCAGAGCCCGGGCCTCGCTCGCGGTCAGCCCGCCGACGTCGACGCCGGCGATCGTGACCCCCTGCGCGACCCGGGCCGTCGAGCCGGCGAAGACGAGCCCGACGAGCGCGGCGACCACGGCACCCACCCCCGCCGCGACGACGAGGGCACGGAGCAGGACGCGCACGGACCGACCCCTGGACGCGCGCACGCCGACGGATCTCGCCTGGACGCGCAAGCAGCCGAGTGTAGCCGCGACTTTCGCCCCGGCTGTGACGAGTTGGTTTAGGAGCCCCTGGGCGCTCGGAGGTACTGGACGATCACGTGCCGCTGGATCTCCGACGTGCCCTCGACGATCTGCAGCACCTTCGCGTCGCGCAACCACTTCTCAACCGGATGGTCGCGAATGATCCCGGCGCCGCCGAGCACCTGGACGGCCTCGGTCGTCACGCTCATCGCCGCGTCGGCCGCGAATGCTTTCGCGTAGGACCCGAGCAACCCCGCGTCGTGGCCGGCGTCGAGCGCCGCGGCGGCACGCCAGATCAAGAGCCGCGCTGCCTCGACCTGGATCGCCATGTCGGCGAGCTTGAACGAGACGCCCTGCTTGGCAATCAGCGGCTTCCCGAAGGCGTGCCGCTCGTTCGCGTAGGCGGTCGCGTACTCGAATGCTGCCCGCGCGATCCCGAGAGCCTCGGCGGCGACCTGCGGTCGGGAGTGCATGAAGAAGTCCATCGCGATCGCGAAGCCCTCGCCCTCGGCGCCGAGGAGCCGCTCGGCCGGAATGCGCGCGTCGTCGAAGAGGATCGAGCCGGTGTACGACGCCCGCAGCCCGAGCTTCAGCTCCTTGCGGCCGGCCGTCACTCCGGGGTCGCCCGCCTCGACGAGGAACGCAGTGATCGCGCCGTCGAGCTTCGCGAAGACGAGGGTCAGCTCGGCGATTCCGCCGTTCGTCACGTAGCACTTCTCACCGCTCAGGACGTAGTCGTCTCCGTCGCGTCGCGCAGTGGACTGGAGCCCGGCGACGTCCGAGCCGGCGCCGGGCTCGGTGAAGGCGATCGCCGCGAGACATCCCTTCTCGGAGGCGAGTCGCGCGAGCCAGCGTTTCTTCTGCGCCTCGGTTCCGAAGCGAAGGAGCGGGCGGACGGGGAACAGGGTCGCGCCGATCGGCGTGGCCAGCCCGGCGCAGCCCCACGAAAGCTCTTCGGCCACGAGCGCGGACGTGACCGCCGAGACTCCACCGCCTCCGTACTCCGCGGGGATCGCGTGGGAGGTCAGGCCGAGCGCAGCCGCCTTCGCGAGAAGCTCGGGCGGACAGTCCTCCCGCTCGTCCCACTCGCGCGAGATCGGCCGCAGCTCCCGCTCGGCGAACTCGTGCGCGAGCGCCTTGAGCTCGCGCTGCTCCGCGGTCAGCTCGAATGAGATCCCGACGTTGGCTACGAGCGCCCCACCCGGGGGCGTCACGTCGCGATCCTCTGGCCCGTCGAGGCTAGAGCGCCGCTGCGTCCGTATCGAACGGGCACTGCTCGTCCGAATGGGGCGCGGCCTTCAGCGCCGGCGCGGACTTCACGGCCGGCGCCTTCACCGTCGACGAGCTCTTGGCGATCGCGGGCGGCACAGCGAGAAAGCTGCCCACCACGGCGAGCATCACGATCCGCTTGAGCATGGCGCGACACTACCAGGTTGTGGCGATCGCTACTGCTCAGAAGACGAACAGCTCGACGCCGCCGCTGACGTTCAGCTCGATCCCGGTGATGTAGCTCGCCAGGTCGGAGCAGAGGAAGCAGATCGCGTTGGCGATGTCCTCCGGCTCGCCCGGCCGCTTCAGCACCGTCCGATTGACGATCCGCTCGTTCATCGCGGGGTTGGCGAAGTTGAACGCCTCGGTTCCGATCACGCCTGGAACGATCGCATTGGCGGTGATCCCGTGCCTGCCGCCCTCCATCGCAAGCGTCCGCGTCAGACCGAGGATGCCCGCCTTCGTGGTCGAATAACTCGCCTGGCCGAAGCCGCCGAGCGTGCCCGCCACCGAGGCCATGTTCACGATCCGACCCCACTCGCGCTCCTTCATGTGCGGCCACACCGCCTGGGCGCAGTTGAAGCCGCCGGAGAGGTTGACGCGCAGGTCGCGGTCCCAGAGCTCGGGGCTCTGATCGGGGAACTGGGCCGCGTGGTCGAGCGTGCCGGCGTTGTTGATCAGGATGTCGACCGACCCGAACTCGGCCACGACCCGGTCGACCGTCTCCCGCACCTGCTCGCGATCTGTCACGTCGCACTTGATCGCGGCCGATCGGCGGCCCATCCCCTGGATCTCCCTCGCCGTCGCCTCGGTGTAGACGATCCCTTGCGCCTTCGCGACTTGGGCCAGCACGCCGTAGCGCTCGGCGGTCTCGGTCGACTCGTCCGACTCGACCTGGATATCCGCGATCACGACGTCGGCACCCGCGCGAGCGAGCGCGAGCGCGTCCGCGCGGCCCAGCCCGCGGGAGCCGCCCGTGACGAGGGCGACACGCCCGGAGAGATCGATCTCGATCGCCATCAGCCACCCCTCGGCAGGAAGATCTCTTTCGCGATCACGAGGCGCTGGATCTGCGAGGTGCCCTCGTAGATCTGGAAGAGCTTCGCGTCGCGCATCAGCTTCTCGACGGGATACTCCTTCATGTAGCCGTAGCCGCCGAAGACCTGGACGGCGTCGGTCGTCACCTTCATCGCCGTGTCGGCCGAGAAGCGCTTTGCGAACGAGGACTGGAGTGTCGCCCGCTCGCCGCGGTCGTGCAGCCAAGCTGCCTGCCAGCACAGCAGCCTCGCCGCCTCGATCTCGGTCGCCATGTCGGCGATCATGAAGCTGACGCCCTGGTGCATCGCGATCGGGACGTCGAAGGTGACGCGCTGCTTCGCGTACTCGACCGCGTACTCGAACGCCGCCTGCGCGACGCCCACGGCCCCCGCTGCGGTACCCGGGCGCGTGAAGTCGAGCGTCTGCATCGCGATCTTGAAGCCCTCACCCTCCTCGCCGAGCCGGTTCGCGGCAGGGATCACGACATCGGTCAGGGCGAATGCGGAGGTGTCGGTCGAGCGCTGGCCCATCTTGTCCAGGTGCTTCTCGAGTTCGACGCCGGGCGTGTCCATCGGGACGACGAAGGCGGAGATGCCCTTGTGTCCCTTGCCGGGATCGGTCTTCGCGAAGATCACCGTCCAGGCCGCATGGCCGGCATTCGTGATGAACGTCTTCGAGCCGTTCAGGACGTACTCGTCGCCGCGGCGCTGCGCCGTCGTCTTCAGCTTGACGACGTCCGAGCCCGCCTCCGGCTCCGAGAGCCCAAATGAGCACAGGATCGGCTCCTCGAGGAGCGGTGGCAGCCAGGTCGCCTGCTGCTCCTCGGTGCCCGCGATGATCACGGGACCGGCGCCGAGGCCGTTCGCGCCGATCGAGGTCCCGATTCCCGAGCAGCCCCAGTTCAGCTCCTCGCCGACGAGGATTCCCTCGAAGGTCGAGAGCCCGAGTCCGCCGAGCGACTCCGGTACGTGCACGTTCATCAGGCCGAGCTCGTGCGCCTTCGCGACCAGGTCGGCCGGATGGGTCTGGTGCTCGTCGTACTCGGCCGCTTTCGGCCGGATCTCCTTGGCGGCGAACTCGCGCGCCAGCGCGCGCAGCGAGCGCTGCTCGTCGGTGAGGGCGAACGAGACGCCCGTACCGACCGACTCGATGGTGGCCATACCTCTCCTGCGTCGATTGAACAGTCAGTCAACAGTGTACGGGGTCTCCGTCGAAACCGTCAATTACCCCGTCGCTATGCTCGTTCGAGATGGCGATCGCCGTGGAGGAGTGGCTCGAGCGCTACCGACGCGCCTGGGAAACCGCCGATGCGGACGCCGTCGTCGAGTTGTTCACCGACGACGCCTCCTATCGCTCGAGCATCTTCGCCGAGGCCCATGTGGGCCGTGACGCGATCCGCGCCTACTGGGAACGTGCGACCGCGCCTCAGAAGGCGGTTGCCGTGCGGATCGGCCGGCCTTTCGTCGACGGAGAGCGAGTCGCCGCGGAGTGGTGGACGACGATGGAGGACGAAGGCGCGGAGATCACCTTGCCGGGATGCCTCCTGCTGAGGTTCGATGCGGACGGCCGCTGCCGGGAGCTGCGCGAGTACTGGCAGGTCGAGCAAGGCCGGCTCGCGCCGCCCGACGACTGGGGAACGTAGTGCCGCGAGCCCCTGTCAGGGAGCTCCGAGCGAGCGCCGGTACTTCACGATCCTGACGACCTTCGCATCGAGTGCTCCCGCCTGCGCGAGAGGGACGAGCGCGTCGACCATCCTCGCCGCGTCGCGCGCGCTCGTCGTCAGGACGAGATCGGCGCCGGCCTGGATCGCGAGACGCGCCCAGTAGGGAGCGTAGGGGCTGCCGAAGACGCCGAGCGAGTCGGTGATCGCGACCCCGCGGAAACCGAGACTGCGCAGGAGCCGGTAGGTCGCCGGCTCAAGCGAGGCACGCCGCAGCCCGAGCCGCGGGTAGATCGCGTGCGAGATCATCACGCACGGTACGCCCGCTCGAATCGCTGCGCGGAAGGGAGCGAGATCCTGCGCTCGGAGAACGCCGTAGACCCTGGCCTCGTCCGTCGACTTCGGGGTCGAGCCGAGCCCCGGAAAGTGCTTGGCGCACGCCGCCTTGCCGAGACCCCGCGTAAACGCAACCCCATACTCGGGCCGAGCGAAGTGGCGCGAGCCGAGCGGGCCGTCCGGAAGGTCGAGCACGGGGGCGAAGTCGGCATGCACCCCGGCCAGCCGGAGCGCCGCCGCCGTCTCGCGGCCCGCAGCGAACGCCTCGGCGGCGCTGCGATAGCTCGACGCGGCGCCCGACGGGGCGATCCCCGCGAACGTCTTCACGAGTCCCCCCTCCTGGTCGGCGAAGACGAGCGAGCCGCGCGGGCGCGGGAGCGCCGTGTTCCACCGGCGCACGAGCACACCGCCGAAACCGGCCGGCGCGGGCATCCCTGCGACCACGACCGCCTGCGCCTTCTCGCGCGGGGTCATCGCGGCAACCTCCGCCTCCGCCGAGCCGACGAGGAGTAAGGCGAGCGCCGATGCGACGGCAGCGAACACGCGGGCAGTGTGCCCGCCTCCGTCGCGGGCCGTCGCTTGGACTTTGTGTTGTTTCAACACAAGTGCTCTTGGCGCCGGAGGCCAACGGCCTGGCTGCGCGAAAAGCGCCGCGAGGGACGAAGAGCTTGTGTTGATTCAACACAAAGGTCTCCTTTCTCTAGGATTGCGGGATGGCTGTCACCAGCACGAAGCCCGCCCTCGACCCGCTGGACTTCCTCGGTCTCGACGCACTCCTCGACGACGAGGAGCGGGCGATTCGCGACACCGTCCGCCAGTTCGTCCGCGAACGCGTGCTGCCCGAGGTCGGCGACTGGTTCGAGCAGGGCATCCTCCCGCGCGAGCTGATCGCGGAGCTCGGCAAGCTCGGCCTCTTCGGGATGCACCTCGACGGCTACGGCCTCCCCGGCGCGAGCGCAGTCGCCTACGGTCTCGCCTGCTTGGAGCTCGAAGCGGGCGACTCGGGCGTCCGCAGCGCGGTCTCCGTCCAGGGCTCGCTCGCGATGTTCTCGATCTGGCGCTGGGGCTCCGACGAGCAGAAGCAGCGCTGGCTGCCTACGATGCACTCGGGCGAGGCGATCGGCTGCTTCGGGCTGACCGAACCCGACGCCGGCTCAGATCCCGGCTCGATGCGCACGCACGCGAGGCGCGACGGTTCCGACTGGATCCTGAACGGCGCCAAGATGTGGATCACGAACGGGACGATCGCCGACGTCGCGACCGTCTGGGCACGCACGGACGACGGTGCGATCCGCGGCTTCCTCGTCGAGAAGGGAACGCCCGGCTTCTCGGCGCCCGAGATCCACAAGAAGCTCTCGCTGCGGGCCTCGGTTACGTCGGAGCTCGTGCTTCAGGATGTCCGCGTGCCCGACGAGGCCGTCTTTCCGGACGCGACGACGCTGCGCGGACCGCTCTCGTGTCTGAACGAGGCGCGGTACGGGATCGTCTGGGGCGCGGTGGGCGCCGGCCGCGCCTGCTTCGAGTCGGCGCTCGAGTACGCGAAGGAGCGAGTCGTCTTCGACAAGCCGATCTCGGCCTATCAGCTCACCCAGCAAAAGCTCGCCGAGATGGCCCTCGAGCTCAACCGGGGGGCGCTCGTCGCACTTCACATCGGCCGCATGAAGGACAACGGGACGCTCCGCCAGGAGCACGTCTCGCTTGGCAAGATGGGCAACGTGCGCGGCGCGATCGAGGTCGCACGGAGCGCCCGCACGATCCTCGGTGCGAACGGCGTCACGCTCGAGTACCCGGTGATCCGCCACCAGAACAACCTCGAGTCGGTGCTCACCTACGAGGGCACGCACGAGGTGCACACGCTCGTCGTCGGCCAGGCGCTGACCGGCGAGAACGCGTTCAGGTGAGCTAGAGCTCGCCCTCGAAGTAGTCGACGGCAGAGCCGCGCACGAAGAGGTGCGTGTCGTCCTTGTTCCCCGGATAGACGCCGATCTTGTCGCTGTCCGGGTACACCGAGATATCAGGCTTGTTCCTCGTCGAGAGCATCAGCACGCGTACGAGCTCGTCGGCACCGTTCGTCACCTTGTGAGCGCCGTCCGGCCCCTCACGGAAGCAGACGACATCGCCGGGCTCCAGCTCGCGCTCGCCCGCCGGCGTTCGCAGCGTCGGCCGTCCGGAAAGGACGACCAGCCACTCCTCGTTCCCGTACTCGTAGTGATAGGGACAGATGGACTGGCCGGCCGGCAGCTCGTAGACCGTGCCGCCGATTCCGGCCGCTCCGAGGTGGTCGGCCAAGCGGACGTAGCCTGGGCCGTATCCCGGCGGATCGTCCTCGTCGTGAGCGCACTCGATTCGGAACAGGTTGACGAAGTCCACGCGCCTATTCTTTCAGCGTGCGGCTCGCACTGCTCATCGCAACGGCGATTCTGGCCCTTCCGGGGTTGGCCGCCTCAGCTCCGCCGACCGCCGGCGTCCTCGTTCCCGGCAGAAGCCTCGGCGAGCTTCGGCTCGGGATCGGGAAAGCTCAGGTCGAGCGTGCCTGGGGCCGCGCCTACGGAATCTGCGGCAACTGCTCGCGAGAGACGTGGTACTTCAACTATTTCGCCTTCCAACCGCGCGGCGTGGGCGTCGAGTTCAGAGCGGGTCGCGCCGTCGCCCTCTTCACACTCCACTCTCCGACCGGCTGGCACACCCCGAAGGGCCTGACGGTCGGCGACGGGGCGGCCGAGGTGACGGCGCTCTACGGCCCTCTGAAACGGATCGGCTGCGACGGGTATTACGCGCTCGTGCTCGAGCGCCGCGGCTCTCGAACCGCGTTCTACGTCCTGCGCGAGCGCCTTTGGGCATTCGGCCTCAGCCGGACCGCCGTGCCTGTCTGTCGTCGGTAGGGGCCCTCTCCGGAAGGTCACTTTTCGGACAGGTGGTGCCCCGGACGAACCAGTCCGGATTCGTAGGCAAAGATCACCGCCTGCACGCGGTCGCGCAGGCCGAGCTTGCCGAGCACCCGCGCGACGTGGGTCTTCGCGGTGCCGTTGCTGATCACGAGCGTCTCGGCGATCTCGGCGTTCGAGAGACTGCCAGCGAGGAGCGCCAGCACCTCGCGCTCGCGCGCCGTCAGCTCGTCGAGCTCCGCCGGCGCCTCCGGCTCGGGCCCAGGAAGCCCGGCGAAACGCTCGATCACCCGTTTCGTGACGGCGGGCGCGAGCAGCCCCTCGCCCCCGGCCACGATGCGGACGGCGGCGATCAGATCCTCGGGCGGTGCATCCTTCAGCATGAATCCGCTGGCGCCTGCCCTCAGCGCCTCGTAGACGTACTCGTCGAGATCGAACGTCGTAAGGATCAGGATCCGCTCGCCACCCTCGTCGGCGATCAGGCGCCTCGTCGCCTCCAGCCCGTCGAGCACCGGCATGCGGATGTCCATGACAACGACGTCTGGCCGGAGCCGCCGCGCGCGCTCCACCGCGGCCAGTCCGTTCGGCGCCTCGCCGACGATCTCGAGCTCCGGATCGGCGTCGAAGATCTTGCGCAGGCCGGCGCGGACGAGCGGCTGGTCGTCGACGATCAGAACGCGAGTCACGCGCGTCCGAGCGGGAAGCTCGCGCGCACGGCGAAGCCGCCGCCCGGACGCGAGCCGACCTCGAGCTGACCGCCGTGAAGCGCGATCCGCTCTCGCATCCCGACGAGTCCGTGACCGTTGCCTTCGAGGACCGGAGTCGCCCGCGCCGTCGTCTGCGACTTCGAGCTCGAGGAGCCGCCGGCCGTAGCGCACGGACACGAATGCGCGGGCCGGGCCGGCGTGCTTGAGCGTGTTCGTGAGCGCCTCCTGCACGATCCGGTACGCCGAGACGTCGACACCCGGAGCGAGCTCAGCAGGTGCGCCCTCGACGGTCAGCTCGACCTGCAGACCCGCCTGCCGAACGTGCTCGACCAGCTCGTCCAGACGGGCAAGGCTCGGCTGCGGGGCGAGCTCGAGCGCCTCGTCCCCGCGGCGCAACACACCGACGAGTCGGCGCATCTCGACAAGCGCCTCGCGACCGGTCCGCTCGATCCCGAGCAGCACGTCCCGCGTCGCTGGACGCTCCTTTCCCAGCGTCATCCGCTCGGCGCCTGCCTGCACCACGATCACGCTGACGCTGTGCGCCACCACGTCATGAAGCTCGCGGGCGATGCGCACGCGCTCGTGCGCGATTGCAAGGCGGGCGTTCTCCGCCTGCTCCCGATCGAGAACCCCAGTCAGCTCGGCGAGGCGCTGAGCCTGGGAGGCTGTGGGAACGGACGAGCCGCCCTACGAGCCAGGTCCCCGCGAGGAGCGGGCCAAGCACAAAGAAATCGTCCGCCTGGTTGGCAAGGACGCCTCCGAGCACGATTGCGAGACCGACGAGCGCCGCGGCTCGGGAGGCGTATGCCCCGACCGAGAGCGTCGCGAGCAGTACGGTGAGCAGAGTGATCTGAGGTTCCTGCACCTCGGTGAGCGCGCCGAGCGCGATCAACGCTGCCATGACGATCGCGGCGACGGCGACCGGAGCGCGCCGACGCACGGCGAGGGGGAGCGTGGTGGCCAGCCCGAGCAGCACGAGCGCCGCCGTCGGCCCGCTGACGTCCGAGACCAGGATCTCCAGCTCCACGAGGAGGGCAAGCACCGATGCGAGCAGCGCATCCCGGATCGCGGGCTGCTCGAGGTGGAGCGGCCGCTTCATGGCTCGACGGTAGTAGATCGTCGAGCCGGCGTCACCCTCCGCCCAGCCGATCCCGGATACCCCACTCGGCAGAGCGAGAGACACCCCGGACGGCGGACGACAGGCGCGGGCGAGCGCCGTATCGTCGGCGGCATGAACACACAACGCTTCCTCACGTATGCAGCGCTCGCGGGCGGCCTCGTCTGGCTCGGCAAGCTCGCAGTCCTCGCAGCGACCGACGGCGCGGAGAGCGCTTTGGTCGGCACGCTCTACTTCTCGGGCCTTTGCCTGCTCGCGCTCGGCTCGATCGGCATCGCCCTCAAGCTCCTCGAGTGCCGTCCGCGCTGGCTGCGCGTCAGCGGCGCCGTACTCGCCCCGTTCGCGTTCCTGATCATCTTTCTCTTCCTCGACGGCGTGCTCGTCCCACCGACCAGGGATCACGTGCCCAACCGGGCAGAGGTGGAAGCCGGTGTCTTCACCGCAGCCGTGATCTGGCTGGCGGCGGGCACCTGGGCACTTCGTCCAGGCCCAAAAGGCCGAACGCAGTTGGCCCGCTAGCTTCGGACGGGAGCGGCCGCTGCAAGCCCGCCGCGGAGAACGTCGACGACCGCGCGCTCGGCCCGGGCGACCTCCTCGTCTCCGTCCGGAAGCTGCCCGAGCACCCAGCCCGTCAGCACCTCCTCGAGACCGCCGTAGAAGATCCAGCTCGCGAGGCGCGGGTCGATCCCGGAGCGCAGGGAACCGTCGGCCTGGCCGCGCTCGATCACCCGCTGGATGATCTGGAAGCCCTCTCTGATCTCGTCCACCTGGCCCTGCAGGTGTTGGCTGCGGGCGACCTCCCGCACCATCACGCTGACGAGGTCGGGATCGTTCCGCCACGAGCGCAGCAGGATCTTCGCGATCCCCTCGAGCTGCTCGAGTGGCGGCTCCTCGGAGGCCTCGACGCGCCGAAACGCCTCGATCAACTCGCTCCAGTTCTCGCGGAAGACGGTCTCGAGCACCTCTTCCTTGGAGCTGAAGTAGTGGTAGAGAAGCCCATGCGCGATCCCGGCCTCCTCGGCGATGTCGCCCACGCGCGAGGTGTGGTAGCCCTTGCGCGCGAAGACCCGGACGGACGCCTCCAAGATGAGACGTCGCTTCTCCTCCTGCGGAGTTGAACGGTCAGTCAACGCCGTCGCACTGTAGAGATATCCTCGCGCGACGTGCAACCGCTCGCCGAGCTGCTCGTGATCGACTTCACCCGCTACCTGCCGGGGGCGTACGCATCCCGGGAGCTGCTGCGGCTCGGGGCGCGCGTCGTGCGGTTGGAGGCTCCCGAGGGCGATCCGATGCGACACGTGGCGCCCGCCTGGGACGAGGCGCTCGGCGCCGGTAAGGAGTCGGTCGCCTGCGATCTGAAGACGGAGCCCGAGCTCGCGCGTGCTCTCTGCGCCCGCGCCGACGTCGTTCTGGAGGGCTTCCGGCCCGGCGTCGCGGCTCGGCTCGGAATCGGCCCGGACGACGCCCCCGAGCGGACGGTCTACTGCTCGATCACCGGGTTCGGCACGGAAGGCCGGCACGTCGACCGCGTCGGTCACGATCTCAACTACCTCGGCTGGGCGGGCGTGCTCGCCGACACGACGCCGGGCCTGCCACCGCTCCAGCCCGCCGACCTCGCCGCGGGCGCGCTCGCGGCCACCGCGGAGATCCTCGCGGCGCTGCTCGAGCGCGAACGCACCGGCCTCGGCGCGCGGCTGACGATCTCGATGACCCACGGCGCCCACCGGCTCGTCTCGCACCGAATGGGCGGCGATCCCCTCCCGCGCTTCCTCACGGGCGGCCTTGCCTGCTACCGGATTTACGCGACGGCGGACGGACGTCACCTGACGGTCGGCGCGCTCGAGCCGAAGTTCTTCGTCCGGCTCTGCGAGGTGGTCGGCAGGCCCGAGCTCGCCGTGCTGCACCTCGACGGAGAGCGTCAGGACGACCTCGCCCGGGAGCTGGCCGCCGTCTTCGCCGCGCGTTCCCTGGCGGCCTGGCTCGAGCTCTTCGACGGCGAGGACGTCGCGGTCGGGCCGGTCGCGACGCTGGCCGAAGCGGCGGCCGAGTTTGGGCCGGCGGAGATAGCGCCGCGAACGCCGGCGATCGGTGAGCAGACCGCCGCCTGGCGACGAGAGCTGGGTCTCGCGTGAGTCGCCTGCTAGTCGTCAGCCCGCTCGCGGGGCGGCGCGAGCCCACGCCTCGAGACGCTCCGTAGCTATGGGGCTCAGAACGTTGCGAGGTCGAGTAACAGTCCGTTACTTGGCGAGGCCGAGCGCGGCCGGCAAAGCCAGCAGCGTGTCCAGCCGCCCCGGCTCGTCTGGGTAGCGGCCGTCGCGGTCGAGCAGGAACGCCTGGATTCCGAGCGCGCGGGCGCCTTCGATGTCGTCCTCGTACGAGTCGCCGACCATCGCCGTCTCTTCGGGCTCGACCTCGAGCAGCGTGAGCGCGCGGCGGAAGATGTCCGGGTGCGGCTTCGTCCGGCCGAAGGCGCGCGAGCCGACGGCACAGTCGACGTCGAGCGCGTGATGGCGGACGAACTCGTCGAGGTCGCGGCTGCCGTTCGAGATCAGCCCGAGCTTGAGCCCGTGCCCGTGCAACTCCTCGAGCACACGCGGCACGTCGTCGTAGAGCGTGAACTTGTCGTGCTGCTCCCAGATGGCCACGATCTCTGTCGCGCACTCGTACGCGCCAACCGCGTCGCCGCCCATCCCCCGCACGATGCGCTCGGTGAACGCGATCCAGACCTCGTCGTCGTGCTCGAGCTCCGGGTGGTGCTGGAGCGACGCGATCGCGGCCTGACGCGCCGCCTCGTAGCGAGCCGGATCGAGGGCGAGCCCGTGCCGCTCGCCGAGCTTGCGATAACCCTCGGCGCCGAGCTCGGGCCCCGGCAGCGCAAGCGTGAAGTCGACGTCGAATAGGACAGCCCGCACCATCGGGTCGAGGATAGCCTTGGCCCATGCGCACGCTGCCGGAGATCCTGCGCGAGGCCCGGACGATCGCGATGGTCGGCGCCTCGCCGAAGCCCGATCGCCCGAGCCACGGCGTCATGCGTTACCTCCTGGCACAGGGCTACGACGTGATCCCCGTCCGCCCGGCCGGCTGCGACGAGGTGCTCGGCGTCCCGTGCGTACGCACGCTCGCCGAGATCGACCGGCCGATCGACATCGTCGACGTCTTCCGCCGGGCCGAGTTCACCCCGGAGGTCGCTCGTGAAACAGTCGCCGTCGGCGCCGGAGCTCTCTGGCTCCAGCTCGGTGTCGTCTCCGCGGAGTCGCGCCGGATCGCCGAGGAGGCGGGGCTGGAGTACGTCGAGGACGCCTGCACCGCCGTCGTGCACCGCTTCGAGATCCGCGAGACGGCGTAAGCTCCCGGCGTGGAATACGGCCTGCTTCTGCTCCGGATCGTCGTCGGCTTCGCGTTCGCCGCGCACGGCGCCCAGAAGCTCTTCGGTTGGTTTGGCGGCGGCGGCCCTTCCGGCACGACCGGCTTCCTCGCCTCGCTCGGCTACCGCGCGCCCGCGCTGATGGCGCTCCTCGTGGGGCTCGCCGAGCTTGGCGGCGGCCTGCTCTTCGCCGCGGGTCTCGCGACGCCGCTCGCTGCGCTCGCGATCGCGACGGTGATGCTGAACGCGATCGTCACGGTGAAGTGGCGGGACGGTTTCCTCTCCGGCTACGAGCTCGAAGCGACCTACCTCACGATCGCCGTCGCAATCGCGGCGACCGGCCCCGGCCGGCTCTCGCTCGACCGCGCGATCGGCTGGGACGACAACATCACCGGCACGGCCTGGGGCTCTGTCGTCCTCGTCGGCGCGATCGTGCTCGCCGTCGTGACGACGACGCTCGGCCGCGCCCGAGCGGATACGGGAGAGATGGCCGCCTAGATGATTGATGCCGCCTTTCCCTCGAATGGGGGATCGAGCGAGCCGCGCTTGCCGCCGAGAGAGCTGCTGTGGCGGTCCGCGGCGGGCCGCTTCGACGAAAGGGAAGCGGCCCCCTTGACTGCGCCAATCGAACTCCATCTCCGTGCTTGGGCCGACCTCGGCGACGCTCGCGAGCAGACCCAAGCGCCGGCCAAGGCGCCGCTCGAGCACGGCCGGAACGGCTCTCGGAGCGAGACGAACCTCCGCCGGGCTCGGGCCGGCTTGCGCTCGCGCTTCGCGCGCCGCCGCAAACGCATTCTCTGATCGGACGCCCATGAGGAAAGCCCCGCTCCGGCGGGGCTTTCGTCGTGTGCGCGAGTATCGGGGTGCGGAGATTTGAACTCCGGACCTCTCCGACCCGAACGGAGCGCGCTACCAGGCTGCGCCACACCCCGAGCGAAGAGCAGCGTAGCGAGGATCGTCAGGAGCCGTCTCTGGACTCGGGCGGATGACGGAGCCGGGGGCGTGGGGTCGACTCCTTCGTAGAATCGCCGGGTGGCCCACCGAGACGAGATCGTGCGCTACGCAGACGAGCTGCTCGAGGTCGAGCGGTTTCCGGAGTTCGGGCCGCCGGGCCTCCAGGTGCTCGGCGCGGCCGAGGTGACGAAGCTCGCCTGCGGGGTCTCCGCCTCGCTCGAGCTCTTCGAGCGCGCTGCGGCTATCGACGCACAGCTCGTGCTCGTCCATCACGGAATCTTCTGGCGGAACGAGCCGCTCGTCGTCGACCGACGCCAGCGCGGCCGGCTCGAGGCACTCTTCGCCGGCGACCTGACGCTCGTCGCCTACCACCTCGCGCTCGACGCTCACCCGGAGCTCGGCAACAGCGCCCAGCTCGCAACTGCTCTCGGCATCGAGCGCGAAGGCGAGTTCGGCCCGGTCGGCCTCGCCGGACGACTCGACCCGCCGCTGGGAATCAACGAGCTCGTCGCGCGCGTCGCCGGCGCTGTCGAGCGCGAGCCGCTCGTCTTCTCCCACGGGCCGAAGCGGATCGGGCGCGTCGCGATCTCGACGGGGGCAGCCGGTTACGACCTGATCCAGGCCGCGCACGAGGGCTTCGACCTCCTCCTCACGGGCGAGCCGGAGGAGTCGAGCCTGCACACCGCGCGCGAGCTCGGGATCCACTTCGTCGCGGCGGGTCACTACGCGACCGAGCGACTCGGCGTCCAGGCCCTCGCGGGCCACCTCGCCGAGCGCTTCGAGCTCGAGTGGGAGTTCCTCGAGCTGCCGAATCCCGTCTAGAAAGCCTTCTTCATCTCGACGGAGATCTCGCCGAAGCCGAGCGATCGGTACAGCGAGCGGGCGATCTCGTTTCCGCCCCAGACGTTCAGGCCGAGCCGATCGAACCCGAGCGTCCTCACCTCGTGCTCGAGTGCGAGCATCACCGCCCGTCCGAGCCCGCGGCCCCGCTGGGCTTCGTCGATCGTGATGTCGAAGAGCCAGGCGCCGCCACCCCGTACACCGAGGAAGACGAGCCGACGCTGCGCCCGCCCTCGTCCTCGACGACCCAGAGATGCGTGCCCTCCGTCGCGACACCCTGCGGCAGCACCGCGGCGACGTCGCGGGCCGCCTTGAGCTCTGACTGCTCTCGAGACATGTCCGCAAAGGCGATCATCCCTTCGGCGTAGCCGCGGATGTGCTCCGCTGCCCACGCCTCGAACTCGTCCGCGCGAAGGCGTCTGAAGTTGACGGCGGCCACGTCGCGATCCTACGAGCGGACGAACGCGTCGAGGGCGTCGAGGCAGGCCTCCGCTCGCTCGCCGATCACGAGATGGCCGCAGTCGGCCACCACGCGGAGCCTCGCCTGAAGTCGTCGGGCGTACTCGAAGGCGTCGTCGAGCGGAAGCTGCGGATCGCGCGCGCCCCAGAGGACGATCGCAGGGCAGCGGACGTGCTCGAGGTCGAGACGCGGGTCGTCGGCCAGCATCGCCCGGGCAGCCGTCCGTGTATCGACGTGCTCGAGCGGACCCTCCAGGAAGCCGACCGTCGCTCGCGCCGAGAATGCGAGCGGATCGGCCACGAACCAGCGCTGGAAGAGCGCACGGCGATACCAGACCCGCTCCGCGTAGCGGTACCTGAACGGCGCGACCCAGCGTCCGGGCCGCAGCAGCGCCGCGACGAGGACTGCCCGCTGCGCCGCGCGAGTCCTCGTCGTGATCCCGGCTGGCGCTGCCAGCAGGAGGCCCCGGACGAGGTCGGGTCGCCGGTGCGCGAGCCGCAGCGCGACGAGACCGCCGAACGAATGGCCTGCGACGAGGGTCGGCCCGGCCTGCTCGTGCTCGATCAGACCGGCAACCACGTCGGCAAATTCACTCATCCCGGCTCGCGGCCCCAGCCTGCCGGAGCCGCCGTGACCGGGAAGGTCGGGAACCAGCACGCGGTAGCAATCCAATGCCTCGGCGAGGATCTCGACCCAGTTCGCCGCCGAGCCGCCGAGCCCGTGGAGGAGCAGGAGCGAGTCGCCCTCGCCCCCCGTGAAATAGCGCATTTCGATTCCACCCACGCTGACGTGACGCGCCTCGAGCCCGAGGGTGTGCGTTGCAGACGTCATCCCGGCAACGTATCCTGAGGCCATGAAGCATTCTGGGGAGCGGGCCCGTTGATTCCCGCAGACACGATGAGCGAGCGGTGGAGCAAGCCCGCCTGAGCGCAAACGTCTCTCGATCACGTGATCGGGAGACATCGGCGCCAGCGGGCTTTTTCATTGCCCGAAGGAGGATCGAGACGACATGGCGAACCACCTCACACCGGACGAGCTCTCGAAGGAGCTCGGGATCGAACGGCAGGAAGTGATCCGCGTCTGCATCGAGGAAGGCGTGCCGATCTATCAGGGCAAGATCGACAAGACGCTGTTCGCGGCCCAGCTACAGGCGCTCGGCGCCGTGCAGCAGACGCACTAGCTTTCGCTACTTGCGCGCGGCCGTTCGCTTCTTGGCGGGCGGCCGCGCCGCAGACTTCTCGGCGGCGCCGTTCGACTTGGCCTTCGACTTGCCCTTCGCCTCTTCGACGCTGCGTCGCAGAGCCTCCATCAGGTCGATCTCGGGCGCTTCGGCGACCGGCTCCGGCACGGCGATCTCCTCGCCCGCGAGCTTCGCCTCGAGCATCGCGCGCAGGTTGCCGCGGTACTCGCTCTGAAGCTCGGCTGGATCGAAGTCGCCGGCGAGGCTCGAGATCACCTGGCGCGCGAGCGCGAGCTCGGGCTTCTTGACGGCGGTCTCCTCGACCACCTCCTCGATCTCGGCCTGCGAGTAGACGTCCGCCGAGACGTAGAGCGTCTCGAGCGCGAGCGCGTCGCCCTTCGGTCGGATCAGGCAGAACTTCTCCTTGCCCTGCTGCACGAAGCGGCCGAGCGCGGCCATCCCCGACTCGCTCATCGCGTTCAGGAGCAGCACGTACGGTCGGCGGGCGGCAGCGGCCGCAGCGGGCACGAGGAAGTAGGTGCGATCGAAGAAGATCGGGTCCACCTGTGCGGCGTCGACGAAGCGCGTGATCTCGATCGAGCGCGAGTCGTCGTGCTGGGTGAGCGCCTCGAGCTCGGCCTCCTCAACCAGGACGTACTGACCCTTCGCGACCTCCCAGCCCTTTACGATCTCGTCGGGGCCGAGCTCGCGATCGTGGACGGGGCAGAAGCGCTTCTGCTTGATCGGTGTCGAGCATTCGCGGTGCAGCAGTCGGAACGAGACGTCCGACGCGCGCGCGGCCGGCTTCGTCGCCGGCGCCAGCCCCACGGGGATGCTGACGAGGCCGAAGCTGAGGGAGCCGTTCCAGGTCGTGCGCATCGCTCTCCAATTCTAGAGGGACCGTGAGGTTTCCCTCCGAAGGCGCTGTTTCCTGCGTCCAGCCGGCGCGCGAGTAGAGTGAGCGCATGAGCGGCAAGCGGACGATCGCACGCCTCTGGCGCGATGCGGTGGCGGCCGGGCACACGACACCCGCCTATCTCGAGCAGGACGGCGACGACTGGCGGGAGATCTCCTGGGCCGACGCATCCGAGCGGGTCGATGCCTACGCGAACGGGCTGCTCGCGCTCGGTGTCCGCAAGGGCGACGCATTCGCGATCCTCGCGACGACGCGCGTGGAGTGGGCGCTTTTCGACTTCGCGCTCGGGCAGATCGGCGCGATCGGGGCCGCGATCTACGCGAACAGCTCGCCGAAGGACGTCGGCTACATCCTCGAGCACTCTGACTCGATCGGGATCCTCTGCGAGGACGAGACGCAGCGCGCCAAGGTCGAGTCGGTGCGGGGCGGGATCGCCGGTCTGCACCACGTCCTCACCTTCGCCGGGCTCGACGAGCTGGCGGCGCAGGGCCGCACCTTTGCAACCGAGCACCCGGACGCGCTCGCCGAGGCGTCCGAGGCCGTGGAGGAGGACGATCTCTTCACCTACATCTACACGTCGGGAACCACCGGCCCGCCCAAGGGCTGCATGATCTCGAACCGCAATTACTACGCGATGGTGGCCGTCGTCGACGACCTGGAGAGCTTCACGGGGCCCGAGGACACGATGCTGCTCTACCTGCCGCTCGCCCATAACTTCGGCCGACTGATGCATCTCTCCGGCCCCTATGTCGGTTACGCGATCGCCTTCCTGCCCGATCCCTTGCAGGCGGCCGCGGCGCTCCAGTCCGTCAAGCCGACCGTCTTCCCGAGCGTGCCGCGCGTCTACGAGAAGATCCACACCGCGGTCGTGGCGAGGTTCGACGAGGCGACGGGAGCGCGGCGGAAGCTGATCGACTGGGCGCTAGCCGTCGGCCGCCGCGTCAGCACGCTCCGCCGCGCCGGCCGCCCGATCCCGCGCTCGCTCGCCCTTCAGTATCGGCTGGCCGACAAACTCGTGTACGCCAAGGTCAAGGACCGGCTCGGCGGCAGACTGCGAACGGCGATCTCGGGCGGGGCGCCGCTCGCTCCGGAGATCGCGGAGTTCTTCCACGCGCTCGACATCCTGCTCGTCGAGGGATACGGGCTGACCGAGTGCACAACCGCTGCGACGACGAACACGCACGGAGCGTTTCGCTTCGGCACGGTGGGCCGGGCGCTCCCCGGCTTCGAGCTGAAGCTGGCCGACGACGGCGAGCTGCTCGTTCGCAGCGAGACCATCTTCCAGGGCTACTACAAAGACCCGGACGCGACGGCCGAGGTGCTCACGTCCGACGGCTGGCTGCTCACCGGCGACATCGCCGAGATCGACTCGGACGGCTACGTCACGATCACCGACCGCAAGAAGGACATCATCGTCACGGCCGGCGGCAAGAATGTCGCCCCGCAGAACCTCGAGAACGACCTGAAGGGCTCGAAGTACGTCTCGCAGGCGCTCGTCGTCGGCGATCGCAAGCCCTACATCGCTGCGCTCCTCACCCTCGATGCCGAGGAGATCGGGAAGTGGGCCGCAGCGCAGGGCCTCGCGGGTGGGCTGCCCGAGCTCTCGCGGGAGGAGCGGGTGCACGAGCTCGTCCAGGGCATCGTCGACGCTGTCAACGCAGACCGTTCGCGCTACGAGCAGGTGCGTCGCTTCTCGATCCTCCCGCGCGATTTCACGATGGAGGACGGCGAGCTGACACCGACGCTGAAGCTGAAGCGCCGCACGTGCAAGGAGCATTTCGCGGCCGAGCTCGACGACCTCTACGCGGGCGAGACGCTGAACCAGACCGCCGGCGTCTAGAGCCGGCGGGCGCCGACCCAGGTTTGCGCGTACCAGGAGTCGCTGAGATTCGAGATCTTGACGACGTCGCCGCTGTGGGGCGCGTGGATGAAGCTGCCGCCGCCGATGTACATACCGTTGTGCCCGAGGCCGTTGAAGAAGACGAGGTCGCCCGGCTGAAGCTGATCTTTCGAGACAGGGCTTCCGAGTCCATATTGCATCGCCGCGTTGTGGGGAAGCGAGACACCGACCTTCGAATAGACGTACATCAGGAAGCCGGAGCAGTCGAAGCCGGATGGATCCGCGCCACCCCAGCGGTACGGGACGCCGAGATACTGCATGGCGATTCCGACGGCGCCGCCGTATCGGGCTGCTGGAGCGGCCACCGGCGTAGCTTCGGCCGGCCCAGCTTCGGTCGGCGCGGCTTCGGTCGGCGCGGTTTCGGCCGCCCGGGCTACATCCGGAGCGGTTGCCGCTTCCGACGGGCCCGCGACGGCCCGAACCCGCGGCTGTCGCGAGGCCGCCGCCAGCCGAGCCCGGGCTTGCGCCTCGAGCTGGATCTGCCGGCGCGCCTCGGCGGCCTCGAGCTGCGCGATCTGCCCCTTGATCGAGCTCAGCATCCCCTGGCGCTCGCGGAGCTGCCCTTCGATCGAATTGCGCTGGCTCGCCCGCTCGGCGACGATCGTCGACTGCGCCTTGCGCGCGAGCTCGAGTCGCTGCTTGCGCGAGCGTACCTCGGCCTTGAACGCCTTGACCTCCCGCAGCACACGCGTGTCCTGATCGGAGACGCGCTCGACGGCGTCGAGCCGATTCAGCAGATCGTCGAGCGACTGAGCTCCGAGCAGCACCTCGACAGTCGAGGTCTGGCCGCCGCTCACGTAGAGCGCGACGAGTCGCTCTGAGAGATGCTTCTCTGCGCTCTCGAGGCTCGAGCGAGCGATCACGAGATGCCGCCCGTTCGTCTTCAGGTCGGCCTCGGTCCGGCCTAGCTCGAGGGTCGCCAGGTTATAGGCCTCGGCCGCGTGCCCGAGCTGACCGTCGATCTCGCGAATCTGGTCGAGGACGTCCTGCGCCTCGGCTCGTTTGGCCTCGACGCGCGGATCGGCCGACGCCGATCTTGCGGAACCGCCGACGACAACCACGAGGACTGCGAAAAGCGCGACGAACATCGGTGCCTGCCTGACGCTCGAACTAATACGTCTCTCCGACCACGAGACGACGGTGTTCGAGCTTCGGCGACACTCGCTGGGGGGCGAGGGGCGTCACAAGCAGGGCACCCTAGCAGGCCCTCCGGACGATCGCAACCAGCAGGCAAGCCAAAAATCGACCGAGCACGGCACTCTCCACAGAGCACAAACCCCGACTCGGGAAGGGATCCTCTGCTACGGTCCTCGCCTCGTGAGGAGGCTATCCACGAGCGGCACGACCCGATGTGCGGTCGCGATCGCAAGTCTCGCCGTCGTTGTGGCGGTTCCAGTCGCGCTCGGCGCAGACTCGTCGAGCCTCCACGCGCGCGCAGCCGAGCTACACGCGGAAGAGGCGTCCGCGGGTGCGCAGGCCAGTGCCGCCGTGCGGACCCTGTACGCGCTCGAGGCCGAGCTATCGCGAGCCCGCGCGGAGGTCGCCGCAACCGAGAGCCGGCGCCTCGAGGTCGTCGACAAGCGTGCCTCGACCCGTCGCCAGCTCGCGTTGGCGCAGAGCGCGATGCGCGTCTCCGAGCGCCGGCTCGCCGAGCTCGTGCGGACGAGCTACAAGCAGAACGAGGCAGACCCGCTCGTGATCCTGCTCGGCGCCGCCTCGCTCGACGAGGCACTGACCGGACTCGAGAATCTCGACCGTGTGGCCGGCGAGAACCGCCGCGTGCTCGAGAGCGCACGGGCTGCCCGCGCTCGGCTCTTGCAGGTCGACGCCAGGCTCGACGCACGGGAGGCGGAGCTACGTCGCGCTTCGGAGGCGGCTCAGGGTCGGTTGCGGTCGCTCGAGGCGAAGGTGGCGGAGCGCGCGGCGTATATCGACTCGCTGAGGCAGGCCCAGCGCCTGTCCGCGCGGAGGGTCGCGACTCTCGAGGCGCAGGCCCGCGCCGCCGAACGGCGCAGCGCAGAGCTCCAGGTCTCCTCGCGCCGGCTTCCTGCTGCGCCCCTCGCAGGAGAGGCGGCTGCACCGATCACCGCATCGCCCGCCGCGCCGACAGGCGGACGAAGGTTGACGGTCGCGTCGCTCGGCTACAGCCTTCGAGGCCGGACCGCCTCCGGCTTGCCCGTCGGAACCGGGATCGTGGCCGTCGACCCGAACGTGATTCCGCTCGGCACGCGGATGGTCGTCCCCGGTTATGGCGAAGCCGTCGCCGCGGATACCGGCAGCGCGATTCGGGGTGCCATGATCGACCTCTGGTTCCCGACTGTCGCAGCGGCGCGTCGGTGGGGGCGACGAGCCGTCGTGATCACGCTGAAGTAACCGCCGCGGAGCAGGTTTCCACCGGATCAGACCGAATCGAGACCTTCTAGACTTTCCCGGCCGCCTGCCACCATCGCCACCACCATGCCCGGGGGAACCGATGAACGAGACCGTACCGATCACGGACGACGAGCCGCACGACGCGCGCGTCCTGCTGGTCGACGACCACCACCTGTTTCGAACCGGGCTGCGGAACCTGCTCGAGGGCCAGGGAGTCCACATCGTCGGCGAGGCAGCAAGCGGGTCGGAGGCACTCCAGATCGTCCGCGAGACAGCTCCGGATGTCGTCGTGATGGATCTCAACATGCCGGGGATGACGGGCGTCGAGGCGACGCGGCACATGAGTCGCGACGCACCGCTGACCCGCGTGATCGTGCTCACCATCTCCGACCAGGAGCAGGACGTGATGGACGCGATCCTCGCGGGAGCGTGCGGCTACCTGCTCAAGGACGCTTCGATCCAGGACCTCATGCTGGGGATCGAATCCGCAGCGGTCGGCGAATCCCTGATCTCGCCTCACATCGCAGGCAAGGTGCTGCAGCACGTGCGGGCGACGACGGCGTCCCCGGACGCGGCTGCGACGATCCGCGCCGAGCTCTCCGACCGCGAGATTCAGGTGCTGAAGCTGATCGCGAACGGCAAGGACAACGCGGTGATCGCCGGCGAGCTCCACATCAGCCCGAAGACGGTCAAGAATCACATCTCGAACATCCTGATGAAGCTGCAGATGGAGAACAGGATCCAAGCAGCGGTCTACGCCGTCCGCTCCGGAATCGTCTAGAGGCTTGCTGTGAAATTCGGGTGCGTGCGGGGATGGGCCAGACCAAGCGGGTTCGCCGGATCGGGCGCGGCGCGTAGTGGTGCTACGGGCAAGCCCGAGCCGGTGAAACCGCGCCGTGGCTGGCACACCAGCCGTGCGTGCCTGAGTTTCACAGCAAGCCTCTATGTGGCGAGGCGCTAGAGCGCGTGCGTCCGCAGCGCGCTGAGCAACCGGCGAAGCCCTGCGAGCTCACGGTCGAGATCCGCGAGGGCGTCGGTCAGCTCCGAGATCTGCGCCTCATCCCGCTTGTGGGCGCGCAGGAGCGTGCGCAGGCGCCCCTCGACGCCCAGGCGCTCACCTCCGAGCTGCAGCGCGTGAGCGTATCCATCGGTGAGCGTGTTCTCGACGAAGGCGCGCGCCGGCCGGCCGCCGACGGGGGGCTGGTCGAGCAGGGACCGGATCTCGGTCAGGACCGTGGGAAGATGCTGGCTCAGGCGGATGCTCCACGCCCGATTATGGGACGGCTCGCACGGGCGAGCATGGGCCGTCGGGCCCATTTTCGGGCGGTTCTCGGCCCATCTCTCCTGCTCGTCCTCGCGGCGGTCACGCTCGCATCTGCAAACCTCGCGCGCGCCGCGGATCCGACCCTCCCGACGAGGCTTGCGAAGGCCCTCGCGGTGCCCCATGTCGACCCATCGCGCACCGCGGCGCTCGCGATCGACCTGCGTTCCAGCACGGTCGTCTTCTCGCGAAATCCTGCGCTCTCCCTCCAGCCGGCGTCGAACGAGAAGCTGCCGATCGCATACGCGGCGCTCGTGCTGCTCGGCACCGGGTATCGCTTCCACACCGAGGTCGTCGGCACCGGCGCGCTCGTCGGCGACGTGTGGCACGGAGATCTCTTCCTGCGGGGATACGGCGATCCGACCCTCACGCCCGCCGATCTCGACGCGCTCGCGGTCGACGTCGCCTCGTGGGGGATCAAGCACGTCGACGGCGCGGTGATCGGCGACGAGTCGTGGTTCGACACGCGCAGGACCGGGCCGGGCTGGAAACCCAGTTTCTACATCGGCCAGTCGCCCCCGCTCTCGGCGCTCGTCGTCGATCGAGGCTGGTTCCGCGGGAGCACCTCTGCAACGCCGGCGCTCGCAGCGGCATCGCTCTTCCGGCAAGCCCTCGTCGCGAACGGCGTCGCTGTGCGCCGCGCCGCCCGCACGGCGGTATTGACGACGCGCGGGTTACCGCTGGCGCAGGACGTCTCCGACCCGCTGGCGGAGATCGTGCGGTTCATGGGCCGCGAGAGCGACAACTACACCGCCGAGGTGCTGCTCAAGCACCTCGGGGCGCTCTACGCCGACAAAGGCTCGACAGCCGCGGGAGCGCGCGTCGTCCGCGACTCCCTCGCCGCTGCACAGATTCCGCTGATCGGCGTCCGCATCGCCGACGGCTCGGGGCTCTCGAACCTCGATCGCATGACGGCGAGCGCGCTCGTCGCTCTGCTCGTTGCCGGGATCGCCGACCCGGCGATTCGCGACGCATTTCTCGGCTCGCTCGCGGTCGCGGGCGTGGACGGCACCCTCGCGAGCCGGCTCGAGTCGCGGCCCGCCCGAGGACGCGTGATCGCGAAGACCGGATCGACGAGCGTCGCCTCGGCTCTCTCGGGTTTCGTCCGCGACCGCTACGTCTTCGCGATCCTCCAGAACGGCGCCCCGGTCTCGTCCTACTGGGCCCGCCGAGCCCAGGATCGATTCGCAACGGCGCTCGCGGCCTCAGGCTGAGCGACCGCCTCTAGCGTCGGCGGGGCGGCGGTGCGATCCCGGCCGCTGTTGCCGGCGCGTCTTTGACGAGCTCGCGCAGATCGACTTCGGAGAGGATCGGCACGCCCGCCTTCTCTCCCTTCGCCGCTTTCGAGCCTGGGTTCTCGCCGACGATCACACCGGTTGTCTTCTTGGAGACGTTGTCGGAAACCTTCGCTCCGAGCGAGGCGAGCGCCGCAGCCGCCTCCTCGCGCGTGAACCCTTCGAGGGTGCCCGTGAGGACGTACTGCGATCCCGAGAGCGGTCCGTCGACCCGCTTCTCGGCCACCCCGGACTCGAACGTCAGCCCGAGCTCGCGCAACTCCTGCACGAGCGCCCGGTTCTGCTCGTCGGAGAACCACTCCGCGATCGACTCGGCGCGATCCGGACCGATCCCGTCCACCTCCTGGATCTCCTCCTGGCTCGCGTCGAGCAACCCGTCGACCGCGCCGAAGTGGCGGGCGAGATTCTGGGCCGTCACCCAGCCGACGTCCGGGATGTTCAAGCCGAAGAGGACACGAGAGAACGGTTGCTGCTTCGACGCGTCGATCGAGCGCAGCACGTTCGTCGCCGATTTCTCCTGGAAGCCGTCCAGCTCGAGTAGTCCTTCGAGCGTCAGCCGGTAGAGGTCGGGCATGGAGCGCAGCAACTCCAGCTCCCAGAGCCGCCTCACGAACTGCTCGCCGACGCCTTCGATGTCCATCGCCGCGCTGACCCAATTGATCAGCGTCTCGAGCCCGCGGGAGGGGCAGGCGCGGTTGGGGCAGCGGTGCATCACCTCTCCCTCGGGCTTCACCACCTCCGTCCCGCACAGCGGGCAATGGCTCGGCATCCGAAACTCCTTCGTGCCTTTCCGATGCCTGCCGGCCGGCCCGACCACCTGCGGGATCACGTCGCCGGCGCGCTGCACGATCACGAGGTCGCCTTCGCGGATCCGCTTGCGATTGATGTCCTCCTCGTTGTGCAGCGTCGCGCGCGAGACGGTGACGCCGCCGACCTCGACCGGCTCGAGGATCCCCCACGGGTTGAGGGCGCCCGTTCGCCCGACGCGGATCGCGATCTGCTCGAGCGTCGTTTGGGCGGTCATCGGCGCCCACTTGAACGCGCGAGCCCAGCGCGGGCGGTCGTGGAGGGCGCCGAGGCGGGCCTGCTGCTCGAGCGAGTCGACCTTGATCACGATCCCGTCGATCTCGTAATCGAGCTCAACTCGGCGTCGCTCCCACTCTAGGCAGCGCTGCGCGACGTCCTCGATCGCGTCCAGCCTCTCCGCGAACGGGTTCGTGCGGAAACCGCGCTCGCGCAGCCACTGAAGCTGCTCCCACTGGCTCTCGAACGCGACGCCGTCGCGGTGGCCGGTCCCGTAAGCCCAGTTGGAGAGCGGCATGCGCCGCGTCACCTGCGAGTTCTTCTGCCGCACCGAGCCGGCGGCGGCGTTCCGCGGGTTGGGGGTGGGCTTCTTGCCCTCCTCGACGAGTCGCTCGTTCAGCTTTCGGAAGCCGGAGAGCGGCATGTAGACCTCGCCGCGCACCTCGAGCGCCGCGGGCGGATCGTCGCCGCGCAACGACAGCGGGATCGCGTCGATGGTGCGCAGATTCACGGTTACGTCTTCGCCGCGGAGCCCGTCGCCGCGCGTGGCGCCGCGGACGTAGACGCCGTGCTCGTAGAGCAGACTGACTGCAAGCCCGTCGATCTTCGGTTCGAGCACATACGCGACCGGCTCGTCCGAGTCGAGCCGTTTCCGTACGTCATCAGCCCATTTCTGCAGCGCCTCGTCGGTCGTCACCTTGTCCAGGGAGCCCATCGGGGTGAGGTGCGTGACCTTCTTGAAGCCCTCCGAAGGCGGCGCTCCGACGCGACGGCTCGGCGAGTCGGGCGGGATCTCGCCCTCCAGAAGGCTGCTCTCGAGGTCGAGCAGCTCGTCGAAGAGCCGGTCGTACTCGGCGTCCGAGACTTCAGGGTCGTCGAGGACGTGGTAGGCGTAGCCGTAGCGCTTGAGCAGCTCGCGGAGCTCGCCGGCCCGCTTAGAGGGCGGCAAGAAGCTCCTCCGTGTCGCTCACGATCGCGTCGGGCTCCTCCCCCTCGAGGAGCTCGCGGCGATGGATGCCGCCCCACGTGACTGCGACCGCCCGGACACCGGCAGCCTTCGCGGCGCGGACGTCGAACGGTGAGTCGCCGACGTACGCAGCGGTCTCGGCGCTAGCACCGAGCCGCTCGAGCGCGTAGAGGAGCGGCGCCGGATCCGGTTTGTGCCGCTCGGTGTCGTCTGCGCCGACCACGATCTCGAAGAACGCCTCCAGCGGCAGGTACCGGAAGGCGATATCGACGGTCGCCCGCCGCTTGGCGGTGACGATCCCGAGACGCCGCCCCTCTCCTTTCAGGATGGTCAGAGCGTCGGTCATCCCGGCACACTCGGCGAGTTCGGAGTGGAGCGGCTCGTTGTGGTCGCGGTAGCACGCGACGAGCTCGTCGACTCGGTCCGCATCGAGAAGGCGCATCTGCTCGACGAGCCCCGGCCCGCCCACTGCGGCCACGAGCTGCGCGTCGGGTACGTCACGCCCGAGCACGGTCTTCGCGGCATGCCGCATCGAGGCGATGATGATCGAGCCGGAATCGATCACCGTGCCGTCGAGGTCGAAGAAAACGACCGGGTAGCGCATGTGCTCGATGCTAGTCGTAGGCGACGTACTCGAGATACAGGCCCCAGGGCGGCGCCGTCGCGCCTCCTTCGCTTCGCGGTCGACCCGTTAGCAGCGTCGCCAGGTCATCCGGGGTACGCTCGAGCATCGTGCCCACGAGCGTCCGCACCATGTGGCGAAGGAAGCTGTCGGCCGTGATCGTGAAGTGGAGCTCGTCGCCCAGCCGCTCCCACCCGGCGGCGCGAACCGTGCGACGCAGGATCGTGTGTTGGGTCTCTGCCGGTGTGAACGCCGTGAAGTCGTGCTCGCCCGGGAGGAGCGCCGCAGCGTCCGCAAGCTGCTCCTCGTCCAGCGGACGCGGCCACCACAAGGTCCGCCGCGCCTCGAACGGCGAGCGCACCCGCCGGCGCAGGATCCGATAGCGGTAGCTCCGCCGTTGCGCCGAATAGCGGGCGCTGAAGGCCGCGTCGACCTCGACGGCCCGGACGACGGCCACGTCTTCCGGCAGCTGGGCGTTCATCGCGCGCGGCACGCGCTCAGGGGGTGGGCCGCCCTCGACCTCGACACTGATCACCTGGCCGAGCGCATGAACGCCTGTATCCGTCCGTCCGGCGACGGCAAGATCGGACCAGGCCGGAAAGAGCGCATCGCAGGCCTCGCGCACGGCGTTCTCGACCGTTCGGGCGCCGGGTTGGCGCGCCCAGCCGCCGAAACTGGTGCCGTCGTACTCGAGGGTCAGCTTGAGCTTCACGGCGGCTCGACGACGAGGGTGAGCTTCTCTACCGCGATGACCTCCACGACCGCGCCCTCGTCGGCACCGTCCTCACAACTGGCTTGCCAGAGCTCGCCGTGCACGCGGACCCAGCCGAACGGGCGGCACGGCGAGTCGACAACGGCTCGGGCACCGATCAGCGCCTCTGCACCGACGGCAGGCGCACGCCGATGCGACCACCGCCAGAGGAGCCCGGCCTCGACCAGCTCCGCGGCTCCACCGGCTGCGACTGCGACGACCCCCCAAGGCGATGGAAGCACGAAGATCGCGAGCGCGAGGGCGACGAGGAAGATCACGCGGCGCTAGATCCGGCGGTCGAGCAGCTCGAAGACACGCCCGTCGGACGCGCGGAAGTGCCGGTAGCGGTGCTCGTCGTTCTGTTGGAGCTCGCCGTCGGGCTCGATCCCAAGCGTCGAGAGCTCAGCCGTCGCGGCGTCGACGTCGTCGACCAGGAAGCCGAGGTTCGTGTCCGACGGCGGCGCGACCCAGTCCGGCGGGACGACCGCGATCGTGGAACCATTCGGGAAGACGAACCGGGTAGAGCCGTCATCCTCCACGCGCTCCACATCGAAAACCTCGGCGAAGAAGCGAGCGAGGCCGGCTGGATCCGCACTGGCGATCCCCGCGAAGACGAGCCCCTCGATCCTCATCCACCGAGCCTAGATGATTGATGCCAACGTGCCCCAAGGGGCAGTGCAGCCCCCTGAGGTCAGCTTAGACGACGAAGGCGCGCAGAATCTGCGCGCCTTCGTGCCGGAACTGTGAACTTCTTCGGCGCGGGAACTTCTTCGGCGCGGGTACTTCTCCGACGCTGCGTCAGGCGGAGCGCTGCGGGCCCGCGGCGAACGCCGTCTCGGGCTCGTAGTCCACGAGTTCGAGGTACACCATCTCGGCCGCGTCGCCCTGACGCGCCCCGAGCTTGATGATCCGCGTGTATCCGCCCGGGCGATCTGCGAAGCGCGGCGCGACCTCGGTGAAGAGATGGCTGACGATGTCCGGTGAGCGAAGCTCGGCGAGCGCCTTGCGCCGCGCGGAGAGGTCGCCGCGCTTGCCGAGCGTGATCATCTTCTCCGCGAACGGCTTGACCGCCTTGGCCTTCGCCTCGGTCGTCTGGATCCGGCCGTGCTCGAGCAGCGCACCCGCGAGGTTCGAATACAGGGCCTTCCGGTGCGCGGAATCGCGTCCCAGTTTCTTGCCTGCGCGGGCGTGCCTCACTCGTCTCCTCGGAGGTTGAGGCCGTGGGACTGGAGCGTCTCCTTGACCTCTTCGATCGACTTCTTGCCGAAGTTCGGGATCGCGGCCAGCTCGTTCTCCGACTTGGTCACGAGGTCGCCGATCGTCTCGATCCCGACCCGCTTCAGGCAGTTGTACGAGCGAACCCCGAGCTCGAGCTCCTCGATCGGGAAATTCTCCATCCCGTGTGCCGCCGGCGCTTCGATCCCCGATTCGGCGGCAGCAGCCTCGCCGAAACCCTCCATCCGCTCGAGGTCGGTGAAGATCGCGAGCTGCCGGATCAGGATCTCGGCGGCCTGCCCGATCGCGTCGCGTGGCTCGAGCGAACCGTCTGTCGTCACGTCCAGGGTGAGCTTGTCGTAGTCCGTCCGCTGCCCGACCCGGGCGGCCTCGACGTCGTACGAGACGCGCCGAACCGGCGAGAAGATCGAGTCGATCGGAATCACACCGATCGGCTGCTCGGGCCCGCGGTTGAGCTCGGCCGGGACGTAGCCGCGACCGCGGCCGATCGTCAGCGTCATCTCCAGCTTGCCCTTGTCGGAAAGGTGGGCGATCACGAGCTCCGGATTGAGGATCTCGAGGTCGGCAGGCGCCTGGATGTCGGCGGCGGTGACGGCGCCGGAGCCCTTCTTCGCGATGTGCACCTCGACCTCGGGCGACTCGCCGTGGAGGAGGCAGATCAGGTTCTTCAGGTTGAGGATGACGTCGGTGACGTCCTCCTTGACTCCCGGCAGCGTCGTGAACTCGTGCGCGACGCCCTCGATCTTGACGGCAGTCACGGCGGCGCCCTCGAGCGACGAAAGCAGCACGCGGCGCAAGGAGTTGCCGAACGTGTAGCCGAAACCGCGGTCGAGCGGCTCGATCACGAAGATCCCGCGGTTCTCGTTGATCTCCTCGTGGACGATCTTCGGGACCTGGAAGTCCATCAAGCTGGTGCGTGTAGCCAAGACAATCCCTTCTGTTTCCTTGAGTAGTGCCTTACTTGGAGTAGAGCTCGACGATGAGAGATTCCTGCACCGGCGTGTCGATCTCGGCGCGCTCGGGCCACTTCAGCACTTTGCCCGTGAGTCCCTCGTGGTCGGCCTGGAGCCACGGCGCCACCGAAGCGGTCAGGTCCGTGGCGTCGCGAATCGTCGGTTCGGCCGCGCTGCCCGACTTCATGGTGACGATGTCGTTCGGGCGGACCCCGTAGCTCGGGATGTTGACCCGGCGGCCGTTGACCGTGAAGTGGCCGTGGCGGACGAGCTGGCGGGCCTGCGCCCGCGAGCCGGCGAATCCGAGCCGGTAGACGACGTTGTCGAGCCGCGTCTCGAGCATGCGGAGCAGGTTCTCGCCCGGGGCGCCGGTGCCTCGGGTCGCCTTGTCGTAGTAGTTGCGGAACTGCTTCTCGAGCAGACCGTAGTAGCGGCGCGCCTTCTGCTTCTCGCGGAGCTGCAGCAGATACTCGCTCTGCTTGATCCGGCCGCGGCCATGCTCGCCCGGCGGATACGAGCGGCGCTCGATCGCGCACTTCTCGGTCAGGCATCGCTCGCCCTTGAGGAAGAGCTTGATCCCCTCGCGTCGGCAGATCCGGCACTTGGCTCCGAGATCCCTTGCCATCTAGACGCGCCTCCGCTTTCGGGGGCGAACCCCGTTGTGGGCCTGCGGGGTGACGTCCTTGACGACCAGGATCTCGAGTCCGGCAGCCTGGAGGGAGCGGATCGCGGTCTCGCGGCCGGAGCCCGGACCCTTGACGAAGACCTCGACCTTCTGAAGGCCGTGCTCCATACCCTTGCGGGCACACGAGTCGGCGGTGACCTGCGCGGCGAAGGGGGTCGACTTGCGCGAGCCCTTGAATCCGGCGGAGCCGGCGGACTCCCATGCGATGACGTTGCCTTCCTTGTCGGTCAGGGCGACGATCGTGTTGTTGAACGACGTCTTGATGTGTGCCTGACCGATCGCGATGTTCTTGCGGACACGGCGACGCGTGCGGCCGCGAGCGGCCGCTGCCTTGCGAGGAGGAGCCATTACTTCGCCTTCTTCCCGCGGCCGACGGTCTTCTTCGGCCCCTTGCGCGTCCGCGCGTTGGTCTTCGTCCGCTGCCCGTTCACCGGCAACCCGCGCCGGTGGCGAACTCCGCGGTAGCAGCCGATCTCGGACAGGCGCTTGATCGCCTGGGAGCGCTCGCGGCGGAGGTCGCCCTCCACCTGCAGTTCACCGTCGATGTAGGCGCGAAGCTTGTTGATCTCGTCGTCCGTGAGATCCTTGACCTTCTCGTTCGGATCGAGCTCGAGCGAGCCGCAGATCTTCTGCGCGGACGACTGCCCGATCCCGTAGATGTACGTCAGCCCGATCTCCAGACGCTTCTGGTTCGGGAGGTTGACGCCTGCGATTCGTGCCACGTTAGTGGGCCTCCTGGTGACGGTTTCGCGTCTCTGGCGTGCGAGACGCAAGCAGTGCAAGGACGCAGGGAGCGTTCATGCCCGAAGGCATGGACGCGACTGAGGACGCAGCAATGCGCCGCGGATCGCGCGTCAGAGGTGCCCTAACTGTTACCGGGAGTCCCACTCTTTACCCCTGCCTTTGCTTGTGCCGTGGGTTGGTGCAGATGACCATGGTGCGCCCGTGCCGTTTGATCACACGGCAGCGTTCACACCTGGGCTTGACGGACGGGCGAACCTTCATCAGAAATTTCCTTAGCGGTTGCGGAACGTGATTCTGCCGCGATTCAAGTCGTAGGGAGAGAGCTCGACCTTGACACGGTCGCCCGGAGCGATGCGGATGTAGTGCTTCCGCATCTTTCCCGAAATCGTGGCGAGAACGGCGTGCCCGCCGTCGATCTGCACCCGGAACATCGTGCTCGGGAGCGCCTCGACAACCTCGCCTTCGACCTCGATCTTCTCTTCCTTGACTGCCATGTACTCCGTGGTAGTTGTTGCGCGCAGCAAAACGCGGCCGGGCCGCGCGAGTCGCCTACTTTAGCAAAGACGGCTCTCGATCGCCCGCCCCCGTGAGGATGCGCGGGCCCGCTGCCGTGATCGCGACGGTGTGCTCGAAGTGGCACGCGAGCGAGCCGTCCTCGGTCGAGATCGACCAGTCGTCGTCGTGGACGTAGACGGCCGGGCCGCCGGCGGTGATCATCGGCTCGATCGCGAGCGTCATTCCCTCCGAGAGCTGCGGTCCGCGGCCGCGCTCCCCGAAGTTCGGGATGTGCGGATCCTCGTGGTAGGAGCGGCCGACACCGTGGCCGACGAGGCTGCGGACGACGGAGAAGCGGTTCGACTCGACGACAGCTTGCACTGCCGCCGAGATGTCGCCGACGCGATTCCCAGGACGGGCCTCGGCGATCCCGGCTGCGAGCGCCTCGCGGCCCACGTCGAGCAGCCGCTGCGACGCGGCCGGGAGCTCACCGACCCCGAAGGTAAAGGCGCTGTCGGCGATGTAGCCGTCCAGCGTGACCCCGACGTCGATCGTGACGAGATCACCGTCGCGGACGACATAGGCGCCCGGGATCCCGTGGACGACCATCGCGTTCGGAGAGATGCAGATCGCTTTCGGGTAGCCGCGATACCCCTTCGAGGTCGGGACGCCGCCGCGCGCTGCGATGAACTCATCCGCGAGTCGATCGAGCTCGCCGGTCGTGATCCCCGGCTCGAGCTGCTCGCCGACGCGCGCGATCGTGTCCGCGACGATGCTGCCCGCCGAGGCCATCTTCTCGATCTCCTGGGCTGATTTGCGGATGATCAACGGACTGCTACCTGCTCGAGGGCCTGCTGGATCTCCGCGTGCACCTCACCGACCTCACGATCTGCATGAAGGGGCACGAGCCGGCCCGTCGCCCGATAGTGATGAACGACCGGCTCGGTCTGCTCGTGGTAGATGGCAAGACGCCGTCCGATCGTCTCGGGTGTGTCGTCCGCGCGTCCTTCCTCGTGGGCGCGCCCGAGCGCTCGCTCGCGAGCGATCTCGTCGGGCAGGTCGAAGAAGAGGATCGCGTCGAGGCGACGCCCGATCACGGCGAGCATGGCATCGAGGGCCTCCGCCTGGGCGAGGTTGCGTGGGAAGCCGTCGAGGATGAATCCTTCGAGCGCGTCGTCCTCCGAGAGGCGCTCCTCGATCATCCGGATCGTCAGCTCGTCGGGGACGAGGTAGCCACGCTCCATGATCGCGTCGACTTCGCGACCGAGCTCCGTCGTCGCGTCGAGCGCCCGGAACATGTCTCCCGTCGAGATATGCGGGACACCGTGGTCCTCGACGATCTTCTTCGCCTGGGTGCCCTTGCCGGACCCCTGCGGGCCCAGGAGCAGCAGATTCACGCCACCTACTTGAGGAAGCCTTCGTAGGAGCGCGCCATCATCTGCGACTCCATCTGGCGCATCGTGTCGAGTGCGACGCCGACCGCGATCAGCACCGAGGTCCCTCCGAGCGCACCGGCCGTGGCCTGCGAGAAGCCGCCGTAACGGATGAAGAGCGTCGGCAGCGTCGCCACGAGCGCGAGATAGATCGCGCCCGGGAGCGTCAACCGGGTGAGGACGCGGTCGAGATACTGGGCGGTGGGTGGCCCCGGTCGCAAGCCCGGGATGTAGCCGCCGTAGCGCCGAAGGTTGTCCGCCTGGTCTACCGGATTGAACTGGACGGCCGTGTAGAAGTAGGTGAAGACCACGATCAGGAAGCCCTGGAGGAGCATGTAGCCGACGTTCGTGGGCAGGAAGTGCTCGTTGACGAAGCCCTGCGTCTGAGGGAAGTACTGGCCGATCGTCGGCGGAAACGCCATCACCGCGGCGGCGAAGATGACCGGGATCACGCCGGCCATGTTCACGCGCAGCGGCATGTAGGTCGATCCGCCTGCGGTCATGCGGCGGCCCACCATCCGCTTCGCGTACTGGATCGGAATCCGGCGCTGGCCCTCCTGGATGAAGACGATCGCGGCCACGATCGCAAGTGCGATCAGCGGGAAGAAGAGCTTCTCCATCGGGCCGCCGTTCCACCAGGCCGCGACACCGATCGGCGCGCCTGTGAGGATCGAGGCAAAGATCAGGAGCGAGATTCCGTTGCCGATTCCGCGCTTCGTGATCAGCTCACCCATCCACATCAGCAGGGTGCAGCCGACGGTGAGGGTGATGATGATCAGCGTCATCCGGCCGAGGTTCGCGTCGAGGACGCCCTGACGGCGGAAGAGAAACGCATAGCCGGTCGACTGCGCCGCCGCGAGGATGATCGTCAGGTAACGCGTGTACTGGTTGATCTTGGCGTAGCCCGCCTCGCCCTCCTTCTGCAGCTCGGCGAGCCGCGGGATCACGACCGTCATCAGCTGGAGGATGATCGAGGCCGTGACGTACGGCATGATCCCGAGCGCGAAGATCGAGAACTGGGAGAGCGCGCCGCCCGAGAAGAGGTTGAGCAGGCCGAGAATCGTGCCGCCGCGGCTGTCGAAGTAGCTGTCGATCGCATCCGAGTCGACACCCGGAGCCGGCATCCACGAGCCGAGCCGGTAGAGCGCCAGGATCATCGCCGTGAAGAGGACGCGCCGACGAAGCTCGGGGACGCGCCACGCATTGCCGAGCCACGAGAACACGCGCTAGTGCTCCGTGCCCGATACGTCGTCCGTGGGCGTCTCTGCGACCTCGGGCTCCGTCGCGGCGACAGGCTTCGCCTTGCCTTTCGTCTTCCGCGGATCCTTCGGCGCCTTCAGCGCAGTAGCGCTGCCGCCGGCTGCGATGATCTTTTCGCGTGCGGTCGCCGAGAACGAATGGGCGGTGACGGAGAGCTTCTTCGTCAATTCACCGGAGCCGAGAATCTTCACGTCCGCCTTCGTGTTCTTGACGAGGCCCTTCTCCACGAGCGTCTCGATGTTGACGGTGTCGCCGTCGACGCACACGCGCTCGAGATCGCGGAGATTGACGGGGTGGGAGTACGTGCGGAAGGGGCCGATCGGCATCGCGTCCGCGGAGGTGTTGCCGCGCTGCTTGGGCATGCGCATGTCGAGCGGCATCTGACCGCCCTCGAAGCCCGCCTTCAGCTTGTGCGAGCCCGCGCGCGACTTCTGACCCTTGATCCCGCGGCCCGAGTAGCGCCCCTTGCCCGAGCCGAGGCCGCGGCCCACGCGCTTGCGATCGGTGCGCGGCTGCGCAGGCTGCAACGTGTGGAGGTTCAGCTCCGTGGTGGGTGGCGAATCAGGGGCCATCGCTAGGCGTCCTCGACCTTGACGAGGTGGGCGACCTTTCTCAGCATACCGGCAGCCTCGGGCGTGTCCTTGAGCTCGTTGGACTTCCCGATCCGGCCGAGCCCGAGCGCGCGCAACGTTCCGCGATGACGCTCGCTCTGGCCAATCTGACTCCTGATCTGGGTGACCTTCAACGTCGTCACGACGCAGCCGCCTCCGCCCGCTCTGCTCCCAGCTCGGCAATCCTCGCGGCCGACTGCGGCAGGATCTCCGAGATCGTCTTCCCGCGCATCCGGGCGACGTCCTCTGGCCGTCGCAGGGCTTTCAGGCCGGCAACTGTCGCCTTCGCCATGTTGATCGGGTTCGTCGTGCCAAGGCTCTTGGCGAGCACGTCGCGGATTCCCGCGAGCTCGAGCACGGCGCGGACGCCGCCGCCGGCGATCACGCCGGTTCCCTCGGAGGCGGGACGGATGAAGACCCGCGCCGCCCCGAACACGCCCATGATCTCGTGCGTCACGGTGGTGCCGTGCTTCGGCACGGTGAAGAGGTTCTTCTTCGCGTCGTCGACGGCCTTCGAGATCGCGAGCGGGACCTCTCGCGCCTTCCCGTAGCCGACGCCGACACGGTCCACCTCGTCGCCGATCACGACGAGCGCCGTGAACGAGAAGCGGCGGCCGCCCTTGACGACCTTCGCGACGCGATTGATCTCGATCACGCGCTCCTTGAGCTCGCGCACTTCCTCGCGGGCGATCACTTCACGCTCGACTGTGCTCATAGCTCCGCCGCCGGCAAAGCCGGCGCCTCCGCTTTATTCGGCTCCACCGAGCCTACGCCGATGCTCATAGCTCCACCGCCGGCAAAGCCGGCGCCTCCGCTCTATTCGGCTCCACCGAGCCTTCGCCGATGCTCAAAACTTCAGTCCTCCCTCGCGCGCGCCGTCGGCGAGCGCCTTGACGCGTCCGTGGTACAGGTAACCGCCGCGATCGAACACGACGGACTCGATTCCGGCCTTCTTCGCGACGTCTGCGAGCGTCTTGCCCACCTCGGCCGCCTGCTCGGTCTTGGTTCCCTTGAACGAGCTCTTGACCCCGAGCCAGCTCGCGCCGGCAATCGTGCGGCCGCTCTGGTCGTCGACGAGCTGGGCGAAGATGCCCTTGTTCGAGCGGAAGACTGCGAGACGAGGCCGCTCTGCGGTCCCGGCGACCTTGCCGCGGATCCGGCGATGGCGGCGCTCGCGCGCCTGTCGTGTCGTGAGAGTGCTCATCGGTCTCCTCCAGTCCAGATCGTGCGGGCGGGCCGCGAAAAGCAAGCCAGGCTAGGACGCAGGGAGTGTTCGTAGCCAGAGGCTACGGACACGACTGAGGACGACGCATGGCGCCGCTTTGCAGCGCGCCAGAACGCGCGAGATGGGCTGGAGGCGACCGATATCAAGCGCGCTTCCCGACCTTTCTCCGCACGACCTCGTCGCGATAGCGGATCCCCTTGCCCTTGTACGGCTCGGGCTTGCGGACGGCGCGGATCTCGGCGGCCGTCTGGCCGACCTGCTGCTTGTCGGTGCCCTTGACGATCACCTGCGTCGGCACGGGAACCTCGAACGTGATCCCTGGACGGGGCTTCAGCACGACCGAGTGCGAGTAGCCGACGTTCAGCTCGAGGTCGGTGCCGCGCAACGAGGCTCGGTAGCCGACCCCCTGGATCTCCAGGTGCTTCTCGAAACCCTTGGTGACTCCCTCGACCATGTTCGCGATCAACGAGCGCGTCAGCCCGTGCAGCGCCCGATCCGGGCCGCGCTCGGTCGGCCGAGTGACGCGAATCTCGCCGTCGCCCTGCTCGACCTGCATTCGCAGCGGCACCTGCTGCGAGAGCTCCCCGAGAGGGCCGTTCACCTGGACGCGCCCAGGCGAGAGCGCCACGGCGACCGTCGAGGGGATTTCGATGGGCTGTCTTCCGATCCGGCTCATCGCGCTACCAGACGAAGGCGATCACTTCGCCGCCGATGCCGCGCTCGGCGGCCTGGCGGCCCGTGACGAGCCCGGTCGAGGTGGACAGGATGGCCGTGCCAAGACCGCCGAGCACGCGCGGCAGACGATCCTTGCGGGCGTAGACGCGGCGACCGGGGCGCGAGACGCGCTTGACGCCGCTGATCACGCGCTGGCGGTTCTTGCCGAACTTGAGCTCGACGACGAGCGTCGAGTACGGCTGCCCCTCCACCTCCACGACGCGGAAGTCCTTGATGTAGCCCTCGTCCTTGAGCACGCGGGCAATCTCCTGCTTGATCCGGGAGGTCGGCATCTGCGCGGTGTCCTGCATCGCCTTGTTGGCGTTGCGGATCCGGGTGAGCATGTCTGCGATCGGGTCTGTCAGCATCTCTTCTCTCCCTACCAGCTGCTCTTCGTCATGCCGGGGATCGCGCCTTGGTGGGCGAGCTCGCGCAGGCAGATCCGGCAGAGGCCGAACTTCTTGAACACCGCCCGCGGGCGGCCGCAGCGGTTGCAACGCGAATACTGTCGCACCTTGTACTTCTGGGTGCGCTTCTGCTTGACGACGAGCGACGTCTTGGCCATGTCCTAAATGTCCCTTCCAGGCTCGCTGCCCGCGAACGGAAGGCCGAGGCTCTTGAGGAGAGCGAGGGCCTGCTCGTCCGTCCGGGCGGTGGTCGTAATGGTGACGTCGAAGCCCCGGACGGACTGGACGCTGTCGTAGTCGATCTCCGGAAAGATGATCTGCTCGCGGACGCCGAGCGAGAAATTGCCCCGCCCGTCGAACGACCTCGGGTTGAGGCCGCGAAAGTCGCGGATCCGCGGCAGCGCGACCGAGACGAGCCGGTCGAGAAACTCGTACATGCGGGCGCCGCGCAGTGTCACTTTCGCACCGACGGCCATGCCTTCGCGCAGCTTGAAGCTCGCGATCGACTTGGTCGCCTTGCGCACCTGGGCGCGCTGGGCGGCGATCGTGGTCAGCTCCTCGATCGCGGAGTCGAGCGCCTTCGCGTCCGTCTTCGCGTCGCCGACGCCCATGTTGAGCGTGATCTTCGTGATCCGCGGGACCTCCATGATCGACTTCAGGCCGAGATCCTCTTGGAGCTGCGGGCGCAACTCCTCGTACTGATCCTTCAGCCGCGGGCTGTACTGCTCTGACTTTTTCTGAGCCGTCGCCATCACTTGGTGTCGATCTCCTGGCCGCAACCCATGCGTTTGCAGACGCGCACGCGGACCTGTTCGCCCTTGACGGTCTTCTCCTTGATCCCGATCCGCGTCGGCAGCCCGCAGGTCGGGCAGACGAGCATCACGTTCGAGACGTCGACCGGCGCGGCCTTCTCGATCCGACCGCCGGGCGCCATCTGGACGCCGCCCATCCGGCTCGAGTCGCGCAGCGGCTTCGGCCGGGTGTGCCGCGTGATCACGTTCAGGTTCTCCACGATCACGCGCCCGTCGCCGGGGCGTGCCTCGAGGATCCGCCCCTGCTTCCCGCGGTCCTTGCCGGCGAGAATCTGGACGAGATCCCCCTTCTTGATCTTCAGCTTCACTGTCATTTCTGCTCAGAGCACCTCGGGAGCCAGGGACACGATCTTCATGAAGTTCTTCTCGCGCAGCTCGCGGGCGACGGGCCCGAAAATGCGGGTGCCGCGCGGGTTGCGGGCGGCGTCGATGATCACGGCAGCATTCTCGTCGAACGCGATCTGCGTGCCGTCGTCGCGACCGTAGGGCTTCTTCGTCCGGACGACCACGGCCTTCACGACCTCGCCCTTCTTGACCGCGCCCTGCGGTGTCGCCGACTTCACGGTACCGACGATGATGTCGCCGACCCGCGCGTACCGACGCTTGGATCCGCCCATCACCCGGATGCAGAGTAGCTCGCGCGCACCGGTGTTGTCCGCGACGCGCAGCCTCGATTCTTGTTGAATCATTTGGCGACCTCGACGATCTCGGCGAGGCGCCAGTTCTTCGACTTCGAGAGCGGACGGGTCTCGACGATCCGGACGACGTCCCCGAGCTTCGCCTGGTTCGTCTCGTCGTGGGCGTGGAACTTCTTCGATTGCCGGATCACTTTCTTGTAGCGCCGGTGCATCCCGATCGTGTCGACCTTGACGACGATCGTCTTGTCCATCGCGTCCGACACGACGGTGCCCTGGCGTTCCTGGCGGCGACCGAGCTCCTGCTCCGGCTTCGGGAGACGGACGATCGGCTTGCGTTCGCTTGCCTTATCGCGCTTCCGGCGCGTTCGTTGGGGGCGAAGCGACCGCGGCAGGCGCTTGCGCTTCGGCTTCGGCCCCGACTGCTGGACGGGGGCTGCGGGAGCTTCGGCGGCGGGCGCTTTCGGCGCAGGCTCCTCGACGGCCGGCTCGTCGGCGACGACTTCTGCCTCGGCGACGGGCTCCTCGGCGACGGGCTCCTCGGCAACGGGCTCCTCGGCAACAGCCTCGGGCTCGACGGCCGGCTCGGGCTCGCCGACTGCCGGCGCTTCCACGGGCTCGCCGTCGTCAGGCTGGACTGGCTCGGGGGTCGCCTCGGGCTCGACCTCTGCCGCCTTCGCGGCCTCGGTCTCGGGCTGGGCGCCGGCGGCAGGAGCCTCCTGCTCGGGCACGGCAACCATCGCCTCGTCGGCCGGCGGCACGTCGTCGGCGACGACCGCGCCGGCCGCCGGCTCCTCGACTTCAGGCGGCTCAGCCACCGCCTCCGTCGACTCGATCGGGGCGCCTTCGTCGACGGCGGCGCTGGCGGCTCCGGTCTCCTCGACCGGGGTCTCATCTGCGTTCTGCTCGGTTTTCTTCTCAGCCATCTCTAGTTCACCTTCAGTTTCTGTCGGGCCTCGCGCTCGTGACGGACGGTCAGGATGCGGGCTATCTCGCGCTTCGCGGAGCGAAGTCGCGCGCTGTTCTCGAGCGCTCCGGTCGCCGACTGGAAGCGGAGGTTGAAGAGCTCCTGGCGGGTCTCCGCCATCTTCCGGTCGAGCTCGTCGTCGGTGAGGTCGCGCAAGGCTCTAGCTTTCAAAGAGATCAGCCTCTCTGCGGACGAACTTGGTCTTCACAGGCAGCTTCTGGCCGGCGAGACGCAGAGCCTCCTTGGCCAGCGGCTCGGGCACCCCCGCGAGCTCGAACATCACGCGACCCGGCTTGACGACGGCGACCCAGTGCTCCGGAGAGCCTTTGCCCGAGCCCATCCGCGTCTCGGCGGGCTTCTGCGTGACGGACTTGTCCGGGAAGACGTTGATCCAGACCTTGCCGCCGCGCTTGATCTTGCGCGTCATCGCGATCCGGGCGGCCTCGATCTGGCGGTTCGTAAGCCAGCCGTTCTCGAGCGCCTTGATCCCGTAGTCGCCGAACTGAACCTCGCTCTGACCGCGCGAGACTCCGCGGCGGCGGCCGCGATGCACCTTGCGGAACTTGACCTTCTTCGGCAGCAGCATCAGCCCTTGCCACCTGACTCGTCGAGCTTCGTCTTGTCCTCGGTCTGCACCTTCGGGGTCGTCGTGTCCGGCGCGTCCGCGACCGGTGCCGGGGTGGTCGCTACCTCCGGCGTGATGACCGGCTGCTCGCGGCCCGCGGCCGACACTCCCTGCTCGTCGGTACGTGGCTTCTCGACGGTCTCCTGCGGACGCTCGGCCGGGCGGTTCTGCGGACGAGGACGGCTCGTACCCTGGCCTCGTCCACTGGGCCGGCCGCCGGAGCGCGGGGCTCCGCCACCTCCGGGGCCACCTCCGGGGCCACCTCCGGGGCCGCCTGCGGCACCAGGTCCGCCGGGACGACCGCCGCCGGGACGGCGCGGCTTCTTGACGAGGCCGAGGCCCTCACGGTCCTGGCTGCGGCCGCGACTGCTCTCGCGCGAGGCCCCAAGGCCCTCCGCAGCGCCACCGCGGCGCCTGCGGGCCTGATCCTGATCCCCGAGCCGGGTGTCCTTGCCGGTCGTGACGCCTTCGAAGCCCTCGGGCATGATCTCGCCCTTGTTGATCCAGACCTTGACGCCGATCCGGCCGTAGGTCGTCTTCGCCTCGGCGAAGCCGTAGTCGATGTCGGCTCGGATCGTGTGCAGCGGGATCCGGCCCTCGGTGTAGCGCTCCGAGCGGCTCATTTCGCCGCCGCCGAGCCGGCCGCCGCACTGGATCTTGATCCCCTGCGCGCCCGAGCGCATCGCCGAGGCCAGCGAACGCTTCATGGCGCGGCGGAAGCTGACGCGATTCTGCAGCTGCTCCGCGATCGACTGCGCAACGAGCTTCGCATCGAGCTCGGGGCGCTTGATCTCGTTGATGTTGATGTGGACGTTCTTGCCCGTGATCGAGTGCAGCTCCTTGCGGAGCGCATCCACCTCGACGCCGGACTTGCCGATCACGATCCCCGGGCGCGCGGTGTAGATGTCGACCGTGATCCGCTGCTTGTCCTTACGGATCAGGATGTCCGACAGGCCGGCGTGGCCGAGCTTGCCGTTGATGTGGGCCCGGATCTGGACGTCCTCGAGGATGTACTGGGGGAACTCCTTCTTCCCCACGTACCAGTTGGACTTCCAGTCGTGGATGACGCCGACCCGCAGACCGCCGGGATGGACTTTCTGACCCATCAGGCAACCGCCTCCTTCTTCTTCGCGCGAGCCGCGCGCTTTGGCTTCTCTGCGGCAACGGCGGACGCCGGCGCCTCCGTCGTGGCGGGAGCTACCTGGCGGCGCCTCGGCCGCTGCTCCGCCTTCGGATCTTCGCCGAGCACCACCGTGATGTGACAGGTGCGCTTGCGGATCCGGTTGACCCGGCCGCGAGCGCGGGCACGCCAGCGCTTCAGTGTCGGGCCTTCGTCGGCGTAGGCGGCCGCGACGACGAGCTCGTCGCCGATCAGCCCGTGGTTGGCCTCGGCGTTCGAGACGGCCGAGTGCAGCACCTTCTCGATCTCCATCGCCGCGTGACGCTGCGTGAAGCGGAGGATCGTCCGTGCCTCCGGCACGGTGCGACCGCGGATGTGCTCGAGCACGATCCGCGCCTTGCGCGCCGAGAGACGAACCCACCTGGCCTCGGCCTTGACCGTCACCGTCGGAAGTGCCGGCTTCGACGTTGCCACTAGCGCTTCACCTTCGCCTGGCGATCGCCGGCGTGACCGCGGAACGTCCGCGTGGGAGCGAACTCGCCGAGCTTGTGCCCGACCATCTGCTCGCTGACGAAGACCGGCACGTGCTTGCGGCCGTCGTGGACCGCGATCGTATGCCCGACCATGTCGGGGAAGATCGTGGACGACCGCGACCAGGTGCGGATCATCCGCTTCTCGTTCGTGGCGTTCATCGACTCGATCCGGCTCAGCAGCCGTGCCTCGATGAAGGGGCCCTTTTTCGATGACCTCGACACTTAACGCTTGTCCTTTCCGCGACGCCGACCGCGCACGATCAAGTTGTTGGATTCCTTGTGCTTCGCCCTTGTGCGCTTGCCGAGCGTCGGCACGCCCCACGGGGTGACCGGATGGCGGCCGCCTTTCGACTTGCCCTCGCCGCCGCCGTGCGGGTGGTCGACTGGGTTCATAGCCGAGCCGCGCACGCCGGGCCGCTTGCCGAGCCAGCGGTTGCGACCCGCCTTGCCGATCGACTGGTTCTCGTGGTCGGCGTTCCCGACCTGGCCGACGGTGGCGCGACAGGTGAGCGGGACGCGACGCATCTCGCCGGATGGCACGCGCAGCACCGCGTAACCGGCGTCCTTGGCGACGAGCTGGACGCTCGAGCCGGCGGAGCGCGCCATCTTGGCGCCCTGGCCTGGCTTCAGCTCGACGTTGTGCACCATCGTGCCGGTCGGGATGTTCTCGAGGGGGAGCGCATTCCCCGGCTTGATGTCGGCGGTCGGGCCCGACTCGACCGTTGCCCCAACCTTGATCCGTGCCGGCGCGATGATGTAGGACTTCGCGCCGTCCGCGTAGTGAAGGAGCGCGATCCGAGCCGACCGGTTGGGGTCGTACTCGATCGCGGCCACCTTGGCCGGCACGCCGTCCTTCGTGCGCTTGAAGTCGATCACGCGGTAGCGGCGCTTGTGACCCCCGCCCTGATGGCGCGTCGTGATCCGGCCGTTCGAGTTCCGTCCGCCGGTCTTCTTCAGCGGCTCCGTCAGGCTCTTCTCGGGCTGTGTCTTCGTGACCTCCTCGAAACTCGAGACGGACATGAAGCGACGGCCGGGGCTCGTCGGCTTGTACTTCTTGAGGGCCATCAGTGGGTCTCCTGGTGATGGTTTCGCGCCTCTGGCGTGTGAGCCGCAAGCAGTGCAAGGACGCAGGGAGCGTTCATGCCTGAAGGCATGGACGCGACTGAGGACGCAGCAGTGCGCCGCGGATCGCGCGTCAGAGGCGCCCTAACTGTTGCCAGGAGGCCCACTAGACTTGTGCTCCTTCGAAGATCTCGATCGTGTGCCCCTCGCGCAATTGGACGATCGCCTTCTTCCACCCCGGCCGCTTGCCCACGGAGATCCCGCGGCGTTTCGGCTTGGCCTGGACCTTGACGATGTTCACGGCCTGGACCTTGACCTCGAAGAGCTCCTCGACGGCCTGGCGGACCTGCGTCTTGTGCGCGTCCTTGTGCACCTTGAACGTGTACTTGCGATCGCTGATCAGGCTGTAGCTCTTCTCCGAGACGACCGGAGCGAGCAGCACCTCGTTGGGATGAAGGCTCACGTAGCCCTCCCCTGGACGAGCGGGAGCGCGCTCTCGGTGATGAGGAGCGAGCGGGCCCAAACCACCGAGGCGACCTCGAGCTCGGACGGAACCGTGATCAGCGTCCTCGGGAGGTTGCGGAACGACTTGATCAGTGTCTCCTCCTCCTCGGTGACGACGAGCAGGAGCGGCGCATCCTTGCCCCAACCTTCGACGAGCGCCTTTGCCCGCTTCGTCGAAGGTGCGTCGAAGGCGTCGGCAGCGACGAGCCCAAGCGTCCCGTTCGAAGCGTGACTCGAGAGCGCGCCACGAAGCGCCGAGCGACGCGCTTTGCGGTTCACCTTCTGGTCGAAGACGCGACTGACGGCGAACGTGACACCGCCGCCCGTGAACTGCGGGGCTCGGATCGTGCCCGCGCGGGCGCGGCCGGTGCCCTTTTGGCGCCACGGCTTCGCACGGCCACCAGAGACGAGGCCGCGGGACTTGACCCCGCGCGTGCCCGCACGTCGGGCGTTCAGCTCGGCACGGACCGTCTCGTGGACAACGTGCGGCTTCAGCTCTGCGCCGAAGATGTCGGCCTCGAGGGCGACGTCCGTCTTGGCCGAACCCCCGAGGAGCGGTGCTTTGGGAGCGGCCATTACCTGGCCTCCCTGATCTCGACGATCCCGCTCGTCGGACCCGGGATCGAGCCCTTCACGAGCAGGAGGTTCAGCTCGACGTCGACATCGTGAATCACGAGCCCAGGCTGGGTGATGCGCTTGCCACCCATCCGTCCGGCCATCTTCTGGCCTTTGAAGACACGCGCCGGCGTCGCCGACGCGCCGATCGAGCCGGGCTTGCGCACGTTGTGCGAGCCGTGCGATACGGGGCCGCGAGCGAAATTGTGCCGCTTGATCGTCCCCTGGAAGCCCTTTCCGATCGAGATCCCGGCGATCTTGACCGCCTCTCCCGGTTCGAAGGCCTCGACGGTGACGGTCTCCCCGACCTGCAGCTCGCTCTGACCGCGGAGCTCGACGAGATGACGGTGCGCGGTCGCACCGGCTTTCGCGAGGTGCCCGAGCTCCGGCTTCGAGAGCTTGCGGTCGACCACCGGCTCGTAGGCGATCTGAACCGCCTCGTAACCGTCGATCTCCATGGTCTTCACCTGAACGACGGGACACGGCCCGGCCTGGATCACGGTGACAGGGGTGACCTGCCCGCTCTCCGGGTCGAAGATCTGCGTCATGCCGAGCTTTCTGCCGAGAATGCCTTTCATCGCTACCGGCCTCCGGCCTTGCAGATCGCGCTCTCGGCCGGCGAAAAGCGAGGCTGGCTAGGACGCAGGGCGCGTTCGTAGCCGGAGGCTACGAACGCAACCGAGGACGACGCCAGGCGACGCTTTGCAACCGCGCCGTGAGTGCGAGATGTGAGGTCGGCGGCCGCCATCACAGCTTGATCTCGATGTCGACGCCGGCGGGAAGGTCGAGGCGCATCAGCGAGTCCACGGTCTTCGGCGTCGGGCTGTGGATGTCGATCAGCCGCTTGTGCGTACGCACCTCGAAGTGCTCACGCGAGTCCTTGTCCTTGAACGGACTGCGGATCACGCAGTAAACGTTCTTCTCGGTGGGCAGGGGCACGGGGCCGGTGATCGTCGCACCGGTGCGCTGGGCCGTCTCCACGATCTGCGAGGCGGAGCGGTCGAGCTGCTGGTGGTCATAGCCCTTGAGCCGGATGCGGATCTTCTGTTGTGCCACGAGGTTCCCTCGATCCCTTCGTTACTTCGTGAGCTCTATTTGGTGATCTGCGTGACGACGCCGGCGCCGACCGTACGACCGCCCTCGCGGACCGCGAAGCGCAAGCCCTCGTCCATGGCGATCGGCGCGATCAGCTGCACCGTCATCTGCGTGTTGTCGCCCGGCATGACCATCTCCTGGCCCTCCGGGAGCGTGATCTCGCCCGTCACGTCCGTCGTGCGGAAGTAGAACTGCGGGCGGTACTTGGAGAAGAACGGCGTGTGGCGGCCGCCCTCGTCCTTCGAGAGCACGTAGATCTCGGCGTTGAAGTCCGTGTGCGGGGTGATCGAGCCGGGCTTCGCGAGCACCTGGCCGCGCTCGATCTCCTCGCGCTTGATTCCGCGCAGAAGCGCGCCGGCGTTGTCGCCCGCCTGGGCGGCGTCGAGGGTCTTCTGGAACATCTCGACGCCCGTGACGACGGTCTTCTCCGTCTTCTCGTGGATGCCGACGATCTCGACCTCGTCGCCGATCTTGATCTGCCCCTGCTCGACACGGCCGGTGACGACGGTGCCGCGGCCGGTGATCGTGAAGACGTCCTCGATCGGCATCAGGAACGGCCTGTCGATGTCGCGCGTCGGCTCCGGGATGTAGGAGTCGACCGCCTCCATCAGCTCGAGGATCTTCGGCGTCCACTCGGCGTCGCCCTCGAGGGCCTTAAGCGCCGAGACGTGCACGATCGGGATGTCGTCGCCCGGGAAGTCGTACTTGGAGAGGAGCTCGCGCACCTCCATCTCGACGAGCTCGAGCAGCTCGGGATCGTCGACCATGTCGGCCTTGTTGAGCGCGACCACGATGTACGGCACGTCGACCTGCTTCGCGAGCAGGATGTGCTCCCGCGTCTGCGGCATGGGGCCGTCGGCGGCCGAGACGACGAGGATCGCGCCGTCCATCTGGGCGGCGCCCGTGATCATGTTCTTGATGTAGTCGGCATGCCCTGGGCAATCGACGTGCGCGTAGTGGCGGTTCGCCGTCTCGTACTCGACGTGCGCCGTGTTGATCGTGATCCCGCGCTGGCGCTCCTCGGGAGCGGCGTCGATCGACGCGAAGTCGCGGGCGACGGTGGTTCCACCCTGCTCGGAGAGCACCTTCGTGATCGCCGCCGTGAGGGTCGTCTTCCCGTGGTCGATGTGACCGATCGTGCCGACGTTGAGGTGCGGCTTCGTGCGCTCGAACTTTTGCTTCGCCATGCTGTGTCTCTCCTTCTCTTTAACTGGTCTGCGAGTCGACGATCTCGGCGGCGATCGAGCCCGGGACGTCCTCGTAACGGTCGAACTGCATCGTGAAAGTGGCGCGCCCCTGGGTCATCGAGCGCACGTCGGTTGCGTAGCCGAACATCTCCGACAGCGGCACGCTCGCCTTGATCGTGGTGGCGTTGCCCATCGGGTTCATCTCCTCGATTCGCCCGCGACGGCTGTTCAGGTTACCCATCACGTCGCCGAGGAAGTCCTCGGGCGTAACGACCTCGACGGCCATCGTCGGCTCGAGGAGCTTCGGCTTCGCGCGCTTCATCGCCTCTTTGAAGGCCATCGAGCCGGCGATCTTGAAGGCGCGCTCCGAGGAGTCGACGTCGTGGTAGGAGCCGTCGATCAGCTCGATCTTGACGTCGACGACCGGGTAGCCGGCCAGGATCCCGGAGTTCATCGCCTCCCGGATCCCCTCGTCGATCGGCTTGATGTACTCCTTCGGGATCTTGCCGCCGACGATCTTGTCGTCGAAGACGTAGCCGTCGCCGGGGCTCTGGGGAATCAGGTTGATGACGACATCGCCGTACTGCCCCGAGCCGCCGGTCTGGCGGACGAACTTGCCCTGAACCTTCTCGGCGGGCTTCGAGATCGTCTCGCGGTAGGCGACCTGGGGCCGGCCGACGTTCGCGTCGACCTTGAACTCGCGCATCAGCCGGTCGACGATGATCTCGAGGTGCAGCTCGCCCATGCCGGCGATCAGCGTCTGGCCGGTCTCCTCATCGCCGGTCACGCGGAACGTCGGATCCTCCTCCGCGAGCCGCTGCAGGCCGGCGCCCAGCTTGTCCTGGTCGCCCTTCGTCTTCGGCTCGATCGCGACCGAGATCACGGGTTCCGGGAAGGTCATCCGCTCGAGCACGATCGGGGCGGAGTCGATCGCGAGGGTATCGCCGGTGGTCGTCGACTTGAGGCCGACTCCAGCCGCGATCTCGCCGGCGGTGATCTCGTCGCGCTCCTCGCGGTGATTCGCGTGCATCTGGAGGATGCGGCTGATCCGCTCCATCTTGCCGGTCGTCGTGTTGAGGACGCGGTCGCCTGACTTGAGCGTCCCGGAGTAGACGCGGAAGTAGGTCAGCTTGCCGACGAACGGATCGGTCATCACCTTGAAGGCGAGCGCCGAGAAGGGCGCGTTCGGATCGGCGTCGCGCGTCAGCTCGGCCTCCGTCTTCGGGTCGAGGCCCGAGATGGCCGGGACGTCGAGCGGACTCGGCAGGTAGTCGATCACGGCGTCGAGCAGCGGCTGTACGCCCTTGTTCTTGAAGGCGCTGCCGAGCACGATCGGCGTCAGCGCGTCGGCGAGCGTGCCGGCGCGGAGTGCGCGCTTGATCATCTCTGGGGTGACCAGCGACTCGTCGGTGAGGTACGTCTCGGTCAGCTCGTCGTCGTGCTCGGCGATCGCGTCGATCAGCAGGTGGTGATACTCGTGCGCCTGCTCGGCGAGCTCGACCGGGATCTCGCCGACGGTGAATGTCTCGCCGAGGTCGTCCTCGTAGGTGATCGCCCTCATCTCGACGAGGTCGACGACGCCGCGGTGATGCTCTTCCTGGCCGATCGGGAGCTGGATCGGCACCGGGTTGGCGCCGAGCTTGTCGATGATCGACTGAACCGAGGCGAAGAAGTCGGCGCCGGTGCGATCCATCTTGTTGATGAACGCGATCCGCGGCACCTTGTATTTGTCGGCTTGGCGCCAGACGGTCTCGGATTGCGGTTGCACACCCGCCACGGCATCGAAGACGGCGACGGCGCCGTCGAGCACACGCAGGCTCCGCTCCACCTCCACTGTGAAGTCCACGTGTCCGGGCGTATCGATAATGTTGATCCGATGGTCGCGCCATTCCGCGGTCGTCGCGGCAGACGTGATCGTGATCCCGCGCTCCTGCTCCTGCGCCATCCAGTCCATCGTGGCGGCGCCCTCGTGCACCTCGCCCATCTTGTGGGTGCGGCCGGTGTAATAGAGAATCCGCTCCGTCGTCGTCGTCTTGCCGGCGTCGATGTGCGCCATGATCCCGATGTTGCGGACGCGGTCGAGCGCGATGCGTGAGGCGGTGGTCGTCATTACCAGCGGTAGTGAGCGAAGGCCTTGTTGGCCTGTGCCATCCGGTAGATGTCGTCCTTCTTCTTGAACGCCCCACCCTGCTGGTTGATCGCGTCCATCAGCTCGCCCGCGATCTTCTGCTCCATCCCCTTTTCGCGCCGGTCGCGCGAGAACTGGACCAGCCAGCGAATTGCGAGCGTGCGCGCACGGCGCTGCGGTACCTCGATCGGCACCTGATAATTGGCACCGCCGACGCGGCGCGAGCGAACCTCGAGCACCGGCGTCACGGTCTTGACCGCAGCCTCGAGCGCCTCGACGGCGCCCTTGCCCGTCTTCTCGGAGACGATTGCGAGCGCGTCGTAGACGAGCCGCTCGGCCGTCGAGCGCTTGCCGTCGAGCATCACGGCGTTGATGAACTGCGTCACGAGCTGCGAGCTGTGAACAGGATCCGCAACAAGCACACGGGGCGTGATGTCTGCGCGGCGAGGCATCAGCTGCGCTTGGCTCCGTACTTGGAGCGGCCCTGCTTGCGGTCGGAGACGCCGGAGGTGTCGAGAGCGGCACGGATCACCTTGTAGCGGATCCCGGGGAGGTCCTTGACGCGGCCGCCGCGAATGAGGACGACGGAGTGCTCCTGGAGGTTGTGCCCCTCGCCGGGAATGTAGACGGTGACCTCCATCTGGTTCGTCAGCCGCACGCGCGCAACCTTGCGCAGCGCGGAGTTCGGCTTCTTCGGCGTCGTCGTGTAGACACGCGTGCAGACGCCGCGCTTCTGCGGTGCGCCACGCAGCGCAGGGGTCTTCGTCTTCGCCTGCGGCGATTGACGACCCTTCCGGACGAGCTGATTCGTGGTCGGCACTGCTCTCCTCTGCACACAACGTCTGAACACACGGCAACGGTCGGCCGGGCTGCACTACGCCCTAGCCAACCGGACAGCGGATGGTAGCGGAGACCGCGCAGGCTCGCAAACGCAAGAGCGCCTTTCAGAAAGACGTTTCGTCGGCGGGGTGTGCTGGGTGGTGCGAGCGCAAGGACGCAGAGAGCCTCGATAGTCCAGCTACCGAGGCTCTCTGAGGACGCCGCGATCGTGCCGCACAGCGCCGCCCGACGGCTCAAGATTCTGAAAAGCGCTCTAACGCTCGTCGAGCGAGAGGAAGGCGAGGAAGCTCGTCAACTCGACCGCGCCGACGGCCGGAAGCCGGTCGCGGACGCACCGCAGCTCGTCCAGCGCTGCGTGCTGACGCCGCCACGTCCAGTTGCGGTAAGCGTCGGCCCTCGCCGCTCGGCGGAGGGCGCGCGCGACCGCCGGCTTCGCCCGGTCGAATGGAACCGCAGCGAGTGGCGTCGTCTCGCCGATCGCCCGAACGCGGACGAGGCCGTCGAACGTCCTGATCGCGAGCTCACGCCCCGTCGCGAGCGAGAACGCCTGCGCCGGAAGCTCGGACGCCAGCACGACCCCTCGACCGTTCGAAAGCCACGATGGCGCGGGGTCGAGGTCGAGCTCTCGCGCCGGCACGGACCCGTAGGAGGCGAGGAACTCCGTCACCTGCGCGACGGATGGGTTGTTACGCGGTACGAGTTTCACCTCGAGCGCGCGGCGGCGCAGCTCGTCGCCGATCGCACCGCGCCCGACGGCGAGCGTCGCGTTGGCACGCGTCAGCGCAGTGAGGTACGGCCCACGGCTCCCGAAGCGAAGCAGGGTAATCGCACGCTCGGTGGCGATCACATCGCCGGCGGCGAGGCTGACCGCTCGTTGCTCGACGAGCCGGGCGAAGAGGATCGAGAGCGCCAGCTCCGCGTCGCCCGTCACCCGCGCAAGCGCGGCGATCTCGTTCGTCGTCACCGTCTCGTCGCCCAGCGCGCAGCGAGTTCCCGGACGCAGGTCGATCTGACCCGCGCGAAGATCGGCGTCGAAGCGGTGTCGAGCCGGCGCGTCGCAGAGATCGGCGTCGCGAGCCCAGAGCCATACGCACGCGGCGCCGGCCTTGTCGGGATCGTTGCCGGCCTCGTTGAAGACACCCCAGCCCCAGGAGAAGACGTACGCGGTGCCGAGCTCGCGCGAGACTTGCCTCGCCGCCAGCGCCTGCAGCTTCGCGACCTCGAACCACGCCGACTCGGGCTCGAGCCCCTCGCGGCCGCCGGACCCGCGGCCGGTCTGGAAGGCGAGGATGAAGCCCACCTTGCTCGCCGGGATGTTCATAGCGAAGAGTTTCGAGGCCGCTCGCCGCATCGACGTGCGCATCCGCCGGCTGCCGAGCTCGGGGCCGGCCTTGTGGATCGACGGCGCGCCGAAGTATTTCTCGACCACGATGTCCGCGACGCTCGCCAGCTCTCGCCACCACGGCGCCGCGTCGACGCCGGTATACGGATCGCTCGAGACGAGCAGGATCGGCTTCGCCCCACGAGCGGCGAGCAGGCGCGACCACTGGAGCACATTGGCTCGGTACCTGGCTGTCGTGGCCGTCCACGGGGTCGGCGTCGAGGCGCCGAAGAGCTCGTTCATCACGATCCACGGCGTCTCGCAGCCGAGGCTCGCGACCGCGTAGTCGAGCAGGCTGTTCGCCCTCTGCGCGAGCACGGACGGGTCAGCGGGCGCCGACGGGGTGCCGATCCGCCGATTGAGATAGTTGTCCCAGAAGACGGTCGTCGCGCCGGCGGCCCTCATCTGCGCCGGGTACTCGGCCCCCGAGCCGGCGACGATCACGCCCGGCCGCCCGAAGATCGACTCGAACTGCGGTGCGCCGTAGTCGATCCAGAGCGGTTTCTCAGCCGGTACGACGCAGGGCGCCGCGGCGGCCGGCGCGGGCGCAACGGCGAGGGCCGAAACCGCAATCAGCGTGATGAGCAGGATCTTCTTCATCGGGCGCGACCGTTGTACCAGACGTCTCCGGATGCTTCGACGTATCGGGCGGACAGCGGAACGACGACGGGGCGGCACCGGTCGCCGCCCCGTCGCGATTCGTGGTGCTCGGCGAACGAGCTAGCTGCTGCTCTCGTCGAGCGGGCTGTCGATCTCCGGGATCTCGGCCGCCTCGGGCGACTCCTTGGGCATCCCGTCGCCGTCGGCGTCGTGCTCGGGCGCGCCGCCGAAGGTGAGGCCGAGCGCCTCCAGGTCGATCCCGTCGCCGTCGCCGGAGCCGATCTCCTCGAGCGCCGCCAGCAACTCGGCCTCCGTGTCGGGCCGCGCGTAGAGGTGCGCGGGCACCGAGTCGGACGGGCCGATGTCGATCTGGCGATAGCGCTTGAGCCCGGTCGCCGCCGGGATCAGCTTGCCGATGATCACGTTCTCCTTCAAGCCGAGCAGGTGATCGACCTTGCCCTCGATCGCGGCGTCCGTCAGCACCTTCGTCGTCTCCTGGAAGGAGGCGGCGGAGAGGAACGACTCGGTCGCGAGCGACGCCTTCGTGATTCCGAGGATCAGCGGCTCGAACGTGGCGTGCTCGCCCTTCTTCTTGAGCTTGCCGTTCTCGCGCTCCACCTTCGTCTTGTCGGCCAGCTCGCCCGGCAGCAGGCTGGTGTCGCCCGCCTCGATCACGCGAACCTTCTTCAGCATCTGTCGCACGATCAGCTCGATGTGCTTGTCGTGGATGTCGACGCCCTGGGACTTGTAGACCTTCTGCACCTCTCCCACGAGGTACAGCTCGGTCTCCGTCGAGCCCTTGCCCGCCTTCGTCCGCAGATCCAAGAGCTCGGATGGCGAGCGTGAGCCCTCGTTGAACGGGTCGCCGGGCTCGACGAGCTGGCCCTCCGTCACGAGCAGACGCGTGCGGCGGGGAAGCTGGTACTCCTTCTCCGGCAGCGGCTCGCCGGCCTCGTCGAGCGCGTCGGGGATCACGGTGACCTTCGGGCCGCGGTCCGAGTCCTCGATCTCGACCCGGCCGTGGATCTCGGAGAGCGTCGCCGCGCCCTTCGGGTTTCGCGCCTCGAAGATCTCGACGACGCGCGGCAGGCCGTGGGTGATGTCTGCGCCGGCGACGCCGCCGGTGTGGAACGTCCGCATCGTCAGCTGCGTCCCCGGCTCGCCGATCGACTGGGCGGCGATGATCCCCACCGCATCGCCGATCTCGGTGCCCTCGCCGGTGGCGAGGAAGGTGCCGTAGCACGCCTGGCACACACCGCTCTCGGCGCGGCACTTGAGGACCGAGCGAACCGGCAGGGTGGCGCCCTCGGCGTGCTCCTCGAGCCCTTCGATGATCTCCCGGAGCTTCGGCACCGTCAGGTCTGCGCCCTTCTCGACGAGCATCTTCTTGCCCGGCTTGCCGTCTTTCAGCGGCTTGTAGACCGTCTCGGCCATGATCCGGCCGACGACGCTCTTGTTCAGGCCGTCGGGGCCTGCAACCGGCAACTCGATGTAGTCCTCGGCGCCGCAGTCGGCCTCGCGGACGATCACGTCCTGCGAGACGTCGACGAGACGCCGCGTCAGGTAGCCCGAGTCGGCCGTGCGGAGCGCCGTGTCGGCGAGACCCTTGCGGGCGCCGTGCGTGGAGATGAAGTACTCGAGCACCGAGAGACCCTCCATGAAGTTGGCCTTGATCGGGCGCTCGATGATCTCGCCCTTCGGATTGGCCATAAGGCCGCGCATCCCGGCGAGCTGGCGGATCTGCTTGAAAGATCCGCGCGCCCCGGAGTTGGCCATCATGTAGATCGAGTTCAGCTCGTTCAGATTCGCCTCCATCGCGTCGGCGACCTTGTCGGTCGCCTCCGTCCAGATCCCCACGATCGCCTCGTGCCGCTCGTCCTCGGTGATCAGTCCGCGCGAGTATTCGAGCTCCTTCGCCTTCACGCGAGCCTCGTAACCGACGAGGATCTCCTCCTTGTTCGGGGGGATCACGATGTCGTTCTTCGAGACCGTGATCCCGGCCTTCGTGGCGTAGGTGAACGCGAGACTCTTGATCGTGTCGAGCACCGTCGCGATCGCATGCGCGCCGTAACGGTCGACGAGGCCCGCGATGAAGAGGTCGATCTCGCGCTTGGAGAGCGTGCGGTTGATGAAATCGTGCACGCCTGCCTCGCCGATCACGACCGCCTCCTGGAGCGAGCGCTCGATCTCCGTGTTGAAGATCACGCGGCCCGGAGTGGTCAGGATCAGCTCCCCGTGCCAGCGGTACTCGATCGTGTCCTGGAGGCCGACCTGCTTCGATTCGAGGTGGAACTCGACCTCCTCCTCGGTCTGGAACCGCTTGATCCCCTTGACCTTCTGCTCCTTCGCGATCTCTTCGACGGTGGTCGCCGAGAGGTCCCGCCCGGAGTAGGTGAGGTAGTAGACCCCGAGCACCATGTCCTGCGTAGGCGTCGTCAGGGGACGACCGTGCGCCGGCGAGAGGATGTTGTTCGAGGAGAGCATCAGGATCCGCGCCTCGGCCTGAGCCTCGGCGGAGAGCGGCAGGTGGACGGCCATCTGGTCGCCGTCGAAGTCCGCGTTGAACGCGTGACAGACGAGCGGGTGAACCTGGATAGCCTTGCCTTCGACGAGCACGGGCTCGAACGCCTGGATCCCGAGTCGATGGAGTGTCGGGGCCCGGTTCAGGAGCACCGGATGCTCGGCGATCACCTCTTCCAGGACGTCCCAGACCTCGGGAGTCATCGACTCCACGTACTTCTTTGCGGCCTTGATGTTCTGGACGGCCTTCCGCTCGACGAGCCGGCTCATGATGAACGGCTTGAAGAGCTCGAGCGCCATCAGCTTCGGCAGCCCGCACTGGTGCAGCTTCAGGTACGGCCCGGAGACGATCACGGAGCGGCCCGAGTAGTCGACCCGCTTGCCGAGCAGGTTCTGGCGGAACCGGCCCTGCTTGCCCTTCAGCATGTCGGAGAGCGACTTCAGCGGCCGGTTGCCCGGGCCGGTGACCGCGCGGCCGCGGCGGCCGTTGTCGAACAGCGCGTCGACGGCCTCCTGCAGCATCCGCTTCTCGTTGTTGACGATGATCTCGGGCGCACCGAGGTCGAGCAGCCGCTTCAAGCGGTTGTTCCGGTTGATCACGCGCCGATAGAGATCGTTCAGGTCAGAGGTCGCGAAGCGGCCGCCGTCGAGCTGCACCATCGGGCGCAGCTCCGGCGGGATCACCGGCACGGCTTCGAGGATCATCCACTCCGGCTTGTTCTCGGAGGTGATGAACGCGGTCACTACCTTCAGGCGCTTGATCGCACGCTGCTGCTTCTGGCCCTTCGACGTCTTGATCGTCTCGCGGAGAGAGAGCGCCTCAGCCTTCAGGTCGAGGTCGCGGAGGAGATCGCGGATCGATTCCGCTCCCATCCCGCCGCGGAAGTAGACGCCGAACCCGTAGGGCGAGCCGAAGCGGTCCTTGAGCTCGCGGAAGAGCTGCTCGTCGTTCTCGACGTACTTGACGTCGAGCTCGCGGAAGCGCTTCCAGACCTCCTCGAGGCGACGGACCGAGTCGACCGAGGCCTCGCGCGCATCCTCGCGACGGGACTCGATGTCGGCGTACATCTCGCGCACCTTGAGCGCCCACTGGCCGACCGTGTCGAGGTCGTCCTTGCGCGCGCCCTCTTTCAGGCAGAGGTCGTAGGCGAGCTCTCGCACGTCGGCGGGATCGCCGGCCGGCTCGGCCTTGGCGAGCACGTCGGCAAGCAGGCCTGCGCCCACCGCGCGAGCCTTCTCGAGATTCTTCAGGTCGACGCCGCTGACGAGCTTTGCATCCTCACCGGACAACTCGGCGCCGGAGAGCAGCGCATCCTGCAGCTTGTTCACGTGCTTCGTGAGGGCGCCCTTCTTCGAGCCCGAGGCCTGCTCGAGCTCGTTGCGGAGCGGCCGCAGCGCCTCCTGGATCTGCTGAGCCGCGGTGGCGACCTGCTCGTGCTCGCGCGGGGCGAGCTTGCGGTCGTCGCGCGTCGCGGTCGCCCGGACGAGCTCGCGGATCTTCTTCGGATCCTCGGTCGAGATCTTGCCCGAGAGCTCGGGGAAGATCCCGGACGCGAGCGAGCGCACTTCCTCGAGCGGCGACAGCAGCTGCTCCTCGGCCCAGTTGCCAAGCCCACGCGCCCAGAAGTCGTCGTCCTCGTCGAAGTCCTTGTCCTTGCCCTTCGCGAAGTAGTCGCGGCGCCGCTGGAGCCGGCCCTCGAGGGCGGCGAGCGCCTCGTCACGGTCAACGTAGATCTGCTCCGACTCGATCCGGACCTTGTCCTCGAGGTCGGCGAGGTCCTTCGCCCGCGCCTCGACGTCCACGGCGGTCACGATCGAGGCGGCGAAGTAGAGCACCTTCTCGAGCTCGCGCGGGGCGATGTCGAGTAGGTAGCCGATGCGGCTCGGAACGCCCTTGAAGAACCAGATGTGCGAGACCGGCGCGGCCAGGTCGATGTGGCCCATCCGCTCGCGCCGCACCTTCTGGCGGGTCACCTCGACGCCGCAGCGCTCGCAGATGATCCCCTTGTAGCGGACGCGCTTGTACTTGCCGCAGTAGCACTCCCAGTCCTTGGTCGGACCGAAGATGCGCTCGCAGAAAAGCCCGTCGCGTTCCGGCTTCAGGGTGCGGTAGTTGATGGTCTCCGGCTTGGTGACCTCGCCCGAGGACCAGTCCCGGATCTGCTTGCTGGAGGCAAGCCCGATTCGGATCGCGTCGAAATCGTTGATGTCGATCAAGTGATCAGCGCCTCTTTCTTCTTCTCAGTCAGTTTCGGAATCGGTCGTCGTGCCAGTCGGGCGTACTCAGTCGTCGAGCTCGAGATCGGCGACCTCTTCGGCCACTGGGCCTACCTGCGCCTGCGCCTCTTCCTCGGCCACCTCGCCGGGGGTGAGAACGACGTCCGCGAGGTCGTCGAGCTCCTCGTCGGCCGCGAGCACGAGCTCGCCGTCGGCGTCCTGCCGGTCGGCGCCCTCCTCGACCTCCTCGGCCGTCGGCTGGCGCGCCGCTGCGCGGAGCGAGCCGGGCGAGAGGTCGATCCCGAGCTCCTCCGCGGCGCGGAGCAGCTCGTCGTCCTCCTCCCGCACCTCGACCTCGCGGCCCTCGTCCGAGAGGACGTGGACGTCGAGCGCGAGCGACTGCATTTCCTTCAGGAGCACCTTGAACGATTCGGGGATCGAGGGCTCGGCGATGTTCTCGCCCTTCACGATCGCCTCGTATGCCTTCACGCGGCCGATCGTGTCGTCGGACTTGATCGTCAGCATCTCCTGCAGCGTGTAAGCGGCGCCGTACGCCTCGAGCGCCCACACCTCCATCTCGCCGAAGCGCTGGCCGCCGAACTGCGCCTTGCCGCCCAGCGGCTGCTGGGTGACGAGCGAGTAGGGGCCGGTCGAGCGAGCGTGGATCTTGTCGTCCACGAGGTGCAGCAGCTTGAGGATGTACATGTAGCCGACGGTGACCTTCTGCTCGAAGGGCTCGCCCGTCTTGCCGTTGAAGAGCCGGATCTTGCCGGACGCCTGACTGCCCTCGGGCCGCGAGGTGTCGACGTTGATCTTGACCGGCGAGTCGGGGTTCTGCTTCGTCCACTCGATCAGCGCCGCGTCGACGTCCTGCACCGTCGCACCGTCGAAGACCGGCGTCGCCACCGGCCTCGGGTTCGGCGCGTTGATCGGAGCCTTCGGGTTCACCCCGGCCTCACCGTCGACGGCGAAGACGCCGTGCGCTGCCGCCCAGCCGAGGTGGGTTTCGAGGATCTGGCCGATGTTCATCCGGCTCGGCACGCCGAGCGGGTTCAGGATCACGTCGACGGGCCGGCCGTCCTCGAGGAACGGCATGTCCTCCTCGGGAACGATCTTCGAGATCACGCCCTTGTTGCCGTGGCGGCCGGCGAGCTTGTCGCCCTCCGAGATCTTGCGCTTCTTCGCCACGTAGACACGGACGAGCTGGTTGACACCTGGCGAGAGGTCGTCGCCCTCCTCGCGGGAGAACGTCTTGAGGCCGATTACCTTGCCGCCCTCGCCGTGGGGCACCTTCAGCGAGGTGTCGCGAACCTCGCGCGCCTTCTCCTTGAAGATCGCGCGGATCAGCTTCTCCTCGGCCGTCAGCTCGGTCTCGCCCTTCGGGGTCACCTTGCCGACGAGCAGGTCGCCGGAGCCCACCTCGGCTCCGATCCGGATCACGCCGCGGTCGTCGAGGTTCGCGAGCGACTCCTCCGAGCGGTTCGGGATGTCGCGCGTGACCTCCTCGTCACCGAGCTTCGTCGAGCGGGCGTCGATCTCGTACTCGTGGATGTGGATCGAGCTGAGCACGTCGTCCTTGACGAGGCGCTCTGAGAGCACGATCGCGTCCTCGAAGTTGTAGCCCTCGAATGGCATGAAGGCGACCATCAGGTTGGCGCCGAGCGCGAGCTCGCCGCCGTCCGTGGAGCTGCCGTCCGCGAGCACCTGCTCGCGCTTGACCTTGTCGCCGAGCCCGACGGCCGGCTTCTGATGGATCAGGGTGCCCTGGTTCGAGCGCATGAACTTCGTCAGGGCGTACTCCTCGCGGGAGCCCCTGCCCTCGACCACGATCTTCTCCGCGTCCACGTCGATCACGGTTCCGTCGGTCCGCGAGAGGACGACATCGCCCGTGTCGACCGCGGCGCGGTACTCGAGCCCGGTGCCGACGAGCGGCGCCTGCGGGATCATCAGCGGCACCGCCTGCCGCTGCATGTTGGCGCCCATCAGGGCGCGGTTCGCGTCGTTGTGCTCGAGGAACGGGATCAGGGCGGTCGCGACCGAGACGATCTGCGCCGGGGCGACGTCCATGAACTCGACCTCCTTCGGCGTGGCCGTGACGGCCTCGCCGAGGCTCGAGCGGCAGAGCACCGAGTCGCGGAGGAACTTGCCAGTCTTCGGATCCACCGGCTCGGAGGCCTGCGCGATCGTGTACTGGGCCTCCTCGGCGGCGTCGAGATAGATGATCTCGTCCGTCACCTTGCTCGACTTGACAACCCGGTAGGGCGTCTGGATGAAGCCGAACTCGGACACGGTCGCCATCGACGCGAGCGAGCCGATCAGGCCGATGTTCGGACCCTCCGGCGTCTCGATCGGGCACATACGCCCGTAGTGGGTCGGGTGGACGTCGCGCACCTCGATCGGCGCGCGCTCCCTCGTCAGCCCGCCGGCGCCGAGCGCGGAGAGGCGACGGCGATGGGTCAGGCCCGCGAGCGAGTTCGTCTGATCCATGAACTGCGAGAGCTGCGAGGAGCCGAAGAACTCCTTCAGCGCTGCAACCACGGGCCGGATGTTGATGATCGTCTGCGGGGTGATGGTGTCGACGTCCTCGGTGGTCATCCGCTCGCGCACGACGCGCTCCATGCGGTAGAGACCGACGCGGAACGCCTCCTGGATCAGCTCCCCCGTGGTCCGCAGCCGGCGGTTGCCGAAGTGCTCGTACTCGTCGAGCTCCGAGCGGATCGGGTCGCGGTTCAGCACGATCGAGTCGGCCGCGAAGTCCTTGGACTCGAGATCGACGCCGAGCTTCATCGGCAGGTCGACGAGCTTGCGGACGAGCGCGACGATGTCGGTCGTCGTCAGCGTGCGCGTGTCGTCCGGGACGTCGACGCCGAGCCGCTGGTTCAGCTTGTAGCGGCCGACCTTCGTCAGGTCGTAGCGCTTCGGGTCGAAGAAGAGCGCCTTGATCAGGTTGCGCGAGTTGTCGAGCGTGGGCGGCTCGCCGGGACGCTGCTTCTTGAACACCTCGACGACCGCCTCTTCCTCGCGGGTCGTCGTGTCCTTGTCCAGCGTGTTCTGAATGAATGGGGAGTTGTCGAAGAGGGCGAGCAGGTCCTCGTTCGAGTCGAGCTTGAGCCCGTCCGCGAAGTCCTCGCGAGCGAGCGCCCGCAGAAGCGTCGTGACCGGCAGCTTGCGCTTGCGGTCGATCCGGGCGTAGACGATCCCCTTCTTGTCGATCTCGAGCTCGAGCCACGAGCCGCGACTCGGCATCAGATTCGCGGTAAAGACCTGCTTCGTCGCGTCCTTCGGCTCCATCAGGTAGGCGCCCGGGCTGCGGACGAGCTGCGTCACGATCACGCGCTCGGTGCCGTTGATGATGAACGTGCCGTGCTCGGTCATCATCGGGAAGTCGCCCATGAAGACCCGCTGCTCGCGGATCTCACCGGTGTCCTTGTTGACGAAGCGGACCGTCATCGAGAGCGGCGCCTGATAGGTCAGGTCCTTCTCGCGACACTCCTGGATCGTGAACTGCGGCTCCCCGAACTCGAACTCCCCGAACTCGACGGCGAGCGTGCCCGTGTAGTCCTCGATCGGGGAGATGTCCGCGATCGTCTCGCGGAGCCCCTCGTTCTTGAACCAGTCGAACGAGGTCTTCTGGATGTCGATCAGGTTGGGGAGGTCGAGAACGTGCTTCAGACGTGAAAAGCTCTTACGCGCGCGAGGCGCGACAGCGGTGCTGCTCAAGGTGGGTAACAGCCTCCCTTACGGCGTGCAGAAGTGGACGGAGCGGAAACGAACGGCGAGACGCCGGCGCAACCCTGAAGAGTAGCGGACGCACCCCATCCACCGCAAGCGACAGCGGCGGCCGGGGCCGAATGGAGAGGAGTATAGCGCAGGGGGCGGCTTTTTTGCCGATCTCGTGTGCCGGGACGTAGGTAGGGGCTCCCTCGAGCCCCTACCGTTCATCGACTACTGAAGCGAGCGTTACGAGCCCGTAGTGGTTCCCGTGGGATCGTCGTTCTCGTCGTTCTCGTCGTTCTCGTCGTTCTCGTCGTTTTCGTCGTCCTCGTCGTCCTCGTCGTCCTCGTCGTCCTCGTCGTCCTCGTCGTCCTTGTTCGTCGTCGCGTTCCTCTCGGCCTCGTCCTGCTCGGCCTTGGCCGCACCCTTGACCCCGACTTTGCGGGCCAGCAGCGAACCCGCGACAGCATCGGCTTTGCAGGCGAAGCCCTGGACCATCAGACGGTCGCCGACGACGAGATTCGCGAGAGCGCGCTTGGCGCCGTGAAAACGAGTCTTCGCGTCGACGAGCACGGTCGCCTGCCGGCCGGTGAACGCCTTTGCGCCGCGGTTGCCCTTCTTGACGGTCATCGCGAAGCCGCCGGACCCGGCCGCGACGAACTCGCCCTTGAGCTCGAGCTTACGAGCAGGCTTGCAACGATCGGCCTTTCGATCGGCCTTGTCCTCGTGCTTTCCGGTGGTGCCGGTCGACGCCGAGCCTGTTCTGGGCTTGCCGTTCTCGTTCGGCGCCGGCGAGGCCGCGAAGGCCAGCGTGACGGCGAAGCCGGCCGTGCAGAGCGCAAGCAGAAGTGCCTTCAGCTTCATAGATTCGAGTCCTCTCGGATGATAGTGCTTTCCGTGACCGAGAACGGCTGCTCGACGCTCTTCCTTGCTCCCTCGAACAAGGGAAAGGGTCGCAGCGCGACCCTTTCCCTCGACCGTTGGGAGGCGTTACTACTTGAGCTCGACGCTCGCGCCTGCCTCTTCGAGTTGCGCCTTGACCGAATCGGCCTCCTCCTGGTTCACGCCCTCCCGAACCGCGTTCGGAGCGCCGTCGACGAGATCCTTCGCTTCCTTGAGGCCGAGACCCGTGAGAGCCCGGACGACCTTGATCACCTGGATCTTCTTGTCGCCTGCGGCTGTCAGCATCACGTCGAAGGACGTCTTCTCCTCCGCCGCCTCGGCGGGTGCGGCCGCACCGCTCGGTGCGGCCGCGGCCATCGGGGCCGTGGCCGTGACGCCCCACTCCTCCTCGATCTTGTCCTTCAGCTCCACGAGCTCGAGCACGGTCATCTTGCCGAGCGTCTCGAGCACCTTTGATGTGTCTGTAGCCATCTGAGTTACTCCTTGTCTTCTCCCGCAACCTCCGGCTGCGGGATAGGCGTGTTGTCAGCGTTTGGCGAGTCGTCGATCGCAGCTTCGGCGTCCGCCGGGACTGCGACGGGCGGCGCGTCGGCGCCGCCCAGCTGCTCGATCCTCGCGTCGATCAAGCCCACGAGGTTCTGCAGGGGGGCCGACACGAGCGCGACGACCGTCGTCAACGGCGACATGATCGTGCCGAGTAGCTGCGCACGCAGCACCTCGACGGGCGGAAGCTTCGCAAGACTCTCGACCTGCTCCGCGGACATCGACGCGCCCTGGAGCACGCCGCCGCGGACCGAGAGAACCTTCGTCTCGCGAGCCGTGTCGCCAAGGGCCTTCGCGACCGCAACCGGGTCGCCCCCGCTCTCGACGAACGCGATCGCCGACGGACCCTCGAGCAGAGCGAGCAGCGAATCAGCACCCGCGGCCTCGGCCGCGCGACGCGTGAGCGTGTTCTTGACGACCGAGAAGCGGGCGCCGTGCTCGATCAGCTTGCTGCGCAGGCCGTCGATCTCGGCGTTCGTGAGCCCGCGGTAGTCGGCCACGATCAACGTCTCCGACGTCCGCAGTCGCTCGGTCAGCTCGGCGACTGCCTGCTCCTTCTCGTTCTTGTCCATCTCTCACCTCCTCTTTGAAACGATCGAACCCGCACGCAGGCGGGCTCGGAGGAGAAAAGAACGTCTTCATCCGGGCCGCCTCGGCCGGTCCTCTGCCTCCTTGCGAAGGGCTGCCGGCTGTCTGTGGCGACGGGCTGGGGACGGTAGAACTAGGCTGGAACAGCCTCCTGCTCGAGCTCGTCGACGATCCCGCGCACACGGGTCGGATCGACCTTGACCCCAGGGCCCATCGTCGAGGTGATCGTGACGCCGTGGATATAGCGGCCCTTCGAAGCCGACGGCTTCGCGCGAACGATCTCCTCGAGGAGCGCCGCGTAGTTCTCGAGCAGATTGCGCTCGCCGAAGCTCTTCTTCCCGATCGAGACGTGGACACACGCGCCCCGGTCGGTCCGGTACTCGAGCTTACCGCCCTTCGCATCCGTCACCGCCTTGCCGACGTCGAACGTCACCGTGCCGGTCTTCGGGTTCGGCATCAGGCCGCGCGGCCCGAGCACCCGCCCGAGCTTGCCGACGTTCCCCATCTGGTCGGGCGTCGCAATCGCGACATCGAAGTCCGTGAAGCCCTCCTCGACTCGCTTTGCAAGATCGGCGGCGCCGACCACGTCCGCGCCCGCTTCCTCGGCCTCGCGAGCCTTGTCGCCCTCGGCGAAGACGGCGACGCGAACAGACTTGCCGGTCCCGTGGGGGAGCATGATCGTCCCGCGCAGCTGCTGGTCGGCGTGGCGAACGTTCAGGCCGAGCCGGAAATGCGCCTCGACGGTCTCGTCGAACTTCGCGTCCGGCAGATCCTTGAGGAGCTTGATCGCCTCGGCAGGCGAGTAGAGCTGCTCGCGATCGACCTTTGCACGGGCCTCGTTGTAGCGCTTGCCGTGCTGCATTACGTGTCTACCTCCACGCTGTCCCGAGCGATCACCGGGCAAAGCCCGGCGATCGCCGAGGTCAAGTCCAAAGCGGCGCTCACTTGTCTACCTCGACTCCCATGCTTCTCGCAGTACCGGCGATCACGAGCATCGCCTGGTCGAGGTCGCGGGCGTTCAGGTCTTCCAGCTTGATCTCGGCGATCGAGCGGAGCTGGCTCCGGGAGAGGCGTCCGACCTTGATCCGGTTCGGCTCGGCCGAGCCGCTCTCGATTCCGAGCGCCTCCTTGATCAGCACGGCAGCCGGCGGCGTCTTCGTGATGAAAGAGAACGAGCGATCCTCGAAGACCGTGATCTCGACCGGCGTGATCCGGCCGTTCTCCTGAGCGGTCTGCGCGTTGAACGCCTTGCAGAACTCCATGATGTTGACACCGTGCTGACCGAGCGCGGGTCCGACCGGCGGGGCGGGGTTCGCCTGTCCGCCGGGAATCTGCAGCTTGATCAATGTGAGAATCTTCTTCGCCATCGTTCTTCCGTTCTAGTCGATCTTCTTGACCTGGTCGAAGCTGAGCTCGACCGGCACCTGACGCTCGAAGATATCCACGAGCACCTTCAGTTTTTGCTGATCTCCGTTCACGTCCACGATCTCGCCGTCGAAGTCGGAGAGCGGCCCCGACGTTACCTTCACCGACTCGCCGAGGGTGAACTGCACCTGCGAGCGGGCGGCGGCAGCCCCGGCGGCTGCGCCCGTGTGGAGGATCTTGTCGACCTCCGCCTGCGCGAGCGGCACGGGCTTGGCGCCGGCGCCGACAAACCCGGTGACGCCGGGCGTGTTCTTGACCACCGACCAGGCGTCGTCGTTCAGGTTCATGTTCACCAGCACGTAGCCCGGAAGCACCCGCTTGTCGGTCGTGACCTTCTGACCGTCCTTCGTCTCGACGACCTGCTCGGTCGGGACGACGACGCGCCGGAACTGTGGCGCCTGGTTCATCGAGACGATCCGATGCTCGAGATTGGCCTTGACCTTGTTCTCGTGGCCGGAATAGGTGTTGATCACATACCAGTGGAACATCGTTAGAGCACTCTTTTCCTATTGACCGAGGAGCACATTGCGGACGAAGGGCTTCAAGGCCTGGTCAGCGCCGTAGAGGAAGATGCCGACAATGACGCACGCGATGATCACGACGATCGTCCCCTGGATCACCTGGGCGCGGCTCGGCCATTCGACCTTCTTGAGCTCCGCCCACGACTCCTTGACGAACGTACCGCGCTTGCGCCCCTCGCGGCGACCGGTCTGCGTGGCGGCGGGCTGCATCCCAGGACGCACCTGCGCCTGACGCTGGCGAGCCCGCTGTGCCGGCGGCTTCGCTGCTGCGGCTTTCGAGCCAGCGGCCTTCGAGTTCGCGGATTTCGCGTTCGCGGGCTTCACGTTCTCGCCGCTCGCGCTTCCTGCCGCCGCGCGCTTGGCGCGACGCTGGCCGCGAGTTTCGCGCGCCACTAGCGCGTCTCCCGATGAACGGTGTGACCGCTGCACCAACGGCAGTATTTCTTGAACTCGACGCGATCCGGCGTGTTCCGCTTGGACTTGTTCGTCTGATAGTTGCGACGCTTGCACTCCGTGCAGGCGAGCGTGATCGCGACTCGTACTCCGGCTGCCATCAGTGCCCCTTCCAGTGATGTTGCCGAGCTTCTGGGTCGTGAGCACCAAGCCAGGGGTCGCACTCGCTCGCCGCGCAGGCCGGAAGCCTGCGCAAGGGCGAGGGTGACGTATGGCGCAGCGTGATCGCGGGCCAGAAGGTGGAGGACATTGCTGGAAGGGGCACTTGGATCGTGTTCTTTCGGTTTCGGGGAAGAAGCTTCTTTGAGGAGTAGCGGCGGCAGGACTCGAACCTGCGACACGCGGATTATGATTCCGCTGCTCTAACCAGCTGAGCTACGCCGCCGCGCGGATCGTGAGTGTAGCACTTGTCTTGTTGGCGCAAGCACGGCATCCGCAGAGCGGATGCCGTGCGCGCAAAGACCCTGAAGGGTCGCTTCGCTCCCGGCTCGCTCCCTTTCCTGTTGGCGCAAGCAGGGCATCCGCACTCGCGGATGCCCGGAGCGCAAAGACCCCTGAAGGGTCGCTTCGCTCCCGGCTCGCTCCCTTTCCTGTCCGGCGGATGAGACTCCGAGGGTCTCGCAACCATCCGACCTGGCTCCTAGGATGCGCTCCGTGATCCGGCACAACCCAAGCGGCGGCTGGCTCGAGGTGATCTGCGGGCCGATGTTCAGCGGCAAGAGCGAGGAGATGCTGCGACGGCTTCGGCGCGCGGAGATCGCAGGCCAACGTGTCATTCTCTTCAAGCCGCGGATCGACGACCGCTACGACGCGAGCGATGTCGTCAGCCATGCCGGCGCGCGGATGCGCGGCGTCCCCGTCGCGAGCGTGCCAGAGCTGGTCGCGCGAGCCGTGGGAGCGCAGGTGGTCGGGATCGACGAGGTGCAGTTCTTTGCCGCCGACGTGGTCGGCGCCGCCCTCCGCCTCGCCGATGCCGGGCTGCGGGTCCTGGCGGCCGGGCTCGATCAGGACTTCCGGCGCCTCCCCTTCGGCCCGATGCCGGACCTGCTCGCCCATGCCGAGTTCGTGGACAAGCTGCAGGCGGTCTGCCATCGCTGCGGCGGTCCGGCCACGACGACGCAGCGGCTCGTCGATGGTGAGCCCGCGCCGTACTCGGGCGCCACGATCGTCGTCGGCACGACGGAGCAGTACGAGGCCCGGTGCCGCGACTGTCACGAGGCCGGCGCAGACCTCGCCACCGTCGCCGCCTAAATCCGTCATCGACGGCGGCATCGTCCGCGTTCGAGGTTCGCTCAGCGCGTGTTGCGGACCTCCCGGACGAGGAGAGTCGAGGCGCCGGCGACGCCGCTCAGGATGAATGCCTCGATCAGGAACAGAGACTCGGTCAGCATGTACCGATTCTCGGCAGTCGCGCCCGGTTGACCGTCACTCGATCGGTGGTTCATCGCCTTGATTCACCCGCTCAAGCAAAGCGTCCCGACAGCCGACACCTGGAGGAGAGAGATGGTGGAGGCGATCAGCGACTACGACCGCCCGACGGGCCGGCACCCGACCGGAGCCGGAGCATCGGGAGCGAACGTCCACGAACCGGGTGTGGAGCCGGTGCGACCTCCGCTCGGAAGTCTGCTGGTCCAGAGTGGGTTCATCACCGAGCCGCAGCTCGCCGAGGGCCTCGCCGAAGGCGCGGCGACGGGCGAGCGGCTCGGCGAAGTCGTGGTTCGCCGCGGCTGGGCGACCGAGGACGATGTCGCGAAGCTGCTGGCCGAGCAATGGCAGCTCGGGTACGTCGACCGGGCCTCGATCTTCTTCGATGCGGAAGCCCTGGCGCGCCTGTCGCGAGCGCAGGCCCGGCAGCTCGAAGCCCTGCCGACGCGCGTGCAGGACGGACGCGTGGTCGTCGCCGTGGCCGAGCCGACCGACCAGCGGTTGACCGCCCTGCGCGCCGTGATCGGCGACGACACCGTGGTCGTGGTCGTCCCGAAAACCGCTCTTGATGCCGGCCTCCGCAGCGAGCTACTCTCGGGCCGCGCAATCCCGGAAGATGAGGTCGACCCCCGCATAGACGACGTCGCGGCGCCGCAGCTTCCGACACCGTCCGGGCCGGTGTTCGCAGGCGCCACGCGAGCAAACGACGACGACGCGGTCGAACCGACACCGACGAGCGCGACCCCCGTCGACGAGCTGGATCTCGGACGTATCCTGGTCGAGCTCGAGACGGCCGCGCGCGAGGCTACGGTGCTTCAGACGAGCGTGAGCGAGCTTTCGAGAAGGCTCGCCAGAATCGTGAGCAACGTAAACGCGACCGTCGCCCGACTCGAGCTGCCCGGCGCGGGAGACGAGGTGAACGCCGCGCGGATCCACGAGCTCGAGGCGGAGCTCGCCCAGCGAACGGAGATGACCGAGACTCTCAAGGCGCAACTCGGCGGTCTCACTCAGACGCTGGAGAAGTACCGGTAGAGCGCCGTTTTCCGCCCATCGACGGAGTGAAGTAGCCCGCAGAACCACCTTTCGGGCGATGAATCAAGCGCCGCGTCCGCACGAGGATCCGATCGTGATCATCCCTCGCCGTCGATGCGGAAGAGTCCGGGCGTAGAACGCCTGTCGTTGCCATGGACCTTCTGCGGACGCATCACTTCGGTAGAGCCGAGCGCACCCTTTCGGCCCGTTTTCGGGAGCCCGTTCGATGACGAGCCCCAGACGAGGTCTCAAGCTCGTCGTCTGCGCTGTGGTCGCGGTGGTGGCGCTCGGCGCTTCGGTCGGCGTCGTCGAGGCGCTGGTCGCGTGGAACACCCAGGCGGAAGCCGCCGAGCGCGAGAAGCGCTACGCCACGGCCGAACGCACGATTGCGACAGAGCGTGCGGTGCTCGCCGATTTTCGCAGGGTCGATCGCGGGGGCGGCACGACGAGAGCGGAGTACGCGACCGCTGCGTCGGCGGCCGCGCTGGCGTTGTCCGCCGCGGCCGAGCACGCTCCGGCCGAAGCGAGAAGACGTCTGAGACGCCTCGCATCCGCTCACGACTCCGCGCGCAGATCCGCGCTGCGCGCGCTCTCTGACCCGGCCGACGACGCACGCCTACAACCGGACTTCCGGCGGGCGACGCGTCTTCTGGTTCAGGTCGCCGACGCAGTCGAGGCGCTGACCGCGTCGAGCGCGGCGACGGCGGCCGCGTCCTGGCCCGGGACGTCGCGAGACTACCTCGAGCTCCTGGCCGTGGCCGTGGCGGCACTCACCGGCATCGCATGGATGGCCGGCCGCGCGATCGAGCTGGTGACGAGATCGGGGCCCCCGAGTCGCCGGAGCAGCGACCGCGAACTGGCTCGACTTGTGTCCGAGGCTCGCACGGACAGCCTGACCGGGCTCGCCAACCACCGCGCGTTCCACGACGACCTCGCGGCCGCGATCGAACGGAGAAACACCACCGGTTCGCTCTTCAGCTTGATGGCGATCGACCTGGACGGCCTGAAGGCCGTCAACGACACGGGTGGCCATCAAGCGGGTGACGCTCACATCGTGCGACTGTCGCAGGCGATCAGTGCCACGCTCGGCACGAGCGGGACTGTGTATCGCACCGGCGGCGACGAGTTCATGGTCCTGCTCCCCAGGAGCCGGAACTGGCATTCGCTCAACCTCGCCGGAAGGATTCTCGGCGCGACCAAGTCGTCTACGGGCGCGCGGACGCTCAGCATCGGCATCACCGAGACGAACGGCACTGAGCACCGCCAGGCTCTCATTCGCCAGGCGGATCTGGCGCTCTACGAGGCGAAGCGGTCGACGATGGGTGTCGTGCCGTTCCAGCCTGGGATGAAGCCCGCCGCAGCCGCGCCGCGACGCGGCGAGTTCTCACCCGATCAAAAGGCGCTGGTCGCGGCGCTCGCGCGGGCGGTGGACGCACGCGATCTCGGTACCCGCAAGCATTCGGAGCTCGTCGCAGAGCTCGCAACGGGGATTGCTGCGCGGCACGGCATCGAAGGCCACCACCTCGAACAGCTTCGGATCGCGGCACTTCTGCACGATGTCGGCAAGATCGCCGTTCCCGAAGCGATCCTGCACAAGCGGACGTCTCTCGAGCGGAGCGAGGAGGATCAGATCCGAGGTCATGTCACCGTGGGGAGGGACATTCTCTCGGCGGCGGGATTCGTCGACGAGGCGACCTGGGTCTACTACCACCACGAGCGCTGGGACGGCACGGGCTACCCGGAGCGGCTGCACGGAACCGAGATTCCGTTCGAGGCGCGGATCATCGCCGTCGCCGACGCGTTCGAGGTGATGACCGGCACGCGTCCGTACCGCGAGACCGTCTCGGTCGACCAGGCGCTCGCGGAGCTGGGCAAGGGCGCCGGTGGTCAGTTCGACACATCGTGCGTCCAAGCGCTGGCGGAGCTCGTGAGCGGCAACCTGTCCACCGACCTGCTCGCGCCGCTCCGCGCGCACGCCGTCAAGAGCGACGATTCCTCCTTGCAATCCAGAACAGGAGTGCCATGATTCGGGCCATCCTGTCGAATCAGTTGCAAAGCAATCAGCCTCGGCGATCGCGTCGTCCGTGGAGCGTGCTCCTCCCCTGGGCGCTGGCCGGAGCGATCCTCGTCGGAACGGCCGTGTACGCGCTGCTGCCGAGCAACGTGAAGACCCAGCCGCCTCCCGGTCGGTCGGCCGCGCTGGTCTGGGGCAACGGCGTCTTCTCGAATGCGCTCGAGCTCGAAGCTTGGCTCCGGATCCGCGGCGCGTCGTATAAGACGTGGGCTCGTCGTCATCCGGCCGCGGTAAAGCTCATCGCGCCTCGTCCCGTGCCACTCGCTCGGAAGCTGCCGCGCGCACCGGTCAAGAAGTAGCAACGGCAATCGCCTCGCCGAATCGGTCGAGTTTGGGTCACACCTCTCGCTGAATCGCCCGCTCTAGCTCGGCGGGCTTGAACCCGAAGGGGCCCTCACCGCCCTGATACGCGATCCGGCGGTCCCGGCGGATCAGATAGAGACGGTCCGGCCAGCCTCCGTAGGCCGACGCCACCGCATTGTCGATGCGGTCGACCACCATCGGCATCCGAAGCCTCAACCCAATGGCGCAGGTCGCCGCGGCCGCCCGACGCTCCTCGTCCGTCCGCGGTTCGAGCACGGCGAGCTTCGACCGACGGTTCTCGGGAAGAATCCAGCCGTCCTCCGGATGCGCCTCGCGGATGTAGACGACGAGGAAGTGCACGAGCTGGGCGTATCGCGCCGCCAACTGCTCGAGCGTCCCAACCTGGGTGCGGAAGGGCGGTCAGGTGTAGGAGCCGAAAACGAGCGCCACCGGCCGTTCCGCTGCGAGCGCGGCGAGCCGAAAACCATCCCCTCGCCATCGAGGCGCGGAAGCTCGAAATCAGGCGCGAGGTCGCCCTCGGCAACCTTCGGCGTGATCAGGTCGCGGTACTCGGGACTCGCGAGCACGCCCTGAAGCGTCAACGGCGAGTCCCTTCGGCGCCAGCCCTTTTGCCGTGGAGAAGCCGCGAGACGATCATGCCCGGAACAGACCAGGGCCGGTCGACCGGGCTCCCACCGGAAACCGTACGCATGTACTCGAGGGCGTCGCGCGGGCCTGCCATGAAGCCGATTCTATGTTCCAAGCATCCGCCGCGATCCAGCGACCTCTCGAAATCGAAGCTCGCGTAGCTGAGCGACGAGACGACGACGACCGACGACGACTACTGAATGAGCGTGAGCAGCTTGAACATCGGCAGGTACATCGCGATCACGATCGTGCCGACCATGATCCCGACGCCGATCATCAGGATCGGCTCGATGATCGAGGTCAGAGACTGGATGCTCGCGTCGACCTCGTCCTCGTAGAAGTCCGCGATCTTCCCGAGCATCTTGTCGAGCTCTCCGGTCTCCTCGCCGATCTTCACCATCTGCCCGACCATCGGCGGGAAGATCGGATCCTCGATCAGCGGCGCGCTGATCCGCGCCCCCTCATGGACGCGCGTCCGCACATCGACGAGCGAGCGCTCGATCACCCAGTTGCCTGCCGTCGTACCCGTGATCTCGAGCGCCTGGATGATGTCGACGCCAGCGGCGACGAGGGTCGAGAGCGTCCGCGAGAAGCGGGCGAGCGCCACCTTCTGGACGACGTCGCCGATCTTCATCGGCACCCGTAGCTTGAAGCGATCCCAGTTCTGACGCCCGCTCTCGGTCCGCTTCAGCCTGCGCAGCCCAAAGCCCGCTGCGATTAGGAGCGGAAAGATGATGAACCAGTAGTTGCGTAGGACGTCCGACGCTGCCACGACGAGCTTCGTCGGCAGCGGCAACTCCCCGCCAAGATCCGAGAACACCTTCTCGAACACCGGGACGATGAAGAGGAGCATGAAGATCAGCACCAGCGTCGCGAAGCTGAGGACAACGGCCGGGTAGACCATCGCTCCCTTGACGCGCCGTTTGATCTGAGTCTCTTTCTCGATCTGTGTCGCGACCCGATCCAACACGGCGTCGAGCGTGCCGGATGACTCGCCCGCCTCGACCATCGAGACGAAGAGCCGGTTGAAGACCTTCGGGTGGCGCGAGAGCGCGCGCGAAAGCACCATTCCCGCCTCCACATCCGAGCGGACCTCGGCGATCGTCTCCTGCAGGTACTTGTCGTCCGTCTGCTCCTCGAGCGTGACGAGCGCACCGACGATGCTGACGCCCGCCTCGATCATCGTCGCGAGCTGGCGCGCGAAGATCTGAAGCGACTTCGGCTTGACCTTCTTGAACGTCGACCGGGCACCGCCCTCGCCGGCCGCGGAGCGCTCGGAGAGCGAACGCGCCAGGAGCCCGCGCGCCTGAAGCTGCTCGGAAGCCGCCGCGGAGTCGGGAGCGTGGATGATTCCGGTGCTCTCCAGACCCTGAGCGTTGATCGCGTCGTATGCAAATGCCGCCATGTCTCTTCCCCTAGCCGGTGGCCTGATGGAATGTCGAAGATTGTTGGATGAGAAGTGCGGTCCCCTCTCGGACGGTGAGAGTTATGAGCATCGCCACCTTGCTCTTCACGCCAGCGCTGTCCGGGCAGGTGGGTGGGTTCACCGATGTATCCGGCATCGTCCCTAGCACGCAGATGTAGCGGAACTTCGAATCGAGCGAATAGGAGCGGCCGTCAGGGCCCGTTTCGGGGGGATCGGTAATGGTCTTCGGAGGATTGAGCGGGACCGGAGGATTGAGAGCGACGAGTGCTGCGTACGTGCCGCTCCGGTAACCCTCCATCCGCTTGTCGGCGATCGCGCCCGCAGTCGATGTCTTGCCCGCACGATTGATCGCACCGAATCCTGAGCTGAACCCGGCAACGAGCGCAAAGATGCCAATCGCCATCACCGTCATTGCGATCAAGAGCTCGACGAGCCCGAATCCTGATTCGTCACGGCTGCGGGAAACCACCGGATCCATTCTAGTACCGGAGGATCTCACGGACATACGCCGTTCTGTAGCCGAAGGCATGCACGTGGGCGGCCGAACGCTGAACCTCGGAGAGTGTCGCGAAAGGCCCCGTGTAGACGACGTAGTAACCGGCCCGCAGCGGCTTTCGCGTTGACGAGTTCAGGACGGAGATCGACCCGAGGCCGTCTCGCCTGACGCGCGCTGCGAACCGATTCGCATAGTCGCGGCCCACGCGCGTCTGGATCGAGGCGAGCACGACGATCCATCCGCGCTTCGCGACGACGCCCGGCCTGGGCGTGCCAATCACGATCCGCTTCGGCAGCGGCTGCAGCGCCGGCTCGCGCACCGGCGAGGTCGCGGATGACGAGCTTTCTCCGCCCGAGCGGCCCCGCGCGAACGGATCCTTGGCGCCGTCCGGCCCCGACACCGCTTCTGCCTTGGGATCGTTGTTGGCCAGGTAGCGAGCACCGAAAGGATCGCTGCCGACGCTCGCGAACTTCAACGTGCGCCTTGGCCCCGCCTTCCCCTGCGGCACCGAGCCGATGGGCGCCACCGGAGGCGCGGCCGTCGACCCGTCGCTCGATCCGCCGACCGCATCCAAGAGCTTCGGCCCCTGGATTACGAGCAAGATCGCGAGGACGCCGAGGCCCCCGAAGGCAATGATCTTCTGCCGCCGTTCTTTCGCGGCGGCTGCTCTCGCGCGCCGCTTCTCCGACCTAGTGCTCACGGAGTGGCGGTCTCGGTGCCCGACTCGACAGCGACGCCTTCCGGTGTGGCGCCGCCCACGCCGGTCGTCGGCACGGCGACCTGATCGCTGAAGGAAAACGCTGTCACGCTGAGCGTCGCCTGGATTAGCCCGCCGCCGCTAGCAGCGCCCGCCCCGGCGAACTGGATTGAGTCGATCGCGAAAAGCCGTCCGGACGCGCGAACCTTGTCAGTGCGTAGATCGGCGCGAGTCCGCAGGAGGCGAAGAAAGTTGCGGATCCCGAAGTAGCGGCCCTCCACGGAAAGGTTGATTGGGACGACGTTGGCGCCGCCGATCGAAAGCGGGGCCGTCGGCGTAATCCCGAGAATTCGCACCCGTGCGTCTCCCGAAGCCTTCGAGAGCTGGCGCAGGATCTGCGACATCCGCACCTCGTCCGGGATGGCCGTCCGCAGCGTCGCCAGCTCGGCCGTGCTCAGACGGAGTTGCGGACCGTCGACGAGCGCCTGGGTTGTCTCCAGCTGCAGCTCGGTATCGTCGATCCTAACCGCCAGGTCTGCCGCCTTAGAGCGCTGCGGCGAGACGACGCCGAACCAACCAATGAGCACGACGAGCAGAAGGCCGATCGCCGCAATCCCGACGGCCGCGCGTCCATTGAGGCGCTCGATCATCATCGTCCTCCTGTCTGGCCGAGGGTCGCTCCGACCGTGAACTGCACGGGTGCGCTCGCGCCGCCGCCGATGCTCGACTGGAGCGTTACGCTCGCGAGCCAGGGAAGGAGGGCCAGCCGGTCGAGCACCTGCGCGACCCTGACCTGTGAGTCGGCTGAGCCGGTGATCGAGAAGCCGGTTGGTGCGGCACCGGACGTGGCCGCGGTGGCAGGCGCCCCGGTCGGAGCGCCGGCGGTCAGCGTCGGCGCGGACGCCGCGAGACTCTGCAGAGTGACGCTGCCGGGAAGAACACGGGAGAGATCGCGGAGGACGTCCTCCCAGGGGATCCGCTGCGAGACGATCGTCCGGAATGCTGCCAGGCGCGCGGCGCTTGCAGCCTGGGCCGCCTGCACCTCAGCCGCTTGAGCCTGCGCGGCCACGACTCGAGTCTCGATGTCGTGCAGCGCAGCCCGCCGGTCGTCGACGACGCCTCTCTGCTGGATAAAGAGACCGGCGAACGCAAGGGCGAGGACGCCCGCGGCGATTCCCGAACCGCCGAGGACGCGGCGAGCGGACGCTCCCCGCCCGATCGCCGCCCAACGACTTCCCGGACGCGCCTCCAACGGAAGCAGATTGACCGCACGCATCAGGCCTCGACCCCCAATCCGACTGCGATTGTAAGCGAGGCAAGGTCGTCCCGGGACTGCAGATCCCGGGTGGCCCTCACCTGGCCGAGTGGGTCGACGGGCCGGACGCCGACGCGCGTGAGGCGCTCGAGCTCTCCCGGCAGCCCCGGCAGCCGGCTCGTGCCGCCCGAGACGAGGATCTCGGAGATCGCAAGAGAGCCCGGCTGGCTCTGGTAGAACTGGAGCGAGGCAACGAGCTCGCGCGAGAGCTTCTCGAGTTCCCGGACGATCGCCGCGCGCACGGCAGGCATGCGCGGGTCGTTGCTCTCAGCGTGGGTATCGGGCGCGAGCGAGGCGGCGAGCTTCAGCTCGATGGCCTCGTCGGGCGTGACCCCGAGGTCGAAGGCGATGGCCGTCTCGAGCTTTCCTCCGCCCCACTCGAGCACGCGCGTGAACTCGCATACCGATCCGTCGGAGATCGCCAGCGTCGAGCGGTCGTGCCCCAACGAGACGGCGACGATCGCCCGAGCGGGCTGATCCGTAACTGGCGAGCTAGCGCCGACGGCCCGCAGAAGAGCGAACGCCTCCAGATCGATCCCGTACAGCTCGATCTTAGCCGCGCGGGCGGCCTCGATGTAACGGTCAATCGACTCGCGGTAGGCAGCGGCGAGGAGGATGCGGCGCGAGATAGCGCCCGTTGCGTCGAGCGACTCATTGACGACGTGGTAGTCGAGCACGGCCTCGTCGATCGGGATCGAGACCGCCTCGTGCGCCCGGAACCGAATCGCGTTCGCGAGCTGCTTCTCGTCGCCGATCCCGTCGACGTCGAAGGCGCGAACACCGATCCTGTTCGTCGCGAGCCCGAGCCGAATGCCCCGCCGCGGGAGCTTGTGCTCCTCGAAGAAGCTGTCCAGTGCCCGCGCGAGCGCCGGCACATCGCGCACCTCGCCGCCGACCACGATGCCGGGGGAGAGCGGCCCGCGAGCGAGCTGAAGAAGATTGGCGGAGCCGTTATTCATGATCCTTGCGGCCGCGAGTTGTGACGCCCCGACCTTGAGGCCTACGAGCTCTCGCTTGGTTGGCCGGTGAGTGCGACCACTACCCGTGCTCTTGAGCTTTGCTCCACCGGCCTTCGACTTGCGCCGCGGGACGAGGTCGGAAAACTTGATCTCCTTCTTCAGGTCGACCATCGCTACACCTCGGTGGCCAGGACGAGGCCGCTGTTGTTCGAAGACTTATTGGACGAGAAGTCGGTGTAGCCGCCGCGTTCCAGCAGACCGCGCAACTGGTCGGGGCGCGTGGAGCGCGAGAAGGCCACGTCAGACGTGATCACCCGGCGCAGGGCCAGGTCGGCGAGCGACTGCTCCATCGTCTGCATCCCGCGCGAGGAACTCGTCTGCATGACCGAGTAGATCTGCTCGACCTTCGCTTGCCGGATCAGGTTCCGGACAGCGTCGTCCGGGATCAGGATCTCGAGCGCCGCGGTGCGCCCGGCGCCGTCGGCGGTGGGAACGAGGTTCTGGGTCACGATCCCCTGCAGCGTGCCGGCGAGCTGCACCCGTACCTGATCCTGCTGCTCGGCCGGGAAGACGTCGATGATCCGGTCGATCGTCTGCGGCGCGCTCTGGGTGTGCAGCGTCGCGAAGACGAGGTGGCCGGTCTCGGCCGCCGTCAGCGCGGTCCCGATCGTCTCGAGGTCGCGCATCTCGCCGACGAGGATCACGTCCGGATCCTGCCGCAACGCCGAGCGCAGCGCGTCGGCGAAGGAGGTCGCGTCGGGCCCGATCTCGCGCTGATTCACGATGCAGCTCCGATGCCAGTGCAGGAACTCGATCGGATCCTCGATCGTGAGGATGTGCTCGTGCCGGGTCTCGTTGATCCGGTCGAGGAGCGAGGCGAGCGTCGTCGACTTGCCCGACCCGGTCGGGCCGGTGACGAGGATGAGACCGCGCGGCTTGTCGGAGAGGTCGTAGAGCCGCGGCGGCATCCCGAGCTGCTCGAGGGACTTGATCGTCTGCGGGATCAGCCGGAAGGCGGCGCCGACGCTCGTGCGCTGGAAGTAGGCGTTGACGCGAAAGCGCGCGAGGCCGGGGATCGAGTAGGAGAAGTCGAGCTGCCGGCGGGTCTCCAGGAACTTCTGCTGCTCGGTCGAGCAGATCCGGTAGACGAGCGTGCGCGTGTCGTCGGGGAGCAGCTTCGCGAACTTCGAGAGCCGCTCGAGCCGGCCGTTGACCCGGATCACGGGGGGCGACCCGGCTGCGAGGTGGAGGTCGGAGGCGTTGCGCTCGACCATCACCGCGAGCAGCTCGTCAATCGAATGAAGCTCAGTTGGCACAGTTGTGTTCCCTTTCGGCGCTTCTCGGCCCTCGACTTGGGGCATTGACCGGGTTGGATGTCGGGGGCGCGGACGGATCCGCGCCCCCGACTTGCGACAGACTCACCGGTCGTGCGTGAGCAGAGATGATTCCGGAGCTATGTGCTTAGCACTCCGTGTTGGCCGTGTTGCTCGTAATCGTGCCGCCGGGGCCGGCGACCTTAGCCACGTAGTTGCCTGACTTCGCGCTGATGCAGTAGGTGGTCGCGGTACCGGTCGCCTTGATGCTTGCCGCGAGGCCGGAATCGATGGCCCTCAAGGACGTCGGGGTGAACCCGGGAGTCGGGGGAGGCCCAGCAGCAGCCGCCGTGAGGTACGTCCCGTAGTCGGCGAAGTAGGCCTCCGCTGACGGAATCGCCGAGCGCACGTTCGCACCCGCCGCCTTGTCGTTCGCGCGATCCTTGAAGCCGAGGTACGACGGGACTGCGATCGCGAGCAGGATCCCGATGATCACGATGACTACGAGCAGCTCGATCAGCGTGAAGCCTTCCTCACGCGCGAGCCGGTGCCGCAACTTGGACATGCAATTTCTCCCTCTGTACGTGGCCGGTCGGCCGGTGGATCGGACAGCTTTGGTATCGCTCAAAGCGGGGGATCGCGTCACCCCCTTTTGGGGTATTCGACCCAAGCGGAGGAGCAGGTTTCGTAAGCTCCAGCACTTTCGCGGCACGGCTAGATCTTCCTGCCGCCGTGCCCTCTTCTAGGCGCGCGCGACCTGGCAGCCGAGATACGCGAACGAGGCGACAAGGTCGCGAACGAACACGTCGGCAGCCTCGAGATCCGGGAATCGATACGGGCGGATCCGCTCAGCTTCGCTCTTCTCGCCGAAGACCTGAGTCGCGACGACCACGCCGGCACCGTCGGTGCGGGTGACGACGCTCGCGAGCGGGGTTCCGTCGCGCAGAACCTGCCATGTAGCCGTCGTCGTCTCCTTGAGAGATGCCGCAGTCTCCATACTTTTCAGTATCGGCGGGTCCGAGCCCAGGCCCAGCCCCCGGACGGGGGATCTACGCCGTATCGGCTCAGTCGCTCAGACGGTGCAGACGCGCGCGAGTTCTTCAACGGTGGTGATCCCCGCCGCAACCTTGGCGACACCGTCATGCCAGAGCGAGCGCATTCCCTCCGAGGCTGCGGCACGGTCGATCTCCTCACGCGGCGCCTTCTCGGAGGCAAGCCGCTCGAGGAGTGCCGTCATCTCGAGGAACTGGAAGACGCCGATCCGACCGCGGTAGCCCGTGTTTCCACAGCGGGCACAGCCGACGCGGCGTCGAAAGGTCGAACCGGTCAGGTCGGCGACGAGCTCGTCGTCGACATGAAGGGCACGGAGCTCGTCGAGGCTCGGCTCGTAGGAAGTAGCGCAGTGAGGGCAGAGCTTCCGGGCGAGCCGCTGCGCCAACACTGCCGAAACCGCAGCGCCGGTGATGAAGGGCTCCACGCCCATCTCGTTCAGCCGCGTCAGCGCGGAAGGCGCATCGTTCGTGTGCAGCGTTGAAAGCACGAGATGGCCTGTAAGTGCAGCCTCGATCGAGATCCGCGCCGTCTCGCCGTCGCGGATCTCCCCGACCATGACGACGTCGGGATCGGAGCGGAGGATCGAACGCAGCGCCGTCGCGAACGTGAGTCCTGCGCGCGGGTTGGTCTGGACCTGCTTGATCCCTGCGAGCCTGTACTCGACGGGATCCTCGACCGTGATGATGTTGATCTCGGGACGGCTCGTCGCGGCGAGCGCTGCGTACAGCGTCGTCGACTTGCCTGACCCCGTCGGCCCAGTGACGAGCATCGCGCCTGTCGGCCTTGCGAGGATCCCGGATACCTGCGCACGCATCTCCTCGGAGAGGCCGAGCGATTCGAGCGTCGGCACCTCGCGTGACTTGTCGAGCAGACGCATGGTCACGGTCTCGCCTTCGACCGTGGGCAGAGTGGCGACGCGGATGTCGAGTAGGCGCCCAGCCGCCGCGGCGGTCAAGGTGATCCGCCCATCCTGCGGCTTGCGGCGCTCGGCGATGTCGAGTTTCGAGAGCACCTTCAGGCGCGTGGTCACCCCCGCGGTGAGGCGCTTCGGGATCCGCTGGGCGACGTGGAGGACGCCGTCGATCCGGAAGCGGACGACGAGCTCGTGCTCCTGCGGCTCGACGTGGATGTCGCTCGCGCCGTCCTCGGCCGCCTGGAAGATGATCGAGTTGACGAGCCGCACGAGCGGCGCGTCGGAGATCCCGTCGTCGGCCTCGAGATCGTCCTCATCGGCGTCGGCGTTGGCGTCGGCCGCCGCATCGGTGACGAAGGCTGCGTTTTGGGCCTCCGCGGCGCGCACGAGGCGGCGCAACTCGGTGAGGACGTCGTTCTTGGCCGCGACGTAGAACTCGATCGGCCGGCGGGTCGCCAGCCGCAGCTCGTCGAGCCCGCGCACGTTCTGGGGATCGGTGATCGCGAGCTTGAGCGTCGAGCCGTCGCTCGCGAACGGAATCGCGCACACACGCTCGAGCACGGGCAGCGCGATCGTCTTCGCCGCCTCGGCGTCGATTCCGGCGACAGCGAGATCGACGAGCGGGAGGTGGTACTGCTCGGCGAGAGCCCTGGCGACCCCGAGCGCGCTCGCGAAACCCTCGTCGATCAGCGCCTGCGAAAACGTGCCGCCGATCGCCTTGGTGCGCACCTGCTCGAGCTTCTCCTGGTCGAGCAGGCCCATCTCGGCGATCACCTCCGAGACGAGCTCGCTGTGACCGCGCGCACCGCTTTCGTCGGAGATCAGCTCACCATTCTCCTCGTTGACGAGCCGGAGCTCTGGATGGTTGTCGTAGTTCATTCCCGGTGACTTCATTAGAGCAGGCTCAGGTACGCGTCCAGGAGCGGTTCCCCTGCAAAGAGGCCGATCACGCCGCCCAGCGCGAGGAACGGGCCGAAGGGGATTCCCATCTTCCGACCGGCCTGGCCGTGACGGACGAGGATGACGATCGCGGGCACGAGCGCGGTCAGCATCCCGAACATCAGCGCCACCGGGACCACGCGCCCGAGCATCAATCCGAGGAGGAGGGCGAGCTTGACGTCGCCCATCCCCATTCCGGCCGGATAGGCGAGCGCGGCTGCGAGGAGGAACGCTGCGGCACCGAAGCCCGCAAGCGCCCACTCGACCGATGGGTGCAGCAGCGTCTGCGCCACCAGCACGACACCGGCGGCCGTAAGGACGATCGTGTTAGGGATGATCCGGCGTTCGAGATCAGTAGCCGAGACCGCTACGAGCGCGGCACAGAAGAGCGAGGCGATCGCAGCGCCCCAGGTGAAGCCGAAGACGAGGAAGCAGGCGGCGACGAGGAGCGCCGTCGCGAGCTCGACGAGCGGGTACTTCCACGGGATCGCGGTCCCGCAGGAGCGGCAGCGGCCGCGGAGGACGGCGTAGGAGAGGAGAGGCACGTTGTCGTACCAGGCGAGAGTCTGCTCGCAGCTCGTGCATGTCGAGCCGGGCGTGACGATCGAGCGGCCGAGCGGAACCCGGGCCACGACGACGTTGAGGAAGCTCCCGAGCGCGAGTCCGGGCACGAGCGCGACGGCTGCCAGCGCAGGGTTCACGCTCAGCCCCGACCGCTGTTTCGAAGGACGATGTCGTCGTTCAGGGTAAACCGCTGCTTCGCGGTCGCCGGGTCGACGTCGACCACGAGCGCCACCCCGATCTTTCGGAGGGGCGGCGGTTCGGTGAGAGTGGCGGTGTTGATGCTTCCGTTGTCCGTATATGACGTGAGGGTCGTATTCGCGAGCTTCTTGAGGCCCTTCGTGGTCGTGGCCACGTCGTCGCGGCCATAGACGTTGTAGGAAACTGCTCCGGTGTAGGCCGCCCAGGACAGGGTGATCTGGTTCGTGTCCCCGGTGACCGCCGTGCTGGCGATCCCACCCGAGCTCTCCTTGCCAGCGCTGTCGACAGCGGTTACCACGTAGAAGTACGTATCGGCGACGAGGGCTCCGCCCGTGCTCGTGACGGACGGCGTGTTCACAGCGACCGTGCCGTATGTAAAGACCTGGTTCGTGACGAGCCGAATGGCGACTCGGCGTCCGGTGCTGCCGGAGCAATCCCCCCCGACGTACCGCCAGAGCGTGAAGAGATCGCCGCTGGCCACGGTGCACCAGGTCGTGCCCGACGTGGCATTGCCCGCAAGGTAGGCCCCTGGGGTTCCGCCTGAACAGCCTGTGAACGTCGTCGCCGTCGTGCCCGTACAGGAGACAACGACCGGGGAGCCTTCGAGATAGATCTTGTTGGCCGCGGAGTTGAACTTCGACGTGCTTCCGACGGTGACGGTGAAAGTGCCCGCCGCGGGGAGCGCGAACGCGGCGCTGGTCGTCGTCACGGCCGAGGGGCAGACGGAGGGGAGCACGAAGCTAATCGACGAGGGGGAGCTCGTCGGAACGCTCGTCGCGCAATGGATCTCGCGGCGAAGGGCGTCGAGCGCAACTCGTGCGTCCTGTTGCGCCTCGACCCGGTTCGATTGGTCGACCTGTGAGCTCGACGCCGATACGAAGAGCGTTGTCATTCCGGTGATCACGACAAGGAGAATTGCCACGACAACCAACGTCTCGATCAGCGTGACGCCGTCTTCCTGAGCCAGGCGTGCGCGAATTGCGTGGCCGCTCATGCGATCCGCAGCGTGGTCGTCTCGTGCGCGTCCCCGGCTGAACCGTCTTTCGCCGCCTGCCCCGCCCTCTCGTTCTCCGCGTCCTCGCCGGGCTCGGGCTTGGCGTTAACAACCGCCTGCTCCTTTAGAGCGTGGTCGAGCGCAATCAGGAAGTCGTGCCGGTTCGGCGCTGCGTTCGCCGCGGTCTCCTGATCGACGTCGCCGCTGAGCACCAGCGCGATCAGCGCATTCGAAAGCGTCTGCATCTGAAAGAAGGCACCGTCGGCGATCGCCTCAGAGATGTACTCCGGCTTGTTCTCGCGGATCAGCTCGGCGATCCGGCTGTTCGAGATCATCACCTCGACCGCCGCGACCCGCCCGCCGGAGGCGCGCGGAAGGAGTCGCTGGCTGACGACGCCCTTGAGAACGCCCGCGAGGATCGAGCGCACCTGCGGCTGCTTGATCGCCGGGAAGAACTCGACCAGGCGCCCGACGGTCTCGGATGCGTCGACGGTGTGCATCGTCGAGAGGACGAGATGGCCCGACTCGGCCGCCTGCAGGGCCGTTTCCGCCGTCTCGGCGTCGCGGAGCTCGCCGATCAGGATGATGTCGGGATCCTGGCGAAGGACTCGCCTGAGCGCCTCGTGAAACGATTCGGTGTCGAGACCCACCTCTCGCTGGTTGACGATGCAACCGGCATCGGTGTGCAGGATCTCGATCGGATCCTCGATCGTGACGATGTGCTGACGCCGCGAACGGTTGATGTGGCCGATCACCGCCGCGAGCGTCGTCGTCTTGCCGGCGCCCGTGGCGCCGGTGACGAGTACGAGGCCACGCTGTTCTTCCGCGAGGCGCTCGACGCCGGGAGGCAGCCGCAAAGCCTCGAAGCTGGGAACCTCGCTGGGAATGACGCGCATCGCGAACGAGATCTCTCCGCGTTGCCGGAACGCGTTGATACGGAATCGCGGCAGCCCCGGATATTGGTAAGCCATATCGAGCTCGCCGGTCGCGTCGAAGCTCGCCAGTCGCGCGGGAGCCGCTGCGCCGACCTCCCGCAGAATCTCTTCGAGCTTTGTGGTCTTTAGCGCAGGCCACCCCTCGAGCGGCTGGAGCTGCCCGTCGAAGCGGATCATCGGCGGCTGGCCGACCTTGAGGTGAACGTCACTGGCGCCACGATCGACGGCGCCGCGCAGCATTCGGTTCAGATCCACAGGTGAGGAATCGGCAGGAGGGTCGTCGGGCTTGAGAGGAGGTTGATGCATCTCAGCCGCCGCTGAAGTACCGCGGCGCGAGCAGTTCTGCCGGCGGTGGCGGTTGACCGGGGGAGGAGGACGGCGCGAAGGCCAGCGAAGGGAACGTGAGATCCAGCGATTGGGAAGCCGAAACCGATCCGAACACGCTCATAACCGGCCCCTGAACCTCGCCGCCGGTGTTCAGATCAATCGAATTCGTGCCAGCAATAATCCCCTGGTACTGAGCATTCTTGACATAGGCACTGAAGCCAGCTGGCACCGCCGCTTCGCTACCGGGACTGCCCGAAAAACCGTTCCCGTCCGCAACGATCGCCAGTGCAGCCTTCTTCGGATCCCAGCCGTTCGTCGACGAGAGGTTGCAAGCCTTACCGTTCCCCGTGAGAACCGAGCAGAGATATCCGGACTGCATCGAGAACGATCCGCTGAGCATGATCTGTCCGACGCCTGTGTACGAATACGCCCTATTCGAGATCTGGTTCACGTGCGCGCTTCCGTCGATGAACACGGTTCCATCGATGGTCAATTGTCCATCACCATTGCTCCCGCCTGAAGGGTTCCACGACAACTCGCCGCCCAAAGTTTGGCACGTGTAGGCGGTGGCCGGAGTTAGGTTGAACGACATCAAGACGCTCTGATTCATTGTGGTGTCCGTTTCGAAGGTGCTCGGTGGAAGCGCGTTCGCGGCTGGGTTGCAGCCCACCGTCGGTCCAGGCGAGGCGTTGTAATACCAGGACAGATAGTCGATACATGAGTAGTTTGCTGTGTTCGCGCAATTTGCCGGGACGCCGGAAGTTGTCACGGGGAGGAACGGGCGAGCATCGAGCGTGTTGTTCTTTGTCGTTGCAAAAATCTTCGTCGAGGTCCAGGCCGGCGTAGGCGGCGTCGATCCGCACGGGTTCGCAGTTACGGTCTGATATTTACATGTGCCGGCGATATGGACTTCGGGAAGGGGAGAACCCGTCGTCCCAGCACTATTGTTGTTGTTCTGAAAGTCGAGATTCCCGCCAATGTTCACACAACCGGGGACGGCGCCTGCAACGCATTTCGTTCCTGTGAAGCTGCCGTTGTTCTCAAACGTTACGTTTCCGGTCACGTACAACTTTGCATTGATCGAAGCCGTGTTCTCAAATTTGACGTCCCCATTCACGTAAAAAGGAGAGTTGGCGTCGACCGATTGGGTGAACCGCGTCGTTCCGGAGTAGACCCAGTCGAGCACGCCGGTTCCACCGCTTGACTGAGCGCGAGTCTTGACAGGGACTCTGGCGGTGATCGTCCGCGTGATGTTCGCGGCGCCGGGACCTGTCGGGTTCGGCACGGTTCCTGTCGACCGAATCACCCAGGTCCTGCCTCCGCCGACCCCCGTGATACTCCGAAGCACGCCCCAGTAGCTCGTGGTCTCATTGGGACGTGTCGCGTCGGGTGCCATCGAGAATGCAGATTGCGCCGGGCAGGTCGCCGCCCCGAAAACCGGCCCGCCCGGGATGTCCGCGGGAATGGGAGTGGGTTGACGGAGAATGCACTGGGTTGTTGCGGATTCGGGAATCGGCGTCGGGTAGTAGGCGTGAAGCACGGCGAGCGCGTTGTTGATCCCCGCCTCGGCGAGCGCGTAGGCCTTTTGGCCCGCGTTCACGCGGTTCGAGTCGCGCGCTCCGGAGGCGGTGAAGGTGATCACGGTCGTGAGCACGATCGTCAGCACAAGCATGATCCCGAGCGCCATCACGAGCGCGATCCCGGACTCATCGTTCAGGTTGATCAGTCTCTTACGCAGGACTAGCCCCCGCACAAATCGCACTCCGCCGCATGACCGAAAGAATCGGTGCGGTCAGTGTATATCGGCACCCCCAAAAGGGGTAGTCGGCCCTGCCGCTCGATACGGTTCTTCGGCGGTGCTGTCCGACGCTTCCCCCTAATGGGGGAGTGACTCGAACCAGTGAAAAGTCGATGCTCTCTCGGGGACCGCGACGTGTGCGCACCCTCTTGCTGTGGCCGAGACAGAGACGACACCCATGACGCTCCAGGCCGAGGCCGTCACCGACCGGGCGGCGACTGTCGAGGCGCTCTCGCGCGCGCTCGAGCTGCACGACTACCGTCGCGGCGAGTTCGGTGAGACCTGCGCCCACACGGAGCGCGTGACCCGGCTCGCGCTGGCGCTCGCCGAGCGGGTGGCCCCGGAGCTCCTGCTCGACCCCCAGCTCGCGTTCGGTTTCCGGCTCCACGACATCGGGATGATCGGGATTCCGAGCTCGACGCTGATCAAGCCGGGTCCGCTGTCGCCGACCGAGGTCGACGAGATCCGCGAGCACCCGTGGCTCGGCGAGCGCATCGTCGCGCCAGTGGCAGCGCTGAGCGGCGTTGCGCGCGAGGTGATCGCCTGCCATCACGAGCGGTGGAACGGAAGCGGCTACCCGCGGGGACTGCGGGGCCACGAGATCCCACTGCCGGCGCGGATCTTCGCGATCGTCGACGCATTCGACGCGATCATGCACGACCAGCCCTACCGCGAGGCGCTCGGAGTCGAAGCCGCCCGCGAGGAGATCCACGCGAAGGCGGGCACCGATTTCGACCCCGAGCTGGCGCAGGTCTTCCTCACACTCGACGAGGTCGTCGAGCCGGCCGAGCTCGCGTTCCCCGCCGAGACGACGTAGAGCTACAATCCCGCCCCACCTGGGGGTGTGCCCGAGCGGCCAAAGGGAACGGGCTGTAAACCCGTCGGCTCAGCCTACGGAGGTTCGAATCCTCCCGCCCCCACCTCTGATTTCCACTGCGAGCCCTCCAGGTCGGCGCGGCCAGCGAGCGCCCCGCGCGTTGGGAGGCACCTCTCCACCGGTAGGGGCGACGGATCCAGGGGTCAGCCTGACCCACGGGCAGTGATCGCCGTTACCTCTCCGCGGCCGGCAAGACGCGCGAACGCAGAATCGCGTTTACATGGGTTCACCGCGAAGACCGACGGAGACGTATGCTCTAATCGCCCTTCGGCAGTTTATGGGCGCCGTTTATTCTTTCTAAGGGGGAGGCTCCTCGTATGAGGAAAACCTGGCACGTGATTCTTGTCGCAACGGTTTCGTCATTGGTGGTCGTGTCATCGGCGTGGGCGGATGTGAAGATCACCGACCGTCAGTACGTGAATTACGCGGGTGTCGCGAACGCAGACCCTGTGATTACGTCGTGTAGCAGTGATGCGCCCGGTACGACGGCCGGGGGCGAGCGGCAGCAGAACGAATCGACAGCCGCTGTCGATCCCCTGAGCCCGTCGCATCAGACGGCGGGTTCGAATGATTACTGCACGGTCCCGAAGACGGGTGACGCGTGGGCTGGGCTTTACTATTCGAGCGACAGCGGCGCGAACTGGACGAACAGCCTAGTGCCTGGCTATCCGGGTGACCCGTCGGCTGCAGGGCAAGCCTCGCCGGTCAGCGGCTTCGTCGGGAACACTGGCGATCCCGTGCAGGCGTGGGATCGCTGGGGGCACATGTACTACGGGATGATCGGGTTCAATCGCGCCAAGCCGAACAACGGCTCGATCTTCATGGCTCGGTACAACTGGCCGATGGTCGCGACCGCGCCGCAGTACGAGTTCACCTCCCTGGTCTCGCGAGGGACCCCTGGGAACGGGATCTTCGAGGACAAGGTGGCGATCGAGGTTGACCGCGGCGTCGCCAGCCCCTACGCGGGCAGTGCAAGCAGGCCGTATGGCAACGTCTACATGTGCTGGGCGCGGTTCACTCCCGGCACCAACAACTTCGTCTACTTCGCTCGCTCGGAAGACGGCGGGCGCACCTGGGACACCCAGAAGCTCTCTGAGAGCATCCACGGCTCTCAGTTCTGTGACATTGCTGTGACAAAGTCGGGGATGGTTTTCGTTGCCTGGCGTCAGTACGACTTCAAGCCCGATCGCGGCCAGATGCAGGGGAACGCGGTCGCCTGGACGCGCTCGACAGACGGCGGCCGTAGCTTCACGAAGACCCAGACGACGGCTCCGTTTGTGGGCTGGGATCCAACCGACCACTACGGGTCGCCAGCCGCGGCAGGGCAGGCGGTGTACACAGCTTGTCTTGCAGCCGACTTCTCGCATGGTGGCTGCTCCGGCCCTCAACCGCGGAACGATGCCCGCAGCTGCGGGGACGGCCCCTTGCAGTGCCAGTCCGGATATGTCTTCTTCCGCGTCAACTCGCAGGTGCGGATCACAGCCGATCCCTCGGCAGCGGGTGACCCCGATGCCGCCTACGTCGTCTACGACCCGAGCGTCCCTGGGAGCGAGACGTCGACCGGAACGAGCTACGGCACCGTCAATTCCGGGACGGGCACTCAGGCTGCCATCTTCTTCACGAAGACCGAGAATGGAGGCGGCAGCTGGTCTTCCCCCACCCGGATCGATCCGGTGGCCAAGGGACACCAGTTCTTCCCGGACATCGACGCGGACGCGGGGAAGCTCTATGCCGTCTACCACGACAGCCGCGCGGACTGCGCAAGCGGACCGACCGGGACTGCAGCGGACTTCCGAACTGTGCCGATCTCGAACCGGTGGGTGGGCGGCAGCGTTGGGAGCATCGCCTGCGGAGCCGGGCTGGAAACCCGCTATGCAGTCTCCACGAACGGCGGCGGCACCTGGTCGTCGGTGCTCGCCTCGTCGAGTCCCCAGATGCCGCAGCGCGAGCAGTTCGGCAACCGGAATACGCCCTTCCACGGTGACTACAACTACATCTCCGCGGAGGGAGCGATCTCTGGGGCAACCAAGGTCCTGATGAACTGGACCGACGAGCGGGACGCGGTGCCTGGAATCGACCCGCGGTATGACATCCCGAACGTCGACCCGGACGACGGCACAGACGGCTTCGACGTCATTCAGTGCCGCACCTTCAGCTCAGGTGCCTGGTCAGCCGATACATGTCCGAACGCGGGCGGGCTCGACCAGAACATCTATGGGTTCGTCACCGCCGGCTAGATCCAAGCGGTTACAAAACGGGGAGGCGGCCTACGCGCCGCCTCCCCACCTCTGCCTTTTGCTGCCTCGAGCATCTTGTGGCCAGCTTCGCGTCTCATTCGCACGGGCCCTCGCGTAGAGGTAGTTTCGCTCTCCCCCGTCTAGGGGGTGCGTGCGGGCCGTTTGTTGCCGATTCAACTATCTGTATGGGGGTTCGATCGCTTTTTTTGGGGTTACCGGAAGCAGCTCCGCTGCGGCCGAGCGCTCGCGCACCGGTCGGGACGGTCGTGGAGTCGTATGAGCGGCTCGCGGATGTGTTTCACGCGGTGCTGGGCGAGCAGAGTCTTGCTGCGCTTCTTGAGCGGATCGCCGATGAGGTCGAGGCGCTGATCCCGCACGACAGCCTCACGATCTATTCGGCAGACGACGTGGCGCGCACCCTGTCCCCTGTTTTGGCGCGAGATCCGTGGGCGGAGCAGATCATGCAGTCGACGAGCGCCTATGGGGAGGGGCTGACGGGGTGGGCGGTGGAGCATCGTGAGGCGGTCGTGGTTAACCAGGCACACCTGGATCCTCGCGTGAAGACGGTGCCCGGGACACCCGAGGACGACGAGGAGGCGCTGATATCTGTGCCGCTGATCGCTCGGGGCCAGGGTTAAGGGTGCGCTTAACATTTACCGCGAGGGCGGGAAGGCTTTTGACGAGTTCGAGTTCTACCTCGCGAAGCGGCTCGGTGATGCGGCGGCGCTGGCTCTTGATAATGCCGAGAAGACGGCGGCGCTCGAGCACCAGGCGCAAACCGACGCGCTTACTGGTCTTTTCAATCACCGCGTCTTTCACGAGACGCTGCGGCAGGAGCTGAAGCTCGCCCTTGAGGCGGGGGCGAAGACTTCGGTTCTGATGATTGATCTTGACGACTTTAAGCACATGAATGACGTGCACGGCCATGCGACGGGCGACGCGGCGCTTTCGATCGCGGCGGAGGTGATTCGTGGTGCGATCCGGGAAGCCGATGTCCCCTGCCGGATTGGTGGCGAGGAGTTCGGGCTGATCTTGCCTCGCTCGGACGCGGCCGCCGCCTTGATCGTGGCCGGTCGCATCCAGGATGCGCTAGCTCTGAATACAGAGCCGGTGCTCGGGGTAGGGTTGACGGCGTCGATTGGGATCGCTCAGGCGCCTGAGCAGTCACGGAACCCGCAGGAGCTTGCGGCGTGCGCCGACGCGGCGATGTTGACGGCGAAAGCGACAGGTAAGAACCGCATCATCGTCTTCGACGGCGATGTCCCGCACAGGGACAGCAAATCCTCCGACCGTGGTGTTCGGACGATCGCGCACCTGAAGATGCTCCAGAGCCTGAGCAACCGGCTGAACCGCCTCAATGAGCTGCCCCAGATCGGAGACGCAATTCTCCGCGAGTTGATGACGCTCCTCGACTACCACGCCTGCAGCGTCTATGCCGTCGCGGGTGGGTGGCTGACCTCGATCGCGTACCGACACGAGTTCTCGACCGCGAGCGGGGAGGCGGTCGTACCGCCGCCTCAGCGCCTGGGCGAGGGGATCGCGGGTCGCGCAGCCGAAAGCAAAGCGTCGCTGCTGATCGATAACGCACTCCAGTGCGAGTACGCCCAGCAGCTTCCCGGAACGAACGAGGTCGCAGAATCGGTGATCGCCACCCCGCTCCTGTTCGGCGGGGAGGTGATTGGAGTCGTGGCAGTGACGAAGCTCGGCGTGGGCGCCTTCGACGCGGAGGACGTCCGCCTGATCGAGGTTGTCGCCGGACAGGCATCGGTGGCGCTTAAGAACGCCGCCCTGTACGCGGCGGAGCGAACAGAGGCCGAGCGCGCTCGGCGCCTTCTCGAGACGTCGAACGAGTTTCTCCGGCTCAGCCACGAGCTGGTCGAGGCACGTGACGTCGAGGAAGTGGGTCGGCGGGTGACAGCGACGGCGACGAAGCTCCTCTGCTGCCACTCTGCGACCCTGTGGTTGCAGGCCGAGATTCGGGCCGGTCTGACCTATATCGGGGGATGCGGCGACGCACTAGCCGACCGAAACGACCTGCGCGAGCTGAGTTTTCCAGACGAGGAGCTCAAACGGCTACGGCGCGCGTCAACACCGTTCCTGATCGGTGCCGACGAGTGCGAAGCCGAGTCCCAGCCACGCTCGCTTTACTACCTCGTCGCGCCTCTCCGACTCGGAGGCGACCGCGTCGGCGCGCTCGTGGCGGGCGGCGCGAACTTCACGCCTGACGACAAGCGGATCATGGAAGGTATCGCCGACCAGACCCAGATGGCGCTCACGAACGCCGAGCAGTTCTCCTCGCTCGAGACGATGTTCGTCTCCACAGTCGAGTCGCTCGCAAACGCGCTCGAAGCCAACGACGAACAAACCTCGACGCACGCTCGGGCGATCACCGACATGGCGCTCCAAGTCGGAGCGGCGATCGGACTCGCCGACGATGAGCTGAAGCGCCTCGAAGTTGGGGCGCTCTTCCACGACATCGGCAAGATCGGGATCCCGAACGAGATCCTCTCGAAGCCCGCAGCACTAACAGCCGACGAGCGCCAGGTGGTGGAGCAGCACCCTGTGATCGGCCAGAAAATCCTCGCCCCGATCAGCCAACTCAGCGTAATCGGTGAGATCGTCCGCCACTGCCACGAGCGTTACGACGGCCAGGGATACCCAGACGGCCTCCGCGAGCGGGAAATCCCTCTCGCCGCCCGAATCATTTTCGTCTGCGACGCGTATCACGCAATCACCAGCGACCGCCCCTACAGTGCCGCCCGATCGACCGAAGAAGCCCTCGCCGAACTGCAACGAAACGCCGGCTCCCAGTTCGACCCAGACGTCGTAGCCGCATTCGTAGCCTCTCTCAGCGTCCGCGAGTAACCGTTCTACCGGCCGGTGGGCGGCTGGCAGGGGAACGCGTTGTGCTTGATCGCCTCTTTTCCCTCAGATGTTTTGGGCCGGTCGACTTCTTCGAATTCAGCTGATTCGCCACGATTTGATTCTCGGTCGCCATCAGGATCAGGCTATCGACGCCAGCGGACGTCAATATGTTTTCGAGTACAAACTTGTGTTTACAATCTAGCCAACGCAGTCGTATTCTCCCAAGATTTCCAAACAAAGCCAATTCTGCCCGCCATTCCCAGGCTGGGGACGTGCGGCTGCGGTGCCTTTCATTGGCCGTGAGGGGCAGCCTCCAGCGTCGGGGCTGAGGCAATTCGAAAAGCCGTCCATGCGGCTAGACTCGTGACTTCGCCCTCTTAGCTCAGTTGGTAGAGCACCTCCATGGTAAGGAGGGGGTCGACGGTTCGAGTCCGTCAGAGGGCTTTTTGAAAGAACCCGCAAAATGTGCGCCTCTCGTCTAGATCGACTTCTCTGACGCACGGTTGGTTCGATCTTGGGGACAGGTCTTGGGGACAGGTCTTTCTTGGGACAGTAGGAGCCGCGGACGCGTCGATTTGTCTGACCGAGAGATCCTTCTGACGTCCAGCACGCGTCCCAGGCGCCACACCGACCTCTCGGGCAGTAGGCGTCTGACCGACGCTTCGACAGTCGATCTGGTCGCCCAGCGCCTGCGCCGCTGGGCGACCTCGTCAGACGCTCCCTCTAGAGTCGAACAAACGATCTGGAGGTCAGGATGGAGTTGCCGATCCGCAAAGGCGAGATCATGTCTCTACGCAGCGCTGCACGAAACCTCTACGCCGCGGTCGATGCCCTCGGCGCGGGCGAGGCAACCAAGTACGTGTTACTCGACAGCAAGAACGACATGAGGGCCGTTCTCCTCACCCCAGAGTCATACAGCGAGCTCCTCGACGCCGCCGCGAAGCAGCAAGCCGCGTGATTCCAGCGGCGTGACCTGTACGAACAGGCACGCTCCCCTCAGCGGTGCCACGGGATCACTCGGTGGCCGAGCTCATGCGCCTCGGTGAACCTCGCCCGTCCAGCGGCCTGTGAGAAGTCGACGAAGGCGACCTCGACCTTGAAGAAGTAGGCGCCGAGCCACTTCTTCACATGTGCCCGGCACGACCGCTTCGGTACGAGGTCCGTCGACATCTGGCTGATGTCGATGACCGCCTCCACGCCGGCCGCCGTCCCGACCGCCCCGAGCGGGGTCGGCACGACGCCGAACGCGCCTATTCCCGGAGCGCCTTCTCCGCCATCGCGCGGATCTGGCGTCGCACGAGGTCGTTGATCTCCTGGCTCAGCCTCTCCCCGCTTAGAGCCTATCCCGGTAGGAAGGGACCTCTGTCTCGGCGGCGAAGTCCGATCTCGTTGAGAAACTCGATGAGGGAGGACGATATGGGTCTGGTCAGCAAGGACGATGGGTGGCGGATTCCCGATC